>Ga0208813_1000024_pt1 | contig 192421 bp, 168 predicted proteins | sample MalvireepMed_904_FD_184250 | JGI IMG/M metagenome (GOLD analysis project Ga0208813, IMG submission 184250) | Marine viral communities from the Global Malaspina Expedition - Malaspina viral metaG DeepMed_904 (SPAdes) (version 2) | ecosystem: Environmental > Aquatic > Marine > Oceanic | place... | reverse complement strand
GTGAAAGGTAAACAGGCCTGGGATATTAGTTACCGCGTTATTCGTGGCAACGACAGCCAGCTCGTTACTCGCTAATACAACGTGCCCCGTAGGGCGTCAAAGACGCTGAGTAACGGAGTCAGCGATTAATCACGGCCAAGGACGGCAACTTATTCAAGGTAAAGACATGCCGTTCGTTTTAAAAGCCAAAAAAGAAATCTGGTGGCCAGTAACTATTCACGAAAGCGTTGATGGCGGCACCACCGAGCCTAGAGAGTGTTCTTCACTTTTTGAGATCCTTGAGCCTGAGGAATATGACACGTGGAAGACAAAACCGGATGTCGACTTTCTCTGCCGTGTGGTTAAGGACTTAGGCCGCGACGTTAAGTTTGAAGACGGAAGCATCGTTCCCTCCAGTGAAGAAAATAAGCAACGGCTGTTTAAAAGCTTTGGCTACGTTCGCGCAGGCTATATCAGAGCCTATCACGAAGCGGCCACTGGGCATCTGGAAAAAAACTAGAGGGGGCAGCCCATTATTGGGTGAATGGGCACGGCCCCAAAAAGGATGAAGTTAAGGAGTTGCGTGAGCAGCTCGAAGCGCTGGGCGCAAAGCCTGAATACATTAAAAAGCAAATTGATACGATGTCACACCACTCAGACTTTGAAATATTTCGTGAAAACATGCCAGTCATTGCCTGGTTTAGCGAAGTAAGGCACCTACTCAAGTTTTGGGGTGGAAGATATCAAGGGTTAGATGTCAGCGCAGTTCAAGCTGACGCGCAAATGTCTGAAAGACAATTTTCACCCAAAGAGTATGTTCTGCTGAGAAAGCTAGCGACATTTATTTCAAACGAACTCAACGATAAGGCAGCATCCCAATGAGTGATATCGAAGTTGGCTTAAGACTTAAAGCAGACAACGATGGACTTGTACGCGGTGTAAAGAAGTCGCGAGACGAGATTGGAAAGTTTGGCAATGAAACCGAACAAGCTGGCCGTCAAGCATCACGTGCGTCCTCGCAAATCGATTCTGTTGAGCGCTCGATATCAAGCATCAAGACTACGACCATTGGGCTAGGTGCATCGTTAGCGGGCGCATTTGCGCTTCGAGATATATCAAATTACGCAGACCAGGCAACGCTTATAGAGAATAAACTGCGAGACGTTTCTGAAAGCGCAAAAGCGTTAGAAACTGCACAGGCTGCACTTCTACAAGTGGCCAATGATACCAGAAGCGAATTCGCATCCTCAGTTGATTTATATGCCACGCTGCAACGCAATGCGCGTTCATTGGTTGAAACCGACCAAGAGCTCGTGGATATAGTAAAAACAGTCAATCAGTCTTTTGCGCTAAGCGGCACTGAAGCTGCAGCTGCAAACGCGGCTATCGTCCAGTTGAGCCAGGGCTTGGCTTCGGGAACGTTACGAGGCGACGAGTTTAACTCAGTTGCTGAGCAAGCCCCTGAAATACTTAACGCAGTAGCAAAATATCTGAAGGTGACCAAAGGTGAGCTACGGGAAATGGCAGCAGAGGGCCAAATTACCGCTCGCATAGTTGTAGAGTCGTTGGCATCTGCTGCGGATGAAATTGACGCCCGATTTTCAAAAGCCTCAGCCACAATTGAGCAAAGTTTAACGGTAGCCAAAAATAACCTTACCGCGTTTATCGGAGAGCAAGACGAGGCGCTTGGCGTTTCTGAATCTCTCACCACCGCAATCACTACGCTTGGAAACAACATCGAAACCGTTGCAGATATCCTAGTTGCTGCCTCAATTGTTGTCGGAGGGCGTTATGCCGGAGCATTAACTAGTGCAGCTGTAGCAAAGGGGGTTCTCGTTCGTCAGACGCTATTGGCTACACCTGCAATTACCGGTATCAGTGCGGCCTTGGGAATACAGGCATCTAGAGCCACTGCATCCACTATTGCTACCAATGCGCTCACATTAAGCATGCGCGGCTTAAATAGCGCGATGATGTTTTTAGGCGGGCCCGCTGGAATTGCACTTGCTGCTGGCGCTGCTCTTCTTTACTACACTAGCAAGCAAGATGACGCACAAGTAGCGACTAGCGGGCATAGCGAAAAAGTAGCAACACTGGTGAAGCAGTTTAAGGAGCTAAATAAAGTTCAGCGGCAAGGCGAAATAGACAGGTTAAATGTGAAAGAGATGCAGCAAAAAGAGAAGTTGCTTGCCCTTCAAAAAGCATATTCAGACGAACAAGAGCGTCAGGCTGAAGCCAATAGAAATGCATCACCTTCCACCAATCAATTTTCAGGTATCAGTCAGGCTGTCGATAATTCCGCCGCGCTTGGCAGTATTTCCTCTGAAATCGAGGCGCTTAAGAATGACTTAGTAGAGACGCAATCACTCAAAGAAAAATTACTCAGTGTTGATGATGCGGCAAAAAAAGAGGAAAGCCATACTGCAAAATCACGCTCAGAAGGCGTCAAGCGCTTAGAAGATGCTATCGCTGCATATGAAAAGGATACGGACAATTACAGCCGACAATTGCAAATTAAGCAGCAAGTGCTGGCTGGCAATCTAACGGCCGAAGAGGCCGCAATCTACGAATCCATATGGCGAACTGAAGATGCGATGAGTGAGCAATATACGCGCCTCAATGAGCAAATATCTGACTTTTATGACGGTGAAATTCAAAAGGCGACGGGAAACAAAGAACTTATTACTCAGCTTGAGCAAGAAAAGGCTGACAAAATCTTGGAGATAAAGCGCAATCAACAAGAAAATGAACGGCTTCTTCAAGAGCAATTTGAGCTTGATATGTCCCAGACGAATCAAACCTTTTGGGAAAAACTTCAAGAGCACATCAAAGTTACCGCCGATAATTTCGATGCCATGTGGGGCAATACCTTTGATCGTTTCGCGTCAGGTATCGGCGAAGCAACGTCTACCGCATTATTCGAGCAACAAAACTTTGGCGATACCATGAAGCAGATTGCTAAAGGTGCGCTTCAAACCCTGATTTCTGGTCTTGCGGAATTGGGGGTTAAAAAATTAGCACATTTTGCAATAGAACAAAGTATCCAAAAAGCGGGAGCCGCGCAAAGCGTAGCAACCGCAGCTGCAACCGGCCCTGCCATGGCCGCAGCCTATGCCCCTGCTGCCGCTGCTGCTTCCCTCGCGTCCTTTGGCTCCAACTCCACCTCAGCGTTGGCTGGTATGGCTACTGTCGCGGGTGCCGCTGCGAGCATTCTTGGTATGGCACATGATGGCATTGGACGCGTGCCCGCTTCTCACGAAGGCACATGGCTACTTCGCAAAGACGAGATGGTTCTTAACCCCAGTCAAGCGGATAACTTTGGTTACATGGTCGAGGCAGCACGTGGCATGAAACAAGGCAGTCAGGGGAATACAACCTTTCAAGCGACATTCAACATAGACGCAACAAATGCGGTACCCGGCATGGAAGAAAAAATACGCGAAAGCGTGGAAATGGCGCAGCTACAGTGGCAAGCCCAACTGCGAGAAGATTTTTCTAATGGTGGTGAACTAGCACAAAGTTTAAGTGGGACGATGGCCGCATGAGTGAGATTTTTGATTTTCCTGAGCTACCGATTAGCCGATGCCTATTTGTTCCCCAGTTCAATTCCAAAATGAACAAGAGTTCATTTAATGGGTTTGAGCATATTATCGAGAACCCAGGTGAGCGATGGATAGTTTCCTACAAGTTTTCAGTGCTGACATTTGAAGAATGTAAAGTACTAAAAGCGCATTTAGCTCTCTTGCGCGGTTCTATTAATAAAACGCGTTTGTACGACACAACCTTTAACCAACAAAGCGGACTTTGGGCAGGCGTACCCAGAGTTAACGGAGAAGGGCAATACGGCACGATATTAAACGCTGATGGCTTTACCCCAAACCTTTTAGTGGCGGGTGCAATGGACCGCTGTGTTATTGATGAGCAACTGCTTGAAATTCGACAAGACTGCTACGCCGATGAGTTCGGTCGCACCACACTTTATTTTACAAACGAACTACGCGAGCCCGCCACAGACAACAGTATTATCCAGGCCGATGTTGCTGCCCTTAAAACCATCGCGCGCTGGATTAAGCCAGAGCAAATCCAGCAGCTATCTGGTAATCGCCGTATATATCGAAACATTACGCTTGATTTTGAAGAGGCATTTACATGATCGAGAGCGCTATTTCACCCACTATGATAGAAGCCGCGCAAGCCAGTCCATCGCGCTTGCTGGCATTTGCAGAACTGAATTTTAGATCGGGTTGGGTGCGGGTTCACACAGGAGTTGGCACTCGTATTTACAATGGGCAAACCTATTTAGGTTTAGGAGAGCTGGGCGGCATTGGTCGAATTAGAGAAAATGCGAGCGCCAGTGGCAATAGAACCACACTTTCACTTGTTGTACATGACACAGCATTACTCAGTGAAGTGATGAATGAAGACCCCAATGGACGCGAGTGTTTTATACATTTAGTGGCCTTCGATGAAAACCGCCAAATTACGGAAGGTGCTAATCACTTTATTGATGCAGAAATGGTGGATCTGAAAGTGGTTCGTGGGAAACGTTCAGCCAATAAACCTGCTGTTATCAAAATTACCATTAACGACTGGTTCGAGCGATGGGCGCAACCTGTCGAAGTGGTAAAAACTACCGATGCCGCGCAACAAGAGTTACACCCGGGAGACCGTTTTTTTGATTTGGTTGAAGTAATTGCCGGTTCGCCGCTATCAAGCCTGCCTGTGAAAACCAATTACGGCTCACCTGGCAAACATTCGACTCGTGGTAAAAATGGGGCGTATCAACGATGAGGAAAAAGGATTGGTCAGAAAAGCTCGTTAGCTACTTACTTGATAATTTGGACACACCTTTCGAATGGGGCACGTTTGATTGCTGCCTTTTCGCCGCCAACGCTGTACGCGAGATGACAGGTAAAGATTTTGCAGCACCGTTCAGAGATAAATACACCACCGAAAAAGGCGCAGCTAAGGCCTTGATTAAATATGGCCAGGGCGATATTAAAAGTACGTTAAATGCCATATTTGGACCGCTTAAACCCCGTTTAAAAGCAGGCCGCGGTGACTTGGTACTTGTTGAGACCGACACGGGAGATGCCTTGGGCGTTGTCGCTAGCGGAAAAATTTGGGTGGCGACATTTGATGGCCTTGCCACTATACCATTAGAACGTGCGTTAGGTTGCTGGAGCGTGCCATGCCAGCTGTAGCAGTGGGAGTTGCGCTAGGACTCGGCGCATCAGCGGTTGGGGCCACTGTCACTGTGCTCGGTGTCGGCCTATCTGCTGGCCTCAGTGCAATAGCAATTGGTATCGGCGGCGCTGCTGCGACCCACTACCTCGGCGATGCACTGTCTCCGGATTTGGGCGACTATGCATCAGACCCCGTAACCGACCAGTCGCTCAACACTAATGCTAATGATGTTAGAAAAATAGTGTATGGCGAGGCATTAGTCGGTGGCAAAATTGTGGGTTATGCAAAGCCCACTATAGGCGGCGATGACTACCATATAATCGTGCTGCACCTTGTTGGTCATCCGTGTGAAAGCGTGGATATCTATGAAATTGAGGGCAAGACGAAAAGTGAGCTGACAGGTTTGGTTACGAGCCGGATTTATTTAGGCGACCAAACAACCGTGTGCTCGCTGGCAAATCAATATATCAGTGGCTGGACATCAGAGCACGTGGGCATAAATCAGACCTACGTCACGTTAAAAATTAAAGTCGATGATGACGCTTTTCCTAGCGGCCTAAACGAAATTAAATTCATTGTTCGTGGCCACAAAGTTTACGACCCCAGAAAAGACACAACGCAAGGCGGTGATGGCCAGCATCGATTTGATGACGAGACAACATGGGAGTGGTCGAGTAATCCTGCACTATGCTCCTACGATTGCTTGCGGCGTTATGGTGCTAAGCCAGTCCCCCTCCGCCGCCTGCCAATAGACTTTATAGCTGTTACTGCAAATTACTGTGATGAGCCTGCTATCTACAGAGATGCAAACGGGAATGAGCAAACAGGTACGCGGTTTGAGGTAAACGGTGTTTTAAACAATGGAATGCGTCAATCAGATATGCTCAACCAGATAATGGCTTGTATGGGTGGTAAACCCTACCGTATTGGCGGAGTCGTATACTTTAAGCCCGCAATGTATGCAGGCCCTGCAACAATAGTCGTTGATGTGGATAACAGCTCAATGACGTTCCCTGAATATCGCCCTCACCGGCCCTACAAAGAGAAAGTCAACACAGTTAAGACTGAGTATGTTAGCCCAGCGCTAAAATGGCAAATGACCAATGCGCCTGTAGTAAAATCAGACGAATACCGTCAAGACGATGGGGCTTATTTAGAATCCAGCCTACGTTTGACATTGGTAACGCGTGATCACCAAGCGCAGCGGATTGGCAAACTCGTGATGGAACGTAGCCGCGCAGGATTTATTGTCACGCATATTGTGCCAGGCGTCAGGTTAGACATAATGCCGGGATCTTGCATCAAGTTTGTCGACGCCGAAACAGGCGTGAGCAAAGAATTTACTGTTGAAGACAGAGACTTTGATACTGAAAAACATCAGACCAAGCTTCAGCTTATAGAAGACGGCCCTCAAATTTACCCTGACAGCTTTGAAGCTGCTGAGGGCGACTTAACGCCTAATACTGCGCTACCTGATGCTACCGTTGTGCAGGCTCCTGAAAATTTACAGTGGACGACTACGCCCAACGACAGTTGGCGACAAGGTGTTTTAACCTGGGACCATCCATCTCCATCTAACGTGATCAACTACATTGTTTCAGTCAGTAACAAAGACGACCAAACACCTGAAACTCAACTAACGTTTACGCCTGCAAACAGAGCACAGAGCTTAGCGCACCTTCCTATTGGCGTTTATACCGTAGCGATTTCTGCACGCAATAGATTTAGATCCAGTCCTGGTATAGAAAGAGATATCAGTATTGGCGTGCCATCGACGCCAACTCAAGGTGTGGTGGTAAATGTATTGCCTGGACGCGTTGTTATTAATGGCCCAACGCCGCCCCATAACAACGCAACATATGAGTGGAAGTACTCCTACGATGGTGATGAATCAGAACATTTTGACAGTGCCATTTACATGGGGAAAGGCGACACACTTACTATTACGAATACCCCTCATGACGGAGTGATTTACGTCTGGTACAGAATTATAGATGTTGACCAAACAGACCCAAACTGGTTGGGATTCAGTATTGCTGATCTCATAGGTACTGTAATCGAACGTATCGACCCAGAAATTATATCTCGTATCCAATGGGCAGGTTTACCTGCAGCACTAGGCGACCACCTAAATTCAATATCAAATGATTTAGCACACTGGAGCGAACAATCTGGCGACTTAGGCGAAAATTATCACCAGTTGATATACAACCTGACCGAAGCGGTCAGTGCTAATCAGATTAACAGCACTGAAATAATTGGTCTTAAACAGAAGGTGGGCACCAAGACTGTCTCCGCGCAATTTGCTGAGTTCAAGCAGGTTAATATCGGGTATGAATCTGAAAACGGCGAGTGGGTAGTTGGTGCGCCCCTAGTTCGTGCTTTCGACGAAGTAAAGGTCGTGAACAAAGATGGTGACGAACTCTCAGTCATCAACTTCATGCAAGCGCTTGAAAACAAAGTCGGCGAACTCGAAGGCACCTATTACCTTGGTGTGGTAGATGATAACGAAAACTTTACAGGGCTAAGCATACAGGGCGGTGACGGCGACAGTGACATCCTCCTTTATATGGACAACCTACGCTTTGCCAGCACTAGCGGTGAGGTGTTTTTCTGGTTGAACACAATAAGTGGTCGACTCGAATTAGAAGCCAACGTGAATTTCAAAGGAACTTTAAAATCGTCTCGGAAAATAGACCTGAGTACCGAGTCGATGAAAATTGAAGATGCAGCGGGTTTTGGCCCTGACGATTTATGTCTCTGGAAAGGTGAGCCGATATTAGATGCTAACGGAGACCCCGACTATAGCCAGCTAACCAAAGCGAACGCGATGGTGTGGGAAGCCAAAGATGGAACTACGTATTTGGGGGGAGGCCTTACAATGTCTGGAGTGCTGAAAACCAGCGCCCTTCGGGTCGGTTCCGGGTTAATGATTTCAGACGCCAATAAGACCGCCCCAATCATTGTTATGAGTATGGCTAATTCACGCTCGAACGCACGAGTATTTAGGTCGCTAACCAGTAATAAATTTGTGGGTCCTACATATGAGCGTGAAGAAGGGCAGATATACGACAACTGGCGGTTGGTTAATTATAAAAGTGATTTGTGGTTAAAGGTGTTGTGCGTTAAACATGCTGGGAATAACAAACCAATGACCGTAGAAGTAAAAACGTTTTACACAATGGTAGATACAGCACATCCGGCTCACAATACGTGGGAAACCATAAGTAGCATTTCGGTTGACTATTCATACGATTACGGGACGTTATACATGCCGTATGTTTACACAACCCGAGAGGAGCCATGGGAAACACTCAGTGTTCAAGTAACGGCGAACAGTACGGATAGCGCGGGGAAACCCTTGTCTTTGTCGCTAGAAATTCAAGCGTTTAATAACGTTTCAAGCCCTAGAACAGAACACACAATTACAGGGGACACCTACGAACCTGTGGATACTCAGCCAACAGTGCCTGGGGTTCCCTGGTGGAAAACTGGCCATCCAGAGCCGTAGGGAGCCTAATTAATGAGTGCATATGAGTTTTTCTTAACAGATGTAACATTTACCAACGGCAATGAGACGGCGCAAATAAATAACGCCGACAGTGTTTTTGGGGCTATTGAAGGTAGTCAGGTATTCGTGGCCGGCGTGGGCATACCAGAAACGTTAGTCTCCGTAGATAACACCGCGAGAACGGTCACGCTTAGCCGGCCATGGCCTAGAGCAACAGCCGAAAATGTAGAGGTTAAAATAAGCCCTGTGGCGAGTGCGGGGTCGCAGTTATCCGCATTAGAAGCAAATCAAAATGCCTTCAAAACGCTTATGGAAGCTATCGATAACCCCGCGGCAGGAATGGAAGCAGCAATTACCGAAGCACTTACCTATATAAATTCGCAAGTAGCCCAAAGCCCGTCAGTGGAACAAAAGCTAAACCTAACTCACAGGCTTTTAGATTACCCTACACTGAAAAAAACTGACGTAGTACCTACTGAATCACCAAACAACAAACGCGAAATGCTGTTTGATGATGTGCGTCAACGTGCGTACATAGCATTAACCGAAAGCTGGTTGCCTATACCAAATGTAATAGCCACGCGGCAATTTTTGGTGTGCACAGGAAATCGCGGTATTAAATTTAATAGCGCCTATACAGGCAGTATTTCCTACCGTGTGTATCCGATGGGTAGCGGCGGTCAAGGATTGCCAAATTCCCAATCTCTGAACAATTTCGAGTGGTACTACATCACTGATACAGTTACAGACCTAACCACTTTTTGTATGGGATTCGTCGGCATTATCGAGTTCATTGCAACAGACCATGGTTTTCAACGCTTCTCTAGCGCTCAGTCTCATTTTCCGTCTATCGACGCGTTTTACGCCAACAGCAGCGGTAGTCTTGCATCTAATCAATTCATGGAGTTTTCACTGCGACAAGATGGGTATTGGTACAGCAGTGATTTAACCCCTCAATCGCCATATTCAATTGGCACTAGCTGGGCGCAGGACGCTAGTAATAATCGTTTGTACACAGTAACAGGCGCTAGTGACGGGGGGGATGGGTTACGGTTTTTCGGTGATGACTACGACGATTACGAGATGGAGTTAATCACAATATCCGATGTCAATAATCCGTTTACGCTAGTTAACTCAAACGCAGAAGACAGTCGCATTAGCTACTCAGGCACATACAGAAACATAGTGAATGAGCGCATTTTTCTCAAACGCGTAAACGGTTCTTTGCCCATTACCGGCACAGTTGAAATAGAGTCAATCAGAATGAGAGTAGTCAATTATGGATAGGCTGTTTGATATAAATTTGACAGCTGCCGATGGCTGGACAGACGGCGAGCAATGGGACGACTGTAACCCAGCGCAAGAAGTAAACTCAATTTACCACCGTATTTATAGTGGCAGTTCCGAAGAAGATCCGAATTATCGCATCACCCCCGGTGATGGTTTTTTTATCGGTTCGTCAGCCCACACGGTACGAGATTGGACACCGAAAACCGCGCCATGGAATTTTGATATTAGCGGCAATGAAACTGCCCCTATGACGTTTAAATTTGGCCTCCAACGCGGTGATAACGACATTGATACCAATCTAGAATTACACTCGCCGTGGATTACAGGGGGTGCGGGCGTATTCATCCAATTAGCGGCTGATTACCACCGTTTCGAGGGGTTAAAGGTTAAAGACTCAGACCCTCTATTCACAATGGCTCAGGACTGTACGGGTATCCAAATACACGATGCAGTTTTTAGTAACGCCGCTCTTATCGACACAAAAGGTTATCGGATGATTGGTTGGATCTTACGTAAGCTAACGTTCTTAAATGTAATATTTAATGCCCTCAATATCCCCCTAGGTTCCAGTAATATTTCACTTCAGGATTTTTCACGAATCGGCGAGGGGGATATGGGTATCCGTGTAGAAGCGGGGCACTCAGATATTGAGATTATCGGGGGTCGTATAATAAATGAAAATCACCGCTTTAATGATAGTGAGGTACCTTATAACGGGCTTTATTTAGCCGATGGTGATGAAGCTATTGTCCGTGATGTAAGTGTAAGCGGTTTTAGCGGTGCAGCACATCACTTCGATTGCCCTGTTGAGGTCAAGTATCTGCGTTCGTCGCACGATAATTCGGGTATCTATTTCGGTAAAGCGAGTACCGCCCACAGTTGTTTTGTCCAATGGCTTAGGCAGATTCAGGGGCAGTCATTTGCGTACTGGGTGAAAGAGTCGCTAGAGATTACCAACAGCGGCTGCAACTTGGATGAAACTGGGGGCTTAGGTGTCTTTTGCGTTGAAGAAGGCGCAACTCTTACCATTAATGGCGGGGATTACCAACTTCGTTTACCTCTGCCATTTTTAACAGCTATCGGTAATTGTACGGTAGTTCTCAATAACGTGATGATGAACGGCGTGTTGTTTAACGAAACTTTGGCGTTAGCTGCCGGTGAAGTTTGGCGTGGTGAAAAAGCCGAAGTCACGATGGACACGCTTAAAGTTTACGCAAACAAATCCCTTCAATTGCCGTACATGCACATTCCACGGCTTGCTGATGCGGTCAGCGTTCAAGGTTCTGAAAAGCCTTTTAGTAGTTATATCGACTTGCCTAGCTGGGCGAGAATTCTTGTTAAGAAAGAAGGCTCACTTACTTACATGCCGTGTGATGCATGGTTGCACCTTGACCCTGGCGATGTTGGTTTAGATTATTTTAGGTACTCCACCGAAACCGAAATTTATCTACACCAGTTTGAGATATTGCCCTCGCCAGAAGTGGGCGCGAAAGTCGTTCAACCTGACGAATTTAGTGGCAACGGCTGGACGAGAGTTGATGAAACGTACACAGCCGAAGATACCGATAATGCTATTAGCGCCAGCTACGCTTTTGAAGCTGATGAGGTTTACCAGATTTCAGTCAGTATTGATGAACTGACAACTGGCAGTATTAAACCCTCAATAGGAAATGTTGAGGCCGAATACTCACACTCAATACTAGGGAACGAAGTTTGGCTTATACGCGCTCCCTCTAATGCCACTACTGTATCGATAGCGGGTGAAGCATTCAGCGGCACAATCTCGTCTATCTACGTTCGCAAATTGTTACGTACAGAAACCCCCGCAGTACCTAATTTGTCAGCTACGGTGAGCGGCAATGATGTAACGCTTGATTTTGAAGTGTTACCCGTTACGCGACTTAGGGACACTATCACAGCGGATATAGTTAAAACGGGTCTGTTAGACCAAAATAGCGAAGATGGGTATCGACTGGCTGATGAAACCAAACACTATTTATTTGATGATGTGTACTCAACAGGCAAGCGCAACGGCATCAATCTACGTGGTGGGCAATCACTCGAAGTTTACAAGTTCAGTTGCGTGGGTGGATACCCTGACGATGCAACGAATGCCCGTTGGCAAGTGGGGGTTGTTACAGACCAAAACGATGGTCCTCACTGCGAAGTGACGCAGATTTATTCTAGCGATATTGATTTATTGCTCGAATCTAACTACGGGGATTACCAAGCTAGCAACTCTGATTGCGTTGTTATTAACAACATGACATCAGGTGAAAATAGTTACCTGCGCTCAGCACACCTATTTAATTCGTCATTTAAAAATTCATCAGATGGTGTAACGGATAGTAAAAAACGTACCGAAGTAAACCACTGTGACTATGAGGGTGGTGCTAAAATGCTGCGCTGTCACCGTAATACAAGCGTTGTTTGTGCCAACACTCAGTTTAACCGTACAGTGGGCACGCAATCTGTTTTTGCTGCGGAATACACAACGTCCCTCATTGAAATATGGAATTCGTATATCGAAGATATGCGCTGTGTGACCAATGACCAACTTTACACAACGCTTAAAGGGTTTGGTAGCTTCGCCAATAAAGCAGCTATCTGGTATAAAAAACCCAGCAATCACGTTCTAAAAACCTACCCAACACTCGACGACTTAAACCGTGTGGTCTGCACAGACATGGAGTTTGAAGTCTCAACCGATGGCGGCACTAACTGGTCAACTCTTAGCGTACCTAAAACTGGATTGCCCGGTGTGGTGGGCGCATTTAAACGGACAATTAATTTTACATCTGGCACTTATGACATTCGCTGCCGCTGCCTCAACGGCGGGCTAGTAGGCGCATGGTCTAACACAATTTCAATTTCGGTATAGAGAGAATAAAAATGGCTTTAGAAACTTTTGATTACGCAGACGGAACCGACGCAGCAACTATAACTGGCTTTAGTGTTGAGAATGGAGCATTTCAGATTTCAGGTGGTGAGCTAGCCCCTACCTCAGTAAATACTTCCACGGTTGGCGGTGCTTATTTTTTAAATGATTTAGGCAGCAACATAGTAACTGCCTCTGTGGACGTGATAAGTAATGGTTACAGCGGTACGTCTACAGCAGGAATAGTTGGCAGGTATGTCGATAATGACAATAATCTACAGGCAATCATTAGAGCTAGCGATGGTTTCACCTTTATACTTGAGAGAGTTAATGGGACTGCAACTGTATTAGCTGATGGAACGCCTTCCGGATTTACCCCTGGAGATAATGTTAATATCACGATGGAGGACGACGGCGAGAGCATAGGCGTGCTAGTGGATGGAGTTCAGGTAGTTTCTTACTCTACAACTCGTCATCAAGGCGCTACGCTTTACGGCCCTATGGCAACGAATGCTGCGTTCAGTTTTGATAATTACTCCTACCCCGACGCCCCAGTAGCCGGATTAAAAGAGGCATCAATAACGTTGCCGGCTGCATTTATTGGGCTTGGTGGTGTTAAATATTCGCTTTCAGTGCTATCTACAGGCGAGCAGGTTGATTTCGGAACTCTTGATACGGCATCAAGCCCCGTTACCGTTCAATTTGAAAATGACTTTCTATCTGATGGCGTTACTCTCGTTGCCTATGCCAGCAATATAACCTCAAGTAACGATACAGAAGCCTTGATTATGTGGGATAAAACAACCTTGTCTATAGCGGAGTAAAAAATGCCTAATTACGCACAATGGAGCCAAGGCTCTGCATCATGGGCGGGAAGCCTATTTTCCCCTCAATTAGATGAAATTACATTCGCTAGAGTTTTCGGTGATTCATCAGCAATACGAACATTACAGGTTTCTATCGATGTCTTTGAGTCAACCTCATTAGACATACTCGTTAGCGTTGATGGTGGGGTTACATTTTCCACGCTCATTAGCACTCCAAGCCAAGGTGTGCAGACCGCGAATATTTCACTCCCTATAGGAGAGCACTCTCTGGTATTCAAAGCGTCTGACGATACCAACGAGACAATAGCTTACAGCGTAATTGTTAGTAGATTCGTAATACTTGGAACGGGTCAATCCAATATGGTTGGGTGGTCTCTAGATAGTAGCTTCCCATCGCTAGTACCTAGCCCCAGTGGCTACAAAGCGTGGCTATTCGGTAATGACTACGTTAAAAAGACAATGCGTGCCAAATGGGATTCTGGGGTTGGTCAAGTTGACCAAGTTTCTCTAGATGAGAAGGAGGGCGATTCATGGATGATTCGATTCGCAAATCTAATCCTAGCTGAATACGACGAGCCAGCTATATTTATTCCGTCCGCCCGTGGAGGAAGGTTGGTAAGTGAATTTCAAAAAGACAACACGTCACTAGTCGTCGATGGATTAAATCTTTATGCATCCACTATTAAGCGCGTAAATGAAATTGGTGGGGCTACAATTAACTTTTACCAGCAGGGAGAGAATGACGCAGTTGACCACACAGCAACACCTGCGAGCGCTTACAAGGCAGACTTAAATCAATTCGCCAATGATATAAAAGCTGATTTGGGGATAGATACGCTTATTATTCCATTGCATACAATGACAACTGGGAACCACCAAGGCGATGGTGTCACAACAGGTCAAGTTCCGATTCGTCAGGCTCAGATAGATGCAGCCAGCGAAAACGAAAATATATTTATATCACCACCAACTACTGGTATTGATGTTTCTGGTGGTGACGGTTTACACTTTTTAACTGACTCTGAATTATCAGCAGTGGCTCAGATTGCAAAAACAGGTTATGAGTCTTACCTAGCATCAGCAATAAACCAACTACCAACAGCCAACGCAGGCGCAGACCAATCCGTCGAGGCCGGTGCAACTTTCACGTTAGATGGTTCAGCGTCAATTGATACAGACGGTACGATAGCTGAATACCGATGGACACAAACACAAGGTGACACGGTTACGCTGGATTTAACTGACCCAGTTCGGCCAGTGGGCGTAGCGCCAAGCACAGCTAACGCGCAAACACTGGCGTTCTCGCTAGTAACAGTTGATGATGACGGTGTAGAGAGCGTTGCCGATACTGTTGATATTGATGTTGCTGCAGAAGTACAAAACGATGTGCTCAGTATAATCGACAAAATTTCATTCACATTTGAATCAGATGGCATGATTACCGCATTTCCAGGACGAGCAAACCGAGAAACATTTAGGCTAAAACCTAGTGAACCTACGGGGCTGATTCTCGACGAAGGCTGGTTCGATTTTGAAGCAAATGATGTAAAAAGAGTGGAAATCTCTATATTGGAGACAACTGGCGTTAAGATTATATCTAGTGACACAGATTCAATTACGATAGAAAAAGGTAAACTCCACGCTAGAATGGGAGATATGCCGATCAAATCGACGACAAAAGAGTTTGAACCAACAGTATCAGTTTTTGTAGGCGCAGATGAAAGAGGGGTTGTTATGACTGCACCGGGACTATCAGGAGCACCCAAAGTAAAATATTACGCAACAACTGCAAGGGTTATTTAAACGGGGTTAAGCCGCCAGAGAGTAACTACCAGTATTGGTGGTAAAGACAAAATATGGACTAGGGTGCTAGAGTTCACAAGTCTCGCCAAACTACTCCGCGCTATTCGCCAAACTACTCCGGCGGCTACAAGTATATTTATTACGAGCACAAAAAAACCGGCGTAAAGCCGGTTCTTCGAATTTGGCGGAGAGAGAGGGATTCGAACCCTCGATACGCTATAAACGTATACACACTTTCCAGGCGTGCGCCTTCAGCCACTCAGCCATCTCTCCAAATTGTCTTGTTTTGCATTGAGCAAAACATTTAACTCTGTGTTGCAATGTTGCAGCGCGCGTATAGTAGGTAAAGCGGGCTAGTTAATCAAGACGTAGCTTAAAAAAATCGAACAACTGCCCATTTAATGAACGCTTGAGTTTACAAACCCTGCTTTGCTTTTAAATCGGCGGAAAATGCCAACATGCGATCAAGTGGAATAAGGGCGCGTTCTCGTAAACTGTCGTCTACAAAAATTTCGTGGCCACTCGCGCCTTCTGTTAACGACGCCTTAATCGCTTCTAAGCCGTTCATTGCCATCCAAGGGCAGTGAGCACAACTTTTACATGTAGCGCCGTTACCGCCTGTTGGAGCCTCAATAAAGGTCTTGTTAGGCGTAAGTTGCTGCATCTTGTAAAAAATACCCTTATCGGTTGCCACAATGAAGGTATCGTTGTCCATGGTTTGTGACGCTGCAATTAATTGGCTGGTAGAACCGACGGCATCGGCCATATCAACCACACTGGCTGGCGATTCAGGGTGAACTAAGATAGCGGCATCTGGATACAGGGCTTTCATGTCTGCCAGCTTTTGCGCTGAAAACTCATCGTGCACAATGCACTCGCCTTGCCACATAAGCATGTCGGCACCCGTTTGTTTCGCAATGTAAGAGCCTAAATGACGATCCGGACCCCAAATTATCTTTTTGCCTTCGCTGTCTAGGTGCTCAACAATTTCTAATGCAATACTAGATGTGACTACCCAGTCGGCACGCGCTTTTACTGCTGCCGATGTATTAGCATATACCACGACGGTATGATCAGGATGTTGATCGCAAAAAGCACTGAACTCTTCTACCGGGCAGCCAATGTCTAAGGAGCACGTTGCTTCTAGGGTTGGCATCAGTACTGTTTTTTCAGGGCTGAGAATTTTAGCGGTTTCACCCATGAAGCGTACGCCAGCCACGATTAAGGTTTGCTCTTGTGCATCGCGTCCAAAACGCGCCATCTCTAACGAGTCTGCTACACACCCACCGGTTTCCTCGGCTAGAGCCTGAATTTCATGGTCGGTGTAATAGTGTGCCACTAATACGGCATTGCGCGCTTTAAGCAAAGACTTAATCTCAGCTTTAAGTGCTGCCTTACGGGCATCTGATAATGGCTGTGGTTTAGCTGGAAACGGATACTCTACCTGTTCCACACGAAAAGCTACTGACATTGACCTACATCTCTGTTGCGACAAGGGCGTGGATTATACCCAACTGTCATAAAAATTACACACTACTTAGATAAGTACAATGATGTTTTTTTTAATGGTTTTATTCTAAAAAATTGAATATAAAGCGTACAGCGAGGTTAACATCCCTATGCGACGATTGATCATCTGTATGACTAGCATTAATGTTTAACAGGGTATTTTTTGACAAAGCATGTGAGGGATTAAATACGCACTTGATGGTGGGTCGTGCTGGATTCGAACCAGCGACCAATTGATTAAAAGTCAACTGCTCTACCAACTGAGCTAACGACCCATCAAGTGACACAACAACTGTTCGTGTTCTTTTGAACCGAACCACAAGCTTTTTATGGGCTTGAACTGGTTGCTTTGCTTTGAAATGATGGTGGGTCGTGCTGGATTCGAACCAGCGACCAATTGATTAAAAGTCAACTGCTCTACCAACTGAGCTAACGACCCATCATTTTGAGCTAGGAGAAGAAGTGGTGGGTCGTGCTGGATTCGAACCAGCGACCAATTGATTAAAAGTCAACTGCTCTACCAACTGAGCTAACGACCCTTCTTTCCTACCGTTGCCTGTGTCTTGGCAACGGCGGCATATAATACTCAGATTTTTTTCTGACGCAACCCAAAACCCCTTTTTATTTTCATTTTTCTGTCAAAAACCTTCCAAGCGGTCAAAATCAGTACAAATCGTTCGTTTATTCTTCCTTTACGGCAAAGATAACGTTGAGTTTGGGATGAATCGAGGCGTTACTTTTTGTACACTCCTGTCCTACTCATAGGCAGAAAGTTTGTTCAAATCTAAGTACTTAGTATGAGTACACAAATTTTCTTAGGCTAGATTAAAAAAAACCTCTCAAATGAGAGGTTTTTATTTAAAGGTTGTTTAATCTCGATGATGCTAATCGCGTGGCCGAGGAGTTTGGATACTCATCGACAACTTGCTGAAATAGCTGTTTCGCTTGATTAATATTACCCGTGCGTTCAGCAATGACACCTAGCTTTAATAACGCGTCTGCCCGCTTACTAGAATCAGTAAAGCGCGTCACGACAGTATTAAACTGCTCACTGGCTTCTGCCCATTGCTGCTTATTAAACAACAATTGCCCAAGCCAATAGTGCGAATTCGGCGCATATTCACTGTTAGGAAAGCGTTCTATGAACGATTGAAACGCAGGAATAGCTTTGTCGTATTCCCGTGACTTAAGAATAAGGTTCACAGCGCTGTTGTAGGCCTCTTCCTCACCCTGCTGGGTACCTTGCTGTAGCGCTTGGCTTGGCGTGGCTCCTGATGCGCTTACCGACGACGTAACGGCGTTACCTGTGGAGCTTGTGACGCCATTTTGCTTAAGCGCTTCTACCCGCTTATCTATTTCTAGATACAGCTCCCGTTGGCGCTCTAACACTTTTTCCAGCTCGTTGGTATTCACTTCTACCGCACCACGAAGTTCATCAACTTCATTTTGCATATTGTCTAGCTGAGCTTGCAAACGGTGCTGCATTTCAGTGCGGCTTTTTACGATCCGTTCTAATACTGCTATGCGCTGCTCGAGATCGTTACCGCCGTTAGCATCGTATACGGGTGCTTGCGCGCTTGCGTAACTGGAGACGACAAAGGCGGCACCAAAGGTGACGCCTAATTTAAGTTGTCTTAAAGAGGGATAAGCCATTATCGGTAAACAACCACTCCGCGACGGTTCTGTGCGAATGCATATTCAGTAGAACCCATTACCGCTGGCTTTTCTTCACCATAAGAAACCACTGAAATTTGGCTGCTGCTTACGCCAGCATTCATTAGGTAAGTTTCAACTGACTGGGCACGACGCTCGCCAAGCGCAATGTTGTACTCAGGGGTACCACGGCTGTCAGTGTGACCTTCAATTGTCACTTTCGTACCTGGATTTTTCACCAAAAATGCCGCGTGTTTATCAAGCAAACGTTGGAACTCAGGTTTAATACCTGAACTGTCGAAGTCGAAGTAAACTGTTTGTTCGTTCTTCAGCGCTTCCATTTCTTGCTGAACCATTTCTTCTTGACGCTTCAAACGCTGTGCAGCTTCTGCTTGCACACGCTCAGCTTCTGCTTCACGGGCTTCTGCTTCAGCGGCGGCTTGTTCTTGTGCTAAACGGTTACGCTCAGCGGCTAATTCTTCTTCGCTAGGACCTGAAGAACAGGCCATCATTGTCACCACTGGCAAAGCGATAATGAAGCTTTTCATTACTTTATTCATTTGCATCCTACTAATCCTTAAATTTTATTGTTTACTGTATCAGTGTTTAGAACAAAAATGGTGACCAACTTGGTGCTTTTACCTGCCCATCGGCTGCTGGTAACCTAGCTTTAAAACGCCCATCAAGAGAAACAAGCGATAACACTTGTGTACCCTCGTGTAGGGTGCTGTATATAATCATACTGCCATTGGGTGCAATACTCGGCGACTCGTCCAAATAGGTTCTTGTCAGCACTTGAGGTGAACTACCGTCTAACGGTTGCTTAGCAATATGGTAGTTCCCATTGGTCTGATTGACCACCACCATCTGCTTTCCGTCAGGGGTAATTGTACCTCCGAGGTTTTGCTCACCAACGAAGGTAACGCGTCTTACCTTCTTAGAATCTAAATTTACGCTATAAATCTGGGGTTTACCACCCCGTTCCGAGCTAAAAATTAACCCACTACCATCTGGCAGCCAGGCAGGCTCAGTATCAATCGCACGATTACGTGTAATTCTACGCAAGTTTTTTGTCGCAAGATCCATGATATAGATCTCTGGGTTTCCATCTTTCGATAACACCATAGCAAGTTGCTTGCCATCTGGCGAAAACGCCGGGCTACTATTTATACCAGGAAAATCGGTAACGCGGGTACGCTCACTCGTGTAAATATCCTGTATAAATATCTGCGGGCGACGATTTTCAAAGCTAACGTAAGCCAATTTTTCACCATCCGGCGACCATACTGGCGACATCAACGGCTCAGGAGATGAAAGTAAGCGCGTTTCGTTTTCCCCATCATAATCGGCAATAACAAGTTGATACGGCTTTTTGTGCGTATCTCTGTCCCGTACTATGACATAAGCAATGCGTGTAAGGAATGCGCCGCGTACTCCTGTCAGTTTTTCATATACGACATCACTAATTCTATGTGCATACTGACGGAAATCTTGACCATCAATTACCGCCTGGCGTGCAACAATGACATGGCTATTGCTGGTGACTAGCTCACCGTTTTTAAGCACTTGAGCTTGCCCACCATCTAATTGCCCTTTCAGCACATCGATAAGCTGGTAAGACACCACATACTTGTTTGCGCCCTGCTCATCAATACTGCCCACAAGCACGGTATCCACCCCCATTGTGGCCCAAGCACTATAATCAACATCTTCTGCCGTTTCAGGGTACTGTGGCATGTCATTGGTGGACACCGGATTAAATTTACCGCTGCGCATTAAATCGGCCATCACCACTTCTGAGATTTCACCGGGTAGTGCCCCTTGCCCTTTCCACTTAAAAGGAACAACCCCAATGGGCCGAGCACTGTTCATCCCTTCTGTGATGACTATTTCCAAGGTAGCGAACACCTTAGCACTAAACACCATTGCAATGGCTGCTATCCATAAACCTCGTATTTTCATTTCACTACAGTTCCACTTTTAAGTTGATATCTTTTAGCTGTTCGTACACATCTGGCGCAGTTGACACTGGTAGCTCTTCTGCTCGCCTGACGGCACTCTCGGCGGCGCGACATAAGGCATCATTACCGCCAAGTACACGAATACTGGTGACGAACCCTGTGGTCGCCAACTTTATATTTAGCCGGCACACTTTCCCTTCAAAACTATCGTCATAATAGAGGTTACGCTTAATAGTCTGTTGAATAAGCGCGGTGTACCTCTCTACCTCAGTGAGCACCTGCTTGCGACGTCTAGCTTGCTGCGCCGCTTGCTCCTGTGCTAACTGCTCTTGCATTATTCTTTCCATTTCCGCTTTTTCTTTCGCGTCTTTTTCTTTTTGTAAGGCTTCCGCCTTCTCGCGGGCCTCTCTTTCTTTGCGTTCTTTCTCTTTTTGCGCGGCTAATCGCTCTAATTCTTTTTGCCGCTTCGCTTCTGCCGCTTTTGCTTCCCGTTCTGCCTTCGCACGCTTAGCGGCTAGCGCCTGCTGGCGCTTTTGAGCTGCGGCTTCTTGTGCTTTACGCTGGCGCTCTGCTTCTTTGGCACGCGCTTGCGCTTCTGCTTGAGCTTGGGCACGCTTAGTATCGGCAATTTTTTGTGCATCTATAAACGTTGCTTCAATAAACGGTGCATTTGAAGGAAGACTAGGTAAGGGATCTGGCGAAAAACTGACGCTAATTAGCAACAGGGCCGCCACTACCGTGTGCAGCCCTAGGGATTTATAAATGGCAACAGATGATGCTGTCATAAAAGGGTTACCCTACTCCGGCTCTACAGGATCTGTCATTAACCCAACTGAGGGTACACCCGCACTTTGCAATAGCACCATTAATTGAATCACTTCGTTGTACGCAACCTGACCATCTCCCTTCACTACCACTGGCGTGTTTTCATCTTTTTGAAGCTGCGCTTGCACTATTGCTGCAAGTTCGTCTTTGTCGATAGGAGATTCTTGGTCATCACCAACATTTAAATAATAGCGGCCTTTCACGTCTACCGACGCAATAATGGGGGGATTGTCTTCTTGCTCAATAGGGTTGGCACTTGCTTTAGGAAGATCTACCTTTACCCCTTGTGATATTAATGGTGCGGTCACCATAAAAATAATGAGTAGTACCAACATAACATCGATGTAAGGCACTACGTTTATTTCTGAAACCGGTCTTCTGCGTTTTCTCACGTACATAACAAGTCCTCGCTCGTGTGTGAAGTTAGCTTAGGCTTGTGCTTGTTGTGCTTGCGACGCCATGGCTTGGCGGTGCAATATGGCAGAAAACTCTTCCATGAAATTGCCATAGTTATTCTCTAACTTCTCAACCTGATGGCTAAAGCGGTTGTATGCAATAACAGCAGGAATTGCCGCGAATAAACCAATCGCTGTGGCAATCAAAGCTTCAGCAATACCTGGCGCAACCATTGCCAAGGTGGCTTGTTGCACTTCACCTAGTGCGATAAAGGCATTCATAATTCCCCATACGGTTCCGAAAAGGCCAATATACGGGCTAATGGACCCTGCGGTGGCGAGAAAAGGCAGTCGACTCTCTAATTCTTCTACTTGGCGCGACATGGTAACCCTCATAGCACGATAGGTACCATCAACCACACCATTTGTGCTGGTGTTCGACTTCCTCAAACGGACAAATTCTTTAAAACCCGCACAAAAGATGCTGCCCATGCCAGTCAGGTTGTTTCGCGCAGAAAGTTCTTGGTAAAGACGGTTTAAATCTGCTCCTGACCAAAACTTGTCTTCAAACTGGCGCATTTCTTCTCGTGCTCCTGATAACGCTCTACTTCTTTGAAATATAAATGTCCAAGAGGCAATGGATACACTCAATAAAAGCAGCATGACCAGTTGAACGATAAAGCTGGCCTGTAGAAAAAGTCCGATAAAAGTAAGATCAGATGACACGCGAAATTTCCCCTAATAATGTACGTGGTAAACGTCTGGGCTTCATTGAGTCCAGATTAACACAAGCAACGAGCACCTCAGCGGTGACCAATATCGTTTCTTGTTTATTTTTAATGGTTTGTTTAAATGTCATGCTAGCGCCTTTTAATTCTACAACCTGAGAATCAATACTCAACAACTCATTAAACCGAGCAGGCGCATAATTATGCATTTCAACGCGTTTGACGACAAAAGCGACCGATTGTTCCATTAATGTGTCTTGCTCGAAGCCTAAGCTACGTAACCACTCTGTACGGGCTCTCTCCATAAACTTTAAATAATTGGCGTAGTACACAATACCACCTGCATCGGTATCCTCGTAATACACCCTCACCTGATGTCGATGCATAACTATTCCTTTACCGTCAATAAAATTAATCTATATATACAAAAATAACGCATAACCCAACGGCAACTCATCGCTAAATTTCACCGCCACATCCTACTATAAACGCCACTTTAAATCATTTTTTGACGCACGATTAACATACAAATAACACATTAGATATTCTAATGAATTAAAACAATTTTACTCAATTGTAAGAATTCTGCGCTTACCTATAATACGCAGCATCAGTCGTACAGAGCGTAATGGTGGCAAGCACGGTTACGCTAGAGTTTTTCTCTTGTAAGACATGAGTTCCCTGGATTTATTTCCTTCAACACTTGTTGTTTTCGCCCGCTCAAATGAGCGGGCTTTTTTTTGCTTTCAATCCTTTGTTTTGAATAAAACATGGCAGTGCTTTAACACTGCCATTAGAAATGGCTTAATTTGAAGGTGTAAAACCAAAATGAAGATAGGCTCGTTGCGATACTATTCGGCCTCTGGGAGTGCGTTGTAAAAACCCCTGCTGAATAAGAAACGGTTCAATGACGTCTTCGATGGTTTCTTTTTCCTCACCGATGGCAGCGGCCAAGTTATCCAACCCTACAGGCCCACCATCAAACTTCTCTATAATGGCAGTTAGCAATTTACGATCCATGTAATCAAAGCCTTCTTTATCCACATCCAGCATATCGAGAGCTTTAGCCGCTATCTCAGCGCCCACCGTGCCATCGGCTTTAATTTCAGCATAATCTCGCACCCGTCGAAGTAAGCGGTTTGCGATACGAGGCGTACCTCTTGAGCGACAGGCGACTTCCTGAGCGCCTTCGTCACTCATGGATAAATTCAAATAACTTGCGCTTCGTGCGACTATGCTGGTGAGATCTTTAACGGAATAAAATTCCAGACGCTGTACTATTCCAAATCTGTCTCTTAGCGGTGATGTTAGAGAGCCAGCACGGGTGGTTGCGCCCACGAGAGTAAACGGAGGTAAATCCAGCTTAATTGACCTAGCCGCAGGCCCTTCGCCAATCATAATATCCAGTTGATAATCTTCCATGGCGGGATAAAGTATTTCTTCCACAACGGGACTTAATCGATGAATTTCGTCGATAAAGAGTACGTCGTTACGCTCTAGGTTTGTCAGCAAGGCCGCTAAATCACCTGCCTTTTCAAGTACCGGGCCTGAGGTGGTTTTAATGTTCACGCCCATTTCGTTAGCCACAATATTGGCTAACGTGGTTTTACCCAATCCTGGCGGGCCAAAAATGAGCAGGTGATCTAAGGCATCGTCACGATTGCGTGCCGCTTGAATGAAGATTTCCATTTGCTCACACACATGGGGCTGACCGGTATAATCGTCCAACATTTTTGGCCGAATGGCGCGGTCGATAACTTCATCTTCGCTGCTAGCATCCGGCGTGATAAGTCTGTCGGCTTCTATCATGATTGCTCTGCTTATTTAAATGTAATTTATATGGCCGCTTTGAGGGCTTCACGAATAAGCGCTTCGCTTTCCATGCCTTCGCTATACACGCTGTCGACAAGCTTACTCGCCTGCGCAGGTTTGTAGCCAAGTGCAATAAGCGCGCTTTGTGCTTCTTCACGGGTATCGTTCACTTCAACAAAGGTATTGGCAGATAACAAATCGCTACTCGGTGGCGGTACTGCAATACTTTGTGCTTTACCAAACTTAGCTAATCTGTCTTTAAGTTCAACCACCAAACGTTCTGCAGTTTTTTTACCTATACCGGGCAAGCTCACTAAGGCTGACACATCTTCGTTTTGTACACTGGCAAGAAATTGCGATGCTGACATACCCGATAATATAGCAAGCCCTAGTTTTGGACCGACACCATTAGCTTTAATCAGTTCGCGAAACAAGCCTCGCTCCATCTTATCGGCGAAACCAAAGAGTAACTGCGCGTCTTCCCGTACCACGAAATGGGTATACACCACCACTTCGTCGCCTACTGCTGGAAGTTGATAGAAGCTGGTCATAGGCATATGAATTTCGTAGCCAACACCGGCTACATCAACAAGAATTTCTGGTGGCTGTTTTTCAGCCAACGTACCGCGAATTCGTCCAATCATGAAAAGTCTCTTTGCTTAGCTTTATAAAAGCGAAAGTTAGGATTGGTTCTAGCAGATTACCGTAGTCGGCCACGTACCGTTTTACGTGCTTGCCCCGCCATATTAATAAGGCTTTGTTCAGTATTGGCATGACACAAGGCAACCGCTAAGGCATCAGCCGCATCGGCTTGTGGCGTACCACTTAAATTCAATAGATGCTTCACCATGTGTTGCACCTGTGTTTTATCGGCACTGCCCTTTCCTACCACAGCTTGCTTTATTTGCCTTGCACTGTATTCAGCCACGGGCAAACTTGCCTGCGTTGCCGCCACTATCGCTGCCCCTCTTGCTTGGCCCAACTTTAAAGCTGAATCGGGGTTTTTCGCCATAAAGACTTGCTCAATTGCAAATTGCGCAGGCGAATACTGTCGAATAATGTCACTAATGCCAGTATAAATATTCGCTAATCGCGCGGGTAATTCTGCCGTACCAACACGAATACAACCGCTGGCTACATACACCAATTTACCTTGCTTTCGCGCAATTAAACCGTAACCGGTAATCCTAGAACCTGGATCTATACCCAGTATAACCATTAAGGCACACTCGGTACAAACAAAGATACCGCTTCTTTATTTGAGGGGGACCACAAACGGGCTAATGCATCTTCTTTGGACACCCATTCATACTGAAGATGTTCAGTAAGCACGAGAGGAAGCGCGCTGTCTATTTGTAATGAGAATACGTGCTCGGTATTAAATACCGTACCTGGAGGATAGCGGTGACGCCAGCGGTTACGTATTTCGTATTTGTTTTGTTTGTTATGGTTATTCAACACAAAGCCGTGAATATTGGCATCGATACCAATTTCTTCTGCCACTTCACGACGCGCCGTTTCAGCGGGAAGCTCCCCTTCTTCCAACGCACCGGTTACCGATTGCCAGAAAGTGGGATCGTCTTTGCGCTGCAGCAATAGCACTCGGTGGTGTTGGTCATACAACACCACCAGCGCTGATTCTGGCTTTTTATAGGCCATAAATTAAGATTGCTTCTTCACCGTGGCGATAGCTAAGTCTTCAAGCTGCTGCGGATTAGCAGGGCTTGGGGCGGACGTTAGCGGGCACGCTGCCGTGGTGGTTTTAGGGAATGCCATCACATCACGAATAGAGGTTGCCCCGGTCATAAGCATAACCAAGCGATCTAACCCGAATGCAAGCCCTGCGTGTGGTGGCGCACCAAAACGAAGCGCATCCAGTAAGAAACCAAACTTGTTCTTCGCTTCTTCGTCGTCAATACCAAGAATATTGAATACAGCCGACTGCATGTCTTCATTGTGAATACGTACCGAACCACCACCAAGCTCTACTCCATTTAGTACCATGTCGTAAGCATCTGACAATGCATCAACGGGGTTGGCTTTAAGCTCGTCAGGTGTTAATCCACGAGGCGCAGTGAAAGGATGGTGGATAGCATGAAGCTGGCCATCAAACTCTTCAAACATTGGGAAGTCTACAACCCAAAGTGGCTTCCAGTCACCGTCGAGTAAGTCGAAGTCTTCGCCAAGCTTAAGGCGAAGCGCACCCATGGCTTCAGTCACTACGGTATAATTATCTGCGCCGAACAGCAGAATATCACCAGCCTGCGCACCTGTGCGCTGAATAATGGCATCAGTAATATCTTCGCTTAAGAACTTAAGAATAGGCGATTGCAAACCTTCTTGGCCTGGTGCGAGCTCATTGACTTTAATCCAGGCTAAGCCTTTCGCACCATAAATACCCACAAACTTAGTGTATTCATCAATTTGCTTACGTGACAGCGACGCACCGCCTGGGACACGTATAGCCGTTACACGGCCTTTCGGGTCTTTTGCTGGTCCGCTAAACACTTTAAATTCAACGGATTCAAGCAGGTCTGCCACATCGGTTAATTCTAATGGGTTGCGTAAATCAGGCTTATCGCTACCAAAACGTTGCATGGCTTCGGCGTAAGTCATGCGCGGGAAGTCACCTAAATCAACATCAAGCATTTTACTAAACAAATCACGAATCATGCGTTCAGTGATAGACATAACACCGTCTGCATCTAAAAACGTGGTTTCGATATCAATTTGAGTAAATTCTGGCTGACGATCGGCGCGTAAATCTTCGTCACGGAAACATTTTACAATTTGATAGTAACGGTCCATGCCCGACATCATCAGCAGTTGCTTAAACAACTGAGGAGATTGCGGCAGGGCAAAAAACTCGCCTTTATGAGTACGACTAGGAACTAAATAATCCCGCGCACCTTCAGGGGTTGCTTTGGTTAGAATAGGCGTTTCAATATCTAAAAAGCCTTCTTCTTCTAGGAAGCGACGAACAGCACCAGTAACTTTGGCACGAAATTGTAAGCGCTGGCTCATTACAGGGCGACGAAGGTCAAGGTAGCGATAACGAAGACGTTGCTCTTCCGAATTTTCCTGATTCCAATCAAGAGGCAACACATCCGCTTTATTGATGACCTCTAGGCCTGTCCCTAGAATTTCAATTCCGCCCGTGCGCATATCTTTATTCATTTGGCCTTCGGGACGTGCACGAACTTTCCCCGTTAGCTTAACGCAAAATTCACTACGTAGCGTATTGGCAACCGCTAATACATCAGGTAAATCAGGGTCGAACACAACCTGTACAATGCCCTCGCGATCGCGAAGATCTATAAAGATAACGCCACCTAGGTCGCGACGCTTGTTAACCCAGCCACAAAGCGTGACTTCTTGTCCAATGTAAGATGAATCGATATTCCCACAGTAATCTGTGCGCATGGTCCTTGACCCCTGATATTTTTTCTTGCTTAACACTATGGTTAACTGGCTTTGTAGCGCGTTAGAAATGCTCTACAATGGCGCTCAAATTTGCGCGGCGTAACCATCTTGCTCAATGTATTAGTTTAAAGGCCGCATAGTATAAACAAATGCGCCGTAAAGCCCAATGACAAATGTAAACTATCCCACTTCTGGCAATAATGAGGTTTCTGGTATCACGCACAACGCTCATTCCCTCCCTCCCGTTTTTATCGGCTTGCCTATGTGGCAGCATAGCCATTGGCCGCAAACCTGGTTTGCTGGCCTGCCAAAAGCGCAAAGTCAGCTCGTTCAATACGCACAAGAATGTAATACGGTTGAAGGGAATACCACCTTTTACTCGCTTCCTCATGCCGATGCGGTAGAACGCTGGGCTGCTTCTGTACCCGAGCACTTTTCGTTTACCTTTAAATTTAGTCAAAACATCACTCATGTTCATCAATTGAAGCATTGCGAGGAAGACGTTCAAGCGCAGTTAGCTCTGTTGGCTGGGTTAAAAAACAAACTGGGCCTAATGATGGTGCAACTCCCCTCCCAATTTGGCCCTCAAAAGCTCAATGACCTCGAGCGCTTTTTGACAATGCTGCCTGACACTATAAGCGTAGCTGTGGAAGTTAGGCACCTTGATTTTTTTGCCAAGGGTGAAGCAGAAAAGGCATTTAACCAGTTACTAATTAGGAATAATGCGAACCGCATCATGATGGATACCCGGGCACTTTTCACCGGCCCTTGTCACGACACGCTATTAAAAGAGGTGAGAGAAAAGAAACCCCGAGTGCCTGTGAATGTCATTGCAACCGGCGATAAACCAGTTGTGCGCTTTGTCGGCAATAATAACGAGGTAGACAACGAAAGCTGCTTACGACCTTGGGTAACGAAAGTGCATCAGTGGCGTTGCCAAGGGAAAACGCCTTACGTGTTCTGTCATCGTCCAGACAATAAAGACGCCCCTTGGTTGGCGCAGTTATTCATCGATATGTATAACACCGCCTTCCCAACAACGCCTTTACCTAACCTTTCGCTAAAGGTGAACCCCACACAAGATGCCTTGTTTTGATGCTGCGTGGATAGCCGTTAGCGAAAATCCGCCGCATCGAGTTCGTGTTTCTTCATCAGCTTGTGCATGTCAGTTCTATTTCTACCGGCTAACTCTGCGGCACGTGTCACGTTGCCATCAGTCATTTTAAGTAACTTGAATAAATACTGTTGCTCAAACGCGTCTCGGGCTTCAGTCAGTGTAGGCCAACTTTGCTTGGTGGCAGATAACGCCTGCTCAACCAAATGTAGTGGAATAACCGGCGTTTGCGTAAGCGCCACACATTGTTCAACCACATTCACCAGCTGACGCACGTTCCCAGGCCAAGACGATGTGACTAACTGCTGCATCGCATCATCGGAGAATTGGCTAACATTAACCCCATGACGCTGAGCACTTTGTTGAAGCAGTGAACGTGCAAGCAGAGGTATGTCTTCACTGCGCGCTTTAAGAGAAGGCAGCTTTAAATTCACCACGTTTAGTCGGTAATATAAATCTTCCCGAAAAGTACCTTCTTCCATCTCTTTATGTAAATCTTTGTGCGTGGCCGAGATAATACGCACATCAATATCGACATGTTTACTACTGCCAACTGGCCGGATTTGACGTTCTTGTAAGGCCCGCAATAGCTTCACTTGTAACGTCATTGGCATATCACCAATTTCGTCTAAAAATAAGGTGCCCCCATCGGCCTCTCGGAACAAACCAGGATGAGCTGATACCGCCCCGGTAAATGCCCCTTTGGCATGACCAAATAATTCAGATTCCAGCAAGTTTTCCGGCAGTGCGCCACAGTTAATGGCCACAAAGGGTTTATTGTTTCGGTTGCTCGCTTTGTGTATCGCATTGGCTAATAATTCTTTACCTGTGCCGCTAGCACCGCTTATCAGTACAGACACTTCTCGCTGTGCAATACGATAGGCTTGGTCAAGTACATTCAGCATATCTGGCGAGCGAGTGATGATATCTTTCGCCCAATCCCCAGGCTGAGCCGCTTGTGACTGACTCAACGCTTTTTGCAAAAGCGTACGCAGTTCGTCATGATCAACCGGTTTAGGTAGAAAGCCAAACACACCGCGCTGCGTGGCAGAAACAGCATCGGCAATGGTGCCGTGGGCTGTCATCAAAATAACCGGTATGTCTTTTCTGATGCCCATGATTTCTTCAAATAAACTAAGGCCGTCTAACCCAGGCATACGAAGGTCGCTGAGTACCACGTCATAGCTGTCGTTTTGTAATTTTTTAAGTGCACTTTGCCCGTCTTCAACAGCGGTCACTTGATAACCTTCTCCTTCAAGGCGAATGGTTAATAGACGCAAAAGGCTTTTATCATCATCTACTAGCAGTAGCTGTGGCTTGTCGACATTGGGCTCATTCACTGTTGATTACTCCTGCTCTTGTCCATCAATGTTGCTTCTATTTGTAATAATTCTTCTAATTTACGCTGCTGTGCGTCTAGTTCTTTTTGTAATGATTTTAATGCCAGCGCATTGTGCGCATTTTCTTTACTCAATACGCTCATGGCCGATTCTAGTTCCATCTGCTGTTTATTCGGTTTAACAGCAATGGTTAACAGTAAGGTTTTAGACAGTTCAGTAAATTGATCGGTAATATCGTCTAACGCTAGCTGGGCACGCAGTTTATCCTGATACGGTGTATCTGTCGGTAAGGTGAGAAAAAACTGACGCAGTTTGTCTTCCTCGGTTTTCCCTAATTGGGCGATGGCTTCTTTTCGTTCACTCCACGGCGTACTGTCAGCATCTAACCACAAATTCACCCAAAACCTGACATCGCAATTCGCAGGGAAACCTTCTGGCGCATGGGTAAACCAGCAAACGTTGTGCTCAACAACTTGCGGCTGAGTCGGGGGTGTTTCTTGCGGCGTCACCTCAGCCGTTTTAGATTCTGACAGGACACTACACGCTGACGTCAACGCAATCGCCAGCATCAATACTATTATTCTCATTTTATTTTTCCTGTTGCGGAATTGTCACTCTAAAGCATACATCGGCATAGTCTACATCAACTACCTTAACATCGCCGTGCATTAAGCGCGCACAATCGGCAACTATCGACAACCCTAGTCCTGTTCCAATAACATTGTCGTTTCTAGGCTCCGCACCTCGTGTGAAAGGCTCAAAGAGGGTAGCCACCGAGGACTGAGGAATTTTTTTGCCTCGGTTGGCAACGTCTAATACAGTGAACTTGCCCGCTTGATAAATATGTACGTTGATGGGTCTACCCAATGCACCATGTGCCACAGCATTGGACACCAAATTATCAAGAATTCGGCGAAATAATTCTTCATCAATCCATGCGCTATCTACATCAACATTCACGATGACTTCACGTTCTTGCAATGCCAGTGCATAGTCTTCCAAACAGGCATCCACCAGCTTTTTAGGTTGCGTTTGCACGTGTTTGGGTTGCGCTTGTTGCAATAGTAAGTTGTAGTCTAATAGCTTTTCCACCAAGGTATTCAGGCGTTGCGTACTGCCGGTAAGTAATGAAAGCACTTCCTGCTGAGCATTATTTAATTCACCCACCACATTTTCAGACAATAAACTACACCCCTCTTTAATACTGGCCAGTGGCGTCTTCAGCTCATGGGCTGCATGGCGCAGTAATGCGGTTCTGATGTGTTCTAGCTGCTGAAGCCTGTCGTGCAACCAGTGAAGATCTTTTTCAACGTCAATCAGCTCTCTGGGGGCGTGGCGCGATAATGGGGGCAAGTCCCCTTTTTGGTGAGCCACAATACGAATAATTTGCTTTAATTTATTGACTGGATTAACAATAAGTTGGCTGCCAAGCAAAATTAGCAGCAAAGACACACTCACCAGCATGGCTGTTGACCACGCTTGCTTCGCTTGCATGGCGTTTAAATCGTCTTGCTGAACTTTAACGCGGTTTGCAATGGCATTTTCAACTTCCCCTCGTAGCGCAGTAACGCTACTGGACACCGACGCTAAATAGGCATTTAGTAAGAGTTGATCTTCTATATTTCGATAGTCTGACAGCTGAGACAATTGTTCGAAGAGCGGGTCACAAGTGGCTGGAACCGACAGTGCTTGGCATAAATTATCAGCCGCCACTGCAAATTGGTCGAGGGCGTTATCAGACAGCGCAGCGACTTTTTCATTTCTAATCACCGTAAATTGACGAATACTACGCTCTAGTGCCGTCACCGCACCATCCAAACGCTGCATATCGCCGACCACGTCTACCACATAACGGGTTTCTAGCGTGGTCATTTTCCCCACTTTCGCTAGATCACTTTGACTTTGCCAAAGCAATGCAATGAGTGGAATAAGTGCCAGTACAAAGCTGCCTAACGTAAGTTGGCGTAGCGAACCGAATTGAACCAGACGTTCGCCAAACGAGAATTTGTCGATCAGAACCCTATCCTTTCTAAATTATTACCTTACCGATAAACTGTGTCGGGAAGGTCATCTGCCCTACGGGACTAATCCCCCGCTTTGTTAGGAGCGGTATTGCCTGGGGTGAGTTTACTTTTTGCCAACTCAGTTTCCGTTAATTTGCCATCTTCGTTGTCGTCAATTAATCCGAAGTTACGCAAAAGCTCAGTATGACGTACCGCTTCCTTCAGTGATATGACACCGTCTTTATTAACGTCTAATTGCTGCATTAACCGTTGTGCGGCGGTGGCGTTTGCCTCTGCCACCACAATCCCTTGAAGGGCTGCTATGGTAAGTAACAATAAAAATACTTTCTCTCGCCGTTTCATCATGAATCCTCCGCATTGCTGCATATCTATAAATCCCTTATTGCGCTCTTCTTTTTACTCAACCCCTGGCGCGTCACTCATTATTAGCATAGCTAATTTCGCGCCAATGCAAAATAAACCATAAATAATAACAACTTAACGCCCACCTTTCCGTTTAACGCTTAACACTATGTCTCTTATTGGTAACACTTTTACCCATAGTTGTGTAAATCGGGAGAGCGTGAAACACAAACACTATTGCTTATTCACCAAAGCGGCAACATCAAATGCGGCGGGCATTTCAAGTAAAGTAGAAAGGGGAACAGGTTTACTGAACATATAACCTTGAATTTGATCACACCCGTGTTCGGTAAGATATTGCCACTGGAACGGACCTTCAATGCCCTCTGCACATACACTCAAAGATAGCCGTTTAGCTAAATCTATAATTGCCCCCGTCACCAGTTGGCTGCGCTCAGAGGTTTCCAATTCCCGGATAAATTGCTTGTCTATTTTTAATGTATCTATACTTATTTGCGTAAGATAACTTAACGACGAATAGCCGGTTCCAAAGTCGTCCAACGCAATCGCACAGCCCATATTACTCATCCGTTTAAAAAACTTATTGGATAACGCAAAGTTTTCTAGATAGGCCGACTCTGTCACTTCAAATTCTACGTATTCGGGATTGACCTGATACGATTGGAACACCGTATAAATATTATCGAATAGATGGCTGTTGCGTAAATCATGCCCCGATAAATTAATGGACACCCGAAACCGCTTATTTAGCCACTGCCGTAAACGGGGTAAATCTTCACTAACACGCTCTATTACCCATTGCGTTATGGCACTTATCTTTCCGCCTTGTTCAGCAATTGGAATAAATTCACTCGGCATTACCATACCGAATTCTGGGTGATCCCAACGTAGCAAGGCTTCTAAGCCCACTATCTCAGCGTGCTTATTAACCTTAACTTGGTAGTACACCTCAAACTCGTTTTGGCTTAGGCTTTGCTCAATGGCGTTTGCTAAATGCAACTTCCGCTTATGGGAAGCCACCATATCCAAGGTAAATACGGTAAAACTGCCCCGCCCTTTTGCCTTTGAACGGTACATTGCTAGGTCAGCATTACTCATTAACTCACTTAAGTTGTAGTGCGCATCTGCTGCTTTGGCGATACCAACACTAACCCCCACCGTCAGCGACAAGCCTCTTAGGTTGAAAGGTTGTTCAAATGCAGCAATAAGACGAGAGGCTAAACTTTCAATACTGGCATCTCTCACATCGCGGTCAGGTAAAATAAGAAACTCATCGCCGCCTAAACGCGCCACAAGATCCCCTTCGCGAACCAAGTCGCTCACCCTATCTGCCACTTCAATAAGAATTAAATCGCCGGTTTCATGACCTAATGAATCGTTAATGCCTTTAAAGCCATCTAAATCAAAAAACAGCAAGGCTAAATCATCATTGTTACGCTTTGCTCTGGCTAACTCTAGTTTAAGGTTATCAAGTACAAACTGGCGATTGGGTAAGCCGGTTAAACTGTCATAATTCGCTAATCGAGACATTTCGTCTTGCTGTTCAATTAATATTTGTTTTTGTTCATGATTAATAAGTAGCTCTACTTCAATCATTTCAAGCAAGCGGTTAATGCTGTCGCCAAGGGCTCGCACTTCGTTGTTGTCCACTAGGTGGTTTCTAAGCGCATAGTCTTTTGTTTCGATGACCGAGTGCGTAAACGACGTTAAATTCGTCAGCGGCTTTAATAAACGGTGTATCCAATACAAACTGCAAAGTACGCAAAACACCCAAAATGCAAAAACAAGCGGAAAGATTTGCCAAAGTAATGAGGAAATACCGCTAGACACCGACGACTTGGTATCAAAAAATAAAACCAGATACCCATCGGGGTATATGTCTTCCCCAATCGTATGCCTTACCGCAATTGCATGCTGATCGTACGAACTGCCCTCTGGTAAGGCCTGAACGTCAGCCTGTTGAAAGAATGGCTCGATAAGCCGTTGGCCTACTCGCCCAGCTTGTTCTTTTATGAGTGTAGCGTCGCTGTTATAAATACGGGCCCCAATAAAATGGTCATTGGTGCTGAACAGAGAAACAATTGTTTGGGTAAATTCTTCAGGCAGGTTTACATCTGTCATGTGGGGCTGAATCATCGTCGCCACCGCTTCACTATAAGTGCTGGCATGCTCTTTCGCTGACGCCACATAGGTGATTTTGTGCTCGCTGACTGCCAACCACAGAACTAATAACGCCATTAAAGACAACGACACTGTGATGATAATACCCACAGGCCCTTTGATAGACTTAAACACTTAAACGTCCTCATCTTTCTGCCCGTTTAACGTGTTTTGGGTCAGAAAAGCTACTGCAACTTAAAAAATACCAACTATTGACTAATTGACAAGTAAAATAAAGCCGACGTTTATAGCATATTTTAAATTAAAAGGTGAATGTTTAGCCGTTTCATCGCAAGTTTGGGTTGATATTCGTCAACCCAATAAGGAGGGATTCGGATTATTCGTATTTATACTTACACTTCACCATCGGTAACCGCCAATTTGGTTTTAATAAATTGACTATGGGGTATGTGAAGCAAATCTGCAATGCGACGAATAGTATGTTCTTCAATAGGCGCAATCGCGTTGTCTGCATAGGCGACTTCCCACAAACTTTTTAATATGGTGTGTTTTTGCTGATTGTCGCAATGCGTATTAATGACTTGGGTAAATTGCACCAGGTCTACCGCTTCCTCAGCAGAAGCCTGCCCTTCTTTCGCTAAGGTCGCCAGGGCTTCTTGGGAAAGGGAAAATTGCCTATATAGCTGTTTCTTATAAGCTTCTAACTCAGCCTCTTCGATGTTTGTATCTGCGCGTATAATCTCACTTAATAGTGAAGCGGTAGCAAGTTCCACTGTAAGCTCAGGTTCTTGTGTGGACGCATGAGACTCAAATAATTGCAGTAACGAACGCAACATAACGGTTTACTCCTAACTTTACTCAATTCGTTTTCACTACATATCACAACTTTGAATAAATACGCCGCGTATGCGCTCAAAAGTAGAGATACATCGTTCAGTTAGTAACGTTTGTCTTTAGTAAACAGATTATTTTGCTGCCACCTTCTTCAAAGAGAATGTCATGACATAAGCTTTTTATCAGCGCTAACCCACGTCCAAACGTCTCTTCTTCACTGGGTTGAGGAGAAGCCTGGTATTCAAAGCCTTCACCGCTGTCTTTAACCGACACTTTAATGAGGTTGTCTGTAGGTAATGCTGTGATGTTAATATTAATAAAACCATGCTCAAGCGCAGCTAAACGTAACTCCCGCTCAGCATAGTAGTGAGCAAACCCTTCTGTTGAATGTTTAATTGATGAATCCATTTTTAGAATGCCATGTTCCAACGCATTGCTAAACATTTCAGAAATAACCGTAAATAAGGTTGAACGCACCAACTGGATTCCACTGCATTGAGATGCGACTTGCAACACCCGCTGTAATACTCCTTCCAGCTTTAAATGCTGATGTGTCAACGCTATATCAATAGAGGCCGGAATATCTAATTCAACAGGGGCGCATTTGTGTAACGCCAACGGCTGGCTTTTAAACACCACAACAGTAACATCGTCATCGAAAACATGATGATTATTGTAGGATTTCGCATGTTGATAAAGCCCATTGGCAGTGACCACCGCGCTATTAAGGCACCACTGCCGAATCCCCTCTTCTCCTAACATTTCTTTTTTATCGTGGGTGACTTCCATCAAACCATCGGTATAGCAAACGAGTTGGTCGCCATGGCGCATGGTTAACGTGTCGCTATCACTATTGAATTCTTGGCTTTCAAGAATACCCAATGCCATATGCTTGGCGTTTAAACGGCGGACGTTTCCATCTTCGGAGACCAACAACATTTCTGGCATCCCTCCCTGCCACAACGTAAGGCGCTTGCCGTCTGCACCAATTTCACCAATCACTGCCGCCATAAACATATCGGCAGGTAAAAAGCGTAAAAGCACATTGTTTAATTCTAACGCGAGTTCACTCACCGCGAGACCTTTCGCGGTCATTTCCTGAAAGGCGCGGGTGACGGGGAGTGCGCCAATGGCAGAGGCAAGGCCATGGCCGGTAAAATCTCCCACGAGAAAATAGAGTCCGCCACTTGGGCTGGGCTTACAAATAAACACATCACCATTAAAGGTTTCAGCAGGCGCTAGGTGATGATCAAAATAGGTGAGGATCTCGTCTTCATTAACAATGGCGTGGCTGAAGATGTGCTCAACAATGGCATGTTCGCGAGCCACTCTTTGTTGGTAGAAACGTAACGCTTTGTTTTGCTCTTCTATTCGTGCGCTTAACGCCCAAATTTTCTCATGGGCTTTAATTTTCGCGGTTAGAATATGTTTGTCAAACGGCTTGGTGGCAAAGTCGTTGCCGCCAACTTCGAGGCATCTGACTAAGCTTTCTTTATCGTCTAATGCTGTAATGAATAATATTGGAAGATAGCGGTTTTTAACATGCTCTCTTATTTTTGGCGCCACCTCAAACCCGGTTAAGCCCGGCATAATGACATCCAACAAGACTAAGTCGGGAGGTTGTTGGATGATGATATCTAGCGCGGCTTCTCCGCTTTCAGCTTCAATGCAATCGGTAAATCCGGCCTCACGCAACATGCACAATAACAGTGTACGATTAATTTGCTCATCATCAACAATCAGTATTTTCATGCTATTACGTCAATTAAAATTCGCGGCATTGATAAACTGTCGCCCATTATCGTAGCGTAAATTTTTTATCAAATCGGGAAATTTGCAAAATACGCGCAACAGGTGGTCTAGCGTTTACAATGCTGTAGGTGAGCTCTTTCCCTGTCAGCGCCTTTTGCATATTTAACAGCATTCCGAGGGCAGAGCTATCCATGTATTCTGTTTTCGCTAAATCTACTGAGATATGGTTAATACCGCTAGGCAAGTCTTTATATGCTGCACGAAACGCCTCGACTTTACTGAAATCGAACTTTTCCCCTATATCCACTATGAGGGTTTGATTGTCGCCACTGACGCGAGTATTCACATCCATAATGCCTCCATTATTCGCAAGTGCGGTTGGTGCGCAAAATTTCCAATAACGGTCATCTAAAAAAGAGTTTCTGATAAGAAAGTAAGCGCTTATTTGCTATCATTCATAGTAGCTTAGTTTAAAACCTATGCCAGCGATGTGTTTTTATCAATTGGTCTAACGCTAGACAGCACATCATTGGCTATAAAAGGGGTCATGAGCACTTTTAAGGAGGTGATATGCAAGATTGGCAAGACGCACTTTTGGTGTACAGCACAGAAAGTGGAAAAATAAAAAACTCGCCTAAAGAAGAAACGCGTTCTGTTTCTTCAGATGGTATTGTACGCATTCATAGAGAGACAAAAGGTCGGAAAGGAAAAGGCGTATCTCTTATTAAAGGACTAGACTTAGCCCCAGACGAGTTAAAAAAACTCGGTACAGAGCTTAAGAAAAAGTGCGGATGTGGTGGCGCTGTCAAGGACGGCGTTATCGAAGTACAAACCGACGATCGAGAAAAACTAAAAGGCTTGCTGCAAGCAAAAGGCTTTAGCGCTAAAATCGCTGGAGGTTAACAATAAACCTTCAATTTCCTTAATAAATAACAAAAAGAGTCTGGAATGGAAAAGCTGTCAATTTCTGATTTACACATTATTCTCGTTGAGCCCTCGGATACTCAACGTAAAATTATCACTACTTTATTGCTTAAAGAGAAAGTAAAGGAAATTGACCCCGTCAGTACCCTTTCAGAGGCAATGTCAGCAGTGAAAGCCCATGGCGCGGATTTAATAGTAAGTGCCATGTACTTTGAAGATGGCACCGCCATAGACTTATTGAAATTTATTAAGGAAAACGACGAGTTTAAAACGATTCCTTTTATGTTGGTATCAAGTGAAAACCGAATCAGCAAATTGGAAGAGTTTAAGCAAGCCGGTGTTGCCGCTATTCTTCCCAAGCCCTTCGAGCCTCTGCACTTATCTCGCGCCCTTAACGCCAGCTTAGATCTTATCAATCACGATGAGCTAGAACTTGAGCTGTTTGATATTCATGATGTACGTGTGCTTCTGGTAGACGACAGTAAACTAGCACGTAACCATATTCGTCGCGTACTAGAAGGGATGGGTTTACAGCGCATTAAGGAAGCCGAAAACGGGGCCATGGCACTTACCTTTATTAAAGATGAGGCCTTCGACTTAGTGGTAACCGACTACAACATGCCGGAAATGGATGGCAGAGAGTTGTCAGAGTTTATTCGCTTTAACCCAGAAACCACCCACATTCCCATTATTATGGTAACGTCGGAGTCAGCGGACAGCGCCCACATGGCCAACATCCAGCAGACGGGCGTTAATGCCTTATGTGACAAACCCTTCGAGCCTACAGAAGTACGCCAGATGTTAGCAGCGCTGTTAGGCAACGAATAATCTGCTTCGCGCTGGTCAGATAGCGCGCTCGTCTATCTTGTTATGCGCACTGAATCAAGAGGTAAGTACAATTTCTCTTTTCACCATTGTAATAAATGGTTGACAGAGCGCACGTGCAAGCATAAAGTTTGAGGCATGAAACAGAATAATATGTATGCAGTAGCTTTCTTTTTTGCGTTTATGCTCTTTAAATAGGGAGGCGCAGCTACATGCATAAAAACCTCCCTCAACGGGAGGTTTTTTTTTAGCTTTTATCAACAAGTGGAAAACTATGTCAAAGAACGCTTTAGACGCCGTAAGAGAACGGATAACCGCCTTAGACAGCGAACTTCTTACGCTACTGGCTGAACGTCGAACCCTCACTAACGAAGTTGCTGAGACCAAAATTAAGCATCACATTCCTGTACGCGATCAAAAGCGTGAAGAACAGCTGCTTGTTCGCCTGATAAAAGAAGGTAAGGATGTAGGCCTAGATCCCCACTACGTGACCCAGATTTTCCATGTCATCATTGAAGATTCTGTACTTAATCAGCAAGCCATGTTGGCCGAGCGCGCTAACCCTGGCAGTACGCTGCCATTGAATCGCGTAGCATTCTTAGGTGATAAAGGCTCTTATTCCTATTTAGCCACACAGAAGTATTTTTCACGTCGCCCGGGCGAGCTATTGGAAATAGGCTGCCAAAGCTTTAGCGAAATAATTCAAAAAGTAGAAAATGCAGAAGCCGATTACGCGGTATTGCCCATTGAAAATACAACCTCGGGGAGTATTAATGAAGTTTACGACCAGCTTCAGCATACCCAACTTAGCATTATTGGGGAGCTTACCCACCCTATTCGTCATACCCTGTTGGTAGGAGCTGACACAAGCATAGACAAAATTAAAACCTTGTACGCTCACCCTCAGGTATTTACTCAGTGCAGCCACTTTCTTGCAGAGCTTGGCAATGTGGAAGTAAAAACCATGGATAGCACCTCTTCGGCCATGCTTACTGTCAGCGAAATGAAGCGTGATGACGTAGCGGCAATTGGGAGTGAAGCCGGTGGTAACCTTTATGGGCTTACGGCAATAAAAAGCAACTTGGCCAATCAAAAAGAAAACCACAGCCGCTTTATTGTTGTCGCACGTCAGCCTGTTGTTGTGCCGCTTCAAGTTCCGGCTAAAACAACCTTGGTCATGTCGACAATACAAAAACCCGGGGCGTTAGTCGAAGCCCTGTTAGTCCTGCGCGACAATAGCATTAACATGACTAAGCTTGAATCTCGCCCAATTCCCGGCAACCCATGGGAAGAAATGTTTTACATTGATGTAGAAGGCAATGTAGAAGATGGACCTGTGCAAAATGCCATAGATGCATTGCGCCCTATTACTCGCTATATCAAAGTCCTCGGGTGCTACCCAAGTGAAGAAATCAGCCCCACCAAAGTGGCGGCGGCCAGCGCCCTAGCGGAATAATTCACGGCGTTCTCACGCATAAAAAAGCGACCAATAGGTCGCTTTTTTATTAGACTGTCGTTGCCTTAAAACAACACTACGTTTTATTGCGAAGTAGCTGTCCATCATCGGCTTTCAATAGCAACTGTTTGCTATCCACTAAACAGGTTTTTGCGTACTCACCGAACCATTGCCCAATGTCGGAAAATTGAGCAATAAAGGCGTCTTTGTCACCCTGTTCAAGCAAAGTTAAAGCCAGTCCAAATCTGTCATAAAAACGGCGCAACAAGGCAAAGTTATCTGGATTATTAAAGATAATATCAGCGTAAAGCGCGGGAGCTTGTGCAAACAATCGCCCCACCATTGCCAATTCAAGCCGGTAGATGGGAGAGCTAAACATAGTGAGGCTTTCAAGATCCGGGTTTTCACCCTTTAAATGCGCTCCATACACAAAGGTATTAAAGTGACGCATGACTTGAATATAGGCCATGGCTTTATCATGCTCTTGCGACGTACTTTTATGAATAGTGGCGCCCCAAATACGCATTTGATCAATTAACCAGCGATAGCGTTGCTGTTGACGGCCATCACAGACCACCACAACTTGCTTAATCATTCCCGGTGCATCTGGGCCAAACATAGGATGTAATCCAACCACGGGGCCTTGGTGAGCTTCTAACATGGCCTTAAGTGGCTTATCTTTGATACTAGTAATGTCCGCGAGGATACAATCCTCTGGCAGCATGGTAAGTTGCGCAATGACGTGCTCAGTCACATTGATAGGCACGGCAACAATGACTAATGCTGCCTGACTTAAGGTTTGCTGGGCATCGCCTGATTGCCAGTCTTCTTGTTCCGCAACGGTAACCTGATAGCCACTGCGTTCGAATAAACCCACGAATACCTTACCCAAAGCACCAGCACCACCAATGACAACAACCTGCCCTAAAGACGGGTTAACACAGCGATATCGATTGTTTTGAGTATGATAGGACTCACGCATGATTCTGCGTAGTAAATCTTCGGTGAGGTCGGGCGATACACCTTGTGCTTCTGCTTGCGCACGGCGAGACGTAATGAGGGCTTTTTCTCTTTCAGGCACATAAACTGGCATTCCAGCTTCGGCTTTAATTTGTCCGACTTGCGTTGTTAGCGCACTGCGCTTTGCTAAAAGCTCAACGAGCTGTGAATCCAGCTCGTCAATTCCTTCACGCAGCGTGTTCAATTGCTGCGAAAAATCTGCCATTACCTGTCATCCTTCAAATCAAAAATGCACGGCTGCCTTATTAGGCCACGTCTGTGCGTTTATTTTGACGTAAGGGTAACACAGTTATTAATTTATCTCTGGTTTGGCTTATTAATGTTTCTGTGGTTTCCCAATCAATACAACCGTCGGTAATAGAAACACCAAACTCCAGCTCTTCCGGCTTTTTACCGTCAGCCTTTTGGTTGCCAGCCTTAAGGTGGCTTTCTAACATAACGCCGATGATAGATTGGTTACCTTCTAAGATCTGATTCACTACGTTTTGCGCCACGAGCGGCTGTCGGCGATAGTCTTTTGATGAATTAGCATGGCTACAATCAACCACTAAACCGGCCGTTAGCCCTGCTTCTTGTAATTCTAACTCGCACTCAGACACGCACACAGAATCATAGTTTGGCTGTTTGCCACCACGCAGGATAATGTGCCCATCTGGGTTACCACTGGTTGCAATCACACTCACTTGACCTTGCTTGTTGATACCCATGAAACGGTGACCTGATGCCGCCGATTTAAGTGCATTTATTGCGATGTCTAAGCTACCGTCTGTCCCATTTTTGAAACCCACAGGCATAGAAAGGCCACTGGCCATTTCACGGTGAGTTTGCGACTCAGAGGTACGTGCACCTATCGCAGACCAGCTGAATAACTCAGCCAAGTATTGCGGGCTAATTGGGTCTAATGCTTCAGTAGCAACAGGCAGTTCTAATTCAGCTAACCAAATCAGTAATTCACGGGCTTTACGCAAGCCGGTTTCGATATCAAATGAGCCATCAATATGTGGGTCGTTAATCAATCCTTTCCAGCCCGTGGTGGTTCTTGGCTTTTCGAAGTAAACACGCATAACAATAAATAGCGTGTCTTTGCATGACTCGTGCAGCTCTTTCAATTTAAGCGCATAGGCTTTGGCCGCTTCAATATCGTGAATTGAGCACGGGCCGCATACCACAAGCATGCGGTGGTCACGGCGGTGAATAATGTCAGAAACAATTTTGCGCGACTCAGAAATAGCGGCTAACGCTTTATCTGAAACCGGTAACTCTGCGCTAAGTGCTTCGGGGGTTATCAACACGTCTTCGGCACTAACGTGGATATTATTTACAGTGTCCTTAATCATGGGGCTCTCTTAACTACTAAAACAAGAAAAATGTAAACGTTAAAAGAGGGCGTACTTTAGTGTAAACTTAATTGTACAAGAAGGCGCTTCTATATTTCTTTAACGTCATTGACTTTTTAACAACTTACGATTAACAGCGCAAGCTTTTGCACATAATACTTTAATCTAGGATAGATTCGTAGCGAAAGCGCATGAAAATAAGGCATGCAAGACACTCGCCTGCGCACTTTTTAATCACTTGTGAGCATTTTACCGCAGTGGATTTATCCCAAGGCCGCTAAGCATACGCCAAAGCGCCAACCCCTTTTAATTGAATAAAATAAATAGTATTGATTTTTAAATCCTATCAAAGTGTTGCAAGATACGCCCAAACATTGATAGTCGAAGTGAAAAAAACATGCATGCTCTTTCCCAACTCACCTTTGAAGGTAACGTTGCCATACTCACCCTGACGGCAGGTGAAAACCGTCACAACCCAGCCTTTGCGCAACATTTATTAGCGCGCCTTGAAGACATACTCGCCAATGAGGCCTGTAGCGCGCTAGTGCTTACGTCGGACGATGAAAAATACTTCAGTTTGGGCATAGATACAGACTGGTTAATGCCCGCTATGCAGCATAAGCAATTCGACGATATTAAAGACTTTATGCACACTATGGATGAGGTGTTTAAAACCTTGTTGCTTTACCCTATTCCGGTGATTGCTGCTATTAACGGTCATGCCTTTGGCAATGGTGCCATTCTCGCTTGTGCCTGCGATTTTCGTTTTATGCGCGCAGATAAAGGGTTTTTCTGCTTTCCTGAGGTAGATTTATCTATTCCGTTTTTACCCGGCATGATCGAATTCGTTAAAAAGGCTATGCCTTACTATCGCTTCAACGAGATGAAGTTATCGGGGCGACGGGTTTCTGGTACTGAACTGGAGCAGGATCATGTGATTGAACGTGCGTTCGACTCACAAGAAACCTTAATGGAAGGTGCAATTAACTACGCAAAAACCTTCGATAAAAAACGCAGCATATTTGGCGAGCATAAGAAAAGGTTACACAAGTCAATGATTGACACAATCGATAATGAAAATGGTCACTTTATTGATAACTTACTGTTGATGGTATAGCAAAAAGCGCCAAGTAAGACCGCCCATAGGCGATGCAATTAAAGCAATCATGCTTTGGCCAATTGAGCATTTCGAAAAAATTCACCATTTACATGGTGCAATTCTTCATTCGATCTTTTTTGCATTGTCTATTGTTCCCACTGGCGAACGTTATTGTCATTTTACACAACATCAGAATAACTATTCTGCATAACAGATGAAATTTTCAACTGTTTAAGAGGCGCGTTTATGGCACTTTTTCGCTAGGCGCTGCGTTGCGTTTTTTGAAAAGATTAACACGCCAGCCCCAATGCTCAGAGCCAACTCGCAACAAAACAGTGACCAAGATGGAACCGACAATACACCAAACGTAGGGAATATCTAACGAGAATAGCGCCGCATAAGTAAGCCCACCCGCTAAACACGCCGAGGCATACACATCGCCCTGCATAACTAAGGGAATTTCTCTGCACACAACATCTCGCATGAGTCCTCCGAATATACCCGTCGTCATTCCCATGGTTATAGCGACAATCATACCGCTTCCATTGATTAAGGCTTTCTCTATGCCCATGATGTTAAAAATGGCGAGCCCCACGGCATCAACAAAGATGAAATAGTAATTCGATAGCGGTGGCATATAGCGGATAAACAAAATGGTACCGATAATGGCAGAATAGGTGGAAAGGAGATAATCAGGGCTACTGATCCAAAAGATAGGTTCACCTAAAAGCACGTCTCTCACCGTGCCCCCGCCCAGTGCTGTCATTGCCGCCACAACCACTACACCAAACCCATTGATCTTTTTTTCGTGCCCAAGCAGGGTGCCTGAAACGGCAAAAAATGCCACCCCTAACACGCCAAGAAAGTGAAAGTATTCTGTTGTCATTCCGTTGCGCTCCCGACGTTCATATCTTTTATTCTTAATTAACGGGGGAATAGATCGGATTAACAGGCACAAAAAAACCCGCTCAAAGCGGGTTTTTTCGAAGTTAACAATAACGCAAGGATTAGTAATCTTAGTTAAGCTTCTCTTTGATACGTGCAGATTTACCTGAACGCTCACGTAGATAGTAAAGCTTAGCACGACGAACCGCACCGCGACGTTTAACTTCGATTGAAGAAACTGCCGGGCTGTGTGTTTGGAACACACGCTCAACGCCTTCGCCGCTAGAAATTTTACGTACGGTAAAAGACGAGTGCAGACCACGGTTACGCTTAGCGATAACAACACCTTCATAAGCCTGAAGACGCTCTTTGTCACCTTCGGTAACGCGAACTTTAACAACTACTGTGTCACCTGGACCAAACTCAGGTACATCAGTTTTAAGCTGTGCTTGCTCAATTTTCTTGATGATATCTTGACTGACTTTGCTCATCATATCCTCTCGTCCTAGTTAACTGTCATCTTGCCGCAACAGTGCTTGATAGTGATCAAGCAAACGTTGTTGCTCCTCAGTCAGAGCTAGGTGATTTAACAAATCAGGGCGACGCTGCAAGGTTCTACCTAAAGACTGCATCAATCGCCACTGCCTAATTTTTTCATGATCACCACTTAACAACACCTCGGGCACCTTTTGACCATCAAGTATTTCGGGCCGCGTATAATGCGGGCAATCCAAAAGACCGTCAGTGAAGGAATCTTCTACTGCTGAGGCTTTATGCCCCAACACGCCAGGAACTAACCGTGCAACTGCGTCCATTAAGACCATTGCAGGCAATTCACCGCCGCTTAACACGTAATCACCAATAGAAATTTCTTCATCTACATGGCGTTCGATCACACGTTCGTCGATACCTTCATATCGACCACATATTAAAATAGTGCGGTCGATATTAGCCAAGCGCTGCGCGCCAGCTTGATCAAGGGGTTTCCCTTGGGGTGATAAGTAGATCACCTTGCTATTTTCGCCACCCACTTTCTTGGCGGCTTGTATTGCGTCGGTAAGCGGTTTTACCATCATCAACATGCCGGGGCCGCCTCCGTAGGGGCGATCGTCTACTGTTCGATGGCGGTCATGGGTAAAGTCACGGGGGTTAAAGGTATCAACCGATAAAGTTCCAGACTTAACTGCTCGTCCAATCACACCCTGTTGGGTGAAAGGGGCAAACATATCTGGAAACAGGCTAACAACACCAAACCACTCTTCCGGCGTCACTTAAAACCCCGGATCCCAGTCAACTTTAATGACCTTCGCTTCCTTATCTACCTCTTGTACAACTTCATCAAATACAAAAGGTAAAAGTCTTTCTTTTTGACCAAAAGCATCGCCCACATTTGCTTTAACGTGAATCACGTCATTCGCACCTGTATTAAACACTTCTTTCACCACACCTAAGTCGTAACCTTGCGTTGTTACCACTTGCATGCCGGTGAGCTCACGCCAATAAACACCTTCGTCACCTAAATCAGGCAGCTGTGAAGCATTTATGTTGATATCCAAGTTTTTGATACGTTCTGCATCATCTCGGCTATCAACGCCCACAATTTTTGCAACGAGGCTTTTACCGTGCGGTCGCCATTGGTCAATTTGGTATTCTTTTTCTTCACCAAGAAACCATGGTAAGTACTCAAAAATACCTGCTGGTGTTTCTGTATAGCTGTTGATTTTGACCCAACCTTTAACACCGTAAGGTGCGCCAATTTTGCCAACAATCACTTTGTCAGACGCTAGACTCATCTATACTCACCAGTTAAAACAGCTTACGCTGCAGATTTTTTAGCTTCTTTTACCAAGCTAGAAACGCGCTCTGATAAGCTCGCGCCTACGCCAACCCAGTAATCAACACGCTCTAGGTCTACGCGAAGACGCTCCGCTTGACCTTGTGCAGTTGGGTTGAAGAAACCGATGTTTTCAATGAAACGACCGTTTCTTGCACGGCTGCTATCAGCAACCACTAGTTGATAAAATGGACGCTTTTTCGCGCCACCACGCTGTAAACGAATAGTAACCATAAATGCCTCAAACTCGTTGTAGCGTTACCGTTAACTTAAGCCTTCGATTAACGTCTAAAAATTAGACGCCAATTGGAAGGCCGCCGAATTATACGGATATAGCGGGTGAATGCAAGTGTAAATGCAATATTGAAGGGGATTTAGTGAACAAACACCCGCTTGGAGCACAATGCTCCACGTGAGTGCAGTAACCTATTGTTATTTTATTGAATTCCGTATTCGCCTAAACGATAAAGCAATACCGCCGTTTTGTGCATATTTTGCGAAAAGGTTGTCATGTCAGCCACTTCATCTTTGGTGTGTCCGCCCTCACCCATAAGGCCTAGGCCATCAATCGCCATTTCAACATAATTTGCCGCAAATGAAATATCTGCAGCGCCCGCATTTCGTGGGTTAACAGGTGCAATTGGGCCATAGCCCAACGACTCACTCACATCGCTATACATTTCAAGTAACGCGTAGTTCTTATCTGTCGGCGCCATTGGCGGATAACCTTCTTCGAACGTTAATCGCCCAGAAGTATGCAATAGGCTATCTGCCACGATTTCTTGCATCACCTGCTTCGCGTGCTCTAGTTCCTGCAACGACAATGTGCGAATTCCGCCTTTTACCACTACGCTTTTGGCCACCACGTTGGTCTTTCCAAATGCCTGCAATGTAGAGGTTTCAGCATCGGTGCTCACTTCAGTTCCACCCGCTATCAGGCCTGGGTTGAACGTAATATTGCCTACACCTGCTAACTTTTCACGAAATGCATTTAGAATACGTGCAGTTTCGAATACCGCACCATAGCCTACTTGGTCAGTAAATATTTGTGAGGAGTGGGCTGGCTTCCCTGTTACCTCTAACTGCCAGTTAATAGACCCTCTGCGGGCAACAACCGCGGTCTTTATATCGCCATCAGCATCTTCAAAGCCCAATGCAATGTCAGCCCATTTCGCCGCATCAATTAGCGCTTTTTTCGATAACGACAAGGGTTTACCACTACTTTCCTCATCCCCCGTCATCACCACCTTGATGTTAACCTTGTCTAATAAATTAAGGGCTTTAAGGGTTCTAAGCGCGGAGATAATAATCACATCGCCACCTTTCATATCAGTTATCCCTGGCCCTGCAATGTGGGTATCATCCACTGGTAAAAAGGTTTGAAAATGATCATCTTTCGCAAAAACAGTATCTAGATGGCCAATCATCAAAATTTTCGGCCCCATGTTGCCATAGCTTGCCACTAAATGACCAGCGCGATTAAACTCACTACCATCAACCCACAGGGTTTCAAACCCTAACTCTTCAAATTCGGTTGCATAGGCTGCCCCTACGGCTTTTACTCCCGAGAAATTCATGGTGCCGCTATTGATGTTAACGGTTTTTTCTAGCAATGCTTGAGATTGTTGAAGGTGTTGATTGATGTGATGAACTATCTTTTCTTCAATATCGTTGCTATTTGCCATACAAGGTTGACTGGTCAACACAAGAAGGCTAACTAACAACGTATTAACGTTGATTCTTTTAATAAATTTTATCATTACTGGATTATCTCTTGAGCATAGTAAGAACGATGAATAACGAGAGTAAAGCGCCCACTCGATAAAGTACAGAGGTTGCTTACAGAGCGAGTTTAGACAACCGAGACAATGTAAAGGTGGCGTCGTTATAGTCATGAGGAAGGTATTGATAGCCTTTGGGCGCCTTTAAAATTAAACTAGGAAAACCCTGCGCGCCAATGGCTCGCCCCATGTTGATTTCTTCAATAAGTTGGTTTTGGGTGTCTAGGCTATTTAGGTCTTTTTCAAACTGTGTGCTATTCAGGCCTATCTCGCTGGCCAATGTCACTAGGGTGCTATCGTCCGATGGATTCATAGCATTGAGGTAGTACCCGTGCTGAATGGCACTGATCATGGGTAATTCTTTGGTAACGTCTTGGTTTCTGGCTGCTATAACTGCCCGACAAGAGGGATAGGTTGAACGACGAGGCTCGCATTTTTCCCAAAAATCAAAGTTAAACTGTGTGCCTGGAACTTTTTGCATAATAGTTCGCCAGTAGCCGCTGATAGCAGCCTGCATTGCGCTAGTCATCGGCTCGTTAGAGTCAGGCGCTAGACCGCCTAATAAATAGCGTACCTTTATATGTTCTGGCAAATTCTGTTTTATTTCTGCCCAAGTAGGGGCAAACGCCCAACACCAACTGCACATGGGGTCGTGCACATAGAAGAGAATGGCTTGGCTATCTTGTGGCATTATTCAAATTCCTGTTCGTTCTTTAATTCATGCTGGCGAGGCAAGGCCATGTTAAGTGATTCACGTTCTATCAATAGAGAACACGCCCCTTCTCAAATGAGGCACGCCTCACTTGCCCTATGTGGAAACCTTAGATGTTATAACTTTTTATTTACAACATACCATTTAAGACTTCACAAGTGCTCATTTTTACACTACCTTAGATAGACGTCTAAACGTCCAAATAGAAATTCTAACTCCTTAAGGTATGTTCAATGAAACCTGAAACCATAGCATTACACGCAGGCTATACTAGCGAAGAAACCACGAAAGCGGCAACCACGCCTATTTATCAAACGACTTCATACACGTTCGATAACACCCAACATGGCGCGGATTTATTCGACTTAAAGGTGCCAGGTAACATTTATAGCCGCATTATGAACCCCACCAATGCAGTATTAGAGCAACGCCTAACAGAATTAGAAGGGGGCGTTGGCGCCCTGTCGGTGGCCTCTGGCATGGCCGCCATTCGCTACGCCATTGAAGCTATTGCTGAAGTGGGTAGTAATATCGTGAGCGTGGGGCAGCTATACGGTGGCACATACAATTTATTCGCCCACACGTTTCCACGCCAAGGCATTAGCACCAAGTTTGTACAAGCCAATGACTTCGATGGCCTAGCCGCGGCAATTGATGAAAACACGAAAGCAGTATTTTGCGAATCTATTGGTAACCCAGCGGGCAACGTAGTAGATATTAAACGCTGGGCGGATATTGCCCACGAGGCTGGCGTGCCACTCATTGTAGACAACACTGTTGCAACCCCGGTTTTATGCCGTGTATTCGATCATGGTGCCGATATTGCCGTGCATTCACTCACAAAATACATTGGTGGCCACGGCACCACAATAGGTGGGATTATTGTTGATTCGGGTAAATTCGACTGGGCCGCTCATGCCGATAGATTTAGCATGCTGACAACACCAGATCCTAGCTATCACGGCGTCACTTACACAGAAGCACTTGGTCCAGCAGCCTACATTGGTCGTTGTCGTGTGGTGCCGCTTCGTAATACAGGCGCGGCACTTTCAGCGCAAAGCGCTTTTAATATTATGCAAGGGCTAGAAACCCTCTCACTACGTATGGAACGCCACTGCGAAAACGCAGAAAAAGTGGCCGCCTTTCTAGAAAAGCACCCTGCCGTGAATTGGGTAAACTATGCGGCCTTGCCTACTAGTGAGCACTACGATACTTGCCAGCGTATTTGTGGAGGTAAAGCAGCGGGTATCATCAGCTTTGGTATTGAAGGTGGAATTACTGCAGGTTCAAAATTTATTGATGCACTTAAGTTAATTCTGCGCTTAGTTAATATTGGCGATGCTAAGTCTCTCGCCTGCCACCCGGCAAGTACTACCCACCGTCAGTTAAATGCTCAAGAACTGGCTTCTGCGGGCGTTAGCGAAGATATGGTTCGTATTTCTGTGGGGATAGAACATATTGACGATATTGTGGCTGATATTGAACAAGCATTGGCCGCCAGCCAGCGCTAAATATTAACCTAGCAACTTGATTACTGAGACGACCAATATTGGGGTTCGACACGCAGACGAGAACCCCAAATCTCCTCCTTATAATAGCCTCTATATTTCACTTCAGCTCCACCCACCTGATTTACTGCATCTATAGTCGCATGAGTAAATCAACATCAGTCAATTCAGCGTATAGTCTTCAATATTCCTAATTTCTGCCGAACTCACGAATACGTAAACGACACAGAATTCGTGGGTTACAGGTGCAGGGTTGCCCCAAAAAAAGTTCGAAATATTACAAAGAGGTTATTTTGGCTACATCGCTCAATGAAGTGTCTACAAAGCAAGTATTGCAATGGATTGGTTCCCATTTATATCAGTATAAGAAACGTGTGGCTGGCGCCGTCGTTGCTTTGTTTACTGCCGCTATTGCCTGGCTAATGCTCGGACAAGGTATTAAGTATGCTATCGACAGTGGTTTTGTAGAAAGTGCACCAGAAACATTAAACAAGGCCACGGTCATCGTGCTAGGGATCACCCTTGTGGCCTGTCTTGCCACCTATGCTCGATTTTATCTAATGACATGGCTAGGTGAGCGGGTTAGTGCCGATATTCGCAAACAGGTGTATGCCCATTTATTATCCTTACCCCCCTCTTTTTTTGCCGAACTTCGCACTGGCGAAGTGATTTCTCGTTTTACCAGTGACACCACTATTATACAAACAGTCGTAGGGATGAGTTTATCCATGACATTGCGCTCAGTGGTCACCTTTTGTGGCGCCCTGGTGTTGATGGGCATTTCCAGCCCTCTGCTTACATTTTGCGTGATTGTGGCAGTACCCGCTGTACTTGTACCTATTAAAGTCCTGGCTCCACAGGTTCGTCGATATGCAAAACTAAGCCAAGACAAAGTAGCGGATTTAGGGGCGCATATCGATGAAAGCTTACATGAAATTATGACGGTTCAAGCCTACACCGCTGAAAACAAAGAACGGGCCCATTTTACGTCTAGAGTAGAACTTGCCATGGCCGCAGCGAAAAAGCGTATTCATTATCGCTCATTGCTCATAGGCTGCATTATGTGCCTGAGCATGACCGCGATTATTTTCATTGCTTGGGTGGGCGCTAGACAAGTATTTGAAGGCAGCATGACCGTTGGTGAATTGTCCGCTTTTCTATTTTATGCAGTCATGGCTGGAGGCAGCATTGCCACAATCAGTGAAGTTATCGGTGAAGTACAACGGGGGGTCGGTGCATCCGAACGCCTCTACCAATTGTATTACACTCAACCCGATATAATCAGTGTTGATAGCACCGATGCTCAACCAGGGATACATGACGCTACACGCACCTCTAATGCGCCAACCATTACACTCGAAAAAATATCCTTCTCCTATTCAAACCAAGCCCCACTGTTTGATGAGCTAAGTTTGCATATTAATGCGAGAGAAACCTTGGCACTGGTTGGCCCTAGTGGCGCGGGAAAAACAACGCTATTCCAGTTGCTCATGCGTTTTTACGACCCCCAGCAGGGCCATATACTGTTTGATGGCGTGCCTATCTCATCTTTGCCCTTGCCCACGGTTAGACAGCAAATTGCAATTGTCACGCAAGACCCCGTGGTGTTCGCAAGTAGTGTGATGGAAAACATTCGATATGGAAATGAAAATGCCTCGGATGAAGATGTGATAAGTGCTGCTAAACAGGCTTTCGCCCATGAATTCATCGACAATTTAGACAATCGTTATAACACCGAACTTGGCGAACGAGGCGTGAAATTGTCGGGTGGACAAAAGCAACGTATCGCCATTGCCAGAGCCATTTTAGCCAATCGGCCTATACTGTTACTCGATGAAGCGACGAGCGCCTTAGATGCCATGAGCGAGCGCATGGTTCAACAAGCCATGAATCGTCTCATGCAAGGAAAGACCAGCATTGTCATTGCCCATCGCCTTGCCACTGTGCAGCATGCCGATCGTATTGTTGTGATGGATGATGGCAAAATTGTAGCCACAGGCACCCATAGTGAATTGATGAAAAGCGATACCTTGTATAGGGAATACGCTGAACTGCAATTGCTTAGCTGAACCGCCTATGGTGCTATACAGTACTAAAATGAGCAGGCTATATCGGCGATTTTTTAGCCAAACCTATTCAACAAATAAAAATAAAAAACGCTTCGGGATTTAAAATGAAAAATGTGTTTAACCAGTATGCTAGGGCTTCTCTATGTTGCCTCGCACTGGCGGTAGCTAGCGCGCCAAGCTTTGGCCAGTATGTGGGTGATCAACAAGCAAAGCTTGTGGTAACTCAACCTGTCACTTTTATGCACGAAACGCGCAATGTGGAAGCCGTTGGAAGCGCGGAAGCCGTGCGTTCAGTGACGCTTTTCTCCCCTGTTTCAGACGAGGTTGAAGAAATTCACTTTGTACCGGGTCAATCCGTTGAGGCAGGTAAAATACTTGTTCGATTGGATGACAGACGCCAACAAGTGGCCGTCAAACGCGCAGAACTTACCCTTGCTGATGCCCAAAGAACCCTGGAACGCTTAGCGTCAAGCTATAAAAAAGGCGCGGTGCCTATTAGTGAACTGGATTTAGCCAGAACGCAGCGAGACCTCGCAGAGGTAGCGCTTGAGGAAGCAAAGGTGGACTTAGAAGACAGGCATATTGTAGCGCCCTTTGATGGCGTTGTTGGCATCACCGACATTGAAGAAGGTGACCGCATCAACGAACAAACCGTCATCACCTCCATTGATAATCGTTCTAAGCTATTTATTAATTTCAAAGCGCCTGAAGCCGCTTTGCCAGTTTTACTCAATGCGCCCGAGGTTACCCTTGAACCTTGGACTGATAGGGAAAACACCCTGAAAGCAGAAATTGCGCAAGTGGATTCTCGTATCAATGAGACAGACCGAACCCTACGGGCACGGGCTTTATTAGACAATTCTGCAGATAAATATCGTCCGGGTATGAGCTTTCGCGTGCACTTGAGCATCAAAGGTGACAAATTTGCGGCCATTCCCGAAGCCGCTTTGCTGTGGGGCGCTAATGGCGCTTATATCTGGCTAGCAGAAGACGGCAAAGCAAAGAGAGTGGATGTAAGTGTTCACCAACGCCTTCGAGGCACTATCTTAGTCTCTGGCGATATTGAAGAAGGGGATACCCTGATTTCAGAGGGTGTTCAACGACTTCGTACTGGGCAAGCCATCACCACTGAGCTAGCCGGGGGCCTTAGCAATGAGTAAGGCGCCGATGACGAATGATTTACCTTCATTATCCATACGTCGACCGGTGCTGATTGTTGTTTTAAATCTGCTGATTGCCATTGCCGGTTTAGCCGCACTAAGCGGCCTAGAGGTAAGGGAACTCCCCGATGTTGATACACCCACAGTGACGGTGACCGCCTCTTACCCTGGCGCCTCCCCTGAAACAGTAGACGCGGAAGTGACAAGCCGTTTAGAAGGCGCGGTGGCACGGGTAAGCGGTGTAAAAAATATTTATGCCCAAAGCGAAGAAAATTCAGCCCGTGTGCGTGTAGAGTTTCGTCCCGGCATTAACTTAGAAGACGCGGCCAACGAAACCCGTGAATCGGTTAGTCGAGTTCAACGACAACTCCCTGAAGACGTGGAACAAGTTTCTATTATCCGCGCCGACAACGACGCCCAAGCCGTGGTTAGTCTTGCTATTTCGAGCAATACGTTAGATATGGAAACCCTGACCGAACGGGTAGATACCGACGTTGCGCCGTTGTTTTTAAGTATTCCAGGTGTGGCAGACGTGAGTTTAAGCGGCGATCGCGCCCGCGTACTTCGAGTGTCCGTCGACCCGCTTCGCCTTACCAGTTTCGGCTTGTCGATGACCGATATTGCCGACGCCCTAGTCCTTGCGCCTTTTGATGTGCCGGCCGGCAGTATTCAGTCAGCAGATCAAGCATTGATTGTACGTGCTGATGCGACATCGGTGTCAGCTCAAGATGTTGGCGACATTGTCGTTAGTGGCGATATTCGCATTAACGATGTGGCCAGTGTGTACTTTGGCCCCGCGGACAGCTCAAGTGTTGTGCGCTTAGATGGGCAACCGGTTATTGGGGTGGGGGTTATTCGACAAGCGAGCTCAAACACCATAGAAATTTCTGATGAAGTGCTGGCAATGGTAGCCGACCTTGATAAACGCTTTACCGACATGGATATTGTCGTGACTGCTGATGATGCCGAATTTATTCGCGACTCAGTTAAAGAAGTGGTGGTTTCACTTAGCTTAACCGTGGCACTTGTTGTCGTGACCTTGTTGGTATTTATCGGCAGTTGGCGGGCCACCATAGTCCCTGCTCTTTCAATACCGGTTTCACTTGCTGGCGCATTGGGCATTATCTGGGCCATGGGTTTTTCCATCAATATTCTTACGTTACTTGCACTGGTGTTAGCCACCGGCATGATTGTAGATGATGCCATTGTCGTCTCTGAAAACATCCAGCGCCGACGTGGCATGGGTCTCGGTGCCCGAGCCGCGGCTGTGGTGGGTACACGTGAGGTCTTTTTTGCTGTTATTGCTACCACGGCGGTATTGGCCTCGGTGTTTATCCCCATTGCGTTTTTGCCGTCTACCGCGGGTAGATTGTTTAGGGAATTTGGCGGGGTACTTGCTGGCGCTGTGATTATTTCTTCTTTTGTCGCCTTGTCTCTGGTGCCAGCATTAACCGCTCGATTAGCAGTGAAAAAGCAAAAACAGTCTGGCTTCTTTCACGCTACGTTTGGCCGATTTGGCCACGCTTGTCTTCGTGTTTACCAATATACATTGGTCAAAGCACTAAAATATGCATGGTTCGTTGGTGTCTTGAGTTTACTGGCTGGTGGTGGCGCTTATTTACTGGCGAAAAATATCGACAATGAGCTTTTACCCAGTGAGGACAGAGGCACTATTCGCATCTTCGCGCGGGGCCCCGATGGGGCTGGTTTAAACTTCATGGATAGACAAGCCGAAAAAATGGAAGAGATGCTGCTGCCATATGTTGAAAACGGCACCATAGATTCAATTTATACGGTAGTTGGCAGGTGGGACCCGAATATTGTTTTCATTACCGCCCCTTTACAGCACTGGGATGACAGAGATAAATCCCTTCAAGATGTGGTATCTGAAATCCGTCCTGGGTTACAAAATATTCCTGGCGCTCCGGGTAACGCCTTTGGTGGCAACAGTTTGAATTTACGTGGCCAAGGTGGCGGTTTGGAAATTGCCCTTACCGGCGATACTTACGATAACATTCATAAAGCCGCCATGGCATTTGCTGCCACCCTTGAAAGCGAACTCCCTGAACTTGGCCGACCCCGTGTGAGCTATGACCCTACACAACCACAAATGCGCGTTAACATTGATAGACGCCGTGCAGAAGAACTGGGCGTGCCGTTAAGTGATATTGCCAGCACACTCACCGCAGCAGTGAATGGTGATGATATCGCTGATTTAAATGTGGGCGACCAAGCTATTCCTATTATGTTGCAGACAAACAATAGAAGCACGGTGAACCCTTCAGACTTAACCAACTTGTACGTTAAGAGCAACGATGGCAACTTAATCCCGCTTTCGAGTTTGGCGTATATCACGGAAGAAGGCGTTGCTGCCGAGCTTGAACGCCAAGCCCAGCGACGTGCCATTAAGGTAGAAATGGAATTACCTGAAGACATTCCGTTAAGTGAAGTGGTGGAAAACGTGCGCACCCTAGCGCAGCAGAACCTGCCTGATGGCATCGGCTTAGTCTTTTTAGGCGAAGCGCAAACCTACGAAGAGACATCGCAACAAGTGGCGTTAACCTATGTACTTGCCTTCGTCATTGTATTGCTGGTATTGGCGGCTCAGTTTGAAAGTGTGAATAGCGCTGTCGTGGTCATGCTGACCGTCCCCTTTGGGATCGCAGCTGCCATTTACGCACTGTATTTAACGAGCACCAGCATTAACATTTATTCGCAAATAGGCTTGGTTATGCTTATTGGCCTTTTAGCCAAAAATGCCATTTTGTTGATAGAGTTTGCTGATCAGCTCAGAGACAAAGGTTTGAGTGTTTACGATGCCATCGTAGAGGCAGGTAAAGTGAGATTGCGCCCTATTATGATGACACTGGTGTCAACCATATTAGGTGGCCTTCCCTTAATTCTTTCTACTGGCGCAGGCGCCGAAGCACGTAACGCCATTGGCTGGGTAGTATTTGGCGGCTTAGGCATAGCGGTGGTGTTTACCCTGTATCTAACCCCGGTACTTTATCTGGCTCTTGCTCGATTTACTAAGCCTAGAGCCGATGAAACCGACCGGTTAGAGCGTGAAATGGAAGCCGCTGGCGAACACGTATAACCTGAATTCATAAGCAATAGTGGTTGGCCTTTTCCTCTTGAGTCAAGGCCAACACATTCTCAATAAGCTCGTCAAAATAAGGATTGTAAGTTAACCGAGCGTATACATGGTTTTCGTCTGTATAGCCCCAAGGGCCATACCACACCTCCTCTCCTGCGATACACCTTTGTTCTTTTTCTGAAGATTGTCCATTGTCGCAAATACGAAAATCAGATGCTGTGCCATACAAAGGGTTACTCTCTGAGAAAAGTACGCTCATATGCGAGGCGGCGCTAATGCTTTTATCTGGCAGTTGCATGGCTTGTAATACTAGATTAGACGTTTCAACGGCGGCTTGTCCCTCTAACATTGGCATTTGCTCGCCTTGCCATAACAAACACTTACGTGAAGAGGTAAACTTCGAATGAAATTGAGTAGCAACGGTATGTGTGTCCACCACACTGTCTTTTTCTGCCACCACCATTAACACGGGCACATCAAGCTGTTGTTCCTTAAACCTCGCCTGTAAAGCATTTACGCTCTCTTGATAGGCTGCAAACCCTGGCATGGCGGTAGAATTATATCGGCTTGGGTTGTCTTCCTTTTCTACGTTTGGCCAAACAAAAAGTGAATCCACATAAGGCGTCAATTTTGACACAAAAAAGCGCGCTTTATAGGCGGGTGAAAATAACAACAAGCCTGCGATGGCATCATTATCAAATGCGTTAACGGTGACCAGATTTGCCCCGGTGGAAAAGCCACCTGCATAGAGGGTGTTCACCTCTTTCTCAAACGAAGCCAGCTGGAAGTCAGTTTCATCTTGCCATTGCTGATAGGAAACACGCAACATATCTCCAGGCTTGGTGCCGTGCCCTGGCAGTAAAATGGTTCTCACTCTCACGCCGTTTTTGCAAAGCGCATTAGCCACATCATGGAAAAAATAGGGAGAATCGCCTAAACCATGTACCAATAACACACCGGTGTCGGAATTGCTGATACCGCATTCATAAGGCATATTCATTGCAATTTCTTCAGCTGGATTTTCACCGACAAAATACCGTTCAGCTTCTATCCATTGTTTAACCTGTGCTTGGTATTCATCAAACGGGGCAACCCCAGTGGGGAAATTGTCGTGGGATGCAGAAAATTGGGGAGATTTGACCGATTGGCAACTTGCTAAAGCAAGTAACGATGCCCCAGCAATCAGGGTGATTACGGGGCGCTTACGAATAGTGAATAGCTTCATTGATGACGAATCGTATCTCCGTGATGATTATGGTCACCATTTTTACCCGATACTAACGCTTTTGCGAGAAGTTTATGGGTAAGGACAGATAAAAGCTCCGTTTCTTCTTCACTTCGCTCTCCATCCACCCCTGTTATCGCCATGGCGACTTCTAAGGTTTTCTCTGCGTCATAAAGAAGGTCGTCTTTTAAACTCCGCATGTATTGCAACGTATCACCCGTATCAATGGCGTTGCGTGTTTGATAGATGGTGTCAGTCAGAAACGCTTCAGGACATATTGGGCTTTGCCAGTCTAATTCTTCAACCACTGAATTTAGGTAATCTTGCTCTGATAGCGTTACCATACCGTCTACTTGATATAGCAATACTGATAGTTTGATTAGCGCTTGATTAAAGCTTTGTTGCTGTGAAAGTTGCATATTTGTATCCCCTTCGTACCGTACGCACCGGTACCACTACATTGTCCGCATCCTGCGAGACACTTGTTTTACGCTGTGCCAACAAATTAGCTGAGCTCGTTGACAGCAGTATTACGTCATCATGAACAATTTAGTTCATCATGTTAAGTTTTTGTAAAAACGAGTGAATAGTATAGAAGATTTCATTGAAAAGCCAAGCAGAGAAACTCATCATTTTGGCTAGGGTTGTACGATGTTTCAGACTAATGGGTGGCGCGCTACCATTAACGATTAACATGCAGCGCGCCTTGAATTTAACGGAGGCCCAGCGTTATATCATTGATGTAGAAGTTGCCCGTATAGGTTTTATCGTTTTCTCCATGAGGATCTATCGCAAAAAATTGTTTTTCCTGATCGGCTAAGGCTTGATACCCCCCAATTACCTGATAAATCCATACCTCTTTATCGAAACTTAACGCTTTCTCTTGGTAATAGGTCAGCGCAGTTTTAGGCTGCCCTGAGTCAATAACATCACAGAAGTATTCCTCTACTGCCGCTTGCAGTGGATCCTTCTCAAGCGCCACTGTTGACTGCTCTGTTACGTCAATATCCTGTTGTTTATTCTCGGCCTCTTGCTGTCCTTGACGCTTGTGAATATGGGATAATGAAGCAACCATACTATGGTAATCTTCTTCATGCTCAACGCTATTCACGTCAACCGAAGCAGGCTTAATAATACTGGCGGTTTGATTAAACAATACAGGCACGTGGGTTAAATTCGCATAATTGCCTGGAACAAAATCCGGTTGCTGCTCCATATGCAACAAATACCCTTTGAGCAATCGAGTGCGCCCTCTAAACTCTCTAAAACGGCCCAGCAGGTCGAGCAACCTTGCTTGTACCACAGACAGTTCCTGTGCGGCCTTTGAAAACCGTTGCTGAAGAGAAACCACCAGCAAGTGTCGAAGCTCTCTATTTGAGCCTGCAATTTCACTCAATTCATCAAAACGGAAGCATTCTAATTGAGACAGTAAATCTGTGACCTGCCCTTGCGCTAACTCGTTTTCCCGTATTTTTGCATCAACCGAAGACACGTAACCAAATTCATTGTTGATGCGGCTAAACATGACTCGAACACTGTTTGAAAGCGACTCTGATAGCTGATAAACATGCTCAGTCAAATCGCTCATATAAGCAGCGGCTTCATTATATTTATTATAATGAAGTGATTCTTTGTAATGTTCCGCTAAGGTTTTAAGGCTTGCCAGTGAGGCACCAATATTGGCATTGATGGTGCGATTCCGCTCATCTTGTAAACTGCCTTCTAGTAAGGTTCTTACCGCGCTTTTTAAGCGTAACTCACTTTGAGGGTCTGGCCGCCAAAGCACACCCAATTGCACCAGTTGCTCAAGGATTTTGGGCGAGTAATCTTGCTCGTTAACAGTGCCGTTGATATAAGCCTGCATAATAAGCTCACTATGCCGCCCTAGGGCATTGAGTAGCTTTGTACCGGCTTGAATAAGAACTTGGCTCATAGCAAGCTTCCTTGCGAAATAGCCGCCTCCGCCTGTTCTGATAAACTCAGGGCTTCCGTTTCATCGATAAAACGAATCATCTCATAAAGATGTTCCACCTTACCTGTGGCTAAATAAATTTGCTTCTCCGAGTTAGGTTTCGACAAATAACCTAATTCTGTCAGCCGCTTAAAGACTTGTTTAAGCTGTCCGTCAAGATTGACACTGGTTGAACCAAACATGCGATAACGAGAAATTTTCTCTAACTGCTCTGCATACGCAGGCGTATCTTCGATGGTGGTTTGTAGCTCATTCAAACGAATAGCATTGCCCATAGTCACCGGCATATCTGACTCGCTGGCCTGTTGAACCAATAAAAGCCATTCAACCAGGGGGATCAAATTTGATGCAGTGTCCTGAAATTGCTGTGTCAAAACTTTCCGCTCTGGTTCCCCAATAGTGAGGTAACTGGCGAAGAAAACATCGCCGTCAGCGGTGGTTGATAACGTACGGTTCAATAAATTTAAATGAGGTTCAAGTTGTTGCGCATTGTCTCTGCTTTTCAAAAAGCGCCAGGCTTCTTCGTCTGTCACTTGGCAAATGAATGCACCTTGCAATAGTGCGCTCAATACATAACCTTGTTCTGTCATCATAATGACGCCTCCTGACCTTTCGACTCACCAACTTGCTTGGCTTTCAAACGCTCGGCAATGGCGCTTGTTTTTGGTTGAACCACTTGCAATTGTCGAGTGACTTTGTCGATGAGATAACGATTTCTAAACAGTGTAAGTACTTCTGATTCAGGGTTAGGAAACGCCCCCACCACACTGATATTATTGTTCTGACACGCATCAAATATCTTTTTCACGTTACTTTGGTGTAACGTGCCAAGTTCATCTATGGGCCAATGCACGGTAGCGTCCACATCTCCACGCAACAAACGGGTAAATGCGAGGAGAAACTTACACAGAATAAGGTAGGCCATACCATGACTGGAAGACTCATTTAATTGACGGTCGGTACGAATAATTAGGTCACTATTGCCTTCACGCAAATGTAACTCGATATCAAGCAACTTATTAATACCGCCCGTGAGTGCAGCGCGACCTAAAATATCTAAGACCTTACGCATGCTCATTCCGTACTCGTCATCCGGCAGGGTATTCGCACCAGCCTCCATCCAATCTTGATAAAGCTTGCGGAAGTATTCTAGTTCTGGCCAGAACTCTAGTTCACTTATTTTTGAACGAATTTTAACGGCTGAATCGGAAACGCCATCTAAGAAGAGTTCGCTATCAACTTCTTGGGTAATACGCTTGCTTTGCGTCACAATACGTTTATCGATGTCGGCCAAAACAAAATAGTATTGTGATAAATCTGCGCCAAAAATACGGCCTTGTTCGCGCAAGCCCTGGAGTTTTTGCGGCACAATGACATTTAACAGCTGCGATAAGTGCTTCACCATACGACGATGATCAAAGCTTTTAACGCCATGAGCATTAATGGTGGCGCATTCTTCCCTCGCCCGCTCCCATGTGTCAGACAAACCTGTCCCCGCTTGGGCGGCAATAAGTTGGTCAAAGCGTTCCACGTAGGCACGGATGTCACTGAGTAAGTTATCCCGTTCTTGTAATTGGCTTTGTACTTGTGAAATACGCTGGCCAATACTGATATCATCATGTTTGATATCGCTACTTTCTTCACCCGCTTGTAATGTAAGCTTCGCCAATGCCTTACTTAGTGTATTCACTTGCTCTAGGTATTCGCTGGCGGTTTTGAGTGTAGATTCTAGCTGCCCGTGGAGGTCTTGTAACTGCTCTCGCGTTGCTTTATAAGTAGTTTGTTTTGCCGCTAAGTTACGTTCTGATTCGCCCAGTAATTTACGCGCTTTAGACAATCCTTCTTGCCAAACCACCTTTTGCGTCGTGAACGTATTTTTATACCAGCGATCGTAATCAGCCACTTTGTGACGATGGGTTTCAGTGCGTGAAATATCATCTTTAAGTTTATTGATGTGTTTCTTCAGTTGGCCAATTTCATCCACATCGACACCGCGATGACTAAGCTCACTTTCCAGCCAGTCTTGCATATCTTTTTTATCTTGCGTGGCACTGTCTTTAGCTTTGCGCATATCGCTATCGAGTTGTGATAGGCGTGCTTCACTATCTGCTATTAATTGCTGCCAATGAAACTTGTGTTCTGTTTCAGCTTCTCGTTGCTGATCTTTAATTTCGTCGCGGCTAAGCTCAAATTGTGCTTTGGCTTGTTTTTGCTGTTGTTGATTCGCTTCAAGTTTAGCTTTTGCTTTCTTCTTACGGGCAGTTAACGCCTGTTGGTATTCACTTAAAACGCTGTCTCTGTCTTGTTGCGCTCGTTTTCGTGTGGCTTCTGCACTTTTCACGCCGTTATCTTTTTGCGTCACCACAAGCTCAGCATTTCGAACGTCTTCATTTGCTTTTGCCAGTCGCTGCTCACATTCATTCTGCGCCGCCAATGCCGCAGCTTGACGAACTTCGGCTTCTTGTAACTGTTGCTTCAGCGCTTGCTCGGTTAATGCGTAATCGGGGGTCTCCAGCGCCGATAGTGCTAATTCAACGCCCATAAAACTGCTGGCTTCTTCCGCCGTTTGGCTACGCATTGTGGGGGTAAGATCGGTGCGCTCTAAAAGTTCGGGGCGAATGACTTTACCTAATGAAACTTCCCAATCATCAACGTTGGCGCGTAGGAACTCTAATAACGACCCTTCGCCTGGGTAAAGTAAGCCATTTATTTTATTTACCGCTTTTTCTTCCTGCTGGAAAGCGTGGCGCGCTTTGTCTAGCGCGTGTGAACACTCTTTGCGAAATTCAATGGCTTTGTTATGGGCTTGTTGGGCAAGTCTCAATTCCGCTCTTGCTGAATCTTCATTAATAGAAGCTTCTTTGATCGCAGCATCAAGCAAGTCTAATTGCGACTGTTCAAATTCATTGTATCCGGCATTGGTCAATGACGCTTTTAGTTCGGCCTCGGTCACTTTTAGTGCATTTTCCGTGGCTGAATAGTCGCTTTGCAATGTTGCTAGTTGCCCCGAGTAATCATCTCTAATTTTACTTAAGGCTTCTCTTTCACTTTGCTGCTGCTGTGCTTTGTTTTCTGCCGCCTCTTGCCGTGCCGCCGACATTTCTTCTAACCGAATAGACAGCTTTTCACCTAACTCCGCGATGCGCTTGTTGTATGCCGATTCGATATCTTGATGTTTCTCGGTTAATAATTGATAACGCCCCTCAGCTAACTCTCGGGCGCTGTACCATTGAGATAAATTAGCAACATCATCTTTAAGCTGCTCTATGTTCTCATCTTGCCACTTATCGAATTCACGTTCGACGGTATCAAGTTCACTGGTAAATTTTTCTACATCGGCTCGCGCAGATGAAATGACTTGGTTTAAATGATCTCGTGTGTCACTCCACTCGCTATCCGTTTGTTTACGCTGAAAACTGTTGTCATCTAGGGCACTTTTCGTGCTTTCCACCCGCGCGGCGAGAAAGGTTTTATCAAGCTCAAAGCTGTGCTTTAAATTTGCGAGAACTTGCTCAGTGCTCGTTAGCGCCATTTCGGCTTGTTCAAGCTTGCTAAATTCCGGGCGAATATGATCAAACTGCTTGATTAACTGGCACTCTTTAATCCAGTCGTCAACTCTGTGACGACTTAAACCCGAGGTAGGCGGCGTGACTCCATCTTCTTCCAAAATAGCCGCGATCATCGCTTTGATGGTTTCCATCTTCCCTTCTTTGGAATGCACAGCTTTCGCCAACTTTTCTATGTGACGCATGTGTTTCGACGGGGCACAGAGGCTGAATATTTTAGCGTAGCCAAGTAATTCTCGTGCATTGCTACTTTGATTTAGCGCCCCTTGGTCATTTTGAATAACCGCTCTAAAATCTTTTGTGGTGAGTAAACTGGTCACCATCGTATTGTTGCGCTTCATTGCGCGGGCTAATTCAGCACTACTGACACTGGCATGCTTGCCATTTTTCTGGGCAATTAAATAGTCTTCAATAGCAAAGGGCTTCCCAATTAAGCGGTAATTAACCCCTGTACCATTAGAACTTAATACCGCTTGACATAAATCGCCCTCAGCGCGGGTATATTCATAGATAATAAAACTAGAAAGCCGAGGCAAGTACCAACGTTCAAAGCTATCTCGGGTGGCCGGAACCACACGACTTGGATACTCGCCATAAAAAACAGGGATTAAACGTTGTAGTGTCGTTTTGCCCGAAGCGTTGGTTCCGCAGATGTTTGTGTGACCATCAAGCTTTAATTCAACCACACCGGGAAGGTGGGTGTCGATAAGAATAATACGATTTAAGCCTGCCATATACTTCCTATAAATAAATTCACTGTGCACACGGTTTACTGCTGGGCATGGTGTGCAAAGTGTGCCTTAACGTCGGTATGCAAATGCTAACCACAAGGCGAATAAAACGTTTAGCTAACCGTGGAGTGTATTACGAATTCGGGTGTTTTCACAGATGGTTTATTGCAGAGAAGAGATTCACAGTATTAAGCGATCACTTTTTAGCCTGCATTCCCCTTTTTCAATGCTTGTTGCGGACTTTTACTCAACCTGCTGAGGCATTCATTCAGGTCATACGAAACACAAGCATGCCCTGCTTATCTCTAACAAACCTGACCAATAAAATGCTTGATCTATTACCAATTTAATAACATTATTATACCAATTTAAAACATTTGACTAACAAAAATGAAAAAACCTACCCGAAAAAACGCCTTTGATAACGAATATAAAGTGGTTATTTATTTTATCGCAGTGGCATTACTCATGCTTTGTATAAAGGGATGTGGCGGCGGAGGGTCAACTAGCACGGCCAATACAGGCCCAGTTTCAGATGACAGTACCTCCGAAGAGACCACGCCACCGCCTACAGACAATAGTGCAGAAACCGGCTTTACCAGCTTAAGTGAAGTAACACTGAGTGCCGATGGCCCCGGTACGCCAGACAATACGTATGAACGCATAGAAGCCGTATTCGCAGAGGGTAGTATTGAGGCCCCGGACCTCTTTGAGGGAGATCACACAGACACACCGCATATTGTAGAAGATACCGACCATATAGTAGGTGATCATTTTGTGTTTCTAGCCCATCGAGACTTAGATTTTAACAAGGGCGTTCAATCGGACCGTCAACGAAATGAAATTAAAAGTTATGACAAAAGCGACAATAAGGTATTGGGATTTAAAGATGAAACCATGCAATTCGAATGGTATTTTCATGTTTCCAGTGAAATGTCGCTCACCAGCAAGTTTAGTCACTTTTTTCAATTAAAAGCCCGTAACGATAGCGAAGATGACAGCAATGGCAATGACGACCAACCCGTCATCACATTATCAGCAGTAGAAAAAGACAGTTCAGGCAAAGAACTACAAGTGCGGCACAGTACGGGCAACAACCCAGACGGCACCCGTACTGATGATGTTTATTTGGTAAAAACCAATTGGAGCGATATTGCTGATGAGTGGGTACATGTCTTTGTGCAATCCACGTTCAGTGAAGAAGGTACTTTTAAAATGGTGCTTACACGATTGCGTGATGACGCTGTTATTATTGATGTAGATGAATCGAATATCGACATGTGGCGAGGCGTGTCAGAGGAAGACTTTATTCGCCCTAAATGGGGTATTTATCGCTCCACCGCTGAAATAGAAAAACTCAGAGCGGACGAAGAGCAAGTTCGCTTTGCGAATTTTGTCGTACGTAAGGGCACCCCAGATTAAAAAACCTCAATGCCTTTTCGGCATTGAGGTTTTGTCTGCTTCTTACTATGTTCTAACGCGGAGGGAAACCGCCTCCTCCGCCAAAACCGCCTGGACCGCCGCCGAATCCACCTGGACCGCCTGGACCTCCAAATCCGCCACCACCTGGAGGCATCATACCTTTCATTTGGCGCATCATTTTCTTCATTCCGCCACCAGACATTTTCTTCATCATTTTTTGCATTTGCGTAAACTGCTTCAAAAGACGATTAACATCTTGAATTTGGGTACCAGATCCTGCCGCTATACGGCGTTTACGTGAACCTTTGATAATTTCAGGTCGTGCGCGTTCTGCCGGCGTCATCGAGTTAATGATGGCTTCCATCTGATTAAACTGCTTGTCATTCGCTTGATCTTTGATTTTGTCCGTCATGGCCCCCATGCCAGGAAGCTTATCAAGCATTCCCATCATGCCGCCCATGTTTTTCATTTGCTCAAGCTGATCTTTAAAGTCCTGCAAGTCAAAGCCTTTGCCTTTTTGGACTTTCTTCGCCAACTTCTCAGCTTTAGATTTATCAACTTTGCGCTCAACTTCTTCAATGAGGCTAAGCACATCGCCCATGCCTAAAATTCGTGACGCGATACGCTCAGGGTGGAAAGGCTCAAGAGCATCCACCTTTTCGCCCATACCGATAAATTTAATAGGCTTACCGGTAATGTGGCGAACAGACAGCGCCGCACCACCTCGGGCATCACCGTCTGCTTTGGTAAGGATAACCCCAGTGAGAGGAAGTGCATCATTAAACGCCTTCGCTGTATTCGCCGCGTCTTGCCCCGTCATAGCATCAACCACGAACAAGGTTTCTACCGGTTTAACCGCACTATGTAATTCTTGAATTTCATTCATCATGTCACTGTCGACATGCAAACGACCCGCCGTATCTACGAGCAGTACATCGAAGAAATTTTTCTTTGCTTCATCGATGGCACCTTCAACAATGTCGATAGGCTTTTGAAGAATGGTTGAAGGATGAAAAGCAACATTCACTTCGTTAGCAAGGGTTTCTAACTGCTTAATTGCTGCCGGACGATAAACGTCGGCACTCACCACCATAACCTTTTTCTTTTCGCGCTCGGTCAAGTATTTGGCGAGTTTTCCCACCGAGGTGGTTTTACCTGCCCCTTGAAGACCGGCCATTAAGATAACAGCGGGAGGTTGCGTGGCGAGATTGAGCTTTTCGTTAGCCTCCCCCATGACTGATTCAAGTTCAGATTGAACAATCTTTATAAAAACTTGACCAGGCTTAAGGCTTTTGGTGACTTCGGTACCTACAGCGCGTTCTTTAACTTGTGCAACAAATGACTTAACCACTGGCAAAGCGACATCGGCTTCCAGTAATGCCATACGCACTTCGCGTAAGGTTTCTTTAATATTTTCTTCAGTCAATCGCCCTTTGCCGCTCACATTACGAAGCGTTTGACCAAGGCGTTCAGATAAATTTTCAAACATAGTATGAAACTTCTACTTATTTCAGACGTAATGACGCCATTGTAACGCAAAAGACATGGTTAACGTACCGTCAAATGACACAAATTCTGTGATTCTAATTTGTACGGCCAATTGAAAGGCAGTGAGAGGAAAAATCTCATTGGTACGCACGCTCAACCTTGCGCTTTTACAAAGATCTAATGAATTTTTTAGGTGGGATCGATTTATAGAAAAACAAGGAGATGGTTGAATTTCCCTGTCTTTTCCAGTATCAATAGCGGCATATTGGTGTAAGCCACCATTTTTTTGCAGGAACAATCATGATCACTGTTATCGCACTTGCAGCCGCCTTGCTTTATGCGCTGTCTGCATTCGTGCTGCTAGGTAAATTTGTACATCAAGAAGGCCCCAATAAAACCGCGGGATTGACGATTGCCGGTATTGGGGTGATCGCACACATGGTATTTTTACTAGAAGCCATCATGGGCGCCACTGGGCAAAACATGAGTATTACCAATGTACTCTCGTTGGTATCGTGGATTATCACGGTGTCGATGTTAGTCTTCGCCCGTACCATTCCAAATTTAATTTTATTACCCGTTGTATTCGGGTTTGCTAGCTTGAGTGTACTTGCCTCGTTACTGATACCCGTGTCGTATATTATGCATATTGAACTACAGCCGGGCTTAGTTATTCATATCAGCTTGTCTTTGTTTGCCTATTGCACATTGGTGATTGCTTTTCTTTATGCGTTGCAGATGTCTTACATCACTTACCGATTAAAACAAAAAGGTGCGGCACTGCTTCATTCATCATTGCCCCCGTTAATGTTGGTAGAAGGTATTCTGTTTAAACTTATTTTGGCTGGAACCTGTCTACTTTCTGTGTCGCTATTAAGTGGCTTTATCTTTTTAGAGGATATGTTTAACAAAACGTATGCACACAAAACTGTGCTCTCCATCTCCGCTTTAGTGGTGTACCTCATTTTGCTTGTTGGCCAAAAATTGCGAGGTTGGCGAGGAAGGCAGGTTATTATTTTAACCGTGTTAGGTGTCCTGCTGCTTTCTTTAGCCTATTTTGGCAGCAAGTTAGTCAAAGAAATACTGCTTTAGCGGCAAGTGGGCTGTGCTAACCTGATTGTTGTAAATAACACAGAGTGACTCACGGGGGGTATTTTTTACTTGAAACCCCCACCTCAAATTACTACATTTGAATACCATTACCTGATAGGAAACCAATAGTTGGACGACATATCTACGAGTACGCTGTTTATCGCGCTCGGCGTACTCATATTACTTTCTGCGTATTTTTCTAGTTCTGAAACCGGCATGATGTCGATAAACCGCTATCGACTCAAGCATTTACAAAATGAAGGTAACAGTGCCGCTAAACGTGTGCAAAAGTTGCTCGATCGCCCAGACAGGCTCATTGGCTTAATTCTTATTGGCAATAACTTGGTCAACATTGCGGCATCATCATTGGCCACAATTATCTGTATTCGGTTATTTGGCGACTACTGGGGTATATTTGCAGCAACTTTTGGGCTAACCCTTATATTATTAATTTTCGCGGAAGTGACGCCAAAAACATTGGCGGCGTTGTACCCAGAAAAGATTGCCTTTCCGAGCTCGGTGATATTGTTGCCGCTACTGACCGTCCTCTATCCATTTGTTGCCTTTATCAACGGCATTACTAATGGCATTCTCGCACTGTTAAAAATAAATCCAGTGAATGGCAGTGATGACTCACTTAGCCGAGAAGAATTGCGTACTGTGGTTTATGAAGCAGGCAGTTTAATTCCGAAAAAACACCAAGATATGCTGGTCAGCATTTTAGATTTAGAAAACGTCACCGCCGAAGATATTATGGTTCCACGCGCGGAAATTTTGGCCATCGATATCAATGATGATTGGCGTAAAATTCAAAAACAATTGACCCATGCGCAACATACGCGAGTTTTGCTTTATCGCGATAGCATTGACGACTCTGTCGGTTTTGTCCATGCGCGGGATGCACTTAGATTGCTGTCTAAAGACCAATTCACCAAGTCGAGCTTGCTGCGTGCAGTTAGAGAAATCTACTTTACTCCTGAGTCTACCCCACTGCATACGCTGATGTATAAGTTTCAAGCAGAAAAAGAACGTATTGCGTTAGTGGTGGATGAATATGGCGATATCATGGGGCTTGTGACGCTTGAGGATATTCTCGAAGAAATCATCGGTGACTTTACAACAAGCATGGTGCCTGATCACAGTAAAGAAGCACATTTACAACAGGATGGCTCGGTACTGGTAGACGGAAGTGCCAACATTCGTGATTTGAATAAAGAAATGGATTGGAATCTACCAATAGAAGGGCCTAAAACATTGAACGGCCTACTATTGGAATATCTAGAGGAAATTCCAGAAAACAAAGTGAGCGTTAGGTTAGCCGGTTATCCCCTAGAAATTGTAGATATATCAGAAAACATGATTAAAACCGTCCGGGTAATGCCTGAACGTTATATTGCACCTCAATCTCAGTCCTCAGATTAAGCTTCATCCACTGCTTTTCTCGCACGTCTGGCAAGTGCTTGCGCTTTTGCGGCGGCCACCTTGTCAGATAGCGAAGAAAGTTTCTCCATGATGTCCTGTAACTCCTCATCCTCACGAAGGTCAGCCTCAGCCATATGGGACTGAAGTGATCGTTTGAGAAGTTCAGGAATAGATTTGGTAGTCATTTCCTGCCCTATAATAGAATAAACCTTGACGCTCTCTATAGGGTTATCGGTCGCATTTCCAACTTCTAGAGGATTAATTCCATTAAATGTGCTTAAAAATGCGTGGCGTTGAATAGCCAATTATCACTGACCACGGCAAAGCGAGCTAAACACCTGCGGCGAGTTAGATGCCTTGGTAGTGCGTGACCAATTCGCCCCGTTGCGTTTGCAAAGAATATTTTATAACGGCCACCGACGCTGTGGCAAAAAGGCTAGTGGTGTAAGACTCGCAGAGCTCGTCCACTAAGTAACTGACTAACGGCATATGGCTTACCACCAAAATGCGTTTAAGGGGGGATGTACTGTTGGCCGCGCTATGTAATCGCGCTGAGAGATAATCTGCGACAAGCTCTGCTGAACCGTCGGGCACAATATCCTCACTTATTTCAACCTTGTCGGCAACGATGTCTAGCGACACCGTATCCAAGGTTTGACGAGTTCGACGGTAAGGGCTAACCAACGCAAGCCCCACCTTTTTATCCTGACAATAGTGGGAAGCTAGCCACTGACTCGCTACTGCTGACTGATGCCTTCCTAGCGATGTTAGTTGTCTACTTTTATCATCATGGCGGGGCATTTCAGCTTCGCCGTGACGCATGATAAAGAGATAAATGTCGTCGTTGCTACTTTGACCTGACATAACATTACGCATACTATTAATTATATGCGCTAACGATAGCAGAGAGACTAAGTTACGCCTAGCATAATTAGCCCTATATTGGGGATAAAATTGCGTTATTACATGTCAGGGAGAAAAGAAGTTCGCGGTTTCCTGAATTTATTGACCCGAATATTTGTATCGAGATCATGTGAACAACCTTATAGATTTTGAAAGCGCACATCACTTCACCTTGAAAAATGGACTGCGCGTGATGCTTTGTCATCAGCCTAAAAGCGATACGTCTTATGTATCTTTATCAGTGAGAGCGGGACACTTTTACGACCCTGAAGATTGCCAAGGTTTGGCGCATCTGCTTGAACATATGCTGTTTATGGGGAGTCGTCACTTCCCCAAGCCCAACGCTATAAACAGCTATATTGAGCAACATGGTGGGAGTATTAATGCATGGACTGGCACCGAATACGCCAATTACCACTATCACTGTGATGGCAATAAAATTATTCAAACATTGCCAGCGTTTGCCAATATGATACGCCAACCCATCTTGGATGAGACGGCCTTGGTCAATGAAATTAATGCCATTGACGCCGAATTTCATTTTAAGAAAAAAGACGACTTACGCCGCCTTTATCAAATTCATAAGGAAACGTGTAACCCACACCACCCTTTTACGAAGTTCTCAGTTGGTAACACCAATATATTTTCAGCATTCAGTGTGGCGGAACTGCGCACGGCACTGAAAACGCTGCATAAAAACTATTACTGTGCGTCAAATATGTGTTTGTGCGTAGCCAGCCCAGTACCTGAAGCGCAACTAGAAGCGTTAATTACCCAAGCGTTTGCTGGCTTAGAGCGGGGCCAATTAGCCAATGACAACTGGCCTGACTTGTATACAAAGCAGCAACTCGGCATTCAAATAAATATAAAGCCGCTGCAAAAAGCGAGACGAATGATTGTAACCTTCGCGCTGCCAGGCATTCATAACGACGTTGAAACCAAGCCGCTCAATTACGTGAGTCATTTACTTGGCGATGAAGGTGAAGGTAGTTTACTGGCCTTTCTAAAGCAGCGAAACTGGGCCGTTAATCTCATCGCTGGTTCAGGCATTGAGGGCGATAAGTTTAAAGACTTCAACATAAGCTTTCAGCTAACACAAGAAGGTCTCGCAGCGAAAGAGGACATTCTTACAGCCCTATTCAGCTACCTTCAGCTGATCAAGTCTTCCATCGATGAACCCTGGCGGTATGAAGAAAAAGCGCAACTTACTGCTTTGGCGCTCGATTACGAAGAAAATGTGAAACCACTAAATTTGGTGAGTGAATACGCGCAACACCGGTTTATATTTTCACCTAAAGAAATTAATAGTTTACGCTCTACCATTGGTAGCTTTAACGCAGAAAAGCTTAATGAAGCACTGTCATTTTTTGCGCCTCAAAACCTACGTTTAAAAATTATATCACCCGACGTTTTCACAGATAAAAGCTGCGCATTTTACGACGCTCATTACAGTGTAAAGCCGCTTTCTCCCTCACTGCTGTATTCGTTGAATCATCCTCCTCTCATGGACTCGCTTCGTTTACCACCACCTAACCCCTATTTGAGCAACGCGTATCATTTGGTGCTGCCCGAAGCGGGTTATGGTACCCCCAATAAATTAATCGATAAGGAAGGACTACGGTTTTGGTTTGCACAAGACCAACAGTTTTTTAGCCCTAAAGGCGATATTTATATCTCATTTGATATGGCGGCATTTTCTAGTTCGCTGGCGGCGGTTGCTGCTAAACGCATTTGGTTGAGCGCACTTAACGATTATTTACAAGCAAAATACTATCGCGCTGAAATTGCGGGTTTGCATTACCGTATTTATGGTCACCAAGCTGGCTTTACTATTCATACTCGGGGCTTTACCGAGCAGCAAACCTTATTAGTGAATCAGTTACTCGACGCGGTAACGGCTTTTTCCCCTACGCAAAAAAGCTTTGAGCACTACAAAGAATTACAATTACAGAGTTTGCAAAATTCGCTATTGAATAAACCCACCAACCGCTTATTCTCTCGCCTTAGCGTGCTGATACAACGAAACACACAAGCCCCCATTGAGTTATTGGACGCCGTCACTCACTCTACCTACGAGGCAATGCTGGCAACATGCAAAGAAGCATTTAGTCATTATTACGTAGATAGTTTTATGCACGGAAACTGGAGCCTTGAGCACGCTAACACCTTTGCCGACGCCCTAGTGACGCAATGCACAAACGCAAATGGAAAACCGCTATCCCGCGCAGTGTCTAAATTATCTGCTGGCGAAGCCCTATATCATCATGTGCCTTGCGAGCACGACGACGCCGCTGTGGTGCTTTATCTTCAAGCCCCTTCGCCAAGCTTAACTGACACCGCATTATGCATGGTCTTAGAGCAAATGCTTGCGGCGCCTTTTTTCAATGCGCTTCGCACCGAACAGCAATTAGGTTATATCGTTGGCACCGGCTATGTTCCTCACAATCAGCATCCGGGTATGGCATTCTACGTACAAAGCCCAAGTACCTCGCCCAAGAAGTTACTGGATGCCATGACCAGTTTTCTATTTCAACAATTAGACGAGATAGAGTTTTACCGTTTTTATTGGCCCACCATTAAACAAAATATGTTGAAACAATTGGAAGAAAGAGATTTAACCTTATCGATGAAATCTCAGCGTCTTTGGGTGGCACTGGGCACCCACGACCTCGCCTTTAATAGAAACAGCCAATTAGCGGCCTGTATTGACGCGTTAACCTTTGAAGAAATTCAGCTTTACGCGCACAAACTAGCCAGGCGTGAGCACTGCGGTGAACTAATTTTATATGCCAGTGGCAAATTTGAAGACTTAGAGACACCGGAAGAAAGAACGGTGAGAAGTATCTCTGAGTTTAAGGCGCAAGTACCTTATTACTAAGATTCACTATTTTAAAGGTAAGTGGGGAAGAATAATCGGTATTTGGTCAACAATTGAACCATCATTTCCATATAAATAAAAAGTCCTTGTAGCTAGCACCTTAATTGGGCATATTTGTTATCCTGGTTGTTAGGGATTCGGCCAGTCCTAATAGAAATTATAATGATAAGGTGTAATGCCAAAGGTGTGTAGGTGCGCTCAACCCTAGCTTGCTCAGTATTGATATTGTGGCTGCAAGTCATCGGAACTTTTTTCTCCGATGCGACAGCTATAGAGGTCGCTGACCTTCAATTTACTGAATTAAATAGCCGTAGTGGCTTGTCAAATACAAACGTCCTCGACATTGTCGAGGATGATAAAGGCTATATATGGCTCGCCACCATGAATGGCCTAAACCGTTATTCAGGCTACGATATCCAGCAATATCATCCGTCAGATATTGACCCCAATGCGCTGCCTAGTGGTTTGATTCACAAATTACTGGTAGACGACAACGGTGACCTTTGGGTAGGCACGCATTCGGGACTGGCGAAATATCGCCCGTTAACCGACGATTTTGAACGTTTCACCAAAGACAACACTGTAATGAAGTTCGACTCGGTGATGGCCATAGCGCAAGGCGAGTCCGGCGAGATTTTATTTACAGATCCCAAGTACCTGTATTCCCTTGACCCCAAAACGGGTGTCGTAAAAATAGTGACCCAACTTTATTCCACGCCAGTGGGAACGCGCGTAATTTTTGACGAACCAAACAGAACCTGGGTGGGTTCTAATCAAAATTTTGCACTCATATACGATAAGTCGTCTGGAACTCTCTATCAAAGTGACCAAATCAATCCTTGGGGTATTTTCTTAACAGATACAACAGTCAATGATATTAAGATACTGGATAACCACTACTGGCTAGCTACCGATAATGGTGTCATCGTACTCGCTGCCAATGGCAATGTGGTTAATCATATTAAATTCTCAGAATTTGGCTCAGACAGTCATGTTCTTATTACTACCATTCTTAATGTTGGAAATAGGCTATGGCTAAGCTCAAAAAATGATGGCGTTTTAATAGCCGACTTTATTGACAACTCCTCCACGCAACTTGATGGCAGTTCCTTTACACGAATCAATGCGGACAACGGTCAACTAACAGGCTTAACAGAAAACTTTATTTTTTCTTTACACGAAGATAGATCGGGTAGCGTTTGGCTAGCCACCTCTCAAGGGGCCTTTAAGTACAATAAAACCTATTCACAAGTTAAGTTCTTCCCGAGCACCAGCACCCAACAAAGCTCTGCGGAAAGCGCTATCATCTGGGGCCTTGCTGAATCCAGTGATAACAGCGTTTTCTTTGCGTCACAGCAAAATGGTATTGGTAAATTAGAAAAGGTCAGTGGCAATATTAGCTACCTCCCTTCTCGCCCAGAAAAAGCAGAAAATGTTACCTATTGGGACCTTGTGATCGACAGAAACGATGGCTTTTGGGCAGCCGCCTCTAACGGCCTTAGAAAGTATCAATACACGCAAAACACCTTGGTCTTAGAAGACACCTTTTTTGAGGGTCACTTTGTCGACTATATCCATTACGATGGTCAGTCGTTATGGGTTTGGTTAGTAAATAAAGGCCTGCATTCTGTGGATACGACAGCAACTGCCAGCGACACTGGCAGACATGCAATAACGGCGTATGATATTGGTATTGAAGATACGTTCCATCTTCCTATTTACACTGACAGTGCTGGCAATATATGGTTGCGCCACGAAGAAGGATTAGTTTTATTTAACCCCAAATCCGGCAAAATTTTACGTCGCCTCGATTCTACCAATGGGTTAAATTCACTGGTATATAGCGTGTATGAAACAGCAGAATCCTTCTGGTTAACCACCCGTTCTGACGGGGTGGTCGAACTAGATAAAACAACCTACAACGTGGTTCGAAAACAAGCCCGGGACGATAAAGATGGCTACATTTTTTCTTCCATTGGCATAAACAATGCTATTTGGTACGCAGACAGCGCTGGCGTACACCAAGTTGAATTACCGTCTTTACGTGAAATAACAACGGTGTCGAATATTCAGTTAGAGTTTAACTCTTTAGGTGAAAGTGCGGTGTTAGCCACTGACATGGGAGACATTTATTTTGGTGGAAATAAAGGGTTTAACAAAGTAAGAGCAAGAACCCAAAGAAATACCAAAGCCATGCCCCCTACCCGCTTACCTGAACTGTTTGAGTTTAGTGTATTCGGGCACTCCTCTTCTCCCTTTGAACTTGGCACAAACCAAACAAAAGAGAAAGGATTATCTCGTCGACAGAATATTACCTATACGTCCAGCACCCTGCTAGAGCACCACGAATCTCGCTTTAGTATTTCATTTGGTTTACTGAACCCTTTGTACCCAGAAGAAGTGCAATACAGGTACAAACTGGCGGGCTATGACAAACTGTGGACAAATATTGGGGGGCAGCGCACAGCCCAATTTAATAATGTGTCTTTTGGTAATTACACCTTTGAAGTACAAGCAAAAGAGCCAGGTAAAAACTGGTCGCCCAGCCGTAAACTAACTATTCAAATTGCGCGCCCACCCTGGTTACACACTGTTGCATTGGTATTTTATGCGCTGCTTCTTACCGTGGTACTTGCCTTTGTTATTCGCCAGTATCAACTGAGAAAGTCCAATCAATTGGCCATCAAAGAGTCTGAAGAGCGGTTGAAGCTAACCCTGTGGAGCTCTGGCGATGAGCTGTGGGATTGGGACGTTTATCGCGGCCAAGTTTATCGGGCTAATACCTGGGGTACACTGGACTTTCCTCAGGATGACATTAGAACCACAGGCGCCTTTGACGCCAATATACACCCTAATGACATTCAGCGGGTCAAAGATGCGTTAAGAGCGCACTTAGAAGGAAAAAGTGACTTTTACGAGTTAGCTTACCGAGCCAAAACTTTCAAAAATCAGTGGGTTTGGATATTAGATAGAGGGAAAGTGGTTGAAAGAGACCACAATCAGCAACCCGTAAGGATGACAGGAACGCTAAAAAATATTAACCACCTGAAAGAGGCCGAAGAACAACTTAATTTGTTTAAGCGCTCTATTGAAAACATTTCAGAAGGCGTATTTATTACCAACACGCAATTTAAGTTTATTTCAGTGAACAACGCCTATTGCCAATACACGGGAGAAACCCGTGAGCAGGCCTTAGCCAGCTACATGAACTTCCACCTTTACCCAGATGCGTTCACAGAAGAAATTAAAAAAACCTTAAGGACTAAAAGCAATTGGTCTGGCGAGGTAGAATCTGTGCGCATGAATGGCGAACGCTTTGAGATGGAGCTAAATATTGATGCCGTGCACGACGAAGACGGGCGCATCAGTCATTTTGTAGGTGTATTTAGCGACATTACCTCTCGTAAAAGTACCGAAAAAGAGCTATTAAAGTTAGCTAACACAGACCCGCTTACTGAACTGCCTAATCGGTCTTTCTATCAGGCAAGCCACCAAAACTTAGTCAGGAAAGCCGCACCACACACCTTGCTATGCTTAGACATGGATAACTTTAAAAAGATTAACGATTCATTGGGGCATCAAACCGGTGATATTTTAATTAAGCAAATTGCGAAACGTCTTCAGCGTATTACTGGTAAAAATGCAACCTGTTACCGCCTAGGGGGAGATGAGTTCAGTGTATTAATGGAAGACAGTGCCGATATACACACCGTTACCCACTACGCCCAAAATTTACTCGATACTTTGTCTCGCCCGTTTATTATAAATAAACAAGAATTTGTATTAGGTGCGAGTATTGGCATTGCATTTTTCCCCAACGACGGCACTACACCACAAGAAATGCTGAAAAATGCCGATACGGCCATGTATTTTGCTAAGAACAATGGCGGCAATAGCTATCAGTTCTTCAGTGGCGAGATGAACCAAAACGCGGTCCGACAGTTACAAATTGAAAACTTGATCCGCCAAGGTATAAAGGATGATTTATTTACAGTTTATTACCAACCCAAGGTAGATATTGCGTCTGGGAAGTTGGTAAGCATGGAAGCGCTAGTGCGCTTTGAACACCCGGAGAAAGGCATAGTAAGCCCTGGGCAATTCATTCCATTGGCCGAGCAGACCGGCCAAATTATCGAAATTGGTGAACAAGTCTTACGAAAAGCGTGTGCAGATACGAAGCGCTGGGTTAACCAAGGTATATTCACCGGCAGAGTGGCCGTGAATATCTCCGCCAAGCAATTCGAACTGCCCGACCTAGATGATAGAATCAACAAAGTGTTGAATGAAGTAGGCCTGTCGCCTTTACACCTAGAGTGTGAAATTACTGAAGGCACTCTGATGGAAAACCCAGAGAACGGGCTAAGAATGATGCGCCGGCTTCGTGAAAAGGGGATTCATTTAGCGTTAGACGACTTTGGTACAGGCTATTCGTCCCTCGCCTACCTAAAACGCTTCCCGCTAAACACACTAAAAATAGATAAAGCGTTTATCGACGATATTGCCAAAAGTAGCGTAGACCGGCATATGGCTGCCGCCATTATCAGCATTGCCCATAACCTCGGTCTAAAAGTAGTAGCTGAGGGTGTGGAAGACGAGCAGCAGCTCAGTATCTTACGCCGCTATGACTGTGAAATGCTGCAAGGTTTCTTGTATAGCCGCCCCATTAATGCCGATCGCTTCGAAAAACTGCTGTCGGAAAACCAACAGTTACACAACCTGCTAGGGCATTCAAATATTTGACCCTCTCCTTTAGTCTATTAGACAAAAGCGGCAAAAAAACGTCAATAAAATAGCCTCACCTTCCAAAAATAAACTTAAACCATTGTATTTAAAGAAAAATAAAAAGTGGCACAAGTTTGGCTTATACCTCTGTACCGATGAAAACCTTTTCCGTCGGCTTTGTTTGTTCAAAAATAAAAATCAGAGGAAAATGAGAATGTTAAAAGAATATGCTGTTGCACTAGTATTATCTACCGCTGCCCCTGTTGCTGCTGATAAACAAGAAGGTGCTGATAAAGCCCCTGAGCAGAAAAAAGAAACAGTGTCTCAACCACAGCAATATCGTCCAAAATCAGGTAATGGTGTAGGCTGGCCTTACGCTATCTAATACTGAAAAATATTCATAAAAGAGAGAGCATAGACTCTCTTTTTTTATGTTTACTATTTAGGAAGGAGATTTACACACGCAGACACGCTGTACGGCTAAATGTGGATAGTCAGGCATACGCGCTTAGTAAGATTACCTTTACCCCTAGAGACGTGTTACGCAGCCATATACAGGTTATTGAAACCTACGGCACGGCGCCAATGAATATGTTTAGCAATGCTGTACATGGGCAAAGATGCTACGCCAAAAACCATCCCTGCACACCACCACCGCTTAGCCGGCATTCCCCACTTTAACGCCTCAATATACAGTAAACCGCTGATCACTAAATTAATCATTAATATTGTCCACATTATTCAGTAATCACTCTCTATCTATAAAAACGCAGTTAACTTCTTATTTGAACGCCAAAAATTTGACACTTTATATTATTTATGGTGCGGAATTTACCGCAAAATTGATGAATAAACCATCACTTTTGACGCATACGCACAAAAAAGCCGGGGCAAGCCCGGCTTTTAACATTTTAATTACAAGCTAATAAAATGTTTCGCCACCCTCGGCCATTTTCACCAGTACGTCCGCAGGAGAAAATTTGTCACCTACGGTGCTCGCATAGTGATTTAATCGAGCGACAACATCTGATAGACCAAGGGTATCCATATAACGGAAAGGTCCGCCTAAGAACGGCGGGAATCCAATACCGAAAATAGCGCCGATATCTCCGTCTCTGGCATTTCTTATGACGCCTTCATCAAGACAACGGGCCGCTTCGTTTAGCATCATTAACACACAACGTTCAGCCACTTCTTTTTCACTCAGTTTTGAGGATGGGGATAAGCCAAGCAATGAGTAGATGCTTTCATCCACTTCTTTACCCGGCTTTTTGCCTTCGTATGAGTAAAAACCTTTTTTATTCTTCTTCCCTTTGCGGCCATCAGCAAGGACTTTGTCAAAAGCAGATGGCGCCGTAAAGCGATCGCCAAAGGCTTCAACTAAGAATGGGATAATTTTCGTTCCCACGTCAATGCCCACTTCATCAAGTAATTTAACAGGCCCTACTGGGAACCCAAACTTAACCAGTGATTTATCGATATGCTCAATAGGCTCTCCCGCTAGAATGAGGCTCGCAGCTTCATTCATATAGGGGGCAAGAATACGGTTAACATAAAAACCTGCGCCGTCTTTAACTACAACCGGTGTTTTGCCCTGTTTCTTTGCGAACTCAACGGTAGAAGAAATCACTTGGTCAGAGGTTTTTTCATGTGCAATAACTTCGGCTAACGGCATTTTGTCTACTGGAGAAAAGTAGTGTAAACCTATCACGTTTTCTGGGCGCGCCGCTTTCGCAGCAATTTGCGTAATAGGAATAGATGACGTATTGGACGCAAAGATCGTACTTTCTTGACAATGAGCTTCAATATCCGCCACCATCTTTTGCTTCAAATCTAAATCTTCAAATACCGCTTCCACGACAATATCGGCATCCTGATACCCACTGTAATCCAAGGTGCCCGTGAGTAACGCCATTTGTTTTTGCATTTCACTATTGCGAATAAAGCGTTTTTTGACTTTTTTATTTAAAATGTCGTAGCTGTACTTCATTGCATTAGCAATCCCCTCAGCACGCACATCTTTAATACGTACAGGGACACCGGCTTTTGTTGACGTAACGTAAGCGATTCCGCCTCCCATTAAACCGCCACCCAACACGCCTACTTTATTCATTTTTTCAGGCTTAACACCCTCAACACCATTTTCTTTCTTCATCTCTGTAGTAGCGAAGAATATTTGACGAAGTTGGAAAGATTCTGGCGTCATGACCAGCTTACCAAAGGCTTCTGCTTCAGCTTTTAGGCCTGCTTGAATACCATCATTAACGCCGGTTTCAATCACATCGATAATGTATCCAGGCGCGGGATAATTACCCTTTGTTTTCGCAAAGGTAGCTTCTCTCGCCTTTTTAAACATCATGCTTTTACCTGGCCCGGTATTTTCTAGCATTTTGTTCATCAGACCTTTTTGTGGCGCTTCACGCTCAGGCTTGCGTTTTAACGCAAACTGTTCAGCAACCTCAAGCAACACGCTATAGGGAACAACATCGTCAACAATGCCGTATTTTTTAGCTTGCTTCGCCCTAACAGAAGACCCTGTTAGCATCATTTTCATGGCTTGTTGAATACCAATAAGGCGAGGTAGACGTTGTGTTCCTCCACTTCCCGGTAACAAACCCAGTTGCACTTCAGGCAAACCAACTTGTGTGCTCGCTGCATCGGTACAAATTCGGTAATGGCAAGCAAGGGCAAGTTCTAGCCCGCCACCTAACGCCGGACCATGAATAGCAGCAACAAACGTGGCTTTCATGTTTTCGATACGGTCAAATATGGCCTGACCACCGGCGGCAATTGCGGTTGCATCTTCAGCGCTCTCGCACGCTGCCAGCATTGAGATGTCTGCACCAGCAACAAATGAGTTAGATTTTCCGCTGGTTAACACCACCCCTTTAATACTGCTGTCGCCATCAATATCATCAAGCATCGATGAAATTTCATCACCAAATTCGGCTTTAAGCGTGTTCATAGACTCGCCAGGCACATCCATTGTCAAGATGGCTACGCCGTTGTCTTGCTTGGTTAGCGTAAATGCACCAGAAGCTGGTTGAACGTCATTTGTCATGTCTATTTCCTGACTCATCTTATTCTGTCTCCACAATCATGGCTGCACCTAAACCACCTGCAGCACACGCAGTAACAAGGCCCGTTCCGCCGCCTCTACGATTCAGTTCATTGAGCATCTGCGTAATCATACGCGTACCTGTTGCCGCAAATGGGTGACCATAGGCGATAGAACTACCCATTACGTTAAACTTGTCCATATCGATTTCGCCAGTGGCTTTAGTACGTCCTAGCTTCTCTTGGGCAAATTTGTCGCTAGCAAACATCTTAACATTGGCAAGGGTCTGCGCAGCAAACGCTTCGTGCATTTCTATCAACGTTAAATCGTTTAATGTCATGCCTGCGCGATCAAGGGCAATTGGCGTTGCGTAGGAGGGTCCCATCAGCATATCTTCCCATACATCAATAGCAGAAAATGCATAGCTTTTAATGTAGCCTAATGGTGTGTAACCAAGCACTTTTGCGCGACTCTCTGTCATCATTACAACTGCAGAGGCCCCATCGGTTAAAGGTGTAGCATTAGCCGCTGTAACCGAGCCATACTTTTTATCAAATACTGGACGCAGTTTCGCGTAGCCTTCTAACTTAGAGTCAAAGCGTACGTTATTGTCACGCTCTAGTGCGCCTTTATAAGGTTCAGCATAAGCTGTCATGACTTCACCTGACAGTTTGCCCGCCTCCCAACTCTCTGCCGCTAAGCTATGAGAACGGTGAGCCAATTTGTCTTGATCTTGGCGAGAGATTTGATGGCTTTTTGCCATTTGCTCTGCCGTTTGCCCCATAGATAAGCCGGTTGAGTATTCCGCTACCGCAGGAGGCACAGGGGCGAGGTCTTTTAAACCTAAGCGCTTAAAGATATTCAGTTTTTGACCCAGTGTTTTTGTCTTTTGCAAATCGACCAAAGCGCGGGCAAGGTTTTTTGATACACCGATAGGCGAGACAGATGTGGAGTCGGCTCCACCGGCTATACCTACCTGGACAGTGCCTGCCATCATACTTTCAGCGATGTTTACAGTGGATTGAAAACTCGTCGCACACGCTCGTGAAACACTATAAGCATCGGTATGAACGTTCATGCCGGTGCCCAAAACAATTTCACGAGCAATGTTGGGGGCCTCTGGCATTTGCACGACTTGGCCGTATACCACTTGGTCAACCCACTCTTTTTTAATGCCATGACGCACGAGAAGCTCGTTAACGACCATTTTACCTAAATCGACTGCTGGGACACCGTGGAAGTATGTTGCCATTTTCGCAAACGGAGTACGAAGCCCCGCGACAATGGCGATGCGATCACCCTCTCGGGTAGTAACTGATTGTTTTGTAGCCATATTGCACCTAAGTTAATGACCGAGACTTACGCAATTGCAAGTGGTCTGACCTGTAATGAACCTAATTTTTACAAACAATGAACAAAATAGCAAATTATCCACCCCTTCATCATAGTTTCAGCTGAAATCTTTACCGTCTTATAGCAGAATTTCATGAGAATCGATTTATGGCCTTGAGATTGGGTAAAATGAACCATATATGAAAACCATAGTCTGTTTTGTATAAATCTTCATGAATGCCTAAGTTCCCCTTAGGTTTAACGACTAAATTTTTCCTATAACTAGAATTTTAACGGAACGTTTGCATTATGGCGGCACAGCAGTTTCAGCAATTACATGCGTACTTAGATCAGCAGATTATTGGTCAAAGTGCACTTACAAAAAGTATTCTTATTGCACTATTGGCCGATGGGCACCTGCTCGTGGAAGGTCCTCCAGGACTTGCCAAGACACGTGCTATCAATGCATTAGCCAATGGCGTAGACGGCGATTTTCATCGCGTTCAGTTTACCCCTGATTTGCTTCCTGCCGATCTTACTGGGACAGATATCTACCGCCCTGAGACCGGTGAGTTTGTATTTCAAAAAGGCCCTCTTTTTCATAATTTAGTGCTAGCCGATGAAATTAACCGGGCACCGGCAAAGGTTCAGTCAGCCTTATTAGAAGCCATGGCTGAGCGTCAAATTACGGTAGGCAGTAAAACTTACCCGCTGCCCCCACTGTTTTTAGTAATGGCAACACAAAACCCGCTAGAGCAAGAAGGGACTTATCCCCTACCAGAAGCGCAATTAGACCGCTTCCTCATGCATGTGGATATTGATTACCCCGACGCACAAACCGAGTTGGAAATACTTAGACTTACTCGTGGAGAAGCCCTGTCTGCTCCTCCTGTGACACCGCCTACGCTTTCACAAGAAGATATCTTTAGTGCTAGAAAAGCGGCCCTAGGTCTGCATATGGCACCCGAGTTAGAGCAATATTTAGTGCAGCTTATTATGGCCACCCGTAAGCCTGAACGTTTCGATGCTAACCTGGCTCAATGGATTGCGCTTGGCACGAGCCCGCGCGCCACAATCAGCCTCGACAAATGCGCTAGGGCCCATGCCTGGTTAGCCGGTCGAGATTTCGTCGGCCCGGATGATATTCAAGCAGTTGCGCACAATGTATTGCGCCATCGTATTATTTTGTCTTACGAGGCTGAAGCTGAGGGCGTTACGGTTAATGATGTTCTCGATAAGATTGTTGCTACCGTCGCAGTTCCATAAATGATGAATACCCTAACCACTCAACTGCAATTGTTGAAAAGCAATGGCGTTAGCCTCTCTACGCCTGAGCTACTTCGCTATCAACAGTTGGCAAAACTGTTTAGCTTAGTTCCCAAGCGGGCACCACAAGCCAAACTTGCCGGTAGCTACCTTACTAAACATAAAGGTAGAGGCATGGAGTTTGACGAAGCCAGACATTACCAACCCGGCGATGATATTAGGGCAATTGATTGGCGTGTAACGGCAAGAACAGGTAAAACACATACAAAAATTTATCGCGAGGAACGGGAGCGTCCTGTCTTTCTTTTTTGCGACTTTTTGCCCTCAATGATGTTCGGCACGAAGCTACTGACTAAATCCGTGCAAGCCGCCCATACGGCTGCACTCATAAGTTGGTCTGCTGCTGCCCGTGGCGACAAAGTCGGCGCAATTGTGTTTAACCAAGCACGGCACAAGGAAGTTAAACCTTTGACCCGCAAAAAAGCGGTGTTGCATATATGCCACGAGCTTAAAGACGTTCATTCATCAAGTCTTGCTTCCACGGTAAATCGTGAGGAAAGCCTTAACGCCTTTGCTGACGCATGTGCAAGAGCAAGGCGTTTAGCTAAACCAGGCAGTTTGGTTTATCTTGTGTCCGACTTTCAAAATTTAAGTGCGAAAGCGCTTCAACACCTTAGCCAGTTAACCCGACATTGTGAAGTCCGCGCCATCGTAGTGGAAGACCCAATCGAATTAGCCTTACCATCCACGACAAAAATACAAGAAGTTAAAGTCTCCGACGGCACAGATCAACAAAGTTGGTTACTAGGCGACAGCAACGAACAAAAGGCATACGAACAATGGCGTGCAAAAGCCCGGCAAGATACAGAACACACCTTGAAGAAAGCGAACATCGCGCGATTTCACGTGTCATCGGGTTTCCCACTTGATCAACAGCTTCAAGCCATGCAACGGGAAGTGATGTAATGCAAATGAGCCCGAACGCTGCGCAAACCGATCCACTAGCGCAACTAAAAGACATTCACCCTCCTTCACAGATAAACTGGTGGCCTCTCGATTGGGGATGGTGGACACTGCTGGTTCTACTTCTCGTCACCATTAGTACTTTAACGGTGTTTTGGTTACGACGCCGCGCATTTAACCGCGCCCGCAAGGCTGCTCTTGTTGAACTATCAAACATCAGCGAAACCGATGCAAATTGGCCTATGCAGATAAATAGCCTATTAAAGCGCACCAGCAAAAGCTATTTTTCTAACGAAGATGTCGCCAGCCTTTATGGCCGTCCTTGGTTAGAATTTATGTTAGCCCAAGTCGCTAAATCTAAACTTGGTACATGCAATGAGGGGCTTAAACAACTGACGCAACAGCTGTATTCACCTTCGGTAGACGCTACGCAATTTGCACGTTGTAAAAGCGCAGCAAAGCACTGGCTTAAACACGCCAACTTTAAGAAAAACAATCGCCGCGCTCATGCGTACACATCCTCTGCGGAGGTAAGTCATGTTTGAATTTGCTTGGTGGTGGGTGCTCTGCGTTATTCCCCTCCCCTTTATCATTCGATGGCTTGTTAAACCCAAGCAAAAAAGCGCCTTAGCAGCGCTGAGAGTGCCAGCTTTAAGACCCAACATGGTTACTAGCATCCAGGCAACTAAATCTCGTAAGGTACCGCTTTTGGTCGCCTCTGCCATATGGCTGGGGCTTGTACTTGCAGCCGCACGCCCCCAGTGGCTGGGGGAGCCTATAAGTATACCTAGCGAAGGTCGTGAAATGATGTTGGCTGTCGACCTTTCAGGCAGTATGAAAATTGACGATATGCAGTTAAATGGCCGTCAAGTGAACCGTCTCACCATGACAAAATCTGTGCTATTTGATTTTATCAAGCGAAGAGTGGGCGATCGACTTGGCTTGATTCTGTTTGCTGATACTGCTTATTTACAAGCACCGCTTACCTACGACAGAGATACTGTGGCAACCTTATTAAGTGAAGCTGTGATCGGTTTGGTGGGCGAACAAACTGCCATTGGTGATGCGATAGGTTTAGCAGTCAAACGGTTTGATGAAAAAGATGAGTCAAACAACGTTCTTATTCTACTCACTGATGGGCAAAATACGGCGGGTAATATTACCCCTGAGCAAGCGAAAACCTTAGCCATAGAAAAAGGGGTAAAAGTTTACACCATTGGAGTTGGGGCAGATCAAATGCTGATTCAAAGCTTTTTCGGTAGTCGGCAAGTCAATCCATCTCAAGAACTCGATGAAGACATGCTTATGGACATTGCCGAGTCGACAGGTGGAAAATACTTTAGGGCAAGAGACGTCAATGAACTAGAAGCTATTTACGCCACCTTAGATACCCTTGAGCCCATTGAAGGCGAAACACGTAAAATGCGGCCACTGACCTCTTTATTTTATTACCCCTTAGCTTTGGCTTTCATTTTGTCACTGGGCTGGGCGCTGGTTCACTTACTTACGGGCGCATTGCGCCAGCTTAGGTTACCCAAAAAGGAGGTTGAATAAAGTATGCCACTTCACGATTTTCATTTTATTCGACCTGAATGGCTTTGGGCTATTATCCCCACGCTGTTGGTTTGGCTGTGGTTAACTGTTTCGCATAAAAAACAATCGGGCTGGCAATCGGTTATTCCAGCACATTTATACGATCACATGTTGGTAGGTCAAACACAAAAAGTCAGGAAGCCCGCGTATTCAGTTTTACTTGTAGTATGGATAATTGCTCTTTTAGCCCTTGCAGGCCCCACGTGGGAGCGCTTGCCACAACCGGTATATCAACTGAAAAATGGCCATGTCATTGTGCTTGATATGTCGTTGTCTATGCGCGCCACTGATGTCACTCCTGATCGCATGACTCGCGCTAAATACAAAGCCATCGACCTTGTAAACTATATAGGCGAAGGTGAAATGGGCCTCGTTGCCTATGCTGGAGACGCATTCGTCATCAGCCCTTTAACGAAGGATGCACAAAATATCTCCGCCTTATTACCCAGCCTCTCACCAGAAATCATGCCGGTTCCTGGCAGTGATCCACTGTTAGGTATTGAACGGGCTGCAGAGCTACTTACTAATGCAGGCTACAGTAAAGGCGCTATCTATTGGATTACCGATGGCATTGATAACAAACAGCAAACTGAACTCCAACGCTTTGTGAAGACGTTACCTTTTACGCTTAATGTACTTGCAGTGGGAACCAAAGATGGCGCACCAATAAAACAGGTAAATGGCGAATTGCTTAAAGATGCCAGTGGCGGCATAGTCGTCCCAAGGGTCAATGAGAATGCTATCGCCAGTATTGCACGTGCAGGAGGCGGAACTTTTCAACGTTTGGCCACCAATGATAGTGATATTAAAGGGTTGGTGTCAGTAGATCGATTTTCCTCAGACAGTGAATCTTCCGAAAGTGATGACAGCAAAGATAACAATGGCGACAGATGGAGCGAGCTAGGCCCTTATCTCCTGCTACTACTATTGCCCTTTGTTGCCTATGGATTTAGGAAAGGGGTGGTGATTTGCTTACTAATAGGTTTGTACCTGCCACTTTCCACGGACACCAGCTATGCGCAAACAAGCGCGCCGGTTCAACCCACCACTGAAAATGAAAGCCCGCCTGTGTCGTGGTGGGAAAAACCATTTTTAAATCGCGATCAGGAAGGCTTTGCTCACTACGCTGGCGACGACTTTGGTAATGCGGCAAATACGTTTAAGAGCCCCCAATGGCAGGGCGCTGCACATTATAAAGCGGGCAATTACGAAGATGCGCTGCGTGCATTTGAACAAGTAGATGGCGCTGACGCACTTTATAATCAGGGTAATGCCCTTGCTAAAATGGGCGATCTCGATGCAGCCATTGAACGATATCAACAGGCATTATCGATAGACCCCGACCACAAAGATGCCGCAGAGAATAAGGCCTTGCTTGAAGCATTGAAAAAGCAACAGGAGCAACAGCAGCAACAGCAGCAACAAAATGGCGATGACAATCCTCAGGATCAATCTGAAAACGGAGATAGTCAGCAAAATCAAAACAATGAAAATCAAACTGACGAGAATCAGCAAGGCAATGGTGATCAGCAGTCTCAGTCGCAACAAAATAATGAAGCGGGTGAGCATCAAGACGGCCAAAGTGGGGATCAACAAAGCGACACTGATGAGCGAAATTCCCCATCAGAGAGTGAAAGTCACAATGCAGACGACCAAGATTCTGACACTGAAAATGAGGCTCAATCCCCTCAACAATCTGCGCAACAAGAGCAGCAGGACGGCGCCGAACAGCCTGTTCAAGGGCAAGCCGGTGAACTCACCGATGAAGAAAAAGAACAACAACAGCGAATAGAGAATTTAATGCGGAAAGTTCCTGATGACCCTGCGTTTTTATTAAAACGAAAAATGCAGCTAGAAGCACAAAAACGACAACGTCAGCGCATGCCTTCAAACCGGAGTGATTGGTAAATGAGAGCGTTAATATTCACATCCACCTTGTTTCTTATGGTATTCCACAGTGTAGTGGCAATGGCAGAGGTAGAAGAAGTTCAAGCAACCATAGATAAAAACCCAGTTATGGTAGACGAAGCCATACGGCTAACTATCACGGCAAATGGTAGCGCCAATCGAGATGCTTTTGACAGTTCCGCGTTACTTAAAGACTTTGTGGTGGGTCGAACTTCCGTCAATAGCCAAACATCCATTGTTAATTTTGATACTAAGCGAACCACAACCTGGGTCACTACCCTCTTTCCACGTAAAGAAGGCAGCTATACCATTCCTTCATTTACCATTGAAGGAAAACAGACTCAGCCTATTACGGTGAAGGTGATCCCTGTTCAACAATCAGATAAAGTGGCTCGAGACTATTTTGTGACCACTGATATCGATCTGCAAGAAGCCTATTTAAATCAACAGTTACTCTACACCGTGAAGTTACACCTTGCGTCAAACATTGAACGAGGAAGCCTTCAAAGCCCAGAAATGCCCAATGCTGATATTCGTCAATTGGGTGATGATGCGCAGTACACAGATATTATCAATGGCAGACGCTATCAAATTATTGAACGGAAATTTGCCATAGTGCCGCAAGCGTCTGGCGAATTTACCATTCGCGGCCCTATCTTTACAGGGGAAGTCGCAGCGCCAAATACGAATCAACGGTTCGGATTTTTCAATCGTACGCAACAGGTAAACAGAGTCGGGCCTGACATTACCATTCAAGTAAACCCTATTCCTAAGAACATCGACTACCCCTGGCTCCCCTCAGAAATGGTACGTTTAGACGAAGAGTGGCCGCAAGGAGAGAGCTTCACCGTTGGCGAGCCCATCACTCGCGTGGTAACACTTACCGCGATAGGTGTGGTAGAAGAGCAATTGCCTGACATTCCTGAATTCTACCCGCCGAACTTCAAACTTTATCCCGATCAATCATCCACGACCACGGTGGAGAAAGATAATGCACTCATCGCGCAACGAATGTCGTCCCTTGCCCTTATTCCTACGCAAGCGGGCAATATCGTGCTCCCTGAAGTCACTATCCCTTGGTTTAATACTGTGACTGAAAAAACCGAGTATGCCACGCTACCCGCCAGAACCGTTTCGGTGTCGCCTGCCGCACCGTCAGTCGCCGGCCAACCGTCACAAAGTGCGCCTTTACCCTCGTCAGCGTTGGATAACCCAACGTCTCAAGCGCCAGAAAAACCAGATTCATTCGATACGGATAACAAGCCTGCCAGTGACATCTCGTCTACACCTTCCTATTTGACATGGCTGTTTGCTGTGTTGTGGGTGTTAACCGCTATAGGTTGGGCGATAACCTACAGAAAACGCCGTTCCCTTACCACCACCAGCTCAGCTAGCCTGGTGTCAACGGGTAAAAATAGCCTATCTGAAGCAGACGCGTTCAAACAGTTAAAGCAAACAATACGCACAAAAAACAGCCAGGATATCAGTGCTGCACTACAGCAATGGTTGAAATTACTTTACCCGGACGCTAAGGGTATTATCAGCCCCTCTCAGTTTACTGAAACACAGGGCATTCAACAGCCATACAATGATCTACTTAGTGCGCGATTTGGTAAAAGCAGTACGCAATGGGACGACAAGGCCTTCGTTCAAGCAATTGAAGTTGCCAGAAAAAAAGCAAAGGAAAGTCAACGCGCAGGGCCTCAGTCCCTCGCACCACTTTACCCGAGTGTTTGAGCGTTAACCCACTAATAAAATAATAAGCAGCAGTAAAACTGCTGCACTTATACCTTAGGGAGACACCATGAGTATAAAAACGATAGCCTATTCGTCACTGGCATTGCTAGTCGCGGCCACCACTGCTTGCACCCCGGCTTCCCCTCCACAAAACACCACTGTTAGTGCCGAAGCTGATGGTCCTGCAGGTCAGACTGAATCCCAACGTTTGCAAGCCTTTTTCGAGCGCACTTTCGACGAAGATCTTAAACGCTCGCCTACTTTTCAAAGTCGTCTTGGGAAAAAATGGGATTATGATAAATGGGACGACGTTTCTGAAACACAAATGGACAGTCGCGTAGCCATCCTTAAAAACAGACTTGAAACCATTGAGCACTTCGATACCGCTAAATTGTCGAAGCAGGAACAACTTAGTCTTCGCTTGTTTAAGCTAGGGGTAGAACGCGACCTTGCAAATGACAAATTTCGGCATCACAAGTATATCGTGCATCAGTTTCGGGCTGCCCATACCCAAATACCCAGTTTCCTGATCAATATTCATAAAATCAATTCAAAAGACGATGCCAAAGCCTATATAAGTCGACTCGATAATGTACGTACTTATTTAGGTCAGGTTATTGATCAAATGAAGCTGAGAGAGGAAGCCGGCGTATTCCCACCCGCTTGGGCATATGACCAAATGATTAAGGCATCAAAAAATGTCATTTCCGGCGCGCCTTTCGACACCAGTGACACTCCCTCTACCCCGTGGAAAGATTTCCAAAATAAAGTGAGCCAATTAACCATAGATGAGGCGGAAAAAAATACATTATTAGGTGAAGCAAAAGCAGCGTTAGTCACGTCTGTCATGCCGGCCTACGAGAACTTTATTGATGCCTTAGCTCACCAGAAAACACTGTCTCCCGAGGGAGACGGCGTTTGGCGTTTACCCGATGGAGAAGCCTGGTATCAAAATCGCCTGGCATGGTTTACGACTACCGATCTTACCGCTGATGAGGTTCATCAGTTAGGCTTAGACAATGTCGAACGCATCCACAACGACATGCGCAAAATTATGAAACGTGTGGGATTTGAAGGTAGTTTACAAGACTTCTTTACATTCATGCGAGAAGATCCGCAATTCTACCTTCCAGCGACCCCAGAAGGGCGTCAAGCGTACTTAGACACGGCAAAACAGCGTATTGACGAAATGCGAGAGGCGCTACCAGACTATTTTGGCATACTTCCGTCAGCGCCCATGATAGTCAAACGAGTAGAAGCGTTTAGAGAACAATCCGCAGGCAAAGCGTTTTATCAAAGCCCTGCGCAAGATGGCAGCCGTCCCGGTATTTATTACGCTAACCTTTACGACATGAACGCGATGCCGACTTACCAGCTAGAAGCCCTCGCCTATCACGAAGGAATTCCGGGTCATCATATGCAGCGAGCTATCGCTCAAGAATTAGACGGCATTCCCCAGTTCCAAAAATTTCTTTCGTTCACTGCCTACACTGAAGGTTGGGGCCTTTATACTGAAGAACTAGCGAAAGACATGGGGTTTTATAGTGACCCTTATGCAGATTTTGGACGCTTAGCGATGGAATTATGGCGAGCATGTCGTTTAGTGGTTGATACGGGTATTCATGTCAAAAAATGGTCTAGAGAAGAAGCGGTAGATTATTTGGTGGCGCAAACCCCTAATGCCAGATACGATGCTCAAAAAGCTATCGAACGGTACATTGCTATGCCGGGCCAAGCCACCGCTTACATGATTGGCAAGCTTAAAATTATGGAACTTAGAAATAAAGCCATGGAGGAACTTGGCGATAAGTTTAGCTGGCAAGGCTTCCATGACCAGATTTTGAAATACGGCCCTGTTCCATTATCAATACTGGAAGAAAACGTTAATCAATGGATTGCCGAGCAGAAATAGCTATCTTACGCGTTGGCATTGCGATTCAGATTTAAACAGGCACATAGACAGCCTAAGCTGGGCAATGCCCAAAAATCGCCGATAAACCATATGAATGAGCACTTTGGGTTAAGTTTAAAGTGCTTTTTTTTATGCCATAATAAAATTCTAATAGAAAATATCGGATTTTTTAATGTTTGCACGAAATAGATCTGAGGGTGTTCAGGTCTTATCCAGCATGAACGCAAAACAAAAAAGATATGAGGCGCTTGTAAAAGCTTTTCATGCAGACATATATCGTTACGCCTACTGGTTGGTCAAAGACAGAAGCGTAGCTGAGGACATTGTGCAAGAAACATTTCTTCGCGCATGGCGCTCCCTTGACGCGTTAAATGACGAAAAAGCAGCAAAGTCTTGGCTAATTACCATACTCAGGCGCGAAAACGCCCGGCGATTCGAGCGTAAGCAATTAGACGTTGTCGACATTGAGGATGTCAGTATTCACGATGATACCCAGCGCGCCGATGAAGATATTCAAGACAGAGAGCTTCACCGACTCCTAGGTAGCTTAACATTGGAATATAGAGAGCCTTTGATACTTCAGCTTATCTTTGGCTACAGTGGAGAAGAGATTGCTAATCAACTCGGTTTAAACAAAAACACCGTGATGACGCGATTGTTTAGAGCTAGGAATCAATTAAGAGAATCACTGGAAAATGAGAGTGAACAGCGAGGTCGTATAAATGGATGAGTTAGAATTTAGGCGCAGAATTTATGCCGATCCAGAAACGACTGACAACGACGTTGTCGATGCTGCAAAACAGGACGACAACAAGCGTAAATTTTGGAATGAGCAAATTCAGCTAGACCGACAATTAAGAAAAGCGGTGAAGGTTGATGTACCAGAAGACTTATCCCATCGTCTTATATGGCAACAGTCCGCAAGTGAATTCAAACGGTATCAAAAACGCAGTAGATGGTATATGGCATTAGCGGCATCGGTGGCATTTACCTTTGGTATTGGATTCACAATGTGGTACCACCAGCCAATCAGCATTGGCGGACAAGCCTTGGCTCATATGCAATATGCAGAAACTGAGCGAGCGCATTCCCTGCTGCCAGTGAACTTAGAGATGGTAAACGCAAAACTCGCCAGTTTTGGCGCTAGCTTTACCGACATGATAGGTGATGTGGAAGTGGCTAATTACTGCCATTTAAGTACCGTTAGAAGCTTGCACCTTATTGTGAATACGCCACAAGGAAAGATGTCTGTGTTCATCGTACCTGAGCGTGGGGATATTCGTGTACCGAGTAAGTTTGACGACAAGCAATATCACGGTGAGAGCATGGAGTTAACCCATGCCAATGTCATGGTTGTAGGCAGTAAAGACGCTGACCTCAGTGAAATGAAAAAGCAAGTGTCGGAAAAAATCCAATTCTCGATTTAATCAGTAAGCTATTGAAAATAAAAATTTAAAGTCGGCCCAGCAGGCCGATTTTTTATTTTCAGTACTGTCCTCTCGTACAGGTATTCAAATGCCCCGAGATAACCTATACTAAGGTCTAACCAGTTACAGTAAACTAAAACTCACCTGCTTTATGGCAGTTGTTAAGTAGAAGTAGAGCTCATTGTATGTATGCGCCCTGTTGTCACCTAAAAATAAAATTCAGACCCTACTTAATCCTCTTTTTGGCTTTAGTATTTTCAGCCTTTCCCACCACCGCCAATATCAACCAGACGGCTGAAGAAGAAAAGTTTCGCCAATTAGGCAATCTGCTCAAAGCTGTTGTTTATCAATGGAATAGCCCCGCTGGGTTAAACAACATAGAGATTGCTAGACTCATAGAAGAAAGTGGTATTAAGCGCGACAATTCCACGATTGTGAGCGTTATTAGAGCTGTTATGTACGAAATGACCGCTGGAAATATCAAGGAAGATAAACTCCCACTAGATACTCCTAACACGATTACAGAAAAGCAATGGCAATACTTAAAGAACCTAAACATAGATAGGTATGCCGCATTGAAGTCGTATTACATTATCGCCAGTGCAGCAAGTCGTAGATACAAGCAAAGTGAGCGATTAAAAAGAAGTATTCCATCTCTTCACGCTCTAAAAGAAGAACTTATTCAATCTGGTTCTACAACGGCTGTAGCAATCTCAAGTATCTGGCTAGCAATGGAATATTCAGAGTTACATCCACTGAAAACAGTGGTAGAACTAGAATACGCCCTCCCTCACCTGCCCGATTACGATGAGAAATATAGTCTTGAGACCGCACTAGATAAAACTCTTGCACACTCATGGTTAGCCGAAGCTTACATGAACCTAAATGTGATTTCTCGGTCTCTCGAGCATAATTTGCAGTTGATTGAGCAGGCCAAGAAAAACAGTAGACTATCAGCTTTCACCTTCTCAGGAGCAATTGAAGCTTTATGCAGGCTCACAAATTTTAGTGAAGCATTAAAACTAATCAAAGAAGCTAACTTCGTTGCTCGTCAAAGTGGGGACTTAAGTCAGGAGCTATTTGTGTTAATGTTGGAGGCAGGTGTTTATGCGAATAGATTACAACCTGGTGATAAGCAAAGAATTCAACGCATAACTACCGACCTTTCTCGATTTAAAGATGTAAAGTTACCGGTCAATATCATAACTTCACCACTAATACTAAATCTATATAATCTAGCGGTTATCGGTAGCGATACAGACTTTAAGCAAGCTACCATTTCCTATTCGTTAAAAATAAACAATGAAGCAGAGGTTGCTTACTATAGTCGGCCACTTTTGTTAAAAAAGCATCAGCAGCTTTGAAACATCTATAAACTAAGGGGCGATTTTGAAAAGGCCCTGTTTCATCAACAAGAATATGAAAACTTGCTGGTGCAATCTCGCAACTTGCCGGAGCAACTTGATAACCTTGTCAACGACTCTCCTTTAGAGCGTGATATAACCATTAGCAAACTGCAAAGGCTGGCGCTCAGTAAAGATAAACAAAACCTCGCTTTAAAAGCAGAACGACTACAAGCTATATTGTTTGGTGTGGTGGCGGCGTTAACCACCTTGCTACTGTTTTGGTTCTGGCGTGGTCAGCGCTCGAAGGCGAAACTCGGCGACATTGATGATCTTACCGGTGCCTTTACCCGCAGAGCCATGTTTCGAGCCGTGTCGAAACCGATGAGTTCTAAGGTGACTTCTTGTCTAGTACTTATCGACCTTGATCATTTCAAACGAATTAATGACAGGTTCGGCCACGTGGTGGGCGATGAAGTATTGTCTACCTTTGGTAGAGTTACCCGTGAACGTATTCGCAAAACGGACACCTTTTGTCGGTATGGCGGAGAAGAGTTTTTGCTTTATTTGCATGACACCAATGAAGACAACGCAGCTACGCTGCTTAAAGATATAAAACGTTCTATGGAATTATACACCCACTGGCAAGCAACCGATGAAGTTTTCTCAGTGAGTTTTTCAGCCGGAGTGGTCGAAATTAAAGGCGAGAAGAATATCGAAAAAATTATAAAAGCTTGCGACCACCTGCTTTATAAGGCGAAAAATGCCGGCCGAGGCAAAATAGAAACCGTATCAATACAAAGGTATTTCACAGAGCAAGTTTAACCCCGTGTAGTTGCTACTCGACTTATATAATCCTTTATTTCCCCAACATCGTATAGAAATCGTGCAAGGTGTTCCACTGGCATAGAGACTCTGCGCCATTGGTGTTAGCATGAAATAAAAAACACAGGGAATTTATATGGATACTGGCACGATAATCTCGTTGGGTTTGTACTTTGTAGTGATGCTAGGTATAGGCTTATTTGCTTACCGGCAAACAGACACCAATGTTGAAGGCTATATGCTAGGTGGTAGACAATTAGGCCCTGCTGTCACAGCATTGTCTGCTGGCGCCTCTGACATGAGCGGCTGGATGTTAATGGGCTTACCGGGCGCCATGTATGTATCAGGCCTCTCTGCTGGCTGGATAGCTGTAGGGCTTACACTCGGAGCACTGGCTAATTACATGTTAGTGGCCCCCCGACTCCGCGTTTACACCGAAGTCGCCAATAACTCAATCACATTACCTGACTATTTCGAAAACCGCTTTAACGATAATTCACGATTATTGCGAGTTATCGCATCGGTGGTAATTGTTATCTTCTTTACGCTTTACACTTCATCAGGCGTTGTGGCTGGCGGAAAACTCTTCGAAACCTCTTTCGGTTTAACCTACGAAACCGGCTTATACGTTACCGCAGGTGTGGTAGTGGCCTACACCTTGGTGGGTGGTTTTATGGCTGTCAGCATGACCGATTTCGTGCAAGGCTGCATTATGTTCATTTCGTTAATCATGGTGCCTGCGGTGGTGATTACCGAACTCGGTGGCATAGGTGCATCTATAGATGCTTTGGACAACATTAATCCCGCATTATTTGATGCCTTTATGGATGCCTCTTCAAACGAAGCACTTACCTTTATTGGCATTGTGTCGCTCATGTCTTGGGGGCTAGGTTACTTTGGCCAACCTCATATCATTGTGCGCTTTATGGCAATTCGTTCTGTTGATGATATCCCCACGGCGCGTAACATAGGCATGAGTTGGATGATTGTGTCTATTATCGGGGCCTTAATGACAGGTCTATTCGGGCTGGCATATGTCACAGGCAACAATAACACCATAGACCCTGAAACGGTGTTTATTTACTTGTCGCAAATTTTGTTTCACCCCTTCATTGGTGGTTTTTTACTCGCCGCAATCTTGGCCGCCATCATGAGTACTATTTCATCTCAGTTGTTAGTTACCTCAAGTTCATTGACTAGCGATTTTTATCAAGCATTCGTGCGCCGCGATGCTACCGATAAAGAATTAGTCATCGCAGGAAGAGTAAGCGTGGTGGCCGTAGCACTTGTGGCTATTTTTCTTGCCTACGACAGAGACAGCACTATCCTCACCTTAGTCAGTAATGCATGGGCGGGCTTTGGTGCGGCATTTGGTCCACTGGTACTATTTAGTTTGTTCAAACGAGAAATGACCCGTCGCGCTGCGCTCGGTGGCATGGTCGTGGGAGCGGTCACAGTATTACTTTGGATTTACTTACCCATCGAAATTGCAGGGCAACCTTTAGGTGACTGGATGTACGAAATTGTACCTGGGTTCATTCTTTCGAGTTTAACCATTATGATTTTGAGCAAATCAGGTACGTCTCGTGACGGCGTGGTGAATACCTTCGATTTATTCCAGCAAAAACTAAACGCAAGAAAATAGCTTAACCGTTACTCATAAGAGCCCCAGCAAAGTTTACCTTTCTGGGGCTTTTTTGTCTCTGTTCCCCCTTCGCGTGTGACTTATGCTTCAATTGCATGACAGATTTATTTCTTGGAATAACAGAAGTATTTTAAATATCAAAATGGCATTAGCCAGGGACTAAATGAATATGTTATCTTCTATGCAGAAAAATAACCCGCATATAACTTTTTTGCATATAACATAAATCGGACTTCAAAATGACTGCTAGTATCCCGTCTGTAACGCATTTGAAACAACTCGAAGCCGAGAGTATCCAAATTTTCCGTGAAGTCGCCGCTGAGTTTGAAAACCCAGTGATGCTTTATTCTGTTGGAAAGGACTCTTCTGTATTGCTTCACCTTGCCCGTAAAGCCTTTGCCCCGGGTAAAATCCCCTTCCCGCTTTTGCACGTAGACACCACCTGGAAATTTGGTGAAATGATCAAATTCCGCGACGAACAAGCAGAAAAGCACGGCTTTGACTTGCTTGTTCACATTAACGAAGAAGGTGTTGAGCAAGGTGTTGGCCCCTTTACTCATGGTTCGGCTAAACACACTGACATCATGAAAACAGCTGCACTAAAGCAAGCGCTGAACAAATACAAATTCGACGCAGCATTTGGTGGAGCACGTCGAGATGAAGAAAAATCACGGGCGAAAGAACGTGTTTACTCATTCCGTGACGAAAACCATCGCTGGGATCCAAAAAATCAGCGTCCAGAACTTTGGAATATCTATAACTCGCAAATTAATAAAGGCGAGAGCATTCGCGTATTCCCAATGTCTAACTGGACTGAGCTAGACATTTGGCAATATATCTACCTTGAAAACATTGATATTCCTCAATTGTACTTGTCTAAGCCTCGCCCAGTGGTTGAGCGAGACGGCGTACTTATTATGGTTGATGACGATCGCATGCCACTTGAAGAAGGTGAAGTCCCAGAAATGCGCTCTGTACGTTTCCGTACGCTAGGCTGTTACCCACTTACAGGTGCGGTAGAGTCAGAAGCCGCCACCTTACCCGAAGTTATTCAAGAAATGCTTCTTACTAAGACCTCTGAACGTCAAGGCCGTGTTATCGACCATGACAGTGCGGGCTCTATGGAGAAGAAAAAAATGGAAGGGTACTTCTAATGGCCACCGACAATGTTGTTTGGCATAAGCACGAAGTCAATAAAACAACACGTTCTGAAAAGCTGAACCAAAACCCACGGGTGTTTTGGCTTACAGGCCTTAGCGGTTCAGGTAAATCGACGCTAGCCAATTTGCTTGAGAAAAAGCTTCACGAGCAAAACAAGCACACGTATTTACTTGACGGTGACAACGTGCGCCACGGACTTTGTGGAGACTTAGGCTTCAGTGATAAAGATCGTGTTGAAAACATTCGTCGCATTAGCGAAGTCGCTAAGCTATTTGTAGATGCTGGAACCCTTGTACTCACTGCGTTCATTTCCCCTTTTAAGGCGGATCGTGACTACTGCCGCAGTTTGCTTGAAGAAGGTGAATTTGTGGAAGTCTTTATCGACACACCTCTTGAAGTTTGCGAGAGCCGCGACCCTAAGGGTTTATACAAAAAAGCGCGTAGCGGAGAGATTAAGGATTTCACCGGAATAGATTCGGCCTATGAAGCGCCAGAAGCGCCGGAAATTCATCTCACCTATCAGGATGAGCCAGCAGAGCAAACCGTTGAACGTTTGTATGCTTTGCTGCAAGAAAAAGGACTCGTATAAATGTCAGTGCCGATTAATTCATTAACCCAATCCATATTGGGTATAGCGAAAGACGCTGGTACAGAAATAATGGCGATTTATGAAAAAGATTTCGCTATTTATGAGAAACAAGACACCAGCCCTTTGACAGAAGCTGATTTAGCCGCACATAACGTCATTGTTAACGCCCTTGAGTCGGTTTCAGATTTACCTATTTTGTCTGAAGAATCAGCAGATATTGCATGGGATGAACGTAAAAGCTGGCAATCTTATTGGCTGGTTGACCCGCTAGATGGTACCAAAGAGTTCATTAAGAAAAACGGTGAATTCACAGTTAACATTGCCCTTATTGAAGACGGTAAACCTACCCTGGGAGTTGTGTATGCTCCAGCGCTTAATAAAAGTTATGTCGGCGTAGTAGGTGAAGGTGCATGGACAGAGGTAGACGGTGAATTTACCCCTATTTCTGCTCGTAAGCATGACGGAAGCGAAGTATGGAAGATTGTGGGCAGCCGCTCACATCAAAGCCCTGAAATACAAAACTTGCTTGCCCAATTATCTGGCGACACTGAACTTGTGGCCATGGGCAGCTCGCTTAAACTGTGTTTAGTAGCAGAAGGTGAAGCGCATCTTTACCCACGCTTGGGCCCTACGTCTGAATGGGATACCGGTGCAGCTCACGCTGTGGCTCTCGCCGCAGGCGCGAATGTCACTGTTCTCGACCCAGCAAACCCACTAGATAACAATGCTGATGCTTTGACCTATAACCAAAAAGAATCAGTGTTAAACCCCTTTTTCCTTGTGAGCGCATAACATGAACAACGAAAACGAATTATTAAGACAGGACATTCTGTCTTACCTAGAGCAACACGAACAAAAAGACATGCTACGTTTCCTTACTTGCGGTAGCGTAGATGACGGCAAGAGCACCCTTATTGGCCGCTTACTTCACGATTCAAAAATGATTTATGAAGATCAACTTGCTGCCATTACTAAAGACAGTAAGAAAGTAGGTACCACTGGCGAAAAAGTGGATTTGGCACTTTTAGTTGATGGCCTTCAGTCAGAACGTGAACAAGGTATTACCATTGATGTGGCTTACCGCTACTTCTCTACAGATAAGCGTAAGTTCATTATTGCTGATACCCCAGGACACGAGCAATATACCCGTAACATGGTTACCGGTGCCTCAACCTGTGATCTTGCCATCATTCTTGTGGATGCCCGTGGCGGCGTTAAAGTGCAAACTAAGCGTCACTCTTTCTTAGTTTCACTACTTGGCATTAAGCACGTTATTGTGGCTATTAACAAAATGGACTTAATGGATTATTCCGAAGAGGTGTACGACCAAATTCAGCAAGATTACCTGAAGTTTGCTGAGCAACTTGATATACCTGATATTCAATTCGTCCCTATTTCAGCGCTAGAAGGCGATAATGTGGTGGGCCAAAGTGAAAAAACACCTTGGTTCGATGGCACGCCATTGATGCAAATGCTGGAAAACATTGAAATTGGTGAAGACGACAATCACGAAGATTTCCGCTTCCCTGTTCAATATGTTAATCGCCCCAACCTTGATTTCCGTGGTTTTGCTGGCACGGTAGTGTCTGGGCAAGTAGCTCCAGGTGACGAAATTACCGCGTTACCCTCGGGCAAGACGTCCAAGGTTAAGCAAGTGGTGACCTTTGAAGGTGATCAAGAGCGCGCATACGTGCCTCAAGCGGTGACATTAACCCTTGAAGACGAAATTGACATTTCCCGTGGCGACATGATTGTGAAGTCAGATAACCTTCCATTGTTATCTACACAATTTAAAACGCACCTCGTATGGATGTCAGAAGAGCCGTTAATGCCAAACAAGCAATACTTGTTTAAATTTGCGACTAAGTCTACGACAGGTGTGGTTGCCCACATCGACAATCAGATTGATGTAAACACCCTTGATGAAAAAGACGCAATGCACTTGAATCTGAATGAAATTGGCGTGGTAGACGTTAAATTCACTCAGCCTATCGCCTGCGACCCTTACAAGCGTAACCGTCCAACTGGTTCATTTATAGTGATTGACCGCCTGACCAATGGCACCGTGGGTGCAGGTATGGTGATTGACGCTATTGCTGCTGATGCACAACACGAATCACCTAACTTCTCTGAGTTCGAATTAGAATTCAATGCACTGGTTCGTAAACACTTCCCACATTGGAACTCTGTGGATATTAGCAAGCTGTAAACAGGGCTGGACATAAATGGATATAAACCAGTTCATCGTACTGGCGATTTTCGCCGGTACGATACTGGCGTTGGTTTTTAGTCATCAACGCCCTTCAACTGTGTTTTCAGGTGCAGTGTTAGGGTTGCTGCTTACGCAGCAACTCACGCTGGACGATATTTTGCTAAACCTGACCAACAAAGGTCTGATCACTCTTGTCCTATTGCTGCTAGTCAGCAGCGCTATAGATAAAACAGCGCTGATTAAACGTATTGGGCGAAAACTCGTCACGCCAAATTTTAAGCAGTCGTATTGGCGGCTTTTTTCATTAACGTTTGTATCATCTGCGTTACTGAACAATACGGCCATTGTGGCTAGTCTCATTGGGCCTATCAAACAAAACCAATATCATGCTGCGTCGCGTTTACTGATCCCGCTCTCCTATGCCGCTATTCTTGGAGGCACAGTTACGTTAATAGGTACCTCAACTAACTTAATTGTAGATAGTTTTCTTCAAGAACATGGTCACCCAGGATTTAACTTTTTTGACTTTACACTGTATGGCACAATTGCAGGTCTTAGTTGTGGCTTACTGATGTTTATTCTTACGCCATTACTGCCCACCATTTCGGGGAAAAACAATAACTACCACGAGTACATGGTTGAAGCGGAAGTCGAGGCGGGGTCTGAACTTATCGGCAAAACCGTTGAGCAAAACCACTTAAGAAACTTGCCTGAACTCTTTCTCGTGGAAGTCGTTAGAGATGGCAACCTGATCTCTCCGGTTTCTCCCGATCTAATAATTTTAGAGCAAGACAAACTTATTTTTTCTGGCAATGTGCAAAAGCTTGAAAACCTTAGCCACATAAAAGGGTTAAGCATGTTTGCTGAAACCGATGGTGTGTTAAGAGAGAGCCTCACTGAAGTAGTGATTGCCAACCGTGCACAGGTGATAGGTCAAACCATTAAAAACTTGGGCTTTCGCGCACTTTTTGATGCTGCGGTGGTGGCTATTCGCCGAGACGGTGAGCAATTATCCGGCAAACTCGGTGAAATAAAGCTGAAAGCGGGCGATTATCTGTTGCTGGCTGCAGGACCTGACTTTGCCACCCGACAAAACCTCAATAAGAACTTCTTTATTCTGTCTGAGCAACGCATTGCCCGCCCATTGTCAAATAAGCAAGAGTGGATCACCTTAGGTGGATTTATCACGATTGTCGCTCTAGCTGCATCAAACTTGGTTTCACTAGCCATGGGCTTACTTGTTCTAGCGGCAGTGTTAATTGGTGCCCGGGTAACCAGCAATGGTGAAATGAAGCGTAATTTACCGCTCAACCTGATTATTGTGATTGTGGGTGCATTAAGCCTAGCCACTGCGCTGGAGAGCTCGGGGGTCATTAGTAGCACCACCGCTCACTTAATGCCTTTTCTCGCAGACACCAATTGGTTTGTGGCGTTGATTGTGGTTTACGTGACAACACTCGTGCTTACCGAGTTTGTGACAAATAACGCAGCGGCAGCCTTGATGTTTCCGTTTGCCTACGGGTTGGTAGAGATTATTGGCGCTCCGCTAATGCCATTTGCGTTAGCCGTCGCCTTCGCGGCAAGTGCAAGCTTCATCTCGCCCTTTGGCTATCAAACTAACTTGCTAGTGTTTAACGCTGCAAATTATCAATTTAAGCACTTTATAAAGATAGGCTTACCAGTATCCGCACTGTATAGCAGTATTGTGCTAATACTACTCAACTTTACCTATCTGCAATAAGTGGATAATTAAAGCAAAAAAGAGATACATTTTTTTACCAAAGAGTGTCTCTTTTTTTCGTTCTACGCCTGTACTTAGCCAGAAATAGCCAGTAGTCTAGGTTTTACAATTAAAAAAAATAACTCATAGAAATCTGGAGCATAGGATGCACTCAGTTACTAACCCCCTTCAAGCGTGTAACGATATTTTTTTCAAGCCGGGCGGCGTGTTTACGGCAGTTGGCGAGAAAAATAACTGGTCTTGGGTCGCCTTTATCGTCGTTATTGTTATGGCATTACTCCCACAATACTTGTTTGTCAACTTTGTGGATATTGCCTGGTATCAAGATTTAATCATTTCCACTGAAGGCGATTTAAGCCCTGCAGAAATTGACCAGCGCCGTGCATTTATGACCCGTTCTGCGTTTATGCTTCAGCATGTCGTATTTACTGGCATAGGCTTTATTGTAATTCAGGCCATCATGGCGCTTTACCTTCATCTTTGCACGCGCAATGACGATAGCCATGTATTCGGGTTTACTGACTGGTACGGTTTCATGTGGTGGACTGCGATGCCTGCGGTAATTAACTCTCTGGTCGCAGTAGCACTATTGCTATTTTGGGCCGATCACCAAGTTTCACCCGCGATACTGGCCCCCTTCTCATTGGCTTTTGTTCTGGGTATTGAAATGTCATCTCAGTGGTACGGTGTCGCATCGGGATTAAGTCTAATTACCCTTTGGTCTATTTACTTGATGGCTGTTGGTATTGCTCGTTGGACTTCGTTTTCAACGAAAAAGAGCGTCATCATCGCCGCCGCTCCCACGGTGTTTTTCACGTCCTTGTTTGCCCTATTCGCCCTCACATAAACCATAGCGCGTTGCCGCTGATGTTAGGTCAGTGGCAACTGCACGCTAGGTTTAGAAGACACGCTCATCGGACGAAAATAGTCCTTATTCTCGTAAAAACACGGCGTTTGTTCCTGATACCAATGAGGAATACCAAGCAGTGGAATGGGCTTCAGCAGTGGCGCACGATTAAAGTTGTCCAGGTCTTGAATACGCTCACACAAAGCCACATCCAAGCGTTCATGTTGCCTTTCTACGTTCTCATTAGAAAAGCCCCTAGGCACTTTAACCGCCAACCATTTGCCAGTTAACCCTTCAAAAGGCGATAACATCATCTCAAAATTCGCATGCCCGAAAACAAATGGATGGAGGATTTCTCCCCAAGCGCTGCGCTCTTCTAAAAAGACCTGATTCCACTGGTGGTGAGCCAGTTGGCTAAGCAACACATTACCTTTTTGAAGGTGATCTTCTTCTACGGCGATAACCACACCACATTCATCAAAATGGGTGATCCTATTTCGTCTCGGTGTTCTTGGATGCGCGCCTTTTAGATTGATATCTTCCATATGCAATCTATTCAGCAGCGCCTTTGTTCGGGGGAACTGAATCCACACAAGCGCATTGAATAAGTCATGCCAACTGTGTTCTCGTGTGGGCACTTGGCTATCCTCAGCGATAATCGCTTCGTAGTACCGAGATTCCGATTCTGGGTATTCACCTTGCGCTTTAAATTCGGGGCCATGCCACACTTCCCTTGATGCTCTAGCCACTTGGTTAAGTTGATGCGCACTGGGAAAAGAAGCGCTATCAAGTAAGCCAGCATGATTAAGCACCGCTAACACTGGCCCTGCACACTGGGTGCGTAAAACATCCGGTTGCCAAAGCAATTCACTGAAATTCATACAAACTATTGGGTTGAAATACGGTTTTCTCTATACTGGGTGATATTGTAGAGCAAACAGAGACTAACAATGAAAAAAATGTTTTTGCCCTTGCTTGTACCTACCCTATTAAGTGTAGTTGCTTGCTCCCCTAATAACGACAGTGGCGTTCAAAATGATGCTAAGCCTGATGCAGTGCAAAGCAGCAACTTTGAGGCGATTTACTCAGGTATATCCGATAGCGATATTCGTGCACCGCTTAAAACCTTGTCTTCCGATGAATTTGAAGGACGTCTGCCCACCACACCTGGTGAAACAAAAACAATCGAATACCTCGTTAATGCGTTTAAAAACGCAGGTCTTCAATCTGGAAACGGCGACAGCTATTTGCAAAAAGTCGCCTTAATGGAAATTACCGCCGATCCAGATATGACAATGACCATTGGCGACAACCAATTTGCCTATAAAAAGGATATGGTTGCCTCATCAAAACGTGAGCAAGCCACCATTGCGCTTGAAGACTCCGAGTTGGTGTTTGTGGGCTATGGTGTAAATGCGCCAGAGTACGATTGGAACGACTATGAAGGGCTCGACGTAAAAGGCAAAACCGTGGTGATATTGGTCAATGATCCCGGTTTTGAAAACCCCGAAAGCGGCAAATTTCAAGGCACCACCATGACTTACTACGGTCGATGGAGCTACAAATATGAAGAAGCTAGCCGCCAAGGCGCCGCTGGTGCAATCATCGTTCACGAAACAGCGCCGGCTTCTTATGGCTGGTCGGTGGTTGCCAATAGCTGGAGTGGCCCACAATATGGTTTAGTTAGCGAAGATAAAGGGGCTAGCCGTGTTGCGATGGAAGGCTGGCTAACCCTTGATGCAGCACAAAAAGTATTTAGCGATGCTGGACTAGATTTTTATGAAGAAAAGGCCAAGGCGATGCAAGGTCCTTATCATCAGCCAATGAACCTTACCGCTTCAGTTACTGTTAAAAATACATTCAAAAAGTCAGAAAGTCACAATGTGATAGCCACCTTGCCTGGTGCTGAACTTCCCGACGAACATGTTATTTATACAGCTCACTGGGATCATTTAGGTAAAGATGAGAGCAAAGAAGGCGATCAGATTTACAATGGCGCCCTAGATAACGCAACAGGTACTGCCGCAATTCTTACGATGGCAAAAGCCTATGCCAACCTAACGCCTCGACCAAAGCGTTCAGTGTCATTTCTTGTCGTGACTGCCGAAGAACAAGGCTTACTCGGCAGTAAATACTACGCCACTCATCCTGTTATTCCCATGGATAAAACCGTCGCGAATATTAATATGGATGCCATGAATGTGTTGGGCAAAACAAAAAATGTAGCTGTGGTCGGCATGGGGAAATCTGAATTAGAAGACTACCTTGAAAAAGCAGCCGCGAAGCAAGGGCGTACGCTCACTCAGGAAGATCGACCCGAAGCAGGCTATTATTACCGCTCAGATCACTTTAGTTTCGCCAAACAAGGTGTACCTGCACTCTACGCAGAAGGCGGAGATGAGCCTTTAAATGTAGAGGTGGCAAAATACCGCAAGCGTATGAAAGTCATCAAAACGGGTTGTTATCACCAAGTTTGCGATGAATACCGTGAAGACTGGGATTTAGGCGGCGTGGTTGAAGATACCCAAATGCTATTCGACGTTGGCGTAAACGTCGCCAACGCAGACAAATGGCCTGCGTGGCGCTCCACTAGCGAGTTTCAGCGTACCCACTAAGAATGCAGCTATAGCAACAAAAGCCCGCCAGGCTAAAAAACCTAGCGGGCTTTTTCACATGAAGATGGCTTTAAGTTCTTCGGCTCCGAAGGTCGCAATTTCAAATGCAATAAGCAAAATAATTATCCATTCTAGAAACGAGGAATGCTTGTGATTTAAGTCATCCGCTAACATCTCGAAAAGCTCATGGATCACATCCAGCTTATTGGATAATAGGCCTACTCTAGAACTAATATCTAAATAACGGGCAGATGCACTATAGGCGTATTCATATTCGGGATATTCCCAAAAAAACTCTGGGGTATCCAACAAGCCGTAATGTAAAAAGATGTCACTTTTAGTACTGAATAAATGACCACGGATTTTCGCCAGTGCTGAACGACTCAAGTTTATCTTTCCTGTTTGCGCCAACGCTCTTGGAAGATAAGCGTACTGAGAGATGGTTGTTTGCGCTTGTTGTTCATACTCATTAAGTTTCAGTGACTGAGCAATTGCATGGCTAATAGACAGTCGTAACAGCGGTTCACTATCCCCAAGGTGAATCATGTCATGCTGAATTTTTAACCCGCCCTCGGTAATTTCGAAATGAAAATGCTCTTGATGTTCCGTATTTAATAGCGCCCCCGATAGATTGAGCTGTTGCAATAAAAGTGTGCGCTCCACGTCCTCAGCGCCCCAGAAAATAATAACCCCATACGCAAATACCCACGCTTCTCCCCCCTGCAAAGGGAAATAGGTGGCGTCTCTGTAACGAACAACCTGCATATTAAATGTACACTGAGTAAACATTTCTTCAGGCACAAGATAAGCTGACACACGATGATGAATAAATGGCATACCTAAAACCAAATGGTGGAAAATTCGGCAGGATTATGCGCGCAATTTATGGTTGTGGATACAAATATAAATTAATATAAATCAATAAGATAAAAATAATAAATATGATTAGGGTTCGGCAACGTATCCCGCTCCCCCGTTAAGCAGGTTATTCTAGCGCCATGCAAAAGTGTTCAATTAACACACAACCTTAGCCAGTAACGATGTTTTTGGAATAATAATTTCCATTTTCTCATCATAATGTGCTTGCAATTTCCTGTCAGACTGGCACATTCAAGGGCAAGCGAATAAGAAGATAAAATAAAAGCAAAAACCTTCGCATGCTCTAAACGAGTACCCGACAGAAAACTTCATTAATTTTTCAACAAGTGAACAGAGAGAATCCGTTTTATGTGTGGTATTTTCGGTATCCTTGATATCAAAACCGACGTGTCTGAACTCAGAACCCAAGCCCTCGATTTATCCAAACTTCTGCGCCACCGTGGCCCTGACTGGTCGGGTATCTGGAATAATGACAATACCATTCTTTGTCACGAAAGACTGGCTATTGTAGATGTTGATACTGGTGCTCAGCCATTAATAAGCCAAGATGGCAACCAAGTATTAGCCGTGAATGGTGAAATTTATAACCACAAGCAACTTGCTGAAAATTTAGCACAGCCTTACCCGTTCAAAACACGTTCTGATTGCGAAGTTATTTTGCCGTTATTCCAACAAAAAGGCATTGAGTTTATTGATGAGTTGGAAGGCATGTTTTCATTCGTTCTTTACGATGAAACACAAGATGCGTATTTAATTGCACGTGACCATATTGGCATCATCCCGTTATACACGGGGTATGATGAACACGGTAACTTCTATGTAGCGTCTGAAATGAAAGCGCTCGCACCTATGTGTAAGACCATCAGCGAGTTCCCTCCAGGTCATTACTTATGGAGCAAAGAAGGCAAAGTCACCAAGTACTACAAACGCGACTGGATGGAATATGACGCGGTAAAAGATAATACCACCAATTTAGAAGATTTACGTGTGGCGTTTGAAAAAGCAGTGAAGTCGCACATGATGTCTGATGTTCCCTATGCCGTGTTACTGTCTGGTGGATTAGATTCTTCATTGGTGTCAGCGGTTGCCGCAAAATATGTGGCTAAGCGCGTAGAAGACGAAGATAAAACTGATGCATGGTGGCCTCGCTTGCATAGCTTCGCGGTAGGTTTAGAAGGTGCGCCAGATCTTAAAGCAGCGAAAAAAGTCGCTGACATGATTGGTACCGTTCACCATGAAATCAACTTCACTATTCAAGAAGGTCTTGATGCCATCCGTGACGTAATTTTCCACTTGGAAACTTACGATACCACGACTATCCGCGCGGCAACGCCAATGTATTTGATGACCCGCAAAATAAAAGCGATGGGCATTAAAATGGTGTTGTCAGGAGAAGGTGCGGATGAAATCTTCGGTGGTTACTTGTACTTCCACAAAGCACCTAACGCAAAAGAGTTCCATGAAGAGACAGTGCGTAAACTCGATCGCCTTCATATGTTTGATTGCGCCCGGGCGAACAAAGCGACTTCTGCTTGGGGTGTGGAAGCCCGTGTGCCTTTCTTAGATAAGAACTTTATTGACGTTGCTATGCGCCTTAACCCTCAAGACAAAATGTGTCTAGACGGGAAAATGGAAAAATGGATTTTACGTAAAGCATTTGATAACGGTGATACCTTGCCAGCAGAAGTGTTATGGCGTCAAAAAGAGCAGTTTGGTGATGGTGTGGGTTACTCTTGGATTGATTCAATAAGAGAGTTTGTTGAAGGCGAAGTGAGCGATCAACAACTCGCTACCGCAGAATTCCGCTTCCCAGTAAATACGCCAGATACCAAAGAAGGGTATTACTACCGCACCATTTTTGAAGGATATTTCCCACAAGAAAGTGCGGCCAAATGTGTGCCAGGTGGTAAATCTATCGCCTGTAGTACCGTAGAAGCACTGGAATGGGATGAAAGCTTCAAGAACAATGCAGACCCATCGGGTCGTTCAATGAAAGACGTTCACGCAGGCGAGTCTTAATACTCCCCTTCGTATGACCAATGAAAACAGGCCGCTATGCGGCCTGTTTTTTTATACTCGCTTAATGTTATGGCGTGACCACCGAGTACCACAATTGCTTATTTCCCACCGGCGTGTTCGGTGGGAGTAATGGATTTTCCAACGTATATATTCGTCGAGAATCCATATTTAAAGATTCAAGTAACGTTTTGTGGGTAGAAAGAAACAAATCATCAAAAGAACCATCGGCTATAGCTCGCTCTAATCCCGTTTCAATTAACCTTGCTAACGTGGGGTTACTTTTGCTCACAAAGTAATACATGGCAGTGGGGTAATAGAGCGCCATGTCGGGTTCAACTTGCAGAACAGCCCCCCTCCCTGCCGTTTCCATTTCAGCTGTTATTTCAATCACCGAGCGTGGAAAAAAGTCGCCTTTCCCCTGCAATAACAGCGCGTAAGCTTGTTTAAATTCTGGCACCGTAAAAACGTTAAAACCGTTTGCTTGCAATATTTTCGTATCTGGCCATTCTTCTCCTTGCAAAGGAGTAAGCTTCAATAAGTCGCCCTTCGACTTTACCTGTGCGAATTTGTCTTTTTTCTCTTCGTTAATCACGAACACCCGCATACCAATTAACCCTTTGGCAATGGGGATACGGATAGGGAGCAAATCCTTTTCTCGCTGAGTATCTGTCATACTCCAAACAACATTCACTTCGCGATTTTCCCTTAACTGCCGAAGTGCTTTGCCCGTAAGCAAAATTCGGTCTGAGGGTAACAACTCGTAATTAACACCTGTTTTTTCTAGGGCCAGCTTAAGTAACGCAATAGGGTACTCGGTACGCGCATCTGTATCGTCAATGGGGCGCGGGTAGGTAATTGTCCACAATGCAGCGTCTGCAACAGGCGATAAAAGTAAGCCCCAAAAAGTCATCAACAGCGTGAAAATACATTTCATGAACACCGCTCCCTTAAATCCAACATTAATTCAGTACTTAGCATGTTTATTATTCAATACCGATATATTTGTGCGTCTGTAATGATAGACGCCAATTACGGGAAATACAGGTTTTGACGGCTAACTCGGTGGCACGTGCCTGTTGGCTGATGGGTTGTAAACACACTTGTTTACCGTCTAGGGATGACACTTTTTCTAGCAGGATATCAAGTTCATCAATATGCTTTTGCATTGCAATGGGGTGTTTAATTTCGTTGGCCCGCTCTAGCGCGCTTACCAATACTTCCATACCCCCTTTCATATTAATTTTGGGCGACACAGTGACGTATGTACGTGGGTCACAACGCACTTCAAACGTACCGCTGGTTTCAATTTGTGTGGTATAGCCACGGTTATGCAATAACTCGGTGAGTGGGATTAAATCGTACATACAAGGCTCACCCCCTGTAATAACCACATGCTTCGCCACATAACCTTGCGCTTCAAACAAGGCCAACAATTCATTTTCGTTGACATTAAAGTAATGCTCTGACTCTTCATTTTTTGCAATGACGGCTTGCGCTGTAGTTACCAGAGCATCATCCAGCGTCCAGGTATGTTTTGTATCACACCACGGACAACCAACCGGACATCCTTGCAAGCGAACAAAAATAGACGGGATCCCCGTATGCGCCCCTTCGCCCTGAATGGTTTCAAACATTTCATTAATGCTGAGTGTGATAGATGTCGACAAAATTTAGCCCTTTTACAATTGTATGTTGGGATTTTACCAAGGATCACATAAAATTCGGGTATAATTTCTTAAATTTTAAAAACTATGTCAGAAAACGTCGTTGTTATCTATTCAGGCGGGATGGATTCCTTCACCGTCTTACACAAAGCCATAAGAGATGGAAAAAAAGTAAACGCATTATCGTTCGACTACGGACAGCGTCATAAAAAGGAACTCGATTACGCCGCAAACGTATGTCGGTCTTTAAACATTCCTCACAAAGTGGTGGACATCAGCGCCATTAACACCTTAATTGGCGGTTCGTCGTTAACCTCAGATATTGAAGTGCCTGAAGGCCACTACGAAGAACCTAGCATGAAGCAAACGGTGGTACCCAATAGGAACATGATTTTACTTTCATTGGCGGTGGGTTACGCGGTGAGCTTAGAAGCAAATGAAGTGTACTATGGCGCGCATTCTGGCGACCACGCTATTTACCCGGACTGCCGACCAGAGTTTGTTGAAAAAATGAATGATGTTTGTCACATTGCCAACTACACCCCGGTAGACATTGTTAGCCCTTATTTAAAAGTGAGTAAAACCGATATTCTTACCGATGGACTGAAAATGGGCTTAGATTATGGGCTAACTTGGACCTGCTACAATGGGCGAGAGAAAGCTTGTGGAAAATGTGGTGCCTGTGAAGAGCGCTTAGAAGCCTTTCGCGACAACAATGCAACCGACCCCCTTGAGTATGAAGCACACTAACGTGTGCTTTGTGAGGGGCTTTCTTTCGCCTTCACCTTAGCAAGTAGCCGTGTGAGAAAATGTACCGCGGCGACAGAAAGAAATGCACTCACCCCTAGCGCGCCGCCCACACCAGCGATAAACGGCAATAATACCTCGTAACAGGCAGCAAACAGGCTACCTGCCACAGTGACAGCCATCATTCCAAATCGGTGAGGCGCGCTCATTCCTACAAAACTTCCACCAAAAAATGCCGCAGCCCACATATCCGGTGCTACACCCAATAAATACAGTACGCAATAGAACAATAACGTGAGCAAACTAGAAGCGCGAACAGGTGTAAACTTAGCGTGATGTGAAAGGAAATAGGTTAACCATGCACCAAGCAACGAAGAGGCAAATATTAGGATCACCGTCATAGAAAGTCCCTTACGACCAAACCACCAGCCACCGCCACGAAAGCAATTGCACCTAGCCGACCTCCAAAGCCGGTAAACAAGCCACGGGTAACCGTATAAAAACTAGCGCCAAGCACACAGATAAGTGCAAGTAACCACCACGATTCAATGTAGTTTCCCGAGCACATGCCAGCAAAGGCTCCCGCGTAAATGGCCGCTTGTGGGTGATGTTCATATGATGCTGGGAAATTCCAAAAGCTACCTGCTAACCCAACTATTGCCGCTGCCAATACTACTGGGACTTGCAGCAGGGTATGGAGCGCGAAACAACTAAACGCGCCAAAGAAAAAAGCGAACAATTTACTTATGAAAAAAATAGCGTTTACCCAATAAAAATGCCCTATCGATTAGGGCATTCATTATGGCATACATTCTCGCTGAGAAAATGGGGGAAGGCCTACTTTTGGCTTTCCGCAATAAAGTAAGTAAGTTCTTTAATACAGTGCCTTAATACAGGGTTAAGACGAGTATTTTTTCCGTTGATAACAAATAGATTATGGCTGAAGTTAAACAAACTGCCGTTGGCAATAGGCACCAGCCCGAGTGCCGCGCCCTGCTCTTTAGCCATGTAGTCTGGTAATAAACCAACATATTCGCCAGTCATAATGGCCGACATGGCTGCATCAAAAGAGTCTGAAAATGTTTGAATGGCTAAACGTGATTCATCTTCAATATAATTGGCTGACGATAAGCCTGAAATACCAATCGCAGGGTAGTCCTCAATATTCACGTTGTCGGGTAATTCACAATCACGGTATTTGGCTAACGGATGAGTAGGCGCACAATAAAGTCGCCCTTCGGTAGCAATACCGATTGGGTGGAAGGTAACCGACTCAGGTTTTACCATATCATAGGTAGAAACAACCAAGTGACATTCACCTGATAACGCCACATGCTCAACTTCATTGTACAAGCGGGTTTGGATATTCACATGAATATCATCAAACTTTTTCATTGTACTTTTAACCGCTTTACTTACAGCTAAGTGCATAGATAGCGGTAAGCCAGCCATTAACACTAACGTAATGTGCCCTGAGTAATCATCGTGAAGTGATTTTAAATTAAATACAAAGTTATCGAAGGCGTTGAAGATACGTTTTGTTTCTTGGAATACAACTTCGCCTTCTTTCGTCATTTGAAAACCGCCTCTGCCTCGATGACAAAGAACAAGATCAAGACGCTCTTCCAACTTTTTAATAGCAGCACTTATGTTGGGACGCTGCATACGCAACACTGGTTCTGCCGCAGTAAATCCGTTGCAGCTTGCTACTGCGTAGAACACGCGAAGTAGCTTTATATCCGATTCCTGTAGACGGTTTAGCATAGAGTCACCCGTTTTAGGTATAGTTATAGATACTCAATAAGTGACTATATGCAAGTCGTCCTTTTATTACAACGATAAAATTGGCCTTTCTACCGTAATTTACAGTAAAAATTTCGCTTATTGGCCAATATTGTGGTTATCTCACCTCATACTAAAACTTTAGTATAAGCAGTTAGAGGTTAAGAGAGGGCCACAACTTGTTTTCTTAACGCTTCAATGTCATCCCGTAAGGATGCCGCCTTCTCAAATTCAAGCTCTCGGGCATAATTGAACATTTGCTTTTCCAGCTCTGCAATCTGATCCATAAGGTCGGTAGCACTGGCCGCTTTTTGTTGTTTTTTCTTCTCTTCAACTTTGCGTAGCCGCACCTTTCCAGACGCAGGGTGAGCGCCCTCGCCTAAATCCATAATATCGGTAATAGGCTTATTCAAACGCATAGGGGTAATGTTGTTCGCCGTATTATGTTCGATTTGCTTCTGACGACGACGCCCGGTTTCGTCCATGGCTTTACGCATGGATTTAGTAATAGAATCGGCATACAAAATGGCTCGGCCATTAATGTGTCTGGCGGCCCGACCAATTGTTTGAATGAGTGAACGCTCTGCGCGTAGGAAACCTTCTTTATCGGCATCTAATATTGCAACCAAAGACACCTCTGGCATATCAAGGCCTTCTCGTAACAGGTTAATTCCCACGAGCACATCAAACTTACCAATCCGTAAGTCTCGAATAATCTCAATACGTTCCACGGTATCAATGTCTGAGTGCAAGTACCTGACTTTCACACCGTGTTCGTTAAGGTATTCGCTTAAATCTTCTGCCATTCGCTTAGTCAGCGTGGTAATCAATACCCTTTCATCAACTTTCACCCGCTTTTGAATCTCAGAAAGCACATCGTCCACCTGAGTAGCAACAGGGCGAACTTCAATTTCAGGATCCAGTAAGCCCGTAGGACGAACAACTTGCTCTACAATATCGCCCTGCGTTTTATTCAATTCATATTCGCCTGGCGTTGCCGACACATAAATAGTTTGAGGGCATATTTGTTCAAATTCGTCGAATTTAAGCGGGCGATTATCTAACGCTGATGGAAGACGAAATCCAAATTCAACTAAGGTTTCTTTGCGGGATCTATCCCCTTTGTACATGGCTCCCACTTGCGATACGGTAACGTGAGATTCATCTATAAACATTAAGCCATCCGCTGGGAAATAATCTAATAAGGTTGGCGGTGGCTCGCCTGGCGCCCGACCAGAAAGGTAACGAGAATAGTTTTCTATCCCAGAGCAGTACCCCAACTCCATCATCATTTCGATATCAAACTGTGTACGCTGAGAAATACGTTGCTCTTCCAGTAATTTGTTTGCCTGTTGCAACTGAGTTTTACGTTCTTTTAGCTCACCTTTAATACGCTCGATAGCATCGAGAATCTTTTCTCGAGGTGTAACATAATGGGTTTTCGGAAACACCGTTGCCCGGACAACCGATTTATCGACCGCGCCGGTAAGCGGGTCGAAAAGGCTTATTTTATCTATTTCATCATCAAACAGCTCAACCCGAACCGCTTGCTTTTCTGCATCGGCGGGAAAAATATCTATAACATCGCCACGCACACGAAATGTGCCCCGCTCAAAAGCTAAATCGTTGCGTTTATATTGTAATTCAGCAAGACGACGTAATATGTCCCGTTGATCCATGGTGTCGCCTTGGCGCAAATGGAGCAGCATTTTCATATAGGATTCAGGGTCGCCCAAACCATATATTGCAGACACACTTGCCACAATTACGACATCCCGGCGCTCCATCAGCGCCTTAGTCGCAGATAATCGCATTTGCTCAATGTGGTCGTTAATTGAGGCATCTTTCTCAATGAAGGTATCTGTACTAGGAACGTAGGCTTCCGGCTGATAATAATCGTAATAAGAAACAAAGTACTCTACCGCATTGTTGGGGAAGAACTCTTTCATTTCGCCATACAATTGCGCAGCAAGGGTTTTATTGTGCGCCAAAATTAAGGTAGGACGTTGCACTTCACTAATCACGTTTGCCATAGTAAAGGTTTTTCCTGAGCCAGTAACGCCCAATAGGGTTTGCGCGGCTAACCCACTCTCTAGCCCATCCACAAGGGTAGCTATAGCATTGGGTTGATCGCCTGCTGGCTTGTAATTTGAATGAAGTTCAAATCCTTTACTCATTAAACACTACCTTTTTTACTTGCGTTCATTGTGTACGTCGCTAGCATCGAATTGCGTGATTGCTCGTTGAAACACCACCACCGACACACATGCCATTGCGATGTTTGCAATAACTGTTCCCCAGAACAGCCCCTTTAAGCCATACAAATAACTCGCGGCTACACTTATTGGGACGAAAAATACAAATAATCGGATCACACTTAATGCTAGCGCGCTCATAGGCCGATGCATTGCATTTAGCGAAGAGTTGGTAAGTATGATAATACCCTGCATGCCATAGCCTAGCGGCACTATCATAAGAAATAACTGAATAAGTGCTGACACTTCGGGTTCTTTCGCAAACGCAGCGCCTATCCACGTGGACAACACCCACATAATGACGAATACGGTGAATTGCCAAAAAAGCACAAATTTGAGAGTTAACGAATAAGCGCGTTTCACCCGGTCTATTTTATTTGCCCCAACATTTTGGCTTATGAACGGAGGAAGCGTCATAGACAATGCCAATACAAGAATACTGGCAATAGACTCCAACCGGTTCCCTACGCCCCACGCAGCCACTGCGGCGGGTCCATAAGCAGCGACAACCGCTGTCATCACTCCACCGGCTATTGGGGTTAACATATTGGCTCCCGCTGCAGGAAGGCCAATACGCAGTATTTCACTGCTACTGGCCTTTAACTCAGTAAAAGATAACAGCCTAGGTAACATTAATTTACGTTGCACCGCTAACAGATACAGGATCCAAAACGCGCCCACACACCACGCTAGCAGGGTGGCTAATGCGGCACCTTGAATGCCCATGGCCGGTACCGGACCAAAGCCAAAAATAAAGACAGGGTCAAGAATAGCGTTAATACCGCCTACGCTTGCCATTACAACACTTGGCGTACGCGTGTCACCACACGCCCGAAGTACACTATTGCCAACCATAGGTAGCGAGAGAAAAACGCTAGAGAGATACCACAGCCCCATATAGTCATAAATATAAGGCATCAATAAAACTGGGGCGTTTAACATAGAGAAAACGAGCTCGATCGTGAAATAACCCACGCAAGCCAAGCTTCCCACCAATATGGCGGATAACATGAGTGAACCGGTAGCATAATGCTGGGATAAGGTTAAATCATTGCTACCCTGTAGTCTGCCAATAATGGCAGATGTGCCAATGCCCAGACCAATGTTAAGACTAATCACGGTGAACGTCACAGGGAAAGTAAAACTAATAGCGGCAAGTTGCTCAGTGCCCAGTAAGCTGACAAAAAAGGTATCTATCAACCCGAAGCTCATCATCATGATCATGCCCAGAATCATTGGAATGGTCATGCGCTTCAATGTGGAACTGATATCACCTTCAATTAAACTGGATGTTTTGCCAGCAGACGTGTTTTTACTCACGAGCCCTCTCAGTGTTATAGGTTTTAAATGTAGCGTTAAGCCCACTACTCACGTTTTGGGCTTCACCGTTCTCGGTAGCAGCATATTGATTTTACCGATTCCAAGAATCAAAGAGCATAAGTCTAAGGGACGCACTCTTAATAAGCTACGATAAATCGACCAAGCTTCTAAAATGAGAGAAGGCCATCTCACTCCCTACCCGATTTGACGAAAGCAGGGGTGTTTTTTAAACTTTCGTCTAATTATTAAACGAAACCCGTGTAAATGATCGTTTTTGCAGTCGAAGTCCTGCTAGTTTACTCCATGGGATAGTTAACCAACGCTTTCGGCTCCGTGACAAATTTGTGACATCTAGATGTCGTTTATAAGTCACCACGTATTTTAGAAAGCGCTATTTGTAATTTATTGATTTTACGCAATGATTGTTAAACATTTGTAAATTCCACTTCGCGGCGACCGCAAAAATCGTTCACCAAGTGTGCATTCGGCGATTTAACACACAAGATATTTTTTGTCCACTAGATCTAAAAAGATCATCTAGGCAGATCAATTAAAAACACCTAAGTGACTATTTTATATGTAAATAACAACATAATTAACACCAATAGCGGTTGATCATACTCCACATGATCAGTGTTCATGTGGCGGCAAAAAACATCTATCAACACACTTATCCACAGATTTAGTGGATAAGTAGCTACAAGCCAGTAACCACGCTACTTTTTGTGACAAATGATTTTGGTAAGGTAAGTAACAACTAACCTTGCGATACTTACGTACAGGTTACACATTTATTAAATACTGTATATACACTCAGTAATCAAAGCTTTTGTTATTCTATTTTGTTATAGATGTTTTATAATCGGGATAGGAAATAAAATCCCTTACTTAGAAAAAAATGGCATCGACGTCTGTGCCTACTATTTCAGTGGGTGACGCCAATGGCTCAATAAATAACCATTATTTTTCGGCATTTGGTGCTTAATTAAGCACAAAAGCGCTAAAAAGCTATTTTTTGTCCACTTAGCACAAAAAAATGCGGAAGGTTGTTGACAGCAACCGAGTACCTCTTTAATATTCGCCTCCGTTGAAAAGCAGGTCCCCCTTAGCTCAGTTGGTTAGAGCGACGGACTGTTAATCCGCAGGTCCCCCGTTCGAGTCGGGGAGGGGGAGCCAACTTTTCATCAACAACTTAGGTGTCGATTCCCCCTTAGCTCAGTTGGTTAGAGCGACGGACTGTTAATCCGCAGGTCCCCCGTTCGAGTCGGGGAGGGGGAGCCACTTAGTTGGCTCATACGCGATAATCTCCCAGCAAGACCTTTTTAAGATTTCCTTCGAAATTTACGAATAAAGACATTAAATAACCCTAATTCAATCAAGTTGTTAATCTGCCCTTAAAAGGCGATAATAGCCGCCAAAATTTTGAATTCATAAATGGGCAACGCCCATCACGCCCTTAAACGGGAATTGTTATTTTCATGACTGATTTTTTATTGCTTCTTATAGGCACAGTATTAGTAAACAATTTTGTTCTGGTTAAGTTTCTAGGCTTATGCCCGTTTATGGGTGTGTCCAGTAAACTAGAAACCGCTATGGGTATGTCTATGGCGACAACCTTTGTACTGACGCTTGCCTCAGCAACCAGTTACCTCGTAGAAACCTATTTATTAGCACCCTTGGGTATTGGCTATTTGCGCACATTAGCCTTCATTCTGGTTATTGCTGTTGTGGTACAATTTACAGAAATGGTGGTTCACAAAACCAGCCCTACCCTTTATCGCCTTCTGGGCATTTTCCTTCCCCTCATTACGACAAATTGTGCGGTACTTGGTGTTGCATTATTGAACTTAACTGAACAACACACTTTTATTGAAAGCCTAATTTACGGCTTTGGTGCTGCTGTAGGTTTTTCTCTTGTTCTTGTTTTATTTGCCGCCATGCGAGAACGTTTGGCCGCAGCCGACGTTCCCGTGGCCTTTAAAGGGGCGTCTATTGCGATGATTACAGCGGGCTTGATGTCTCTCGCGTTCATGGGCTTTAGTGGATTGGTGAAAATATAATGACCATTACCTATGCCGTTATCGCGTTGGGCGCACTGGCGCTACTTTTTGGGCTTATTTTAGGCTATGCCAGTATTCGCTTTAAGGTAGATGCCGACCCCTTAGTCGATCAGATTGACGAAGTGCTTCCGCAAACCCAATGTGGCCAATGTGGCTACCCCGGTTGTCGTCCTTATGCTGAAGCCATTGCCAATGGCGATGAAATTAACAAATGTCCTCCCGGTGGCGAGTCGACAATTAAAAAATTAGCCGACTTAATGGGCGTTGAACCCAAGCCTCTAGACGATGCCCACGGCGAAGAAGACGTCAAGAAAGTAGCCTTTATAAGAGAAGATGAATGTATAGGCTGCACTAAATGCATTCAGGCCTGCCCCGTAGATGCCATACTTGGCGCAGCCAAACACATGCACACGGTAATTGCAGAAGAATGTACAGGGTGCGATTTATGTGTAGATCCCTGCCCTGTAGATTGTATAGACATGGTTCCAGTAACAGAGACAACTGCTACATGGAAATGGGACTTTTCTTCATCACCCAAGGGTGATATTCCAATTAAAATGGTGTCTTGAGCGTTGAAGTATCCAAGTTTTGACCACATCATCGAGTCATTAAACGCGGGAAAGCTATTTTCTTTCCCTGGTGGTGTGCACCCTGACGACAAAAAATCGCTGTCTAATACAGAATCAATCGCAACGGCTCCAATGCCTGATATCCTAGTGCTGCCTTTGCGCCAACATGTAGGCTCTGAAGGGCAATGCTGCGTTAGCGTGGGTGATTATGTTTTCAAAGGGCAACCGATATCCACCACCACATCGCCCTACTCTGTGCCGGTACATGCACCTACCTCAGGCGAGATCATTGCCATTGCCCCTCACGTAGTCGCTCACCCAAGTGGGCTAACCGAAATGTGTGTGAGTATAAAACCTGATGGCAAGGATACATGGGGAGAACTCACGCCATTAATGGATTATCAGCAGCGTGATAAAAGCCAGGTTATTGAAGCAATCTGCCAGGCCGGTGTCGCGGGCATGGGTGGAGCAGGTTTCCCTACCCATATAAAAACCGCAAACAGTAAACCCGTCGAATTCTTAGTGATTAATGGTGTAGAGTGCGAACCCTACATCACCTCTGATGATAGGCTAATGCGTGAACACGCCTGGCAAATTAGACAAGGTCTAGATATTCTCAATCACCTTGTTTCACCAAAAGCTATTATTATCGCGGTTGAAGACAATAAACCTCAGGCCATTGAGGCCTTAAATATTGCCTGCCAAGATAAACAAGAATATCGGGTTGTACCAGTAGAAACCAAGTACCCCGCTGGCGGTGAAAAACAGCTTATTCAAGTTCTCACCGGGCGCGAAGTTCCACGTAATGGTTTACCTGCCGATGTAGGGGTAATCATGTTTAACGTGGGCACATGTTATGCTATTGCCGATGCCATATTGCACGGTAAGCCCTTGATTGAAAGAATTGTTACCGTGACAGGCGACGCAGTAGAACATGCGCGAAATTTCCGCGTATTGCTAGGTACGCCAGTCTCTCACTTACTTGACGCCGCCAAATACCAACCTAAAAAACAAAAAAGCCCCCGGGTTATTATGGGTGGGCCAATGATGGGGTTTGCGCTAGCAGACGCTACCATTCCGGTGGTGAAAACAACTAACTGCTTGTTAGTTCCCAGCAAAAAAGAACTTGTGGCGGATAACGCAGAACGGCCCTGTATTCGCTGCAGCGCCTGCGCTGATGCCTGCCCAGCTTCACTATTGCCTCAACAGATGTTTTGGCACGCGAAAGCAAAAGAATACGACAAAGCAGAAGAGTACGATTTATTCGATTGCATTGAATGTGGCGCGTGTGCATACGTATGCCCGAGTGAAATCCCGTTGGTTCACTATTATCGCCAAGCGAAATCTGAAATTAGACTGCAAAGAGATGAGCGCAATAAAGCAGAAAAAGCCAAACAACGATTTGAAGCACGCAATGAACGTTTAGCGAGAGAAAAACGGGAACGAGAAGAAAAACACCGTAAGGCAAAAGAGGCACGTTTAGCCGCCACTAATAATAAAGCCACAACAACCGCTAGCAGCGGTTCTGAGAGCGCTAAAGGCGGTGGTGCGAAAGATAAAGTAGCAGCGGCATTGGCACGAGCAAAAGCCAAAAAAGCCGCTCAGCAAGCTCAGGCGAGTGCTGATGAAGCAAGCCTAAGCCAGTCTACAGAAACCGATAGCGCCAAAGACGCGAAGAAGGCACAAGTTGCTGCCGCTATTGCACGAGCAAAAGCGAAGAAAGCCGCACAACAGGCCGAAACAACATCTGCTACGCCGTCGAGTGAATCAGCCACGAACGCGCCTGACTCACCGCCACAGCAAACTGAATTATCAGCGGCAGATGAGAAAAAAGCCCGGGTAGCGGCCGCCGTTGCTCGCGCTAAAGCCAAGAAAGCGGCGCAAGCTAAAGCGTCAATGTCTGATGCGGCAACTGAGAACAAAACAGACTCATCTAGCGACGGCGCCAAAGAAGAAAGCGCACCCGTATCGAGGCCCCCTGCCGGCTTGTCTACTGATGAAGCAGACAGCAAAAAGGCGCGAATTGCCGCTGCCGTTGCGAAAGCTAAAGCGAAAAAAGCCACGCAACAAGAAACGGCAGAAGAAACCAAAACAGCTTCTTCCCAAGGCAGCGAGCAATCCAGTGAACAGGCTGAGCAGCAAGACGTATCCGATCCCACCGCAGAGAAAAAAGCTCGAATTGCAGCGGCTGTGGCTAAGGCAAAAGCCAAGAAGGCGAAAGCTGAGCGTGAGAAAAATTCATGAAATTATCGTTATCTAGTTCACCACACCAAAGAGTAAGGCGTGATACCGGCCAAGTCATGCGCTTGGTGGTTTATGCCATGATCCCCGGCATTTTGGCGCAGGCGTACTTTTTTGGTTGGGGCGTACTCATTCAAGCATTACTTGCCGTCATCAGCGCCACGGTGTTTGAAGGTATTATACTATGGCTTAGAAAACGGCCTATCGAGCGCACATTAACCGATTATTCAGCGGTAGTGACTGGCCTGCTTATTGCCATAAGTATTCCCCCTACACTGCCTTGGTGGATGACAGTAACAGGTGTATTTTTTGCTATTGTGGTCGCAAAGCATGTGTATGGCGGGCTAGGTTTTAATATATTTAACCCCGCCATGATTGCCTATGTAGTGCTACTCATTTCCTTCCCCGCAGCCATGAGCCTTTGGTTAGTACCCGTTACCCATGCCAGCATTACGCCCAATTTGTTAGATTCGGTATCGCTAATTTTCAGTGGCTATACCACCAGCGGCTACGATGTCACTCAGCTGCGCACCATTGCCGATGGCGTCACTATGGCCACTCCCTTGGACACATTAAAAACCAATTTAACTCAAGGGCTAACTTATTCTGAATCGCTTGCTCAACCCATTTTTCAAGGTGGCTTTTTTGATGCAGCCGGTGCCGGATGGGGCTGGGTTAGCCTAGCCTACCTATTAGGGGGCGTTTGGCTAGTAAGACTAAAAGTCATCAGTTGGCACATTCCATTAAGCCTTATATTAGCGGTAGCCATTTTATCCTCGCTGCTTCACATGGTAGACAGCGATTACTTTGCATCACCACTCTTCCACCTGTTAAATGGGGCGGTCATGGTAGGGGCATTTTTTATTGCTACCGACCCTGTGTCTGCTTCAACCACGCCTAAAGGGCGAATTATTTTCGGTGCAGCCATTGGCTTTTGGGTGGTCATTATACGTACCTTCGGCGGCTACCCCGATGCCATTGCATTTGCTGTTATTATTATGAACATGGCCGTTCCTCTAATAGATTATTACACCAAACCTCGTACCTATGGTCGTGGCGTTCGCAAGGTTCAACGGGGAGACTAACGCAGATGAAAGATACTCTGGCGAAAAATGGGCTGATGTTAGGCACATTCGCGGTAATCACCACGGCGCTCATTGCCATGACATTTTTTGCTACCGAGCCGCGAATTGAACAACAAAAAGCACGTAAGTTATTAAGCGTGCTTAATGAAGTTGTCCCCCATAAATTACATGACAATGCCATGTATGCAGACTGCACTGAAGTGGTATCAAAGCAACTGGGCAATACCCTGCCCCACCGGGTATATCGTGCCACGCTAAATGGCGCTCCCTCGGCACTTGTTCTAGAAGCCACAGCGCCCGATGGCTACAGTGGTGACATTGAATTAGTGATTGGCGTAGACACCCAGCTCAAAGTACTAGGAGTACGGGTTCTAGAGCATAAAGAAACACCTGGGCTAGGCGACAAAATAGAATTATCGGTAAGCAATTGGATAACCCAATTTACTGGAAAACGGTTTAATGCCGATGCCTTAGCACCTTGGCAAGTAAAAAAAGACGGTGGCGAGTTTGATCAATTTACTGGGGCAACCATCACCCCTAGAGCCGTAGTAAGTGCAGTAAAAAATGCGCTTCTGTTTGCCGCTGAGGAGCAAAGCAAACTGTTTTCTGCTCCTAATGCTTGCCTAACCACCGCGCCTACAAGTGAGGTGTCATCATGAACGACTATCGCGATCTAACCCTGCAAGGGATTTGGAAAAATAACCCGGCACTAGTGCAATTGCTCGGGTTGTGCCCGCTTTTAGCGGTAACAGCAACCTTTATCAATGGCCTTGGGCTAGGCTTGGCTACATTACTCGTACTCATAGGTAGCAATGTCACCGTTTCCCTTGTGAGAAATATTGTACGTAACGAAATTCGAATCCCAGTTTTCGTTATGATTATTGCAGCCTTTGTAACGATTATTCAGCTACTCATGAATGCCTTCACCTACGAGCTTTATTTGGCGCTGGGCATTTTTATCCCTCTCATTGTGACGAACTGCGCCATTATTGGTCGAGCAGAAGCCTTTGCGTCGAAGAACACGCCCCTTCCCGCCGCTTATGACGGCCTAGTAATGGGGCTTGGCTTTACATTTGTACTGGTTGTTCTAGGCGGCATGCGTGAAATTTTAGGGGCTGGAACTCTGTTCGCGGGTGCTGACCGCCTTTTCGGCCCAGTAGCACAAAACTGGACACTAGTGTTTTTTGAAACAGATTATCCATTCTTACTGGCAATTCTTCCCCCTGGCGCCTTTTTAGGCATGGGGTTACTCATTGCCATAAAAAATATGGTTGACGCACGCATTGCTGAAAAAACACATACCGTAAAAGAAAAAGCCGAACGTGTTCGTGTAACCGCCGAAAGTGTTTAATTTTCATTTTAAGAAGATATAGAACGTCAGATGAATAATACCAAACGTCGCGAAATTCTAACTCGATTACGAGATGCGAACCCTCATCCCACTACCGAACTAAACTTCTCAACGCCCTTTGAGTTGTTAGTCGCCGTTACCTTATCGGCCCAATCAACCGACGTGGGTGTTAATAAAGCCACCGACAAACTTTTTCCGGTGGCGAATACGCCCCAAGCTATCGCCGACTTAGGCGTAGAAGGCCTTACTCAGTATATAAAAACCATTGGCCTTTATAACTCCAAAGCTAAAAACGTGCATCGGCTGAGTGAGATTTTGGTTGAAAAACACAACGGTGAAGTACCGGAAAGCCGTGAAGCGCTTGAAGCCTTACCCGGCGTGGGAAGAAAAACAGCAAACGTGGTTTTAAATACCGCCTTCGGCTGGCCTACCATAGCGGTAGACACCCACATCTATCGCGTAAGTAACCGCACAAAATTCGCCATGGGTAAGACCGTCGAAAAAGTAGAAGAAAAGCTGCTAAAAGTGGTGCCTAAAGAATTTAAAGTGGATGTGCACCACTGGCTGATTTTGCACGGACGTTACACCTGTATTGCCCGTAAACCAAGATGTGGTTCTTGTATTATCGAAGATTTGTGTGAGTTCAAAGACAAGACAGAGTATTGAGAGCCTACCTATAAGCCTATTACAGGCATTTATTTAAAATAAAGAAGCATCACTAAGATATCCGGCACTAACTCAAGTCGTTGATTAGCTTTTTATTTTGAATAGTCATTTTCACAAACTCCTCAACAATGATGCTGGTATTGTTTGTCATATATTGAATTTCAAGCGGAACTTTAGTCTCTGCCCCCATCAATGGCACGAGTAGACACCCTTTTGTATAGAGGTTTGCAACACAGGAAGGCGCAATGGCTATTCCCAACTCAGCCGAGACTTCCGTTAACAAAGTTTGCATATTAGAAGGTTGGCTAATGATGTTAGGGTTTATTTTTTCTTGATGAAATATTCCACTTATTTTATTGAAAAGCCCTACTGCGCTCATTCGGTTGAGTAATATTATGTTTTCATCTTTTAAATCAGATATCGCGATGTGTTCATATGTCGATAATGCATGCAGTTCAGGAACAACTACAACTAATCGGTCATTATAGATATTGAGACAATCTAGCCGCGTATTCATATTGCTAGGGATAGGGCGAGAAAATCCAACATCTATTTCATGCTTATCGAATGCGTTAATTTGCTCTTGTGAGGTCATCTCTACAAGCTGGACACGCACATTTGGAAATTGTGTGGAGAACAACCTAACCAATTTCCCTATAAAGCTAAAACACGCCGATGCTAAGTAGCCTATACGTATATGCCCTATTTCGCCTTTTTCAATCAAACCAAAAATCGTAATGCTTAATAATCAACAAATAACGTTTTGCAACGTTGAATATTAATGGGTGCGCTCGTAACAGAGTTTTACAGTAGACCTGAGCGAATGGGCACACTCGAGCTTCTATCAAGCTTAGGCTAAACAACGTCAATAGGTCAACTCGCTATGATGTGCCAAGACTTAACCTTAGGTAACGCGCCGAGAAAGTAGAAAAAAGTGACTGAAAGTGGAGCGAAAAAATTTTAAGTCATCGTGAACACACTGCCTTAATATGCATGGCGGCTATACGTTCTTTAATGAATACCTATGTCAGGTTAACGCAAGAGTCGGACTGCCTACTAAAATAAACAAGAAACTTTCCGTATTTAAATTTAATGACTTCAGTACTTGTGAATAATGATGTTGATCCCAAAACTTTTTAGTGCAAAAGTGGGACTAATAATAAGGGTAATAGGTGGATATATTCCATCTTACCTAAAGGATTTTTTCCGCACATTAAGTTGTTAGCACTCGGATGTAGAAAAAGGAAATTTGATGTACACATACGCCATTACGGGAATTGTTCATCCAGAAAGAGCTGACGTGAATATTACAGATGTTACTGCTCAAATCGGTGACATCGGTGAATTTAAATATTCAGTTTTAAAATCTCGAATTGCAGGTCATTTATCTACAAAACGACCAATTTCAAATTATAGAAACGCAGCATTAATAGCTGAGCGTGCCGTGAGAGGAATTACTGATGCCTTGGGCTTCACAAACGGATGTGGATATGATGTAGAAATTATTCAACTGTTGGATCTTCAAAACAACAGTCATCAGGTATTTGGCGTCGAGGACAAAATAGTATCTTCATTGAAAGTTAGTGAAAGGCTTGGCGCTGAGACAGTAGCAGAGTTAATGAAAACTAAATTTGGAATTTACCTTGAACGTTCATTTGCTGATTTAAGAGAATCAATAAGAGCACCGTTAGATTCGGGGTTCTATTGTTATAGAGCAATTGAATGTTTAATGCATTATTTCAAAAACATAGATAACATAAGCAAAAAGCAAGCATGGGTAAACTTCCGCGCCCAATTGAATATAGAAGAAAGCATTCTGCGAGATATTCAATCAGCATCTAACCCTGTAAGACATGGTAACGTTGGTGAAAAGACTGAGCTCAGCAGGGAGGCATTGTTGACGAAAACTTGGCAAGTTGTAGAAAAGTTTGTTAGTTACGCTCTTTTGAAATCAGATGTAAAGTGCTAACAAACGACTATGGTGTCAACTCAAACATTAAGCCGCTTTTTCTTCCCATATTACACCATCTCTAACCATTGAGTTTAATATGACAACCATCTTCCTAACACAGGCAATGATGGCGACTTTTTTCGGCTTACCTGCGGCTACCAGCCTCTCATAAGTGGCTTTAAATTTAGCGTTGCATTGCATCGCTGACATCATTGCCATAAACAAAACGGTTCTAACTTGGTGTCGGCCACCTTGAGTAACTTGCTTACCTTTGTAGCGACCGCTTTCCTTGTTCATTGGTGCGACGCCAACAAGGGCGGCCACTTGTTTACTATTCATCATACCAAGCTCTGGTAAATAACTGATGAGAGCCGCAGCTGACACCTTTCCGATCCCTGGCATACTTTGAACCAGTTCACTTTTTGCTTGGTATTCTGGACAGCTTTCAATTAAATCAGCTAATTCGTCGTCCATCTTTTGAATTTGCTTTTTCAAAACTGTTAATATTGCCTTTATGCTTGATTGAACAGTTTTCGGCATGATTTGAAGGCGGTTTTTCTCACGGGTCTGCATCTCTAAAAGCTGATTTCTGCGGGCTACAGTGTCAGCCATCTTCTGAATGTTCTCGGGCTTTAGTGTCGACAAGGCAGGTTGAATTACCTCACTAAAATGCGCTATCAACGCCGCATCAAGTTTATCCGTTTTAGCTTTACGGCCAATGGCGCCAGCAAAGCGTTTAACATGAATAGGATTTACGACACTAAAAGGTAATGCTGCTTTCGCACAAGCACTCACAAAGGCAATTTCATAGCGCCCTGTTGCCTCAATGACTATACGCTCAACGGTCAATTTCCTTAGCCTCTTTATCGCCTCCCCTATGCCTTTCTTATCGTTACTCACTTTGAGGTATTCGCCCAAAGGCCGAATGTGTATATCGAGAAAATCTTTACCTACATCTACACCCACGTTTAAGTTTTGCACTACTAATTTATTCATAATAAGCTAACTCTGGTTTGCTAAATGCGAGCTCGAGGCCCAGTCGACTATTCGAGTATGTTGCTTGGAGCACTGTGTGGCGTTCATGTTTGTTATCGGTCTCTCAATTGAGGAGCCTTCGCTTAATCGAACTACCACGCAGCCAACTTTGGTTGCAGCCAAAGTCTGGGCCTCACTTTACCCATCTTTGAAAAGGAAATGTGGTGAATTTAGGGAATAATTATCCATACAAACGCATTAACACTCGCTGCGTTCGCGAGGGACAAAAGATAAGGAGTTCTTTTTTAACATGAGTATTTGGCAAATTATCATTTTTATGATGCTTTTCAGCCTAACCCTTTTACCAGTACTAATTGCCCTAACATCAGAGAAAGCTAAGGGGGTACAAAAATTAGTTTGGTGCCTCGTTTCACTATTCTTTTCATGGTTAGGCTTTTTAGTTTATTACTTCTTTGTTGTCAGAGGAATGAGTGAGCGCAACGTATAACTACCCAATCAACACACTCACTTCGTTCGCTGGACGCAGTTGTGTGGACTGTATTAGGAATTGCGGTAGGTGGCGGGGTCCGGAACTTATGTTAAATTAGTTGGAAAACTGCGAAAACGCTAATTTAGAACTGCCCCATTAAAGGGGAAGTGGACAATTGCAGCAGGACAAAAGACAACTATTTTGTTGCCTCTGAATGAGGCGTTAACATATGGAATTCACCATGCGAAGCACATTGTCACTTTCACAGTACGTTAAAAAGCGAAATGGAGTTCCATTGGGTGCAAGTCACTCTATGAGAAACATGCTTTCACGTTCTTTCGGAGCAAAATCTTTCCCCATTTTTTGGCAGTATTGGAACCCCATCTGGAGCTACTACTTATCCCGCAATGTCATGCGACCGCTAGCCTCTTTTCTTCCTATATCCCTTTCTATTCTTATCACATTTTTAGTCAGCGGAGCGCTTCATGATTTGGCGGTCTCAGTTGTAAAATGGAATATCATTGTATTTTTTACGCCGTGGTTTGGATTAATGGGCTTAATGGTTATAACGTCACAAAAAGCAGGCGCATCTTATGGGCATCTTGCTTGGTTTATTCGGGCATCAATCAATGCGACTTTCATTATCGTTTCACTAGGGGTCACGTACTTCGTGGAAAGCTACTATACCTAACAAGGCGCTAACATCTGGCTGACTCACTTATTCCTATGTGCTTGTTCAAAACAACTGCATAATTGCTCGCGCCAACATTAAAAAAGTTCACCCCAATGGCACTGCTGAAATTGGCTATCGAGTCGGGCGAAATGACACAGGTAAAGGAATAGGCTCACTGTGTGTTACCCATTTGGTCAATACTGGCATCAATCTAGTGTTAAACCAGCTTTCCGCTGTGGTTTTAAATAACAACCCTGCTTCGAGCGCATGAATGCAACATTAACGCGAGTTGGCTTCAGCCTTGCAACGCTGTATTCCCCGTGCTTTGTGGCACGTCATATCTCGTTTTAATAGGGGGTGTACACCCAGCACCCATTTTTTCTAGTAAATATGAGGCTTCCCTTCGCAATTACGGTTATATTGTGGATGACGATATATTTATCGGCAAAATGTAAAAATGTTCTGGGACTTCGCGAGTTTTTTAGCACACATAGGTATTCATCAAATGGTTCGTAATCTTCTGTTAGCCGGTGCTTTATTCTTTAGTGGTTGCTCATTCGCGCTTACATTCGAGAATAAGCAGCAAGATAAAAACACGAGCATTCCTGAGGTCGCGAACAGGATTGCCATGCAATATCATCAGATGGGATGGTTCTCGGGTAATCTGCTGATTACAAAAGATGGCGAAAAGGTGTTTTTATCGTCCTATGGTTTTCAGGATATAGAAAACCAAATTAAGAACAGTGCTAAAACCCGCTTTAATCTCGGTTCAATCGTCAAAGACTACACTAAGGTTCTTATCTTGCAGCAAATTCAAGCAGGCAAGTTAACCTTGAACGATAAGCTGGTTACTTTTGATTTGGGGTTCATGCAGGATAATATTGATGAAATCACCATTGAGCATTTACTCAATCATCGCGCCGGTTTTGCTGATATTTTTGTGGCCGAGTATCGCGAGAATCCGCTGGCCTTTGATACGCTCGACAAGAAATTAAAACTGTTAATAAACAGACCGCTTCTATTCGAACCGGGCACTGACCGTAAGTATTCTAATTATGGCTATGTCGTGTTAGGTGTCATTCTTGAAAAAGTTACGGGTAAACCATTCGAGGTATTACTGCAAGACGATATCTTTAATCGTATTGGGATGTCGTCCACGACGTTTAGGCCTCTGACGCTTCACCAACATCAATCTAAGCGATATGCCTACCAGTATGACAGCGTGATAAGACACGTTGGTGTAACTGAGCACCCAAGTCCTGATGGTGGCATTGAATCTACCGTTGAAGATGTGCAAAGGTTTTATCACGCGCTCTTTTATACCAATAAATTACTGGAAAACACAGATTCACTTAATCGTAGGTTATTTGACATGGATGGTTCCCATTGGGGTGCATATGGTGGAGGGCTGGGAGTGAGCGCTGCAGTAGATATTGACTTGCTCAATGGGTATGAAATCGTCGTGTTGGCAAACACTGATCACTTAGTTGCAGAGTACATATCAGGTAGAGTGCTGTCTTTTCTTACACAAGGTGAATATGAAGCAATTAGACAACTAGAAAAAAACTTTGCCTTTGAGTATTACCAAAAGTATGGAAAACAGGGGTTTGCCAAGCACTTCCAGCAAGCTTACAGTGATAGCGGTTATACACGATTTATCGGTCGCACCATTAATGAATTAGGCATGGAACTGATTAAAACAGAATCATGGGCTGAGGCTTTTGATATGTTTGAGTATTTGGCTTCACTGTTCCCAGAGGCCCCGCAGGTATACGACAGCCTGGCATTTGCTTATCTTTCGCAAGGCGATAAAAAGATGGCGAAAAGCACCTTTAGCCAATCGTTAGCCATTAATGCCGATTTTGAAAGCGATTATGTGAGCGATAATTATGGTCATAGCACGACTTCTCACTAAGGAATAGATAACGTGCGTCTTTCCATTTTTCGCGATGTTTTAACTCATAAACCTGCTTTACTGTTTAAGAATTTATAAGGCTCTGCAATGTTGAGTAAAAATGTTAGGTAAAATCGTCAGCTTCCTCAAAAACAGACGAATTCGGTGGTACGAGCCTAAACGTGCTGCTCTGCATGAGCAATGTCCGTGCTGCGATTACCTCTCGCTTCCTGAGCGTGGGGCCGATTTAATCTGCCCAATTTGCTTTTGGGAAGATGATGGGCAAGACCTAGATAATGTGGATGTACCTTCGGGCCCCAATCACGCTATAACCTTAAGGCAAGGGCGCAACAATTTTCACTCTTTCGGAGCGTGTGAAAAAGAAATGGTTAAGTACGTTATCCCTGAGCATGAACGGTCTAAATTCACACATCAACCAAGACACCTATAACATGGCAAAACTGTCAGAGAGTAGAAAGAAATAAGCCTAGCCTTAAGCTGTCTGCGTACTGCATTGGCGTTAAGGCTAGAAGAGTAGAACCACAGCGAGGCGGTTAGCGGTTAGTAGATTCAATATTATTAATAAATTGAGCCATATTGACTAAACGCTCTCCCACAATAACTCTAATGGTGTTTTTAACCCATGAAATCTCAATATTGTTGTAGTGTAATTTAACCAGCAGCGTGGTGGTTACAACCAAAAGCAGTAGTGATGATAAAGAATAAAACCAAATCATGTGTTGCTCTAAGTGTGGAAACAAGTCAATTCCCACCAGTACATCGAACCCTATAAATACATACGCCAGATAAAAAGGTACTGACATCAGTAACAGCTTCATCAGCTGTAGTTTATGTGAACAGACTCGGTAAATATCTTTTTGCAGATGGCTAACCGGCTTGGTGTAATCAATTTTTGAAATTAGCACGATTTGACCAATGTTTCCCGCCAGCCCAACAATAGCAAAAATAGTTAAAACAACGGCCGATATGGTGGGCGCTGAAAGACTAAAGTCAGTAGCGATATACTGCCCCAAAAGAACAATAATAGCGAAGAAGGCGACACTCTCAATAATTCGCGCCCACTTCATATTATTGAGCGCTTTTACTTGCTTGTTCACTTTCATGTTGGTCAACATTGTTTGGTTAATCGTAATGGCTGCTGTATCGCTATTTTGCTGCTGCCACGTTTCTTTGAAGTTATCTAAATTCATATTAAACATCCTGTGATTCAAACTGTTTTTTTAATGTCTCTTTAATTCGGCTAATGCGTGTAGCAACATTGGTTTTACTCATTCCCAAACTATGTGCGATGCTGTCGTAGGGCTCACTTTCCAAATAAAGCAGCATGATGGCTTTATTTAACGTATCCAGTTGCCCTATGAATCGATATAGCAACATCACCTCCTCGCTTCGCTCTTCTTGTTGTGAGAAGTCAGCAATGTGAACAAGACATTCTTCATCTTCACTTGCTCTGCCTACTCGCTTACTGTCTTTGCGGTAGTAAGAAATGGCGACATTTAATGCAATGCGGTACATCCAGGTAGAAAATTTGTATTCGTTGTCGTAGTTATCATAAGCAAGCCACATGGTTGTCAGTATTTCTTGCGCAAGGTCTTGCCGCTCATCTCGATTTTGACAATATGAATTCACAATTTTAAATACAATGCCCTTATGTTGCTCCATAGCTTCAGCAAAAAGCGTTTTCTTAGGTTTGTTCATTCACGCTCGCCACTCCATCCGTTACCAAAGTCCAATCACATACTCGTATTTATGAATATGTGGGCTCGCCCCCCTCTTTATACACTTCTCCACTACGTCTTTTTTAGCCGCCAGATACCTCTTATCAAATGTTGTTATCTCATTATTCGCAGCGGCCAAGAAATAATCACAACTTTTTTCATCCAACAGCCATGGGTGAAGTACGATTTATTCGCTCTTCACCCATGGCTTAAGGGGAAGATTGATTTGTGACGATAAATACCATTTCAGTGTTAATGGTTCACCCGCTTGTGAAATATCCTCGTGATTGACTGCTTTCCCCGTCCCTAAGTTTACCTGAGCGTCCATATTCTTATTCACATTTAAAACCAAAACGAGTTTACTGCCTTTTTCGATAAGCTTTGACGTAAAACGTGCATTCACAATTGGAACGCGCCGCTTTTTGTGGGGAGTAAGCAACCTTCTGCTGCCCATATCGTCGGCATAACTCGCTCTACTGCGATAATTATTGAGGTGAAATACTTCGCCATTTCTGGTCACTTCATAATAATTAAAACCAATATCAACATCGTGTTTATTAACCTCAATATCGAAATAGCCTGTGATTGCCCCGGTTAGTTCCATATCTTGTTCGAACACGTCGGTTTCTATTTGTATCCCACCTTGCTTGTCGATGCGGCTGCCAATAACCTGTCTAGGCGCTAGGTTTCGTTGCTCGCTTCTGTCAGCTAAATCAATCACCTGTTCGATGTATTGCTGCGAGCGTAATGGCACAACGCGGCCTAGCGAATATGTTTGCATCTTATTCGGCGTGTTTGTTTGTATGTAAAAGCTTACCGTGTGTTGATTCAACTCACGCAGCGAGTCGGCAAACCGCCATTCATTCGCCCCCATAACTTGATAATTCACCTTACTTTGCACTAACGTTGGTTTTTTTGCTCCCTTCAAGAGGTGATCAAACCACGCGAAAACCACTTCTTCCGTGTCCTTTTCAAGTGCCACAGGGTCAAGCTTATAATTCCCATGATGCGAGCGGGGTTTATTTTGTGCCGACCAATGGTTATATGGGCCAATTAATAACGCGTGGTTGGCCTGGTCATTGTATTTATAGTGTTCATTTAAATAGTTAAGGGCTGAAATTTGCCCCCCTTCAAAGTACCCAGTAATGGTTAATACTGGGATGTCTACCGCTTTGTATTCCTCCTGATGGGGAACCATACGCTGATAAAAGGCATCATCTTCTGGGTGTGCTAACCATTTTTGTAACCAAGGGCTAGGCCTGTTTGCTATGTCATCAATATCGACCATGGGCCGACCGCTGGTGTATAACTCAGAGATAACCGCGTTTGTGCGCTGCCAATCGTTATAAACGCTATTGTCTACCGTCTTATTATTGGTTACATATAGCGGCCATTGGAAATTTCCGGTTAAGGCAATGTTATTTTCATAAGGCAAGCCAGTGATCAAATTTGCCGCCACATAAGGTGCCATTGCTTTCAGCCCTTTTGGCATATGCTTAGCCGTTGCCCATTGCGTAAAACCATTGTAGCTGCCGCCATACATAACCACATTTTTATTGCTCCACTGCTGCTTGGTTATCCAATGAATAAGCGCGGCCGCATCTTCTCCTTCGCGCTCCCAAGGGACAATAGCATTACTGCTTGAACGCTTGCCCCGTGAATTGGCTACCATACCAATGTATCCATGTGCAGCGGCGTGCATGGCCGTTTTTATATGCGCCTTTTCGTCAGCATAAATAGTGAATTGCAACGCTGTGGTATTAGGCATTTTTTGGTCTCGGCGCCTGACAATAGTGGCCGACAATTCGATGTCATTTTCAAGGGTTATCAACACGTCAGGTTGAATAATAAATCGCCTATCTTGCTCTTGCTTAATCACTTTATTGGCAACGGGGATCACCGTATTCAGCACATGATACAAATGGGTATTCACCGCAATATTCATCATGTCACTTTGTGACAATAAACCCTTACCCTGAAGCTGCTTGTATACGTTCACCACATAGCGTTCAGCATTGGGCACTGACCACCCAAGGGCCAACGACATCTGCACAAACTCCTCGTCACTGAGACGTTCAAATTGATGTGTTATTAACCCCTGCAACCCCTGCGTTTCGTCAGCGAAGGCTGGCTGTGTTCGTGTTTTGTTTTTGAGTGCCAAACACGTTTGATGAAACAACTGATAGTGAATAAATTCGACACCAAGGTTAGATTGGGTAACCGTTTCATTGATGTGATCTAATTCATCCCTTAAAGACAGCAAGGCTATTCTGTTGAACAGGCTTTGCTTCACAATATCACTCTGGGTTAGTGAACGTGCAAATGCACGTAAATCTCTTTTCAGTTCTTCTGATGACAGTATTTTTTCAATGTTATCTGCCTGACTTAAATCGGTAGATGCGATAATGTTAGGCATTGTGTACGTGGTTTCAGGATGTGTATCAGCGTAAGTATTTTGGGAAAAGTTTAGTGATATACTGATCAAAAAGATCATCGCCGTCATGAGACTTATTTTTTTCATTCGTGTGCTATCTCTATAAAGTGTAATTGTGGTTTCACTGTATAAAGTGGGTAAGGTGAAGTCCTGACTATGAAATGAATAGTTATGACTTTTTGTGACTTCTTTGATTTAAAAGAACTTTTTTGGCAACAATGGAATAGTATGCGCTGGAAAATAAAAGGTTTTGAGTTTTGTGAACATCAACAAACCTTAACCAAAGAACATGGTGCGGTTCGACTAGAGCCAATGACAAGCGAACTTTTAGCTTACTTTTGTCGCCATCAAAACCTTGTTGTCAGTAAAGCACAATTATTGGAAGAGGTTTGGCGGGGTCGGTTTGTTAGTGATAATACCGTTAGCAAACTCGTAACTAAACTTAGAAAAGCGCTCAAAGATGATGCGCGTAATCCAGCGTTTATTGTCACCGTGCCCAAAAGAGGCTATCGATTTGTTGCAGGCGCGAGCCAAATCACTGCAGCTCACACCGGCGACACTCAGCAAACGCCCCATTTACCTAAACAATCAAAAGCCCAGCGTTACCTCTTTATATTTCTGCTTTGCGCTATATGCATTCTAGCTTGGTTTTCTTTTTTGAAACCGTCTGTAGCACCCGCCGTTCTATCAGCGAAAGCCATAACATCGAATAAAGGCAGTGAGTATTTTCCAAGCTTTGCTGCCGATGGCGTCCGCCTCACCTACATGAATCATGATGGTGAAAAGTTTCGGCTTTATGTGAAAAACACCCTGTCTGGCGAACAAGTAGAAATTGAGCATGAACAAGAAAAAGGCGTTGGGCCAGCCAGTTGGAACGACACGGGTACTCAATTGGTTTATTTAGTGGGTAACCCGGAAAGCTGCCAATATTTCATTCGCGAGTTTAATGGTATGTCGATGTCTGCCCCAAAGCTTATCTATACCTGTAACCCAGGCAGTTATGGCAGAATAAAATTCACCCACAACGACAATTTACTTATTTTTGCTGAGTCTCAGGCACAAGGCATGCCCTACTCTCTATATTCACTCTCCCTTGACGACAATACAACGCAATGGCTCCCTCAGCCTGATATTCACCTAGCCGGCAATAATCAATTTGATATCCACCCGACAGAAAATAAAGTGCTTATTTCTTCACCTGACAAACAACGATGGGAAGGCTTCTATCAGCTCGATTTAGAAACACAGCAATTAAGCCTGTTATTTAAACTTAACGCCTATATTTGTTGCGGAATTTGGTCTCATGATGGTCAACATGTTGTATTGATGGGAGAGCACCCTGCCCGAGACATTGTTCAATATACCCTTGATGGCAGCGAGAAAACCGTTCTATTTTCTAGCCCCCTTCAATTACATAGACCTGAGCGCCACAGTAACGGGGTGGACTATGTGTTCACCGCTTTTACGTATAACGTCAACGTAGATGAGTACAATTTGGCAGACAAACAGTCAGTGTCAATGCTAAACGATAGCGTTGATGAAAGGCTCGCCGTATTGTCGCCAGACGCTATCCACGCCGCCTATGTCAATTTAAGCTCTGGCAATGAAGAGTTATGGTTATTTAACCGTAATACGCAAAAGCGAAGCAAAATTACACACTTTGAAGATGGCAGACACTATTTAGATTTAGCGTGGTCACCGGATCAAATGAAAATAGCAGCGCTGACCTTAAACGCCATACATGTGATAGATGTGAAATCGGGGAAAGCCAAACCGTTACCGTTGCCGCAAAAAGAATATAGAGGGGTGTCTTTTAAGTCTCCTAAGGTTCTTGCCTTTAGTGTGAAACTGGATGCTACATGGCAAGTAGTTGAGTACCATTTGGAAGATAACTCAATGGTGCGCTTACCCCCTAAATGGAAAAGTATTCAGTACCACGCAGTCGCAGACAATTGGTTATGGGTAGACCAGGACGACAAATGGTACAGCGGAGGCAACGCTACTCCCTTTACAATGCCTAAAGAAAACGTCCCCGCCTTCTACGGTAGGCAATTTAACGTGAGAAAAAGTGGTCAGCATATTGCCTTTTATGATAGGCAAAAGAACCAACTTCAATTTTTTAAACACCAATCGGAAAAGCCCTTTGTCACAATACAGAGCCAAGAGGGGCATTTTTCGTTGAACGGAAACATTGTACTCACCAGTCAAAAATCTTCTTCCGCTAACAGTAGCGACCTGTACCAAACCTATCGCGTTCCAACACAGTAAGAATACTGTGTGAGCAACATGAACCCGTTAAGCCATTTTCTTATTTATTGATTTGTATTGGTACATACGTTTATCGGCAAGGAAAATACAGGCTTTGGCAGAATCACATTCCACACTGGTCGCAATACCAAAACTCACCCCTGCCCTGCGCCAAGCCTGACTAAGTTCGTAAGACAATGCATCCATATGCGATCGGCAACTCTTGGTTAATTCCTCTAACTCAGGGGCGGATTGGGCATGTAAAATACTCACAAATTCGTCACCGCCCGAGCGAAATACGCTTCCCCGATGGCTGAATGACCGCTGCATAAGTCTGGCAGTTTCAACGATAAGTTTATCGCCCTCTTGATGGCCGTTTCTGTCGTTTACTGTTTTTAACCCATCTAAATCAACATAAACCACCACATAAAAGCCATTCAATTGCTCAATACACTCAGATAACGCAAAACGGTTACCCAGCTTGGTCATTGCATCGGTTCGAGACAGATAGTAGTTTCGATTAAACTCTATTTGTTGCAGTTTAAACCACTCGGCTAAGCACAATAAAATGCAAATGCAATCTACCGACAACGCAACCACTACTGCCGACTCTGAATAGGGCAATTCACCAAAATAATGGCTGTGGGCACTAATGTAGTAGCCGAGCGACGCGCTATAAAGCAGGTTACCTGTTAAAAAATACTTTGCTCGATAGTCTCTTATTTTAAGCATAGTCACGCCAATACTGAGAGTGAGTATCATCCATACCATCGCCAGCAAGTGGGAAATAAGAAACCCCGTAGTAAATGGTAAAAACCACATGGTGACACCCAAAACCACGCTTATCACACTAAAAACGCGTAGAAACCGAAAGAGCTTTTTATGGTTAGATGGGCAATCAAAAAGGTCAGACACAAACTGCCCTGCACACGCAATGGCAAAAGGAAACAGCATCATTCCCCAGTAGGTACTGTTTGTGGGAATATTAAACAAGTCGTCAAGCAAACCCGAAGCTGCAGCCCAGCCTATGCCATGTAAACCTAAATAACCCGCACACGTAAGCGCCACCCGCTTTTTTGTACTCAAATACACCAGAATGGCTAGTAGTGCCAGTAGTGTCATGGTGGTTATGGCGGCAATAGACAAACCATTATTATAAATTTGGTACTCATAAAACGTGGCTGGGTCGTAAAATGAAATGGAGACAGGTGTAGGAAATTGCTTGGCCTTGATGACTAGCCATAACTCAACGGTTTCACTTTCATTCACCTGAATAGCGAAACTCTGGAAGTGCAAAAGATGGGGCGTAGCATCATCTGCTAACTGTGAAAAAACCTCAACCTGGGGGCGTGTCTGCGAGCCTGACACATAGGCAGATAACCCAATATCGATGAAATTAGCATTAATGACCACAAAATAACGCCCGTCAGCGGAGGGCTTTAACAATAGTTTAGTGATGTAGGAACCCGACTCCCCGCCTAACGAAGGGGCGATAGGTAGGTGCTCATAACCCGTTTGAAGTGGCTGTAGCAATGTCGCACTGTCTATATTCGCTAGCTCAATACTAGCAGGCAACTCTCGCCAAATATGGGAGTCTTGGAGGGTCACTTTGCCATTCTTTAAGTCAACGACTTCACCTAACACCGGAAACACCACGGCTAAGCTAAAAAAACACAGCGCCCTTAAACATTGAAGGTAAGAAAGCAAAAAATAATCCCTATCACCAATAAAGGTTCTCGCCCCTTTTATTAGGGACTTTCCATTGCGAGTTGGAATACAACTAAACAAAATATATACACAAGCTCGCAAAAGCACAATGCGGCTTATTCGCTTTTTAACTTATTGTGAGTTATTTAATGAGATACGTATTAAATTGCGTTGTTGGTAGGACAGATGCGTTAGGCATATATGCTTTCAACAGTGGTATTAAGCAACCAATGTAAAAAAACTTTCGTGTCTTTATTGTTTCGAAACTGAATAGATTTTTGACATTCTTTATCGGTAAATACAACGTTAAATTTATTTACTGAGATTGTCGAAATAGGGGGGAGTGTACGGAGCGAAGCGCCGTTAATAGAATGAGACATATAATTTTTCTTTTATAATAATATTGCTAGTTTTTTATTCGTTTTAAAATTCCTTTCAAAATTTTGTTCTTATCAAACCAAAAATAAATAAAAACGTAAGTACTGCACAAATTAAAAAGGCTAAGCAAAAAACTTAGCCTTTTGTCGTTGTATTTTAAAGTTCTATTTAAAGAACAACAACGTTTGCAGCTTGAAGGCCTTTTTGACCTTGTTCTACACTGAAGCTTACCGCTTGGCCTTCAGCTAGAGTTTTGAAACCGTCAGAAGCGATTGAACGGAAATGTACGAATACATCTTTACCGCCACCGTCTTGAGTTAGGAAACCAAAACCTTTTTCTTCGTTAAACCACTTAACTGTACCGTTAACTGTATCAGACATAATATAAACCTTTTTAATGAAAGTAATAATGGTGAATTTCACCGAAAAGCAATAGACATAACGTATTAGCTAGTAACGCAAATGTATATCTATTAAAACTTCGATTTAAAAAGAAGAATAAAGAGGGTACAACGCAGTAGTAGAAATAGCTTTGATTATCTAAAGCGCGGCCAGTGTACACAGATTGAATGTACAAGTCTAGCTAACTTGTGTTTTATTTTTCTAAATAACCCTTTTATCTGCCCCCCTGCAAACGATTTTTAAAAAACGCGCATAAAAACGGCAATACCCACAACAACACCGATAATAACAAATCCCTTCCTTTGACTCATTTTTATCATAAAAATCAATTACACTTGGCTTATAACCTACCAATATTTGTCATTTTTCGTAAATTAGATTTACGTTAACCAGGTAAAATAACTGCGAAGGAAAAAATAATGAGAATGTTACACACTATGCTTCGAGTTGAAGATCTCGATGCCTCTTTGCATTTCTATACTGAACTTATGGGTATGAAACTACTACGCCGTTCAGACAATAAAGAATATGAGTACACACTTGCGTTTGTTGGCTACGGTGATGAAAGCCACGCCACCGTGCTTGAGCTAACTTACAATTGGGGCGAAAACACGTACGACAAAGGCAATGCCTATGGCCATATTGCCATTGAAGTGGAAGATATTTACGGGTTTTGTGGTGAATTGGAAAACCAGGGCGCTGAGGTTTATCGCAAGCCTGGGCCGGTAAAAGGCGGGCAAACCATCATTGCATTTGTACGTGACCCAGATGGCTACGCCATTGAACTGATCCAAGCCAAATAATCAACAAGGATATTGACCATGAGCTTAACCCGTTACATATTCATTGGCTGCTCAGCGCTAGTGAGTTCTCTAAGTGTTGCAGAGCCTTTCGACATCATTGCCCACAGAAGTGCCTCGGGGTTCTTACCTGAACATACATTGGAAGCGGCCACTTTAGCCTTCGCTCAGCGCCCTGACTTTATAGAGCAAGACGTCGTTATAACAAAAGACGGTGTGCCCGTAGTGCTGCACGACATACACCTTGAAACCGTGACAAATGTAGAAGACGTCTACAGTGATAGAGCACGAGACGATGGTCGCTTCTATGCGCTAGATTTCACTTTAGCGGAATTGAAACGCTTACGGGTTCATGAAAGACAAAATACCGATGGCTCGCCAGTTTTTCCAAACCGTTATCAGGGAACACAAGCCCATTTCACTATTGCCACATTAGCTGAACATATTGAGTTAATCACGCAATTGAACCGCCAATTCGACACTGATATTGGTATTTACCCTGAAATCAAATCACCCGCATGGCACCGTGAGCAAGGCGTGGATATCAGCAAAATTGTGCTGGCTACATTAGGTGATTACGGCATGACAGATAAAAACGCTAACAGTTATCTTCAGTGCTTTGATTTTGCAGAAGTGAAACGATTACGTGATGAATTGGGTTACCAAGGCAATTTAGTCATGTTGATTGCCGATAATAGTTGGGGAGAATCTGCGACCGACTACACCTACCTTCGTACAGAAGCAGGCATGGCTGAAGTATCTAAATACGCGGATGGAATTGGGCCATGGCTCGGCCAACTTCTTAACACAGAAGCGCTAAAAGCAGGAAAAGTGGAAGCGCAGCCCTGGCTAGCCTTCGCGCAACAAAACAAGCTTATTATTCACCCTTACACCTTCAGGAAGGATGCTCTACCGCCTGGTTTCACCAGCGAGCAATTGCTTACTACGTTAAAAGATATTCTGGCGGTAGATGGTGTATTCACAGACCAGGTTCCCACGGTGAAAACCTGGCGAGAAAAGTCGAACTAACCCTTAGATAATCTTACTACCACGCGCCTGTTCTGCGCCCGAGCATCCCGGGTGTCGTTCGGCGCGATATGACGTTTTTCACCATGGCCAGTAAGCTGAATTCTGTCTTCAGGCACGCCAAGGGTTGTTAGGTAGGATTTTACTTCATTGGCGCGTCTAATCGACAATTGTTCGTTGTTCCAGCGCCCGCCATAACTGTCTGTGTAACCATCTAAAAGCACCAGTTCAAGTTCGCTGTCTTCTTTCAAATATTCACCTATCATGGTTAATCGCTTTTGCGAGTACTTTGATAGCTCAGTACTATTTTTTTGATAAGACAATACAGTGTACGCAATATCATCAAAATTATAGGGCAGCAGGTTTGATACACACTGCACAAATTCGTTGTAAACATGCGCAAAATTACTTGCGTTCAACGCCACGCTCACTTTGTCGTTTTTGTTGTACCAGTCGTTGTAGTAAATGGTGGGCCAAAATCCCTTTTCGAGTTCTGACAACATTGTCCAAGCAGCGTCTTGCGGTAAGTCACCGTTATATTGTTTACGAATTGTCATATCTGCAATGGTTTTTGGTGCTACACCAGGCATCCACCGTGGCGGAACCGAATACACAGCGGCAACGTCAAAATGGTTGGGCAGCAAATGCATGTCTAACTCAAATTCCATATTGAGTTGTTTTGACGCGACGCTGGTAAACATTGCAGCTCCATACCCTGGTAATTCATGATTGAGGGTACACTGTAAACGAGAAGCGTCCGCGACTTCCCACGACGATGTTTCCACGGTAGCGGCATATTGGCGCATAGCCGCACTGACCGAAGTCGTCGCTACCAAGCAGAAAAGAAATAAGTATTTAAGTTTCACAGCCACACCTACTTAACAAGAATATAAAACCAAACGTAGGCCGTTAAATGACAACGTCTAGAGAATATATCGCCCCAAGTGTAGAAAAGTTTAGCTCGATATACCATCAATTATACATCTGAACCGAAACGAATGCGAAACATCGCTGGATACACACTTATTTAATTGACATAATCCCTCACCTGCATAAGGGTACACTTAGCAAATTAGTGTATGTTCGTCATCGTCTAACATCAGTAAAAGAGCGTTTATGTCTGAGTCTTCACATGCTTTATCTCACCGTTTCAGAGGTTATTTCCCCGTGGTTATCGATGTCGAAACCGCAGGATTTAACGCAAACACAGACGCTTTATTAGAAATTGCAGCGGTAACCGTGAAAATGGATGAACAGGGTATTCTGCATCCTGATCTTACCTTTCACTATCATATTGACCCTTTTGAAGGTGCCAATTTAGAACCTGCTGCTCTCGAGTTTAACGGTATTGACCCAACTTGCGCATTGCGTGGTGCCATAGAAGAAAGCGCCGCCATGAAAGAATTATGTAAAGGCATACGCAAAGCGCAAAAAGACGCTAATTGCCAACGCTCAGTCATTGTGGCGCACAACGCCACCTTTGATCAGAGCTTTGTCAATGCCGCAATAGCAAGGTGTAATATAAAGCGCACGCCTTTTCACCCTTTTGTCTCATTTGATACCACTAGCTTAGCTGGGTTGTCATTAGGCCAAACCGTGCTGGTGAAGGCTTGCCGCGCTGCGGGTATTCATTTTGATCAGAAAGAAGCGCATAGTGCATTATATGATGCTCAAAAAACGACGGAACTATTTTGCTACATGGTCAACCGCTACAAAGCATTAGGGGGCTGGCCCCTCACCGAAGCTTCCTGAATTTATCCTGATGAACAAGGCGCCTTTCGGCGCCTTTTTTATTGGTTGCTCGGTTTTTAGGAAAATGATGGTTTGGGGAAAATTCATGCAAAATCTTCGATGAGTGACTTGCTTTAACAATGAATAGCAATTATTATCATTTACAGACTTATTTGGAGTACGATGAATGTTTGTATGTATGTGCTACGGTGTGACCGATAAAACTATCCGCGCTGCTGTACAAGATCAAGGTGTGGGTAACATGCGTGAGTTGCGTGCGCAATTAGAGTTAGGCTCACAGTGTGGCAAGTGTATACAAATGGCACAACAAATCATCGACCAGACCATTGTTGATGACTCGCTATTTAAAAACGTCGGCTAGTAATCAACGGTTGCCAATGCCGACTTAAACGTCACCTGCCCTAGCATGGCATCATCACCACCCCAGAAAGCTTTCCTCTTAACATTCTGACCCACTTCCGCCTCGGCTATTTAATTAATTAAACGTATATTCAAAGCCTAAATAATAAAATGCGCCGTTAATTCCGCCTGGAGATGTGGGCGGGTACAAGGCACCAACTTCACCTTTGAAGGGATTTTCTTCAGGGGTATTATCAAACAGGTTTTGCGCCCCCAAGGTGACTCTCATTGTTGGCGAATAGTACCAAGCCACTTGCGCATCAAATGTAAGGGTATCACTGCCGTAGATATCCATTCCCGCAGACGCATCTAAATGGTCTTCGTAGAAATCACTGAAATAATTCATTCGCCATATAAAATTAAGCCTGCCCTGACTTTGCTCTAGGGTAACGCTACCTCGGTGGGCTGGCAGGTTGTCTTCTAGCATACGAATACGCTGTGATGTGAGGTTAGGCCGCAACTGCATAACGCCATCGACTAAGGTGGGGTATAGGGTCACTCGTTCAACTTGGGTATCTGTCCAGTTATAGGCAAGGATAAGTTTATTTTGCCAATCCCATAGGTTTTCTTCGTAATGTAAGACGAAGTCTATGCCTTGTGTGCGCGTACCAAAATCGTTAGTAAAGTATTTGGCCGCATTGTAATTAACTGCATCTTCTCTGCCTAACGCCGTTAAGGCGTCAATATCTTCTTGGGTAAGCGGAATCGCTGAGGTTGTGCTGATACGGTCGCTTAAACGTATTGTAAAATAATCCAGCGTGGCGAAGATATTTGCATTTAGCTGCATAACAGCGCCAAAGCTATAGTTCACCGACTCTTCAGGCTGCAGTGCACTAGCACCTAATTGTTGAGATATAAGGTCGGTGGGCGGCAACGTTGCCTGGTCTTCTAAGCCATTTGCAGCATAGGCGGTGGTCACGTTTATTACATTGCTTTGGCCTACCGTGGGCGCTTTAAAGCCTGTATTGATAGAGCCTCGAACGGCGGTGTAATCATTAAATTGATAGCGAGTACTCAACTTACCATCAAATGTGGATCCAAAGTCAGTAAAGTGCTCTACCCGTAACGCTAGTGCCAACTGCCAGGGATCGGTCACGAACAATTCCACATCCGAATATAATGCCCAGTTACTTCTACTCCAATGTCCTGCGGATTGAGGCTGATAACCTGGAAATCCATTCGAGCCGATTGAAAAGCCTTGGGATAACCCCGTATTTGGATCGTAGGCCAAAGGGCCGGCCTCAAACGACGCTTCATCACCGGCATGCTGAAAGTAGGTTTCTCTGCGCCACTCAGCCCCTAACGCTAAACTAACAGGCTCCGCTAACGGCGTGTTTATCAACTTAGTTAAGTCGAAATTAAACGTTCGCTCTATTTGACTCACTGAACCTGGCGAAAACGTCAGAGGCGTATCAGGCCCAAGCGAAGGGTTCACTGTGCCCGACAGCGTATAAGCAATATCCGAGTAGCCTAAGCTCCCGCTCACGTCTAACGCCCAGCCATTGTTAAGGTCAATGCGCAAGCCGGAGGTCAGTGACGCATCGGTGATCGTGCCCCCAAATTGAGGCGTGAACCCGCCGGGAAACCACTCGTTAAAGGCAAAGCAATTCGCGCCAACCTCGGTACTATTATCGGCAATTTGCTGATAAAGCGGATTGTCCAACACATTTGTGCTATCCAACACGATGGTAGGGCACGCTATTCCCTGCCCTACGCCATCTAAGTCGCCCACCAACAGCGTTCGCACGCCTGAAACATCGTCGGTTTGGCTGAATACGCCCTCTCGAGTTTGTGGGTTGCGATAATAAAAACCACCCGCTATATCACGATGGGCGTAAGTAGAAAATGTATAACCTTCAACGTGATCTAAAAAACGCCAACCGGTATTTATCGACATTTTCACGTCTTCATTCACATCAAGCGCACCCCACACTTGGGCAGGGTTAGCTATTGCAGTATTTCCCATATCAATGAGTTCGGCTGCGTCGTCGCGCTGCACTGAACGGGAGGTCCCCTCTTGCTGGCGATATTCAACCGTGGCATTAAGAAACCCCTGATTTCCTAAAGCAAACCCTTGATTAGCTTGCAGCTGGAATAGCGCTCCATCGCCCTCAGAATATACCCCTGTTTTTAAGGCTACACTGCCACCTGAAGGGCTATCTTTAAGCACAAAATTGATGACCCCTGCGATGGCGTCTGACCCGTACTGCGCCGAGGCACCGTCTCTCAAAACTTCAACTTGTTTAAGCGCATAAGCTGGAATGACGGAAATATCTGGCCCTTGAGCTCCGTCAGACAATCCGCCACCAAGAAAGGTGATAACCGCCGATCTGTGCCTACGCTTACCATTCACCAGTAGTAGCGTGTGATCAGATGCCATACCGCGTAAATTCGCTGGCCTCACGAGGCTTGTTGCATCATTAATGGGTTGGTCGTTAACGCTTAGGGAAGGCACCATACTACTTAGCATAGAGAGTACATCGGAGTTACCCTGTGCAGCCAAGGCATCAGATCCAATAATATCCAATGGCACCGGTGAATCTACCACGCTTCTTGGCGTGCTTCGTGTGCCCACAACGGCAATCCGCTCTAGCTGATGTTCTCCATCGTCTTGCTTGTTCTTGGCCACTTCTCTGCCGTCCTGCGCCTTCACTTCCAACGCCGCTCTGGAACGTATACTTATTTCACCGGCTGCGCTGGTAACTACCGCAAGCGGCGTGCCTTCGAGTAGCAACACTAAGGCTTCATTAAGGGTAAAAGAGCCTGACAACGCATTGGCCTTGACTCGTTTGGCAATGTCGAAAGGAAATAACAAAGTGGTATTCGCTTGCTTAGCAAGTTCTGTTAACGCTGCATCGGCATCTTGTGCAGGAATAGAAAAGGTAATTGGGCCATCGGGTGTTGTGTTTTGCTGCGCTGAGCTAGTTGTAATGCTCAAGCGGGCGCCCTTTAAAATCAATAAAGGTTGGGCAGACGCTGACGTGAAACCCAATCCCACGAGTAAAATTCCTGTGACTAGGCGATATATCTTTGTCTGTCTCATCATCGAGCCCAGGGTTGGTAGAAAGTCATTTAAGCGCAAGTGGCGATGGCCCTTTCTCGACACCGGTGCAACTTAACTTGAAGCCACAGAAAGCTGTATGCTGGTTTCGGTTATTTTTTCGTATTCTATATTAAAGCTGTTTTTAAGCGCCCCTAATAGGCCTTCTATGTCACCGACTTTAAAGTAGCCTGCAACACGCCGACGCTTTAGTCCCTCGTCGCTAATAGAAAAGCGTACAGGTGTGTAACGGCCTATTTCTTCTAACACAGACTCAAGAGGTTCACCTTTAAACACTATCATGCCTTTTTGCCATGCTAAATCGTCATCAATGTCATTTTTTGAAAGGTTCTCTTTCTCTTCAACTTTCCCCTTCACCACCGCTTTTTCACCGGCGTATAGCAATAACCCTTCTTCTGAATTGGGTTTATTACTAAACAAGGAACCTTGGTGGTTAAACGTATTGAACCTGTCTGCCACCAACACTTTACCGTCGGTAACAACCAATTCAAAAGCCTGATCATCTACGTACTGCATGTTAAATGCTGTGCCCACGGCGGTAACGGTATTGTTGCCCGCTGTTACCGTAAAAGGGCGTGACGTATCATGGGCAACATCAAAGTGAGCTTCGCCTCTTAGCAACACGATATTACGCGCGTTTTCCGTGAAATCTACGGTAACGATAGAGTCGGTATTCAGATGCAGCTTAGACCCATCTGCAAGCGTAATATTTTTTTGCTCGCCAACACCGGTTTCTACTTTTTCCGTGATGCTTGCAAGTACGGGCGTGTTATTAAGCCATGTTTGTTCAAGTAGCACCCCTACCGCCACGGCCATAACTAAAAAGGCGGCGGCAATACTCCACTTAGCTCGGGTACGAAGTCGTCGTGTTTGCTTTGCTTCTTTGGCAGCACTGGTAGGCTGTCTAGGGAACAAACCACTTAGTTCGTTTAACACTGACATGTCATCCCACAAACTGGCCGCTTCAAGTAATGCTTTTCTATGGGCTTTACTTTCTTTCAACCAAGCTTCAAGGGCGTCTTTTTCATTACCTGTTAACTCGCGATCAAGACGACTAATCCAAAGACAAGCCTGCTCTTGAATATCTTCTTTACTGGAGAATTGACGAATATTGTTCATGTTAACTACGGCTGATGTCCTGATTGTCTTTTTTAGATAACGGGGCGGGCACGTTATCTTTTGCTAGTTCGGCTAAATAGCGGGAACATAACATTAAACCTTTGGCGACATGCTTTTCTACCGTACTTTCACTCAGTCCCACCAACTCAGCGATATCTTTCTGTCGCATGCCATAAACTTTTTTCAGTAAAAAGACCCGTTTCACATCCGCAGATAGCGTATCTGTGGCTCGGCAAAAGTGAATAAAACGCTCTTTACTTTCTACATTTTTTTCTAGGCTGTACCCCACCAGTTCGTGAGGCAAAAAATCCATATCATCTACAGTTTGTTTATTTTTATTTTCTGCTTTTGCAATATGGTTCAACGCTAAATTACGCGCCGTCTTTAGCATATACGTACGCTCGTAGCGTATCTCTTGTTTTAACTCGGCTTCGTAACTTTTTATAAAGGCTTCTTGAACGATGTCTTCGATATCATCAGCGCCAACAATAGCACTCACTGCACGCATAAGCTTAGAGCGATATTTAAGAAAGGTTTCGGCGACTGTCGACTTCGTGGTCATATTTTTAGGATGGTGTTTCAATTTGCTGAACGTAAGACACTTATCATGCCAATTAATGGTACTTTTTGCATTAAATTTAAAAGCCCTGTAAGAAAAAAACAAAAGGGAGCAACGCTCCCTTTTGTCCGGTTTCAGTTTTTAGAAGGTGTACATACCTCTCAGGTAATAGAAACCACCATTGATGCCGATGGGAGACGTAGTCGGATACAATGAACCTGCAATGCCTGCATATTGGGTATTTTCATCTGGGTATTCATCAAAGGCGTTCTTCGCACCAACCGTCACGGTAAACTCTTCCGAAACATTGTATGCTACCTCTAAATCTACGGTAAATTCAGAACCTACCTTGTCGATAGGTAACGCTGAATCTAAGTGATCTTCAAAAATGCTACCGTAATAATTCAAACGTGCAAGCACACGCCAATCACCATTAGTGTGATTCGCTGTCGCGCTGTAACGCACTGCTGGCAGGTTATCTTCTAACATGCGGATACGTTCTTCTGAAATATTCGGTGATGCTTCATCCACTGTGGTCGATGTCCAGTTGTACGCAAGGGAGAACTTAGTATCGCCACCCAGCATTTCCATGCTGTAGTTAGCCACCACATCCACACCTTCAGTGGTTGTATCAAAGTCATTGGTAAAGAAGCTGATTTCAGAGAAACTAGACGCATCGTCGATACCTTGCTCTAGCAAGATAGCAATATCTTCATCGGTTAACTCAATACCCGATGCTGTACTGATACGATCGGTCACTTCAATATTGTAGTAATCTGCAGTAATAAATAGGCCACTATCGAAATTAGCCACAATACCAAATGTGATGCTTTCAGATTCTTCTGGTGTTAGCGCTTCCCCACCTTTTAGCACCGAGACAGGGTCGGTAGGCGGCAATGTTGCACGGTCAATAAGTTCGCCGTTAGTACCAAATGCGGTGGTCACGTTACGAACATTACTTTGCCCCAGCGTGGGTGCTTTAAATCCAGTTGAATAAGCACCACGAAATGCAATGTCTTCCAGCGCCTGCCATCGAAACGCAATTTTACCTTTGGTGGTATCACCAAAATCAGAATAGTCTTCATAGCGCAATGCTGCTGCTAACATAAAGTTCTCAGTCACGTAGGCTTCAGCGTCTACGTAAAATGCAATGTTGTGACGAGACACTTCACCTTGACTGTTAGCCGCTAAACCAGGGAAACCATTTGACCCTATGCCAAACCCTTGTGTGGCTAGTGGCCCAATTTCATAAGACGCAGTGTCACCCGCAATACTTTCATAGCTTTCATGGCGATATTGGAAACCGGAGGCAACAAATAAAGGTTCGTACAAGCCCATCTCGAAGGGCTTAGTAAAGTCGATATCCAACGTTTGTTCAGACTGAATATAACGGCCCGGACTAAATTCAAAAGGGGTATCTGGCCCTAGCGACGGGTTAATCGTATTGCTTATGAGGAAATCAACTTCGTTTTCCCCAAGGTTTAGGCTTACATCGTAGGTAATGTCGTTTTCTAGCTCACCTTTGGTACCAAAGACCAACGACATGTCGGTTACCACACCACCGAACCTTGGAGTAAAGCCACCGGGTAGAATTTCGTTGAACGCAAAACAGTCAGGGTTATTCTGCACTTGATCGATGTAGGTTTGGTTATCAAGGACATTGTCACCAACACGAATATCGGTGGGGCAATTACCCGACATATCGCCCGTTAAATCGCCCACTAAAAGTAATTGATAACCTTCGTCTTCACCAATAACGCCATCACCATCAATATCGGCCGCTTCAATGCCACCATCGTAAACACCACCACGGTTGTGGGGGTTACGGAAATAGAAACCACCTTCCACTTCACGTTCAGCATAGTTACCAAACATATAGGCTTCGCTGGTGTCGGATAACGTTAAACCTAGGTTAGCAAATAACTTAACGTCGTATTTAATTTCAGGAGACCCCCACACTTGCGCTGGGTCAGCGACAAAGCTATTCCCACCGGCAATAAGCTCTGCGGCGTCGTCACGCTGTACGCTTCGAGAGGTGTCGTCGGCAGTGCGATATTCAGCCGACAGGTTAATAAACCCGTTTTCAGATAAAGGCATGCCTACATTACCCGCAAGCTGAATCATGTCACCATCGCCTTCGTAGTAAGAGCCATAACGCGCTTCAAACGAGCCCCCTTCTGAGGCATCGTTAAGAACAAAGTTAATGACCCCTGCAATAGCATCTGAACCGTATTGTGCTGCTGCACCATCACGCAATACTTCAACTTGCTTTAGCGCTGCCGCTGGAATAACAGAAATATCAGGACCTTGTGCCCCATCAGATAAACCGCCGCCTAAAAAGGTAATCACGGCAGAACGGTGGCGACGCTTACCATTCACTAAAACGAGGGTGTGGTCCGATGCCATACCACGCAGGTTGGCAGGGCGTACTAAGGTTGAAGCGTCATTAATTGGTTGGTCGTTCACGTTGAATGACGGCACCACAGTTTGCATCATAGACACCATATCGGTAGCGCCCTGCTGCTTAAACTCTTCATCAGAAATAATATCAATAGGTACCGCAGAATCAGCAACGGAACGCGGTGCTGCACGAGAGCCTACGATGGCTATTTGCTCATAATCTTCTGCTTTGGCTTCCGTTTCCGCTTCTTGAGCATAAACAGGCGCAGTGGCCATAACAGAAAATGCAGCTGAAGCAGCAAGCACGGATCGGACGTTTTTTGTCAATAAAGACAAGCGTGTGTTCATAATGGTTTCCCGGATTTGCCCTGTAAGCCATTTTTATTATTATGTGCAAATTCATTGCGAAAAATGTGCCCAGGGAGATGTTATTTTTTATACCTTCAACACTGACAACAAGACGTCAGCACTGCATTTTTATAGAGCGTAAGCCACTAAAAAACAAACAATTTTAGTGAAAAAAATTATTTATTTTATTGGCGTAGAGGATTTTATTTTCTGAGCTGTCTATAGGTATTTGAGGGAGATAAAAGTGAAGGTAAATGAGGGCTTTTTAATTGAAAAAACCGGCATAAAGCCGGTTTTTTAATACTATTTTTTAAACTAGTCTTCTTGCTTATTTTTTTCAGCAACTTCTTTAATAAGTGGCTGTAATTCGTTCTGCTGGAACATTTCAATAATGATGTCACAGCCACCCACAAGTTCACCGTCTACCCATAATTGAGGAAAAGTAGGCCAGTTCGCGTACTTTGGCAATTCAGCACGAATATCTGGGTTTTGCAGAATATCTACATAAGCAAAAGGTTCGCCACACGACATAAGCGCTTGAGACGCTTGCGCAGAAAAACCACAGCTAGGAAGCTTAGGTGAACCTTTCATATATAGAAGAATAGCGTTTTCTTCAATCTGTTGTTTAATTCGTTCAACAGTGGATTGCGTTTCAGTATTATCCATTGGATCCTCTCAGCGGAAAGTTGATTCACATAGATGTGGGAACCAACGTGTTGGAAATCAAGAGCAGATTACCACAAAATGGGGCGACTATTCATGGTCAGAAACGTGAAATTCCCCTACGCTATGATGAAAACGTCACTATGCGTGGCTGAAAAAAGGTGATCTGTTATTCGCGCCCCCCTCTACCTATACTGGGTCGATAAATGCGAAGAACAGGGTTGTATTCATTATTGCACCTAATTTTCATAAATTTGTCATTGAGTTATCAAAATTTACCCCTACATCTATGTCACGCTTTTGATATCATTAAGCGGACAATTAGTTGTAATATACGAAGGAATTAAGCTCGCCGAACAGGCATAGCGAGCTTCACGACGCAAAACACGAAACCAAAAACGGAGACCGATATGGCTTTTGAACTACCAGCATTACCATACGAAAAAAATGCACTTGAACCGCATATCTCTTCTGAGACGCTGGACTACCACTATGGCAAGCATCACGCAACCTATGTAACTAAGCTAAATGGCTTAGTTGAAGGTACAGACATGGAAAGCAAAAGCCTTGAAGAAATTATCAAGTCTTCTGAAGGTGGTGTATTTAACAATGCGGCGCAAGTATGGAACCACACGTTCTACTGGCACTGCCTAAGCCCAAATGGCGGCGGTGAGCCAACTGGCGACCTAGCTGAAGCTATTAACGCTAAATGGGGCTCGTTTGCAGACTTCCAAGCAGCGTTTAACGACAAAGCAGTTAATAACTTTGGCTCAAGCTGGACTTGGCTTGTTAAAACAGCAGACGGTAGCCTAGACATTGTTAATACTAGCAATGCAGAAACGCCTATCTCTGGTGAAGAATACACACCTGTATTGACGGTTGACCTTTGGGAACACGCTTACTACATCGATTACCGTAATGCGCGTCCTAAGTACCTAGAAAACTTCTGGGCATTAGTTAACTGGGAATTTGGTAACGAAAACTTCGCTAAGTAATCTCGAAGTTACGTTATTTAATATACCTTTAAAAGCCCGTTTACATTAACGGGCTTTTTCATGTCACCCGTCGAAAGTCTAGTGTAAATCCCTCCCATTTTTCCCAATACCGTCTAAGATGAAATTACGGGCAACCGTTTTTTAGGGGTATTTATGGGTATCTTCGAACATTATCAAAGTCGCTACGAAGAGCGAAAGCAGGAAGAGTTCAGCATCCAAGAGTTCCTAGATATTTGCAAGTCAGATGCTATGGCTTATGCAAATGCTGCGGAACGTTTACTCAAAGCCATTGGTGAACCTAACATGGTGGACACCTCCACCGATCCTGCACTGAGTCGCATCTTTTCTAATCGCGTTATTTCACGCTATCCAGCGTTCAATGAATTCTATGGAATGGAAGAAGCCATTGAACAAATTGTGTCGTATTTAAAACATGCCGCCCAAGGGTTAGAAGAGCGAAAGCAAATTTTGTATTTGCTTGGTCCTGTAGGCGGGGGTAAGTCGTCACTCGCTGAAAAGCTCAAAGCATTAATGCAGCAAGTGCCTATTTATATATTGAAAGGCTCTCCGGTTAATGATCATCCTTTCTGCCTTTTCGACGCGCAAGAAGATGGTCACCTACTAGAGCAGGAATATGGCATCCCTTCCCGCTACCTAAAAACGATTATGTCGCCTTGGGCGCGCAAGCGCTTGCATGAATTTAATGGCGACATCACACAATTCAAAGTGGTTAGGGTTTACCCTTCCGTGTTGGATCAAGTTGGTATCGCTAAGACAGAGCCTGGAGATGAAAACAACCAAGATATTTCGGCGCTTGTCGGCAAGGTAGATATTCGTCGATTAGAGCAGTTTGCTCAAAATGATCCTGATGCATACAGTTACTCAGGCTCGTTGTGTAAAGCCAACCAAGGGTTGATGGAATTTGTTGAGATGTTTAAGGCACCTATTAAAGTGCTCCATCCTTTATTAACAGCAACACAAGAAGGCAACTATAACCCGACAGAAGGCTTTTCGGCGCTTCCATTTGACGGGCTTATTCTCGCTCATTCAAACGAGTCAGAATGGCAGACATTCAGAAATAATAAAAACAACGAGGCATTTTTAGACCGTGTCTATATTGTCAAAGTGCCTTATTGCTTGCGAGTAAGCGAAGAAATCAAAATATACCAAAAATTGCTTGATAGCAGCGAGCTCAGTGGTGCGCCCTGTGCCCCCGATACACTCGCATGTTTGGCGCAATTTACCGTGTTGTCTCGCCTAAAAGAGCCAGAAAACTCCAGCATTTTTTCTAAAATGCGGGTGTACGATGGCGAAAGCCTTAAAGACACCGACCCTAAAGCCAAATCGTATCAAGAGTACCGCGATTATGCTGGTGTCGATGAAGGTATGGAGGGGCTGTCCACCCGTTTCGCATTTAAGATTTTGTCGCGGGTATTCAACTTCGATCATCAAGAAGTGGCTGCCAACCCCGTTCATCTTTTTTATGTGCTTGAACGACAAATAGAAAGGGAGCAATTCCCGCAAGAAATTAGCGAGCAGTATTTAGAACACCTTAAAGGGTTCCTGATACCTAAGTATGTTGAGTTTATTGGTAAAGAAATTCAAACCGCCTATTTAGAATCTTACTCTGAGTATGGACAAAACTTATTTGATCGCTATGTCACCTATGCTGATTTTTGGATACAAGACCAGGAATATCGCGATCCAGAAACGGGGCAACTGTTTGACAGAGGCTCATTAAATGCAGAATTGGAGAAAACTGAAAAGCCCGCGGGTATCAGCAATCCCAAAGATTTTAGAAATGAAATCGTTAACTTTGTACTGAGAGCAAGGGCCAATAACGGTGGTAAAAACCCAGCGTGGACAAGTTACGAAAAATTGAGAACCGTGATTGAGAAAAAAATGTTCTCTAACACCGAAGACCTACTACCGGTTATTTCCTTTAACACCAAAGGTTCTGCTGAAGAGCAGAAAAAGCATGATGATTTCGTTAATCGCATGACAGAAAAAGGCTACACCCAAAAGCAAGTCAGGCTTTTATGTGAATGGTATCTGCGGGTGCGTAAGGCGTCGTAACCCTCGCTGAGGGGCGACGCAAATTTGGCTGTTCACTCATTGATTAGCAGGTGCTTATGGCGCATTTTATTGACAGAAGGCTCAATAGCAAAGGGAAGAGTACCGTAAACCGACAGCGCTTTTTAAAACGCTACAAACAGCAAATTAAGCGCGCGGTTTCCGATGCAGTAGGTAATCGTTCAGTTACCGATCTTGATACCGGGGAGAAAATCAGTATTCCCACCCGGGATATTTCTGAACCCATTTTTCATACAGGTAAAGGGGGTAAAAGAGAAACCGTTCACCCTGGAAATGACCAATTTGTAGCGGGCGATAAAATTAATCGCCCCCCGTCGGGTCAGGGCCAAGGAGCGGGAGAAGGTGATGCCAGTAACGATGGCGAAGGGCAAGACGAATTTGTTTTTTCAATTTCAAAAGACGAATATTTGGATTTACTCTTCGATGACTTAGCCCTGCCCAATTTGAAAAAGAGTCAATTCGACAAAATTGTTCAACACGAAACCTATCGCGCGGGCTACCAAACCGATGGCGTCCCTTCTAACCTAGACATTGTTCGTTCTTTAAAAGGCGCGGTAGCGCGTCGTATTGCCCTCACCGCCAGCGACAGACGTCAATTGCGTGAACTTGAAGCACAGCAAAATGCATTAGAAGAAGAACATCAAACCCATACGCCCCACTATGCTGAATTATGCCACCAAATTGCAAAGCTTAGTGCGAAGATTAAGAAGGTGCCCTTCATAGATACCTTCGATCTTAGGTTCAAAAATTACGATAAGCGACCGGTACCTACCAGCAAAGCTGTGATGTTTTGCTTAATGGATGTTTCAGGCTCGATGGATCAAGCCACAAAAGACATGGCAAAACGCTTTTACATATTACTTTATCTCTTTTTAACGCGAACCTATGAGAATGTTGAAGTGGTTTATATTCGGCATCACACACAAGCGAAAGAAGTGGATGAACAAGAGTTTTTCTACTCCCAAGAAACCGGCGGCACCATAGTATCTAGCGCACTTAAACTGATGAATGAGATTGTGCGAGAACGCTATCAGGATAGCGACTGGAATATTTATGCTGCACAAGCTTCTGATGGCGACAACTGGGCCGATGACTCTCCTTTCTGTAGCGAATTATTGAGCAAGGATATTTTGCCGAGCTTACGCTATTACGCTTACATAGAAATTACTGAACGCCAGCATCAGAGCTTATGGCGGGAGTATGAAAAGGTCGCCCAATCTTTCGATAATTTTGTGTGTAAGCACATTCAATCACAGAGCGATATTTACCCCGTATTTAGAGAGCTATTTAAGCGTACAGAGCAATCGAATACGCAAGGAGCTTAACATGGCTGTGTTCCCCACCTATAAAAGCAACCCATCTGACCTTCCACTTAGCCAGAGCGCCCACAAATTAAGTGACGGACCAGACTGGTCGTTTCCCTTGCTTGAGCAATACGAAGCTGAAATCGACCGTATTGCAAAAGACTTCAAACTGGATACCTACCCCAATCAAATAGAGGTGATTACTGCCGAACAAATGATGGATGCCTACGCCAGTATTGGTATGCCGCTAAATTATACGCATTGGTCTTTTGGGAAAAAGTTTATACAAACCGAGCAACAGTACCGCCGCGGGCACATGGGATTAGCCTATGAGATTGTGATTAACTCAAACCCCTGTATTGCCTATTTAATGGAAGAGAATACCATTACTATGCAAGCACTGGTTATGGCACACGCCTGTTATGGCCACAATTCCTTCTTCAAAGGCAATTATTTATTTAAAACGTGGACCGATGCTGGTTCTATCATCGACTACCTTGTATTTGCTAAAAACTACATTGCTAAATGCGAGCAAAAATATGGCATAGAAGAAGTTGAAAGTATTTTAGATTCTTGTCATGCACTGATGAATTACGGTGTTGATAGGTATAAACGGCCTCAGAAAATTTCCTTGCAAGAAGAGAGAAATCGCCAGCAAGAAAGGGAGAGTTACTTACAATCACAAGTGAATGAACTTTGGAGAACCTTGCCGGACTCTCCTCAACACAAGCAAAAAACGTCCCATCGCTTTCCAAAAGAGCCCCAAGAAAATCTGCTCTACTTCATTGAAAAGAATGCGCCTTTGCTAGAGCCATGGCAGCGGGAAATCGTACGCATCGTGCGAAAGGTTTCACAATACTTTTACCCGCAAAAGCAGACACAAGTTATGAACGAGGGTTGGGCGTGCTTCTGGCATTACCACATACTTAATAAAATGTATGACGAACGCTTGGTGAGCGACCGCTTCATGATGGAGTTTTTACATAGCCACTCAAGTGTGGTCATGCAGCCTGAATACAACAGCCCATATTATTCAGGGATTAACCCCTATGCTCTGGGTTTCGCTATGTTTATGGACATTAAACGGGTGTGCCAAAACCCTACGGACGAAGACTATACTTACTTGCCCTCTATCGCAGGAAAAGACTGGCTAGAGACAGTGCACTTTGCGATGGAAAACTTTAAGGATGAAAGCTTTATTAGCCAATTTTTGTCCCCTAAACTCATGCGAGATTTCAAACTATTTGCGGTAGAAGATGACAGTCAAAGTGATCATTTACGGGTGTCAGCCATTCATGATGGACGTGGCTACCAAATGCTTAGAGAGAAGCTTTCCGCACAATATAACCTAAGTAATTTGGAGCCAAACATTCAGGTTTACGGCGTTGATATTCGGGGTGACCGCTCACTAACTCTAAGATACGTCGCCCAAAACAACGTTCCCTTAGCGGAGTCTAAGGATGAAGTGATGCGCCATTTACATCGTCTTTGGAAATTTGATGTTATTCTAGAGCAAGAAATGAGTGATGGCAGTGTAAAGCGACTTTCACATTGTCGCCGCCCAACCAATTAATTAATTAGCGCTGCCCCATAACTCGCCTATTCCAAAGGTTTGGCGGGCTAGTATCCAAGGTAGCCAGAAAGTCGCAGGCTTCGGCTTGGGTATCGAAAAAGCACGTTCGATACCCCGTTGCTTTGTTAGGGATCATTTGCTCTAGCTGGTAACGTTTAATAGGGTTAGGCTGATGCACAAACAAGGTGGCTTTAATGTTGTGTCCATAACACCAGGCTCCTAAAGCAGAAAAGGCTTCAGCTGACTCTTTGCTAGACATTTCCCACTTATCGAGCAAAACAAGATGAAACCAAGGCATACCCTCAAAGCCGTAGACTTTATCTTTTATTGCTTTCACATAATGGGTGGTAATGGGTTTAGCCCATTGACCCGTAAATTCACTGAAAATGACGTTGTCTATTGTTTCAATGGTAAAAGATGAGCGTGCAAAATTTCGATGCAATCTATCCGTCATACAAGCCTATTCTTAAAAAACTCCACAACTTAAACTTTAGTCTACACTGTGCACTTTTGCCCAATTTATGTGTTTTTTTGTTCATCGAATGCTTTTTTAGCACATAGCAAGAGCGACAGTGCCCCTACCGCTGCAAATATCGCCGCGGTTGTGAATGTTTCAAATGCATTTGTGCCCTGCTGCCACTGTTGGCCAGCCATGTAATTTCCCAATGCACCGCCAAAACCAAACGCCACACTGATGTATACCGCCTGCCCACGGCTATGAAAAGAAGAAGGTAAGTACTGATGGATAAAATGCACCGACACCGCATGGGTTAACCCAAAACTGAGCGCATGCACTAACTGACTAATAAAAATAACCGTGGCTGATTCAGCCATAACCCCTAATGCAAACCAACGTATTGCTGTTAGGGCGATACTGGCAAAAAGAAGATTCCAAACACCGTATGTGCGTATTAAACGACCTGCTATTAAAAATATTCCCACCTCAGCTAAAACACCCAGGGCGATAAAGAGGCCTGTTTGTTGGCCGCTGTAGCCTAAATCCCGCAAATACAGAGCAAAAAAACCATAATAGGCGCCAAAGGATATTTGTAGACATACCGAAGCAAAAATGAATACGGCGAAAGGACGCTGCCGCATATACTGCCCTATGTGACCCGGTGCAGCTTCAGCTTTCGATGCAGCCCCCGGGGCGGAGATAAAAAGCGTGATCAGAAACAAACACGCTAAAACGCCGATACTCACCACCACTGGCGTGTCGGTGGAATACACGTCTAACGCCTTGCCCACCGCAATAGTTAAGCAGATAAAGCCGACACTGCCCCACAGACGAATTTGACCATAATTGGCCTTGCTCTTAGACACGGCTTGCATGGTGATCACTTCCAGCTGAGGTAACACTGCGGTCCAAAACATCATCATTAAACCAAAGGAAAGTGTTAACCCCCAAAACCCAGAAAAATAGAATACCGAGGAGAAAGTAAGCACCGTGAGAAAAGTGCCGAGCCTGAGCACACCTAACGCGTTACCGGTTTTATCAGCAACATTTGCCCATATTCCCGGGCCAAGAATTCGCGCTAATGTGATAACAGCAAACAGCTCACCAATTTCCGCAGAAGAAAACCCTCTACCGTCTAGAAAAATACCAAGATAGGGCACGAGCACGCCCAATTGACCAAAATACAGCCAGTAGGTGAGCGCTAGCACAATAAGATTACGGTTGTTTATGGACACTGCACAACTCCATATGCAAAAACGCCACAGGTGAAACACCTATGGCGCAAAAACAAAAAGACAACAACTTATGCTTGACCGGGAATAGCCCTAGTGGACGAACTTACCCCTGCATTTTGCGCTCTATGGCGAAGTAGATGGTCCATCAATACAATTGCCAGCATGGCTTCTGCAATAGGTACTGCACGAATCCCTACGCATGGATCGTGGCGACCTTTGGTGACAATATCGATTTCTTCATTGTCTTTATTAATGGTTTTACCCGGCACTGAAATACTCGACGTGGGCTTTAGTGCCATGTGTACTTCAATATCTTGCCCTGTGGAAATACCGCCAAGTACGCCACCTGCATGATTAGAAGAGAACCCTTCAGGTGTCAGAGTATCGCGATGCTCACTGCCTTTTTGATTTATGACGTCAAAGCCATCACCAATTTCCACGCCCTTAACAGCGTTAATGCCCATCATGGCGTGGGCAATTTCAGCATCTAGTCTATCAAATACAGGTTCGCCTAGGCCTACCGGTACATTTTTCGCGACCACTGATACTTTCGCCCCAATGCTATCGCCCGACTTTTTAAGGTCGCGCATGTATTCATCTAACGCCTCTAATTTGCTTTCATCAGGACAAAAGAATGGATTGGTATTTGTGACGCTATGGTCGACCTTGTCTACGGCAATAGGGCCCAATTCAGACAAATAACCCAGTACTTCAATACCATGAACTTCCTTGAGATATTTTTTCGCTATGCCCCCAGCGGCAACCCGAATTGCGGTTTCACGCGCCGATGAACGCCCACCACCACGGTAATCACGGCTACCGTATTTTTGGTCGTAAGTGTAATCTGCATGGCCGGGGCGAAAGCGGTCTTTGATATTCCCGTAGTCTTGACTGCGCTGGTCTTTATTTTTAATTAAAAGACCGATACTGGTACCCGTGGTTTTCCCTTCAAACACGCCAGATAATATTTGTACTTCGTCATCTTCTCTACGCGCCGTGGTATAGCGAGATGTCCCCGGTTTACGTCTGTCTAAATCGACCTGAAGATCCTCTTCAGTAATTTCAAGGCCCGGAGGGCAACCGTCAACCACACCGCCAATGGCAATGCCGTGGCTTTCACCAAATGTGGTTACAGTGAAAAGTTTTCCGAAGCTGTTACCTGACATAATTAACTATTAATCCTTACTACTAAAATACGTTACGAGTGTGTCTTTACCCACGGCAAAGATACCTGAACCACCGTTTTCAAATGCTAACCAGATAACCTCTAATCCAGGGAATCTATGGTTCATGTGCACTTCGCTATTGCCGACTTCTACGAATAGCCAGCCACCATCATTGAGGTAAGTGGGTGCTTCACGCAGCATGATATCCACCAATTCTAACCCATCTTCCCCAGCTGCCAGTGCGAGTTCCGGCTCGTGATGATATTCATCAGGCAAATCAGCCATGTCTTCTGCGTCAACGTACGGAGGGTTAGACACAATAAGGTCGTACTTTTGCCCCGTTAAACTCGCAAAAAGATCTGACTGAATAGGGTAAACACGATGGCTTAGCCCATGCTCTTGGATATTGATATCTGCCACTTCTAAAGCATCGGAGCTAATATCTACCGCATCAACCTGTGCATCTGGATATGCATGCGCTAAGGCGATAGCTATACACCCACCTCCTGTACACATATCTAGGATACTGGAGGGTGAAGCTTCCACAAAAGGCGCAAATTCGTTTTGAATGAGTTCGGCAAAAGGAGAACGAGGAATAAGTACCCGTTCATCAACATAGAAGGGCATTCCGCAGAACCACGCTTCGTTAGTGATGTAGGGAAGTGGCATGCGGGTTTGTACACGTTTTAGCACAAGTTCGGCTATTTTTTCCCGCTCACTTTTGGTTAAACGTGAAGCAAGTACGCTTTCTCCAACTTGTTCCAAAAGAGGATGAGGCAAATGCAGCGCCTGCATCACAAGGCTGATGGCTTCATCCCACGCGTTATCTGTACCATGACCAAAATACAGGGCCGCATCATTAAAACGGCTGGTCGCCCATCGCGTCATATCTAGCAAGGTATGTAGATCTTCAATGGCTTCTTCTAGGTAAAACTTATCGGTCATGGTGTTTGGGTACATCAAAAATTTCAAAGCTGGTATCATACCCAAACTTACTGCCGATTCACATAATTAACTATGTACTCAAACGTACTAAATTATGCGTTTAGCGATGTTTTAGCCCTATTAGTTTGCGTAATTATTCTGAATGAAAACGTTTAAAAAAGAACTCAAGGCCTTTAAAAAGCAAATTTCTGATCCTAAATCGAACACAGAAACCCAAGGCCAAACTGAGGATGAGACATTTTCATTTGCCGATGCCATGCAAGGGGTTAAGCCCTTAACGCAAGATAAAGTAGAGCCAGATAAGCGGGTTGAACTGTTTGAAAAGTCACAGCAGGTATCTGGTCGAAATATAAAGCACAGCAAGCAATTGGCCGCGAGTTTCCACTTTTCTGATATGTACCAAGCTGCTTTGCCTCAAGAGGGGCCTATGCGCTTTTGCCAAGAAGGTGAATCCACCCACATTTTAAAGCAATTGCGACGGGGCGATTACTCCCCCGAAATGACGCTGGATTTACACGGGTTAACCCGAGAGATGGCAAAAGCGGAATTAGCCGCACTCATTCATACCGCGAGAAAAGAATCGGTAGATTGCGTTTGTGTGATGCATGGATTTGGTCAGGGCGTATTGAAAGCCGCTCTACCCCATTATCTTGTTCAGCACCCACATGTTCGTGCTTTTCACCAAGCTCCGCAAGAATACGGCGGCCAAGCTGCGCTTTTGGTACTTATCAATATGCCGCGCCAAAACCATCAACGTTAGCCTTTGCACCTAGCCAGTAAAGCGGGTGATAGTGTTTACTTACTTTGGTCGGCGCTGTTGTGCATGAAAAGATAGGTGTAATACACCATCATACCTACAATAATGCCTATACCTAATAGCGATCCCCAAACCACAGGGTCTTTAATCATTGCCCACATCATAATTGGTCTCCTCTTCAACTAACGTCATAGTAGAAGAAGGCGGAGCCGACATTTATGATCTAGATCAAGGGGATTATCTCGAAGGCCGGTTTCATTTTGCGTTGTTGATCTGCATCAATTTTTGAGGGGCGCGATACCTGTGACCACGCTTTATTAGCGAATGACTACTTAAAAGAAAATGCATTGGGTCTCCTGCCCTACCTGTTGTGCCGATTTTTCCATGAAAAAACGGGCGAGAGGAGACCGTGAAAATAATTCGCAAAAAGTTATTGCAAATCATTCTCATTTTCAATAAAGTAGATCCTGCCTGTTCGACGTTGGGTAAAAAACGGTCTTGGCTTAGCGTCGTAGGGGGAAGACGCCCGTCTTCCCCCTTTTTTTAAATCTACTGTAACCTAGGTTTACCTGCCTGCATCGCCGTCGAAAATAACCCTTACGCATAGCCCTTTTTGCTGCCTGTTTTGGATAACAAGGTGGCCGCCATGGGCATCACATATTTCACGGCACAAGGCCAACCCCAATCCGCTGCCATTCGCTTTGGTTGAATAAAAAGGTACAAGGGCATTTGTCATCACCTGTTCGCTCATGCCCTTTCCAGCATCTAACACTTCTAATACCACGTGGGAATTCTGCTGTTTAATGACTAAGTGGATGTCCCTTGGTGAACCACCCGCTTCATGGGCATTTTTCAGCAAGTTAATAAGTAATTGCTCAATTTGCACGGCATCGGCGTGCAAATTCACCGGCGTTGGCATATCCAAGGTAAATTCATATTGCTGTTTTAACTGTGCTATCACACTTGCCCACTCGATGGGGGCAAACACAGGTGTGGGTAACTTAGCGAATTTTCCGTAGCCTTGGACGAATTGATTAAGATGAGCAATTCTTTCTTCAATGGTAAGAAACACCCGCTCTAAACGGGGGTCTTGGTTTTGATTGGCGACGATTTTTCCGCTGTGCAGCAAACTGGATATTGGCCCTAACGAGTTATTGAGTTCATGGCTAATCACGCGGATCACTTTTTTCCAAACTGATACTTCTTGACGGTTTAGCTCGCGGGTCATTTGCTTGAGAATATAAAGGGTGTGCTGCTGGTTATTAAGTAAAAATGTGCCCTGCGCCAAATGCCAGGTTTCGACACCCTTTTCATCTTGCGGTAAGGTGAACAACCCTTCGCGGCTGTCTAGCATGACTTCAACTAAAGCGCTGGGTTGCTTTGAAAGCAAACGGGGCAAAGAAAGCCCTTCAAGGCGCTGATTAACCGCAAAAAAGTCTCTGGCTTGATGGTTGCTAAACACCACGTCGTTTTTATCGTTCACTAATAGCAATACATCAGGTGAGCTTTGCAATACTTTATCGAGCATTAATTCCCGCTGATGCAACCATTGCTTTTCTTTGCGAAGTGATTGCGCGGATGCATTGTAAAGGGCGCAGAGATGAGCGAATTCGTCGGTGGTGGAACATGCCAATGTGGCGGCATATTCCCCGTCTTTGAAGTTGAGTAACCCTACCTCTAACGCTTGAATATTCTGGCTCATCGATTCAGTGGCCTTGTACACAACAATGGCACATAGCCCAAGCGTACCCAACACACAAAGTATCTTCACCCCTAGAGACAGCGGGGCCAGATAGAGCATAGGCGACAACCCTATAGCCGTCGCACTCAGTGACGCTGCTACCAGCTTGGTTCTAATAGATTTCACGATTTATAGCTTATTTTGTATTTATCGAGTCGCCGGTAAAGCGCCTGTCGCGACAGCCCTACATGTTTCGCCACTTGCGCAATTACCCCATTGTAGCGCACTAAGGCGGCTTGAATTTCCGCCTCGGTAGGCTCACTTCCGGCTTTAACCAAAACGGTGTCTTCGCTATGGCTACTGGGTAAACCAAACGCGTCGGCATTTAACGGGCCATGCGGATGTAAGATATCCACTCTGCGGCATGCATTTTCTAGCTCTCTCACGTTACCGGGCCAAGGGTATTGAGTAATGGCCTGCTTTCCCGTTAAGCTAATTTCCCGGTTAGGCAAAAAGTGTTGAACCAGCGCCAATGCATCGTCACCCCGCTCGCTAAGTGGGGGCACATTAATTTCGATAACATTAAGGCGATAAAACAAATCCTCACGAAAATGCCCGTTTGCGATATCACTGGCTAAATCTGCGTTCGTGGCCGAGATAATACGCACGTTGGTATGCTGAGTTTTTACCGAGCCTAATTTTTCAAACTCGCCGGTTTGCAATACGCGCAACAGCTTGACCTGCCCCGATAAGGGTAAGGTACCAATTTCATCTAAAAATAGCGTGCCCCCGTTAGCGGCTTCAAAGCGCCCTATTCTGGACTTGTTCGCACTGGTAAATGCGCCGGCTTCAGCACCGAACAATTCAGCTTCAATCAGTTCTTGAGGCAGCGCACCCGCATTGACCTTAACAAAAGCCGCATGACGCAACGGGGATTGAGACTGTATGAGTTCGGCGATTTTTTCTTTGCCGCTACCGTTTGGCCCTGTTATAAGTACGGGTACATCGGACTTGGCCACCTGCAACGCCATATCTACCACTCGCTGCATTGCTGCGCTTTCATACACCAATCCCACACTGCGAGCGGCCTGTTTAGCGCTATCGTAAAGGGTAGACTGCTGTTTCACTGATTGATGAGTGGCCGAGGCTTCACCGAGGGCGATTAAGTTATTTACAGTGGTGATTAACTTCACATCATCCCACGGCTTTGGGATGTAGTCTGCAGCGCCGGCTTTCACCAACGCCACCGCATGCTCCAATTCGGTCCATGCGGTAATAAGGATAATCGGCAATAGAGGGTTTAGCTCTCTTAGCGCAAAAAACAGCGTTTTGCCTTCTTCGCCAGACGTGGTATCGGCGCTGAAATTCATGTCCTGAAGCACCAGGCTAATCGCTTGATAGTTTACGATTTGTAACGCCTCTTTCGGTGTACTAGCCGTAACAACCTGGTAGCCGTGGATTTCTAAAAGTAATGACAAGGCTTCCAACACCGCAGCGTTGTCATCAACAATTAAGATTTTTTTCATTCATCTGCGCTCTTATATACTACGAGTGGCGATACTCGGTGAAATATTGGCGGCACGCATTGCCGGCACAATAACGGCGAGTAAGCTCATTACGCATATTCCCACAGCCGTACCGATAACAAATTGCATTTCTAGGGCATTAATGGAATAGGCGTTCATTAATACGCGCCCTAAAAAGAACGCCGCAAATGACCCTATCACCAAACCTACCGTGCATATCATGGCATTTTCTACTAAGAAATAGCGAATAATATCCGACTTTCTCGCCCCTAATGCCCGACGTGTACCAATTTGCTTCGTCCGTTTACTAATATTGAATTGCGTAAGGCCAAGAATACCCAGCGCCGTAACTAGTACTAAAATAACCACTAAAACCATCAACATACGCATCATCAGCACATCGGTGGCATCGTAACTGTTTTTGCTTTCCTCCAGCCCCCTAATATTGATTATCACCCGCTGGTCATACTGACTTAGCATTTTGTCTTCAATCACCTTCATCACACTGTCGCGCTCAGACGCCTCGGTTCTCACCATCACGCGGTGAAAATTTTGCACATTAATAAAAGGAATAATGCTGGTTCTGCTACTTCGATCGCCTCTCGGCCAGGGGCTTTTCATTGTCTCAACCACGCCAATAATTTCTAGCGGCCGGCTCGACACATAAATGGTTTTACCCAGTGCCGATTCACCTTCAAACATCTCCTGCGCATAGGCTTGAGAAACAATAACGGTGTTGGGACCATGTCCGTCAAAATCGCTTCCAATAACCACCTCTTCCGGCCGAAAATTCCGCCCTTCCAGCAAGGTAACCCCAAAGGTGTCAAGTGTATGTTCATCGGCGTAATAGTAGGCCAGTGACAATGATTTCGATTCTTCTGGCGGTGGGCGTAGATGACTTGAGGTGGACGAACCGCCCCCGGTTAACGGCACCGCTTGAATAAACACGGCATCTATCACGCCTGGAATACGGCGAATCATGTCTTCATCTCGTTCTGCTTGTTGGTGCAAATCGATGTCTTTGCCAAATGTCATAAGACCAAAGCTAAATATCTCCTGCTGCACAAAACCGGTATCTTCTTTTAAATACGACAGGTGATCGTTAATCATAAATGCGGCATTGCTGACCACAGCCGTTGTCAGCGCTATTTGTAAAAACAATAAAATAGCCCCCACTTTTGAGCGACGCAGTGCATTAAATATAGGTTTAATTTCTAGCATGATACGCTCCTATTGGCTTTTGAGGTAAATGGCAGGCTGGGTTCTACACACCAGCCATGCAGGGTACAAACCCGCTATGAAACTTGCCATTAAGGCAATGGTAGGCGCCGCTAACAGCATAGAGACATCCATGGTAGCTAGGGCTTCATAATATCTGTTGGTAGTACGAACGCCCCACAGACCAAGTTGCGCAATCACAATACCCAAAATGCCACCGGCTAAGCCAATAACAGACACTTCCACAATATGCTGCGCAAATATGTGCTTCTTACTGGCGCCAAGGGCGCGGCGTACGCCAACCTCAGGCGCTCGTTTTAGAAATTTAGCCAGTAATAAGCCCAATATATTCGCCACACAGACAAGCAAGAACATAAAGCTCAAGCCAACGAGAATACGATTGTCCTCTGAGACCACCTGATTGTATTTTAACCATTGGGTGACGTTACGAAGGGCGTATTGCAAGTCATCGCGATTAAACCGGCCTTTCGATTGCTGATCTTCCATATAGGCCATTATCAACGCACTAAACGCTTCTTTTTCGGCCGCCGTATTAAGCTGTACCCAAAATTGCACCCAGACCAATTCAGATTGCAATAAGCTTTGGTAGCCATTTAAGGTTTCGTGTTTCCACCCATTGGTATTTCCCCACGTCCCTATTTCTTCTAAAGGCGCAATAGAAAAAGGCACATAAAGTTTTTCTGGGCTATTAAACGCACCGTTATTTAAGTCGTAATACTTAATGTGGTGATCCCAGTCTTCAACCACACCGACAATACGATAGCTTTTATTGTCTAAATAGATGGATTTGCCCACTGAGTTCTGGCCATTGAATAAGCGGTTGTTAATGGATTCGGAAATAACCACGACATAGGGTTTGCTCTGTTGTTCTTCCTTCGACCAAGGCGCTCCAAAAATGAAGGGCCGCTCAAAAATAGAGAAAAACTCTTGATAAACAAGACGGGCAGGTTCCATGGTAGGCTTAACGTCAGGGGTATTTAGGTGCACCGAAAACCCACTACGAAAACTCGGGCTTCTAGGAAAGTCTGCGTCTGCGTTGTAGAGGTTTATGGCATCCTGATAAGTCAGTTGGTAAGGAATATTATCATCTGTATGCCATTCGCCGCCTTCATCCATAATGTTTAACTGAGGAAAATGAATGGCCTGACTTTTATGAGGGATAGGATCCATCGACATCATGTGAAACACAGAAAGGCTTGTCATGGTTAAGCCAATACCTATTGCAATGGCAAACACCATTAATACGCTGATTACAGGCGTACTCTTGATACTTCTGATGCTTAAATCGATATAGTGAAGAAACATATTAGCCTCCCACTACGCTTTCATGGGCACTTTTTTCAGGGGCTGAGGCAGACGTTGCTGGCTTCCCTTGATAAAAGGTTAAATCGGCCAATTCCCCGTCTACCACTTGAATGTTGCGAGGGGCTCTACGGGCCAATTCAGGGTCGTGGGTGACCATAACGATAGTGGCGCCATTTTGGTTAATCTCTTCTAATAACTCCATAACTTGGCGCGCCATAAGGGTATCTAAATTACCCGTAGGCTCATCTGCCAGCAAAAAACGGGGTTTTCCGGCGAGCGCTCTGGCTATCGCCACCCGTTGTTGTTGCCCACCAGATAGCTGCTGAGGTAAGTGCCTGGCGCGGCTAGCTAGCCCCACCTGTTCTAAACATTCTAAAATTCGCACTTTACGTTCTTTTGCTGGTACTCCACGGTATCGCAAAGGCACTTCCACATTTTCGTAAATATTTAAATCAGGAATTAGGTTAAAACCCTGAAAAATATAGCCTATTTTTTGGTTGCGGATATCCGCGCGCTGATTATCAGACAAACCACCAATGTCTATACCGTCTAATGTATATTGCCCTGACGTAAAGGGTTCTAATAACCCTGCAATATTTAAAAAGGTGGTTTTCCCCGAACCCGATGGCCCCGTTACCGCAATAAATTCGCCTTCATTCACCGTAAGAGAAAAGTCTCTTAATGCATGGGTTTGTACACTGTCTGTTTGGTATATCTTGCCTACGTTGTGCATGGTTAACATTGTGTGTTCCTTGTTTTAGCGTAACAGCACCGAAGGCGCTTGGTTGAATTTTTCATAATTTGAAATAACTATTTCGTCGCCTTCATTCAGGCCGCCTAAAATCTCTATTTCGCGCATACTGGTTGCTCCTATTTGAATAGCCACACGTTCAGCTACATCGCCATTCACTAAATAGGCCGTATGTCCCCCTGCCTGCAAGAAGCTACCTCGAGCCACCTTTAATACATCTGTTTTGTTTTCCAGCAGAATACGAGCAGATACCTGCTGATTTTGGCGAATAGATTGCACACTGTTCTCAGGAAAGCGAACCCTTGCTGTGACTTGTCGTTCTACCACCTCTGGGGAAATAGAAACCAGGGTACCAAGTACTGTTTGCCCTCCCATGGTGAGCTCGACGTCCATGCCAATACCAAGATCGCCCGCGTAGCTTTCGGCCACATTAAGCTGTGCTTCATAGGCGGAAAGGTCCACTAGTGTCATGAGTAATTCGTTTTTGGCAACAAGGGCATTGGGTTGAATACGCACATTCCCCACCACGCCAGACACAGTGGCCTTTATCTGCAAATTGGCCAATTGACGGGCTAGTTCTACTACCACTAGCTCCTGCCTAGCCACTTTCTCTTCGGTGGTTTTAAGCTCAAAAGCCAGGGTATCGGTTGCCAATTCAATTTCGGCAAGCGCATGCTTGTGGGTCACTTTCGCTCGCGCTAAATTATCTTGTGCCTCTTCAAAATCAATTTGGCTAATAAGGTGGTTTTGAATGGATAAGGACGCCCGTTTGTCTTCACGCATTGCTGCATCAAGTTCAACTTTTGCCAAATCTGCCTGCTTGTTAAGTAGCAACGTTTGACGCCTAACATCCAATTGCTGTCTGGCGAGATCGCTGCGTAAGCTTGCAAGTACCAGTTGCTCCTGTTTCAGGTTGCTTTGCAATTCAGGGGAGTCAACAATGGCCACAGTGTCTCCCACTTCAATAAAATCCCCGGGGGTCACGTTGAGTAACACATAGCCTTGCTCTGGGCTATAAACCTGCGGCGCGTTAGCGGCAATTATTTTACCCGTGGTCACAATATCTCGAACCAAGTCGCCCTTTGACACCGTGTGTACTTTTAATGAGGCTTTCGCTACAGAAATAGCCGCAGGAGGCGCAGAAACGGCCACATACCCCATGCAGACAATGGCAATCACACACACGCTAAAAACTATCCAAGGCGTGCGGCGACGCTGCTGCTTTACCACGACATCTTGACTACTTGTATCCTTAATCATCGCTTTGCCCTATATCCCTTGTTTTTCGACATTGGCGAGAACCAAGCCAACAATCAAAACCAAAATTGGAAGACTTATGTAGTGAAAAAGCATCATCATCATGGTCTAGCCCTCTGAATAGTGAATAGGTTCGCTAACAGACATAGAACCTTGCTTACCTCGTTGCGAGTCACTGCAATCCAGTTACACAAGAACACGTACGCTCATTAGCCGTTTTATTTTTCTTACAACGACTAATACGATTTACATGCCATAATTTAAAGCACTGATAAATAGTGATTTTTTAAATTCAGAAAATAGAAAAGTGTCCGCAGCGGACACTTTTGACTGTCCGATTTAGAACAGTGTCCGCGGGATCATGCAGTGGGGCGTGTGAGAGATTAAGCGGTATAGAAAGCTAATTCGCGCAGGGTAAAGGCTAGGTAAACAGTTTCATAAACCAGCCTTTCTGCAAGTCTTCTTCGCAGGTTTTAAGTTGGGTTGCGTAACGCAAAGAACGTGCTTTTACTTTCGCTGCCACCTTTTTTAACCAAGGCTTTCTGTCATAACTTCTGCGTTTGTACCCCCCCCAGCCTTCATGGTAATTCAGGTACTGCGCGTAGGCGTCCCATTTAGACACACCATTAACTTTTTGAGACTTATAGATAAACCAGCCCATAAAGTCGATAGCATCTTCAAAGTCGTCTCTATCTGCACCGCGATTTCCCGTTTCGCGAATATAATCTGCCCATGTTGGTGTTTTAGCTTGAGAGTAACCATAAGCAGAACTCACGCGGCCCCACGGAATTAAGCCAAAAAATACATAATCTCGGGGAGGCAAGGCATCATGTCTAAACGAACTTTCCTGATACATCATTGCCATTGGAATGTGAATAGGAACGCCCCATTTATCCCGTGCGTCAGCGGCAGCGTCGTACCAATCGTCTTTCTCGTAAAAAATTTCGCAAAGGTTACTAATGTCCTTAGGAGGCGTGGTGGCGCACCCAGCGATGAGCAGCGGAAAAACAACGACCAATGTCGCTAAAAAAAGAACCCACGGTTTGAACTTTTGATGCATGACTTGTCTTAATTAATGTTCTAGTAAAATGTGTGTTTCCCTGGAACCTTTCAATGCCTGACACTTGTCAGGCATTTTTTTTTGCTGGCGGTTCGTTAAAGTAATCACGAATAAAGCTATCGAAGTCTTTGCTATCTGCAGCTTCAACATCGGCTTGGGCATCAAGGGAAGCTTGTGAAGCGGCTTGAAAAGCGTCTGCGTCGGTATGGGTATAAGCATAGCCCGCCATCTCCGCTTTGTAACGCTTTGCAAGTTCTAACCCGAATACACTATTATCTTTGTCGTCTTTAAGCAATGCATTCAATAGCACGCCTGATGGCGCTTTAGCTGGGTCTATTACTTTTTGCCATTCTTCGTCTACCGCTGCCATGTATTTATCGGTTTCATTAGCGGTATCGAGTAAAGCGGCCACTTGCTTAAATTGTGCGAATAGGGTTTCACACCACGCGGGTAAGCTTATCTCCTCCCCACCTTGAAGCAGCTTTAACTCTGGGTTTCGCCCTTCCAATACCACTTTATTCATATTGTCTTTTGCTTCAGTCAGCTGAGACTCATCAAGCGCTTCACTTGGCATAAGAAGACAGCTGAGTAAAAACACATCAAGAAAATGAAACTGACTTTCACTAATTCCAATAGCAGAAAACGGATTAACATCTAACGCCCGCACTTCAATATAATTGATGCCCCGTTTTACTAATGCATCAGTGGGCTTTTCCATAGACTGAGTGGGTTGCTTAGGGCGAATAGGAGAATAAAGCTCGTTCTCTATTTGCAATATATTGCGGCTTAACTGCTGATAATTACCTTCTTCTCCTGCAGCAAACTGACTAAATCGGGAAGAAGGTGTCCCCATCGCTTCACGAAGTAAGGCAACATAATTATCGAGTTTGTTATAACAGATTTTTAGCGATGATTGCTCGGCGCTGGTATACCCTAAATCGCTCATTCTCAATGAAGTAGCATAGGGCATGTAGTAAGTGCCTTGACCCACTTTTTTAAACGGTAGCCCGTGACTTTTGCCCGCGAGAAATGAGCCACACAATGCAGGTGAAGCACCGTATAGATAAGGAATAATCCAGCAAAAACGGCGATAGTTTCTAATTAACGAAAAATAGTCTTCTGATGTCTGTTCCTGACTATGATCTTTTCCATTAAGTTGCGCCCATAATGCCCAAAATGAATCGGGAAATGAAAAATTAAAATGTACGCCAGCAATAGCTTGCATCATACTGCCATACCGATTCTTAAGTCCTACTCGGTACACCCGCTTCATTTTACCCACGTTTGACTCACCAAAATAGGCAATGGGTATTTGCGACTCATCTTCAATAAAACACGGCATACTCAGGGGCCATATTTGCTCCCCATCAATATTATCGATAGTAAACCTGTGAATGTCTTTTAATTGGGCGATAGTATCTTCAGCACGGCTTTCTGGCGGTGTAATAAACTCAAGTAACGACTCTGAGAAATCTGTGGTAATCGACTCGTGAGTTAGTGCCGCACCTAACGCTTTTGGGTGTGGCGCTTGTGACAACTCACCATTGCTTTTTATTCGCAGCGCTTCACGCTCAACGCCTCGCTTTATTTGCTTGAGAGAAGATAAAAATTCAGGTGATTTAAGCGCATTCAGGCGCTCGTCGAAACAAGATGAGTTTACTGTCAATGTTCAAGTCCATAGCGTAGTTGTTCCCCCCGTTATGGGGGAACAGCAAATTAAAATCAAGTGGAAGCGATTAACCTAATGCGAATTAAGTATTAGTTTAGCGCTTCTTTGTGGTTCGCCTCTACCGATAATTCAATTATCGGCATGCCAAGTGATTGCAGTTGGGGCAGTAACGATGCTTTATCTCCCACTACAATGATTTGCATTTTATCGTCTATCAGGTAGCGCGATGCCAATGCTTTAATCTCATCTTTGGTTATGCTTTGAATAATGCGAACTTGTTCTTTTCGGTAATCTTTAGACAAGTTGTAATTTTGTAGCTGGCGAAGAAACCTTGCCTTACTGGTGGGGGTCTCAAACTCTAGCGCGTCACTTAGCGTAAACGCATTGCGCATAAATTTAAGCTCATCGTCAGTTGGCCCCTGCTCAATATAGTTTTCTATTTCGGCAAACATCTCGTTAATGGCGACTTGGGTTTGATCTGCGGTTACATCCGCACTCACTTCAAACCACCCCAAGGTTTTCCCACCTAAAAAGGCACTATTAGCCCCATAAGTGATGCCCTTGTCTTCCCGAAGATTAAGGTTAATTCGGCTATTAAACCCGCCTCCCAATGGGAAGTTCATCAGTCTGGCTTTAAAATAGTCGCCCGTGGCGTCGTAGGCGAGCGCCCGTTGAACCACATAAACAATGGATTGCACCGCTGAGGGGCTGTCGACTAAGAAAATGTTGCGCGTATCGTATTCTGGAAACGCTTTGTAGTCTTCAAAACTGTATTCAGGCCCTTGCCATTGGCCAATAAATGCAAGGTTTTTCATTACCTGTTGTTGGGGTAAATTGCCAACCACGACCACGCTGGCCTTACTGGGAGAGTAGTACTTAGCGTAGAAGTCTTTGACATCATCTAATGTAATGCTTTGGATAGAAGCAATGGTGCCTTCATCAGGTAAACTTACCCGGTTGTGGCCGCCAAAGAGCACCAAATCCCGCGCCCGTCTTGCCAAACTTGATGGGGTTTTAGCTTGTTGCTGAAGACCCTGAATCACCCGCTCTTTCATGCGTGCGAAATCCTCGGGCAAAAATGCTGGGGAAAAGAGCTTTTCTTTCAATAAGCTTAACGTTGGCTCAATGTTTTTGGTTAACGAGGAAATGTACACTTGCGAGTAGCGTCCGGCTGAACTGAAACGAATAGAGCTACCAAGTTTTGCCAACGCATTTGCTAACTCTTCGTTGCTGGAGTTTTGTGTGGTTTCGTTCATGAGAAGCGCCGTTAAATAGGCAACACCCTCTTTGCCTTTCGGATCGAGTAGCATCCCACCATCCATGCTTATTGTCATGGTCAGCGTGGGCGTTTCATCCATAGTGACACCTAACACGTCCATGCCATTACCTAGCTTTGATTGCCAATAGTCGGGTACATTCACCACAGGAACATCACCCGCTTCAGGTGCTATAGTTCTGTCGAAACTTGATTCAGGGGTTGTCAGGTTACTAAGCTGATCTTCTGTGGTATCCCTAGGCTCAGGAAGTGTTCTTACTGGGCGCTGGAAATTGGGCTTCGCGGCTTCAAGCTGCGGCTGCCCTTGAGGTACCACACTTAATACGACGCTATTGGCGTCTTTAATGTATTTTTTGTATACACGCATAACATCGTCGGCCGTTACTGCGTTGTACCTTGCAATGTCTTCAGACACCAAATCTGCTTTTTGGTGAAAGGTTTCGTTTGAAGCAAGGGTTGAAACTTTGCCTGCGACACTTTGTAAGCCAAACACTGTTGACGCTTCAATACTGCCCTTTGTACGCGCAAGGTCGTCAGCTTTCACACCCCGTTGTTCAAACTCAGCCAAGGTGGTGTTAATGACCTTTCTTAAGTCGCTCAATGCAGATATTTTTGCTGGGTTGGCGAGTGCGAGTAACTGGAATTCACAAGCTAGCTCTCGACAAGGGTGAGAAACAACCGCTTGCACCGCTAAACCTTCTTTCACTAGGTTTTTGTAAAACAATGAGGTTTTTCCACCACCGAGAATATCGGCTAGCACATCAAGGGGAGCTTCGTCTGGATGACGGGCATATACCGTAGGAAACGTAATTTGCAGTAACGGAAGATGCACTTTATCTTCTAGGGTCATATACCGCGTTTCCGGTAACGTAACCGGCTGAGGTTCAGGTTCTTCTACTGCTGGTCCACGGGGGATTTCACCGAAATATTTTTCAATCCACGCTTTTGTTTTGGCCACATCAATGTCGCCACCGATGGTAAGCACAGCGTTATTTGGGCCATACCAACGCTTAAAGAATGCTTTTAGGTCGTTAACATTCACTCTGTCTAGGTCTTCTACGTAACCGATGGTCATCCAAGAATAGGGGTGCCCTTCAGGGTACATAGCTTCACCGTTAAGTTCGTGTCTTAGTCCATAAGGTTGGTTGTCGACACGTTGCGCACGTTCGTTTTTAACGGTCTCACGTTGGTTCTCAAACTTGGTTTGATTTACCGCTTCTAACAAGTACCCCATGCGGTCTGACTCTAACCACAATACTTTTTCAAGTTGGTTTGCCGGTACTGTTTCGTAATAATTCGTACGGTCGGTATTGGTAGAACCATTTAGGCTGCCACCTGCATCAGTGATTATTTTGAAGTGCTGTTCATCGGCGACGTGCTTAGATCCTTGAAACATCATGTGCTCAAAGAAATGGGCAAAGCCAGATTTCCCCACCTCTTCTCTGGCAGACCCCACATGATAAGTCACATCAACATGCACTAGGGGGTCTGAATGGTCTTCATGTAAAATAACCGTAAGGCCATTATCTAATTGATACTTTTCATAGGCGATAGTCACTGCCGTGGTGTCTTTTTCGCCCTTGTCGCCCTTTTTATCACTTGTGTTTTGACAAGCTGCCAAACTACAAAAAACAATAAACACGGTGAAAATACGTGTAGCCCGCATTACTGACATGCTTCATCCTTCTATGGTACGTCTAGTGTGTGACGCTTCGACACACGCTTTTTTAGTCGTTTTAGCCCGACAATTCACCGAAGATTACCAGACTTTTTAGCGCTTTACTTGTATTGGCTTGCTATGATTCTATTAATTTGTGCATTTCTGAAATACACTTAACGCATCACAGTTTAAAGGAACACACATGGATCAGTCGGCAACAGTCTTAGATATTGAATTCGGAATGTCTCAGCTTAGTGGTAATAAAACACTGTTGTTAACCTTACTAAATAAGTTTTCAGACGAATATCGTGGTTTAGACGATGATTTACAGTCATTCATGAAAACGAGTGAGTTTGATAAAGCGTATTCGCTGGTACATACCCTTAAGGGTGTAACAGGCAACCTGGGGCTTTTCGCACTGCACAATGCTAGCAAAGCCGTGGAAAGCAGCGTAAGGAATGAAAAAACCTTGCCGTCAGGTTACCCTGAGTTTATTGCATTATTAAACGAGACACTGGCCGCCATTGCAGCACTTTCATCCGATGCGGTGAAAGAAGAAAAGCCTGCAGTAGACAGCGCGGTGGCCTCACAAGCCAAAGCTCAGCTTATTGCTGCACTTAGAGCCAGCGAGTTCATCTCACAATCGAAGCTAGACGAGTGGTTAGATGCCTTAGCGCTACCTGCAGACACGCGCCAAGCAGTGGAAGATGCGGTAGACGAACTAGACTACGAAGAAGCCATTGAACATTTAGAAAAATAGAGCCTGCAATGATTCCAATATTGTTTGACGATGAAAATATCCTCATCGTCAACAAGCCTGCTGGCGTGGCAATGCACGACAGTGATGCTCTCCCCTCTCATCACCCAGACCAGCCGCCCAAGGGCATCGTCAGCTTACTTAGAGAGCAAACCTCGTTAGATAAGCTGTTTCTGTGTCACCGACTAGATACTGGGACGTCAGGCTGCTTATGCTTAGCCAAAAATGACGTTACCGCCGCCGAAATTGGGGCGCTTTTTGCTGAACGCAGAGTAAGTAAGTACTACTTAGCGTTAAGCAATAACAAGCCCAAGAAGAAGCAAGGTACTGTGATTGGCGATATGAAAAATCGCCGTAACGGCCAGCACATTTTATTAAAAACCACCGATAACCCTGCAATTACTCAGTTTTTTAGCCAGTCTGCTAGACCGGGTTTACGGGGTTTTATTGTGAAACCCTATTCAGGAAAAACTCACCAAATACGCGTGGCGTTAAAAAGTTTAGGAGCTCCCATTCTTGGTGATACTCTGTATGGCGACAAAGGGCAAAATAGCCACGCTGACCGTCTATATTTGCACGCTGCGGTTTTAACGCTGCCATTAAAAACACAAACAATCAGAGTAGAGGCACCGCTTTGCCAAGGTAGCGAATTTGATGACGAGCAGGTAAAAACTTGGCTAGCTTCGGTGAGTCAGCCAGAGCAACTTCCTTGGCCAGTGGTGCCTGATAAATACCAGCACATCAGTGAAAAGCCTGCGTTTACGTCATTAAACAAAAACAATGACGAGCATTAACCCTACCCTACACATTGTTGGTGCCGGCGCCATTGGCAGTTTGCTAGCGGCAGGTGCCCAGCGACAACACCTTGCCTACCAACGATATCCACGAACCATGGCGAATATTCCTCATTACGCTACGTGGATAGATAACAGCAAGGTGCCTTTATCAATGCAAACAGCACAGGCCAATGTGCTGGCAAAAAACGACGTATTGGTGCTTCCTTTGAAGGTGTATCAGCTGGAATCGGCATTGTCCTATTGGCGGCCTTATTTGATTCATTCCCCTGCCCTCGTTTTGTTGCACAACGGCATGGGCGGTTGGGAAATAGCCCAGCAGATTTTAGGCCCGCATTATCCACTGTTATTGGCCACCACAAGCCACGGTGCATTCAAACAAATAGACGATAAGGGCAAAGCCTTTATTACCTATTCTGGAAAAGGTAGCACGCAAATTGGTGCGCCCAATAAAGGCAACCGTCTTTCCCCACCACTCTCCGACGCAATAAACCTTTTGCACAACGCATTACCCCCTGTTTCTACGCCAGACAATATTGTGCACGCACTATGGCAAAAGCTCTCCGTCAATATGGTGATTAACCCGCTCACCGCACTTAATCATATTCAGAATAAACACATATTGGACAGTCAATTTAGCGATGTTCGCCGCGCACTTTGTAAAGAGTTTGTAGACGTCGCCAATGCCTGCGGGCTTGTCTTTAATGAAACCAAGGTTCATGAACACGTATTAGCCGTTGCCAAAGCAACCGGTGAAAACTACTCAAGTATGCATCAAGACGTGCTTCACGGCAGGCCAACGGAAATAGACGCCATTAATGGGTATATTGTGGAAATGGCAAAGAAAAAGGGTATTCACGTTCCCGTGAATACCCTTATGGTAGAGCGTATTAAGGCGTTAAATCTTTAAAGACTTAGCGCCTAAACGTTTATCGATAATGGCTAAAGCCTACGCTTACTAACCCTCTTACTCGCCCGCTTCTTGCGCGTCTTTCGGCGCTTGAGGCTTCATATGTGGGAACAAGATAACGTCTTTAATCGTTGAGCTATCGGTAAATAGCATAGCTAAACGGTCGATACCAATGCCTTCACCCGCTGTTGGCGGTAAGCCGTACTCAAGTGCACGAATATAGTCATCGTCAAAGTGCATGGCTTCATCATCACCCGCGTCTTTTTCTTCAACTTGCTTTGCAAAACGCTCAGCTTGGTCTTCTGGGTCGTTAAGCTCACTAAAGCCGTTGGCTAATTCACGTCCGCCTACGAAGAACTCGAAACGGTCGGTAATGAACGGGTTGTTATCATTACGACGTGCCAGCGGCGATACTTCCCACGGATATTCAGTGATAAACGTAGGTTGTTCAAGCTTCTCTTCAGCGGTTGCTTCGAAGATTTCACACAGGTATTTACCCGCGCCCCAAATACCGTCAACTTCAGGCTCTTTAATATGAAGCTGCTTTGCCATCGCTTTAAGCGAATCTAGGTTCGCCTCTGGATCGCGAATGGCCGCTTCGTCAGCTTCAGGCCAGTATTTAAGAATCGCCTCGCCCATGCTCAAACGGTCGAACGGCTTACCAAAGTCATACTCTACTTCAGACGTTACATTACCTTCAGCGTCTTTCGTTGTGTTCTTGATAATGCTGGTACCAAGAATGTCTTCCGCTAACGTGCGCAGCATATCTTCGGTAAGGTTCATCAGGTCGTTGTAGTCTGCATACGCTTGGTAGAATTCAAGCATAGTAAACTCAGGGTTATGACGGGTTGATAAGCCTTCGTTACGGAAGTTTCGGTTAATTTCGAACACACGCTCAAAGCCACCAACAACCAAACGCTTAAGGTAAAGCTCTGGCGCAATACGCAGATACATGTCGATATCTAGCGCATTGTGGTGAGTGACAAACGGCTTCGCCGTCGCGCCACCTGGAATAACCTGTAGCATTGGCGTTTCTACTTCTAGGTAGTCACGCTCGGTCAGGTAATTGCGAATACCATTCACAATTTTACTGCGGATCATAAAGGTTTTGCGGGTTTGTTCGCTTGTGATCAAGTCAACATAGCGCTGGCGATACTTGGTTTCCTGGTCGCTTAAACCGTGGAATTTTTCTGGCAACGGACGAAGTGCTTTGGTTAGCAACTCGTATTGCTCCATGTTCACGTAAAGGTCGCCTTTACCTGACTTATGCAGGTCGCCCGCTACGCCAATGATGTCACCAATATCCAGTGCACCGTATTTAGCTTTAAGCGCTTTTTGCGTGTCTTTGTCTGCGTAAGCTTGAATGCGACCTGTCATGTCTTGAAGCAACATGAAAGGACCACGCTTTGCCATAATACGGCCAGCAATGCTTACCTTGTTGCCCTGCTCTTGCAAGGTTTCTTTGTCGAATTCACCGAACTTAGCTTGCAGCTCATCCGCATAGTTTTCACGACGGAAGCTGTTTGGGAAACCGTTGGCACGGCACTGCTCGCGAATAGCGCTCAATTTGGCACGGCGCTCTGCAATCAATTTGTTATCGTCTGTTTGTTGGTCAGTCATAACCTTTCACTTCGTTGTTCGGTTTACAGCCCAGATTTTAGGCTAGCTTCAATAAATTTGTCCAAGTCGCCATCTAGCACGGCTTGAGTGTTACGCGTTTCCACGCCAGTGCGCAAATCTTTAATGCGAGAGTCATCCAATACATACGAACGTATCTGACTTCCCCAGCCGATATCTGACTTACTGTCTTCCATCGCTTGTTTTTCAGCGTTTTGTTTTTGCAGTTCAAACTCATAAAGTTTTGCTTTCAACTGCTTCATCGCTTGATCTTTATTTTTGTGCTGCGAGCGGTCGTTCTGACACTGCACCACAATGCCCGTTGGCTCGTGGGTAATACGCACCGCTGAGTCGGTTCTGTTTACGTGCTGACCACCCGCGCCAGATGCACGGTAAGTATCAATACGCAAATCAGACGGGTTAATGTCAATATCAATGTCGTCGTCGATTTCTGGGTATACAAACGCCGATGAGAACGACGTATGACGGCGGTTACCCGAATCAAACGGCGACTTACGCACAAGGCGGTGAACGCCGGTTTCTGTACGCAACCAACCAAACGCATACTCACCTTGCATACGAAGCGTCGCACTTTTTATACCGGCCACATCACCGTCTGATACTTCAATCAGTTCGGTTTTAAAGCCGTGGGCTTCGCCCCAACGCAAATACATACGTAACAGCATGTTTGCCCAATCTTGCGCCTCTGTACCGCCAGAACCCGACTGAATATCAATATAGCAGTCGTTTTCATCATTGGGGCCAGAAAACATACGGCGAAACTCAAGCACTTCTAGTTGCTCAATTAAGCCTTCAAGTTCACTTTGGGCCTCAACGAATGTGTCTTCGTCTTCAGCCTCTACCGCCAATTCCACAAGACCTTCAACGTCTTCTGTGCCTTGGTCGAGCTTATGGATCGTTTCAACAATCTGCTCTAGGGCTACTTTCTCTTTGCCAAGCGCCTGCGCTCTGTCTGGCTCGTTCCAAACGTCAGGGCTTTCTAATTCTCGGCTAACTTCTTCTAAACGCTCTGACTTTGCATCAAAGTCAAAGATACCCCCTAAGCGCATCGGTGCGCTCGCGGATATCTTTTATCGCATTCGTAACGGGGTTTATTTCAAACATAGTCCGCTTATTTCGTTAAAAATTTAAGACCGCGGATAGTACCGAATTTGAAGGAATTTTGATAGGGGTTGGCGCAAATATTGCGGCACTTAAAACGTTTGATAGTTCGCACCTGCCCTGAGCCACTGGATGACACTTTCCTCTAATGCCTCAACGGATTGCACTTTATTGAGGATTAAATCGCTTGTGCCCCGTGTTTGCATGTTTGTCTTAATATAAGCATCCCTTAAAAACTCATTATATTTGACCAGATACTGTTTTATATTCTCACTTGAGTCTAAACCTGATTGCGCTATATTTCTCTGAATAACGCGAGAAAGGCAGATTTCTAAAGGCATATCCAGCAGTACAACTTTGTCTATTAGCGCGGAAATAGGTTCCCTGCATTTTCCAAACGGTTCTTCTACAAAAATGTATTCAGCTTCAGAACGAGATACCAATTCCAGTAATGCTTTATCCATTCGAGGCGTTTCAACATCTAAGACATTTGCACCGTTAGTCACCCATTTTTTGATGTCTTTTGGATAAGTCTGATCATCTACAAAATCGTCGAAGAGAACAGAGGGGCACGACAGAGAATGAGATAACGTTTTAACGAGTGACGTTTTTCCGCATCCAGATATACCGCTTATTGCTACTACTTTCATCGATTAAATTTTGCCATTTACGTGAAACCTAAGTGCGAACTAACGTTGAGCTAAGAGGGGGGGATACGTGGGGCATAATCGCAAAGCCGCCCCGTTTATTGGCGTAATTTACTGGCTGTTATTGATATGTCGCTTTTCTACGTTGTTACGCAATAACCATTTTCGATACCTCTATCGTAAAACCGATTAAGGCCAAAACCAGACCAACGCCCCCAATAGCATTTCCTCTACCAAGAACAACTCCAAGTCTTACGAATATTTTACTAATATAGATAATCAGCCCGAGAAATACGGTAAATATCGTAAATGCTATGTTTGCGATAAAGCTCATCGAGGGTTCCCAGATTGAGACTACAGCGACAGAGATAACCCAAACGAAAATATAAGAACCTGTAGCTATCCAATTCCAGTCTTGTCTCGTTCCCGGTCTACGTACGAATTGAAACTGAATTCTTTCAAAGAAGACTTTGACGCTTTCCGACAGCTTCGGTAAATAAAGCTCGATCGTAACCAGCAATAAACCGATTGTTTGAATTGTAAATCCAACCCAATGTATTACGTTATCAGCCAAAATATATAACCTCTTACTATGTCGTTTTAACAATCAATATCGTTCACAACATTGGTTTCAAACGATTGGCGACGTAACGCCTTGTTTAATGTGTAGCAACCCATGGGCTAAAATAGGAAAGAAGTGACAGATGCCCACCTGTAATGCCCAGCTTACTTGGTTTGTTAAACCCTACTACTTTGCCAACGCCTGTATTTTTGATACGACTAGTTCTGGATCTGAAATATGTAAATGGTGCTTTTCTGATTCCGAATAGATGATTTCGACATCAGCTGAAAGTGAGTTGAAATAGTCTTCTGCACCCTGTTCTAATGATTCCATTTTTTCCGCAATGACGTCAGGAACAAAAGGAGGATCGTAGGGCTCTTCAGTTTGTTTTGAGCGAATGACGATAATGGGCTTAGCGTCAAAATCATTGGAGCCTGATAGTTGTTGGTAGCTTTTCATATGATCGACATTTTCCGGCACACGTTCGAACATTGGGTTTAAAACACTTTGTTCAAATTCCATATAACGTTTCAACGCTTCGTTATCGGTTTCAAAACCTTGAGGCCAACGAGTTCCCATTGTGTAAAAGTACCCAAGAGTAGGAGGAGCGATAAACACAGCACCCAATACTTCATCTGGGTAAAGGTTATTGTAAGCAGTAATAATGTACGAGGCGTAAGAGCCTCCGGCAAAATAGTATGGCGGATGTATGTTTGCAGCAGATAAAAGAGCACGAAGGCGTTTAGCGTTATCGTTAATGGTAAAAGGAACTGGCCCTTTTTCGCTTTTACCTAAACCAGAACGATCATACAGACAGATACTATAGTGGCCTTTGAGCCCTTTAATATTATTTAACCAGACCCCATCAGAGCCAGAACGACCGAACCCTTGTTCAAGTATTAATTTTGGTTTGTCGTTTTCATAGCATTCCAAATAGAGACTAAAGCCTCCGACATCATACATTCCAGATTTGGTTGGGATCAGTTCATCGGCCGAGACCCCATGGCTAAGCAGTATTAGACATATAGATAATAATTTGTGAAACATCGTGATTCCTTTCTCATGGGTTTAACGCCCGCAGTCGCGGCTGGTTTGGAGCGATAAAGAAGCGGAAAGGCGTTCCAACAACCTGCGTTTGTTATGCCTTTGCTTTAAGCTCATCTATGGCCTTGAATAGTGCAATTCTGTTTTTTGATGATTTATCCATGGTATATCCACATTCAACACAAGATGCTCGGACTTTATCTTCCCCGAGAGGAATAACTACAGCTTTACTTGAGCACTTAGGACAAGCAATCAAAACTGGGTCAGCTTATGTAGGTTTACTCATTGTAAACCTATGCTCTCGCCCATCTTCAAATCGAATATTACTCATTGTTCCGTCGGTGCATAACGTTAAGCTAAGGGTCGCAGATGCGTGGGGCATAATGGCGAAGCCGCCCCGCGTGTATGCGTCCCAGCCCGCACAGCGGGCGAACTTCATTTTTTGTTATACACAACTTAATTCGAAGAACTGCTTTCTTGTTGCAAAAAGAGCAGGATTTTTTCTAGAGAGTAGAAAAATAACTGCAAAACTACATTTAAGCCAACAATGATAGCCCCCCAAATAAAGCCATTCTGACTTGAATGGTAATCAAGACCTAGTTCTGAGTGATTGCGAATATTTGAATCTATCAGTGCCCAGTTAGCCAATAAAGCAATAATTAAAAAAACAAACAGCCAAAATGATGAAAGAAGTTTGTATCGCTTAACAATTTTTTTGATATTTTCTTCTGTCACGTAGAGTCCCTCCTTGGTATAACGCCCGCCTAACACGCAATGTGTTGGCATGGCTTTTTGCGTTGTTTGCCAAAACCATGACAACAAACATTGTCGTAGTTGAGGTGCGTGTATGGATAATAACTCATGTAAATCATCCTGATTTTAATCAGTGTGAGGTAAAGTGAGACCCAGGCTTTAGCAGCAACTAAAGCTTTCTTTTGTGGTAGTTCGATTGAGCGATGGCTCCTCAGTTGAGAGACCGATAACAAGAAAGAACACCACAAAGGACTCCAAGCTCCACACTCGAATAGTCTACTGGGTCTCGATTGCACCGGTCACCGGACCGCATTATGCAAGCAAGAGTTAGCTTAGTATGAATACAAAAACAAAGCAAAACGTTAGCGTCGGTGTTGATACGGGTAAGTTTCAGTTGGATATTTATATCCGCCCACTCGACATATATTTCACCGTCAATAATGATGAAAAAGGCATTAAAGTAGCCGTTAGAACAATCAAGAAATATTCACCCGGTCGTATCGTTATAGAGGCCACTGGTCGTCTTGAAATGCCTTTTATCATGGCATGTGCAAGCGCTAATTTACCCTTTGTTATTGCGAATCCTATCCACGTAAAACGCTTTGCCGGAGCGTTAGGCCAGCGAGCAAAAACTGATAAGCTCGATGCGCAATTAATTGCGCATTATGGTGAAGCCATTCAACCCAATCTCTCTCAGCTAAAGCCAGAAGCGATGCAGGCTATGAGTGATTTAGTCGCAAGAAGAAATCAATTGTTGGTCATGCAAACAAGGTAGGAAACGTTTTAAATTTTTCTTGCACTGGCAAATTACCAGCAATGCTTACTATTTCTCTATTCACCGCTGCGCCGAGTGGAAAGAACGTCGTGAATTGACGGGGCACATTCAATAACTCTGCAAGATCGTCTACTTTTTCACGAACTTGAAAGACGCGTAATAAAGCACCGTATTGCTTATGTTTATGCGTATATTGCGCATACCCAGTTCTATTCTCTGATAACGGAATCTCAACTATGTCACCTATTTTTGGACGTTTACTCATAACTTCCTTGGAGGCTAACGCTGTTTGAAGCGGCTAAAGAAAGCTGGCTATACTGAGCGAAGCGAACAGCCAGCTTTTTGTGTCCGCCTTGAAACCCCTTGTTATGTGTTGGACTCTTCGCTAGTACTCATTAGAACCAAGCGGAACTCACCAAAGTTTTTACCAAGAATAAGCTTAAATGGAATGATTGAAATTCCTAGGCCGATTAAGAAGCCAATGGGTTGAACAATTAACTTAATCGTATCTGTAGAGGCACCAAGCATACCTAGAATAAAACCTAAAACACCACCGGCAATAGCGCCAATAATAACAGCTCCAATAATTGCTATGATGTTCCGCCAAATATATGACCACCAAATCCGAGTGGCTCGTTTCCATGTTATTTCTAATTCCATTTAATACTCCTTAGTTTGATTGAGATTGACACATAACGCTAAGCTTTGGGGCGCAAACACGGGGCTATAATCGCGAAGCGGCCCCACGTGTATGCTCTCCAGCGAACGCAGTGAGTGAGTTGATTGGCTTGTTATGCGCTTTTGGCAAGTTTAAAACTACACCTTTCAGGAAGTCTCTTTATGAATTCCTTCGGCATGTAAAAGCCAAATATAATATATTTTCGCTCCTCAAATAACACTTCTAAGCTTACGCTTTTTCGTCCTCCCCCAATATGATATTCAGCCCAATTAGGCGAAGTTTTTATAACTGTTCCGGTAAAAGCAATAGTCGCATTTTTTTCCAATATTCTGTTTGTCGAATAGGAACCATACAATGGAACGATATAGCCTATAAATTTGTTATTAAGATAGAAATCGTGATCAGAACCTTTTTCATCAATTAGCCTGATTTGTAAATTATCTTGTTCGCGCAAATCGAAAATAGGATAAACCTCGCGTTCGAATGTATTAAAACAGCGCCTTTCGATTTTCTTATCACCAAAAAATGGAGAGCAGCCTTGAAGAAAAAATAGCAATATTATTAGATACTTCCTCATATTCTAAATTCCTTGGCACATAACGCTTGGCTTTGTGGCGTACCGAAGCGCTAGCGTAGGTGCGTCCGACAACAGCCACTTGTTAGAAGTCTTACGAACCAACAGACCCCGTTCTATAGCGCCGCACAAAATCTCCGAACGCGCTCAGACCAAGGCGGGTACGCTGTTCGTACCATTTGTACAACCCGGAGTAATCATCGAACACTAATTCAGTTTCGTTTCCGTTTGCATCAATTTCAACGACCTTATGCGGAAGAGAAGGAGGAAACTTACTATCACCTCCCATCTGAGCCCAACGATTTGCCATCGACTGAGGTGCAAAACGTTTTATCAGAGCTTCGTACTCACTTAGACGGTCTTTTTTACCGCTTATAGCGTTGCCAATTGGAGCGGAAAAATAGTCATAAAACTCGAAAAGGGCGTCGAAAAGCTGCCCGACTTGGGCGTAACGACCTTCCTTCCAGCGGCTAACAAATACGTCTTGAAACTCAAACCAATTCACTAATCGGATGTTTGAGTTCTTCGCTGCTTCATATGCACCACTTTGGAATCCGTTTCTTGAGATTAAAAAACCGATGTGCGCTCCGTAATCGGTAACAACCGTTCGAAAGCTGTGCACGACGCTTTTTGGAACGGCCTTGCTCCAATATTTGCACTCGCAAATATACGTCAGGTTAGGGCTTATTGATGCGTCAATTGCATGTACATCCACGTCAACTTCTCCGCGGACAGTTTCGATAGTTCGCTCCACCTCCGACTCGCACCCGCAAACCTGCAGAATCGAGGCCACTTTATCCTGAAGATCGCGCCAATCAGTTGGTTCTTGTGAGTAGATCACTATTGTTCCCAAAGTGGCTTTATTTCATGGCCAGTTATTATTGTATGAAGAGCGCATGTGGCTTCGTGAGTAACTGCTGATATTTCCACGAGCTCTTTGATATAGACAGTTTCTATAGTTGTTTTAAGACTACCACGTGCGCTCATTGATGAAAGCTGAACTTTACCACTATCTGGGTCACAGCCGAGATTGCTGTGCATGAATTTATTTCGGCCTTTCTGTGCTCGCTTGATGAGCTTTATAACTTTCTCATACCCTCGAAGCTCAGGATATTCACTTACTGTTTGTTCAAATAAAGTAGCTAGTATGTCTACGCGCTGTTGAAAATTAGAGTGAGCAAGCATTATTGCACTCCGATAATCATATGTTCCTGAATACCCAGCTAATTTGCTAATACCAATATTGACGACATTTTCTAATACTCCATATAAAGAAGAAATCCTACCCAGCTCAATCATGTACTCATTCGGAAGCGGCCAATTATCCTTGAGGTTATCTCGTTTCACTCGGTATTCCTTGTGATGCTTAACTTCCGTTTAAGGGGCACAAACGCATGGGTTATAATGCGAAGCAACCCATGTGTTTGTGTCCCAGTGTGCGTCAGCGCACGCCTTGAAACGTTTGTTATACGTTACCACTGAGTTTTTTTAAACCTCTTTAATGGCATAGTGACGTACTGCATTTTTTGAGGCAATTCCCCAATCGGAGTTTGATACTCTTTTTTGATGTTTTTCGAAAGCTTCCTTGTTAATGAACTCTTCGTAGACGTCAAAAATATTGGGCTCATGTATTCTTTGAGTAACTTTAAATACTAAGCATCCATCCTCTTGTTGAGTTAGCTCAATATGTTTGGATAGCGCAGATTTGACTAATGTGATTTGGTCACTCGGTACATCAATGTACCCTGATAATACGGTTTTCTTCAAACTGACTTCCTTTTCAACAACGTATAACGCCCAACATAAACGGCGCGAGGTATGAGCGTCCAGCGACCGTAGGGAGCGAATTTGATGTGATTGTTATATGCCATGTGGCAATTTCTCCAAACACTTTTTCAGTAGATTTGCAGAGTGCGTGAAATTGTCGAATTGCTCTTGGAGTCCATATGCCCACTTTATCCCATGAAAAAAATTGTTTCTGAAACGGTAAACTATTGTCAGGCACGCTATCAGCTGGGCCTTATTGTCTATATTCTCTCCAAGCAAAACCGATCTTACGCGCTCGGGATTATCGTTATTTCGCAGGTGCAGATGGTCGAAACGGTTGTTAGTATTTCTGTCTTCGATATATCGGTCTTGGAAGTAAACCAATTGATCTTGGAACCAATCAACCTCGAAAGCTTGAGGCCCAAGCTGCTCTACTACCTCAGCGATCTTTCTTACAGAGGCATTGTTCTCTAGCACTTGGGCTTCGAACAATGTCCACAGTAGCGTAAATCGCTGCAGCGCTTCATGCTCCGCCGGTGAAAGATTAGTTACCCCAGGTGCGATCATTTCTATATCAGCTAACTGAGCCACGGAAGCTCCTCTGGCATATAACGCCTCAATAATAGGCGCAGAAATGCTTGGCTAAAATTAGCGAAGAAGGAGCGCAAGCCAAGCGTTTTTGCGTCCTTTTGGTTGACTTGTTAAGTTACCTATTGAGACGATACAAGCCACATTCATTAGCCCACTTTGCAATTTGAACAGCATGTTCTGGATTACGCATATAGAAAACATTTGTGTCGTCCCAACTTTCGAAATACACGGCTTCTAATTCAGGCAACACAACTTTATAAAAGTGACTACTATCCACATTATGTTGAGCACACATCAAGTATTTTTCTTTAGCTGTGTTTGAAGTGAATTTACGAAATTGTGGTGTTGCTGAAATCCACCGACCTTTGAATGTGAAATTTAGAACTTCGGTATTGTCGATCAACTTTTTAGCAAATTTAACGAACTTTGAATCTCGGCTATTTTGTTCCTCGACAGAAACGTCAGATAAGTATTTGATTGAATCTTCTTCTCCCAGCCATCGATCGAAAACTGAAATTGCCATATAGGTATATGCATCAGTTTGTTCCACAGCAACTAACTTATCCAAGTCAGGAAACTTTTTCCGAAGATTTAATTGCGATTGTTTATCCAGAGCTAGAAATTTGCGCATATCTTCCTTGGTAACTTAACGCCACAATAACCGAGCGGAGCTAAGCGTGGTATTGTGAGCAAAGCGAACCACGCTTAGCGGAGTCCGGTTGATTGTTTTGTTAAGGCTGCACACTGGGAAGTTGCTCCTCACCTGAAATTGACAAGCTCTCTAAATCAATGTTTGCCCAATAACCGATATTGTCTCTTTGAAATACTATTATCACAGACTTTTCGTTGACGGTTTTGTACCCATTAACAAAGTCGATATCTTTTAGTAGTTCAACATAACCTTTACCGTTTGGTTTTGATATTGCAACAGTAAGTAAATCGGAAGAAGTTAGTGCCTTATCATTATTTGTATCGGATTTAACCACATAGTAAAGAATTGCTTTCGTATCTTTAGACTGTTCATCATACCTTGTATTTGGTAGCTGATTAGTTTGCGTAATCAAATAATCATTTTTGCCAAACAACCAATACTTTTTATTGTTGATAACATCAATAAATAGATGGTTCCTTGTCGAGGATGCAGATTTACTGTAGGAACCTCTAGAATAGCTTTGTTCTGAATGAAGCGGAATCATAAAAAGGTCAGATCCGCTAATGGTTGTAATACCACCGAGCTGCCACTCCTCTTTTTTTGCTGGAGACTCTTCTATATTGACGATATTTCTTACGCTGCGGTCACGTGTTATTTCTTTAAATATCATAATACAAGCAAATAAAGCTAGAGCAACGCCTAGGACGCCAACCAACATAATGACGATGGCGTTGAATCTCCATATATTTTTGAATACTTTACTTTCTTCCATCTCGAATCCTGATTTATTATTGAGCCTTAACGCCCCTATTAAACGGCACAGACTTGCTGGCTATACTTGCGAGGAACGAGCGCCAGCCAGCGAGTGTGGGTCCGGTTGAATGGTTTGTTATGTTTTTGATTGCATATCCTTAACCCACTTTTGATTAATTAGCAGCAATACAATACCAAACACGATAAATACACCACCCATTATGGACGAAAGCCCCAAACCTCCGGTTTTGATATAAGAAACTATGACAATGGCAAGCCCCGCAACTAAAAAGAATGCAGGCATGAACATTCTATTTTTACTTTGAGCTTCTACAGTTACTAAACTTTTATTAACCATTGAATCAACAGCGGCAACCTTTTCTTGGCAAGTATCAGCGCAAGCAATAGAACCATTGACTTCAGCAGCACAAAGACTGCAAACACCTTTGTGGCAGTATTTACAAAGTCCAACTGCTTCGGACTCTTGATGAGAGAAACACTTCATAAAACATCCTTAAAAAAACATAACGCCCGCATTTGTGGCTGGTTTGGAGCGCAGCGCAAAACCAGTCCGACAACATGCGCTTGTTATGTTAATTTTGACGGTAAAACCGATTTTGCCGCTTCCACTAATTCTTTAGTTGCAGTAGAGATTGAATTAGCATTTTTTGAATCACCCTTATGATGAATTGGGCTAGCATATATCTGCCCTACTGATTCCATTATCATTTTGTCTTTATTTTCTTTATTCTCCAACTGCTCAGCATAGGAGTTAACTGTTAGAGCAACGGCAGATTTAAAGGCGTACTCCTCTTGGAAATTACGTTCTTTAACGTATTGCGAGATTGAAAATAGCAATAGACCAACAGCAGGCAGAGCCTTCAGCGAATTAATTGCTATAACTTGCCAAGATAGCCCACTCAAATCCCCATTTCCGAAAAGAAAGAATATCCAAGCTATTGTAGCGATTGCAGTAATCGGAACTGCCCATTTCCAAAACCCTATTGATGTTATCAACTCTGATTTTCTTTGCTTAAATGTTTCGAATAGAGATGCACCCACCTCCCTTTCTATAAGATCATCAAGGTATTTATTTCTTTCCTCAAAGTATTCCCGCTTCCCTTCGACAAAATTTAGTTTTTCAGTAAAAGTTTCCTCTAATTTCTCATAGACCTTTTTACGAGACTCATTTTCTGCTTTACTTTCGCTTAATAAGCTTGACATCTCTGACAACAGTTTTTTAATGTTTTCAGATAGCTCATCCACGTTAACTTTTTTATCTTCTGCCTGCTCTAGCAACGAGTTTATTCTTTCTTCAAGGGTTGCCGATTTAGTATGTATTTCAGATATCTCATTTGTATGCTGCCTAGCAGACGATAACAAAGACTCAATCTCACTCAATTCAGTAGACTTAGATTTTATAAATCTATTTACCTCATCCTTCTTCTCATCTATTTTAGAAATTAAATCAGATAACCTATTGGAAGATTCTTCAACATGCTTGGAAACTAGGTCGATACGATCTTTGTCTTCTTGAACGCTAACTTCTGACGAGCGGAAATACTTTCGTTTTGATTTTTCCCAAAAACCATTTATCGCCTGATAATGAATCAGTTTATTTAGCGCGGGAATACTGGCTGGAAAATTTTTGGCGTTTATTTGAGATAAGAGATTTGTAAGATCTTGGTGTAAATTTCCGTTACCGTATTCGTTTTGAAAATGGTATTGGAATGGCATTGCCTTTGCGTAAACGCTATCGATCTCTTCTCTAAATTGCGCAAAAACTTTTCTTACAGCCGATACATATTCCTTCGCAGAGTATTCTCCTATTTTTACATCTGACAAGACTACGCTATCACCATACTTAGAAGCGACCAGCTTGCCTAAATCTAGAGCGGAAAAAGCCTCAAGTTGACCTTTGACTTGGTTTATTTGATTTTGGTTCATCGGTTCCTTCTTAGAACATAACATTAAGCTAAGCGGCGCAGTTGCGTGGGGCATCATGGCGAAGCCGCCCCGCGTAAATGCGTCCGAGCGACCGAAGGGAGTGGTCTTAAGCGCTTTGTTAGAAGCAGAGCCAGTTCCTTTGGTCTTTTTAAAAACTGTTGAAGCCAGCATACGATTGATTGTTAACACAGACAAGCAAAACGACTGTGCAGTAATGTTTTTGATTTGACTGGAGCTAGCC
>Ga0208813_1000022_pt1 | contig 201743 bp, 188 predicted proteins | sample MalvireepMed_904_FD_184250 | JGI IMG/M metagenome (GOLD analysis project Ga0208813, IMG submission 184250) | Marine viral communities from the Global Malaspina Expedition - Malaspina viral metaG DeepMed_904 (SPAdes) (version 2) | ecosystem: Environmental > Aquatic > Marine > Oceanic | place... | reverse complement strand
TCATGGTAGGCTGCAAAGGTCGCGTTCGTAATTCCAAGCGCCACCAGCATCAAGACAGGCATCGATCGATAGCCAGTCGTTTGCGTGCCAACCCGCGAGACATCCCAGTAGAAACACCGTAATCTTGACGACTGGTTGCCTCAAAACGGGTTCACCGTATATCCGCGCTGCTGGAGCAGGGCGTGCGCGGTCATGGCGGAGAGCGCCATCTCGACACCGGGGATCAGGTCTCCTTGTGCGATTTCCGATCCCGCCGCGCTCTGGCCGCAGACGATGAAACGCACACCTTCTTCGAGCAATCGTTCGACCATGTCGCGCGAGGCGTTGTCCTCGCTCGCCAGCAAGTCCTTCACCGCCCCGCCATGGACCACCACGGCGATGCGGATGTTTTCCGGGTCGACGCCTGCCGCAGCATGCATGTTGATGAAGCGCGCGGCGCTTTCGAAACCGCGATTGCGCGTGCCATCCTCCGCCGCCCTCGCCACGTCGAAGGCGACTGCGAACTCAGCATCCTCGGGCACACGATCGATCCCTTCGACCGCGTAATGCGGGCCGAATTCTTCGAACACGGGGCCATAACGAACTTCAGGCGCTTGCGCGGCGAGCGGCGCCGCCAGCGTCATTGCGAGACTTGCCAACACTGAACGCATACCGATTGTCCTCACCCCGCCGCCCTCTTCAAGGCCACTCTGATCAGCTCGCCCTCGCCGGCGCTATCGCCCAGCTCCCCCTGCGCCAGAGCGACCGCGCGCGCGGCGACGGCGGGCTTGAAGCCGAGATTTTCGAGCGCGCTGACGGCATCCGCGCTGGCACCACCCCTGGGGGCTGCGACCGCGCCAGTCCCGCCACCACCCGGCAGCGCCCCGGCCTTGTCCTTCAGCTCATTGACGATGCGCCCGGCAAGCTTTGGCCCGACCCCGTTCGCACGCGCGACCATCGCAGCATCGCCATTGGCGCAAGCCGCCTGCAATTCGTCCGCCGACAGCGCCGAAAGAATCGCCAGTGCGACCTTGCTTCCCACGCCCTGCACCTGCGTCAACAGCCGGAACCAGTCCCGCTCTGCCCCGTCGGCGAAGCCCAGCAGGCGCATGTCGTTCTCGCTAACCTGCAGGTCGGTAAAGACCGTGCACGCCTCCCCCGCCTCGCCCAGCTGGCTGAGCGTGCGGGCCGAACAATGGACCAGATAGCCTACCCCGCCGACATCGATCACCGCCCAATCGGCGCCGGTTTCGTCGAGCAGGCCTTTCAGCTTGGCTATCATACGATTTCTACGGGCAAGCGGTTTCTCCGGGCATGGTTTGTTCTTGGCCCTCAAGAAGGAATTGGTCCAGCGCGAATGGACACAAGCCCACAATTGCAGGCAAGAAGAGAGCCATGAGCTGGAACACATTCGGGCGCGTGTTGCGCTTCACGACCTGGGGCGAGAGCCATGGCCCCGCGATCGGCGCGGTGGTGGACGGGTGCCCGCCGGGTCTCGCGCTGTCGGAAGCGGACATCCAACCCTTTCTCGACGCGCGCAAGCCGGGGCAGAACAAGTATACGACGCAGCGGCAGGAAGCCGATCTCGTCCGCATCCTGTCGGGTACGTTCGAGGGCAAGACGACCGGCACGCCGATCGCGCTGATGATCGAGAACACCGATCAGCGGTCGAAGGATTATTCCGAGATCGCCAACACCTATCGCCCAGGCCACGCCGATTACGCCTATGACGCAAAATACGGGTTCCGCGACTATCGCGGCGGTGGGCGTTCCAGCGCACGCGAAACGGCGAGCCGCGTGGCGGCCGGCGCGGTGGCGCGGCTGGCGATCCCCGAAGTGACGATCACCGCCTATGTCGCCGAGATCGGCGGGGATGCCGTCGATCCGGCGAATTTCGATGCGGCGGAAATCCAGCGGAACCCCTTCTGGTGCCCCGATGCCGCAGCCGCGCAGCGCTGGCAAAGCCAAGTGGACGAGGCGCGTAAATCCGGCTCCTCGCTCGGCGCGGTGGTTGAATGCGTGGCGACGGGCGTTCCCGCCGGATGGGGCGCACCGCTCTACGCCAAGCTCGATGCCGACCTCGCCTCAGGAATGATGAGCATCAACGCGGTCAAGGGTGTGGAGATCGGCGACGGGTTCGCCGCGGCGCGATTGACCGGCGAAGAAAACGCCGATCCGATGCGGCCCGCCGATGACGGCACCGAATTCCTTGCAAATCACGCCGGTGGTATCGCGGGCGGGATTTCCACCGGCCAGCCGGTGACCTGCCGCGTCGCCTTCAAGCCGACCAGTTCGATCCTGACGCCGGTCGACAGCGTGACGCGCGACGGGCAGGCCACCCAAGTGCGCACCAAGGGTCGCCACGATCCGTGCGTCGGCATTCGCGGCACTCCCGTGGTGGAGGCGATGATGGCCCTGGTGCTCGCGGATCACAAATTGCTGCACCGCGCACAATGCGGCTGAGCGGGGAGCGAGCATGAGCCGGGAGCGATGGCTGTTGTGGCTGGCGTTGGCTCTGCCCGCATTGTGGATCGGCTGGCAGTGGATTTCGACGCCCGCAACGTACGGCTTCGGCCATGCCGTAAAGGATAGCGGCGATTGGGCCGCATGGTTGTTGCTGGCAACGCTCGCGGTCACGCCGCTACGGCTCGCCTTTCGCAAGAGCACCTGGACGCTATGGCTGATGAAGCGGCGGCGCGATCTCGGCGTCGCCAGCTTCGCCTATGCGGCGATCCACACCGCTATCTACCTCGTCAACAAGGCCGATCTCGGCGCGATACTGGAAGAAGCGGCGGGGTTCGATCTGCTGACCGGCTGGCTCGCGCTGATCCTGTTCCTACCGCTCGCGATCACGTCGAACGATCGGTCCGTGCGCGCGATGAAAGGCGGGTGGAAGCGGCTGCACATGCTGGTGCATCCCGCCGCCGTACTGGTGTTCGTCCACTGGGCGTTGACGGCCTTCGATCCGATCACGGCCTATATCCATATCGGGATACTGGCCGCGATCGAGATCGCCCGGTTCGCGCTCAAGCGGTAGCGCAAGCGGCTGGGCCGCTTGAGCGCGAAAAGGATCAGAGCGTGACGTACTGGCGCAGGCGCGCGACTTCCGCTTCGTCGACATATTTGCCGATCTCGCGATTGAATTCCTCGATGTTTTCGTAGGGACGGTATTCGAGAAATTCGCCGACCATCCGGTCGCTCATCCCGGGGACGAGCGCGATGTCTTCGCGGCTGGCGCTGTTGAGATCGATCGGCACGAAAACGCGCTCCCGGACCTGCGCCGCTTCGTCGGCGGACAGCGACTGCATCAGCACATCGTTGAACGCGGTCGCGCTCTCGTAAGGCTGGCCGTCGACGATTGCCTGGGCGAGTTCGGGGTTCACGCCGGTCAGGGCCTGAAGCTGATCGATGGTGACGAGGCTCGCATTGAGGACGGCGGTATCGGTCGCGGCCTGGTCCATCGCGGCGGGCTCTGCTTCCGAAGAGGCGGCGGTCGTCTCGGCGGGGGCTTCATCAGCCGGTTCGGAACAGGCGGCGAGAGAGAGCACGGATGCGGAAAGGGCGAGAGTGGCGAAAACTATACGCATGGCGATTCCTTTTTTGCGAATGCCTCGCACTAGCGGCGAAATCGCAAGAGCGAAACCTGTAAAGGCGCCGTTTTACCGTGAAGCCAAACGCTCTGGATCGCGCATCGCCGTGCTTTTCGAAAGTTCCAGTCCGGTGATGGAAAATTTCGATATTCGCAATCGCACATAATCGCTTTTGTGCGCTGCAACAGCGCCTATCTCTTACCCAGCAGTTTCACCCGAACCTTTTGAAAAACAAACGGAGACCATCCCATGGGTATCATCGGAACCGAAATCAAACCGTTCACCGCCACCGCCTTCAAGGCCGGCGAAGACTTTTACGAAGTCACAGACCAAGACGTGCGCGGCAAGTGGGCCGTGTTCTTCTTCTATCCGGCGGACTTCACCTTCGTCTGCCCGACCGAGCTCGAAGATCTCGGCGAGCAGTACGGTATGCTTCAGAAGATGGATGTCGAAGTCTACGGCGTCAGCACCGATACGCATTTCAGCCACAAGGCCTGGCACGATACCAGCGAACGCATCGGCAAGCTGACCTTCCCGTTCCTCGGCGATCAGAACCACACCCTTGCGCGCAATTTCGACGTGCTGCGTGAAGGCGTCGGCCTCGCCGATCGCGCCACCTTCGTGGTCGATCCCGATGGTGTAATCCAGATCATGGAGCAGACTTGTGAAGGTGTCGGCCGCAACGCCAACGAACTCGCCCGCAAGATCAAGGCCGCACAATATGTCCGCGCCAATCCCGGCCAGGTCTGCCCGGCAGCCTGGGAAGAAGGCAAGGACACGCTTGCACCGTCGCTGGACCTTGTCGGCAAGATCTGAGTTCAACGCATAACCGCGCCCGCTAATTCCTCCTGCGGAGCGCGGACAGAGCCCGAGCCCCGCTCGGGTCGCTGGAAGGCCCGGGGCACCCTCCCCCCCCTCGCCCCGGGCCTTTTCATCTCCCCTGTTATTAGCCTTTCGGAGTCTTCCCGTGCTCGACGCCACCATGACGCAGCAGCTTTCGACCTATCTCGCCAATCTGCGCGAGCCGATCGAGCTCGTCGCTTCGCTCGGCGACGATCCGAAATCTCAGCAGACGCGCAAACTGCTCGAAGAGATCGCCGCGCTCCACGATATGGTGAGCGCGCAGTTCGACGGGACGGACGATCGCAAGCCCAGCTTCATTGTGCGCCGCGCTAGCGACGCGGAAAAATGGGTCCGCTTCGCTGGGCTCCCGATGGGCCACGAATTTACCTCGCTGGTGCTCGCCCTCCTCTGGGCTGGCGGCCATCCGCCGAAGGTCGATGCCGACCTGCTCGAACAGGTCCGCGGCCTCGAAGGCGATTACCATTTCGAGATGTATTTCTCGCTGTCGTGCCACAATTGTCCGGACGTGGTGCAGGCGCTGACGCTGATGGCATTCGAAAATTCACGCATCACCGCAACGCTGATCGAAGGCGGCACGTTCAAGGACGAAGTCGAAAGTCGCGAGATCATGGCCGTGCCCGCCACATTCCTGAATGGTGAGCCGTTCTACAACGGCAAGATGGAACTGGCCGAGATCCTGTCGAAGCTCGATACCGGCAGCGAAAAGAAGGCGGCGGACAAGATGTCGGCGAAAGAGCCCTTCGAGGTTTTGGTGGTCGGCGGCGGGCCTGCCGGGGCCGCGACTTCTATCTACACCGCGCGCAAGGGCTTCCGCACGGGCGTCGCGGCAGAACGCTTCGGCGGCCAGCTGCACGATACGCTCGGCATCGAGAACCTGCCGGGGACGCCTTACACCGAAGGGCCGAAGCTGGCGGGCGAGCTGGAACGGCATGTCGGCGAATACGACATCGACGTGATGAACCTCGCCAAGGCTGTGAAGCTTGTGCCCGCGCGCGAGGAAGGCGGCCTCCACACGGTCGAATTCGGCAATGGAGCAAAGCTCAAGACGCGCAGCCTGATCCTTTCCACCGGCGCGCGCTGGCGCAATCTCGGCGTTCCGGGCGAAGCGGAATATCGCAACAAGGGCGTGGCCTATTGCCCCCATTGCGACGGCCCGCTGTTCAAGGGCAAGCGCATCGCAGTGATCGGCGGCGGCAATTCGGGCGTCGAAGCGGCGATCGACCTCGCCAAGATCGTCGGCCACGTGACGCTGATCGAATACGATTCCAAGCTGCGCGCGGACGAGGTGCTTCAGGCCAAGCTCCGCAGCCTTTCCAATGTTGAGATCGTGACGAACGGCCAGACGACCGAAATCACCGGCTCGAACGGCAAGGTCGATGGACTGGTGGTGAAGGATCGCGCCAGCGGCGAGGAACGCCGCGTGGAGCTGGAAGGCGTGTTCATCCAGATCGGCCTCGTCCCCAACACCGAATGGCTGAAGGATAGCGGCCTCGACCTCACCAAATTCGGCGAGATCGCGGTGGACGAGGAAGGCCGCACCAACCTCCCCGGCGTGTTCGCAGCGGGAGACGTCACGACCGTTCCCTACAAGCAGATCGTCGTGGCGATGGGCGAAGGGTCCAAGGCCGGCCTGTCCGCCTTCGACTATCTTATCCGCACCGAACCGGCAGAAGAGATCGCGCAGGCGGCGTAGCTATCGCGAATAACGATACTTCAACCAGAGCCCCCGAATTCCAAGGACCGAGAGAATTCCGCTTCCACCAGTCCAAACGAAATCGACCGGCTCAGAAAAGCTCGACTGCGATAGTAGGGTAACACAAGCTATCGCAGAAGCTAGTGAAATGCCGACAAGTAAAAGCCAGCTGGTGGACGAAAAATGCGCCGCCAAAATCTCGTCTTTGGTCATGGGAACACCAACTGAAGGCCGGTCAGCGAGAACTCTGGCTGGCGCGCTTGAGTTTCGCATGCCGAAAAAGGCGATGGTCCCTATCGCAAGTAAGCTGATCACGAGCGTGCCATAAGGTCCATCTGAAAAATCCGGTGCAACCACTGAAGCGATCACAATAACAAATATCACCGCCGCACAGACGGCCCATATCATTCGGCTAGTCGCGCTCCGGTATTGCCGTGCAAACTCGTTCCTTTCGCCTTCCGTCACTGGAATGGGGGCTCCGCGCCTGGACCTCCGGTAGATAATTCCATCACTGCGGTCTTCGAACTGGCGAAGGAAAATAGCTTCTAACTGATCCAAGTGTCGTTTCAGGAGCATGCTTTTCCATAGGCTCAGCTTCCCATCCACGCCAACGAAACAACTCATCCCACAATCGGCTCAACCAATCAATTCGACGCAATTAATCGATTGGACCCATCAGAGGGTTCGGTGCATTCTCTTTCTAGACGCTCGCGCTCACGTTTCGCGCGCGCTTACGTACCAAATCTGAGAGAGGATTTCCCACGATGGACGCCAAGACCGGAGATATCAGCGGCTGCCCCTTCCACGGCGATGGAGGCTTTCGCGGCCTGCTCGGCCGGACCAACAAGGATTGGTGGCCCGACAGTCTCGACCTGCACATCCTGACGCAAGGCGGTACGTCGCCCGATCCGATGGGCGAGGATTTCGATTATTGCGAAGCGTTCAACGCGGTCGATTACGCAGGCCTCAAGGCCGACATCAAGGCGCTGATGACCGACAGCCAGGATTGGTGGCCGGCTGATTACGGGCATTACGGCCCGTTCTTCATCCGCATGGCCTGGCACGCGGCGGGCACTTATCGCACCGGCGACGGGCGCGGCGGTGCCTCTTCGGGCCAGCAGCGCTTCGCTCCGCTCAACAGCTGGCCGGATAACGGCAATCTCGACAAGGCGCGCCGCCTGCTGTGGCCGATCAAGCAGAAATACGGCAAGCACATCAGCTGGGCCGACCTGTTCGTGCTCACCGGCAATGTCGCCATCGAATCGATGGGCGGCCCGGTGTTCGGCTTCGGCGGAGGCCGCAAGGACGTCTACGAGCCGGAACAGGACGTTTACTGGGGCACCGAGGAAGAGTGGGTGGATACCGGCGCGGAAACGCGCATCATCCCAGATGAAGGCAAGGCGCTCGAAAACCCGCTCGCCGCAATCCAGATGGGCCTGATCTACGTCAATCCGGAAGGTCCGGGCGGCAATCCACACGATCCCGAAGGCATGGCGCGCGACATGAAGGAAACCTTCGCGCGCATGGCCATGAACGATGAAGAAACCGTCGCGCTGACCGCGGGCGGCCACGCCTTCGGCAAGTGCCACGGCGCCAAGCCGTCCGACACGTTCGGCAAGGCGCCCGAAGCCGAAGGCATGACCGCGATGGGCTTCGGCTGGATGACCGATCCGGAAGAAATCGGTAAGGGCCACATCACCACGTCGGGCATCGAAGGCGCGTGGACTCCAAATCCGACCGAGTGGGGCAACGACTATTTCCGCCTGCTGTTCAAATACGAATACGAGCTCGTGAAGAGCCCGGCAGGTGCCTATCAGTGGACGCCGATCGACCCGGAAGAAGCCGACATGGCCCCCGATGCGCGGGACCCTTCCAAGAAGGTCCCAACCATCATGACCACCGCCGACATGGCGTTGAAGCGCGACCCGGCCTATCGCAAGATTTCCGAGCGGTTCCGCGACGATCAGGCGGCGCTGGACGATGCCTTCGCCCGCGCCTGGTTCAAGCTGACCCACCGCGATATGGGCCCCAAGATCCGCTATCTCGGCCCCGACGTGCCGAGCGAAGACCTGATTTGGCAGGATCCGATCCCTGCCGGGACCAAGCCTTCCGACAGTGCCGTTTCGGAATTCAAGCAGGCCGTTCTCGATAGCGGTCTGACGGTGGCCGAACTGGTCAAGGCGGCGTGGGCTTCGGCCAGCACCTATCGCAAGTCCGACCATCGCGGCGGCGCCAATGGCGCACATATCCGCTTCGATGAATTGCGGAACTGGAAGGTCAACGATCCGGAAGAACTGACCAAGGTCCTCGGCAAGCTCGACGAGCTTCGCGGCGGTATCTCGATGGCGGATGCCATCGTGCTCGGCGGCGCGGCGGCGATCGAGAAGGCGGCCAAGGACGGCGGCTACGACATCTCCGTCCCGGTCACCACCGGTCGCGGCGATGCGGCCGAGGATCAGTTCGATGCCGAAAGCTGGGAGCCGCTGGAGCCCTTCGCCGACGGGTTCCGCAACTACCTCAAGACCAAGGCTTCGGTGAAGACCGAGGACATGCTGATCGACCGGGCGAACCTGCTCGGCCTGTCGATCCCCGAAATGACCGTGCTGGTCGGCGGGATGCGCGCTCTCGGCGCCGTCTCCACCCATACGGAGCATGGCAACAGCATCGGCGTCCTCACCGACAAGCCGGGCACGCTGTCGAACGATTTCTTCAAGAACCTGCTCGACATGGGCACGCTGTGGGAAGTGGTCGACGAGAGCGGGGACGAGGAATTCGTCGGCAAGTGCCGACGGGAAGGTCACGCCAAGTGGCACGCCACGCGCACCGATCTGGTCTTCGGCTCGAACTCGCAGCTGCGCTCGGTCGCGGAAGTCTATGCCGAGAACGGGAACGAAGAGAAGTTCGCCAAGGACTTCGTCAAGGCCTGGACCAAGGTCATGGACGCGGACCGGTTCGACCTCACCTATCAGCAATACCACTCGTAAGGGGCAAACCCTTCGGGACGCGGGAAGCCCCCGGTGCGCAAGCGCCGGGGGCTTCTTCGTTTGCGCCCGTCACCAGCCGCAGCGCAATTGCGACGAAGCGGTGGAACGCGCGCCTCCGCCTGGGCGTTCATCACCGTAACCTCCCAAAATCTCGAAAGGCGTCGCCATGGCCGACCGTACCGTTTCCCCCACCACCACCGATGCAGGCATCCCCGTCCAGAGCGACGAGCATTCGCTGACCCTTGGCCGTGACGGCCCGATCGTGCTCAACGATCACTACCTGATCGAGCAGATGGCGAACTTCAATCGCGAGCGCATTCCCGAGCGCCAGCCCCACGCCAAGGGGTCGGGCGCGTTCGGTTATTTTGAAACCACCGCCGATGTGTCCAAATACACCAAGGCCAAGGTCTTCCAGAAGGGCGTGAAGACCGACACCGCCATGCGCTTCAGCACGGTGGCGGGCGAACGCGGCAGCCCCGATACGTGGCGCGATCCGCGCGGCTTCTCGGTCAAATTTTATACCGAGGACGGCAATTTCGACATGGTCGGCAACAACACGCCGATCTTCTTCATCCGCGATCCGCTGAAATTCCAGCACTTCATCCGCAGTCAGAAGCGCCGCGCCGATAACGGACTGCGCGATCACGACATGATGTGGGATTTCTGGACGCTGAGCCCCGAAAGCGCGCACCAGGTCACGTACCTGATGGGCGACCGCGGCGTGCCCAAGAACTGGCGGGAAATGAACGGATATTCCAGCCACACTTACATGTTGATCAACGAGGAGGGTGAGAAATTCTGGGTCAAGTTCCACTTCCACACCGATGTCGGCGACAAGGGTGGCAACGCTCACCTGACGCAGGACGAAGCGGTAAAGAAGGCGGGTGAAGACAGCGACTATCACCGTCGCGACCTGTTCGACGCCATCCACGAGGGCAATTTCCCGAGCTGGACGCTCAAATGGCAGATCATGCCGTATGAGGATGCGAAGACCTACCGCATCAATCCGTTCGACCTCACCAAGACCTGGCCGCATTCGGACTATCCGCTAATCGAGGTCGGCACGCTGGTGCTGAACGAAAACCCGGTCGACTGGGATACGCAGATCGAACAGCTCGCCTTCGAGCCCAACAACATGGTGCCCGGCATCGGCCTCAGCCCCGACAAGATGCTGCTGGCACGCGGCTTTTCCTATGCCGATGCGCACCGCCACCGGCTGGGCGTCAATTACAAGCAAATCCCGGTCAACGCGCCGAAAAATGCCGATCAGGTCAATTCCTATTCGCGCGCGGGCGCCATGCGGACGGTCAACGCAGTCGATCCGGTCTATGCGCCCAACAGCTATGGCGGCCCGGCGGCGCAGCCGCAGGTCGGCGGCGAAGCGACGTGGTATGCCGATGGCGACATGGTGCGTGCAGCCTATACCCTGCGCGAAGACGACGACGACTGGAGCCAGCCGCGCGCACTGATCAACGAGGTGATGGACGATGCGCAGCGCGACCGGTTCGTCTCGAACGTCTCGGGCCATCTGGCCGACGGCGTCAGCGAAAACGTGCTGGTCCGCGCGTTCGACTATTGGAAGAATGTCGACAGCGCGATCGGCAAGCGGATCGAGGACAAGGTGCGTGAGATGATCGGCGGAAAATCGGAGGCTCCCGGCCTTGCGAGCGCCAAGTCGATCTCGGGCGAAGCCGCCCCCCTTCGCGAAGCAGCGGAGTAAGGCCGATCATGACGAAATACGACAAGCTCGATCGTCTGTATCTGGCGGGCGAATGGCGCGACGGTAGCGGCAAAGCGCTGACGAATGTCAGCCCGTGGGACGAAAGCACGATCTTCGAGATGAAGGGTGCGACTGCCGACGATGTCGACGAAGCCTATCGCGCCAGTGCCGAAGCGCAGAAGGAATGGGCCAAGCTGCCGCCCGCCGCTCGTTCGGCCAAGATGCACGCGATCGCCGATATCCTCGATGCGCGTAAGGACGAGATCGCGGACTGGATCGTGCGCGAGGTCGGCGGCACCAGGCTGAAGGCCGCGCTTGAACTGATGCTGGTGACGCAAGTCGCCCGGCAGGAAGCGGCTGCACTGCCCTTCATGGTCGAAGGGTCGATTCTTCCCGAAAGCCTGCCGGGCAAGGAAAGCCGCGCCTATCGCCAGCCCGCCGGTGTGGTCGCACTCGTCTCGCCGTGGAATTTCCCGCTACAATTGACTGCCCGCACGCTCTTCCCCGCGGTCGCGTTGGGCAATGGCGTCGTCGTCAAACCGGCAAGCGATTCGATCGTCACCGGCGGAACCTTGTTTGCCGCGATCTGCGAGGAGGCGGAGCTTCCGCCCGGCCTCGTCGCGGTGCTGCCCGGTTCGGGCTCGGAGATCGGCGATGCCATGGTCCAGCATCCGGTCCCCTCGGTGGTGTCCTTCACCGGGTCGACGCCGGTGGGTCGCGGTGTCGGCAAGGCCGCGCTCGATTCCAAGCGTTTGAAAGCGCTCGAACTGGAGCTTGGCGGCAATTCGCCGATCGTGGTGCTGGACGATGCCGATATCGACTATGCGGTCGAAGCGAGCGTCTGGGGCAAGTTCGTCCATCAGGGCCAGATCTGCATGATCGCCAACCGCCTGGTGGTCGAGGATGCGATCTACGACGAGTTCGTGGAGAAATTCGTCGCCCGCACGAAAGAACTGGTCGTCGGTCAGCGCGACGATCCGGCCTGCATGATCGGGCCGATCGTCAATCGCGACCAGTTCGACAAGATCAACGATATGATCGCCAAGGCCAAGGATCAGGGTGCGACCTGCGCGCTGGGCGGCGAGCCCGATGGGCTGGTCATTCCGCCGCATGTCTTCACCGATGTGGGCGAAGACAATTGCCTCGTCACCAACGAGATCTTCGGCCCCGTCGCCCCGATCCAGCGCGCGCGGGACGAAGAACACGCGCTCGAACTCGCCAATGCGACCGATCTCGGCCTGTCGAGCGCGGTGTTCAGCCGCGACGAAGGCCGCGCTCTGGCCTTCGCCAAGCGGATCGAGGCGGGGATGACGCATATCAACGACCAGACCGTCAACGACAGTCCGTTCAGCCCCTTCGGCGGTGCCAAGAATTCGGGCCTCGGGCGGTTCAACGGGCGCTGGGCGGTGGAGGCATTCACGAAGGCGCACTGGATCAGCGTCCAGCACGAAAAACGGCAATTCCCCTTCAGCGCCGACGATCTCGGCTGAGAGCGATCAGCGGGGGCGCTTCAGGACGATATAGAGCGCCCCTTCCCCGCCGTGCCGGCGATGCGCGGAGCGGACCGCTGCGATGGCGGAATGGTGGCTCGATGCCGCCAGCCAGTCCAGCACCTTGGCGCGGATCGCTCCCCTGCTCGATCCGCGATCGGCAGCGGCAACCGGCCGCGGCTTTCCCGTCACCAGCAGGATCGTGCGCGCCTCCATCGCACGCGCCTGCGCGACGCCGCTCATCAGCCGCGAATAGGCGGCGTCGAGCCCATGGCCGTGCAGGTCGAGCGTGAAATCGGGCGCGAGCGTGCCTCCCTTCAGCCGCCGTTCCCAATGCGAATCGAGACCCGCCTGGCGAGCCTGTGCCGGAGGAGGGCTCGCTGCAGAATGGGAGCGCTGCGGTGCCTTCTGCTTCGACGCAGCGGTGGACTTGGGCGGCACGGGTTTGGCTTCGGGCTGAGACGAGGCCGCGTGGAGGCGTTTCGCCGCCACCACCTTTGGCTGGGGATCAAGCGGCTTCACCGTCGCCGCGACCTTTTCCCACGCCTCGGCTTCTTCGCTGCTGAGGCCGCGCGGCGCGCTCATTGCCCTTGGCGGCGGGCGAGCGTCCCCTTGGGCAGCAGCACCAGCGCCTGTCCGCGTCCGCTCATCCCGCCCGCGATTTCGCGCGCCTGCGGTCCATTGCCCCAGAACGTGTCGAAGCGATTGGCACCCTTGATCGCGCCGCCCGTATCCTGCGCGATCCACAAGCCGTCCGCCACGTCGCGATCGAGATCGAGCCAGACGGGCGCGCCCAGCGGCACGTAGGCCGGGTCAGCCGCAACCGACGATCCACGCCGCACCGGCACTTCCAGCGCACCCAGAGGCCCATCCGTCGTCAACTCGCGGAAGAATATCCAGCTCTTGTTGAGCCGCATGAGGTCCGCACCTGCCTCGGGGTAGTCGCGCAGATATTGGACGATGCCCTGCATCGATCCGGCATACTGGCCCGGCCCGTCACCCAGCAGGCCGCGCTCGCGCATGACCGATCCGATGCCGACATATTCGCGACCGTTCTGGCCGGCATAGCCGATCCGCATCAGCGATCCGTCGGGCAGGCGCAGCAGTCCCGAACCCTGGATCTGCAGAAAAAAGAACTCGATCGGATCGGCGGCCCAGGCGATTTCGAGATTGCGCCCGGCGAGCGCCCCCCGCTCGATCTCGGCGCGCTCGTAATAGGGGACGTGGTTGCCGCTCGCATCCTTGCGGCCCAGCGGCGCGCGTCCGGTCCGCTCGCTCATCGCCATGTCGGCGGGCCAGTCGCGCACGAGATCGGGCGGCAGGCGATAGACGGGCACGTCATAGCCGGGGCGGCGCGTGCGGCTGCCCAGGATCTCGGGCTCGAAATAGCCCGTGGCGAACGCTTTGCCGTCACCGATCCGGGCGCTTTCGAAATAGGTAGTGAAGAACCGCAGCGCATCGCTGGCGGGCCATGCCCGCGCTGCATCGCAAGCCGGGCGCCAATCTTCGCGATTGGTCAGCCCGCTCTGATCGTGGCGCGCGACGAGCTTGGGGCAGGATTCGAGAAAGCTGGCAAGCGCGGTGCCCGCATCGCCCGATTGGATGCCGAGCGAGCCGATATTCGGCCCTGCGGACAGGCCGGAAAAAGCCGCGCTTTCGACCTTTGGCACGATCGGCGGCAACGGCGTGGCTGTGCGAGGCGGTTCGGCCTTGGGGACGGCTTGGCAGCCGGCAAGCGCAAGCCCCGCGCTCAGGATAAGACCGCGCAGGGCCCTCGTCGCAACTTGCATCATCCCTCCCCGAATGCCCGCCGCCAAAGCGGGCCAAACGATCAACCCTGATCGGTCTCGTCGAGAACCCAGTTCGGATCCGCCGCGTCGACATTGCGCTTGAACGTCCAGATGTCGCGGCTCTCGACCGCGTCGTCCAGCGAACCGGCAATGGCCGTGCCGTCCCGGTCGCGCGTGATCGCCGCGATGTCGGAGACGAACAGAACCGCGATGCGCGCCATCCGCCCATCCATGTCGGCGGACTTGATCGTCGCGTCCTCGATCCGGATCAGGCGGTTTTCCAACGTCTCGCCCGCTTCGGTGCGCGCGTCGATCGCGCCGGCGAAGCTTTCATAGACATCGTCGTCGCACAATTCGCGCAGCGTTTCCTTGTCGCCTTCCCAGAAGGCTTCGAGCACCATCGCATAGGCGCCCTTCGCCCCGTCGAGAAAGCCGAGCACGTCGAAGCGCGGATCGGCGGCGGCGATGGCGCGCACGCCGCTTTCGGTCCCGGCGGGAAGATCGGCCTGGCGCAGCGCGACATCCGGCTGGGCCCGCCGCGCGCGGTCATCGCCCTGCGGCGCGATCGCGTCCGGGCGTTCGAACCGCTGGGGCGCATGCTCCTCCTCATGCTCGGCCCTGCGGCCCAACACCGAATAGAGGCGCAGCCCCAGAAAGGCGGCGATGGCGGCGAGGATGACGATTTCGAGAATCACTATGCGTGCACCTGCAGCTTTGCGTGCGCACCGGGTGCCTTCGACAGGGCACCTGTGGCAGCGCGCGGGATATGTCTTCGTAACCTGCCCTACATAGGTAAGAATTACAAATCGGCAACGCGATTGAGCAGCCCGGGTGCCCGGGCGGGCGCAGATTCCGCACCTGCCCGCTTCAATCGCCTTCCGCCATCGCCCGGCCGCCATCAATTGGCCGCCATCGGCTCGGTTGCCGGGGTTCGAGGCAGGTGCTAGGCGCGCGGTCGAACCGGCGCACGCTTTTACCTGGCGTATCGCCCGTCATAACATCGAACCGAAAGTGTGCCCAATGGCCGACGAAGGCGACATCCTCACCGATCTGAACATGGACCCGAACGCGAAACCGAACGGGGCCGACAACCGCCCGGCGGCGGGCATCGTGACGCAATATATCAAGGATCTCTCGGTCGAGAACCCGAACGCGCCCGATTGCTTCCAGTGGAACGAGCAGCCGCAGATCGACCTTCAGGTCAATATCGGCGCCAACACGGTCAATCAGGAATTGTCCGAAGTCGAGCTGAAGGTGAACGTCACCGCCAAGGGCGAAAAGGGCGATTTCTACCTGATCGAACTGTCCTATTGCGGCCTCGTCGGCATGCGCAATCTGCCCGACGAGCAGGCCCACGCCTTCCTCTTCGCCGAAGCGCCGCGCATCCTGTTTCCCTTCGTGCGCCGCGTGATCGCGGATGCCAGCCGCGATGCGGGCTTCCCGCCGCTGATGATGGACCCGATGGATTTCGGCGCGCTCTATCAACAGCAGCTTGCCGCGCGCGCGCAGCAGCAGGGCCAGACCGGCGATGCCATGCCCACGGGCGAGAACTGATCGGGCGCTCGCGCCGCGCCCCGGCCTAATTGTGTGACATGACCGCCGGGGAAGGACAGAGCCGATGAAACTGGTCAAGGCGCTCGGCTCGATCGGGTCGCTGACGCTTGCCAGCCGCGTGCTGGCGCTGGTGCGCGACGCCTTGCAGGCACGTTACGTCGGCGCGGGCTTCGCATCGGACGCCTTCCTCGTCGCCTTCCGCCTGCCCAACATGTTCCGCGCCCTGTTCGCGGAAGGGGCGTTTTCCGCCGCCTTCATCCCGATGTTCAACCGCCAGGTTGCCGAAGGCGGTGGCAAGCCCGCAGGGGTCGATTTCGCGGAACGGGCGCTGGCGGTGCTGCTGCCGGTCCTGGTGGTCTTCACGATCGCGCTGATGATTGCGGCCTGGCCGCTCACCTATGCGCTGTCGGGCGGGTTCAACGATCCGACGCCGGAACAATTCCGCTACGCCGTGATGCTGTCGCGGATCACTCTGCCCTATCTGCTGATGATCTCGCTGGTGTCGCTGCTCGGCGGTATTCTCAATTCGCTGGAGCGATATTGGGTCAATGCCGCCGCCCCGATCCTGCTCAATATCGCGATGGTTGCGGGTCTCGCGCTGTTCCACGGCGAAAATCCGTACGAGACCGCCATGGTGCAGGCCGTGTCCGTCACTGTCGGCGGGGCGCTGCAACTGGTGTTCCTCATCTGGGGCTGCCGCCGTGCGGGCATTAAATTGAAGCTGCGCCTGCCCCGGATCGACAAGGACATCAAACGGCTGATGACGCTGATCCTGCCAGCAGCCGCGGGCGCAGGTGCGACGCAGATCAACCTTCTCATCTCGACTGCGCTGGCAGGCGCGCTGCTGGCACCGGGCGCGATCAGCTTTATCTATTATGCGGACCGGCTGAACCAGTTGCCGCTTGGCCTGATCGGGATCGGCCTCGGCACGATCCTGCTGCCCACGCTTTCCCGCCTGCTGAGCAACGATCAGGTGGACGAAGCGCTCGACATGCAGAACCGCGGCATCGAGTTGGCCCTATTCCTGACGCTGCCCGCCACCGCCGCTTTCCTGACGATTTCAGAACCGATCGTGCGCGGTCTGTTCCAGTATGGCGCGTTCAGCGCGCAGGATACGCGGGCGACCGCGCTGGTGCTGGCCGCCTTCTCGCTCGGCCTGCCTGCCTATATCCTGATCAAGGTGCTGACGCCGGGCTATTACGCGCGTTCCGACACGCGCACGCCGGTGCGTTTTGCCATCATCGCGATCATGGTCAATATCGTCGGCAATATCGCGCTGATCCCGACCATCGGCTATCTCGGCCCGCCGGTCGCCACCGCCGTATCCGCCGCGATCAATGCTGCGCTGCTGTTCTGGACATTGCGCAAGCGCGGCCAGTTCGCCGCCGATGCGCGCCTGCTGCGCCGTCTGCCCCGGCTGGCGCTGGCGGCGGCGATCATGGGCGGGGCGCTGGCGCTCTCGCGCCCGCTGATGGCACCGTTCATGGCGGGTGACATGGTGATGCGCGGCCTCACTCTGGCAGTTACGGTCGGTGCGGGCGCGGCCGTCTATATCGCGGCGAGTTTCCTTACCGGCGCCTTCCGGCTAAGCGACCTAAAGGCGCTGCGCCGCCGCGCCCCTGCACCCAAATCCCCCGAACCAGAGCAATAGGCCCAAAACCATGCGCGTCGTTTCCGGCATCCAGCCGACAGGCAATCTCCACCTCGGCAATTATCTCGGCGCGATCCGCAATTGGGTGCGGATGCAGGATGAGATTACCGGCGCTCAAGCAGCCGAAGGCGGTAGCGCTGAGAAAAACGGCGCTCAAGCAGCCGCAGGCGGTGGCGCGGAAAAGAACGAGGCTCTGTTCTTCCTCGCGGACCTGCATGCCATTTCCATGCCGCACGATCCGGCTCAGCTCCATCAGGGCACGCTGGAGATGGCTGCGGCACTGGTTGCCTGCGGGATCGATCCCGAACGCTCGATCCTGTTTAACCAGGCGCAGGTGCCCCAGCATGCCGAGCTGCAATGGCTGCTCAACGGCACGGCGCGGATGGGCTGGCTCAACCGCATGACGCAGTGGAAGGACAAGGCGGGCAAGAACCGCGAAGGCGCCAGCGTCGCCCTGTTCGCCTATCCCGTGCTGCAGGCCGCCGATGTGCTGCTCTATCAGGCCACCCACGTGCCGGTGGGTGAGGACCAGAAGCAGCATCTCGAACTGGCGCGCGACATTGCGCAGAAATTCAACCACGATTTCGCATCTGAGGACGCGCCCGTCTTCACTCTGCCCGATCCGATCGTGCCGCCCGATGCCGCGCGCATCATGAGCCTGCGCGACGGGACGAAGAAGATGTCGAAATCGGACCCTTCCGATATGAGCCGCATCAACCTCGCCGACGATCCGGACGAAGTGATGAAAAAGGTCAAGAAAGCCAAGACCGATCCCGAGCCCTTGCCATCGGAGCGCAAGGGGCTGGAAGACCGGGCCGAGGCGCTGAACCTCGTGACGATCTATGCCGCGCTGACAGACAGCAGCGTCGACGCCGTGCTCGAAGAGCATGGCGGGCAGGGTTTCGGCCATTTCAAACCGCTTCTGGGCGAAGCGCTGGTCGAGACGCTGAGGCCGATTTCGGCGCGGTTTACTCAGCTTCTGGAGGACCGCGAGGCACTCGATGCGATTCTGGCGCGCGGCGCGGCCCAGGCGCGCGAGCGGGCGGTCGCGACGCTCGATGCCACTTACGATGCGCTCGGTCTGGTGCGCGGCTGAGCCTTCGGGGCCAGCCGCTTCGGGAACCGGAAGCGCGCAAGTGCGCTCGATAAGAGACGGATATATCATTCAAACCGGGTTCAGCCCGGCTGCGATAGACCGTGCCTATTCGCTGACAGATTGGCCGCCGATCGACCCGTGACAGGTAGTGACAGGCAGGGGAAAGGGCCCGCGCAGCGCGATTCGAACTTCGAAAGGACTATCTATGACCTTCGCATCGCAAGGTTGGGGGCGCATCGCCAGGAAAGCCTCCGTACCTCTTCTTCTCGCCAGCCTCGCGGCGTGCGCGACGCCGTCATTCAAGGCGGACGTATCCCGTTTCCAGACCCAGCTCCCCGCGCCGACGGGCGAAAGCTTCTTCGTCGTCGCCGACGATCCCGCTCTGGCGGGCGGCCTCGAATTCGCGCTCTATGCAGACGAGGTCGAGGAAGAGATGCAGCGTCTGGGCTATGCGCAGGCCGCCTCTCCCGAAGCAGCCAGCCTGCTGGTCCGCTTCGATTACGGTGTCGATAACGGGCGCGAGCGCATTCGCAGCACCGGCGTGCGCGATCCGTTCTACGATCCGTGGTATCGCTTCAGCCCCTATCGCTCGCGCCTCGCCTATCGCGGCTTTTACGGGCGGCCCTGGGGATACGGGTTCTACGATCCGTGGTTCGGCGGCTCGGACATCCGCAGCTACACCGTCTACACCAGCGGCATCGATCTGAAGATCGACCGTGCCGCATCGGGCGAGCGTCTGTTCGAAGGCAAGGCCGAAGCGGTTTCGACCTCCGACCGCCTGCAATATCTGGTGCCGAACCTTGTCGAAGCCATGTTCACCGATTTCCCCGGCAATTCGGGCGAGACCGTGCGCATTTCGATCGCACCGGAAGACAAGGCCGCGCGCCGCTAAACCGGCCGGAGCCGAAACATCTGTCGAAAGGGCGGCATCGCGAGGTGCCGCCCTTTTCGCATCTAGTCTCGCCCGGTCCGGCCCCTGAACGCGAGCCAGACAGCACCGATGGTCCCGGCGCTGAGGATCGCGCCTTCCACGATCGTCGCCGCCGACAGTGTGCGCGGGCCGAAGCCATTTTCGCCGAGAACGGTCCCAAGGCCTTCCATCTCGAGCCGCGTATCGCCGAGCCCCAGCTGCAAGGCATACAGCGACCCGCCCAATAGTCGGCCCCCGACGAGGTCGATCGCCAACCCGCCCAGCGCGCCCACGAGAATCGCGAGAAGCGCCGCCACCGCGATCCCGCTCCGCCGAATCCATGCCAGCCAGAGCGCGCAACCGATCGCGCCGCCCATGATCAGGCCTTCGACCAGGCTCGCCACCGCGCCGATCGATTGCGAGGTCAGGAGGCCCACGCCGTCCCTGCCCATCGTCCCGCCCAGCGCGCCCACCGCCATGCCGCCCAGCATGGCTCCGGCGATCAGCACCGCATCGATCCGCCCCCGCCATGCAAAAGCGCTCGCCATGCCAAGCCCGATGCCCGCTCCCGCGAGAGTGCCCAGCAAAGCGACGAGCGCTGTCAGCACCAGCGCGGTCGATGCGCCGCCCGACGCCCCAGCAATGCCGTAGAACAGACCGCCGATAACGCCGGTCAATGTCCCGCCAAGAGTGGTCGCTGCGGCGAGGCGTCCGGGGCCGGGTTCCTGCTGCAAAAGTACAGAGGTGTATGCGCTCTCAACCACGCTTTGAGCTTCAGCTTCCTCCTCGACCTCGGCCAGGAAGCGATAGCCGTGCTTGGGCACGGTCTGGATGAAGCGCGGATTGCCCGCCTCGTCGCCCAGAGCGCGGCGCAGAGTGCGGATGCATTGAGTCAGCGCCTCGTCCGTCACCGGAATGCCGCGCCAGACTTCGTCCATGAAGCGGTCCTTGGACACCAGCGCCCCGCGCGCTTCCACCAGCAGGACCAGAGCGTCGAAATAGCGGCTGCCGAGATCGAGCGGCGCGCCATCGCGGCAGACCTGCCGGTCGGCGCGATCGAGCGCGAATCCATCGAACCACAGGATGGGCAAAGTGTCGGTCATGCTCCCCTCTTCGCGCTTCGGCCTATGCCAAAGGAGTCGCGACGGGAAGGTTTTCACGCCTAGCTTCGGCTTTCCTCAGGAATTGCTCATGCCGCTCAGGCGCATGGCAAGGCATAGGATCGCCATCGAAACCGCAGGAATTGAACCATGATCGACTCGCCCCAGCCCCCCTCGTCCCAATCACACTTCTTCAACGGCTGGCGCATCGCCGGGTGGAGCGCGGCGCTGGCGCTGCTGCTGTTGCCCGCCATCGCTATGCGCTTCACCGACGAGGTAGAGTGGACCGCGCTCGATTTCGTCTTTGCCGGCGTGCTGCTCTTCTCGCTCGGCATGGGGCTGGAGATTGCAGTGCGAGTCGGACGCGGCGGCATGCATACGCTCGGCCTCGCCATCGCGGCGGTCGCGGGCTTCCTCACTCTGTGGGCCAATGCGGCGGTCGGGTTCATCGGGGCCGAAGGGGAGCCGGTGAATATCGCCATCAGCCTGATGGTCGTCGCCGCAGCCATCGTCACGCTCGCCGTGCGTTTTCGCCCCAAAATATTGCGCTTCGTGTTTGCAGGCGTCGCGCTGGGGCAGATCGCGTCGGGACTCTATGCGACGAGCGCCATGCCTGGCCACGAAGTCGAATGGGGCATTCTGATCGTCTTTGCCGGCATCTGGAGCACGGCGGCAATGTGCTTCCACCGCGCGGCGAGCGCTTAGCCCAGTTTCGCGTGGCCGCCGGTCGATCCAAAGCCGCCCGTCCCGCGCGCGGTCTCGTCCAGCTCCTCCACCTCGCTCCAGCGTGCCTGCACCACCGGGGCGAGGACGAGCTGCGCGATCCGGTCGCCCCGCGCGATGGCGAAATCTTCGCCACCGTGATTGATCAGGATGACCTTCAATTCGCCGCGATAGTCTGAATCGATAGTGCCCGGCGTGTTGGGCACGGTGATCCCATGCTTGAGCGCGAGCCCCGAACGCGGGCGCACCTGGACCTCGTACCCTTGGGGGATCGCCAGCGCGAACCCAGTCGCCACCGCATGGCGTGCGCCGGGCGCGATCGTGCATTCTTCCGCCGCCAGCACGTCCATGCCCGCCGCGCCTTTCGTAGCGTAGGCAGGCAGCGCCAGCCCCGCCCCATGCGCCAGACGCTTGATCTTCACGCCCACCGGATCAGTCATGCGCTTCCTCCAGCACCGCAGCCGCGCGGCGCAACAGCTCGCGCGCGACATCCTGCTTGGGCATTTCGTCCAGAGTCTCGACGCCATCTTTCGTGACGATGTGGACCCGGTTGCGATCGCCGCCCATCACCGAACCCTGCCCCGTATCGGCGACATCGTTGGCGACGATCCAGTCCGCCCCCTTGCGCACCCGCTTCGCGACCGCATTGTCGACGACGTTTTCGGTCTCCGCCGCGAACCCGATCAACAAGGCCGGGCGATCTTCGGCCTGGCCCAGGCTTGCCAGAATATCCGGATTTTCCGCGAGTTCGAGCGCGGGCGGGCGCGATCCGCGCTTCTTGATCTTCTGTCCGGCAGGCAGGCTCGCCTTCCAGTCCGCGACGGCGGCCACCATGAAGGCCGCATCGGCGGGCAGCGCCGCACGCACCGCTTCAGCCATTTCTTCCGCGCTTTCGACATCCACCCGGTCGACGCCGAGCGGGGTCGGCAAATGCACCGGCCCAGCGATCAACGTCACCCGCGCACCCGCCGCAGCGGCCATGGCGGCGATGGCGAAGCCCTGCTTTCCCGAGCTGCGATTGGCGATGTAGCGCACCGGATCGATCGCTTCGTGCGTCGGCCCGGCGGTGACGAGCACATGCCGCCCGTAAAGCGGGCGATGCGCGGGATCGGTGTCGAATTCCGCCTGCCCGTCGAGAGGATCGGGTTCGGGCGCGACCTGCCGTCCGACTTCGTGATTGATCGCCTCGCGATCGGTGGGCGGAGCGGCGGCGGCCTTGCCCTTGATCGCCAGAAGAGGCCCGGTATCGAGCGCGTCGGGCGACGGGCCGAATTCGAGCGAGGTTTCGGGCGCAGCTTCCGGCGCGGCCCCCGCCGCGACTTCATCGAAATCCGGCAGCGCGTCGAGCTCGGCCTCCAGATCGTCATGGCTGCGCCGTTCGGTGCTGCGCGGGATAATCGCCGACAGGAGCGAGCCCAGCCCGCCGCCACGCGCCGGTGGCGCAGCGAGGTCTTCCTCCGGCACGTCCAGCCATTCGTCGCCAAGATCGGGTGCGGGAAGGCCCGGCACTTCGATGTCGAGATCGAGCTTGTCGGCAATGGCGCGCAGGATCGCGGGCGGTTCGGGCAGCCGCCCCGGCCCGAATTCGCCGCAGGCCATCGGCCCTTCGTCGGGATCGACCACAGTGACGCCCGCCTGCCGCAGCCATTCCGCGTTGCGCTGCGTCGCCTCGTGCTCCCACATCCGCACGTTCATGGCAGGCACGGCCAGCACGGGCTTGTCGGTGGCGAGGATCAGCGTGGTCGCCAGATCGTCGGCAATGCCCGCCGCCATCTTGGCGAGCATATTGGCAGTCGCCGGGCAGACGACGACGAGATCCGCCTCGCGCGACAATTGGATATGGCCCATCTCGACCTCGTCCTTGAGATCGAACAGCGAGGTATAGACCTTGTTCTCGCTCAATGCGGCGAGCGACATGGGCGTGACGAATTGCGCGCCCCCGTCGGTCAGTACGCAGGTCACGCTGGCGCCCGCCTTGCGGATCAGGCGCACGAGTTCGCAGGATTTGTAGGCCGCGATGCCGCCGCCGATCACCAACAGGATGCGCGGCCCGCTCATCGCCGCGATCCGCCCGTCATGGCGGTCGCTCGTCGAAGAGGCGCAACGCGCTGCCGATTAACCCGATATCTCATCGCTCCGCCTGCTAGCGCGCCCGGATCGCGAAGGCCAGCGGGCTTGCGTAGCGGGTGCGCGCAGGCCTAACGCGCGAATCGAAGATTGGGAGAGAAAACAATGCATTTCGTCTTGAGCGCCCTCGTCGCCTTGCTGGCGCTGCTCGATCTGATGCTGGGCGTGGGTTTTCTCGTGAACCCGGCGGCATCGGGCGCGGATTTCGGACTGTCGGCGGTTGATGCACTGAATGGCGGAGCCGAGGGACTTTCGGCGATGCGGGCGGACTTCACGGCCTTCTTCCTGGTCGCTGCCGGTTTCATGGGCCTCGGCGCGTGGCGCCGCCGGGGCGACGTGCTGACCGTGCCGCTCGCTCTCTTCGCAATCGCCTTTACCGGACGGCTGATCAATCTGCTGGTCGTGGGCAGCTATGAAGGTTGGTGGCTGCCGATGGCGGTAGAACTCGGCCATGTCGCGATCCTGGCGCTGGCCATCAAGGTGTGGCCGTGGCGGCGGCGTCGCTCGAAATTTCGCGCAGGCTGAGCGCGTCCACAATGGCGCGCGGCACGAAAGCGAGGCCTACGCCGTAGGCCGGCACGACGAGGCCCATCCAGTAGAAATTCTCCAGCCGCGCGAACAGGGCGACGAACAGGAGGAACCCGGCAAACCAGCCGAGCGCCAGCGTCCCCAGCCGCCCGCCCAGCGCGGCCCAGCCGAGCAGCGGCAGCACGCCGAGCGGCCCGGCGATCCAGGCCGGAAGCTCCTGCAGGATCGTCAGCAGGTTGATCCCGTACAGCGGCAAGGCCGGGCCGATCAGAGCCTGCCACCCTTCCGAAACGAGATCGCCCGGAAGACGCGCCGCCGCCACGGCATTCGCGTGGAGGACCAATCCGATCGCGAGGACCGCCAGAGCGGCCCCCAACGCCATCGCCCGCGACAATCGCTTTTGCGAAATCGCCAGCGCAGTCCATAAGAGCAGGAACGGCACGGCGAGCAACCGCAGCGCGCTGGCGCAGAAGGCCAGAGCCAGCGCGGCCGGAAAAAATCGTTCCGACAGGGCCAGCGCGAGTGAGATCATCAGTCCGGCAAGCGCTTCGTGGCTGGTCGCGATCTCGGGAATCAGCGCGACCACGCCGAACAGCGCCACCAGCCCTGCCGCCCCCATCCGCTCGTACCGCGAGCCGCGCGTCTTGAGCGCCGCATGCCAAGCCAGGATATCGGCGACCCACAACAGGATCGCGATGGCCCGCCATCCCGCAGCATCCCATAGCGCCGTCGTCCAGGCCAGCACCGGCGTACGGACGGTAACGAACGGAGCGGTAGGGTATTTCGTGCGCCGATGTTCGTCGGTCGCGACCGCGTAATATTCCTCGCCCGCCGCCACGCGCGCATTGATCGTGCGGTAGAGATCCATGTCGACTCGCGCGCCTTCTTCGCTGCGCGCGGAGTTCTGGGTTTGCAGCCGCTGGTCGAGCGTTTGCAGGCTGGTTGCATTGGCGATGCAAGCGATGGCCGTCAGGATCAGCAGGAGAACGCCCGCCCAGCGCGGGAAAAGGCGTAACGGACGCTCGGGCAGCGCGCCGAAACGCCCCGAAATCAGCCGATCCAGCCCTGCGCCGCGGCCAGCCATGCCAGTCCCCCTCCGCCAAGAGCCGCGACGAGGTAGCCTAACCAGCCCCGCTCGCGCTTGCGCCGCTCGCCGATAAGCTCGATCTCCGGCAGAGGCGGCGGTTCGGGCGCACCGCCGCGCGGCGGATACATCTCTTCCAGCCGCCGGATCAGCGCAGGCACGCGCAGCAGCGTCTCGGTATCCTCGCGAATCCGGTCGGCCAGCGCGGCTTCGGGGCCCAGTTCGTCGCGGATCCATTCGCGCACGAAGGGCGCACTCACATCCCACATATTGATCTTGGGATTGAGCTGGGTGGCGATCCCTTCGACCATCACCATCGTTTTCTGAAGCAAAAGTAGATGCGGCTGGGTCTGCATGTCGAAATCGCGCGTGATGGCGAACAGCCCATCGAGCATCTGGCCGACGCTCAATTCGCTCACCGGCTTGCCGCGCATCGGTTCGCCCACCGCCCGCAGCGCGGTGGCGAATTCGTCGACCGAATGGTGGGAAGGCACGTATTGCGCCTCGAAATGAATCTCGGCGACGCGGCGATAATCGCCCGTGGTCAGCCCGTAGAGGATTTCCGCCAGCCATTGCCGCGCCTGCCGGTCGATCCGGCCCATGATACCGAAATCGATCGCCGCGATCGTCCCGTCCGGCTTCACGAACAGATTGCCCTGATGCATGTCGGCGTGGAAATAGCCGTAGCTGATCGCCTGTTTGAGGAAGGCCAGCACCAGCCGTTCGGCCAGATCGGGCAGATCATGTCCCTGCGCGATCAGCTCTTCGGTGCGTGATATCTTGGTGCCGTCGATCCATTCGATCGTCATCACCCGGCCATTGGTGCGATCCCAATCGACCTGCGGAATCATATAGCGCGGCGTGCCGCGCATCGCTTCCGAGAGTTCGGACGCACTCGCCGCCTCGCGCCTGAGGTCGAGTTCGCGCAGAGTCCAGCGCTTGAAATTGGCGATGGTCAGCGCCGGGCGCAGGCGGCGCACTTCGCCCGTCCCCATCGCTTCCAGATGCGCCGCCGCCCATTCGTAGGTCTGGATGTCGCGCGCGAAGCGTTCGCGGATGCCGGGGCGAAGAACCTTGATCGCCACGGTTCGCCCGTCGGTGGTGACGCCGCGATGGACCTGCGCGATTGAGGCCGCGCCGACCGGATCGGGCTCGATCGACTGGAACAGCGTGTCGAGCGGCTGGCCGAAGGCAGCTTCCATTGCCGCCTCGATCTGCGCGAAGGGCACGGGCGCCAGACTGTCCTGCAACCCGAGAAGGTTCGACGCCGCATCCTCGCCCACAAGATCGGGCCGGGTCGCCAGTGTTTGGCCGAGCTTGATTGCGGCCGGACCGATCGCCTGGAAGGCACCGGCGTAATCGGGCTGGCGGGATTTTACCGTGCCAATGCTGAAGAGGCCGATCAGCCGCTTGACCGGAGCCGGGGTGTTCGGATCGTTTTGAACACCGCGCAAGGCGCCGTGGCGCGCGGCGATGCGCGCCCATTTCCCCAGTCGCCAGATATGCGTTGCGGGTCTGGTCAAATGCTCAGACCTTCCACCCGGAATGGATCGCGACAAGACCGCCCATGATCGGCTCCACTCGCGTGTTTTCGAAGCCTGCATCGCGGATCATGCGTTCAAATTCCGGCATGGGCGGAAAGCGGCGGATCGATTCGATCAGGTAGCGATAGCTATCCTCGTCACCCGCCACCATCTTACCGATCTGCGGCACCAGCTTGTGCGAATAGAGATCGTAGGCTTCCCTGAAGCCGGGCCATTCGACAGTGCTGAATTCGAGGCAGAAGAACCGCCCGCCGAATTTGAGCACGCGATGCGCTTCCCTCAGCGCCTTGTCGATCCGGGTCACGTTGCGGATGCCGAAGGCGATCGTATAGGCGTCGAACTGGCCCGCGGGATAGCTCAGCTCTTCCGCGTTCTGGCACGACCAGGAAAGGCTGGTGATGCCGCGTTCCATCGCGCGTTCGATCCCGACGTCGAGCATGTCCTGATTGATATCGGCCACGGTCACTTCCGCGCCGCGTTCCGCCATGCGGAAAGCAATGTCGCCCGTGCCCCCCGCCATGTCGAGCACCGCTTCACCGTGCTGGGGCTTCACCCGTTTGACGAAGCGGTCCTTCCACAGCCGGTGCATGCCCCCCGACATCGCATCGTTCATGATGTCGTATTTGCTGGCGACATTCGAAAAGACCGCGCCGACGCGGGCGGCTTTCTCGTCCGCAGCGATATCCTCGTATCCGAAGGAGACAGTGTCGTGGTCGGGAGTGGGCTGATCCATGACGCGAAGCCTTAGGGGGAATTGCCGGGACGGCAAAGGGGTGTCAGAGGCAGATCATGCCGGAACTTCCCGAAGTCGAAACCACGGTGCGCGGGCTGGCGCGCTATCTCGACGGCGAAACGATCACGCGGGTGACCGTAAACCGCCCCGATCTGCGCCGCCCCTTCCCGCCCGACCTCGTCCAGGCGCTCACCGGCGCGCGCGTATCTGGCCTGTCGCGCCGGGCGAAATACGGGCTGATCCATACCAATCGCGATCACGTCATGGTGTTTCATCTCGGCATGAGCGGGCGCTGGCGAATCGATCCCGAAAGCGCGGAGACGCACGACCATCTGGTGCTGGAAACTGCCGCGCACCGCTTCGCCCTCAATGATCCGCGCCGCTTCGGATCGGTGGATTTGCTGACGGTGCCCGAGCTCGATCTCTGGAAACCCTTCGCCGCGCTCGGCCCGGAACCGTTGGGCGATGCGCTGACGGCAGCGCATCTGCGCAGCGCGACCGCGGGGCGCAAGCCCGCGATCAAGTTGCTCCTGCTGGACCAGCGCGTGGTCGCCGGGCTCGGCAATATCTATGTCTGCGAGGCGCTATGGCGCGCGCGCATCGATCCGCGCAAGACCGGGGCGAAGGTCACCCGGCCCCAGCTCGAACGGCTCGTCCCCGCGATCCGCGACGTCCTCGAACAGTCGATCCGCGACGGCGGCTCCACCCTGCGCGATTTTGCGCAGCCCGATGGCGAGCTGGGCTATTTCGCCACCCGCTTCGACGTCTACGGGCGCGAGGGGCAGGCCTGCCACCGCGCCGATGAGGAGAGCTGTGGCGGCACGATCCGCCGCGTGGTACAGGCCGGGCGCAGCACATGGTTCTGCCCGGTCTGTCAGCGCTGATCCGGCCGCGCGGTAAATTCCTTGACGATTCGCGCCCGCCCCCGTATGTGCGCCGCTTTCCGGCGGTAATGCGCCGTCTCTTTAATTCGAGATTCGATCAACCAACGCGCCGCTCCATCAGGCAGGCGCCCAAGCTACGAGCCAGACAAGGACCGACATGGCCAATACGCCGCAAGCCAAGAAGCGCATCCGCCGCAACGAGCGCCGGGCCGAAGTGAACACCGCCCGCATGAGCCGCATCCGCACGCACCTCAAGAAGGTCGAAAGCGCAGTGGCCGAAGGCGACAAGAAAGCTGCGAGCGATGCCCTTCAGGCCGCGCAGCCCGAACTGGCCCGCGGCGTGTCGCGCGGCGTGATCCACAAGAACACCGCCGCGCGCAAGATGAGCCGGCTGTCGAAGCGGGTCGCCGCCCTCTAAGACAAGCGGCTGCACCGGCCCTTGCGGGTCGGCAAGCCACGAATATTCGGAAAGGCCGTTGCGAGGAATCGCAGCGGCCTTTTCGCGTCTGAGCACCCTTCGTCATACCGTGTCTCAGACCCGTAACCGCCCTGTCACATGCGCCGCGCGCAAGCCTCCGGAATCTCATGATTCGCGAGCGTTTGAGCGGATAAAAACGAACCGATTCATTGGCTTGAACGGCGGCCTGCGGGTCTTGGCGGGTCAAGCGCTTTATTTCAGATTTTTTGCCTTGTCCCCACTTGCGACTCGCTTCGAGACCGACCTACAACATGGCCACGCCGGGCGACTGGACAGCGCCCGGCTTCACAATCTGATTGAGCGGGGGAGCCGCCGGATCAGCGATTCCGGGGCAGTGCGAAGCTTTATCGAAATGCCTTCTCGGGGGCTTGGGGCGCTGGAAATGCGTGCGTTTCCGGTGACGGGACGGGTGTGCGTACGATGGGTAGAACAAGTGGCGGGGCGCAAGAGCGCCAGCCGGAACGGCAGAAGGGTCGGGACGATTTAATGGAAGACCTCGAAGCTATCAATCTCGCGGCGGACTGGGCGGATATCAGCCAGGGCCTGCGCAAGGATCTGGGCCACCAGCTGCACAGCCAGTGGATAAAGCCGATTCAAATCGGCGGGATCGACCGCGAAACCGGCACGCTCGACCTGTTCCTGCCCACCGAATTCTCGGCGAAATGGGTGCAGGACAGGTTTGCGGATCGCCTCTCGCTCGCGTGGAAGATCGCGTCCGCCGAAGTGCGCAATGTGCGCATCAGCGTGCATCCCGGCCGCCGCAAGGTCGCCGACCTGCACCTTCACTCCGATGGGCGGCGCGCCGCCAATGACGGTGCCGACACCGGCATGATGGCGATAGCCGCCGACACGATCGGCGATGCTGGTTTCACATCGCATGTCGGACTGGATGCTTCGCTCACTTTCGCAGCCTTCGTGACCGGCGAAGCGAACGTGCTGGCCTGTAACGCCGCCCAGCGCATGGCCGCACCCGAGCAGCCCCAGTTCAGCCCGCTCTATCTCAAGGCGGGCACCGGTCAGGGCAAGACGCATCTGCTGCACGCGATCGGCCACAGCTTTCTGAAATCCCATCCGCGCAGCCGGATATTCTATTGCAGCGCCGAACGCTTCATGGTCGAATTCGTCCAGGCGTTGAAACAGAACCAGATGATGGAATTCAAGGCGCGCCTGCGCAGCTTCGATCTCCTGCTGGTGGACGACATCCAGTTCATCATCGGCAAGGCTTCGGCGCAGGAGGAGCTGCTCTATACGATCGACGCGCTGCTGGCCGAAGGCAAACGCCTGGTCTTTGCCGCGGATCGCGCGCCCCAGGCGCTCGACGGAGTCGAACCGCGCCTGCTCTCGCGCCTATCGATGGGCCTCGTCGCGGACATCCAGCCCGCCGATATCGAATTGCGCAAGACGATCCTGGAATCGAAGCTGACTAAGTTCGCCCCGCTCGAAGTGCCGGGCGATGTAATCGAATTCCTCGCTCGTACCATCACGCGCAATGTCCGTGAGCTGGTCGGCGGGCTGAACAAGCTGATCGCCTATGCCCAGCTGACGGGACAGGAAGTCTCGCTCCAGCTGGCCGAAGAACAGCTCACCGATATCCTGTCGGCCAATCGCCGCCGGATAACGATCGACGAGATCCAGCGGACCGTCTGCCAGTTCTACCGCATCGACCGCAGCGAAATGAGCAGCAAGCGCCGTGCCCGCGCCGTAGTGCGCCCGCGCCAGGTGGCGATGTATCTGTCGAAGGTGCTCACGCCGCGCAGCTATCCCGAGATCGGCCGCAAATTCGGCGGGCGCGACCATTCGACCGTGATCCACGCCGTCCGCCTGATCGAGGATCTGCGTCAGCGCGATGCCGATATGGACGGAGACGTGCGCAGCCTGCTGCGCCAGCTGGAAAGCTGAGGGATTCGATCTTAGCGCTGACTCCGCGCCGGAAAATTGGGTTCCGGCGCGGCCTTCGAACGCCTAGGGCAGGCGCATGGCCCCCTCCCCACCATCTTACGACTTGCCGCACAGCTTCCTGGCCGCGATCCTGCGCGGCTTTCTCGGCAAATGTCCGCGGTGCGGTGAGGGCCGGCTGTTCCGCGCCTGGCTGAAGCCCAAGGATCATTGCCCGTGCTGCGCGCTCGACCTGCGTGAGCAGCGCTCCGACGATTTTCCCGCCTATGTCGCCATCTTCATCACCGGCCACGTCCTCGCACCGATCCTGATCATGCTGGTGCTCGATTTCGAGCTTTCGATCCTCGCCTTGACCATTATCGTCTTCGCCATGGCGATCGCGATGCTGATGGCGCTCATCCAGCCGTCGAAGGGCGCGGTGATCGCGCTCCAGTGGTGGAACGGGATGCACGGCTTCAAGCGCGAGCGAGCCCTTTCCGAAGACGGCGAACCATGACTCGCGGCCCCGCTTTGTCCGAAGCCCGCCTCGACCGCTTCGCGCGCCATATCGTCCTGCCTGAAATCGGCGGTGCGGGGCAGGTCTCGCTGGCGGGCAGGCATCTCGTTCTGATCGGGCTCGGCGGGATCGGCAGCCCGGCCCTCCAATATCTGGCGGCGGCGGGTATCGGGAAGCTCACTTTGGTGGACGACGATCGGGTCGAACTGTCGAATCTCCAGCGCCAGACACTCTATTCGACCCGCGATATCGGCCATGGCAAGGCAGTGATCGCCAAGCGGTGGATCACCGGCTTCGACCCCGACCTCGACGTGACGATCAGCGATCGCCGGATCGATGCCGCCAATGCCGAGGCGCTGGTCGAGGATGCCGATCTCGTGCTCGACGGGACGGATACCTTCGCCACTCGCCTCGCCGTGTCGGACGCCTGCGTGCGCGCGGGCGTGCCCTTGCTCGCCGCTGCGGTCGGCCGTTTTCAGGGCCAGGTGGGCGCCTTTGCCGGGCACCGCGAGGATCAGGCCTGCTACCGCTGCTTCGTGGGCGATGCGTTCGACGCGGACGATTGCGACACCTGTGCCGAGGACGGGATGCTGGGCGCGATGGCCGGCTGGACCGCCAGCTTCGCCGCGATGCAGGCAGTACGCGTCCTGCTCGACGGGGTCACCGATTTCGGCGGCGCCCAATGGGGGACGGTGCATCTGATGGACGGGATGGCCCCCGCCATGCGCAGTTTCCGCATTGCCAAGGATCCGGCCTGCAAGGGATGCGGATCGGGAGAATGATGGTTTAGCTCAAGCGTGAAAACCTATCAGCACGAACTTCCTGCCTGGTCATTTTCCTTCCCAGTCAGCGCGCCATATTGTCGGAGTTTCCGTTTCGCGGCTGCAACGAGATCAAGCGATCTACGATAATTTCGTGCGCATTGCCCCCCATATGGCCGAACGATCCGGACTCCTGCGTTTTTCGGCCTAGGAACCTAATTTGGAAGATCGCGCCGTCCTGAAAACGATCTACGGAGACTGGCCTCTGGCCTTCGGAGAACGTTAGATAGGTCCCAGTCCCATATTCCGTCAGCTTGCACTCCGTGGCTGGCGCTGGACAGAAACGAGAACCCTCAAACTCGTTTACCCAAAGGCCTACCCATTCCCGCTGGCGTTGCATGGGGAAGCAGCGATCTGTCGGGCCGTTCAGCGCTTCGAACCCTTCGCGCTTCGCCCTTTCAACACATTCTTTGGTCATAGTCGGAAAGGTGTTACGGACCAGAGCGACATCATCCTCGGAGAGGACCGGGGTTTTCTGATCGCAACTCGGAAGCCCTAGAAAAGATGCGAACAGGATGAAGGCAGCGCTTCTCATCTCCCGACGATCTCCTCCACCCATTCGGGCACCAGCACGCTCGCCGGGCCGTGTCGGGATTCGTCGAACCAGTGCGAGCCCTGGCTGGCTTCGAGATTGAGTTCGAGCGTTTGTACGCCGAGATCGCGCGCGTTCCGGACGAAACCGGCGGCGGGATAGACCGCGCCCGACGTGCCGATCGAGACGAACAGATCCGCTTCGCGCAGCGCGGCGAAAATGCGGTCCATCTCGTAAGGCATCTCGCCAAACCAGACGACATCGGGGCGCAAGGCCTTCTCGCCGCAATCGGGGCAGGCGGGCCGGTCGATCAGAGTACCCCGCCATGGACTGCGTATGTCGCAGGCAGTGCACCAGGCGTTGAGATGCGTGCCGTGCATGTGCAGCACGCGGTTCGCCCCGGCGCGTTCGTGCAGATCGTCGACATTCTGCGTGACGATCAACAACTCGCCGCTCCATTCGCGGTCCAGCTTGGCCAGCGCCTCGTGCGCGGGGTTCGGCTGCTTCGTCTGGATCGCTTCGCGGCGCATGTCGTAGAAGCGCAGCACAAGCTCCGGATCGCGTTCGAACGCTTCGGGCGTGGCGACATCCTCGACCCGGTGCTGCTCCCACAACCCGCCTTCCGCGCGAAAGGTGTCGATGCCGCTTTCCGCGCTCACGCCAGCGCCGGTGAGAATGACGATATTGCGTATGTCGGATCGGTCGGCCATGCGGACGTTCAAGCACAGGCGAGCGGGGAGTGGCAATGGCGCGGATCGGTATAATCGGGAGCGAAGGAGCAATGGGCGCGGCCCTGATCTCCGTCGTGGAGCGATCGGACCACGAATTATCGGGCGGGATCGATCGCGGTGGCGATCCGGCAGGGCTTGCCGACCGGTCGGACGTGCTGGTGGATTTCAGCGCGCCCCAGGCCTTGGACGCCAATCTCCACGCGGCGATCGGGGCAGGCATTCCGCTGGTGATCGGCACTACCGGGCTGGAAGCGCGCCACCATCAGGCGATCGACAATGCCGCGCGCGCGGTGCCCGTGCTTCAGACCGGCAACACCTCGCTCGGCGTGACGCTGCTTGCCCATCTGGTGCGCGAGGCGGCTGAGCGTCTGGGGCCGGACTGGGATATCGAGATTCTGGAAATGCACCACCGTCGCAAGGTCGATGCACCCAGCGGCACCGCGCTTCTGTTGGGCGAGGCGGCAGCTGAGGGCCGCGAGATTACGCTGGCCGAGAATTCGGAACGGGGGAGAGACGGCCAGACCGGCGCGCGGGCGGAAGGCGCGATCGGCTTCGCCAGCCTGCGCGGCGGCACCGTGGCGGGCGAGCACAGCGTGATTCTGGCGGGCGAGGAAGAGCGCATCACTCTGTCCCACAGCGCCGAAAACCGCTCGATCTTCGCGCGCGGTGCCATCCGCGCGGCGGGCTGGCTGATCGGGCGCGAGCCGGGGCGGTACCGGATGGACGACGTCCTCGGCCTCTGACGCGCATGACCAAGGACCAGATCTTCGAATTCTTCCGCCGCTTGGCGGAGGACAACCCCGCGCCCGAGACCGAGCTCGAATACGGCAATGCCTACCAGCTCGTCGTGGCCGTGGCGCTCTCCGCGCAGGCGACCGATGTCGGCGTCAACAAGGCGACCCGCGCGCTGTTTCGCGAAGTCGAGAAGCCGCAGCAGATGCTCGACCTGGGTGAAGAGGGGCTGAAGCAGCATATCAAGACGATCGGCCTGTTCAATTCCAAGGCCAAGAACGTGATCGCGCTCTCGCAGCTTCTGGTCGACGAATACGGGGGCGAGGTGCCCGGCACGCGCGAGGATCTCGTCCGCCTGCCCGGCGTGGGGCGCAAGACTGCCAATGTCGTCCTCAATTGCTGGTTCGGTCAGGAGACTTTCGCGGTCGACACGCACATATTGCGCGTCGGCAATCGCACCGGCCTCGCCAAGGGCAAGACGCCCGATCAGGTCGAAGCCAAGCTGGAGAAGCGCGTTCCCCAGCCCTTCCGCCTGCATGCCCATCACTGGCTGATCCTGCACGGCCGCTATGTCTGCAAGGCACGCACGCCCGAATGCTGGCGCTGCCGGGTGGCGGATCTGTGCAGTTATCGGAAGAAGACTCCGGAACCTGCCCGCAAGGCGCCGGTTCGAAAGGAGTAGGCTTCAAACGGCGAAGCCGCCTTTCAAGGAGACGACCGATGCTCCGCCCCGTACTTTACTCCGGCTTCATCTCGGCAAGCCTCGCGCTGATATCGGGCTGCGCCCCGCTCGGCACCAGCCGCACCTTTGTGAGCGATGCACGCCCCGCCGCTGCGGTGGGCGAGGCGCAGCGCTGCATAAACACCTCGCTGATCTCGCGCCAGACGGTTCAGGACGACCGCACCATCGATTTCCGGCTGGGCTCGACCATCTATCGCAACACGCTCCCCTCGCCCTGCCCGCGCTTGGGATCGCTGCGCTCGATCGCCTACGAGCCGCTGGCCGGTCAGTTATGCGCCAATCAGACGGTCCGCGTGATCGATCCGATCGACGGCGGCGCATCGCGGGGTGCTGTCTGCGGTCTCGGCGATTTCGTCCCGGTCGAATATGTCGATCGGACGAAAGACGCGATGGGCTCCTGATCCCTAGACGTCGTCCGCCGAGATCATCTCCGCGCGGTCCAGCTCTCCCGTCATGCTCGCCACCGTCACGGCCACCGCCGCGTCACCGCTGACATTCGTCGTAGTGCGCATCATGTCCATGATCCGGTCGATCCCCGCAACCAGAGCGATGGTTTCGAGCGGCACGCCGACCGCGCCGAACACCAGCACCATCATAATCAGGCCCGCACCCGGAATGCCCGCCGCGCCGATCGCGCCCAGCGTGCCGAGGATGGAGATCAGGAAATAATCGTTCCAGGTCAGGTCCACGCCGAAGGCCTGTGCCCCGAAGATCGTGGCGAGGCCGAGATACATGGCCGTACCGTTCATGTTGATCGTTGCCCCCAGCGAGATCACGAAGGCGGCGACCGATTTCGACACGCCGAGATTACGCTCCGCACAGCGCAGGGTCACAGGCAGGGTCGCGTTGGAGCTGGCGGTCGAGTAGCTGACCGCGATCGCATCGGTGATCCCGCGGAAGAAATCGATCACCGGCAGCTTGGCCAGGAATTTGATCATCCCGGCATAGATCAGCCCGATTATCAGCAGACAGCCGAAATAGTTGAGCGCGACGAGGATACCGAGCGCCTGAAGCGCCTGCAGCCCCAGCGTGCCCGCTACCCACGCCATCAGCGCGAAGACGCCGAACGGAGTCAGTTCCATCACGATCATGGTGACCTTCTGCATCACCACCGATCCGCTTTCGAAGATGGCGAGCACGGGCTTGCCCTCTTCCTTCGCCATCAGAATGCCGATGCCGATCAAGAGCGAGAACACGATCAGCGGCAGGACATTCACATCCGCCATCACCTGAACCGGGCTGTCGGGCACCACTTCCAGGATCATGTCACGGAAGGTGACCGCCTGTTCCTGCCGCGCCTGCGCATTTTCGAGCGCGCCCTGATCGAGGGCCATCGTGCTGCCATCGATCCGCGATCCGGGGGTGAAGAAGCTGCCGATGGCAAGGCCGAGCCACACCGCCATCTGCCCGGTCACGACGAACAGCAACAACGCGCGCCAGCCGACGCTGCCGAGCTTCCTCAAATCCCCGATACTGGCGACGCCTGCGACGAGGCTGAAGAAGATCAGCGGCACCACCAGCATCTTGATGAAGGCGATGAAGATATCGCCGATGATCTTGATGCTTTCCGCGCCCGGCCCCCAGACGAAGCCGACGATCACGCCGAGAACGAGCGCCGCGATGACGCGCTGCCACAGCGGAATGGCGAACCAGGTTTTCATGTTTTGGCTTCCCTACCCGAATTTCGCGCGAAGCTACGCAAAGCGAGGAGGGAAGGGAAGCGTGCTTGCAGGAATCCTCCCCGAAAGCGGGAAGGTCAGGCCAGAGCCGCCTTGACGATACGCGCGTAGATCCGGGTCAAGACGTGCAGATCCTCTACCGCCACGGCCTCGTCGCGTTTGTGCATGGTCGCATTGACCAGCCCGAATTCGATCACCGGACATACGGCGCGCAGGAAGCGCGCGTCAGACGTGCCCCCGGTGGTGGAAGGCTCGGGATCGACGCCGGTTTCCGCCTTTACTGCGTCGGCGATGATGGCGGAAAACTCGCCCGGCGGGGTCAGGAACGGCTCGCCGGAGACGATGGGCAGCGCAGTGCCGCCATGCTTCTTCGCGATGGCGACGACCTTTTCGGACAACGAGGCGCCCGAATGCGTGTCGTTGAAGCGGATCGAGATGCGCGCCTTGGCCACGGCCGGGATGACGTTGTGGGCGGTGTTGCCGACTTCCAGATCGGTGATTTCGAGATTGGAAGGTTGGAACCAGTCGGTGCCCTCGTCGAGCACCAGCGCGTCCAATTCGGCTAGCATGGCGACCAGCTTCGGGATGGGATTGTCGGCGAGGTGGGGATAGGCGACGTGGCCCTGCGTCCCCTCGACCTCCAGCCAGATATTGACCGAGCCCCTGCGGCCGATCTTCATCATGGTGCCCAGGCGATTGACGCTGGTGGGTTCGCCGACGAGACAGAGATCGGGCTCTTCGCCGTGCTCGCGCATCCAGTCGATTAGCGCGCGCGTGCCATGGAGCGCGGGGCCTTCCTCGTCGCCCGTGATGATGAAGCTGATCGTACCCGCATCCTCCGGCACATCCGCCACCGCCGCCGCCATGCAGGCGATCGCCCCCTTCATGTCGACCGCGCCGCGCCCGTAAAGCAGATCGCCTCTGATTTCCGGCTCGAACGCCCCGCTCGCCCAGCCTTCACCCGGAGGGACCACGTCGAGATGGCCGGCAAAGGCGAAATGTTTCGATCCCGCCGGACCGCGTCGCACCGCGAAGAGATTTTCGACCGGCGCCTCCGGCGATCCCGCCTCGCCATCGCCCCGCGTGAAACGCGTGACTGTAAAGCCGAGCGGAGCCAGCATGTCTTCCATCGCGTCGAACACCGCGCCGGTGGCGGGGGTGACGCTGGGCGCGGCGATCAGCCGCTTGGCGAAGTCGAGAACATCGGTCATCCTTGGTGCGCTAGCAGGAGTGCGCGCCCATGCCCAAGCTCGATCTCGACGCCATCCCGAAAACCAATCTCACCGGCTATCCGACGCCTTTCGACGAGGACGTGGCGGGCCGCTGGTATCGCCGCCTCGCGCCCGTCGCAGGGCTGACCAAGCTGGGCGCGAGCCATGTGACGCTGGAGCCGGGCGCGTATTCGTCACAGCGGCACTGGCATCGCGGGCAGGACGAGCTGGTGGTGATGCTCGAAGGCGAAGCGGTGCTGATCGAGGATGGGGGCGAGACCGTGGTACGCGCCGGAGATGTCCTCGCCTGGCCTGCGGGTGTGGATGACGGCCATCGGCTCCACAATCGCTCCGACGAGCCGTGCGTGTACGTGGCAATCAGCGGCGGGGACCGCGCGAAGGATTCGGGCGAATATTCCGATATCGATCTCGTATTCGATGCCGAGGGGTATGCCCGCAAGGACGGCACTCGGTACGACGCGGAACGCCCGGCCTAGCGTTCGTCCACCACCAGCGGTCCCGGCGCGAACGCGGCGTCGAGCGCTTCGGCAATCCTCAGCCCGGCCTGCAATACGCGCCGTCGTGCGATCGGAATGGCGCGATCGATCGCCTGCTGGTCGAGTACGGTCCGCTCTGCCAGATCGCCCGTGCACGGATCGCAGCCATAGGCGTTGGGATAGACGAAATCGCGCGACAGTTGCCAGCTTTCACGACCCCAATCCGCCGGGCCGCCGCCCGCCAGCTCCGCGCGTTCGGCTGCCGTGTAGCGGCGCACCACCGGCGGATTGCCGCTGATCGCACGCTCGGCCAAGGGGCCGTCCCAGATCCAGTGCAGGTTTAATTGCGGCACGATCCCGTAATCGACTACCCGGTCGTTCCCTCCGCGATCGTCGAGATCGCCGGAATGAAGCGGCATGTGGATGTCGCCCGCAAAGTGGACCAGAAAGGCGAGCGCTTCGAGGCGGACATTCTCCGGCAGGCTTTCATCGGCCAGCACGCGCTGATTGCGCGTGACCTGCGCGCTGACGCAGGATCCGCCCGAACAATTCTTGCGGTCGCTGTATTCCTCGGTGATCGGTTCGGTCTGGTAGTGCCAGGGGAAGGTATAGGCCCAGCGCCAGCCTTCGCCGCGCAGGCAGTCGGGCCATACCGACGCGTCCTGAATGGTCGCCAGCGGGCAATCGGGCGTGCCGATCTGATCTTCGGCCCGCATCAACCGCTCGATGGCGCGGCGCGTTTCGGGCTTCACATTCGCTTCGGCGATGTCGGCAGTGATGGTGTGAGCGTAAAACCCCCAAGCGGAGGCCGTCTGGGGCAGCGCCAGCGCGAATGCGGCGGCGATAAGTGCGAACAGGCGCATCAGGCTTCTCCGGGCGCGGTTTCGTATTGTTCGATCACCCATTCCTCGTTCTCGGAGGCGGCGATCCAGCTCTGCATCCAGTCGTGCTCCCACACCGCTTCCATATAGGTCGCGGCGAAACCGGGCACGCCGATGCCGTAGCTGATGAAGCGGCTGACCACGGGGGCATAGAACACGTCCGCCGCGCCGAACGTGCCGAACAGGAACGGCCCGCCATCGCCGAAGCGCGCCCGCGCTTCCGCCCACAGGCCGAGGATGCGCACGATGTCGTGCTTGCACGCATCGGTGAGGTGCACGCCTTCGAAGCGCTTCCTGATATTCATCGCGCATTCGCTGCGCAGCGCGTGGTAGCTCGAATGCATTTCGGCGACCATCGCGCGGGCCATGCCGCGCGCGGTATCGTCCTTGGGCCAGAACCGCTCGCGCCCGACCTTGTCCGCGCAATATTCAAGAATCGCGAGGCTGTCCCAGATCACGGTTTCGCCGTCCCACAGGATCGGCACCTTGCCCGACGAGGCCTGGAACCCGTCCTGCTGCTTGGCGCTTTCCCACTGTTCGCCGAACATCGGCACGGTGATCTCCTCGAAGGAGAGGCCCGATTGCTTGACCGCAAGCCAGGCGCGCAGCGACCAGCTGGAATAGTTCTTGTTGCCGATAATCAGTTTCATGGGATGCCCCGTTTGCTTGGTCGCGCGGTAAAGGCTCGCCGGGACGCTGTCGAGGCGGATGCGGGCTCTAGGCGCATCGCTCGGCCAGCGGTATGAAAGCATCATGACACTGCGCCCCTTCCACCTCGCCTTCCCCGTCCGCGACCTGGCGGAGGCACGCGCCTTCTATGGCGACCTGCTCGGCTGCGGAGAGGGGAGAAGCTCGGACGAATGGGTCGATTTCGATTTCTTCGGCCATCAATTGGTAGCGCATACGGGCGGCGAGGCCGGAGACCGCGCAAGCAATTCCGTCGACGGCCACGACGTGCCTGTTCCGCATTTCGGCGTGTTGCTGGAGATGGAGGACTGGCAGAAACTGGCGGACAGGCTGGTCGCAGCAGGCACGGTTTTCGCGATGGAGCCGACGATCCGCTTCAAGGGCCAGCCGGGCGAACAGGCCACCATGTTCTTCCGCGACCCCAGCGGCAACGCGCTTGAGTTCAAGGCGTTTGCCGACGATGCGATGATCTTCGCGAAGTAGCGCGGAAGCCGCGCGCCTGCGCACGGCACGCGGGCGAGCAGCTGCTTCGCCTCCCGCCTAAGCGGCTTCGCTTCTCGCCAGATGCGCTTCCTTGAAGCGCGTGGCACCGTTCACGAGCACCGAAACCGTCTGATCGACGCTGCGGAAACGCTGCTCCGTCCCATCCAGCGTGGCGACGAGTTTGCCGACGTCCCGATCCGCTCTCCGGCTCATGTCCCGCATGGAGGATGCCGTTGCCGCCGTTTCATCGATCGTACGCGTCACGGATCGCATTTTGGTCTTCTGGTCGGCTGTCTTGGTCCGCAAGGCCTGGGAAAGATCGTTGATACTGACGATCGCCGCTTCGATCGTATTGTTGGCGGCCAAGGCCTGCCCGACCATTTCCCGCATCTCGACGAGATCGGATTCCGTCTTTGCCGCAGCTTCGTCGATCTGCTGAGCGAGCGATTTGACCTCCTGGGCCACCACGGCGAAGCCGGTACCGGCGTTTCCGGCCAAGGCAGCCTCGATCCTTGCGTTGAGCGAGAGAAGGCGGCTTTTGTCGGCGAGCGAGCGAATGATACCGAGGACATCGTTGGCGCTGTCGACCCGCGTCACGCACGTGTCTGCTATGGTCTTTCCTGCCCGGGCGCTCTCCACGGCGATGCGGGTTTCCGACGCCACCCCATCGAGATCGAAGACCAGTTCTTCGAACAGCGTACCGATGTCGCCGGTTATGGCCGATGCATCGTTCAGGGAGTTCGCCGATCGTTCCGAAGCCGTCGCCAGTTCGGTGATAGAGGCCGACGCTTCGCGTGCCGCCGACAGCCCCTGGCCATGCTGGCTGCGCGTGTCCTTCGACGCGTCGGCCACGGACGAAATCGTGGACTGGACCTGTTCGTGAAAGAGGTCGGCCTCGGTCTGGCGCGCTTCCATCATTCTGGCGAGCTGCCGCTCGATCGTGACGTCATCGTAAGTCAGGACGGCGCCTTTGCCGTGGGAAGGAAAATAGGAAATTCTGAGGATCATCCCATCGTCGAAATGATGGAATATTTCCTTGTCCTCGCCGGCCGACTTCCAGGTCCGATGATTTTCGTGGACATTGGCGATCCGCTCTTCGGACCAGCCGACCTTCCGGCCGATACAGGCCAGGAATTCTCCGAGGCTGCTCCCCTCACCGATCGAATTCGCGTCGCAACCGAACAGGGTGAGGGCCTTCGGACCGATCAGCTGGATGATCTCGGCTTCGTCCAGGATCACGACGCCGTTCCCGATATGGGTAAGTGCGCGGGCCCAGACTTCGTTCATGCTCATTCGCGTGTCTCTTCCATGGGTGAACCCGGCTTCGGGGCCCATTCTATTGGCACACGACGGTTAACACGGATTAAAACCTTGCTGCGTGCAAACGCGCAAAAAACACCGGAGAATACGTGAATCTGTCGACTTATCCGGCGACTCAGACCCCCGCGTCGCTCAGCACCGCTGCCCTTAATTCGTCGATCCCCATGCCCTTCTCGCTGCTCGTTACATGGACATGCGGATAAGCGGCGACGTGTTTCTTGGCTTCGGCTTCGGTCGCGGCGACCACTTTGGCCAGCTCGCTCGCCTTGATCTTGTCGGCCTTGGTCAGGACTACGCGATAGCCGACCGCCGCCTCGTCGAGCATTGTCATCATCTCGCGGTCGACATCCTTCAGCCCGTGGCGGCTGTCGACGAGGACCAGATTGCGGGCCAGCACCTGCCGTCCGCGCAGATAGGTGCGGACCAGCTTGCGCCATTTCTCGACCACCGCGACCGGGGCCTTGGCAAAACCGTAGCCGGGCATGTCGACGAGGCGAAACAGCGTCGGCTCGCCCACTTCGAAGAAGTTCAGCTCCTGCGTGCGGCCCGGCGTCACCGAGGTACGCGCGATCGCGCGGCGGCCGGTCAAAGCGTTCAGCAGCGAGCTCTTGCCCACATTGGAGCGCCCGCAAAAGGCGATTTCCGGCACGTCCGGATCGGGCAGGAATTTGAGCTGCGGCGCGGAGAGGAGGAAATCCACCCGACCGGAAAACAGCTTTCCCGCCCGCTTTACCAGGGCCGCCTGTTCGGCCTGTTCCGCTTCGCTCGTCACCCGTTCGCCTTGGCGGCGGCAGCCGCTTCCTTCTCGGCCTTTTCCTTTTCCGCCGCCGCGCGCAGCTGCGGGTGCTTGGAATAGAGATATTTCTGCTGCGCCAGCGTCAGGATATTGCTGGTGTTCCAGTAAAGCAGCAGGCCGGCGGCAAAGGGCGCCATCACGAACATCAGAATCCACGGCATGATCGAGAAAATCTGCTGCTGAACCGGGTCCATCGCACTGGGGTTCATCTTGAAGGTGAGCCACATGGTGAAACCGAGCAGCAGGGCCAGCACCCCGATGCCGAAGATGATCATCAGGAAGCCGGGCACCTCGATGCCGAGAGCCGCCAGTCCGTTGGCGAGGTTCCACGGATCGGGCGCGGAGAGATCGTGGACCCACAGGAACTTCTCGTGCCGCATTTCGATCGCGAGGATGAGCACTTTATAGAGCGCGAAGAAGATCGGAATTTGAAGGATCAAGGGCAGGCAGCCGGCGAGCGGATTGACGCCTTCGTCCTTGAACAGCTTCTGGATCTCCTGCTGCTGCTTCGTCCGGTCGTCCTTATATTTTTCCTGCACCGCCTTCATCTTGGGCTGAATCGCCTTCATCGCGGCCATGGAGGAAAACTGCTTCTGCGCGACCGGGAACATCAACCCGCGCACGACCACCGTCAGAAGAATGATCGCGACGCCGAAATTGCCGACCAGCCCATTGAAGGTTTTGAGCAGCCACAAAAGCGGCTTTTCGAACCAGCGGAACCAGCCCCAGTCGATCGCGAGGCCGAACTGCGCGATGCCCGCGTCCTGATAGGCGTCGAGCACCGAGCTTTCCTTGGCGCCCGCGAACAGGCGCGTGGTACTGGAGGTCTGCTGGCCCGCGCCGACCGTCATCGGATCATGGATCAGATCGGCGCGGAACAGGTCGTTGCCGAGGCTGCGGAAATCGGCGCGGAACTCCGCCGTCTGGACCGGGACCAGAGCAGAGAGCCAGTAAATATCCGTAAAGCCGAGCCACGCCGCGCGCCCCGGCGCGGCCACGGTGCCCGCTTCGGCGACGTCGTCGTAATCATTGTCGTAATCCGCCGATCCGTCGAACACGCCGATCGGGCCGGAATGCGCGATCCACATATCCTGCGTCGCGGTCTCGCTCGTCCGCGCGATATAGGAGAAGGGCTGAACCACCGCCGCGCCCGCGCCCGCATTGCCGACGGTCTGCTGCGCGGTGATCATGTATTCATCGTCGATCGACAGTTCGATTCGATAGCGCAGGCCATCTTCGCCGGTGCGCGTCAGCACGACCGGGCTGTCGGGCGAGAGCACGTCGCCATCGGCCTGCCAGGTCGCGCCCATTCCGGCGCGCTGACCGTTGGCGAGGAAGCCGAATTCGGCCCATTGCTGGGTCTCGGTCCCCTCGGGCGAGAACAGGCGAACGTAGTCGGACCCCGGCTCGGTCGTTTCGCGATAATGCGTGAGCACCAGATCGTCGATCCGGGCGCCTTCCAGATTGATCGAGCCCTGCACGCTCGGCGCATCGATCCGCACTCGATTGCCGCCGCGCAAGGCGGTCGCGAGATCGACCGGGCGCGCCACCGGCCCCGTGCCGACAGTGCCGCCATCGGCGACCGCAGCGTTTTCTGCGGGCGTATCCGCCTTTTCCGCCTGCTGGACCTCGACCGGCTGCGGATACAGCCAGCCCATGGCAGCGTCCCAGCCGAACAGCAGCAGCGCCGAAAGGACTACTGCCAGGATCAGGTTGCGCGAATTGTTCAAGATCGATCCCATCCGTCGATTTGCCTGCCGGGAGAGATGGGGGCCGGCAGGTGTATTGGCAAGGTATATCAGTCCGAGAAAACGAAAGCCCCGGGCCTAGCGAGCCGGTCAGGGAACCGGATCGTGGCCGTGGCCGCCCCACGGGTGGCAGCGCAGTATACGCTTCGTCGCCAGCCATCCACCCCTGATTGCACCGTGTTTGCTGAGCGCTTGCACAGCGTATTCGCTGCACGACGGGGAGTAGCGGCAGGTAGGTGGCAGGATGCGGCTAGGCCCCCATTGCCAGGCGCGCGCGATCCAGATCAGCGGATATTTCATGCCAAGGCCTTGGCGGGCCGCCCGCCCTTGCGCCGCGGGCCGCGATGCGAAGGCCGCCGCCGGTCCCCCTTGCCCGCAGCGGCGCGCGCCAGCGCTTCGTCGAGCTCGGCCGACAGCGCTGTAAAATCGCGCTCGATCCCGCCGTCACGCCCGATGAGGACATGATCGTGATCGGCGAGACCGCGTTCCGGCAAGGCCGCGCGCAGTAATTCGCGGAAGCGCCGCTTCATCCGGTTGCGGACCACGGCATTGCCGACCTTCTTGGTCACCGTGATCCCGAATCGCTTACCCCGCCCTCCATTGGGGTGGGCCAGCAGCACAAAGCCGGGCCGAGCCACGCGCAATCCGCGATTCGCGGCCAGAAAGTCGGCGCGCTTGCGGATGGTGGAGGGCGGAGCGGGCATTTCGTGAGGATAGCTTGGAGCGAAGGGAGAGTCTTTGGGTTTTGCTAACCCGCCTGCGCGGGTTAGTCCTCGGCGCTGATCCTCCGCTTCGCTTCGGGCGACTGCGAGCGCGCTTGCGACCGGCTAGTCACCGGTCGGGATCGGTCACCGGCCACCATCTCGCTCGCGGCTGACACGCGCACGAAAACGGGCTCCATGGGGAGCCCGCAAGGCCGATTGGCCGCTATCGACGCCGTCGGGCGCGAAGGTAATGCACCCGCCGAAGCGGGCGCTTCTGGATTACGCGCAGAGGTTCTTGCGGCCGCGCTTGCGGCGAGCGCGCAGGACCTTGCGGCCACCGGGAGTCGCCTTGCGGGCGAAGAAGCCGTGGCGACGGGCGCGTACAAGGTTCGAAGGCTGGAAAGTCCGCTTCATCGGATCGTCCTTAAAAAAATCGGGTTCGAGGCGCGGATATGCCGCGCCAACAAAAAGGGCCGCCCGTCGAGGCGACCGCTGACAGGAGGCGCGCTTAGAATAGCCGCGCCCCTCCGTCAAGCCTCTAACAGATCACGACACTTCGAGCGAGAGGTAGGCAATCCGCGGGTTTTGCACGCGCGGTTGCGGAGCCGAAGCCCGCTCGACCGGGGCGCGATAACCGACCCAGTCGCGCATTTCTGCCGCGCGCATCCACCGCGCACGATGGTGGGGCACCGAATTGGTCATCGCATAGAAGGCACGCGCCTGCCGATCGTCCATGCCCATTTCGCGATAATAGTCGAGATAGGTGCGATTCTGCGGCGCATCCATGGCGAAATCGTCCGCCTCGCGACCGTATTCGTCGCGCCAGCTATGGACGGCGAATTCCGCCCCATTGTCGATGCGGCGCTCGACGCCCGCCAGGAACAGTTCCACCGCGCCCGAACGGACCGAGCCGTTGGCAGGCACCACGGTCGACAGGCCCGCGCGCCGGATCATGCGCCCCAATTCCAGATTGGCACGATCGTCCAGCGTCCCCGGGCATTCGACCATTTCCAAGCGAGCCAGACCTGGATGATCGCGCAGCAAACGCGCGAACTGCGCGGGGCTGCGCGAATCGGTCTCGCCCAACAACATGACTGTCTGGCCATCGACCACACGGAAGGGGCCGTATTCGACCGCACCATAGCTCGGCCGCACTCGGTGCGATTCGACGAAACGCTGAGTGTGCGGCTGGGGCGCAGAAGCGCGCACGCTCTGCGCGGGGCGCCAGACTGGCAGATCGGCTGGCTCGGCGGCGTAAAGCAGTGGCTGTCCGGCCAGCGGCACGTTGGGCCGAGCATAGGCGATCCGGGGCTGCAAGGTTTCCTGCACTACCGGCTGGCCGGGAAGGTAGATCATGCCGAGCGATTGAGCCGCGGCGGGCGAGGCGCCGATGAAAGTGGCGGCGAGAGCGGCGAGGGCAAAGGGAGCGGAGCGGGTCATGCATCCGGTATCGCCGCGCCGACTTGCGAAGCTCCCAATGTCTGTCCCTAACGGCCCTTTCATAGAGGTTTCAAAGCATTAGGTCACGACGTGCATGGCCTCTCGACAGGGCGCGCATATCGCCGCACAACGGTGGTTAACGAAAACGGAAAATCGAGGGGCACCTTTGGTCGCATTAATCCGCACGGTGGCCTATCTCGGCCTGGAGGCGCGCGCCGTGGAGGTGCAGTGCCAGGTCGCGCCCGGTCTGCCGCGCTTCGCGGTGGTGGGCTTGCCGGACAAGGCCGTGGGCGAAAGCCGCGAGAGGGTGCAGGCCGCGCTGTCCGCGATGGGGCTGGCGCTGCCGCCCAAACGGATCACGGTGAACCTGTCGCCAGCCGATCTGCCCAAGGAAGGATCGCATTACGATCTGCCGATCGCGCTGGCGCTGCTCGCGGCGATGGGTGTTACCGATGCCGAGCAGCTGACCGAATATATCGCAGTCGGGGAACTCGCACTCGATGCGCGGATCGTGCCCTCGCCCGGCGTGCTTCTCGCCGCGATCCATGCGAGCGAGCAGGAATGCGGCCTGATCTGTCCGCGCGCCCAAGGGGCCGAAGCCAAATGGGCAAGCGAGGTTCCGGTCATCGCCGCGCCCGATCTTGCCAGCCTGTTAAATCATCTGAAGGGCACGCAAAGACTACCCGATCCGAAGCCCGGCGAGATCGAGGCAAACGCACCGGGGCCGGATTTGAAACGCGTCAAAGGCCAGGAAACCGCCAAGCGCGCGTTGGAAATCGCGGCGGCGGGTGGACACAATCTTCTCATGGACGTACGGCCGCGTGTAACAAAAATCTGAACGGGATTTGTTCATTCTATCTTAAGCGATTTGTTCTGAACTCATGCGTAAGCATATCGATTTCCATTACGATGCAACCTCTGTCCACGTGGACCTTTTTTATAGTTGCGTCGAATTGCAACCCTTCAATCTGTAGCAAGGTATATAGTGGCCGTCCGACACAGGACGAAAGGGTTGTCGCAGGAAGATTGGAAGGGTGCGAAAGTATGACCCTTCTGCCATCGATCCAGCACCGGCCTTTGCGCAATTCGAGCGAGCACTCGAGCGTTCCTCTCATCCAATAGAACCGCCCCGCGGAAAACGGGAGAGAGCCATCGACCGATGTGAAGGGTTGATCACCATCGTCATTGAAGAGCAACGGCAGGTCGTCCGGGCTCATGCCAGCGAGCTCGAGAACATGGGCGGCAAGACCTGTAATCTTTCTTCGATGAGATCCCGATTCGTCAACTGTCAGGGCAGCGACATTGCGATCATGTTCGCGAAGGTCGAAGTCAATCGCCTCGATCAGCTCTTCGATATCGGAAGCAATCCGCCTCGATCGGGTTGTCGAAAAATCGTGATCGAGGCGAAGAAACTCGGCATGCAGCATAAGGCCGTCATGAGACCCTTCCGCGAAATCCATCCGTTCTAAGGAAGCTTTCGGCCTCTTTGCAAACCGGGGCAGGAGTTTGCTGTAGGTATCGACCCAGATCTGATCGTACATCGCCGCGTCCGCGAGCATCAGTCCGATGGATCGGGCAAGCGATGCCTCAATCGCGCGCTCGTCCGGATGGGACTGGGGATCTATCGGAATGAGCAGCCGAGGTCCCGATCCAGATGCCTGCTGGAAGTCGAGCACACTTAGGGCTATATTTGTGAACCGGCGACCGCCTGCCAGTTCTATGGGGAAGGACTGTTCGAAACCCATCCGACGCAAGACTTTGCGGAAAGTATGCTCGTGCCATTGAGTGTTTGCCCAAAACGCGCGCCACCTCATCTGATCTTTAGTTAATACGATCTTCTGGACACGGTCCGACTGCATCGATGTTGGTGAGTTGGACATAATAGCACCTCTACCGGCAAGAACTTACAACCGGTTATAGGATGCTCGCGTCTAGCAGCCCAAGCATCTTCAAGCTCAGCGTTCGTGATGTCCGCTTTGCGCCCCAAGTCGGACGTGCAGGTAAGGAAAATCGACCCCGAGAGCGGACATATCAGTCTTCCCAAGAGATAACCCCATCCACAGAGCGCCAGTTAGCGGGGCGGATGAGTTTTTCGTGTGCGATACGGACTGACTGTATTTCCGCCACGATCTCGCGTCTCCAGTAGTCGAGAAAATCGAACAGCACCGGAAAGTCCGGTGCTGCGTCGTATTCTTGCCACGCGAAGGTTTGTATGATGGACGGATGATCGGGCATGAAATAGCATATTTCCGCAGTGGTCAGCCCGTAGCCATCAAGCTGCACAAGAAAGGCCCGATCCGTCATTGCGACCTCGTTGGGCGATTGTGCTCGTCGAGTGACTTCATGGCATCAAAGATATCATCAATCCCCACAGGCTTTCCCAATTCGGGCGGCTTTCGCATTCCGGGCTGGCTCTCGACCGCGTTGCGGTCGGATGCCCAGGAGGCAAGTATCGCCCGCTTTACCTCGGGTTCAAGTGAGGGATGATGGGCAACATCAAAGGGATGCAAATAACGAGAGACAGGTTGCGACATGATCGATCCTCCTTTGTTTTGCGTCGCGTTTTGCCATTTTGCGCTTTCAACATTTGAAGGGCGTTCGCTGACACTTAGCGAACTCCGAGGCAGCCTTGCGGTGATGCCTCTGAGTAACGCTTAGCCGCACATTAGCGCGGCAGCAGCGTCCGGGTCGCTGGAAAGCTGTTCCGCCTCAGCGTGCTGCGCTTCAATTCACGCAGTGCCGAAATCCGGCGCTCGGTCGCGGGATGGGTCGAGAACAGCTCGCCCACATGCGTCGGAACGATGTAGAGTTGGGCGGCAGCTGGGTTCCGCTCGGTCACCGGGTTCGGCACCTGGCGCGCCGCGTGAGAAATCTTGCGCAGCGCCGAGGCTAGTGCATCGGGATCTCCGCAAATCTCAGCTCCCGCTCGGTCCGCACCGAACTCGCGCGTCCGACTGATTGCCATTTGCACGATCATCGCCGCGAACGGAGCGAGCAGTATCGCTCCAATCAGCGCCAGCGGGTTATTCCGGCTATCACTCGAGAAGATCATGCCGAAGTTCGCCAGCATGGAAATCGCACCAGCGATGGTCGCCACCATCGTCATGATGAGCGTATCGCGGTTCTGGATATGGCCGAGTTCGTGCGCCATTACCGCTGCGACTTCATCGCGCGACAACATGTCCAGCAAGCCCGTCGTAGCCGCGACCGCCGCGTTTTCAGGATTGCGGCCTGTTGCGAACGCGTTGGGATGTGGGCTGTCGATCACATAGACTTTCGGCATGGGAAGACCGGCGCGCTGAGCCAGGATCGCGACGATGCTGTAGAAATCGGGCGAGGTCCTCGCGTTCACCTCGCGCGCCTTGTGCATCGACAAAACGATCTTGTCTGCCTTCCAATAAGTCACGAAATTCATCGCGCCCGCGATAATGAGCGCAATGAGAGCGCCGCCGGTCCCGCCAATCATGTAGCCTGTGCCCATGAACAGCGCGGTCAGGGCAGCGAGCAGAATGAAAGTTCTCATAATGTTCACTGTTTATCCTCCAACCTAGAGAAACTTCCCAAAAACTAGTGAACAGGTCTTTCGTTTCAATATCTCTGATGCATACGAATGAATCATGTGAATGCGGCGCCAATCCATGGCGATTCATGCGTCGCCGAGCTGTGCAAATTTCTCGCCGAGAGGTTCTTGAAGCCGCTTCCGCCGGAACTAGATCGCGAAAATCTCCTGCCGAAAATGGGGGAGATTTCCGTGTTCATATTGCTTTGTAATGGAGGTTATGCATGCACTTTAAACCTTTGCACGATCGCGTGCTGGTTCGTCGCCTTGAGGCGGAAGAGAAGACCGCTGGCGGCATTATCATTCCCGACACTGCCAAAGAAAAGCCGATGGAAGGCGAAGTTGTCGCCGTTGGCCCAGGTGCGCGTGACGATGCCGGGAAGCTGGTGGAACTCGCCGTCAAGGCGGGCGACCGCATCCTGTTCGGCAAGTGGTCCGGCACCGAAGTGCGGATCGAAGGCGAGGACCTGCTCATCATGAAGGAGAGCGACATCCTCGGCATCATCGAAACCACCGCCGAGCTCAAGAAGGCGGCGTAAGCAACCAACCCGATCTTCGGTTCAATCGAAGGAAGAGAAAGGAGCAGGCCAGATGGCTGCGAAAGAAGTAAAATTTGCGTCGGATGCGCGTGATCGCATGCTCCGCGGCGTGGATACGCTTGCAAATGCGGTCAAGGTAACTCTCGGCCCCAAGGGCCGCAACGTGGTGATCGAGAAGAGCTTCGGTGCCCCTCGTATCACCAAGGACGGCGTCACCGTCGCCAAGGAAATCGAACTCAAGGACAAGTTCGAAAACATGGGCGCACAGATGCTGCGCGAAGTCGCCAGCAAGCAGAACGACAAGGCGGGTGACGGCACCACCACCGCCACCGTTCTCGCTCAAGCGATCGTTCGCGAAGGCGCGAAGGCTGTTGCTGCGGGCATGAACCCGATGGACCTTAAGCGCGGGATTGATCTTGCGGTTGGCACTGTCGTCAAGGACATCGAAAGCCACGCCAAGACGGTATCCGCCAACAGCGAAATCGCACAGGTCGCGACCATTTCCGCCAATGGCGACGAAACCGTCGGTCGCATCCTTGCCGAAGCCATGGACAAAGTCGGCAACGAAGGCGTGATCACGGTCGAGGAAGCCAAGAGCCTCGAAACCGAGCTCGAAACGGTCGAGGGCATGCAGTTCGACCGCGGCTACCTCTCGCCCTATTTCGTAACCAATGCCGAGAAGCTGAAGGTGGAACTCGAGGATCCGTACATCCTCATTCACGAGAAGAAGCTGTCGAACCTGCAGGCGCTGATCCCGCTACTCGAACAGGTCGTGCAGTCGGGCAAGCCGTTGCTGATCATCGCCGAGGACGTCGAAGGCGAAGCCCTAGCAACCCTCGTTGTCAACAAGCTGCGTGGCGGCCTGAAGGTCGCGGCAGTTAAGGCACCCGGCTTCGGCGATCGCCGCAAAGCCATGCTGGAGGATATTGCAATCCTTACCGCCGGCAATGTTGTCAGCGAGGAACTTGGTACGAAGCTCGAGAACGTCACGATTGGCATGCTCGGCCGGGCCAAGAAGGTCATCATCGACAAGGACAACACTACCATCGTCGATGGTGCCGGCAACAGGGCCGACATCGACGCCCGGGTCAGCCAGATCCGTGCCCAGATCGAGACCACGACCAGCGACTACGACCGCGAAAAGCTGCAAGAGCGCGTGGCCAAGCTCGCAGGCGGTGTGGCCGTCATCCGCGTTGGCGGCGCGACCGAGGTCGAGGTCAAGGAACGCAAGGACCGTGTCGACGATGCGCTCCATGCGACCCGTGCAGCGGTCGAAGAAGGCATCCTTCCCGGTGGCGGGATCGCTCTGCTGCGGGCGCTCAAGTCGCTCGAAGGTCTCAAGGCTGCCAATGATGACCAGCAGTCAGGCATCGACATCGTTCGCCGTGCGCTGCGCGCCCCGGCCCGCCAGATCGCGGAGAACGCAGGCGAAGACGGTGCCTACATCGTCGGCAAGCTGCTCGAAGGCGACGACTACAACCATGGCTTCAACGCCGCGACCGGTGAGTATGAAGACCTGGTGAAGTCGGGTGTGATCGATCCGGCGAAGGTCGTTCGAACGGCGCTGCAGGATGCGGCATCGGTCGCCTCACTGCTCATTACGACCGAGGCGCTCGTGGCCGAACTTCCTAAGGAAGATGCACCGGCACCGATGCCGGCAATGGACTACTGAACCGCCAGAATTCAGTCTTGGCAGACTGGCAGGCGCGCTCGAAAGGGCGCGCCTGCATTTCTTTCAAGCATCTGAATTAAAGGCATAAAAATCTGCATTTCGACTCTTGAAACCGCTTTTGACCTTACTAAATCAGAAATTGCCGGATGCCATAATAGGTCTGGTTGGACATTAGAGCGTCAGCTCTTTCGTTCGCTGACGCTTCTCGTGCCCAGATTGCTCAACAAGGAGGATTTGGAAATGAGAACTGCATTCGATTTTACCCCCTACCGGCGCTCCACCGTCGGTTTTGACCGTCTGTTCGACGCACTCGAGCGAAGCTCTCGCGTCGATACGCAGGACGGCTATCCACCTTTCGATATCGCCCGAACAGGCGAAGAAAGCTATCGCATCACGCTCGCGGTGGCCGGCTTCAGTCCGGACGAGATCGACATCACCGCTCAGCAGAACCAGCTCATCATCTCCGGCGAAAAGGCCGAGAAGGATGAAGACGGCGTCGAGGTGATCCATCGCGGGATTGCGACGCGCGCGTTCGAGCGCCGGTTCCAGCTGGCCGACTATGTCGAAGTCCAGGATGCGAGCTACGAGAACGGGATGCTGACGCTTTCGCTCGAGCGCGTCGTTCCCGAAGCGATGAAGCCGCGCAAGATCGAAATCGGTGCAAGCGGCAACGACAACGCGCCGCAGATCACCGACGGCAAGTCGAAGGACAAGGCCGAGAAGAAAGCGGCCTAAGCCTGGATCTTCGAGCAAATCCTCGCCGGGTCGGGTGCACCAGTACTCGGGCCGGACGGGGAGGCATGGCTGGCCGGGTCGACCGGTCGGGCGACGAGTGGTGTGCGATAGACAATAAATCAGCGACCTCCGCCCTCATTGGATGACCCTGTCCGCCATGCAGCTCGAAAGAGCGTCGCACGAACGACGCTCCCTTGCAGCGAACGAAAGGAGGATAATCATGCTGCGCAAATCGAAACTCGTGGCGGCGACCGCCGCTCTTTCACTGGCCTTCCCGACTGCCGCGTGCGCTCAGGAGGCTGAGACCCAAATCGAACCGGTCAAAACCACCGAGGAAGTGGAGGCCGATGTCCAGGCGCAAACCGATGAGACACTCTCCGAGCGCCGCGCCGAGCTTCTCGCGGAAGCGACTGAAGCGTTGAGCGAGACGCAGAAAGCGATCACGGCTCTCGAAAAAGAGAACACCCAGGAAGCGCTCGATGCCCTCGCGGTCGCGACCGGTAAGCTCGAACTCATTCTGGCACGCGATCCCGGCCTGTCGCTCGCGCCCGTCGATGTCTCGATCGTCGAGCGCGACGTTCTGACCACGCCCGAAGCGGTGAGGGAGCTGCGTGACGAGATCGAAGAATTAACCGACGAAGGACGCCTACAGGAAGCGCGCCGCCTGATCGCCGGTCTCGCTAGCGAAATCGTGATCCGCACTGCCAACCTGCCGCTGCTCACCTACCCCGACGCCACAGGTCCAGTCCGCCGACGACTATAGCAACGAGATCGTGGTGACTGCGCAGAAAGTCACCGAGACCGCATTCGACGTGCCGATATCCATCAGCGTCAAAAGCCAGCGGGAAATCCGCAACCGAAATGCAGAGACAATCACCGATCTGCAGTACACGGTTCCTGGCCTTTCCATTTCGGAGTTCGGACCGGGCCAGCAGCGCATCCAGTTCCGTGGCGTGTCTTCGTTCAGCGGTCTTGCCCAGATCGGGCAGTATCTCGATGAAATTCCGCTCAACACCGAAGCGCCCGACCAAGGGCCCGATATTCGGCTCGTCGATATTGCACGAGTGGAACTGTTGCGCGGTCCGCAGGGGACCCTCTACGGCCAAGGTGCGATGGGCGGCACCATCCGCTACATCACCAATGATCCCGAGCTCTCGGCTGTCAGCGGATCGGCGCTAGGCGAACTCAGCGTCGTAGAAGGCGGCGAACTGGCTTGGCGTGGCGAAGGCGTGTTCAATCTGCCTCTGGTGGAGGATCAGCTCGGGCTGCGGGTAGCCGGCGGCTATACCAGTATCGCTGGCTGGATCGACAATCCCCGCACCGGCGAAGAGAACCTGAATGGTGGCAGTTCTTACTTCGTGCGCGGAAAACTGTTGGCCAGGCTTGGCGAGGATCTCATCGCGACCCTTCTCGCGTCGCACCAGGAGATCGACACGGGAGGCAACAATACCGCAGACGAGGATCGTCAGGTCTATTATGCGGTTCCGACCCCGATCAAGAATCGGATCAATCTTTTCAGCGCCGTTCTCGACTACGACCTGGGCGCGGTATCATTGGTGAGCGCGACAAGCTGGCAGGAGCGCAATGGGAGCAACGTCACCGATATCACCGATATCCTGGCACCAACCGTCGAGCTTTTGCAGGGACTTCAGCCGGGGACATTGAACTCCTATGTCTTCAACGGAGCTTCGAGTTTTCGCGCCTTTTCGCAAGAGGTTCGCGCTCAGTATGATAGCTCGACCGGACTGCGCGCTCTCATCGGGGCTTTCTATCGCAACTCGAGAAGCACGAGTCTCGTATCCGGGGAAAGCGACCCGGTCACCGCAGTCCCGGCCGACTACTATTTCGGCGACACCGAAGGAACCTCTGAATCGTGGGCAGTTTTCGGCGACCTTACCTATGAACTGCTCTCCGGACTGGATTTGAACCTCGGTGGTCGTTATTTCGAAGACAAGCGGACGACCAACTCGGCCACCAGGATTTTTGGCACTCCATCGCTCGATCAAGGCGCAGATACCTTCAGTGCCTTTACGCCCAAGTTGAACATATCTTACCTGGTCAGCGACTCGCTCAACCTTTATGCGACCGCATCCAAGGGCTTCCGGAGCGGCGGCTTCAACACGACCTCGGTCGGCGGGGGAACGGTCGTCATACCGCCCTCTTATGATCCCGACTCCGTCTGGACTTACGAGTTGGGTGCCAAATACGAATCGTTCGACAGGCGTCTCACCGGCGAAGTCGCAGTGTTCCGCAATGTCTGGAGCGACATCCAGTCCGTCGCGACCGCGCCCAACGGGTTGAACACCTATACCGTGAATGGTGCCAAGATGGCCGGCAACGGCATCGACGCCCAGCTGACCTATCGCCCGGTTCCTTCGCTGACGCTGTCTTTGACGGGCGGTTGGAACAACATGGAATACAAGACGACGACCGTGGAGCATTTTGCCGGCGACCGCGCCGATTACGCACCGCGTTACTCGGGATCGGCGTCTGCAGAATACCGGTTCGATCTGGGCGATGCGCCGTCATTTGCACGTCTCGACTATCAGTTTGCCGATGGAATTCAGGTCTGGTTCCGCAGTTTCCAGGCGGTTCCGGCGCTGTCGGAAACGCAGCACCTTCTGAACCTCAACGTCGGCACCGAAATTTCGGGGTTTTCCATTCAGTTGTTCGCGAAGAACATCCTCAACGAATACGGCGTTACCTATCCCGCCTTTGGCTCGCTTCCCTATCCCGGCCGCCCGATACCGCGTTCGTTTGGCGCCCAGGTCAGGGCCAGCTTCTGAGAGAGCAAGTTCAGGCCGCCCGTAGCAATTCAGGTGAGAAACTCATGAATACCAAACGCCATTACGGCCTGCTTGCAGGCATGTGTGCGATCGCGCTTACGTCCGCCCCTGCACTTGCCCAGACGGCGGAGCAGCAGCACACGTCGGTAGAAGAGCCGGCAGCCACCGCTGAAATGGAAGCGCGTTACGAGCGGGCGGCTATGCTCGCACGGGGGGGAAGCCCCGTTTCGCTGAACAATCAGGTCATCCCGACCTGGATCGGCGGCGAAGACCGCTTCTGGTATTGCAAGCAGACCGAAGCGGGCTGTACCTATACCCTGGTCGACGCGCGCACCGGCAATTCACGGCTATTGTTCGATCACAGCGACCTCGCGGCCAAGCTTACAAAGAAAAGCGGCAATATCTTCCCGCCCGACGACCTGGGCATCACCGACCTATATGTCGATGGCGATGGAACGATCACCTTTTCCGCATTTCAGAAGCGGTATTCCTACGACAGCAATGGAGTGTTGAAAGAGTTAGGGGATGCGTTGCTTTCCGCGCCGGTGGTTTCCCCCGACGGGAAGCTGGAAGCCTATGTGAAGGACTGGAATATCTGGGTTCGAGACCTCGAATCCGGCGAAGAAAAGCCCATTACGACCGATGGCCAGGAACGCTATGCCTATGCCACCAAACCGGGCGCATCGAGAGGGTTCACTTGGGGCAGCGAGTTGCGCTGGGCCCCGGATTCGAAGCGCGTCTTCACCGTGCAGACCGACGATCGGCAGGTAAAAGACGTCCCCTTCATTCAATATGCGCCCGAAGATGGCGTAAGGCCGGTGGCATTCAGCATGCCCTATGCCTTCCCAGGCGATCTGCACATCCCGATGTATCGCATGCTGGTGGTCGACGTCGAAGACGGCAAACAGGTGCCCATCAAATACCGCGACCTGCCAGCGGGTCGCATGCTCGACGCGCCCTTCAACGGCGGCCGAGCGTGGTGGGGCGGCGATGGCAAACGCGTGTTCTTCGTCGATGTCGAGCGCGGAGAGAAAGCCGCTCATCTGATCTCCGCCGATGCAAGCACGGGCGATACGACCGAGCTGTTTAGCGAAACCAATCCGGACGGCTACGTCGAGCTGTCCGACAACGTCTATGAAGCGGCTTCGATCGTTCCTTTGCCCGAACGAAACCAGGTGATCTGGTATTCCGAGCGAACCGGCAGGCCACAGCTCTATCTGTACGATCTTGCCACCGGCCAGCTCGTGCGCAAACTGACCGACGATGCCTATGGTGTCCGTCGCATCGTGAGCGCGGATGAAAGCCGTGGCGAGGTGCTCATCTCCATTTCCGGCCGGGATCCGACCAAGAACCCCTACTACGAGGAGATTCTTCGCATCGATCTCGATACCGGGAACGGCGAAATTCTCAGCCAGGGCGACGATCACCGATTTATTGCGCCGGACGGGCGCAACGGCGTGTCCTTCGCGCTTCTGCTGGGCGGCGCGCCGCGCGGCAGCGGCGTTTCGCCAAGCGGCGATTACTGGGTGGAAACGCGCCAGCGGATCGACCGGCCGGCGGTCAGCGTGATCAGGACGCGATCCAGGCGGGAGGTTGCGACGCTCGAAACCGCAAGCCTGAACCATGTGCCCGAGGGCTTCCGCCGGCCCGAACCGGTGCTGGTGAAGGCCGCAAACGGCAAGACCATACTACAAGGTGCGATTTTTCGGCCGAGCGATTTCGATCCAAGCAAGATATACCCGGTCATCGACCTGATCTACGGCGGTCCGCAGGCGGCGGTCGTGCCGGTCGCGCTGGACGGACTTGCCAATATGGCGATGCCGCTGGCTGAGCTAGGCTTCGTCACCGTCATCATCGACGGACGCGGGACGACCGGCCGCGACCGGGAATTCCATGAGCATTCCTACGGTGCCGTCGAAAAGGCGAGCGAGGTCGAGGATCATATCGCAGCCATCCGGCAGCTCGCGCAGCGCTACCCCTATATGGACCTCGACCGGGTTGGTATCACCGGCTTTTCAGGTGGCGGTTACATGAGCACCAGCGCGATTCTGCGTTACCCCGATTTCTACAAAGTCGCGGTTTCCGGTGCAGGCAATCACGATCAGCGGGACTTCTGGCATAGCTGGGGGGAGCGTTATCAGGGCGAACTGGATGGCGACAATTACCTAGCGCAGGCCAATCTCACCTATGCCAAGAACCTGGAGGGCAAACTGCTGCTTTATCAGGGCCTCATGGATACGGGCGTCCAGCCTGGCACATTGTTCAATCTGGTCCAGAAGCTGGAGGACGAGAACAAGGACTTCGACCTGGTGATCGCTCCGCGTGCTGGCCACTCTTACACGGGCTACGCGCAACGCCGGGGGTGGGACTATTTCGTCGAACATCTGGCAGGCAAAACGCCGCCCAAGGAGTTCGAGCTGATCAACGGCTATGACTATACCATTGCCGAGATGAAGCGCCGGAAGGGCGGCGCATCTAAGGCCGGGAAGGATGGCCAACCCGAGAGCAAGCCAGAGTGATACGGCGGGCCGCGATCCTTGGCCTGATGACTGCGTGGGGGGTGCTGCTGCCTTCGGTCGTCGAAAGCCGTGACTGCGAGCACGGGGATCCCGCTGTCGAACTACAGACGGACGCCGGGGTCATTACCATTCTGATCCATTCGAAGGAGGCGCCAGCTTCGAGCGACGCCTTTTTGGGACAAGTGAACGCGCAACAGTATGATGGCGGCAGTTTCTTCCGCGCGGTGCGCCCGGATAACGACAGGACGGAAAATCCGATCGAGGTTGTCCAGGCGGCTGTTGGTGAGCACGCTCCACCGCTCGATCAGGATCCCATTCCTCACGAGGGCACGAACCAGACCGGACTGAAGCATATCGACGGCGCGGTGTCGTTGCCGCGCGGGGATATCGGCACCACCACCGCCATGTCTTTCTTCGTATCGATCGGCCCTCAGCCCGCGCTCGACCATGGCGGTAAACGCAATCCCGATGGACAGGGTTTTGCAGTATTTGGGCAGGTCATCTGCGGAATGGATGTGGTCCGCGAGATTCACAAGCAGCCTGTAAGCTCGGACAGCCCCTTGGCTGCCATGGCAGAACAAATCCTTGAGCAGCCGGTGCGGATTTTACGCGCCCGCGTTGTTCAGCCTAACTGCTCAGGCGCTTAATCGGCTGGTCGTTCGTTATTTTCCGAACCGATTGATATCCTGTCGGCGCTCCCATCAAAGGTTTTTTGCCTTGGCCACTTAATCGCGTAGCCATCCGCCGGTGGTCGAGAGGAGCGGCATATCTGCTGAATAGAGGTGCTCTGAATGTCAGCAATTACTCTGATCAATTCGCAAACCGGACAGACCGCTAACGGCCCACTTCCCGCCATTCTCGACCGCTTTCCACAGCATTTATCCGTGCGAGTGTAGCCGGACACAACCTGCTAGAGCGGTTTCCGTTCATTCCGGGTCATATCCACAAGAGGTGAAGTAATTGGCGCACTCGTCTGGCTGGAAGATGTCCACGAGCCTCCCGATCAGGTCCCACAGGCCGCTGACGGTTCGTTCGCCCGCCTTGCGGAGCATGGCCTTGAGCCGGGAGAATGCCTTCTCGATAGGGTTGAAGTCCGGGCTGTATGGCGGGAGGAAGCGCAAAGTCGCCCCGGCCGCTTCGATCCTCTCCCTGACCGATGCCCGCTTGTGGCTCGAGAGGTTGTCCATGATGACCACGTCACCGGGACGCAGTTCAGGCACCAGAACCTGCGCCACATAGGCTTCGAACCAGTCGCCGTTGATCGGACCGTCGAGCACCATCGGCGCGATCATGCCGGTCATGCGCAGGCCAGCCACCAGCGTGGTGGTCTTGCGGTGGCCGTGCGGAAAGCCCATCCGCAGGCGCTCGCCTTTTGGGCAGCGTCCGTGGCTACGGGTCATGTTGGTGGCGGTCCATGTCTCGTCGATGAAGACGAGGCGTTCCGGCTCCAGATCGAGCTGGTTGTCGAACCAGTGCTGGCGTTGCCTCAGGACGTCGGGGCGGTCTTGCTCGATCGCGTGCCCGGTCTTTTTTTGCGCGTGATCCCGTGCCGCACGAAGAAGCGATGCACCGTGCCGATCCCCACTGAAGTCCCACGCTCGATCAGCCGCGCCTGAACCTCGACCAAGGTCATGTCACCCTGCTCGGCGATCAGGTCCCGAATGAAGTCGCCATGCGCTTCGATCTTGCCTGAATGCCGGTCACCGCCGCGTGGCTTCGCAACGGCCTGACCATGCTCCAGTGCCATTTGCCGCCAGCGGATCGCGCTCGATGCGCTGACCCCGAAATGTGCCGCCGCCGTGCGGCAGCTCATGCCGTCATCAATCGCGGCAACAACCCGATCCCGAAGATCCTGTGAAAGCGTTCGTGCCATCCATGCTGGCCTCCTGCCACCAGCAGGAAGCATGAATCACAACGCAACCGCAAACGGAATCCCCACCGAGTCAGAACGTGTGGAAACCGCTCTAATGATCGCGGGACCGGGTATTGCAGAATTATCAGCGTAATCTATTCTTTGCCTCTCAGCCGATTTTTCTTGGGAATTCATTCGTGGGCAACTCGATTTCAACTACGAGGCAATCTCTCTCAGCGTGTACCTTTTTGATGGTCGCTTCGAATTCCAACTCTTCGATCTGCAGCAGAGTGTTTAACGGGTGACCGACACAGGACGAAAGGGTTGTTGCAGGTAGGTTGGAAGGGTGAGAAAGTATGACCCTGGGTCCATCTATCCAGCACCGCCCTTTGCGCATTTCGAGCGAACACTCCAGTGTTCCTCTCGACCAATAGAACCGCCCTGCGGAAAACGGGAGAGAGCCATCGACTGATGTGAAGGGTTGGTCACCATCATCATCGAAGAGAGCCTGCAGATCGTCCAGGTTAATGCCAGCGAGCCTGAGAACGTGGGCGGCAAGACCTGTAATCTTCCTTCGGTAAGATCCTAGCTCGTCAACTGTCAGGGCCGCGACGTTGCGATCATGTTCGCGAAGGTCGAAATCAATCGCCTCGATCAGTTCTTCAATATCGGAAGCGATCCGCCTCGATCGGGTTGTCGAAAGATCATGATTGAGCCGAAGAAACTCGGCATGAAACAATAGCCCATCATTAGGGCCTGCCATGAAGTCCAGACATTGGAGTGAAGCCTCGGGCCTGTTTGCAAACCGGGGCAGGAGTTCGCTGTAGGTATCAAGCCATATCTGATCGTACATCTCCGCGTCCGCTAGCATCAGTCCGATCGACCTGGCCAATGATGCTTCAATTAAACGCTCGTCCGGATGGGACTTGGGATCTATCGGAATGAGCAGCCGAGGTCCCGATCCAGTTGCCTGCTGGCAGTCGAGCACATTCACAGCGACATTAGTGAACCCGTGACCGCCTGCCAATTCCATAGGGAAGGACTGTTCGAAGCCGATCCGATGCAAGACCTTGCGGAAGGCATGCTCGTGTCGTTTTGCATTTGTCGAAACTGCGCGCCGGTCCATCTGACCGTTCGTGAACACGATCCTTTGGACAAGGTCCGACTGCATCGATGTTCGTGAGTTGGGCATAGTGACACCTCTACCGGCAAAAACTTACAACCGGTTATAGGAAGCTCGCGTCGAGCACCCCAAGCATCTTGGAATCCAGGATCCGCGACGTCAGCTTTGCGCCCCCAACCAGGTCATCGAACAGCCCGAAAGCGGACGTTAAGGTGCCAACAATGTTATAGCGATCGTGAATCGCACCAGAAGCCGAGACAGCTCTTGGGTTCTAGAGTCCGGGGCATGACTGGCTAATTGCTTGACGCATTGGCCCGGAGCCGGATGCGAGCTCTTCGAAGCTTGCCTGGCTGAAGACGTAGCGAGATCTCTGGTCGGGGCTTGTCCCAGCTTCAAAGAACCAAGCCTCCACTGTGCCTTCACTGGTGCTGTACGGACCGCTGCCAGAAACCTGCACATCGAATTCGCCAAGACCCTTGTCATACTGCCATATGGGTATTGTGAAGTCAGACCCCGCGTCCAACGGCAGCGAGGCGAATAGGGGCCCCCAGAGGTTCCCATCCCATCGCGGTGAGGAGGTTCGGACATTGATCGGCAACACACCGCCTTTTGTCTTCCGCGTACCCGTTATTCTGCTACCTTGGTACTCGACAGATACGCGTTGCCATCCCGGAGCGTTTCTGTATCCGCCCCGCTCACTCACCACGCTAATGGGCAGCAAGCTGCTCCTGCCCACTAAGAATTCGTCGCGCATCTCGAATGACCGGCTTGGCACGGTCTGGTGTATCGTTATCTTCCACGCGGGGGTAAGCTCCTCAGTCACGGCCTCGATTGTTTGGACCGTGGCGCCAATCTTTTCATCGCGAAGAAGGATATCATAGCAGGTGCGTCCCTCGCGGAGCCGATCGCAAGTACGAAGGCAAGCGCTGTCGCGGCGCGTATCCATCACTCGCTGAAGCCGGGTGGTCTGCTACTGCTCGAAGGCTATCGCGAAGAACAGCTGGCCTACGGGACTGGCGGTCCGCTTAATATCGAAAATCTCTATACGGAGGACGGTTTGCGCCGCGTCTTCCACACCCGGTCCGCCTTCGAGATAACGGTCATACCAGCGATAGAAGGTGCGCCGTGCCACACCCAACTGATCCAGTGTGCGCTTTGCGGGCAAGTGCGACTGCTCGACGATCCTGATGATCTCGAGCTTCTCGGATGCAGGATACCTCATACGTCGTCGTCCCCATCCGCGATGATGCTTTTTTTAAGCAGCCGGTTCTCCGGGGTGAGGTCGGCCACGCATTCCTTCAGATCGCGGGCCTCGCGGCGCAGATCTTTCACTTCGTCCGTGGTAGCAGCACGGGCCGTATCGCCAGCCAGGCAACGCTTGCCAGCCTCCATGAACTCCTTGGACCAGGTGTAATACAGGCTCTGCGCAATGCCTTCCTGCGGCACAGCTCGGCGATGGAGTCATCGCCTCGCAGCCCGTCGAGCACGATCCGGATATTGTCTTCGGCGGAGAAGTGTCGGCGGGTCTTGCGGCGGATATCCTTTACCACCCGCTCGGCGGGCGATTTTGCATTGGAGGATTTGGGCTTCATCTTCGTTCCTTCGTCACTACGACGAAGCCCAAATCCTCCTTAAATCACAACCTCAATTCTGTGCCATAGGCGCTGACGGGGGACAGGCCATTGCGTACTCTCGCAAGATACCATTGCTTGAAAGCCGCCAAGTCGCCTTCAAGCGGCGAATATGGTCCAGGGCGAAAGGCTAGCGACTTCACATTCGTCTGAGCTCTTTCAACAAGTTCGACATCCTGAGCAACGGTGTTGTCCCATAGCCAGGTCAGCCTCTCAACGTCGATCCGGGCGGCTACATCAATATTGGCATCGACCAGCCATTCGACCACGACCTGCGTTGCTTCAGATGAGACCGGGTTCACGCGGATCATGATCGCGTGATCATTCGCAAGGCTGAAATGGAGGAACGGGCCGACATATCCGAAGGTTTCCCCTCCATCATAGTCTGGAAACTGCCCCATCAGCGGCGCGACCGGAGAGCCATCTTGCGTCAGCGTGTCGAACCCGCTTTTGATCGCGCAGCGATAACAGACTGCGAACTGCGCATCATCGATTTGCAATTGTTGTCTCGTGGTCACCGGCGTTCCAAGCTTTCGCGCGCGCGCGATCCATTGACCAAAGAACTTCCCGTATTCCTTGCGTTCTTCCTCGCCATCGGTGGCCGATATCTTCGTATGGTCACAAACCGAGGAAAGATGCGGGTGGTTGGGGAGGCAGTGATAGCATTCGAGGAAATTCTCGACCACGAGCTTCCAGTTGGCCGCCACATCGAAAACACGACTCGCAGCGATCTGCGAGCTTTCAAGGCCATGATAGCTCCAGAGCTTCGCGCAAACTCCGTCGATCCTTGCCACATCTGCTCCGCCTTTTTCTTGCAAGGCCACAAATACGACGCCCGAGACAATCAGCACCGGAAACTCCACCAGCCCGTGCTCCGACCGTTCGCGTTCTCGAAAATCGAAAGTCGGCGCGGTTTGAAGTGCGCCGCGCGGACCGTAGCACCATGCGTGATATGGGCAGGTGAGCTTGCTGCCTTTGCCTCTCGCATTTTGGTTCAGGATCGGTGCACCGCGATGCCTGCAGATATTGGCAAAGGCTCTGATCGCTCCTCCCGTATTCCAGACGATCAGGGATTGGCCGAAGGCCTCGAATTCACGAAATGCTCCCTCTTCGACAAGCTCGTTTTGCGGGCAGCAGTAATGCCACAAGTCCGAAAACGCGTGCTGCTCGAAACCGAACACTGATTGGTCGTGGTACAACTGTCCTGCAAAATTGCCGTCTTTGCGCTCGGCAGCGATCAGCGTCGCATAGTCCTCGCGCGTCACGTTTCCCGCCATGTGAATGTTTTCAGAGCCACTGCAAGGCAAAGCGCCGAAAGCGCTGCAAGCGAGACGAAAGCAGGCCATTGCGAGAGGATGCTTTCTCCATTGATCAGGATCACGCGGGCGCCGTTGACGAACTGCGAAATCGGTTGCCAACGCAGGATGTCAGCCAGATATTCGGGAAACATGCTGATCGGCAGAAAAATGTCCGAAAACATCATGATCGGCAGATAGAGCAGGTTGACGAGCGCATTGGCGACCGCGACCGACTTGCTCACGCCCGCAATCATCATGCCCATGCTGATAAACGCGATCGCGCTGAAGAGGCAGACGACCAGCAGCCGTGACAGAAACGCGAAATCGAGCAGAGCGAAAGAAAGGCCGTAAACGAGATCCGCAAAGACTACGATCGTGACGCCAAGCAGGACGATAATGAAAACTCTCGACAATATGTATGACGCCATGAAGGTGCCGGGAGACATGGGGAAGATCTGGTACATCCGCCCGGCCCCCGAATTTCGCATCTCCACCAGCGGAACCGACAGACCGAACAGGCAAACCGATATGACTGTCAGCGCCAGGATCCCTACCGTGAGATACTCTCCATAGGAATTCTGCGCCGCCCGCTCACTGGGGATCGCCGACATCGCCCATCCCTGTCGAGGTTGCGCATTGGCGACCTCCTCCTCCGCAATCGCTGCGCGCACGGCGGTAGTCAGGATTGCAAAGTGATTGGCCTCGCCATAGAGTTGCTCGACGTCGAGCTGGCGCCCGCCGGCCGGATTCTCCACCCGGAAGACCGCGCCAAGAGCCGAACGGTTCTCGGTCGTCCCTTCCCGCATTCTGACGTCGAGAAATCCGCTATCGGAAACGCGTGCGACTATCGCTTCGGCGTAAGCCTCGTCGGCGGGGCTGCTCGATTCTATCTGGACATCGACGCCAAGTTCGATCCCACTGTCATTCGAACCGAATATCGCCATCAGCACGACCATCGTCACCAGCGGATTGACAAAGGTCCAGAACAGCGCGGTGCGGTTGCGCAGATAGGTCTTGAACTCGATCCAGGCCAAGTTGCGAATGATATCGATCATATCGGTTCTGCCCGGTTGATGACTTCGAGGAGATCGGAAAACGAGCTCGGCGAGAATGAATAGGAGGCGAGCTTTTCGCCGAAGCGTTCGTTGATTTCCTTGTTCACATCCGCCGCCGCGAAGACCGAGATGGCGTGGTCGCTGTCTTTCTGGACACGGACGAACTCGGCGCCCGTCTCGAATTGCTCGGCGGCCTGATCGGCGTCTTGCTCAGTTTCGAATTGCATGCGGTAGCGGAACCTTCCGATCACTTCGCCCATGCCCTCTGGCACAGTCAGGTCAGCGGCGAGATTGCCATTCTGCATCACAATAATCCGGTTCGCGATCTCTATCTCTTCTGGCTTGTGAGAAGCCATCAGCACCGCGACGCCATCTGTGTTCGACCGCGTTTTCAGCAAGTCGGAAAGCGCACCGGTGAAGCGCCGATCGAGACCGGTGCCCGGCTCATCCAGCACAAGCAGAACGGGGGTGTGTGCCAGCGCGACATAGAGATCCACGCGTTGCCGCTGACCGCCGGACAGCTTGGTGTAAGTCTTCCTCGCAAGCGGGCTGAGGTCTAGGGCTTCAAACACCTCTTGGTCGGCACGTCCATACATTGTGCGGTGCAAATCGACGACTTCGGCGACCTTGAAGTCCTTCGCATAGGTGTTGCGCTGAAGCTGGCAGCCCAGGGCCTTGCGTGTCGCCGTAGAACCCACATTACGTCCCACTTGCTCCCCAAGGAGTTTGATCTCCCCTCTGGTCACCTTGCGCAGACCGAGACAGGCCTCGATGAAGCTCGTCTTGCCTGATCCGTTAGGGCCAACCACCGCGCAAATGTCGCCGGGGAACAGTTCGAATTCGGGTATCGTCAGTTCGAAACCCGTTTTCGTATCGATGTACAGGTCTGAAGCGCTAAGTCGGGGCTGCCCGGTTTCGGATCTGCCAGCCGCTTCCAAAGTGCTATGGATCAACAAGTAGCTCCCTCCAGCCGGAATTGGCGACGCCCCGCTTGATCTCGCTCCCTAGATGCCGGTGACGCTGCAATTTGCGAAGTATCTCCCGCGCCTCGGCTTTTTCTGCGCGAACATCATCGGGCGCAAGCATTTCAAACCTCGCCAGATTGTATTCGGCATCCACCCTTCCGGGGGCCAGTTCCATTGCCTGCCGGAACAGTAATCTCACATTGCCGATGTGAGCCAGGCCAGCCATTTCATCTGCGGCGAAGGGAATCTCTGCGATTGAAAGCAGCGCCTTGAGATTGGCGAGGACGGCCCGATCATGTTCGGAGTCCTCATAACGGGTGACAAGCCCCCTTACCCAGAGGAGTTTGGACTCTTCCGCACAATGCTCGTGAACCGCGCTCAGCAACTCGAACAGCTTGATGCGGCACCAAGCCTCGAGCTCTTCTGCAATACAGGTTGAGACCTCGGAAGAATGCAAGGCCAGTTCCCGCTCAAGGTCGGCGACGCGGTCTTCGTCGAGAGCGACGAGCGCGCAAGTGAGGCGGGCAAGAAAATCCTTGGCGAGTGGATCACTCACTTCGGCGCTGCCACCGTCCGGCCTGCCGAGCGGCTCCAGCTCCCCGATTTCGCAAGCGAAGACCCGTTCGAGACATTCAACGGCCCCCTTTCCGCCACCATTTTCGAGGAGACAATCCGACAACGCGGACAGACTTTTGGGTCCACGTCGATCGAACAGATCCGAAACGAACAAGGCAGCGTGGCCATAGACCTGGCAAGGCCCGTCAGGATGGAGTTTCGAGAAATAGGGATCGTGCGTTGCATCGTACGATAGCAATGTCCTCAAATCGAGTTTCGAGGGCCATTGCTTGGCCAGCAATGCGCGTCTCGCTTCTGCGTCGACCGCTTGCGCCTTCCATTCGAGAAAATGGGCGATGCCTTCGTCAATGTAACGATTGTGGGTGGGGAAACGCGCATGAGCGAATTCGTGGACCATGGCAGCATGAAGGTCCCCATCACGTTGCTTTCCAATCAGAACGTAGCTGAATGCTGCATCAGGGCTGTGCGTGAAGGTTGGCACGTCCTTTCCAAGCGCGAGCTCGATCAGAAGTGCCTGATCTGAATGCCCGTAATGCTCGGCGACGAATGCATGAGCGCGCACTATGCCTGCCAGAAGATCTTCGTTCCGTTCGCCCAAGATATGGAGCGTGCCCTCGGAATGGATCGGCATCCTCTTGTCCGCAATGTTCGCAAAGACTTCGTGCAATTGCGGGGCAAGCTTGCGTAGAGCGGCGAGATTTCTGCTGGAGCCAGCCCCGTTTTCGCGGTCCTGCGAGATGTCGAGCAAGGCCAGCTCTGCGATCCGTCCGACAGCATAGGGATCGTCGCGCACCGCCGCTTCAAGCGATTCACGCCGACTGATCGCGCCTGTTGTCATTTGCCCACCGCAAGACAGTGAACGATCCCCTCATCGACACCGTCTACCCCAATCAGATCGGCGACGTCATCGTCAAAGAACCCGCCCCATGGTAGAGTCTTGAGTTCTTCGGCCTCCGCCATGAGAGACAGGTTCTGCGCAATCTCGCCCGCTTCAATCAGCGCGAACCTATAGCCGCGATTGCCATACTTGACGGTCGTTCGCGGGAAAACAGACGAGAAGATGAAAATCACGGAGGCTTTGGAAAGCTGATTTGCAAAGTCGCTGAGCGGGCCGAGAATATCCTCGGTGGATTCGCACTGTTTCAGTATAACAAGGCGGTGGTCCACCGGGTCATAGCGCGTGACAGTCGGCTCGACCCCGTCCACGTTGAGCAGGATCGGATAGACTTCAACCGGGTAAAGCCCGCCACCCGAAGCGTAAGGCCGCTGATAGATCTCCAGCCCTCGCTCGCCGTCGACAACAGTCTTCCGCGTCGTTTTCATTGACGCTGCAAGCATGGTCGAGAGCGTAGCGAGGCTCATCGCCTCTCCACCCATCGCTGCGGTTGTCTTCCGCTTCTGCATTGCCTCGGTCAGAAGCGTTGGATTCGCCCCGGGCTCGGGAAGCTCGATTGCCCGCGAGAGAAACGACCGTTTGCGGTTGCGCGCCGTTTCCAGAAGTGCACGCGGATCGACGAGGTAGTTTCCGACCCATACCCCGTCGAGCTGTATCGTCACGTCGTTAATCTTTGTCGCCTCGTGAAAGTCTTCGAGATGCCGCAGATCGGGCAAAGGGAACGAGAGCGAGGTGAGGTGCTTGCTAAGAACATCGGTCATCATGGCCTCCGGCAAGATCAGGGGAACGGGTGCGGGTCGCGGTTGAATATCTCTGGCAAAGTCCGGCCTCTTGCCTGCGCAATCTTCTCCAGCCGACGCCGATCAAGATGCGCGCTTCCTTCACCGGCATGCAGGGGATGCATCCCCGGGACGAGAGCGCGAGCCACGTGGATATCAATACTGGCGAGGTCAGATGGTGTCAGATTTATGACTAGGGTTTCCAAACCCACTTCGCCCAACGCCGAATTCATGCGCGAAAGGTGCGACCGATGATCCTCCGCATCGGGGAGATCGCCAGACACCTCTGGCTGAACGAGATCGCCAGCAGTGAAGAAGGACAATTTTTCGCGCCGCTCCGGATGCCGGTAGAAAGCCACATGATCGTTGAAATCGCGGACATCGTTCCCCCGGGGAGGCTGAACATCCCACCGCTCCATATCGATGACCCAGTTCAACGTGTGGAACGCCTCAACCACAGCCTTTTCGAGCGCGACTGTCCAGTCGAGGTGGCACGATGCGCCGATGGCCACTCCGTCCCCCTCTGTCGGAAGCAGTAGCGCGCACACCACTGGGATCGAGTGGTCGGTCTGCAGAAGCAGAAGGTGTGTTTCCACCCCTTGCCAGGCAAGGAGGGGACGAACCCAGTCGGGGACGAAACCAGCGGCATAGGCTGGATCAATCTTGCTCGGCGTATCCTCACTGAGCCAGTAATACATGAAGGCATCGCGCTCGATCGTCTCGCGCAGAGCGGAGGCGACCGCATGGGACGGCGATGCTCCCGCTGCGCACCCGGTCGAATACATCGCGTCGAGAATTTGATACTCGGCACTTTCGAGCGGTCCGCTCACGAATTGCGCCGGAACCATTACTGTCTCGCCGCTCGAAAGCTCGACGGCTTCGCGCCATTTCAGCGGCTGGTCGGGATCGTAAGGGGCGTAGGTGAAGAGAAAGTCGTCATACTGCTCTTGCGAGAACAGGATGAACTCACTGGGCGCAACGAAGCGGGACTTGAGCTCCGCCTCGGTCGCCATGATGGCAGAAGCGCCGTCGTCGAGATGCATCGCATAGCGCTCGCAGGCCTCGCCTATCGTTGCCCAGATAGCGGATGTGCGGTCACCGCCTGCCCCGGTCGAGTGCTTGCGTCCGACCGGGTTGAGCGCGCCTGCGCGAATATCGAGCCCTTGCCCGGCTTCCTGAAGCGATCCTTCCTGCCACTTCGTATCCGAGATCCGCGCAGGTCTCAGCTTGATCGGGTTGGTGAACTCGCACAGCGCGATATGGATCGGAGGCTCGTCGTGCTGAAGATTGGCTTCGATCACCCAGCGGATAATGCCGAGTGAAGGATGCGTGAGTTTGCCGAGTTTCTCGGAAAGCACCAGATCGCTCATAGCAAGTCCCGCACGGCCCATTGCGGCGCCGCACTCCGCCCGCGGCCGCAAGCCTCGCACCGCGGCGCGCGAAGCAGCGGAGCCTTGTCGGCATTGCCCGTCGCAAGGTTGATTTCGCGCACGTCAAAGGTGCGCTCCTCCTCGATCCGACCCAGAATACTCCAGACAATATCGAGACCGAGATGGTAACGCAGCGCTCCGCTTAGGATGGATCCGGTAGGCGCGTTGAATGACAGCTTGCCATGCTTGTCAGAAGTCTTGGCCCGAAACTCCTTGATGAAGGTCGTGTTCGCTTCGACCCGGTCGGCATAGCAGGAAAAACACGGCAGCTTGTGCGGGATGACGTATGGTCCGAGGAACAAGGAGGCACCGCTCAGGCGGGCAAAATAAGCTGGGACGCCTTTCTCGACAGCAAGCCTGTTGATTGCCCGCATCCCTTCGAAATCGTCGTAGTCTCGGCAGACAATCAGCAAGTCATCCTTGCCCAGGCCTTCGAGAGAAGCTTCACCGCTTTGCGCGGCTGCCACATCGCCGAGACCGAGTTCAGCCGCGACGGCCTGGGCTGTCTCTGCGAGCAACCCCATACCCTCGATCGCGACCCTGCCAATCGCAAGGCGATCTTCGAACGGGTCCTGCTGCAGCACGTTGACGGGCTGCGAGGCTTTGATGAGCTGGAGCAAGGGCTCCTGCTGCTCAATCAGATGTTCGGATGTCAGGTATCCGCGCTCCGAAAGGAAGGAAATCGCGCTGCGAACAGTTTCTTCGGGATACCCCTCTTCTGCGAGCATCGCAACAACGCTGTCGGGATTATTCGGCTGGTCGAACTTTTGCAATGCCGCTCCTACAATTGCGCCATGCGCGCCGAGCGAAGTCCGCTGACCTGACAGATTTGAAATCTGGATCTCGTCCTCGCCCATCTGGACGTGAGACACGCCAAAGGCGACCGCCATTCGACTTTCCATGCAACCCTCCATGCGGAGCACCCCGATGCCCGCATACTTGTTTCCGTCAGTGGCCCACCCGTCGGACCGGTCAGGAACTACCAGCCACCCTCGAAAGGACGGCTGGTAGTACGCCAGATTTCTCAGACTATCTCGGGAAGCGACCCGCAGGTGCATGTAAGCACCGTCGAGCAGCTGCACCGCCCGACAGTCATCGTCGGCCCGAGAGCCAGACTAAGACCGACGGTTTCGGTCGAGTCGTATGACACAGATTCGAGATCAAGATTGCCCTTCATCTATTTTCTCCTGTTAAAGCCCAAAGCATTCAAAATCGAATACGTCTAGGCAATTTTATTTTACTATTTCACCTTGAATGAGTCAACACTTTTTTTACTATTACTTAATTGAATTACAATGATTTTTCGAAGTTTTGGCGCCGTCGAGCTGTTCGATCACGTGACGAGCGCCTCCTTCTTCTCGCGCTTTCCGAAACTCGCTCGTTTTTCCAGGTAATCAGAGGCTGCGACCGGGAGCGCCAGCAGATGCGCCCCTTCCTCGACAATCATCCGCTGCTTAAGAAGCCTCTGGATCGATCTGCCAACTTCGGCCTCGTCGTAACCCTCAGCAATCAACCGCTCGGTGACCACGACAACCGAAGTCGGCTTGCGGAAACATTTGTCGAGCACTGCGTGGTCGAGGCCTTCGACCACGATACGCAAGGGCTGATCGGGCCGACGCCGGCTATCGATGACGATCGCGCGGTCTGCGTCGACGATTTCGTAGCTCAGTAAAGGACGGTCACTGGACCATTCGGAAAACGGAGTCAGCTCGTCATGCCGCCACGATGATTTCCAGTATTGCAGCGCGCGGAAGAACGGCTCGTAATCCTCATCCTCTAGCCCACCAGCCGGTTTGCCGGTGAAGTGATATGCTACACGTTCGGTCACGATCTTGGGCGGATAGAGAAACTGGTAGCTCGGGAACGGCTGGATATCCTCGAACTGGCTGCGCAGCTCGGGATCTTCGAGATTGGGGCTGAACCGGTCGAGGTTGATCCGCGTCATCACCTGTGGCGGAGGCAGGTGCGCGATCCACGGGATCAGTCGGGCCTGCTCGGTGTAGTCCTCGACCAGCTCACCCGGAAAGCCGTAGAGAATATTCCACAAGGGATCGACGCCATAGGTCGCCATCCAGCGCAAGGCGTTCACATTCTGGAGCCCGCTTACGCCCTTGCTCATGATCTTGAGCACGCGCGAACTGAAACTCTCGATGCCCGGCTGGACGCGCTTGATACCGGCCTTGCGCATCATCTGCACATCTTCGGGCGATACGTTCGACTTGATTTCGTAAAACAGGTCGACGCCCAGATCGAGATCGGCGAGACCGTTCATGAGCTGCGCCATTTTCTTGCGCTCGACGATATTGTCCGTCGCATCGAAACGCGTGACACCGTAGCTCTCGACAAGGCCCTTCACTTCGTTCGCGACGCGTTCCGGCGATTTGGCGCGGAAGGTCATGCCGACACTGTTCAAGCCGCAGAAGGTGCAATGGTGCTTCGCGCCCCACCAGCAACCGCGCGAGGATTCGAAGGGAACCGAAACCTCGTGGCCCAAGGCACCGGGATTGATCTGGTGGCGAGCGAGGGTTTCGAAGTACGAGCTGTAGTCCGGCACCGGCAGATCATCCATGCTGCCGAGATAGATCGGATCACGCTCTGCCTTTTCCTCACGCTCGTGACCGCGAACGAAGATGCCGGGACCGGGCGGAGGCTCAGTTCCATCGAGGATCGAACGGAACAGCGCGCTCACAAAATGATCCGCCTCACCGGTCACCACGCAGTCGATGAAGGGGAAAACGCGAAAATGTTCGCGACCCATCGATCCGTGAAAGTTCGCCCCGCCCATGACGGTTTTCAGCTCCGGTCGACGCTCCTTCGCAGCCCGCGCCAGAGCGAGCGCAGCGACGTTCTGCTGGAATGTCGATGTGAACGCGACAACGTCGTAGTGCGCAAGGCGCTCGGCACTTTCCGCCACCAGTTTCGGGATGATTTCCTGGCGCAGCTCCAGCAACTGATCGAGCGTCAGTGAAGCCTTGTTGCAGAAGTAGGCGACCTCGCCCTTGAACCTATCGAGGTAGGGTTCCGGCGGCGTATCGCTACCGAATGCAGCATGGCCGAAAAGCCACTCACCGATCTCTGGACTGGGGGTAAAACAGCAGGAGTGGTAAACCAACTCCCCGATACCCGCTGCGAAGTCGACGTTGACGTAAAGGTCGTCGAGCGGCAGCCCGTCCCTCACGCAAATCGCCTTGATCAACCCCAACTGGATTGATGGCGTCTGAATTGACGCGAATGGCGAATTCACCAACGCAACACGAGATTCCGGCAAGCGCCCCATCGCCCTCCTCCTACAAACGGATTCAAAGATATTTAAGTGTCAAATCGCACAATTAAATTCCCAATTAAGGACCTGTGCGGCTGATCATATCAAGCGAAATTCGCAAAGCAACATCACAAAATGACCTTTGTCCCCCGTCAGCGCCTATGGCACAGAATTTAGGTTGTGATTTAAGGAGGATTTGGGCTTCGTCGTAGTGACGAAGAAACGAAGATGAAGCCCAAATCCTCCAATGCAAAATCGCCCGCCGAGCGGGTGGTAGAGGATATCCTGCATCCGAGAAGCTCGAGATCATCAGGATCGTCGAGCAGTCGCACTTGCCCGCAAAGCGCACACTGGATCAGTTGGGTGTGGCACGGCGCACCTTCTATCGCTGGTATGACCGTTATCTCGAAGGCGGACCGGGTGTGGAACCGCATCGGCGACGATATCCAGCAGCAGATCATCGATATGGCGCTGGAGGAGACCGAGCTGTCGCCCAGGGAGCTGGCGGTGCGCTTCATCGACGAACGGCGCTACTTTGTGTCCGAAGCCACTGTTTACCGGCTGCTCAAGGCTCACGACCTGATCACCAGCCCGCCCTACACGGTCATCAAGGCGGCAGAGGCGTTTCATACAAAGACCACCTGACCCAACGCGATGTGGCAGACGGATTTTACCTACTTCAAGATCATCGGGTGGGGCTGGGTCTATCTCTCGACCGTGCTCGACGACTTCTCGCGCTACATCATTGCGTGGAAGCTCTGCACGACGATGAAGGCTGAGGACGTTACCGACACGCTGGACATGGCGCTGGCAGCCTCAGGTTGCGACAGCGCCACTGTGCTGCACAAACCCAGGCTGTTATCAGATAATGGCCCGAGCTACATCGCGGGCGAGCTGGCCGAATACATCGAGGCAAACCAGATGAGCCATGTGCGAGGTGCACCCTTCCACCCGCAGACCCAAGGCAAGATCGAACGCTGGCATCAGACGCTCAAAAACCGCGCGCTGTTGGAGAACTACTTCCTGCCAAGCGATCTCGAACAGCAGATCAAGGCGTTCGTCGAGCATTACAACCACCAGCGCTACCACGAGAGCCTCGACAATGTGACGCCTGCCGATGCCTACTTCGGCAGGGCACCAGCCATCATCAAACGAAGAAAAAGGATCAAGCGAAAGACACTCGAATATCGACGCTTGCAACACCGCACGCTCGCCGCCTAAACATCAAACCAAGACGAGGCCCACACTCCGTAACCTCACGCCGCGAGTTGTGCCAAATGTTCTGACGACGGACACTCCCGATTACAGATGCCCTACGGAGTTGCTATGGCGGGAAGACCAAAAAGCTGATCGAACTGAAAAAGGAAATCGCCGACGCACAGCCGGCCCGGCAGTTGAAGTACTGCCCGTACTGCGGGACCACTTCGAACGAGACCCACGACCACTACCTGCCCGGGGCTCGTTTTCCGGAATTCTCCGTCAATGCCCTCAACCTCCTACCTTGCTGCTTCCGCTGCAACGCCATTAAGGACGATGACTGGCTCGACGCTCAGGGCCACCGTCGCTATCTCCACTTTCTCCTCGATCCCATCCCGCAGGTGGACTTCCTGCGCGCGGAACTTTTCGTGCTACCGCCGCTTACTGGGGTCGGTGCCCGCTTCCATCTCGAACGGTCGGGGATGGGCGCCGACGATTGGCGGCTGATTAGCAACCACTTCGATCGACTGCATCTCATCGAGCGCTACAACGAGTCCGCCAGTGATGAGATAGCGGAGATGCTCGAAGATGCAGCCTATTTTCTCGCCGAAGGTGAACATGACGCCCGCGCTTTCCTGCGCCGTCAAAGCCAGAGCGCAGAGCGGATCTTTGGGCGCAACCATTGGCGCGCGGTGCTGCTGCGCGGACTCGTTGGCCATGCGGACCTCGACGCGTGGATTGCTGCAGCAGGCTTCCCTTAGGACGTAAATCCACGCAGTCGCCAGCCTTGCTCTCCTGAGGATGAGCTGTGAGCCTTTTGGTAGAATAAACCGCCGGATCAGCTGAGTGGCCCAAGGTCGTCGGCCGGTTTTTCGTGTCTGGGATGATAATGCCGAAATATGTCAGCTTTTTCATTCACAAATGCTGAAAGCGGAAAATTCGCTCCCGGCCCTTTTCCTGCCATTCCGACCCTCGCCGAAAGCTGATGCTCCGCCGGGTGTAGCTGGACACAACCTGTTAATGATCGGGCCGCCGGGTACAGGCAAATCGCTTCTGGCAAGTTGTCTGCCCGGTATTCTGCCCGACCTCTCGCCTGCCGAGGCGCTGGAAGTCAGCATGGTCCAGTCAGTCGCGGGCACGCTCGAAGAAGGCCGGATCAGCCGTGCGCGCCCGTTTCGCGCACCGCATCATTCGGCGAGCATGGCGGCGCTGACCGGCGGCGGCCTGAAAGTGAAGCCGGGCGAAGTCAGCCTGGCGCATCTCGGGGTGCTCTTTCTCGACGAATTGCCCGAATTCCAGCGCCCGGTGCTCGATTCGCTGCGCCAGCCGCTTGAAACCGGCAAGGTCGATGTGGCGCGGGCCAATGCGCATGTGAGCTTCCCGGCGCGCGTCCAGCTGGTCGCGGCGATGAATCCGTGCCGTTGCGGGCATCTTGGCGATCCGGCGCTGGCGTGTTCGCGCGCGCCGCGCTGCGCGGCGGACTACCAGTCGCGGGTATCCGGGCCGATGCTCGACCGGATCGATCTGCATGTGGAAGTCGATCCGGTCAGCGCCGCAGACCTCGCCCTTCCCCCGCCCGCCGAAGGCAGCGCCGAGGTCGCGGCACGGGTCCGCGCAGCGCGCGAGCGGCAGATGGCGCGATTCGAAGACAGCGGCGCGCGCAGCAATGCGGAACTGGATGGCGACGCGCTCGACCGATTCGCCGAACCCGACGAGGCGGGGCGCAAATTGTTGATGCAGGCCGCCGACGCCATGCGCCTGTCCGCGCGCGGCTATGTCCGGATGCTGCGCGTCGCGCGTACGATCGCCGATCTGGCAGGCGCGGAGACGGTAGGCCGCATCCATATCGCCGAAGCGCTCAGCTATCGTCGCCAAGCGCCCCGCGCGTAAGGATACCCGGCGCTTGATCAGTCCGCATAGGGCGTGTTCTTGAGCAGTTTGCGCGTGTAATCCGGCGCGCCATCGTCCCACCATACGGGACCGCGTTCGCCGAGGGCGGTCTTTGCCTCGTGCACCTTTGCCCGCGCGGCTTTTTCAGCCTCCGCGTCGCCGTTCCGTTTGGCGGCAGCGACCGCACGGCGCGCATCCATCAGGGCATCGACCCGACGTTGGCGTTCTTCCTCGCCGAGCGAGGGATCGCTGGCTCGCCACAGCCTGCCGCGCACGACGATATAGCGCCCGTCGGTCGTACGCTCGGGTCCATCAGACGAACTCTCGTCGCTCAGGCGGCGCCTCTCAAGCCGTCGGCGATCGCCGTGTCGCCACGCGATACCGGAGCGACCGGCTCCGCCTGCGAGCCATCGGCGCGCTTGCCGACATTCGCCCTCTCGACCAGCGCAAGGTCTTCAGGGCCGAGAATGCGTCCCTCCTGCGACAGGATCGAGACCGGGCCGATCGGCAACCGGTCCCGCTCGTCGACAAGAACCGGGTTCTCGACCACTTCGGCACCGTATTTCTGCCCCCATTGGCGCAGCGCGATCATCGCGGGCAAAAGGTCCATCCCCTTGTCGGTCAGCCGGTATTCGATCTTGCGGCGATCTTCCGCCATCGGCTGGCGCCCCAGAATCCCGTGTTCGACCAGCCTGCCGAGGCGGTTCGACAGGATATTGCGGGCAATTCCCAGCTCGCTCAGAAATTCCTCGAAATGATGTAGGCCGTTGAAGCTGGCGCGCAGGATCATGAAGCTCCACCGCTCGCCCATCACCTCGAGCGCCATCGGCAGACCGCATTCGGTCAGTTCGCGCAGCGGTTCCCGAATTTCGCCCATCTCGTCCTCAATTCGCATCACGCCAAACCGGCAACCTAAACGGATTTTGCGCCTTGGCAAAATTATCGCGCATTTAAGGTTGCAAATCGAGACCTATCTAAGTAAGTAGCGATTCGCAACTGGTTGCATAATGCAACTGGCTTTTGAAAGGACCACTCTCATGGCTTTCTTCGCGTCTCGTCCGCATCGTGCCGGTTTCGCCCCGGTCGCCCACCTCTCCGCAGCCACGCTCGCCCTCGGCTATACTTTCGCCGCTTTCGGTGCGGTGCTTGCGCCCTCCCCCGCTGCGGCGCAGTCCGGCGCGTATTACGTCGCCGAGCTCGCCCAACCGGTCGAAGATACGCGCGCCGTGGCGGGCGGCGTCGCGTGGCGCTGTGCCGAGACGACCTGCGTCGCGCCCAAGGCGTCGAGCCGTCCGTTGCGGGTGTGCCGCGAATTGCAGCGCAAGGTCGGCCAATTGGCCAGCTTCACCGCCAAGGGCGATGCTCTGGACGCCGAGGCGCTCGCTCGCTGCAACGGCTGATCACCGCCACGATCGCGTAACCGCTCCCTCTCCCAGAGAAGCGAGACCCTGTCCCGGCGTTCGCATCGCGAACGACCGGGACCTTTTATTGCGGGCCGAGCAATCCGCGCGATTCGAGATCGGCGCGCAGGGTCGGCGCATCGCGAAAATGGTGGACCTGCCAGCCGAGCGCGCGCGCCGCGGCGATATTGTCCGCATTGTCGTCGATGAAGAGCGTGGCCTCGGGATCGTGGCCGAATCGCTCCGCCGCCAGCGCGAAGATAGCGGCATCGGGCTTCGCGATCTTCTCCTTGCCGGACACCACGATCACGCGGAACAGGTCGAAGATCGGCGCAGTCGGGCGAAACCCGTCCCAGAACTCCGCGCCGAAATTGGTGATCGCGAACAGCGGCAAGCCCGCCGCGTCGAGGTCGCGGACGATTTCGAGGCTGCCGGGGACCGGGCCGGGAATCGTCTCATTGAAGCGTGTGGCATAGGCCCCGATCGCGTCGGCATAGTCGGGATATTCCGCCTGACGCTCGGGCACCATTTCGCTCAGCGGACGCCCGGCGTCGTGCTGGAAATGCCATTGCTCCGTGACGACTTCGGACAGCAGGAAGTCCAGCCGCTCCTCGTCATCGATCATTTTTTCGAACAGATTGCGCAGGTTCCAGCGGTAGAGCACGCGCCCCACATCGAATACGATTGCCTCGACGTCCCGATCGCGCCCGGTTTGCTGCTTTGTTTGCAACATCATGTCTCCAAATGCGAAAGGCCCGCACTCCGTGAAGGAGGCGGGCCGTTCCTGTCGCTCGCAGACCCATACGGGGTCCGCGCGAATCGCTTAGCCCTGGCGGGCCTTGAAGCGGCGATTGGTCTTGTTGATGACGTAGGTGCGACCGCGACGACGGATCACGCGGCAATCGCGGTGGCGGTTCTTCAGCGATTTGAGGCTGTTGCGGATCTTCATCGGTTCTCTCGAGTCTGTGCAGCGCGCGGGCCGCTCTCAAAAACAAGCGCGCGCCGGAGATAGGCTCCGACGCGCGGATTTCAAGCCGGGCGGTTAGCCGCGCCGGGCCGCCACGTCAATCGTTTAGCGGCGCGGTCCGCTCTATCCCCCGCACAATCCGATGCCCCGCCCACGCTCAACGCGGGGCCCCGGGCGTCGCATGATCGCCGCCGGGACATTGTAACGCCTTCGGGCGTTCGGTCCCTATAACTCTTTTCGCTCCGCACGCCCGACCGAAGGATTGCATGATGAACCGATCTGTCCCCACTCGCCTTCTCGCCGCAGCCCTGCTGGGTTCGGCGCTGGCCCTTTCCGCCTGCGCATCGACCCGCGCAGGCCCCGTCGAAGTCACGCGTTTCCTCGATCCGGCAGCGCGCGCGCAATTGGGCCAAGGTTCGATCTTCGTGACCGGCTTTGGCGCAGAGGACACACTCGAACTCGCGCCCTACAAGGCGGCGGTGGCGCGCGAACTGGCGCAGGCCGGCTATAACGAAACCGCGCGCACCAGCGCGGGCCAGATCGCGGAAGTGCGGGTCACGCGGTACGAGCTGGGCCGCAACGGCCAGCGCAGCCCGGTAAACGTGGGCGTCGGCGGATCGACGGGCACCTACGGGTCGGGCCTCGGACTCGGCATCGGAATCAATCTGGGCGGCGGAGGCGGCGCGCAAGTCGGCACCGAAATGGCCGTCGTCATTCGCGAAGCGAGCGGCGGGCGCGTGTTGTGGGAAGGCCGTGCCGACTTCACCGCATCGGAAAACTCGCCCCTTGCGGAACGCGCTGCCAGCGCCCAGACGGTCGCCGCCGCGCTGTTCAGCGATTTTCCCGGCAATAATGGCGAAACGATAGAGGTCGAGGTCCCGTAACGTGAGCGATATTCGCATCGATTCCGCATTCGACAGTGGCAATATCGAGGTTCTCTCGATCGACGGGGCGAGTGCGAAACTCGCCATCCCGCTGGATGATCATTCCGAGTTCAAGCAGTGGTTTCACTTCCGCGTGTCGGGCGCGGAAGGGCGCGAGCTGGAGCTCAAGATCACCGGACTCAACGACAGCGCCTATCCCGGCGGCTGGCCGGACTATGACGCCGTGGTGTCGGAAGATCGCGACTATTGGGGCCGCGCGCGCTCCAGTTTCGACAAGGATGCCGATAACGGCACGCTGACGATCCGCTATACGCCCGCCAGCGACCTGGCCTGGTTCGCCTATTTCGCGCCCTATTCGATGGAACGGCACCACGATCTCGTATCCGAAGCGGCGGCGAGCGAGGGCGTTTCCCACCGTACGCTCGGCTCCTCGCTCGATGGACAGCCGATCGACTGCCTCAGCCTCGGAGATGGGGATATGCAGGTCTGGCTCTATGCCCGCCAGCATCCCGGCGAAACGATGGCCGAATGGTGGATGGAAGGCGCGCTCGAAGTGCTCACCGATCCGAGCGACAGCGTGGGCCGCAATCTACGGCAGAAATGCTGCTTCCATATCGTACCGAACTGCAATCCAGACGGATCGCGCAACGGCAATCTGCGGGTCAACGGCGTGGGCGCGAATTTGAACCGCGAATGGGCGGAGCCGAGCGCCGAACGCTCGCCCGAAATTCTCGCGATCCGCAATGCGATGGACGAGACCGGCGTCGATTTCGCCATGGACGTCCACGGCGACGAGGCGATCCCGGTGGCCTTCCTCGCCGGGTTCGAAGGCATTCCGAGCTGGACGGACGAGCAGGGCGAGAAATATTATCGCTTTGAAAAAATCCTCGACCGGCGCAGCCCGGATTTCCAGACCGAACAGGGCTATGTGAAATCGAAACCCGGCACGGCCAATCTGAAGATCAGCACCAATCAGGTGGCGGAACGCTTCGGCGCGTGTGCGATGACGCTGGAAATGCCCTATAAGGACAATCCGGCCAATCCCGAGCCCGATCAGGGCTGGAGCCCGGAACGCTGCAAGATGCTGGCGCGCGACTGCCTCGCCAGCCTGCTCGAATATCTGGAAACCGACGCGAAATAGGGCGCTCAGGCCACCATCGGCTCCAGAAGCCGGATGGTGCGCGCCTGCGCGTCAATTTCGACCTCGCCCCCGTGCGGCAGGCTGAGCTGATTGCTCAGATGGCCGATATTCGCGCCGACGAAGGCGGGAATGCCAAGGGGCGCGAGGTGCGTGTCCAGCACCTCGTCGAGCGAAATGCCCTCGTAATCGGGATCGGTCGTTGCACAGGCACTGCAACGGCCGAACACCACGCCTGCAAGCCGCCCCAGTACGCCTGCGAGCGATAAGTGCTGGAGCATTCGGTCGATCCGGTACTCCGCTTCTGCGATGTCTTCGAGGAAGAGCACCGCACCGTCGAAACCGGGCAGCCAGGGCGTGCCCATCAGTGCGGTCAGGACGGTGAGATTGCCGCCCAGCAGGCGACCGCGTGCGCGGCCCGGCGTGATCGTGCGGCCGAGCGGCAGCGGACGACCGGGCTCGTCCTGTATGCCGCCCAGCACCGGTGTCTCGCCGGTGAAAGCCAGCCGCCACAGGCTGTTCCAGCTCTTCTCCGGCCATGAACTCGCCGCATTGGGCGCGTGCAGCGACATGAACCCCGCCCGCTTCGCGATCGCCAAGTGCAGCGCGGTGAGGTCGCTGAAACCGATCAGGAGCTTGGGATTGCGGCGGATCGTTTTCCAGTCGAGCAAAGGCAGGATCCGCGCCGAGCCCCAGCCGCCCCTTACTGCGAAGATCGCGCTTACCTCCGGATCGGCGAACATCGTGTTGAGATCGCTCGCCCGCGCGGCATCGTCCCCTGCAAGATAGCCGGAGGTGTCGGTGACATGCTCGCCGAGCCGGGGCACCAGGCCCATCCCGCGGATCGTGAACAGCGCATTCGCGATCTGTCGCTCTGACACCGCGCTTGCCGGGGCGACGAGGCCGACCGTATCGCCCAGGCGCAGGCGTGGCGGCTTGCGCAGACCGCGCGCCAGCGAGGGCGCGGGCAGCAGCGGGCTCGCCGCGAGTGCTGCCAATCCGCCCAGCGCCGCGCGGCGTGTGGTCACGTCAGGCTCGCTGGTCCGAAAGCGTGGGGAAGCAGATCGGACAGTTTCACGCGCTGCACCGTGTCCGGCCCTACGCAGAGCACCTCGGGATCGGTGCCGCCCAATTGCGCCAGCTCGTTCAGCACCTGGCGGCAGCGCCCGCAGGGGGTGATCGGCATCTCGCCCGGCCCCGTTACCGCGACAGTTTCCAGCCCGCCGCGCACGCCGCCATCCATGGCCTTGGCCACCGCCACCGTCTCCGCGCAAAGCGCCAGGCCGTAGCTTGCGTTCTCGATATTGGTGCCCGTCACCACGCTGCCATCGGCAAAGCGCAAGGCCGCGCCTACGGCAAAGCGGGAATAGGGCGAATAGGATTGCGTCGCGGCCTCGCGGGCGGCGGCGATGAGATCGTCGTCTGTCATGCTTTCGCTCGTATAGGGTCCGGCCCGGCTTGTCGAAGCCCAGCTATACCCTGGGGCCGCGTTCAGGGGCGAACCACCACCCAGTGCAGCGGCTCCTCCGCCGCTTCGGTCTGCAACTCGCCATTGGCGGTCCAGAGCAGCCACGGCCGCCCGCCGTAATCGGGCTCGAACCAGTCCCGCTCCAGCCACAGATTGCGCTCGATCCGCGCGGCAATCCCGTAATGCTCCTCGAAGCCGGGCGAGACCTTCAGAATCACCGGCTGGCCCGCATGGGCCTCGATCTGGTTGACCAAAGTCATCAATTCGCTCTGGATCGCGGCGCGGCTGACGCGCTCCGGGCAATCCTTGGCCGTACGCTCCAGAGCGATCGCTGGCGGCAGCATGTCGGCATCGCGCGGGACCATGGTGACGAAATTGGCGGACTGCCCATCGGCGGGCACGCAGGGATCGAACACGAGGACCGCGCCGACCTGAAGACCGGCAGCCCGCGCGGCCTCCACATTGTCCGGAAAGCTGCGATCCTTGGTCCGCGCGCCCTCGCTCGCCTTCAAATAGGCGAAATTCGCGCCCAGCCCTTTCAGCGTCGCGAAGGCGACGGGGCCGTCCTGTGCCGTGACCATCGCGCCCTGATCGGGCCAGGCCGCCTCGTCAGGCCGCCAGCCGCGCGCCTCCCACCAGGCCCAGGCCCCGCCGACAAGAGCCAGCAGCACCAGCACGCCGAGAATGCGCGCGAAGCGGCTGGTGCCCTTGGCGCGGGCACGCCGGGCGCGGCTGGGCCGTCGGCGGGATGGGCGCGCCACGTCCGCTCAACCCTTGATGTGGAGGACGCAGATCAGCGTGAAAAGGCGGCGCGCGGTCGCGAAATCGGTTTCCACCTTGCCTTCGAGCCGTTCCATCAACAGCTCGGCCGCCCGGTTGTGGACGCCGCGCCGCGCCATGTCGATCGTCTCGATCTCCGCAGCCGTGGCCTTGCGAATCGCCTGATAATAGCTGTCGCAGATGGCGAAATAGTCGCGGATCGGACGGCGGAATCGTGCGAGACCCAACACCAGCTGTTCCACCGTGTCGCCGCCTTCCTGCGCGATGGTGAGCGCCAGCCGCCCGTCCTGCACGGCGAGGGTCAGATCGTACGGGCCCATCGCCCCGCGTTCCACCGCGCGCAGCGGCTTGAAGCTGTTTTCCTCGATCAGATCGAAAATGGCGACGCGCCGCTCCTGCTCGATATCGGCATTGCGCCAGATGATCGTATCTTCGTCCAGTTCGATCCGGGCGATGCGGAAGTCCGCTGGGGTGGAGGGCGTTGAGTCGTCCATGATGCTCGTGCCGCCATCGCAGACGGAGCGGGTCGGGGACAAGGGGTTGATGCAGGCCGATGCCGTTTTGCGACCTTTCCACACCAACCCACAGCCGATTTCGCGCGAGGCCCCGGCCCACCCTTTCGCCCCGCCGCCACATCCCGCATGATGAAGGGATGCCCGAAACTGATCTCCTGCTGCGCCCTTCCGATTCGAAGCCCGACGCGCCCGACAACCCCGACCGCGCGCGCACCCTGCCCTCCAATCTGGAGGCGGAGGCCGCGTTTCTGGGCGCGGTGCTGATCGACAACAAGGTGATCGAGGAATTGCAGACCGCGATCCAGCCGGGCCATTTCCACGAACCGGTGCATCAGCGGATCTACGAGCGCGTGCTGAAGCTGATCGAGCGCAATTCGATCGCCACGCCGGTAACGCTCAAGCCCTATTTCGAGCAGGACGAGGCGCTGAAGGCGCTCGGCGGCATCACCTATCTCGCTAAGCTGACCGCCGACGGGCAGGGCCTGCTCGCCCCGCGCGAACTGGCGGGCCAGATCTACGATCTCGCTCTGCTGCGCGAACTGGTCAGCGTGGGCCGCACTCTGGTCGAAAATGCGCTCGACACGTCGGACGAAGTCGCCCCGATGGACCAGATCGCCAAGGCGGAAGCCAGCCTGTTCCAGGTGGCCGAAGGCGCGACGAGCGGCACGCAGGCGGAAGATTTCCGCAGCGCCTCGATCGCGGCGCTCAAGATGGCCGAAGCGGCGATGAATTCGGGCGGAGGCCTGTCGGGCAAGACCACCGGTCTCGAAGTCATCGACGACAAGACCGCAGGGCTCCACGGGTCCGATCTCATCATCCTTGCCGGGCGTCCCGGCATGGGCAAGACCTCGCTCGCCACCAATATCGCCTTCAATTGCGCCGAAGCGCATATGGAGTGGCAGCGCGATGGCGGCACGTTCAATTACGGCGCGCCGACCGCCTTCTTCAGCCTGGAAATGAGCGCCGATCAGCTCGCGACGCGTATTCTGGCCGAACAGGCCGAGATTACCAGCGAGGCGCTGCGATCGGGTAAGATCACGCGCGACGAATTCCAGAAACTGAGCTTTGCCAGCCAGCGCCTCGCCGAATTGCCGCTCTATATCGACGATACGCCCGCGCTTACCATCGCGGCCCTGCGCACGCGCGCGCGGCGCTTGAAGCGGCGGCACGATATCGGGCTGATCGTGGTCGACTATCTCCAGCTTCTGCAGGGGTCGGGCCGCGCGAACGACAACCGGGTCAACGAGATTTCGGAGATCAGCCGCGGTCTCAAGACGCTCGCCAAGGAACTCAACGTTCCGGTCATCGCGCTCTCGCAGCTCAGCCGCGCGGTCGAACAGCGCGAGGACAAGCGGCCCATGCTGTCGGATTTGCGCGAATCGGGCTCGATCGAGCAGGACGCCGACATGGTGTGGTTCATCTATCGCGGCGATTACTATCACGAGGCGCTGCGCCCCGACATGCCGGGCCCCGAAAGCTCGCCCGACGTGATGGAGAAATACCGGATCTGGGAAGAACGCTATCTGGAGCTGCGCAACAAGGCGACGCTGATCGTCGCCAAACAGCGCCACGGTTCGACCGGCAACGTCCCGCTGCACTTCCACAGCGAGATCACCAAGTTCACCTCGCCCGCCAAGCGCGACTATTCGGATTGGGGCGAAGGGTAAGGCCCCTTCGGCTCACAGCCCCAGATTGAGCCCGCGCGAGACGTTGTAATCCATCACCGTCACCAGGAACCAGCTGACGTTCCAGCGGATGCGGTTCCACAAGGTGGCCTCGCGCTTGTGTTCGGCGGGGGTGATGCGGTTCGATCCGTCCTCATGCGCGTCGATGAATTCGCGCATCCGGTCCGCCAGCCCCTTGTCCTCGATCCGCAGCATCAGTTCCAGATTGATATAGAGGCTGCGCATGTCGAAATTCGCGCTGCCGACATAGACCGCATCGTCCAGCACCACGATCTTCATATGCAGCTTGCAGGGTGCAAATTCGAAGATCCGCGTCCGTTTCTTCAGCAGGAAGTCGTAAAGCGAGCGCGTAGCGCCGATCGTGGCGCCATTGTCGCTTTTCGCCGCCATGATCAGCCGCGACTCGCCCTTCTGCGCGATCCGTCCGATCCGGCGCAGGAGCTTCATCGGCGGGGAGAAATAGGCCATCACCATGTCGAGGCGGCTTCCGCGTTCCAGATCGCGCTGGACGCATCGGGCCCAGCTGGAAAGGTGCCGGCTCGGCCCGCCAATCAACAGCCTGACCGCGCCCTCGCTCCCGTCCCACCGCTTTACGGTGCGCACGATCGAGCGGAACTGGGCGCTCGAATCGGCGATCCAGGTGTCGAGTTCGTCCAGCCAGGCATCGAGCAGGTCCACCGCCGAGCCGTCGACGATCAGGCCGAGATCGTGCCAGCCATCCTGATCGGGCGGCGCGAAATAGCCTTTTTCGACATTGAAGCCCCCGATCATCGCTCGCTTCCTGTCGGCGATGGCCAGCTTCTGGTGGTTGCGGATCAGATAACGGCGGCTCCATTTCGCCTGGAACCGTTCGAACCGGCCGCCCGCTTCGATCAGCGGCGCGAAGAAATCGTCTTCGACCTTGTCCGACCCGAATCCGTCGATGGCGAGCGACACGTCGACGCCGCGCTGCGCCGCACGGACAAGGGCATCGCGCACTCTCTCACCGCACGCATCGTTCCCGTACATGTAGTAAAAGGCGCGAAAGCTGGTCTGCGCGCCGTCGATCAGTTCGACCAGCGCGTTGAGTCGGTCCTTGCCGGCGGGATAGAAGCTGAGCGACTGGCCCTGCGCCTCGACCGAGAAAGGTTCGGGATCGCGCCATTCGGTCGGCGCTGCCTCCCGATCATGTTCGTCGCGATCCGATCTGGAAAGTGGTTGCGCCATCGGGTAGCCTTAGGGCAAGCCTGTGCCCGGGCGCAATTCCTTGACTCCGGGGCGGTAAGGCCTTAACCCGCCAGCTTCCCTGGAATTCCTGACTTTCTGGAGTGCTGCATGGCGCGCGTCACCGTCGAAGATTGCGTAGACAAGGTTCCCAACCGGTTCGATCTGGTGCTGCTCGCTGCCCAGCGCGCGCGCGAGATTTCGGGCGGTGCCGAAATGACGATCGAGCGTGATCGCGACAAGAACCCGGTCGTGGCGCTTCGCGAAATCGCGGAACAGACCGTCAAGCCCAAGGATCTGATGGAAGCCTCCATCGTCAACCTGCAGAAGATCCTGCCGGACGACGAGGACGATGCGGATGAAGTCGGCTCGCTGAGCCAGTCGGCGGAAGCGCTGCGGATCACTGCATCGGCTCCCACCCGTTCGACCTCGATCGGCGCCGATTACGAAGGCTGATCGCTTCCGAACCGGACAGGAAAAAGGCCGCCCCTCACCGGGCGGCCTTTTTCGTTCGGGCGCTGTCTGTTCAGCCTATTGGCCGCGACCGGTCTGGCCTTGCAATTCGTCGATCATCTTCGACGCATCGGCCTTGGTCAGCTCGGTATCGTAGCGCTCGGGACAGCCAGCCTCCTCGCACAGCGTCTTGAGGTAGCTCGCCTGGGCGCCGGTCATGCGCTCGTCGCCCGTGGTCCAGTTGTCCGGATCCTTTTCCGCATTGGAGACCGGGTCGGACTTGGGGTGCTCGTTGGGTTGGGTGGCGGTCATGCTTGTGCTCCTTTCCCGATCAACGCCGATGTTCCATCAATGTTCCACCTCGACGCGCGGGGTCCTGCCACGGTAGGGAGACGGCGGAGGGTATCATGAGCGATTTCGGCGAAAGCATCGGCACGGCCGTGGAAGGCGGACTGTTCGCGCGGGCGGTGAGGGCGGGAAGCAGAGCGAATGCCGCGAGCGGCCAGCCGCTCGATCGCGGACATTTCGCGGAAAGCGCCTGTCTCAATTGCCAAACGCCGCTGCAAGGTCCCCACTGCCACCAATGCGGCCAGCAGGCGCATCTGCACCGCACGCTGGGCGCTTTCCTGCACGATCTTCTCCACGGGGCTCTGCATTTCGAGGGCAAGACCTGGGCCACGCTGCCCATGCTGGCGGTAAAGCCCGGCGAGTTGACGCGCCGCTATATCGAGGGCGAGCGCAAGCGCTTCGTCTCGCCGATGGCGCTGTTCCTGTTCACGATTTTTCTGATGTTCGCGATATTTCAGGCGATCGGGCTCACCACGCCGACCGATATCGATACCGGCGCGCCGATGCGCGCAACCTTCGAATCCGCCGAGCAGTCGCTCGAAACCGAGAGCGCGGAAGCCCGCGCCGAGCTGGCCGCCCTTGCTCCGGAAGCGCCCGAGCGCGCCGCTGCCGAGGCCCGCGTGGCCGAACTGCGCACCCGCCTCGATGAATTGCGGCGCGGCGAGGCCGCGCTGGTCAAGAATGCGGGCGACAGCGCAAGCTTCACGAGCCCCGAGACGGGCATCGGCTTCATCGACAAGGGTGTGGAGAAATGGCGCGAGAACCCGGGCCTGATGCTCTATAAATTGCAGGCCAACGGCTACAAATTCAGCTGGCTGCTGATCCCGATCTCGGTTCCCTTCGTGTGGCTGCTGTTCGCGTGGAAACGCCACTTCCGGGCCTATGATCACGCCATCTTCGTGACCTATTCGATCGCGTTCATGTCGCTGTTTTTCATCGCCCTATCGCTGGCGATCAAGGCGGGTGCGCCCGAATGGCTGTACGGCACGTTGCTGTTTCTCGTGCCGCCGATCCATATCTACCGCCAATTGCGCGGCGCTTACTCGCTCTCGCGGTTTTCAGCCTTCTGGCGGCTTCTGGTGCTGCTGTTCTTCGTCAATGTGATCGCAGTCCTGTTCTTCAACCTGCTGCTGGTGATCGGCGCGTTCTGATCGCGCTCTCATCACCCGCAGGACCATTCAGTTGCAGGGGAAATCACGCACCAGCGCCGCCCGCCAGGCCTGCGCCAGAGTCGAGCGCTTGCGCCGAGCCTCCGGAACGCGCCCGAGCATGTCGACGACAAGTTTGGGCGTCATGCCCTTATTGCGCTGGGCTTCGCTGACGCAATAGATCGGCGCGCCGCGCTTGGTCGCCGCTTCGTTCTCCGCACGGACGCGTTCGCCTGCATCCTTCATGGCGGCCATCGCCGGGCGAGCGCGCTTGTCGAACATCGCCTTCATGCCCTTCGCTTCCAGATCCCTCGCATCGAGATAGAAGCTTTGCGCGTTGATGTCGGCGGGTGCGGCCCAAGCCGCCGTGGAAGCGAGCGCAAGCGCGCCCACCGACAAGAGAAATGCGTGCATGAAAAGCCCCGTTCGATCGATCCGAACGGGGCTCTTTCTCGATTTTCGATGAACGCCGCTTGAAGCGCTCTTTTACGGAAGGTCAGGCGCCTGCGGGCGAACCCTCGCCCGAACCGCCGAACTTGCGGCCCGCCTTGGGCACGGTCGATCCGCCCACCGGCTTGACCGCGATCGGCCCCTTGGGCTGGTCCGGCCGGTCGAGCTTGCCGTCCTTCAGAAGCTGGTCGATCTCGGTGCCGGTCAGCGTTTCGTATTCGAGCATGGCCTGAGCGAGCAGATGGAGCTTGTCCTCCTGATCAGTCAGAATGTCGGTCGCCCGCTTGAGGCCTTCTTCGACCAACCGCTTGATCTCTTCATCGATCAGCTTGTTGGTCTCGGACCCCGACATGGTGCGCGCTGTCTGGCCCATGCCGAGATAGCCTTCCTGGCTCTGCTCGTACTGGAGCGGGCCCAGTTTGTCGGACATGCCCCATTTGGTGACCATGTTGCGGGCAAGGTCGGTGGCGTACTGGATATCGCCCGATGCACCGCTCGACACCTTGTCGTGGCCGAAGATGATTTCTTCCGCCACGCGCCCGCCCATGGCGACTGCGAGGTTCGCATGCATCTTGTCGCGGTGATACGAGTAATTGTCCCGCTCCGGCAGGCGCATCACCATGCCCAGCGCACGACCGCGCGGAATGATCGTCGCCTTGTGGATGGGATCGGATGCCGGTTCGTTCAGGGAAACGAGCGCGTGGCCGGCCTCGTGATAGGCGGTCATCTTCTTCTCGTCCTCGGTCATGACCATGCTGCGGCGTTCCGCACCCATCATGACCTTGTCCTTGGCGTCCTCGAATTCCTGCATGGCGACGAGGCGCTTGTTGCGGCGCGCGGCCAGCAGGGCGGCTTCGTTGCAAAGATTGGCGAGGTCCGCGCCCGAGAAGCCCGGCGTACCGCGCGCGATGGTGCGCGGGTTGACGTCGGGCGCCAGCGGCAGCTTCTTCATGTGCACGGCGAGGATCTTCTCACGGCCTTCGATGTCGGGCACCGGCACCACGACCTGACGGTCGAAGCGGCCCGGACGCAGCAGCGCGGGGTCGAGCACGTCGGGGCGGTTCGTCGCCGCGATGATGATGATGCCTTCGTTCGCTTCGAACCCGTCCATCTCGACGAGAAGCTGGTTCAGCGTCTGCTCGCGCTCGTCGTTCGAATTGCCGAGGCCGTGGCCGCGCGAACGGCCGACCGCGTCGATTTCGTCGATGAAGAGGATGCAGGGCGCGTTCTTCTTGGCCTGTTCGAACATGTCGCGCACGCGGCTCGCGCCGACACCCACGAACATTTCGACGAAGTCCGAGCCCGAAATGGTAAAGAAGGGCACGCCCGCTTCGCCTGCAATGGCGCGCGCGAGCAGCGTCTTACCCGTACCGGGCGATCCGACCAGCAGAGCGCCCTTGGGAATCTGGCCGCCGAGCTTGGAGAAGCGCGAGGGATCCTTCAGGAATTCGACGATTTCTTCCAGTTCCTCGCGCGCTTCGTCGATGCCCGCGACATCGTCGAACGTCACCTTGCCCTGACGCTCGGTCAGAAGCTTGGCCTTCGATTTGCCGAACCCCATCGCGCCGCCCGCGCCGCCGCCCTTCTGGACCTGGCGCAGCGCGAAGAAGGCGATGCCGAGAATGAGGATGAAGGGCAGCGAGTTGATGAGGATGTAGGTGAGAACACCCATCTCTTCCTTCGCCGTGCCCGAATAGGATACGCCGTTTTCGTCGAGCAGCGTCGTCAGCGAGGTATCGTTCGCGACGGGGATCGTGCTGAAGGCATCGCCGTTCGTCAGCGTGCCGGAAATCCGGTCTTCCGCGATCTGAACGTCGCGCACACTGCCTTCGGCCACGCGGTCGCGGAAATCGGAATAGCCGATCGCCTCGCCCGCAGGCTGGCCGCTATTGCCGAACACCGACACCACCACCAGCAAGGCCAGGAAAACGCCGCCCCACACCATCAGGCTTTTCACCCAGGGGTTGGGGCCGTTGCCTTGGGGATCTTCGGGCTGATTCTGATCGCTCATTTCAGGACAGTTCCTTTCACCTGTCCTATGTAGGCGCGAAGGGATGAATGGCAAGTTGCCGCGCGCGAAGGCGACAGGCGTGCGGCGCAACCTTCAAAAGGGGAGGAAGCTGCCGGTCTGATCCGATCCGAGATAGAGATAGACGCCGATCGCCGCCGCGAGCCCAGCGAAGATCAGCGCGCTCAGCAGCAGGGCCCCATCGCGCACCGTCAAGCCGAGCCCGATCATGATGATGGCGAGCATGGGCAGCGTGCTGGCGAAGGGCAGGAGTTCCAGCGGGGGAACGGTGCAGCACAGCGCGATCACGACGGCTCCCGCAAAGCGCAGCCAGATGCCCACGGTCAGCTTTTCCAACCGGTCCTGGCTGTGTCCGTCGAGCCAATGGCCGAGGCCGCGCAGCTTCTCGACCGCCTTGTGCAGCTTGCCGCTTTCGACCGATCGCCGCTGAACGAATTCCGGCATCCAGATATGGTCGCGCCCGATCACCAATTGCGCCGCGATCACAGCGATGAACAGCGCCAGCGCGGTGGGAACGCCGGGTATTCCGCCGAGCGGGCTGATCTCGATCAAAGCGGGAATCATCATGAACGGGCCGAAGCTGCGCCGCCCGAAATCGTCGAGGACGTCGCGCACGCAGACCTGATCGCCCTTGTCGGCGAGCTGGTCGAGCTCGTCGAGAACGTCCCCTACGCTGGCGGGTTCATGGTCCAGCCTGCTTCTCCTCCTGCGCCCACCAACGAGCGAGGAGCAGAAGGGGTCCACGGACAAAAGTTTATGCCTGGTCGGCCTTTTTCAAAAGGGCCGAACGTTCGCAGCGACAAACAACTTCGTCGCGCTGGTTGATCGCCTCGTGCAGGAAGGTGACGATCCCGGTTTCGGGCCGCGATTTGCTTGGCCGCAAACCGATCACCTCGCTCGTGGCATGGAGCGTGTCGCCGATGAAGACGGGCTTGGGCATGACCAGCTTGTCGTAGCCCAGATTGGCCACCAGCGTCCCCAGCGTGGTGTCGCCGACGCTCAGGCCCACCATCAGCGCGAAGGTGTAGGTGCCGTTGACGAGGATCTGTCCGAACTCGCTCTCCTTGGCCGCTTCCGCATCGAGGTGGAGCGGCTGGGGATTGTGCGTCATGGTGGTGAAAAACAGATTGTCCGTTTCCGTCACCGTGCGGCGGATCTCGTGCTCGATCCGGTCGCCGACTTCCCATTCGTCGAAATGACGGCCCGCCATCAGCTGTGCCCCATCACGGCTTTGACTTCGAGGAAGTCATGGAAGCCGAATTCGCCCCATTCGCGGCCATTGCCGGACTTCTTGTAACCGCCGAACGCCGCGTTCATGTCGTAACCGCCATTGATCGCGACGCGCCCGGCGCGGATGCGCTTGGCGAGGCTGCGGGCGGTTTCGATATCCTCGCCCGTGATCGCGCTGGCGAGGCCGTATTCGGTGTCGTTGGCGATGCGAATCGCGTCGTCGTAATCCTCGTAGCCCAGGATGGTCAGCACGGGTCCGAAGATTTCCTCGCGCGCAATCGTCATGTCGTTGGTGACGTCGGCAAAGACGGTGGGCTTGACGTAATGGCCGGTTTCGAGGCCCTCGGGCTTGCCCGGCCCGCCCGCGACCAGCGTCGCGCCTTCCTCGATACCCTTTTCAATCAGGCCCTGAATCTTGTCCCATTGCTGGCGGCTGACCACCGGGCCGATCGCGGCATTGCCCTTGGGGTCGCCGGGGATCACACCCTCGGCGGCTTCCTTGGCGGCGGCTTTCGCCTCTTCCATCCGGGCGTGCGGCACCAGCATGCGGCTGGGCGCGGTGCAGGTCTGGCCCGAATTGCCCATCATGGCGGTGGTCCCGCGCATCACGGACTTGGTGAAGGCGCTGTCGTCGAGGACGATATTGGGGCTCTTGCCGCCCAATTCCTGCGCCACGCGCTTGACCGTGTCGGCGGCGTTCTTGGCGATGAGGACACCGGCGCGGGTCGATCCGGTGAAGCTGACCATATCGATATCGGGATGGCCGCTGATCGCCTCGCCCACGCCCGGCCCGTCACCATTGACGAGGTTGAAGACGCCCGCCGGAATGCCGGCCGCATCCATGATCTCGGCGAAGATATAAGCGTTGAAGGGCGCGATCTCGCTGGGCTTCAAGATCATCGTGTTGCCCGTCGCCAGCGCGGGGAAGACCTTGCAGGCGATCTGGTTCAGCGGCCAGTTCCAGGGCGTGATCATGCCCACGACGCCGATCGGCTCCCAGACATGGAGAGTCGGCCCGTCCTGGCGTTCGAATTCGAAGCGTTCGAGGATCTCGATCGCAGTCGCACAGTGCCCGGCGAGCAGGCCGACATGCGGCCCGTTGGCGAGGGACATCGGCGCGCCCATCTCGTCGCTGACGGCGGTCGCGAGTTCTTCCTTGCGGTTCTCGATCTCGGCCTGGATGGCGCGCAGCAGCGTCAGGCGTTCCTCGCGGCTGGTCTGGCTGAAGCTTTCGAAAGCGCGGCGCGCGGCTTTCACCGCCTTGTCGACATCGGCCTTGGTGCCGAAGCTGACATGGCCGATCGTCTCTTCGGTGGCCGGGTTCTCGACCGGGCGGGTATCCTCGCTCACAGGGTCGACCCACTGGCCGTCGATGTAGAATTTGGTGCAGTCGCGCATGGTCTATCTCCTCTTGCGAGGGACAGGTAGCGATGCGGGACCGGCGCTGCAATGAGGGCGCCCCTCATGCGCAAGCGGGCTTGCCAATCGGCCCGCAAATCCCCACCGGGTGGCGCGATGCAGCCCGCCGAGCCATCCGATCCCGCAACCCTGCGCCGCGCCTTTCGCGATGCGCTGGGCTCGTTCGCGACCGGCGTGACTATCGCGACCACGCTGGCTGAGGACGACGCGCCGGTGGGCGTTACGGCGAGCAGCTTCAATTCGGTCAGCCTCGACCCGCCGCTGGTGCTGTGGTCGCTGGCCAAATCCGCCCAATCGCGCGAGGCGTTCACGAAGAGCGGTCACTTCGCAATCCACGTCCTCGCCGCCAGCCAGCAGGACCTGTCGGATCGCTTCGCCCGCTCCGGCGCGGACAAGTTCGCGGGGCTCGATTGGGCAGCGGGCGAGCTGGGATCGCCGCTCTTCGCCGATTTCGCCGCCCGCTTCGAATGCCGGACCCGGCACGAATACGAAGGCGGCGATCATGTCATTCTGGTGGGCGAAGTCGTCGCTTTCGAAGCGCATGACGTCCCGCCGCTGCTGTTTCATGCCGGGGCCTATGCGCGCCGCCGCTTCCAGGCGCGCGATGCGGCGCAGGATATTTTGAACGAGGTGATCGCGGTCGAACACGCGCTGGAAAAGGTCGCGCGTGGCGATCTGCCGTCCGGGCGCATGGAGGAAATGCGCGCACTGATGCGGCGGATCGTCGATCTTTCGAACTGATCCCTTGCGTGGCCGGACCGCGACGATAGGTTGCGGCCTGAAACGGTTCGAGCGGGAGAGAACAGGATGAGCTTCGAATTGATTACGACAGCGCGCGAAGGCGACGTGCTGACGATCACCTTGAACCGGCCCGATCGGCTCAACGCCTGCCCGCCCGACATGGCGGACGAGATCTTCGCCGCCATCCGCGATTTGGACGGCGCGCGCGCGGTGTTGATCACCGGGGCAGGCCGAGCCTTCTGTTCGGGCGCGGATCTAGCCGCGCGGGGCGAGCGATCGTTGGGCGGCGGCGAAGGCGCTTTCACCGCGCTCGGCCACCATTACAATCCGATGGTCATGGCGCTCGCCAGCCTGCCCGTGCCCGTGATCGCAGCCGTCAACGGCCCGGCGGCGGGCATCGGCTGTTCGATCGCTCTGGCGGCCGATTTCGTGGTCGCCGGATCGAGCGCCTATTTCCTCCAGGCCTTCGTCAATATCGGCCTCGTGCCCGATGGCGGGGCGAGCTGGATGCTGCCGCGCCTTGTCGGCAAGGCGCAGGCCACGCGGATGATGATGCTGGGCGAAAAGATTCCTGCCGAAGAGGCCGAGCGGATCGGCCTCATCTACAAGAGCGTCGCCGACGATGCCCTGATGGACGAGGCGAAGGCGCTGGCAGCGAAGCTCGCGGGCGGGCCGACGGTCGCGCTCGGTGAAATGAAACAGACGATCCGCCGCGGGCTCGAAGGCGATTTCGCCACCACGCTCCAATACGAAGCCGAAGCGCAGCGCGTGGCGGGCAATTCCAAGGATGCGATGGAAGGCGGCATGGCCTTCCTCCAGAAGCGCAAGCCAGAGTTCAAGGGGGCGTAACGGCGTCCGCTCAGCCCCCTACCCCCCAAATCGTTATGCCAGCGAAAGCTGGCATCTCTCGCGGCCCGGCGCTCCGTCGGAACGAGACCCCAGCTTTCGCTGGGATGACGCTCTTCAGTCCCGCGCAGCTTCGATCACACCACCGCGTCGCGCTTGACCGTGATGACCTGCGGATAGGTGAATTCCTTCAACCCATCGATCCCGTATTCCGCGCCGAAGCCCGACTGCTTGTGCCCGCCGAAGGGCGCAAAGGGCGACAGGTGCATGAATTCGTTGATCCACACCGTGCCGGTTTCGAGCTGTTCGGCGATTTCGACCGCCGCATCGGTGTCCTTCGACCAGATCGCGCCCGCCAGACCGTATTCGGACGCATTGGCGCGCGCGATCGCTTCATCCACGGTCGAAAACTTCATCAGCGGCATGACCGGGCCGAACTGTTCCTCGGCGACGATCCGCGCGTCTTCCGGCGGATTGTCGAGGATGGTGATCGGCACGTAATAGCCGGTGCCCGAAGGATCGGTGTCTCCGCCCGTCAGGAAGTTGTAGCCATTATCCTTGGCATCCTGAATCAATTCGCAGACCCGCTCGAACTGTTTCCTGTTCTGGATCGGCCCGACTCCGGTGCCCTGCTGCGATCCGTCACCCACAGTCACGCCCTTGGCATAGTCCGCAATGGCCTTCGACAGATCGTCGTAGATGTCTTCGTGGATGTAGATCCGCTTGGCCGCGATGCAGACCTGGCCGGCATTGGAAAAGCTCGACCAGAACAGCTGCTCGGCCACCTTCTCGACATCGGCATCGGGGAGGACGATCGAGGCGTCGTTGCCGCCCAGTTCCAGCGTGATGCGCTTCAGATCGCGCGCCGCGCCTTCCATGATCTTCTTCCCCGTCGCGGTCGATCCGGTGAAGGTGATCTTGTCGATGCCGGGATGCTCGGTGATGAGCGGGCCGAGGCTGTCTTCGCCGGTGATGATGTTGACCGCGCCCTTGGGCACCACATCCTTGATCAGTTCGGCGATGCGCAAAGTCGTCAGCGGCGTGAAGGGCGAAGGTTTGAGCACGATGGTGCAGCCCGCCACCAGAGCGGGCACGATCTTCTGAATCGCCATCATGATCGGGAAATTCCACGGCACGATCCCGCCGACCACGCCCACCGGCACGCGGCGGGTGCGCGACAGACGCGTATCGTCGTCCTGATTGACGACATCGTCCAGCGTCAGGCCCGACTGCGCCTTGGCAAGTCCCGCCGCGCCGTAAATCTCCTGCTGCGCCTGCGCATGCGGCTTGCCCTGCTCGCTGGTGAGCAGGCGGAACAGTTCGTCCGCATTGTCCTTGATCGCCGCCGCGATGCTCAGAACGACTTTCTGGCGCTCTTCCGGCGTCGTCTTGCGCCAGCTCTTGAAAGCGGCGCGCGCCGCATCGACCGCGCGGTCGAGCTCATCCTTTCCGCAGGCGGGAACCTTGGCGATGACCTCTTCCGTCGCCGGGTTGAGCACGTCGATCGTCGCTTCGCTCGTCACCATCTCGCCGTCGATCAGATTGGCGTAGGTCTTGGTCATATCTCTCTCCTGTCGGGTCGTTCTTTTCGCAAGATTAGGGCATTCGAGGCTTGGATGCCAGCGCCTGTCCGCAGTCTGGCGCAGCGCGCATCGAGAGGCTAGGAGCGACGAACGCGGCCGGAACAGCGGTTCGGACGCGGCACCCGGTTCAATCGTTCTCATAGGCTTGCACCATGGCATTCGCCCTCTTCCTCGTTGTGATCGGCCTTGCCGCTCTGGTGTTCGGCGGCGAGCTGCTGGTGCGCGGTTCGGTCCTGCTGGCGGTCAAGGCGCGGCTGTCCTCGCTCGCGATCGGCGTGGTCGTGGTCGGCTTCGGTACGTCGATGCCCGAACTGGCGACCAGCGTGGAAGCGGTGCTGGCGGATTCGCCGCAACTCGCCTGGGGCAATATCGTGGGCTCCAACATCGCCAACACGCTGATGATCCTCGGCGGCGCGGCGCTGGTCTCGCCATTCGTATTGGACGGCAAGGGCGCGCTGCGCGATCCGCTGGTGGGCGCGGTGGCGGCCCTGCTGCTTCTGGGCGCGACCCTGTTCGCCTGGGCCGGGACACTGCTCGGCGCAGGCATGCTGGTGGCGCTGGCGATCTATCTCGTCGTCGCGCTGAAATCGGAACGCACCGCACCCGTCGATCCCGAATTCGATCCCGAAAGCGCCGACCTGACCCCGACGGGCTGGACCAAGCCGTCCCTGCTGACGATCGCCGGGCTCGCCATCCTGATCGCCGGGGGCCAGGCGCTGGTCAGCGGTTCGATCGACCTGGCGCGCCTTTTCGGCCTCAGCGAAACGGTGATCGGATTGACCGTGGTCGCCATTGGCACGTCGCTGCCCGAACTGGTCGCTTCCGTCCTCGCCGCGCGCAAGGGAGAGAGCGAGCTGGCTTTCGGCAATGTCGCGGGCTCCAACCTCTATAACATCCTGTTCATCGGCGGCGCGACCATGGTGCTCGCGCCGGAACCGATCACGCGCGAAATGCTGCCGCTCGATCTGGGCGTGATGACCGGAGCCGCGCTGCTCCTGCTCGTGCTCGCCTGGGCGGCTAAGCGGGTGACCCGGTGGATGGGCGCGTTGATGGTGCTATCCTATGCGGCCTATCTCGCAACGCTGGTGGTGCTTGCCTCATGACCTTCCCCGGATTTCCTGATGCCGCCCCGCTCGACGGGTTTCTCGGCGGCCTGATGATCGGCCTCGCCGCAGCGATCATGCTGCTCGGCCTTGGGCGCATCGCGGGCGTGTCGGGCCTTGCGAGCCGGGCGATGCTGATCGAACGCGGCGGCGCGCCCTGGCCTGTCGCGATCCTGTTCGTGGCTGGGCTGGTGCTCGGCGCGATCCTGTTCGGCGCGGCGGAACCGATCGAGGCGGTGTTCCCGCCGCATTGGGGCTGGCTCGTCGCGGGTGGATTGTTCGTGGGGTACGGCACGCGGCTGGGATCGGGCTGCACCAGCGGGCATGGCGTGTGCGGGATGAGCCGATTGAGCCCGCGATCGCTGGTCGCGACGGGAGTGTTCATGGCGAGCGGGATCGCGACCGTCGCGCTGGTGAATGCACTGGGATATGGCTGGTGATGATGCGGGCGTTTCTGGCGCTCGTTTCGGGAGCGATCTTCGGCGCAGGGTTGGCATTGTCAGGCATGATGAATCCGGCGCGGGTGCGCGGCTTTCTCGACCTGTTCGGGGATTGGGACCCGACGCTTGCCTTCGTCATGGGCGGCGCGATGCTGGTCATGGCCGTCGCCTGGATAGTCCAGCGGCGGATGGCCGCACCAGCGGCTGGATCCGACTTTCACTTGCCCGGCACGGCCCTCGTCGATGCCCGCCTGATCGGAGGCGCGGTGCTGTTCGGGATCGGCTGGGGTCTGGCGGGCCTGTGCCCCGGCCCTGCGATCGCTTCGCTCGGCACCGCCCTCGCCCCCGCTGCGATCTTCGTGGCCGCGATGCTGGCGGGGATGGGGCTGTTCAAGCTGACCGATCGCTGAGTCGCTCGGGCGCAAGTCCCTGACCTCGAACAGTTTCGGGGAACGCGATGGGCCGCCATCCATTCGATTGCCATGGATATAGAACGCGAACAACGCCGCTTCCGCACCGCCAAGCCTTCACGCCTCGGGCGCGGGATCGAGCGGCTGACCCACCCCTTCGGCAAGGCGATCGCCAGCGTCATTCCCAAACGCGCGGTCGAGGCCGTGCTGCAAGGGTTGGACCGCGCGGTCGGTATGCCGCAGCTCGTCCGCTTCAATCACGACCCGAGCGATCTCACCGCCGCCCATGAAGCCGCCAAGAGCGTCGCGCGCACTGCCCGCACCATCAGCGCCAGCACCGGCGCGGCGGCGGGCCTCGGCGGCGCGCTGTCGATGAGCGCGGATATCCCCGCCACCATCGGCATCGCCTTGCGCACGATCCGCGATACCGGCCGCGCTTACGGATATGACGGCGAAGGTCCGGCGGAAAAGCTGTTCCGCCTCCAGATCCTCGAACTCGCGGCATTGGACGATCCCGAAGAGCGGACCACCAGCATCGCCGATCTCGAAGCGGCGATCGGGCCGGACGGCAACCTCGTCGATGCCGAACACGAACAGATCGTGCCGATGGTCGACCAGGCGGTGGAACGCATCTCGCGCGCCATCGCCTTCGCCAGCTTCCGCAGCCGGGCGGGCATGATTGTGCCCGTGGTCGGATCGGTCGTGGGCGGGATCGTCAATTCCTCGTTCCAGAACGATGTCGGCAAGGCCGCGCGCTTCGCGTTCCAGGCCCGTCGCCTGAAAACGGAAACGGTCTGACCCTAGGGCGAAGCCGCTGACGCCGTGCGCGACGCTCGCATGGTTTGAGCGACGAATGCGGCAATAAAGATCGCGGTCAGCAGCAGGACGATGGTGGGCGCAGGCGCGCTGTCGAGGAAAAAGCTGAGCCACACGCCCAGGATCGTCGCCCCGACTGCCACGACCACCGCGATCGGCAGCATACGGGCGAATCTGTCGGTCACCAGAAAGGCGATCGCCCCCGGTGCGATCAGCATGGCGATGGTCAGAATGATGCCGGTGGCCCGCAAGGCACCGACGATGGTCAGCGCGAGGATGCACAACAGGCCGTAATGCAGCCAGCGGGTTCGCAAGCCGATGGCGCGCGCCTGCTGCGGATCGAAGGCGTGGAGAAGCAGGTCGCGCCATTTCGCGAGCAGCGCGCCGCACACGACGAACGCGATGGCCCCCGTCTCGATCATCTCGCTATCGCTCACGCCCAGCATATTGCCGAACAGGATATGATCAAGATGCACGTCGGTCTCGATCTTGGTCATCAGCACGATGCCGAGCCCGAACATGCCGGAAAAGACCACGCCGAGCAGCGTATCTTCCTTGATCCGGCTGTTTTCCTTCAGATAGCCGACGCCCAGCGCGCAGCTCATCCCCGCCGCGAACGCCCCGATCGCGAGTGGCAGCCCCGCGACATAGGCCAGCACGATGCCGGGCAGGACCGCGTGGCTGACCGCATCGCCCATCAGAGACCAGCCCTTCAGCACCAGAAAACAGGATAGCAGCGCCGACGGTACCGCGACGCAGACGCCGATAACGAAAGCCTGCTGCATGAATCCGAAGGCGAAGGGGGCGAGCGGGTCCATCACGCTGGAGCGCTCGCGGACAGACGCCGCCGCCGCGCGGCGAGCAGGCCATGCTTGGGCGCGAAGACGAACGCCAGCAGGAACAGGCTCGTCTGCAACACCACGATCACGCCCCCGGTCGCTCCATCGAGGAAATAGCTCAGATACGCGCCCAAAAAGCTCGACACCGCGCCGATCGCCACGCTGATCGCGATGAGGCGGGGAAACCGATCGGTCAGGAGATAGGCCGTCGCGCCGGGCGTCACGACCAGAGCGATGACGAGAAAGGCCCCCACCGTCTGCAGCGCCGCGACCGTGCAGGCTGCGAGCAGAGTGAAGAACAGGAGTTTCAGCCGCGAGGGATCGAGGCCGACCGCGCGCGCGTGGTTCTCGTCGAAGAAGGCCAGCATCAGATCCTTCCATTTCGCGGTCAGGATCACGAGCGAGACGCCCGCGATGATGGCGAGCTGCACCGTATCGCTCGCCGTCACCGCCAGGATATTGCCGAGGACGATGGTCTGCACATCGACCGAGGTCGGAGAGATCGAGACCATGAACAGGCCGAGCCCGAAGAAGGAGGTGAAGATCAGGCCGATGATCGCATCTTCCTTCAGCTTCGTCCGGCGGTTGAGGAACAGCATGGAGCCCGCGGCCAGCCCGCCGGACAGGAAAGCGCCGAGCGAAAACGGCAGGCCGAGCATATAGGCGCCCGCCACGCCCGGAACGATCGAATGCGACAGCGCATCGCCGATCAGCGACCAGCCCTTGAGCATCAGGAAGGCCGACAGAAAGGCGCAGACGCCGCCCACCAGCGCGCTCACCCACATCGCATTGACCATGTAATCGTAAGCGAAGGGTTCGATAGCCGCGCCGCTCATCGGGTGGGGCTCTCGTTCTCGCTGTCATCGTCGTAGAGGACCAGCGGATGCTCGTCGTCATACAGCAGCGTCGATGCGGCGGGCCCCTGCGCGCGGTCGGCCTCGCTTTCGTCCGGCCGCAAGGAGAACCGCCGCAACGTGCCGCCGAAGGTGCGGCGCAGGTTGTCTTCGGTAAAGACCTCCCCCGTTGGCCCGGCGGCGAGCACGGTGCGATCGATCAGTACCGCCCGGTCGCAGAACCGGGGCACAGAGCCGAGATTGTGCGTCGCCACCAGCATAACGCGCCCTTCCGCGCGCAATTCCTTCAACAGCGCGACGATCGAATCTTCGGTGGTGACATCAACACCGGTAAAGGGCTCGTCGAGCAGAATCACCTGCCCGTCTTGCGCCAGTGCGCGGGCGAGGAAGACGCGCTTCTTCTGTCCGCCCGAAAGCTCGCCGATCTGGCGGCGCGCGAAATCGGTCATGCCCACCCGGTCGAGCGCTTCGGCAACCTTGGCGCGATCGGCTGCACGCGCGATCCTGAACGGCCCCATGCGGCCATAGCGACCCATCATCACGACATCTTCGACGAGGACCGGGAAGTTCCAGTCGACATCCTCGCTCTGCGGGACGTAGGCGACCAGCCCTTCCTTGAGCGCCCGGCGCACGGGGCGGCCCAGCACGGCGACCGATCCCTGCGATACCGGCAAGAAGCCCATGATCGCCTTGAACAGAGTCGATTTGCCTGCCCCGTTCACGCCGACCAGCGCCGTGATCGATCCCGTCGGGATGGCAAAACTCGCATCGACAAGGGCCGTGTGGCCGTTGCGATAGGTCACGCTCGCATTGGCGACCCGGATTCCCGAGCCCGGTTCGGTTTCCTCGGCGCTCAACCGGTCAGCCCGTCCGCGATCCGCTGCGAGGTGACGCGCAACAGATCGATAAAGGTCGGCACCGGGCCGTCCGCTTCGCTGAGCGAATCCACAAAGAGCACGCCGCCGTACCGCGCGCCCGTCTCGCGTGCGACCTGTTTGGCGGGATCGGGCGAGATCGTGCTTTCGCTGAAGATGGTGGGGATCGCGTTTTCGCGCATCCGGTCGATCACGCGCTTTACCTGCTGCGGCGTGCCCTGCTGATCGGCGTTGATCGGCCAGAGATACAGTTCCCGAAGGCCGAAATCCAGCGCGAGATAGCTGAAGGCGCCTTCGCTGGTGACGAGCCAGCGGCGTTCGGCGGGAATCTCGCGGAAACGGGCGCGGATCGGGTCGATGGCCTCGCGAATGCGCTGCTTGTAGGCGTCCGCATTGGCGGCATAGGTGGCGGCATTCTCAGGATCGTGCCGCGCGAAGGCAGCGGCGATATTGTCGACATAGACCAGCGCCGCGTCGGGGGACATCCAGGCATGCGGGTTGGGCTTGCCGCTATAGGGGCCTGTGCCGATCCCGATCGGTTCGACGCCATCGGACACCACCGCATCGGGAATATCGCCGAGATTGTCGAGAAACTGGCCGAACCACATTTCCAGATTGAGGCCGTTCCACAGGATCAGATCCGCATCCTGCGCCGCGACGAGATCGCGCGGCGTGGGCTGGTAATTGTGGATTTCAGCGCCGGGCTTGGTGATGGATTCGACCACCGCCGCATCGCCCGCCACGTTGCGCGCCATATCCGCAATGACGGTGAAGCTGGTGACCACTTTGAAGCGGCCATCGCCGCTCTCTCGGCTGCATGCGGGAAGCGCGGCGGTAAAGGCCATGCCCAGTCCCAGGCCCAGGACCTTGCGCCGCGTCGCAACGGCTTTTCGATCTGAGCCGGATCGTGTTTGCAATGCCTATTCCCGCGACGTCGCGACCGGCGTGTCCGGCTGGGGCGCTTCGTACGTCGCCCAGCCCGCTTCGCCGCCGGGCTCGGGCGGGGCGCCGGCCGGCCCGGGCGAGATCGCCGCGTCGCGCAGCCGCAGACGGTGCAGGTGCACTTTAGCCATCATGTTGGCGGCGATCGGCGCGGTGATGAAAAGGAAGAGCGTGATCAGCAATTCATGGCCGCTCCACGCCCCCTGCTCAAGCCGGGAGACCAGGATCGAGCCGACCAATATCCCTCCGACACCCAAAGTCGTCGCCTTGGTCGGACCGTGCAACCGCTCCATCAGCGTGGGCAGGCGCACCAGCCCCCAGCTTCCGATCAGCGCGAAGGCCGCGCCCAGCACGATCACGAACGCAGCCACGAATTCGGCGACGGTTGCCAGCCAGCTCATTCGACGATGTCCCCGCGCAGGATGAACTTGCAATAGGCCACCGTGCCGACGAAACCGACCATCGCCAGCAGGAGAGCCGCCTCGAAATAGGTGTCGTCCGCCAGAGCGATCCCGATCAGCACGATGAAGGCGATCGCATTGATCACCATCGTGTCGAGCGATATGATGCGGTCGCCTACCGATGGCCCGCGCAGCAGGCGCCACAGATTGAGCGCAAGCGAGAGCGAAAGGCAGACAAAGCCGAAGACGATGGCGAACTGGATCATCGGAACACCTTTTTCAGGCGCGCTTCGTAGCGGGTCTTGATCCGCTGGATATCGGCGGCAGGATCCGCGCTGTCGAGCGCGTGGACCAGCAGGAAATCGCCGCAGGCGGAAACGTCGGACGTCACCGTGCCCGGCGTCAGGCTGATCGTTCCGGCAAGCACGGTGATCGCTTCGGGCGTATCCAGCTCGATCGGAATGACCAGCCAGGCCGACTTGAGATCGCGATTGCGCTTGAACAGTATTATCCAGGCGACTTCGAAATTCGCCACGACGATATCCCACAGCACCAGCGCCAGATAGGCGAAGCCGTGGAGGAAGCCGATACGGGGGCGCCCGGGCCAGAACGGCGCGGTGAAGATCGGAACGAGAATGCCGATCACGATGCCGACCACCAGCGCCCCGAAGCTGAGCGTATTCTGCAGCAGCATCCATACGATCAGCAGCAGGACCGACAGGCCGGGATGGGGAATAATGCGCCGCACGATCCTATCCGTTGTCCAATACGGCGCGCGCGGTCGCAGCGGAATCGAGCAATTGCGCAGCCGCCGCGTCCGCATAGGCGGTTGCCGGACCGGCCGCCGCCGACAGGGCGGCCAGCAGCACGAGGAGGGCGGCGGGCGCGATCATGTCCGCGCACGAGGGCACTGCCATTGCGCCGTCTCCTTCATCCAGTGGCGTGTCCTTCCAGAACACCGTGCTGCCCGCACGCGCGAATCCGATGACTCCGATCAGCGTGGTCAGCAGGATCACCGTCCACGCCCAACCCCATAGCGGCAGGTCGGCCACGGCGTCGAGGATCAGCAGCTTGCCGATAAAGCCGGATAGCGGCGGCAGGCCGGTCACGCCGATCGCGGCGACCATGAAGAGGATCGCCACGCTCTGCCGATGCGCGAAGACCGGACCGGGCGTGGCATGATCGACGAAGCCCGCTCGGCGGCGTGCGACGACGTCGGCGATGAGGAACAGCGCGGCGCCGGCCAGCGTCGAATGCACGAGGTAGTACAGCGCCGCCCCCACAGTATCGGCCTGCCATCCGGCGACGGCGATCATCAACGTGCCGGTGGAGCCGATGATCGCATAGGCCGCCTGTTCGGAAAGGCTGCGGGCCGTGAACACGCCGCCAAAGCCCAGCAGCGCCGTCACCATCGCAGCGGGCAGCAGATAGGGCGCGGGCGCCCAGGCGGCCGCTCCGGCATCGTCGCCGAAGATCAGCGGCGTGACCCTGATGATGGAATAGACGCCGATCTTGGTCATGATGGCGAACAGGGCGGCGACGGCGGGCGTTGCGACGGCATAGGTGCGCGGGAGCCACAGATGCAGCGGCACGATCGCCGCCTTGATCGCGAAGACGACGAACAGCAGCAGCGCGGCAATGCGCAGCAGCCATTGATCGTCGGCCTCGATAGCCGGAATGCGAACGCCCATATCCGCCATGTTCAGCGTACCCGTCAGCGCATAGAGCAGGCCCAATGCGAGCAGGAAGATCGACGATCCGACGAGATTGACGACGACGTACTGGACCCCTGCCTTCAACCGCGCAGGCCCCTGCCCGTGCAGCATCAGGCCGTAGGACGCGATCAGCAGCACTTCGAAGAACACGAACAGATTGAACAGGTCGCCGGTCAGGAACGCGCCGTTCAATCCCATCAGCTGGAACTGGAACAGCGGATGGAAATGCCAGCCGTCCCGATCGACCCGAGTGACGGTGGCGTGCACCAGCGCGATCAGCGCCAGCGCCGCCGTCAGCGTCAGCATGATGGCGGACAGGCGATCCAGAACGAGCACGATGCCGAACGGCGCGGGCCAGTCGCCCACCTCGTAAGTCCTGACCGTACCGTCTGCCGACAGGACGAGCAGCGCGATCGCCACGCCAAGCACGGCAACGCAGGACGCGAAGCTTACCGCCACTCCGGCAGCACGGCGGCGCAGCATCAGCAGCACGGCCAGCGGCGCAGCAAGGGCAGGCAGCGCGATCGGCGCAAGCACCAATTGGGATGCCAAAGAGGACGCGAAACTCATTCGCCGCCTCCCGCCTGATCGTCGGTCGGCACGTCATGCCCGTCGACATGGTCGCTGCCGGTTTCGAGGAAGCTGCGCAGGGCGAGGATCACGACGAAAGCGGTCATCCCGAATGTGATGACGATTGCGGTCAGCACCAGCGCCTGAGGCAGCGGATCGGTATAGGTATCCACGTCATACGACCAGATCGGCGGCGCATCGACCACCAGACGGCCCGACGCGAACAGGAACAGGTTCACCGCGTAGGAGAACAGAGTCAGCCCCAGAACCACCGCGAAGAGCCGCGCGCGCAGGATCAGGTAGATCCCGCCGGCGACGAGGACGCCGATGGCGCTCGCAATGAGGAATTCGAGCGTCATTGCGCCTGCTCCCCACGATCGCCCGACCGTTTGGATGAATCGCTTCGCTTGGCATGGGCCCGCGCGGCCCGCTTGGCGATGTGGCTCAACTGGGCGAGCGCCAGCATGATCGCGCCCAGGACCACGGAGAATACGCCGATATCGAACAGCAGGGCCGTCGCAAGCTCGAACTTACCGACCAGCGGAAGCGTGAAATAGTCGAAGGCGCTCGCAAGGAAGTTCGCGCCGAACAGCAGCGAGCCCAATCCCGTCGCCATCGCGATCAGGACGCCGAAGGCGATCAGCGTGTGTTCGGAAATGCGGCGTCGCCGGGTCGTCCAGTCGTATCCGGAAGCGAGATACTGCAGCATGAATGCGATCGCCACCACCAGCGCCGCGATGAAGCCGCCGCCGGGCTGGTTGTGGCCGCGCAGGAAGATGTAGATCCCCGCCGTCAGCGTGAGCGGAAGCAGGATGCGAGTGGCCATCACGAACATCACTGGATGGCTTTCGGGCGAATGCGGCATATCCTCCTGCCAGGTACGCAGGCGATGCCCGGCATGGCCGCGCGACGTGGTGGACAGCAGCGCGAAGATCGCGAGGCCCGCAATACCCAGCACGATGATCTCGCCCAGCGTGTCGAAGGCACGGAAATCGACCAGCGTGACATTGACCACATTGGTGCCGCCCCCGCCCGAATAGCTGTTGGCGAGATGATATTGCGAAATCGGATCGTTGGGATTGCGCGTCAGCATCGCCCAGGCGATCGCGCCCATGGCCGTCCCACCCATCACGGCCAGCGCGCCATCGCGCACCCGGCGCGTCACGCTCGACAATGCGGGCGGCGTCTTGGGAAGAAGATTGAGCGCTAGCAGCAGGAGGAGGATCGTCACCACCTCGACCGAGATCTGCGTGAGCGCAAGGTCGGGCGCGGACAGATGCACGAAGGCGAGCGATATGACGAGGCCGATGACGCTGATATAGATGAGCACGCGAAATCGCTGGTGCTGTGCGTGCAGCACCGCGCCCGTCGCCGCGATCAGCAATGCCCAAGCGAGAATCGCCGCGGGCGATGCCTCGACCCCCTCGCGCGGCCCGGTGAAGACGCCCCCCGCGCCGATAGCCTCGATCGCGAACAGCACCATCACGGCGGCCACCAGCATCAGCATGCGCTGTAACGAAGGCGCATGGATCGCCACGGTCAGCCTGCGTACCGCGCGATTGATCCGCCCCAAAGCGCTTTCGAACATGGTCTTGGCGTCGAGATGCCGCACCGCTTCATAACGGCGCAGGATCGGCGCATAGCGCCACAGCACGATGAGCCCGATCGCCACGGCCAGCACGCTCATGCCCAGTGCGGGATTGATGCCGTGCCACAGATACAGCCCCACATAGGGCGCCGCGCCGCCGACCACCGCCGCGCTGACCGACGCGACCAGCGATCCGGCGAGCAGGCCGGGTATGAGGCCCAGCAGCACGGCGATCAGCACCAGCAGAGCGGCGGGCAGCCACATTCCCCCACCCGGATCGTGCGCGCGGGCATGGGGTTCGGGATCGCGCGCCTGCCCGAAGAACAGGAACAGGGCGAAACGCAGCGAATAGGCGACCGAAAGCGTAGCGGCGATCGTCGCCACCACCGGCACCAGCCAGGGCAGGCCGAACAGGCCCACTTCCAGCGTTTCGCCCAGCATCAATTCCTTCGAGATGAAGCCGCCCAGCGGCGGCAGGCCCGCCATCGCGGCGGCGGCGAGCGTCGCCAGCGTCGCCGTGACCGGCATCACCTTGGCAAGCCCGCCCAGCCTGCGGATGTCGCGCGTGCCGGTTTCGTGGTCGACGATGCCCGCCGACATGAACAGGGCGGCCTTGAACGCCGCGTGGTTGAGAATGTGCAGCACCGCGACGGCTGCCGCCGCTTCGAGCGAGAAGCCCAGCAGCATGACAAGCAGGCCGAGCTGGCTGATGGTCGAATAGGCGAGGATGCCCTTCAGATCGTGCTTGAAGAGCGCCACCCACGCGCCGAACGTCATGGTGACGAGGCCCACGCCGGTCACGATAATCGTGTAGAGATCGGTACCCGACAGCACCGGCCAGAAACGCGCGATCAGGAACACGCCCGCCTTCACCATGGTGGCGGAATGGAGATAGGCGCTGACGGGCGTGGGCGCGGCCATCGCGTGCGGCAGCCAGAAATGGAACGGGAATTGGGCCGACTTGGTGAAACAGCCGAGCAGGATCAGTATAAGGATCGCGGGGTAGAGCGGCGAGCGCTGCACCGCATCTCCGCTCGCCAAAATCGTCGCCAGATCGAACGACCCGACCGTCAGGCCCAGCATGACCACGCCCGCGATCAGCAACAGGCCGCCCCCGCCCGTAATGGCCAGCGCCATGCGCGCACCCTGCCGCGCCTCCGCCTTGTGGCGCCAGAACCCGATGAGGAGGAAGGAGGACAGGCTCGTCAGCTCCCAGAAGATCAGGAGCAGCAAAACGTTGCCGGAAATCACGATCCCCAGCATCGCGCCCTGGAACAGCATCAGGCTGGCGAAGAACCGCCCCGTCGCTTCGCCCGCGGCGAGGTAGAAATGGCCGAAGATTACCACCAGCAATCCGATGCCCAGGATCATTCCGGCGAACATCAACCCCAGCGGATCGATCATCAGCGACAGATCGAGGCCGAGAGCGGGCACCCAGGGGACCGAAGCCGTCGCGGTTCGTCCGCTCAGGATCGACGGCGCGAGAGAGACGATAACCGCAAGGCCGATCGCGCTCGCCAGCGCGGCGATGCCTGAATGCCAGACCCGCCCGCGCCCGCCCAGAACGGCAATCGCCAGCGAAGCCACGAAAGGGAGCGCGATGAGCAAGAACAGTGTCAATGGAACAACCATCGGCAGGAGCGATCACCCATTGCTGGCATTTGACTGTTAGTGCGCCGCCTCTCCGCTCGCTTTTCAGCGGAAGCGTCCGGAGAGAAATTCAGCGCGAGCGTGGTTTTCCCCGTTACACACGCATACCGCTCCATCGCAAGAGCAAGCGCAGCAGAAACGCGTCGAATTCACCTTCCCAAGCCCCTTTCAGCGCCCGAGCGCGCGTACGAAACCGGGCTTCCCTGGCGCGAGGATCGCACAACAGGAGAGCCTCAAGGAGCGAACCCCGGTCGCTCTTTCCGGGCGAATTGATGCTTCGATTTCCATTCGCTGGCTCACCAAGGCCGCCGCACCAAATCGAGAATGCGCCGGGGTCAGCGCTCTTGTCGGATGCCGGAAACCATTTTTTAAACGTAATATGCGAATTCGCGCACATGATCTTTCGCCGCCCAACGCCCGATTTGGAAACCCGTGCCGCGCTTGCGAATTACCGGTTTTCGCCAGATGCCATCCTGCTGATGAAGGAAGGCGCTTTCGTCGAATGCAACGCCGCAGCCGAACAGGTCTACGGTGTCTCGCGCGCTGAACTTATCGGTCAAAACCCCGCGGTCTTTTCCGCCGAAACCCAGGCGGATGGCCGCCCGAGTATGGAGCACGTCGGAGAACGGGTGCAGGAAGCACTTGCCGAAGGCTTTGCGCGCTTCGAATGGTTCAATGTGCGTGGCGGAGAACGCGTACGCATGATCGTCACTCTGATCCCGCTTCCCCAGGAAGGCGCCGACGCCCTGCTCGTCCAGTGTCAGGATTTCTCCGAGACCGGTCGCATGATCGATGCGGTCGCACACGGCTTGGCCCGCCTGGAAGAGGGCGATCTGACCGCGCGGCTGGACACCGCGTTCAGCCCCGAATTCGAGCCCTTGCGGATCAGCTACAACAGCGCCGCCGAAAAGATCATGCAATCGGTGATGTCGGTGACCGAGGTTGCGGACGCGCTCCAATCCGGGTGCAGGGACATCCGCGAAGCATCGGACGATCTGTCGAGCCGCACAGAGCGGCAGGCTGCCAGCCTCGAAGAATCCGCCGCCGCGATGCAGCAAGTCACACAGACCGTTCGCGCTTCCGCCGACACGGCTTCCCAGACCGAAAAACTCGTGAAGGAAGCGAACGACAATGCGAACAAGTCCACCAAAACGGTGGACGACGCGACGCAGGCGATGGCCAATATCGAACGCGCCTCCAGGGAGATCGGCGAGATCATCTCGGTGATCGACGGGATCGCATTTCAGACAAATCTGCTGGCGCTGAATGCCGGTGTCGAGGCTGCCCGAGCCGGCGAGGCCGGGCGCGGTTTCGCTGTGGTCGCCTCGGAAGTTCGCGCCTTGGCCCAGCGCTCTGCGGATGCAGCCAAGGATGTGAAGGCTCGCATCGAGGCATCGGTACAGCAAGTCGATCGCGGCGTTGCCTTGGTTTCCGAAACGGGCGAGGCGTTCAAATGCATCGTCGGCCAGACGAACGAGCTGAGCGCTTTGATCGCGGAAATCAGCGAGGCCACCCGTCAGCAAGCCGTCACGCTTGGCGAGATCAACTTGGCCGTAGGCGATATGGATGGCATCACCCAGCAGAATGCCGCGATGGTCGAGGAAACGACCGCAGCCGTTCGAAACCTCGCTCAGGAGGCCGATCACCTCATCCAGTCCGTCGAAACTTTCCGCACCAGCCGCCGCACCAATGTTCCGACAGTGCAAGGCGGACACGAACTGCGCGTCGTCGGAGGCAGGCGTTAAGGATCGGCTATACTAGGAAGCTTTCCGCGCGAGCACGATCCACTCGGCGCTGGTGTGGCGGTTCGGACGGCCCTCCCCAGGCGGGACGCTTCGATTGGCCGACTAATCGCCCGACTTAGCTTTCTTGCCGACCCCTTATGACAAGATTGTCGTCGCCTGGCGCCCATGGGGCGACGCGGAGCATGACTTCTAAGAACAGCTCCGATGCAAGGGCCTTGGCCAGCCAAGTCCGGACGCGGGGGATCGGTTGGGCCGCGAACCAGTCGGAATCGACCGCTGCGAATTGCCGAACGAAGGGCATGATCGCTGCGTCTGCGATACCGCGCGTCGAACCGCACAAATATGCCTGCTCCGACAATCTCGCCTCCAGCACGTGGAGGAATTCCATCCCCTGCTGGCGATGCGCCATGGCGTCGGACCCGTGGCGGTCCGGATATTTGTACCGATCGAGATCGTGCTTGAACGGCCCGTCATTGCGCGCGATCAGGGCGGTGTCATCGCGTTGCAGCCAGGTTTCGGGGTCGTTGCACTGCAAGGCCCAGCGCATGATCTGGATACTTTCTTCGATCACGGTACCATCGGCGAGGACCAGCACCGGAACCGTCCCCTTGGGCGATGCCTCCAGCATCTCTGCCGGTTTGCGCGCCAGTTGCACTTCGCGCAGCACGTAGGGCGTTGCGCTGATCGCCAGAGCGAGCCTTGCGCGAATCGCATAGGGACAGCGGCGGAAACTGTAGAGGACCGGTTCAGCCGACATGGTCACTCCTCATCCTCTCGAGGGTCGCTCCTACGTGAGCACGGCCCTGCTCCGCCGCGCGCAATTCCTGGCGATAGCGCTCGCGATAGGAAGCGCGCTGCCGATCGTCCCTCTCGCCATGGCAGGCTGCGCAGCTGGCGCCCGCTTCGTAAAGCGGCGAAAGCCTGTCTGCCGGGCTTACGGGGCGGCGGCATGCGAAACACAGCTCGTGCGTGCCCGCCGACAGGCCGTGCCCGATGGCGACACGCTGGTCGAATACGAAGCACTCGCCCTGCCACCGGCTTTCTTCTTCAGCCACATGCTCCAGATAGGCGAGAATCCCGCCCTTGAGGTGATAGACATCGTCTAACCCTTCGCTCTTCAGATAGGCGGACGCCTTTTCGCAGCGAATGCCTCCGGTGCAGAACATGGCCACTCTCGGCGGCTTGCCGGATCCGAGCAGGCGCTGACGTTCGCGCGCGAACCAGTCTGGAAAATCGCGAAAGCTGGCGGTCATCGGATCGACGGCCCCTGCGAACGAGCCGATCGAAACCTCGTAATCGTTGCGCGTGTCGATCACGATCGTATCGGGATCGTCGATCAGCGCGTTCCAGTCCTGCGGATCGACATAAGTGCCCGCATCGCTCGCCGGGTCGAGATCGGGCTGCCCCATGGTGACGATTTCCTGCTTCACGCGCACCTTCATGCGATGAAACGGCATCGTCGTCGCGCTCGAAAACTTTACATCGAGATCGGAGAAACCGGGCCAGTTGCGGATATGATCGAGGACCCGATCGATACCCGCTCTCGACCCCGCAATCGTGCCGTTGATGCCTTCGCCTGCCAGCAGCAGCGTGCCCTTGATACCTTGCTCGTCGGACACCTTTTTCAGAGCGTCTCGGACCTCTCCGATCCGCGAAAGCGGTGCGAAGCGATACAGCGCGGCTACGCAGATCGGCGATGCGCCTTGATGTGTCGGCTGGGTCATGGTCATTCTGCGTAGCGGTCTTCGCCGAGCCCCAGAGCGTCAGCGCCTCTTTTTGGCCGGGGCGGCGTGGAAATCGGGTTCCTTCTTGGCGACCCAGTCCACGAATTTGCGCATGTCGGGATTCATCAGAATCGCTTCCACGTCGAGGCCATGGCGCTGCAATTCGGAATTGCTGAAATTGGCGATCAGCGTTTGCTGGCAGATGGGGTGCATCGGCACGACCTCGCGCCCGCCCCGGCTTTTCGGTACGGGATGATGCAGGACCGTGGTCTCGCCCAGAGGACGGCTGCAGAGCCAGCACTCGACAGGCGCCGCTGCCTCCCCGTCACTGTCCTCGTCCCCGTCCTGATTGGGAATGCGTTCGTCCAGCGCCCTCCCCTTGGAATATTTGCGTGCCACGTATTTTCGCCCGAATCCTGAAAAGGTTGGATCGGCCTCTAGCCGAAGCGGGCTTGGCTCGCCACTTCGCGAAACGATTATCAGCCACACCCGTTCGCATCCTGTAGCCTACGGCCCCACTCGCTGCGACGGGCCTTGGGCAATCCACCCGCGCCGGACTTCAACTGGACGCGACGAGCAGCAATTCTTCTTTCCGATCAAAGGACTTGGAGCACCATGGGTTTTCTCAAGAACGGTACCTGGCACGACGAATGGGCGCATAACGACGAAGAGAGCGGCGAATTCGAACGCGACGAAAGCGCGTTTCGAAGCTGGATCACCCCCGATGGTTCGGCCGGTCCCACCGGCGACGGCGGGTTCGCCGCCGAGCCGGGCCGTTACCGCCTTTATATCAGCCTCGCCTGCCCCTGGGCGCACCGGGCCAATGCCGTGCGCCATCTGAAAGGATTGACCGATGCGATCGAGCTCAATGTCGTCCACTGGCTGATGAAGGAGGGCGGCTGGTCGTTCCGCGACGGCGAATGCGTCACGGGCGATCCCGCTATCGGCGCCGATAATCTCCACCAGCTCTATACACATGCCAAGCCCGATTATTCGGGCCACGTCACGGTGCCGGTGCTGTGGGATACACGCACCGAAACCATCGTAAACAATGAAAGCGCGGACATCATGCGCATGCTGGGCAGCGCGTTCGATGCCTGCGGGGCGAACGATCTCGATCTTTATCCGGAAAGCTATCGGGACAAGATCGATACGCTGAACGACCGGATTTACGACGCGGTCAATAACGGCGTCTACAAGGCGGGCTTCGCCACTTCCCAAGACGCTTACGACAAGGCCGTGACGCCCCTGTTCGCAATGCTGGACGAACTTGAAGAGCGGCTCGAGGGAAAGGACTGGTTGGTCGGCGATCGCCTGACCGAGGCGGATATCCGCCTGTGGACCACACTGATCCGTTTCGATCCGGTCTATCACACGCATTTCAAATGCAATGTCCGCCGGATCGCCGATTATCCCAATCTGGCCGCGCTGACCTGCCGGATCTACGAACTCGATGGGATCGCGGAAACGGTCAATTTCCGGCACATCAAGCATCATTATTACGAAAGCCACGAGCGGATAAATCCGCATGGGATCGTGCCTGCCGGGCCCGCTCCCTTGGTACCGGGGATGCAGAAATGAGCAGCCGCGAAATCCTGTCGCTCCACCGCGCGATGCGCGACGATATCCAGGATCTCGTGACTCGCAGGCCCCTGCCCGGCCAGGGCCTGCCGCAAGTCGATCCGTTCCTGTTTCTCAACCATCACGGGCCGCAGACCTATCCCTCGCCCAATCGCGGCCTGCCCTTCGGACCCCATCCCCATCGCGGCTTCGAAACGGTGACCTTCATCCTCGCCGGAAGCTTGGCCCATCACGACAGCGGTTCGGGCGCAAGCGTGGTCGAAACGGGCGGAGTTCAGTGGATGACGGCGGGGAGCGGGCTCGTCCATGCCGAGCTTTCGCCCGAGCAGTTCAAGCAAGATGGCGGCGCGCTGGAAATCCTGCAATTGTGGGTCAACCTGCCCGCAAGGCTCAAGATGACCGCCCCGGCCTATACGCCGGTGCCCGCCGCCGACATGGCGCAAAGCAGTCCGGGCGAGGGCGTGTCGATGCGTGCGGTGTCGGGGACGCAGGACGCGCCGATCCATTCCCTGACGGATGTCATGCTGGGGATCGTTTCGATCGAGCCCGGTGGCCACGCCGACCTGCCTGTCCCTTCTGGGCGCAACGTGCTGTTCTACACGGTCGAAGGCGAAGGGGCGATCGGCGGGAGGCCTGTGCCCGAGCACACGCTCGCACGACTGACGGACGGAGATGGGATCGAAGCGACGAGCGAAAAGGGTTGCCGCATCCTGTTCGGCCATGCCGATCCGATTGGCGAGCCTGTGGTAGCACACGGCCCCTTCGTCATGAACACAAGGGAGGAAATTGCCCAAGCCGTGCACGACTATCAGGCTGGCCTGTTCGGAGGACTATAGCCAACCGACCGAGCGCCGGATGCCGCCCGCGCCCGCCCACCGATCCATTTGCGCGACGCACGGTCACAATTAAACTTTCCTATACGCAAAACGCGTAGCCCGTGTCGGAGTAAGGAAGCCTCCTGCATGAATTTCCTCGTCCGTTTGGCCGGTCGCAAGGGCCTGGATCGGCGCAGTTACGCCCTGATCGGCTGCGTCGTGCTGCTTGCCGCCCTGCTTACCGGCGCCAGTTGGAGTGCAGTCGGCAGTTCGCAGGAACGGCAGCACGCCGCCGAATGGCAAATCCACACGCTCCAGGTTCTCCTCGAAACCGACGATCTGAAGGTCGCCACGCTCAGCATGGTCCGTGGTGAACGGGGATATCTGCTGACCGGGGACGAGACGTTTCTGCAGCCCTATCAACGTGGCCTTGTGAATTCGCGCGAGGGTCTTGATCGCCTGACGCAACTCACTCTCGATAACCCCCAGCAACAGCAGCGCATCGGCCGCCTGCAAACCGAGATTGCGCATTTAAGTTCGGTCCTCGAAGAAATCGTCGAACTCAAACGCTCGGGCGACCACGCTGCTGCGCTGGCGCGGGTCGGCTCGGGGGCCGGCCGGACCGCTACGGACGAGATCCTCGAGGAATTGCGCGGGATCGAAACCATCGAGCAGGATCTTCTTGCCGTTCAGACGGAAGACGCTCGGGCCAAGGCGGTCGCGAACGAACGCTATCAATATGCTCTGACCCTGATCGGCATTCTCCTGCTCGGCCTGTCCGCCTGGGCAACAATTCTCGTCCGCCGCGCGCTCGCTGCCGAGGCCGAAACGCGCCGCATGCTGCAGCGCACCGCATCGAGCGACGAGATGACCGGCCTCAGCAATCGTCGCGGTTTCATGGACGCCCTGCACCGCTCGGTCGCCCGATCGTCCGACGGGCGCAAGGAACTGGCGTATGCCATTTTCGACATCGATCGGTTCAAGTCGATCAACGACACCTATGGGCATGCCGCCGGCGACGCAGTGATCGCCGAAGTCGCAAGGCGAGCGGTCGCGACGTTTCGCGCGCGGGATCTGGTTGGCCGCATCGGCGGAGAGGAATTCGGCGTCATCCTGCCAGCCGCCAATCAAGCGGAAGCCATGGAAGCTTGCGCCCGGATGCGAGCTGCGATCGAGGCCGAGCCGATAATGATCGATGGAAAGTCGATCGGGGTCACGGTGAGCGTCGGCGTATCGCAGCTACACCGCGAGGAGACCGTGGAAAGCCTGATGGCCCGCGCAGATCACGCTTTATACGAGGCGAAGAACAGCGGTCGCAACGTGGTTAGACTGGCAGCGTAAGCCAAAAAGCGACCTTCGCCAAACCGAAGCGGCGGGAAATCCCGCGTTGTGCGTCGATCAAAAATGGTGCCAGAAGAGGACACGAAACCGCCCTAATCCAATCTCCGAAAAGCGCGGTTTTCCGAGACGTTCGATCGTATCCTGCAGACTCTTGCGGTCAATTTTGTGTTCCAGTCAATATGACAAATTGGCGACCGCTTTGCGCCCTAATATCGGTCGTTCGCGGTGCATTTCGGTAGCTCCAAAACCGGTCGTTCGAATACCCGGCGCGGCCTGATCTCAAACGCATGAGCTCGGGGCGAAGCCTTCGTTCGCAAGTTAAATGAAAGACACCGACCTGTGGTTAGTGGTCCCTCAAAGGGTTTTCAACGTCCCGGCCCGGACGGACAAGCTTGGCCGGCGAGATTGGACTAGCAATCTTTGTTACCGCAGAGCTCGGCGACCCGCGCAGAGGGCTGCGCGCGAGCATCGGTGCGGCGGGCGGCGCTGGGAGAGTCTGATCGCCCCCGATGCCGTCCCTTGTCCTATGCTCAGCGGGTACGTGCCGGTGCGAACAAGACCGCATTTGCTATGAGAAGGTCGAGCCCGTCGAGATAGCCGCGCGTCGTAGGATCGTGGGTGAACCCGATGGCAAGGCCGCGCCCGACGGGCTGCGCCATCATATAGGGTTTGTAGGCCAATTGCAGCCGGTTCTCGTCCCATACGTGCCCGCTCGCAACCAGCCGGTCAGGTCCTGCGAAACGCAGGACGTTGATCCCATCGGCTTTGTTCAGGGGCCGGAATACCGTGCTGCCTTCTGCGACGACGATGGGGCCCTGCTCGTAACCGGAAGACAGGTAGCTATCGGGGTCGGCGACCGTACGCACCAGTGCGCCCGGCAATTCGTCCGGCGGCGCGGGCTGATCGATGGTGGCCGCGCGGTATGCTGCCTCGTCCGGGATCGCTTCTCCGGCAACGAATTCGCCCCCTTCGTCGCCGTCTTCTGCCTCGCCGCCGGTCTCACGAGGCGTTCCGCCCAGGACGGTTTCGCGGCGGGTGGAAAACAAGGCTTCCTTGCCCTGCGCGAACCCCACCGTCGATCCGCCGACGGTGACGACCACGCCGCCTTCGCCGGCATAGCTCCTCAAGGCCGCTATGCCAGCGCCCCCAAGGCTCGAGAGCGGATCGGCATCTGGCACGATCACGACATCGTAATCCGACAGGATCGTGCGTCCGATCGCATCGCCGCGAATGGGCACTACCGGTAATCCCAGTCGCTGTTCGACAACGTAGCGCCACGCGCCTGCGGAAGTCGGCGCCGTGCCGTCCCCCCACACGAGCGCGACACGTGGATTCGAAAGCCTGACGAAGGAGGCGCTTCCAAGGTTTGGGCCGGACTGCGTCCATCCTTGCGCAAGGCCCACCGTCTCGGCTCCGATGGTTTGCGCGAGCTCTTCTAGGCGCCGCAAGGCCCCGGGCGCATTTTCCCCACGTGCGAACACCACCGTACCCCGCGGATAAGTGCGCCCGTCGGATTGGAATGCGTCCGCCGTGGCACGGCCGACCAGCCCTTCGGCGAGGGCCGCCACGACAAGGCGGGCCTGACCGGTATCGGTCCATGGGACGGCCACGCCAAACGGATCGGCATCGTTGCCCGAGCGCATCGGCGCAATTGGCGAGGATGCGTCCAGAATATCGCCGCGACCACGCGCTGCATCGCAGACCGAGACGGCGAGACCCGACATCATGCCGACGGACCACGCGGTCGTATCGTACAGTTCGTGGGCCTGGCCGCGCTCTCGCCGCTGCTCCTGCCGCCTCACGAAGTCCGCCGGCAAGGCCGTGCTTTCGTCGAGGAGACTGCGGATTAACCGCCCGTCGCCCTGGGCGCGATCCACGGTAAGCGCACCGGATGGATAGTCGCGCCCACAAAGGGTGACGGGGCCGACGATCCGGCGGGTCTCGATTCCCTGAGCCGCCAGCCTGCGCCCGAGCGCTTCCGCGTTCCAGCGGCGCGTGCCAAGATCGATGACGTAACTCCCTCCGGGTCGCTCGGCACGGGCGCTGCGGCGATAGGCAGCATAGTCGCGCAGGAACGCCTCGGCGTTTTCGGCAACCGTCAGAGCGGTTGAAAGCGTTGCGATGAAGTGGTTCCGCACGCCTTCAGCATAGGTGACTTCCGAGCCGTCGCGGCGGCGATAGACCAGGCCGCGTGCCGATCCCTGTTCGAAGGTGCTTGCGATCGCGCCCTTCAGCGTCGGCCAGGTATCTCCGTAACCGGGATAGAACGCGTCGTAGACTTCGCGAGTAAAGTAGACCTGGCCGATCCGGTCGAACCAAGCCGCATGATTGCGGCCCAGCAGCACTTGTTTTTCCCGCTGCGTGGCCGTGATGTTGGGATTGAAGGGATCGGCGGACGGGGGGAAGAAATACGTCTCTTCACCGCCCATTTCATGCGCGTCGACCAGCACCACCGGTTTCCATTCGCCGATCGCCGCGACCTTGCCGCGCGTTTCCGGCTGGGTAAGAGCGAACCAGTCGCGATTCAGATCGAACAGATAATGGTTGAAGCGCCCGCCGGGCCATTGCTGGTCGTGCTCGGCAGCGGACGGATCAGCTATCGGCACGGCGCCGCGCGCCTGGGAATAATGCTGGACGAAGCGATTGCGCCCGTCCGGGTTCTGCGAAGGATCGATCACGACGAGGGAGTTCGCGAGGATGGTCTCGACCCGCGGATCGCCCCGTGCGGCGAGCAAGTGATAGGCCAGAGCGAGCGCGGCGTCGCTGCTCGAGATCTCGTCGCCATGCACGCCGTAGGAAAGCCACGTCACCGGCACCAAGCCGTCCTGAGCTTCCGGCTCCCCGCCCCTTGCAAGACGCGCCATGCCCGCCTTGATCTGTTCACGCCGGGCGATGTTCTCGGCGCTTCCGATCACGGCATAATACAGCGGCCGGCCTTCCCAGCTCCGGGCATATTCGACCAGTTTCATCCGTTCGGGCGCAGCTTCCGCAAGCGCTTTGAAATAAGCGACTATCTCTTCCGGGGAGGTGATGTCGCTTCCCGTCGCATGACCGGCGATCTGTTCGAGCGTCGGAATGCCCGGATCGAAGGAGCCTTCCAGCACGGACTGAGCCCGCGAAGGTCCGACAGGCCAGACAGCGATCATGAGAAAAAGCACAGCGACCAAACGGACAGGCATAGGCAGGCTCCGCACCGGTGAAACGACCCCATCCTATCGACCGGGATGGAATTGCAAAGGGCGCTTTGCGCCAGGTCGAATCAAGAAGCGCACGCACTGTTGCTGCACCGCAACACGAACGACCCCAAACGTTCGCATACGCACAACCACTCTTGTTCGCGGACGCAGCATTGGTTTTAAATTGCTGTGTTAAAGCCAAAGGAGACACATCGATGCCCGCATCTAAGGCGCAGCTAGCCGAATGGAACCCAACCCTTCGAGCGGTCGCGCTGGCATCGACTATGCTGTTCCTGCCGACAGCCGCATTCGCGCAGGAGGCGCCGAGCCCGGCCGACGATGACGACGTGGTCGTGGCGGATCCGTCTCAAGACGAGATCGTGGTCACTGGCACGCGCCTGCGCCGCGAAGCCAACGAGGTCGCGCCGTCCCCCATTTCCACTGTTACTGCCGAAGAAATCCGCGCGACCGGCGTCGTCGACGCTTCGGAGGCGCTGAGGGAAATTCCCGCGCTGTCCAATTCCGGCACCATCTCCGATTCACTCGAGCGCGGCGCCGGCGGGGTTGGGCAGGCGACGCTGAACCTGCGCGGTCTCGGTTCGGACCGGACCCTCGTCGTAATCAACGGTCGCCGACATGTGTCGGGTGTCGCGGGGTCGCAGATCGTCGACGTATCCACCATTCCCGGTGCGCTGATCGAACGGGTCGAGGTGCTGACGGGCGGAGCATCCGCCGTCTACGGCGCGGACGCCGTCACCGGCGTGGTGAATTACGTCCTGCGAGAAGATTTCGAAGGTATTGATATCAATGCCCAGACCGGAATCTCGCGCCGGGGCGACGGGTTCACGGGCTCTGTCGACATCGCGCTGGGCCAGAATTTCTCGGACGGGCGGGGCAATGTAGCGATCGCGGGCGGCTATTCGCGGATCGACGAAATCCAGCAGGGCGATCGCCCCTACACGCGCGCCAATGCGCGCTTCAATACCGGCCAGACCTACCCCAATCCGGGTCTTCGGTTCCAGCAGGGGGAAATCACCGCTGGCGGCACGCCCAATTTCTTCGATTTCTTCTCGGTCGCGAACGGCTTCTTTCCTTACGGTTTCCAGATTCCCGTGCCCGGTACGGCGCGATACGATGCGATCTTCGGCGGCAGAGCGCCGACCGCTGCCGAACAGGCCCTGATCGACCGGGCGGTCGCCAGCCCCTCGCTCGCGTTCCGGTCCTTCCCCAACTTCGCGATCTCGTCCAATTCGGGCCTGATCTTCCGCCGCGACTTCGCGTTCTTCAATGCCGATATCAACAATAACGGCGTCAACGATTGCGAGGAATCCTTCATCGGATTCACCGGTTTCGGCGGCGGCGGCTGCTATGTCAGCACCCCCGATGGCGGCGTGCGAATTTTCCAAGACGGCGTGATCGCCAGCGGGTCCAACCAGTTCGGCGGCGACGGTGCGGCCGAGCGATTGAGCGCCGCATCGCTCATCCCGCAGAACGATCGTTACGATATCAACCTGCTTGCCAGCTTCGAAGTCTCTCCAGCGCTCGAAGCGTTCGTGGAAGCGAAATATGTTCGCACCGAAACGCAATCGCAGAACCCTTACAACACGTTCTACGATTCCCTGCTGATCTATGCCGACAACCCCTATATACCCGCTGTCCTTCAGGCGGATGCCGATGAGGCCGGCGGTCTTCGCGTTTCTCGCGATTTCACCGATCTGGGGGCCGGCATCACCAATTCTGACCGCGACACCTACCGCATTGTTGGCGGTGTCCGCGGCGAGATCACGCCCGCGATCGATTACGAGATTTCCGCCAATTACGGTCGTACCGATTCCAGCTTGACCAGTCAGAACACCGTTCTGTACGATCGGCTGTTCGCAGCGCTCGATGCGGTCGACGAGGGCGAATTCTTGACCGGAAGGCCGAATGGCAATGTCGTCTGCCGGTCCGATCTAGACCCGACCGCCATCTATCCCGGCAGCCAGTTCTTCCCCGTGATCGAAGGGGGCTTCTTCACTTTCAATCCGGGCGATGGCTTGTGCCGCCCCATCAGCATCTTCAACGGAGAAAATTCGGTCTCCGCCGCAGGGGTGGACTTCATCACCACGCCGACCACGACCCGCTCGCGCATCGAGCAGCTGGTCGTGAATGCGACAATCGTCGGAGACACCGGATCGTTCTTCACCCTGCCCGGCGGGCCGGTCGGTTTCGTCGTCGGTGCGGAATATCGCGACGAGAAGAGCCGCACGCGGCTCGACCCTCTCGATCTCGGCATTCTGCAGATCGACACGCCATTCGGCAATGCGGGTGACTTCATCGGGGATATCAGCGGAAACCAGGCCCTGACCTTCGATGCGCAGACCCGTTCTTTCGACAGCGGCGGCAGTTACGACGTGAAGGAGGTCTACGGCGAATTACGGCTCCCGATCCTGGCGGACATGCCGTTTGCCGAAACGCTCGAACTTTCGGGCGCGGCGCGATATTCGGACTATTCCAATATCGGCTCGACCTTCACCTGGAATGTCGGGGCGATCTTCGCGCCGATCGAAGACATCCGGTTCCGCGGCACGTTCGCGAAGGCCGTGCGCGCGCCGAACATCTTCGAACTGTTCAGCCCGCAACAGGGCACCGTGTTCCGGCCTGCGGACCCCTGCGATATCGCGCAGATCCAGACCCTGCTTCAGGCGGATGCAACCGCAGGCGCCCAGCGCCGCGACAATTGCTATGCCGAACTTTCCGGGCTCGGCTTCGATTTCAACACCAATCCGTATCAGGATCCGCTGACGGCGCGTTTTTCCGGCACGACCGGTGGCAATCCCGAGCTCGAGGAAGAAACCGCAGAGACCTACACGGCCGGCGTGGTGCTACGCCCGCGCTTCATTCCGGGCCTCACGATCACGGCAGATTACTACGATATCACGATCGAGGATGCGATCGACGCGGTGAGCGCGCAGGACATCGTCGACAGCTGCTATGATGCGACCGATTTCCCGAACCAGTTCTGCGACTTCTTCACTCGCAACACGAACGCCGGTTCACCCACCCTGGGCGGCTTCACGTTCTTGCGGCAGAGCCAGATCAATTTCGGCCGGATCGAAACCGCCGGGGTCGATGCCACCGTCACCTACGGCTTCGAAGTCGGCGAATTCGATATCGGACTGCGAGCGCAGGGAAGCTGGGTCGACAGGATCGATTTCTTTTTCGATCCCACCGACCCCACCAATGTCGACCCCGAACTCGGCGAACAGGGTCGGCCTGAATGGCAGGCGGCGGGCGGCATCAGTGTCGGCTACGGACCGGCCAGCCTCGGATATCGTCTGCAATGGATCGACAGGCAGGCGCTCGGCGGCGTCGAGATCGAAACGGCAGACGTCGTGGCCGGCCCGGCCGGGTTTGCGGATGATGTCTTCATTCACGACGTGTCGTTCGATCTCGAGGTGGACGACCGCTTCAGCTTCTACGGAGGCGTGAACAATTTGACCGATGTCGATCCGTATCCCACGAACTCCGCCTATCCCGTGTCGCCCTACGGAAGATATTTCTTCGTCGGCGTGCGCCTTCGCAGCGACGCGTTCGGGTTCTGACCGCGGAGTGGGGTTGCCTGGCCTGCACTCCCGTTCCGGCACGGAGATAGTCGTTTTCCGATCTGGATGGACTTGAGTCTGCTCTTCGAGAAGCTCACGCCCTGTCCTTTTATGTCCAGTGCCGGAGACAGTTTGTCTTTTACCGACCTATATCTCGCTAGTCCGCAAAGCGCCCATATTAAGTCATCGCGGCCTTCACCAAACGCTCCCGAAAGCAGACCTTCGTTCAGGGGGCCACTTCGTCAGCAACGCGCCCCAGGATCGGTCATTGCGGCCCTTGTCGAGCGCCCCCAAGGACGGACACTCATCAGGATACGGGGGGGCGTCGATAATCCACCCTTATTGCGGACTTTTAGACGCTCCCGCGAATTCCTGAAGGCGGACCGGCATCTTTGCTCCGATAATCGGCGCCGCCTATGTCCACATTTGGGATGAAAACAGTCATCGCCTAACAAACTTAATTGATCCCATCCCGTCGGCCAACGAAAGTGAGCTTTTCACCGTGTTTTGGGGTAACAAAATGTGTCTCATTCTTCATCGCTATTGCAGCAGGCCCACGACTACTCGGCCCGCCGCAAAACCTATCGCGCACGCGCGCTCTATCGGCATGATGGGCTGACCAACGAGATCGAATTCGAAGCGGAGCATCTTGCTGCGGCCATACAAACGCTGAGCGAGGCAAAGAATTGCGGGAGCTCCGTTGTGGAGGACGAGGAAAAGCGCTTGGGCACGGTCCATCTGATAAACCCCGGCCAGTGGTGGTTTACCTCTCTATAGCGCACGTCACCGCTCCCTTCGCGTAAGATAGAGATAGGCGGGATCGAAGCCGCAAAACTCTGCCAGACGCTCGAAGTCCTCGATGTAAACGCGTTTGTCTCTGTGATCGGCAAGTTTCGCGGCGCGCAACTGTTTCACGACGCGGTTCACATGGACGAAGGTGAAACCGAGCGCTTCGCCCAACTGGGCCTGCGTCAAAGGGAAGGCGAAAGAATTGTTCTCGACCAAGCCGACCACGTCCATCCTGCTGTACATTTCGCAGAACAGGTGCCCCATTCTTTTCAGCCCGCTTCTGGTTCCGAGATTTTGAATCCATTCCCGATGGATCGAGGCATCGGTCATAGTGGCGAACCATAGAATGCGGGCAAATCGCGGCCTCTCGTCGATCAAAGCGTCTATGTCGTCGTGATAAAGCTTGGCGATCTTGCATTCGGTCAAGGCTGTGAGCGTATGGTCCAAGCGTTCCAGAGGATAGGAGTGCAGGTCGATGAAATCACCTGGGATCTGAAGCTCAGCGATCTGCCGCTCACCTTCAAAATTGATTTTCTCACGACAGGCGATCCCCGCGAACAGAAGCGAGGAGTAATTTATCTTTTCACCCTCAGGGACGATGGTCTCCCCGGCATCGAAACGCGCCTCGCCATCCATCCGAGATACTAGAAGGTCTTCGTCTTCTTGAGAAAAATCAAACCGCTTTCTGATCGTCTTGATGAACTTGTCGACTGACCCTTCGGGCGCAAGCTCTCGTTTCGAATTGTGCTGTCTCGGTACGTTCTTTCCCCATTGCTCACGACCATCACAGTCCCGGCAATGGCTTCAAGCTAACCTTCAAAAACTTATTCTGGCAGCCACTCGAAGCCAAGCTTATCGCGACCGATAGTAAATTCAAGCGGTGGCAAATTCCTTCGGCAGCCCGCTGGTCTCCCAGCCATCGTTCTTAACATTCATCTGCTTATCCTATTCCAGTATGAAGTCGATGGCCGAATGTCGGCTTTAGGCGTGCAAACTATCAATACCGGTTATACCGCTTACGGCCCAACATCGGTCGCGCGTGCGCCAGCGAGGAGAAAAGCCTTAGGTTGAAACTTTCGTCCCGCAGACGGCCAACATAAGCGAAGCTGGCCGAAAGCCTCCCTTTTCACGAAGCTGTTCTGCATCGGCTTGCCCGTTGCGATGTAAGGCCGCTCGACGCGCCACTCCTGCGACCAGCGCAGGATCTCTGACGAGGTCAGTTCGGTGCAGTTTTCGCTGACCGCCATTTGCGACTTGCCCTGCTGTCCGATCAGGTCGGTCAATCCACCAGTGCCAGACATTCCTGCGGGAAATCGTAGGCCACTCACAGGATGCGGAAATTTCGGTCGCGGACCAGACCGTTAGAGACGGGTTCGTAACGAAGCGAAGAAGGGCGCGCAGCGTACAACTCGAGCGACCACGCGCCAATTCGGTTCATCCGACAACACCACTGGCATGCGCATACAAAGTGCCAGCTTACGGCCATAACGGCTCTACACGCGCAGCCCTTCCTCGCGGCAGATGCGCAGCAGCCTCTCTCGGTGAAGTGAGTTACCGAGCACGATTAATTATCTTCCGAGCCAGTTTGACGACCGGCACATCGACCATCGCACCATCTTGTTTCATTATGCCTATTCCGCCCTCAGGATGGTCGCTCCATTTGCTGACAATTTTCCTCGCCCATTCGACTTGCTCGCGCGTCGGTACAAAAGCCGTGTTGGCAATTTCGACCTGTCGCGGGTGAATACAGAGGAGGCCGGAGGCGCCATAGGCTCGCGCTAGGCGTGCAGCTTCTTCGCTCCCCTCAGCATCCTCGAAACGGGCAATGGAGAATGGCTGACAAATGCCCGCAAGATCGAAAGCCGCAGCGGTCATGGCGATCTGGCGACAAGGCATGTCGAGTAGCAGCGGAGTAGGAGGTACACCCATACAGGCTGCGAAATCCTCCGATCCCAACGCAATGCCGATCAGGCCTTCTGCCTGCGCGATCGTGTTCAACCGGCACAGGCCGAGCGGGGTTTCGATCAGGCCGATGATCCCGACTTGCCGACCCGAACCTTTCGAACGCAGCATACCGATTGTGTCGGCTATCTGCTCGACCGATTCGAACTTCGGAACCATGACTGCGTCCGGTCTGACATGGACAAGTGCCTCGACATCGAGCGGGGCCATTTCCGACTCGGCGTTTATTCGCACTACAACGAATTTGCCGGCATCTTCGATCAGACTTGCATGTTTCTTTAGGTTCTCCCGCGCGACAGTCTTCTCGGATATCGACACTCCGTCTTCGAGATCCAGAATGATCGCATCCGCTGACGACGAGCCGGCCTTCCTTATCAACTTCTCGTTCGATAGCGGCACGAAGAGAAATGAACGCACCGCCGCTATTTGACGGCCCGAAAAAGTCATGAGCGTTCAGCTGTAGTATTGCCGGTGTCTTCGGACGGCCTTCGCAAGCCGTCGCGTCCCCGACGCTTGACCTTTTCGCCTTCGCTGGCAAAGGCCGCGAAATTGAAGTTAATCAGGCTGGCGCGCGCAAGAGGCTCTTCGAACGCGAGGCCCGCTTCAAGCGTGTGGGCGTTTCCGAAGCGTATCGAACGCTCCATATCCGCTATCACCCCCTCATGGCCTGCAACGATATCCGAAGCGATCGCCCTAGCTTTCGGAAGAAGATCGGCCTGGTCGAAGACATCGACCACCAGGCCCCAGTCGCGGGCGGTCGCGGCGTCGATGTAACGGCCCGTCAGGCTGAGGTAGCGCGTGCGCACCGGGCCGATGGCGCGCAGCAGATTTTGGGTGAGGCCCAGCGATGACATCACGCCGACGCGCGAGTGCGTATCCGCGAACTGCGCATTCCGCGACGCCAAGATGATCCCGCAGTTAAGCGCCAGTTCGAAGCCGCCCGTCACCGCAAAACCATTGACCGCGGCGATGGTCGGCTTCCCCAGAGCCGCGAAAGCCTGCATCAGCGGCGTGGTGACGCCGACTTCGTCCGGCGTGAGCATGCCGGCCGCCAGTTCGGTGAAATCCGCGCCGACCGAAAAGGAACGCTCACCAGCCCCCGTAAGGATGACGACGCGGACGCGATCGTCGGTCCGCGCGGCCCGCAGAGCCGTGGTCAGGTTCCGGCGCAGTTCGCGGCTGAGCGCGTTGTGCTGCATCGGGCGGTTCATGGTGAGCGTCGCGACGCTGCCCTGCAGTTCCGCGCGCAGGCTGTCTCCTTCCAGACCCGGGATGTCCACCCGCTCATCTCCCTGATGCACCGGCCCCACAATGTCGCGGGCCCTCTTTTACTGCTTTGACATATACCGACGGGACGGTTTATTAAAGGCTAAATCGAGCGGAGAGCCTGAAATGGATACGAAAGAAAGCTACGATGTGGTGGTGATTGGCGCGGGCGCGGGCGGCATGGCGGCGAGCGCACGCCTCGCGGCCGCCGGACGCCGCGTTCTCATGGTCGACGATCACGATCGCCTCGGCGGGCGGGCGTCGAGCGAGCAGATCGACGGCTTCACCGTCAATCTGGGAGCGATCGCGATCGAGCGAGGCAGCACGTTCGAGGAAACCTTCGAGGCGCTCGGCGTGCCGCTCGACATTCGCGAACCGAACCCGGCGACCATGTTCCGCATCGACGGCAAGATGATCAATGTCTCCAAAGGCGGCTGGGGAATGCTGCTGGGCGGCATAACCAAAAAGGCGGCGAAGATCGGCGCGACATTCGCCGATGCTCGCCGCGGCGACATGCCCGAAGCCAGGCTGTCGACCGGCGAATGGCTCTCCGGCTACACCAAGAACAAGACGGTCCATGCGCTGTTCCGCAACCTTTCGGCGGCGATCTTCGCCGCCAATGCGGACGAGCTGCCCGCGCGCGCCTTCCTGACCTATTTCGGCACCAAGGGCGCGTTCAAGCGGTTCGGCTTCTGCCCACGCGGAACGGTAGGCCTGTGGAATGACCTGGGCGACGGCATCCGCCGGGCGGGCGGAGTAATCCGCCTGTCGACCCGCGTGACGAGCCTGGAAATGGACAACGGCAAGGTCGTCGCGGTCGAGGTAACCGATGCCGACGGCACGCACCGGGTCGGGACAGGGGCGGTTATCAGCAATGCGGGCCCCCGCGCGACCTATGCGTTGGCGCCCGACGCCTTCGGTGAGGAATATCGCCGAACCATGGACGAGACCATCCGGCCAGCGGCGAATATCGTCGTGAATTTCGCGACCCGCGAACGGCTGTACGATGCGCCAGGCCTGGTCACTTTCGGCCGGACGCGTCGGCTGTGCAATATTGGCGAATTGACCGCGACCTGCCCGGAAATGGCGCCCGAAGGCTGGCACCTCTACGTCGCCTATGCGGTTCCCAAGCCCGCCATCCACGATTTCGACGAGGAAGCCGAGATTGAGGCAGCGCTCGCGGACCTGAAGGACGAGTTTCCCGGTTTCGCCGATGCAAAGATCCTGTCGATCCGCGTCATGCGCGACGATTGGCCAGCGCAGCGATCCTGCGCGGGCTATGACATGACGCAGGAAACGCCGATCCCCAATCTGTGGCATGTCGGCGATGCGGTGAAAGATTACGGCGACGGCGGGACGCAGGCCTGCGCGCTGACCGGCCAGCGCGCGGCCGACTGGGCGGATAGCTGGCTCGAAAACGCCCCGCCGGTTCCGGTCGAAGTATGAGCGCGATGGACTACGTATCCCCCTGGGAAGACGAAGAACTGGCTGCCTGGCGCCGGTCCGTGCACCGCTTCGCGCAGGAAGAGGTCCAGCCTTTCGAAGAAGAATGGTCTCGGCAGGGCTATGCACCGCGCGCCATCTGGCATCGCGCGGGCGAATTGGGCATTCTGGGCGCAGACCTGCCGGAAGAGCATGGCGGCCTCGGCGCATCCACAGCCTATGCCGCTGTGGTCGCCGAAGAGCTGTCGCGCGTAGGTGCGAACTCCCTGCGCGTGGCGATCGGCATCCATGTGATCGCCGCGCATTACATCGCGCTCTACGGCACGGCGGGCCAAAAGGAATACTGGCTGCCGCGCCTGTGCAGCGGGGAGATCGTCGCGGGCATGGGCATGAGCGAGCCCGGCGGCGGCTCGGACTTGCAGAACATGCGCACCAGCGCGGTGCGCGACGGTGACTTCTACGTCGTGAACGGATCGAAGATCTTCATCACCAACGGATCGCAGGCCGATCTGCTGGTGATGGCCGTGAAGACCGATCCAGCGGCGCGTGGGCGAGGCATCTCCATGATGCTGTTCCCGACCGCGACGGAGGGCTTCCGGGTCGGCCAGCGCCTCGACAAGCTGGGACTCCATTCGTCGGACACGTGCGAGCTGTTTTTCGACGAGTGCCGCATTCCGGCGGACGCCCTGCTAGGCGCGCAGGAGGGCGAAGGCTTCAAGCAGATGATGTCCGAATTAGGCTACGAACGGCTGATGGCGGCGATCGGCTGCGTTGCGGCGATGGAATATGCGCTCGAGCTCACCACGCGCTACGCGGGCGAGCGCGAGGCTTTCGGCGCGCCCCTGCTAAAGATGCAGAACATCCGATTCGAACTTGCCGCCATCGCCACCGACACGCTGGCGACGCGCACGCTGGTCGATCACGCCATGGCCGAGAAACTGGCGGGCCGCCTGACGCCCACGGTCGCTTCGATGGCCAAATATTGGGCGAGCGAGCGGCTGGGCCTGGCGGTAGACCGGTGCGTGCAGATTTTCGGCGGCTATGGCTACATCACGGAATACCCGATTACGCGCCTTTATGCCGATGCGCGGATCGAACGGATCTATGGCGGCACCACCGAAGTGATGAAGGATATCATCAGCCGCAGCTTCTAGCCCGCAAAGCGATCCGCGGCGGGCGGCACGTCCGTCGCGGTCAGCGACCTTTGAAGACCGGCTTCCTCCGCGCGGCGAACGCGGTGATGGCGTCCTGCGCATCTGCGCTCGCCGCGGCGCGGCAGATCGCCTGTGCTTCGTCTTCCAGCTGCCTTTCGAACGGCTGCGTGAAGCTGCTTTGCGCCAGCCGGCGGACCATGCCGTAGGCCCGCGTCGGTCCGGCGGCCAGCTCGCGCGCGAATGCCTGCGCCTCCACCCCCGCCCCGTCGGCTCCGGCGATCCGCGAGACGAGACCCATTGCCAGCGCCTCTGCCGCGTCGACGCTCCTGCCTTCGAGAACCAGAGCCTGGAACCGGCGCAGGCCGATCAGGCGCGGCAGCAACCAGGTGATGCCGCCATCGCCGGTGAGGCCGAGCTTCGTGTAGGCGAAGGAGAAAGTCGCCGTATCCTCGGCAATCACGTAATCCGACAGCGCCGCCAGTGCGAGACCTGCGCCTGCAGCCGCACCCTGAACCGCGCAGACGATCGGCGTATCGAGACGCGCGAGTATCGCCATGGCGGCATGAAAGTCGAGCGTCATGCGCCTGAGCGCCACGGGAAGATCGGCCTCCCTCGCGAAAGAGCGGATATCGCCCCCGACGCAGAAATTCGCGCCTTCTCCCCGCAGCAGGATCGCCCGCACTCCGGCATCCCCCATCAGGGCGATGGCGATATCGCGAAATTCCTGGCCGAACTGCGCGTCGATCACGTTGTTCCGGTCCGGCCGGGTCAGTGTGATCGTCGCCAGCTCGTCTGCGACGTGGAGCGATACGGTTTGGGCGGTGTCATCGGCTTGCATCTCTTTCTCCTTCGGCAGCGCGGCGTCACATCCGCTTGGCGACTTCTTCCAGCATGACTTCGGTCGCACCGCCGCCGATGGTCAGGATGCGTGCATCGCGCGTCATGCGCTCGATCGGCGTGCCCACGATATAGCCCAGTCCGCCGTGCAGTTGCAGACAGCCGTGGACCACTTCCTGCAAGGTCTCGCACGCGAACACCTTGAGCATGGAAACCTCGCGCACCGCATCTTCGCCCGCTTCCATCATGCGCGCGCATTCGTACGTCATAGCCCGCGCGGCGGCGGTCTTTGTCGCCATCCGGGCGAGCTGGTTGCGCACCACCTGCTTGTCCCACAGCGGCGCGCCGAAGGCCGCCCGGTCGCGGACATAGGCGGTGGTCAGTTCGATCGCGCGGGTGCACTGGCCCACGCTCATGGCGGCGGCGACGAGCCGCTCGTTCTGGAACGTGCCAGCGATATAGTAGAAGCCCTTGCCCTCTTCGCCGATTAGCGCGTCGGCGGGCAGTTTGACGTTGTCGAAGAAAAGCTCGCCGGTGTCGGAGGAGCGCCAGCCGTGCTTCTCGAACTTCGTGCCCACATCGAAACCGGGGGTGTCCTTTTCGACAATGAAGAGCGAAATGCCCCTGCTAGGCTTCGCATCGGGATCGGTTCGCGCGGCGACGATGTAGACATCGCCGTAGACGCCATTGGTGATGTAGGTCTTTCCGCCGTTCAAAAGCCAGCCGTTTCCGTCCCGCTTTGCATTGGTTCGCATCGAGGCGACATCGGAGCCCGCCCCTGGCTCGGTCACGCAGATCGCGCCCACAATCTCGCCAGCACAGGCGCGCGGGAGATAGCGTTCCTTTTGTTCGGGAGATCCGTTCGCGGCGATATGATGCACCGACATATCGCTGTGGACTGTCACCGAACTCGTGAAGCCTCCATAGGTGGATCTTGCAAGTTCCTCGCCGAGAATAAGCGAGGCGAGCGGCCCCAGGCCGCTGCCGCCCCATTCCTCAGGATGGCGCATGCCAAGGAAACCCAGCTCGCCCATTTCGCGGAATACCTCGCGCGGGACGAAGCCGTCTTCTTCCCAGGCATCGGCGCGCGGAACGATGCGATCCTCGACATAGCGCCGCAGCGACTGCCGGATCATCTCATGTTCGTCGTCGAGCGGGTTCATCGTGTCGAAAAGGGCCGTGGTCATTTCGGGTCTCCGTGATAATTCAGGCAGAAGCGGGGGGCGGCGGAACCACGCCGCGATCGGTGAGGCGGTCGTAAGCGGCGCCGGTGATGCCGAGCAGATCGCCGAGCACGGACGCGGTATCGGCGCCCGGTCGCGGCGCGGGCACGGCCGCGAGATTGCCACTGCCGCCGAAGCGCAGCGGCAGGCCGGGCGTCAACAGCGGGCCGATGCCCGGCTGTTCCAGTTCGGTAAACAGTGGGTTGGCGGACGAACAGGCCGTGTCGACGGCCACCATCTGCCTCACGGACTGGTAGCGCCCGAAGCAGACCTCGCCCGCGGTCAGCGCCGCGCAGGCCATTTCAGTGCCGCGCGCCGCGAACCAGGGCGCAATCAGGTCCGCGATGGCATCGCGCGCAAGGTAGCGATCGCCTTCCCGCGCGAAGTCGAGCCCGCGCTGGCGCTCAATCCCGGCCAGCCCGGCGGCGATGCCGGTGGTTTCGACCAGCGCGCTCCATTGCCTGCCCGTCAGGCCGACCACCATGATCCGCCCGCCATCGGCAGTCGCGAAATCACGGCCGAACGCGCCGAACAGATCATTTCCCGACGCCGGACGCTCGGTTCCGTAGGCAGCTTCGCCGATGAAGCCGAGATGGCCCATGACCGCCAGCGCGACGTCTTCCAGCGCCAGCGTCACCTGCTGCCCCGCGCCGGTGCGGGCGCGGTGTCGTTCGGCCGCCAATAGGCCCAGCGCCGCCATCTGCCCCGTCACCAGATCCCACGCTGGAAGCACGTGGTTGACCGGCGCGTCGGCAGGTCCGGTGAGGCCGGGCAAGCCGGTTCGCGGATTGATCGTGTAGTCGACCGCGCTGCCGCCGTGGCGATCGCCCTGCACCACCAGCTGGAGGATATCTTCGCGCTTCGACTTCAGCGCGTCGTAGGAGAGCCAGCCGCGCGGCGGAAAATTGGTCAGTACGATCCCGCCGCCCGGCCCCGGCGCGGTCGCCAGCGCGGCGGCGATCTCGCGCCCTTCTTCGCTGCGCAGATCGAGCGCGACCGACCTCTTGCCCTTGTTGAGCCCGGCCCAGAAGAAACTGGTCCCGTTCTGCGAGACCGGCCAGCGCTGCCCATCGAGCGCGCCGCGAATATCGTCGATCCGCAGCACGTCTGCGCCCATCTGGGCCAGCGTCATGCCGCCCAGCGGTGCGGCGACGAAGGCCGACACCTCGACCACGCGCAGATCGGCCAGTATCGGAGTGATCGCGCGCGTCATGCGGCCGCGACCGCACGGTGCGTTCCCGCCCGTTCGATAAGCGTGCGTCCGACGATCTTGAGCGCAAGCGTTTCCTCCGCACCTTCGAAGATCGACAACACCCGCGCGTCGACGAACAGGCGGCTGACCTCGCTCTCCTCGGCATAGCCCATGCCGCCGTGGATCTGCAGCGCCTCGCGCGTCACCAGTTCGGCGGACCGGCACGCGATCAGCTTGGCGAGCGCCGCGTCGAACGCGGCATCCTTGCCCTCGCCGCCCCGCGCGACCGCATAGGCGAGGCGGCGGCAGACCAGCGCCCGTGCCGCCATGCGCGCGATCTTCGCCTCGGTCAGCGCGAACCGCGCCAGCGGATCGCCAAACACACGCCGGTCCAGCGCGTAGCGGATCGCGGCCCGCAGCGCGGCGCGCATGACGCCCGATGCGCGCGCAGCGGTCTGCATCCGGCCCCCGGTCATGCCCGCCATGGTCAGGTAGAACCCACGCCCGATACCGCTGTCCTCGCCGATCACGCGATCGTCGGGCACGAACCAGTTCTCGAACGACAGGTCGAAGGAATGCATCCCGCGATAGCCCATCGTGGGAATGGCGCGCCCTTGCAGGCGTCCGCCCTCGGGCTGCTCATGAGCAAAGTCGTGCCCTTCGTCGGACGGCTTCTCCACCATCATGAGCGTCAGCCCGCGATGGCCCTTGGTTCGGTCGGGATCGGTGCGCGCGACCACCATCAGCAGTTCCGCCTTGCCCGCGAAAGTGCACCAGGTCTTCGCGCCGTCCAGCCGCCAGCCGCCCTCGACCCGCGTCGCGCGCAGTTGCAATCCGGCGACATCGGACCCGTAATCCGGTTCGGTGATCGCGATGGCACACAGCGGATCGCCCAACGCGATCCGGGGCAGCCAATGCTCCTTCTGCGCTTCGGTCCCGCCCGCGAGCAGGGCGCGGCTGAGGATTTCGGGGCGCGTGATCAGGCTGCCCGCGGCGGCGAGCGAGGCTTCGGACAGAACTTCGGTCACCGCGACCATAGTCAGCGCGGCATCGCCCTCGTCGGCGGCGAAACCGCCGTAGCGCTCGGGGATGGCGAGGCCAAAGGCGCCCATTTCGCGCATCGGGCCCAGTATCGCTTCTGGCACGGTCCGATCGTGGCGATGGATATCCTCTGCCCTCGGCGCCACGACATCGCTGGCAAAACGACCGAAGGCGTCGCGCGCCATGCGGGTGGCCTCGTCGAGATCGGGATCATGATCGTCGCCGCGCGCCTCGACCACCGCCCCGCCCAGCCGACGCAGGGCGGCGGGGGACGCCGCCTCGCGCAGGAAGGCAGCCCAGTCCGGATCGGCGCGCACAGCCTGCAGATCGTCGCCATGCCGCCCGAGAGCGCGCGCGACCGCCTCCAGCCGCGCGAGAACCGCTTCTCCCGCATCCGCCGCGAACAGCTGGGCGAGTTCGCCTGCCAGCCCGCCATCCACCTCCAGCCCCGCCCGCGCCGCGCGCAATTCCGCCGCCGCCCACGCCAGTTCGAACGTCTCGATCTGAAGATCATCGGCCGAGGTTGAGTCATCCGGGCCCGCGATGGCTTCGGCCAATCCAGCGATAAGGCGACCGGCAAGCTCTTGCAGGCGCCCGATCCAGCGCGTGGCCCGATCGCGAGCGTCAGGTGCGGGGTCAGGTAGAGTCATCGGGGCGTCCTTCCGGTGGAATGGGCACTGAGATCGAGGCGGGCCGTCATGCCCACGCGGCCCGCCGCATCAGTACTCCACATCGCAATGGCTTGGTCTTCCGCCCTGGCGTGGAGCAGCAGCGGTTCGCCGGCGAAAGCGGGGCTCTGCGCGCGGAACGCGAAATGCCGCGCCGCGCGCCCCTCCGCCAGCGGCAGCCCTACGTCCAGCAGCAGCGTGGCGATCAGCGGTCCGTGGACGACAAGCCCGCGATATCCCTCTTCGTCGCGCGCATAGGGGAGATCATAATGGATGCGGTGCGCGTTGTAAGTCAGCGCGGAGTAACGAAACAGCATTACCGGATCGGGCGTGAGTTCGCGGCGAAGATGGGCCCTGTCGAGCGGCTTGTCTGGCGTTGCGTCAATCGTTCTGGCGGGCGCGGTGTCGCCCTCCCCCCGATAGACGATCGTCTGTTTCTCGCGCAGCCTGTCCTCGCCCGCCTGTCGCCAGACATGCTCCACGGTCACGAAGACAAGCGGCCCGCTGCGCCCGGACTTGGGCACGATATCCACGATCGTCGACACGCGTGTCGCGGCCTCGCCGAGACGGAGCGGCCGAACGATCTCGATCTCGCTGGCGGCCCACATCCTGCGGGGCAATTCGACCGGCGGTAGAAAGCCCCCGCGAGCCGGGTGGCCGTCCGCACCCGTCTGGCCGGGGGCCGCCACATCAAGCGCGTAGAGCCAGTGCCAGGGCAAAGGCAATGCGTCCGCTGGGCCCTCGTCGTGGCCGAGCAGCGCCGCCAGAGCGGCTGCGGGGAAGCGCGCCACGGGGTCGCGCACGCAGCGATCGGACCCGATCCAGCTTTCGAAAGGCCGCTCCGCGCTCTCAGTCATGGCGCGCCGGCTCGGGCGAAAGCAAGGACAACCCCAGACGCGCGCGGCGCGCCAGCCAGGGTGCGGGGCGATAGCGCGGATCGCCGGTGACGCGCTGCAACCCTTCGAGGATGGTCAGCACCCGCGCGGGCCCGATCGCATCGCCCCAGCCGAGCGGACCGTCGGGATAGCCCAGGCCCAGCCGCACGGCATCCTCGAGATCATCTACGGTAGCGATCCCGCGCTGGGCGATGTTGGCCGCGATATTGACGACCACCGCCAAGACGCGCTGACAGATGAAGCCCGGGCTGTCCGCGATCATGGTAACCCCGGCATCACCCGAGGCGAGCATGGCGTGTGCCGCATCCCGGTAGCGCGGCAGCGTCGCGGCGGTCATCATCGCCGTGCGGTGGCGGTCTAGGCGCGGTAGCGGATCGACCGCCACCGTGCGCGCGGCATCTAGCCCGCGCTCGAGTGCGGCCGTCGTCGCATCGACACCCCAGGGTTGCACGATGAGGACGCTGTCCGCTTCCGCCTGCCCGACCGCATGCGATCCGGCCAGGGCGCACAACCTTTCCGCGTCTGGCGCCTCCGGATCGATCCAGACCGAAACGCCATCGGGGAATGCTGGCGCCGGCAGTCCGGCATCCTCGCGCTCGCAATCCTGGTAACGATACCATCCCTCGCCCGATTTGCGGCCATGCAGGCCCGCCGCGATCCGCGGCGGAACTAGCGATGAAGGGCGGAAGCGCGGTTCCTGTTGGAACTGTTCGTAGATCGCCTCCATCACCCGGCCCGACACATCCAGCCCGGTAAGGTCAAGCAACTCGAACGGCCCCATGCGAAAACCCGCCGATAGGCGCAGGACGCGGTCGATCTCGACATGTGTGCAGACCTGCTCCTCCAGAATCCGCAAACCTTCCGTATAAAGGCCGCGCCCGGCATGGTTGACCACGAAGCCCGGCTGATCCGCCGCGGCGATGGCGCGATGCCCCGTGCTCGCGACGAGCGTTCTCAGCCGCGCGACAACATCCGGCGCCGTGCGCACGCCCGCGATGACCTCGACCACGCGCATCAGCGGCACGGGGTTGAAGAAGTGCAGTCCAGCAACCCGCTCCGGCCGCTCGCATCCGGCGGCGATCTCCGAAACCATGAGCGAGGAGGTGTTGGTGGCAAGGATAGCCTCGCGTGGGACGATCCTCTCGAGGTCCCCAAACACGGTGCGCTTGACCGAAAGATCCTCGACAATGGCCTCGATCACGAGCGTGCAGTCGGCTAGCCCGGCGAGATCGTCGTGCGCGGACATCGCGCCGCGCGCCAATCGGGCGGCGTCCGCGTCCATCCGGCCTTTCGCGACCAGCGTGTCGAACATCGCGCCCACGGCGTCGAGCGCGTCCCGAGCAGCGCCGGGTACCGCATCGACGCAGTGGACCCGGTGTCCCGCCGCAGCAAACAGCTGCACGATTCCGCGCCCCATCGTTCCTGCGCCGACAACGCCGACGGTCTGCTGCTGGTCCGTATTCAGCATCCGCGAAACTCCGGGCGTCGCTTTTCCAGAAAAGCCGTCATACCTTCACTCTTGTCCCACGTGTCGAAGAGCAGCAGAAATTCGCGGTTTTCCAGCGCGAGAGCCGCCTCCAGCGGCAAATCGGCACCGAGCGCGAGCGTGCGCTTCGTTGCCGCCACCGCACGGGCGGGCATGTGCGCTGCGCGGCGCGCGAGCGCCATGGCGGCGTCGACGGCCATACCCTGTTCGGTCAGGACCGCGACGAGGCCGAGCGCATGGGCCCGTTCGCCGGATAGCCGTTCGCCTGCATAGAGCATGGCCCCGGCAACCGATTTTCCGACCGCGCGGATCAGGCGCTGGGTTCCACCCGCACCGGGCATGATGCCGACACCCAGCTCAGGCTGGCCGAAGGCAGCGCCGCGATCGGCCACGATCACGTCGCAAAGCAGCGCCAGCTCACATCCCGCGCCAAGCGCCACGCCGTTCACCGCCGCGAACAGCGGCTTGGGGCAGTGAACCAGGGGTGCCCAGTAAGACGGCAACGCAAGGTTGGCGACTTCTTGCGCACCCTTTTCCGCCAGCAACGACAGATCCGCGCCGGCAGCGAACACCGTATCGCTACCTGCGATCACGATGGCGCGGATCCCGTCTTCGGCGACAAGCGCCTCGACCGCTTTCGCCAGGGCGCGCCGCATGGCCAGGTCCAGCGCGTTGTGCTTTTCCGGGCGGTTGAGCCTGACCAGCGCGACCGCACCGTCCCGCTCCACCTGGACAATTTCCTGATCCGAGGGCGTCATCGCCGCGCAGCTTTCGTGAAATCGGGTTTCCGCTTTTCCGCGAAAGCAGCGAAGCCTTCCGCGAATTCGGGGCCGGTCAGGCAGATCGCCTGATCGTCGGCTTCGCGCCGCAATTCGGCATCGAGCGCTTCGGCGCCTGCATTCAGACGCTCGCGCATCCGCAGAAACGCGCCCATCGGCAGGTCGGCGAGGCGCTGCGCCGCGTCCAGCGCCGCATCCATTGCCGCGCCCTTCGCCGTCACCGCATCCGCCAGCCCGAGGCGGTGGGCCTCGGCCCCCTTAATGGTATCGCCTGACGTCAAGACGCGGCGCGCCGGGCCGATCCCGATCCTGCGCGGCAGGGTCAGCAACTGGCCCCAGTCGGGCGTCAGGCCGAGCGTCAGGAAGGGAAACAGTATGCGCGCATCCTCCTCCGCGACGATGTGATCGCCCAGCAGGGCCATGCCGACCGCACCGCCCGCGGCCACACCTTCGACCGCGGTGATCACCGGAAACGGCGCCTGCGCGATGGCGCCGCACAGGCGATGGATATGCTCCATCCGCGAGCGGGCACCGGCTTCGTCCAGCCCTGCCATGCTCGGCAGGTCGCCCCCGGCGGAGAGCACGCCGCCTACGCCGCCGATCACGAGCGCGCGCGTTTCGTCGTCGCTGCCAAGCTCGCCGATACGCTCGTACATCGCCTCGCGAACGGCATGATCGATCGCGTTGCGCTTGTCCGGCCGGTTGATCAGCAGCCGCGCGACACCAACGCGCGGCCGGTCGAGAAGCACGACCGCGTTCATGCCTTTTCCAGCCCCGCGATCAGCACCGAACAGACATTCTGCGATGGCTGCCCGCCCAGATTATGCGTCAGCCCGATCTTCGGATCGGCAAGCTGGCGCGCGCCCGCGCGGCCGAGCAGCTGAAGATAAACTTCGTAGAGCATGCGGATGCCGCTCGCCCCGACGGGATGGCCGAAGCATTTCAGGCCGCCGTCGATCTGGCACGGAATGCGCCCGTCAGCATCGAACGCACCGTCAAGTACGTCGCGCACCGCCCCGCCTTCGTCAGCAAGCCCGAGATCCTCCATCGTCACCAGCTCGGTGACCGAAAAGCAGTCGTGGACTTCGGTCAGGTCGATGCCCCGCCGCGGATCTGCGATCCCGGCCTCGTCATAGGCGCGCCGAGCGGCGATGCGGGCGGTGTGGAAATAGCTACCGTCCCAGCCCGATCCCTGCAATTCCCACCCGTTGGACGTAGCCAGCTGAAGCGCCTTGAACGTGACAAGATCGTTCTTGCCCAGCGACCGCGCGATAGCGGGCGTGGTCACGATCACCGCCGCCGCGCCGTCCGACACGCCGCAGCAATCGAACAGGCCCAGCGGTTCGGCAATGATCGGCGCGTCGAGGACCTGTTCCACGGTGATCGGCTTGCGCAGATGCGCCTTGGGGTTCTTGGCGCCGTTGTCGTGGCTCTTGACCGAGACATGCGCGATCGCGCGCTTGAGCAGATCGGCATCGATCCCGTGCTTGGCGCGATAGGCGCTGGCCAGCTGGGCAAAATTCGCGGGCGCGACCGCCGCCGGATACCATTGCGGGATCAGCGTTCCGACATTGGTGACGGGCAGGCCGCCATAGCCGGTGTCCTTCAGCTTCTCGACTCCCAGCGCCAGTGCGATATCGGTCGCACCCGCTGCTACGGAATAGACCGCGTTGCGAATCGCGTCCGATCCGCCGGCGCAGAAATTCTCTACCCGCGTCACGCCGATATTGGGCAGGCGCAGCGCGATCGACATCGGCACGCCGCCGCGCCCGGTGCCAACATCGGGCATGTGCGTCGAAAACCAAGCTGCGTCGATCTGGCCGGGCTCGATGCCAGCATCCTCCAGCGCTTCGCCAAAGGCCTCGACCATCAGGTCTTCCGGGCTGGCGTCCCAGCGTTCGCCGAAGCGGGTGCATCCCATGCCCAGGATCGCGACCCTATCCTTGATTCCGCTCGCCATGTCAGTGTTCCTCCTGTGCGGGCCGCGCGGACGTCGCCTTCCAGAAATAGCGGCGATATCCGCGCGTCTCGTCGATCGCCTTGATCCGGAATGTCATCTCCACATCCATCCCACTATCGATCGCGTCCGGATCGACGTCGGTGAATTCCATCAGGACGCGCCCGCCCCCGTCGAAATCGATCTGCCCGTAGCAATGCGGCGGGGACCGGTGGAACGAGAGGTATTCCGCCGACCAGCTGAGCACCTTGGCCGGGCGTTCGGCCAAACCATAGGGGCGCTGCGTGTCCTTCAGTGGCTGCCCCTCGGCGTAGATGATGCGGCTCGGCGGAAAGCTGACTTCTCCCGTCACCTCGCACCGGCCCGCTACGAAACCAAGCAACGCGTCTTCATGGCGATAGGCGGTCGACAGGGCAGTCTTCTGATCCTGTTCGCCTCGCATCCCGCGCTCCAGCGCGATCTCGCCCTTGAAGGAGAGGAATTTGGTATAGCGGTCTTCCTCCACCCCGCGCGCCATCCAGCCCGACACGCCTCTCAGGGGGCGTACCGCCCCCACCTCGTCCGTGACGCGAAACACCATTGCCTGCGCGCCGCTGCCGAACTGGCCCAGGACGATGAGTTCGCCCGGCTTCGCGGTTTCGAGCACCTTGGCGCACAGGATCAGCGCATGGGCGGTGCCGCATTCGCCGATCCGCTCGAACAGCGTGGGCACGACCGCATCGGCCGGAATGCCGGCGGCCTTGGCGACCTGCGCATCGATGTTGCGAAGCGTGCTGGGCATGATGAAGTGATCCACCGATCCCGGATCGATGCCCGCATCGGCCAGTGCCGCGCCGATGACGCCGGGCATCATCTTCGACATGCCCTCGTCGCGCACCCAGCGTTCTTCCCAGACATAGTCGAACGGCTCGCCCGCAAGACGAAAGCGGTCCACGAAATCGACGCTCTCGCTCGCGCTGCCAAGAAATTGCGCCAACACGCCCTCGCTGCCGATCGTCAGCGCGGCGGCGCCGTCGCCAAACGCCAGTTCCGACCCGCTGCCCGGGCGGGCCCGCCGGGCATCGGCGGACAGCACCAGCGCGTCGCCGCGCCCGGCGGCAACCGCATCGAGCGCGTGTTGCAGGGCGGTGAGGCCGGCGCGCTGGCTGCCGCCGACATCGCTCGCGGCGACACTCCTGTCCAGCGTCAGCGCGCGCGCCACGATTGCGCCGTTCAGCCGCTCCGCGAAGGGCAGCGTGGTCGAGGCGAGCATGAGCGCGGCGATATTTCCGCGATCGTCCCCGCGCCCGAGGCAGTCGCGCGCGGCGGCGACCGCCATGGTCACCACGTCCTCGTCCCAATTGGCGAGCGTGCGCGTGCCCTTGCCGCGGATATTGGGCGCATACCACGCATTGGCCTCGGCGATCGCCTGCCTGCGCATCCGCAGCCGGGGCAGATAGGCCCCATAGCCGGTAATTCCGATCACGCCGCAGTCTCCCCGAAATGCTTTTGCAGGAATCGTCCGCCCTGCCCGATCGCCTCGCCCGCTTCGGGCAGGAGATCGGGAAATTGTTGGAACACATGGATCATGCCGGGCCACACCTGCGCCTCCGCAGAGACGCCCGCCGCCCGCGCGCGTTGCGCGAAATCGACACTGTCGCTCAACACCGTTTCGCGGTCGCCCACCTGAAACAGCAGCGGGGGCAAGCCCGAAAGGTCGGCGAAGAGTGGGGAAACGGCCGGATCGCTCGGATCGGCTCCGGCCAGCATCCCCTGCGCGATCGCGCGGATCATCCGGCGGTCATGGATCGGATCGGCATCCGCCCGGCTGTCGAAGCTTTCGCCGCTGGCCGTCAGGTCGGTCCAGGCGGAAAGCAGATAGGCCGCGGCGGGCAGATCCTCGCCGCCGTCGCGAAGGCGCAGAATCGCGCCGAGCGCCAGGCAACCGCCCGCGCTGTCTCCGGCCAGCGCCAAATCGCTGGCGGCATAACCCTGCGCGCGAAGCCAGCGCCACGCGACCAGCGTATCGTCGAGTGCTGCGGGAAATGGGTGTTCGGGAGCGAGACGATAGTCGAGACCGAGGACCGGGGCGCCCGTCGCGCGCGACAGATCGGCCATGAGCCGATGATGCGACCGCGGCGAGCCGAGCCGGAAGCCACCGCCGTGAAGATAGAGGATCGCGTTCGCACCGCCGCGACCGTCTTCGTTTGTTCCGTGCGCGCGCAGCCAAGCCGCGTCTAGGTCGCCGATGCGCACGGGCTCAAGCGCGGCGTCGGGCGGCGCCAGCGGCGCGAACAGCCGATCCCAATCCGCACGCATCGCGGCGAGCGGCGTGTCGCGCCGCCAGCTGCCATAGACCGCGCGCACCCGCTCGATCGCCTGATCGACCTTGCTCATGCGCCGCAGCCCATCCCGCCCGAGACGCCCAGCACCTCGCCGGTGACGAAGGCGGCACCCTCGCTAGCGAGGAAGCCGACCGCGGCGGCGACCTCTTCCGGCGTGCCCAATCGACCCATCAGGGGCGCGGCCTCCATCGCGTGCAGCAGGCGTTCGCCGCGCGCGTTAACTGCGGCGCGCAAGAGCGGCGTGTCGACCGGGCCGGGTGCCACCACATTGGCGGTGATCCCGCGATCCGCATTCTCGCGCGCGATCGAACGGGCAAAGCCGATCACCCCCGCCTTCGCCGCGGCATAGACCGCCCCGCCGCGCGAACCCAGCCGACCTGCCTCCGATGCGATCATGACGATCCGCCCCGCGCCCGCCGCGCGCATGGCGGGCAACGTGACATGGGTGATCGCGAAGACTGCTTCGAGATTGATCGCTAGCAGGCGGCGCCAGTCCTCCGGCGTGGTGTCGGTGAAGAAGGCATGCTGATCGATGCCCGCATTGTTCACCACGACCGCGAAGGCGGGTGCGTCCGCAAGCGCGCCCGCAATCGCGCGCTGGTCCGTCAGGTCGAGCAGGAGCGGGCGGGCGCCGGTCTCCTCGGCAAGCCGGTCGAGCGCCGCGCCGTCTCGGTCGATCGCCGTGACCGCGCATCCATCCGCGACCAGACGGCGCACGATCGCGGCGCCGATGCCCTGGCCCGCGCCGGTCACCAGGGCGCGTCTGGCTTCCCCCGTCATCGTCCTTCGAACACGGGGTCGCGGCGTGCGATCACGGCGTCGAGCCCCTCCAGCGCATCCGCGGTCCCGCAAAGCCGCACCTGCGCGGCGTTCTCTTCGGGCATCGCCGCTTCGGGAGGCAGAACCTGCCCGCTCCACAGCAGATGCTTGGCCATGCCCATCGCCAGCGGCGCGCCGCGGGCGATCTCGCGCGCAATATCCATTGCTTCGGCCTCGATCCGATCGTCGGGCACCACGCGGTTGATGAGGCCGATGGCCAGCGCATCCTCGGCCGTGATCACCGAATTGAGCAAAACCATTTCCATCGCGCGGCGGAACCCGACCAGCCGGGCCAGCGTGGCGGTCACGCCTGCGTCAGGCACCATCGCGACGCGCGTTGCGCCTGTCATGAAGCGCGCGCTCTCGCCCGCGACCACGAGATCGGCCGCGCAGACCAGCCCCATGCCGCCCCCGCCCGCAGCGAAGCCCTGCACCGCGGCGATGACCGGCACGTGCAACCGCATCAGCCCTTGCGTGATTTGGGCGAGCTGCGCGGTCGCGACTCGAATATACTGCGGCAGGTCCGCGCCTTGGTCGCGGAAGCTCTTGACGTCGCCGCCCGCGCAGAAATTCTTGCCTGCACCGGTCAGCAGCAGAGCGCGCGCCTCGCGCCGCTGCTGCACCATCCGGATCGCGTCGAGCAGCACGGGCATGCTTTGCGCGTCCACGCTGTTCGAACTAGCCGGACGGTTCATGGTGAGATGCATCACCCCGTCCTCGTGCAGCGCCAGCGTCGCCGCGCCGTCCGCCATCAGCATTTGGGGAGCAGCGCTCATACGAGAAAAGCCATGGTGTAGAGCGCCTTGTGATTGTTGGTCAGCACGACCTTCTTGCGCACGATGCGGAAATCGTCGTCGCGTTCGCGCAGCCGGTATTCGGTGCGCGTGCCCCAGGTTTGTTCGCCCCGCGTGTGGGATTCGAAGATCAGGACATTTGCCGTGACGATGATCTCGTCATCTTCTCGCCCGACGATGCGGACGTTGGAGACCGAGCGGCTGAGCCGCGACAGCGGCGACTGGGCGAGGCGCCGCCCCGTCATCAGCTGCTTGACCCGCAATGCGATGCGCGAGCGGTTGTCATAGAGGATCGACATCTCGTGATCGGGATCGCCGCCGTCCCCGTTGGCGGGCACCCAGTAGATGCCGTCATCCTCCCACAGCTTTTCCCATTCCTCGTATTCGTGCAGGTCGGCGTATTCGGCCTCGCGATACAGGAACTGCGCGATCCGTCTGGTCAGTAGCAGATCGTCACGCACGCTCATGCCGCACCATCGGACATGAGGTCGGCGTAATGGCGCCAGAAGCCGCGGCTGGGCGTCTCGTCGGTCGCGTCGCCGACGAGAAAGCCGTCCTCGTCCGCCCGCTCGCGCCCGGTGCCGCGTCCTAGGAACAGCCATTCGGGATCGAGCGCCTGCGCGCCCAACTGCGTGCGCTCGTACATTTCGGCATCGTCGGCCAGCAGGAAGCCCGCCGGACCGACCGAGCCCATCGTCTGCTGCCGCATCCGTTTATTGAGATCGTCCGCGCCCTTGAACTGGAGCGCAGTGACGTGCTGCACCGTCTCGTCCACTGCGGTCGGCTGGAGAACGAACAGCTGGATTTCGGCGATGAACAGGTTCGGGAAGATCATTGTGTGCGGCGTACCGTCGATCATGATCCGCCGCGCTTCGTCCACGCCATTCGCCGCTTCCATCTGCGCGACGTAATCGGGCAGCCGTTCCGCCGTCGTGCCGAACCAGCTCAGCGGCTCGCCCCGCTTGCGGAATTCCGGGCGCAGGTCGATCTCGGAATGCCCTTCGCCCAGGTAGCGTGCGACCGCGTCCGACTTGTCGTTGTAGAGCGATCCGATCCCGCTGTCCGCCACTTGGAAGATTGAGCCGTGGACGAAGGAGGGGTGATAGCCGTCGGTTTCGTTCTCGGCGACGAACTTCCAGTTCGACTTCACCTTGTGCTTCAGGAAACCCGCTGTGACCTCGATCTCTCCGGTGGGCGAATTGCTGCACAGCAAGTCGATGGAATCGCGTGCGGAACCCAAATGTTCGGCAAGAGTCGGACCGTCCTCGGCCAGCGATGCGAACACGAAGCCGCGGTAGCTTTCCACCCGGGCGACCTGGCCGAGGCCGAACCGTTCCTTGTCGACGCCTTCGTATCCGGACGGAAACGGATAGGCGCGCAGGCTTCCATCGGTGTTGAAGGTCCAGCCGTGATAGGGGCACATGAAGACCGAGGACCGCCCCTTCTCCTCCATGCACACGCGGTTGCCGCGGTGGGGGCAGCGATTGTGCAACAGTCGGATCTCGCCGTCCTTGCCACGGATCATGATCAGCGGCTCGGGACCAATCGACTTCATCACAAAATCATTCGGCCTAGGCACTTCGCTCTCATGGCCGACATAGACCCAGCCGCGCCGCCAGATCCGCTCCAGCTCCAGCTGGAACAGGGCGGGGTCGGTGTAGAGCGATCCGTGTACCGAGTCGGGCCGTATCCGATCGCGGACCGACAGGCCCGTCGGCCCCGCCATTGCCGGCGTGACCTGCGCAGTGTTCGGCGTCATCCAAAGTCCCCAAAAACCATCTTGCGCTATTGATAAACCGTCCGGTCGGTCTATGTCAATGGCTGTACCGGTTGCGGCAAACAAAAGGGGAGACGTATGGGAGCGCTTAAGGGGGTCCGGATCGTGGAAATGGCGGGGATCGGGCCCGGCCCCTTCGCCGGGATGATGCTCGCAGATCACGGCGCGGACATCATCCGGATCGAACGGTTGGGCGGAACCGCGTCCCCGATCGGCGCGGATGACGGGGCCGACGTGATGCTGCGCGGACGGCCGGCGATCCAGGTCGATCTCAAGACACCGGAAGGCGTCGGCATCGTCAGGGATTTGGTCGGACAGGCGGATGGCCTGATCGAAGGCTATCGTCCCGGCGTGATGGAGCGGCTGGGTCTTGGGCCGGACCTCCTTCTCGGCCTCAATCCCGCGCTCGTTTACGGTCGCATGACCGGCTGGGGCCAGACCGGGCCCAAGGCCGCGGATGTCGGGCACGACATCAACTATCTCGCCCTGTCGGGCACGCTGCACATGCTGGGCCGCGCGGGGGAATGCCCTACCGCGCCCGCTAACCTGCTCGGCGATTATGGCGGCGGCGGCCTGCTGCTTGCCTTCGGGATGTGCGCCGCGATCATCCAGGCGCGCGCCAGCGGCCAGGGCCAGGTCGTCGATTGCGCAATGGTCGATGGCTCCGCGCTGCTCGCCACGCTGATGTGGTCGCTGCGCGCGCAGGACCAGTGGCGGGATGAGCGGGGGAGTAACTTCCTCGACAGCGGCGCGCATTTCTACGACACCTATCGCACGCGCGACGATCGCTTCATCGCGGTCGGCGCGATCGAAAAGCCGTTCTACCGCACGCTGTGCAGCCTGGCCGGAATGGACGATCCCGCCTTTGAGAACCAATTCGACCGCGCCGCCTGGCCCGACCTGAAGCGCCGGGTCGCCGCGATCTTCGCCACCCGCACGCGTGACGAATGGTGCGCGCTGCTCGAACAGACCGACGCCTGCGTTGCACCCGTACTGTCGATGGAGGAAGCCCCGCGACATCCGCACAACCGGGCGCGTGACACCTTCGTGGAGGCGCAAGGCATCGTCCAGCCCACGCCCGCACCGCGCTTTTCCCGCACCACGGCGCGCCACCCGTCGCAACCTGGCCCTGAGCCCCTGGACATCCTCCAGCGATTCGGACTGTCCGCCGAGCGTGCCGCGGAGCTGGAAGCGAGCGGCACGCTGGCATTCGCGCAGCCATCTGCCCGATAGACCGTCGCTTTTCCGCGCCTCCCATTCTTAGTCCGACGCGACGGTTTGCAATTGCCTCGCGATCGTGCTTTCTTCCAGATGCCGGAGGCATGGCGAAACCCGCCCCGGCGCGAGCGCATGGAGCTTGGAACACGGGAATGGGAGTGGAGATGGATCAGTATCGGACCTTGGGCGACCTCGTCGAAGCGAACGCACGCAATCTCGGCGATATGCCCGCGACGATTTTCGAAGACCGCACGCGATCTCACGGCGCGCTTGCCAATGAAGCACGGAACATCGCTGCCCACTTCGCGGCCAGGGGCCTCACGAAGGGCAGCCGGGTCGCTTATCTGGGACGCAACCATGATCGCATGGCGGTGCTGCTGATCGCCTGCGGCTTCGCGGGCTGCGTGTTCACGCCGATCAACTGGCGCCTGTCCGATGAGGAGCTGGATTATGTCGTCGGCAATTGCGAAGCCTCGTTGCTATTCCACAGCCGCGAACATGGCCCTTATGCTGCGGCGAGCGGGCTCGACACCGTCGATGTGGACGATGACGCCGCATGGCAGGCCTGCGTCGATGCCGACGTGGGCGCGCTGCCCGCCATCGACCCCGACGACATTCTGCTCCAGATCTACAGTTCGGGCACCACCGGAAAGCCGAAGGGCGTCGAATTGACTCACAGTTCAGTGCTGCGGGGCGCGCAGGTCGTGCATTCCGGCCAGATCGGCAGCGAATGGACCACCGATGATCGCATGCTGATCGTCCTGCCGCTGTTCCATGTCAGCGCGCTGCTGATGCTGTCCTTCTCTCTCACCTCGGGGGCTGGCGCGATCATCCTGCGCGATGCGATACCCGCCGCCATCGCCGACATGGCGCAGCGCCACGGAGCGACGCGCATCGGCCTGGTTCCGGCGCTGATCCAACTGATCGTGGATTCGCCTACGATCGATATGTCTGCCTTCGCATCGCTCAAGCTGGTTATCTACGGCGGATCGTCGATCACGCCCGCGCTGCTCGCCCGCGCACAGACCGCGCTCGACTGCGGTTTCCTGCAATTGTTCGGGATGAGCGAGACGTTCACGAGCGGCACGGTTCTCGGCCCCGAAGAGCACCGCAGCGGGGACGCGGCGGTCCTGGGATCATGCGGCAAGCCTCTCGACGGGGTAACCATCCGCATCGTGGATGAAGATGGCGCGGACCTGCCGCCCGGAGAACCGGGCGAAATCCTCATCCGGTGCGATACGCTTATGAAGGGGTACTGGCGCCTGCCGGAGGAAACCGCGGCGGTGCTCGATGACGGCTGGTACCGCACGGGCGATGTCGGAAGCCGGGACGCCTCCGGCTATCTGACGATCCGCGACCGGATCAGGGACATGGTCATCAGCGGCGGCGAGAATGTCTACCCGGCGGAAGTGGAAGCGGCGCTTGCCTCTCACGAATCCGTGGGTGAGATCGCGGTCATCGGGCGCCCCTGCGATCGCTGGGGCGAGGCGGTGACTGCGGTGGTCGTGCCAAAGCCCGACCGCATGGTCGACGAGGCGGAACTGATCGCATACGCCCGGGGACGCATCGCGCACTACAAATGCCCGTCAAAGGTGATCATCGCGGACGAACTGCCCAAGAACGCTGGCGGCAAGGTTTTGAAGCGGGTTCTGCGCGAGCGGTACTGCTGAAATACCGTTCCCGGGCCGGCGCGGTCGCCCCGCGCTTCGGGCGTGCTGTCGGCCAGTTAAGCCGGCCCCGCCCCTTTTCGGTACCATAACGTCAACGAATTGCGTGGGGCGCACCGCGCCAGCGCGCTGTCTGCTGGGCCGGGCAAAGTGCGATCGCGGCACAAAAAAACCCGGCAGCCGTCATCGGCTGCCGGGAGTTGGAATGCGGTTTCAAGCACCGAAGAGAGAGAGAGAGAATCCGGTGTAGCACCGCCCCTCAGTTGAACCGTGCGCTCACTCGTAATCCGTAGGTGACGGGTCGTGCGGCGTTACGCACGATGACGTCCTGCGTCGCATAGGCGTTCGTCCAATAATACTCGTTGGTCACGTTGCGGCCATAGGCGGCGATGGTCCAACGCCCGTCGGCCGTCGTTACACCGGCGCGCAGATCGATCACCGTAAACGGTTTGATACGCGCGAATGCGGGTGTGGAGATCGCCGAATTGGTCTCGCTGTTGTAAACGAAGTTCGCGCCGACGAAGGGTTCGAAATTGCCGATGTCGTAGAACCGATATTCGGCATCGCCCGAAATCTGCCATTTCGGTGTGTAGGGTATCGGCTGGCCGCGGAAATCCTGCGAGACGCGTGCATCGTTCAGTCCCGTGAACTCCAGGATTTTGGTGTCCAGATAGGTGCCCGATGCCGAAAGGGTCAGTCCGGTGACGGGCGCGACCTGCAGTTGCAGTTCAGCCCCTGCGATCCTCGAGCTTGGCACGTTGACCAGTCGTTCGATCACCTGGAACACCGGCACGAGGATGTTTCCGCGCACTTGCTTGTCCTGGTAGTCGTAATAGAACGCCGCTCCGTTCAGTTGGACGCGCCGGTCGGCCAGAGTCAGCTTGAAGCCGGCTTCGTAAGCCAGGATCGATTCTTGCGTCACCGGCAGCAACTGCGTGAAGGTGGATGCCGAAAGGATTGGATAGCTGCCCGATTTAAAACCTTTCGTCACGTTGGCGTAAAGCAGTGCGTCCGCCGACGGCTCCACGGTCACACCAGCGCGCCATGACAGGTTGTCTTCCTCCAGGCGGTCGAAGAACTCACCGGGCTTCTGGTTGGCCAGAAGGGTCACGCACTCACCCGGAACGATCGGCGTCGTCGGGCTGCCCGAAAGGATCGTCGAAAGCTGTGTCAATCCGGCCGAAAGTCCGGCATCGCCACGGGTACAGCCGTTATACCGACGGGCGCTGTTCGTGTACCGCAAACCACCGGTCAGCGTCACGATCGAGCCGAGCGTCAGATCGGCGTTACCGAAGAAAGAGAACTCGTCGATATCCAGATCGAAGGTTTGCGTCACTATGCTGAACGGTCGGCCGAGGATGATTCCGTTCGTCGCATCCGCGACGGTCAAGGTGTTGACGGATGATGCCTGGGCGGTGAAAATGTTTGTGCCAAGCACCCAGTTCAAGCGATCGCCGACGCCGGTCAGACGAAGCTCCTGAGAAAAGTCGTCGATGCTGCCGAGCGACTCGAGCAGATCCAGGATCCTGAGCGAAGTGCCGTCGCGGTCGTAAGAATAGTCTTCGCGATAGCGATCGACGGACGTCAGCGAGGTGAAGGTGACGCTATCGCTCATGTCGAAATCGCCACGCAGGGAGACTTGCAGGTAATTGTCGTCCCGCTCCCGCGGAAAATCGCCCCAACTGGACGCGCGCGCCTCCTCCGGCGCCAGCGGGACGGCGAGTAGAGCGTTGGCGCGCTGCTGGGCTGCGGCCGACGCGGTGGTCTGAAAGCGGAAGCCGGTGATTTGCGTGCCGGGCGTATCCGACTTGTCGCGCCAGCCCGAAGCGGACAGAAGCACGTTGACGCCGCTCGACGGCTGCCAGCCGATCTGCGCGCGGCCTTCGAGAAAGTCCTGCGAGCCGTGCGTATCGCTAGGATTGCGGTAATCGTACTGCCAGTCCGACATCTGCAGCGTGCGGACCGAGACTCGGCCGGCCAGCGTGTCGCCTAGCGGCACGTTCACGAAGCCGCTGACCACGGTTTCGTCGAACCGCCCATAGGACGCGTCGAATCCCGCCTCGAAGCGATCGACGGGCTTGGCGACGATGTAGTTGATCGCGCCCCCGGTCGAGTTCTGGCCAAACAGGATGCCCTGCGGCCCCTTTAATACCTCGACTCGCTCGAGATCGAAGGTGTTGCCGCGCGCCATGGAGAGGAAGGGCACCGGAGCCTGATCGTTATACACGCTGACGGTGGGACTTGCGCCCAGCGTGTATTCGTTGAACCCGACTCCGCGCAGCGTCAGGATCGGCGACGCGTTGAGGCTGGGCGTAAATGTCAGGCCGGGCACGAGCTTGGGCAGGTCTGCGACGTTCTGCACGCCGGTCTGCGCCAGCGTCTCCCCGGTGGCGAGACTGATCGAAAGAGGCACGTCGTTGACCGCCTGATCGCGCTTCTGCGCGGTCACGATGATGACATCGATCCCCGGCTGCGCCCCACTGTCCGGCTGGGCCTCGGTGGCAGGTTCAATCGCCTGCGCGCTCGCGGCCGAAGCCAGAATGGAACCACTGGCGAGCAGGATCGCCGAAACCGTCACACGTGCCTTCATTTTCACCTCCCGCTTTTATTATCGATGAACGATGTTCTTTTTTGAACACTTGGTCAAATGAAATCAGACCGACGCGTCGGTTAAAGGTGTCCGGCTTCCTTCAGATGCCGCAGCAAGTCCCCCATTGGCCCCGGCTTGACCGGCTGTGCAGTCGAGAGATCGGTGATCGCGCTCCATTTCGCGGCGATGTCCTCCGGCGCGACGTCGCTGGCCGGGTCGAACTGCACGCCGTGCGTTTCGAACATCTTCAGCGCGCTGTAATGGCCTGCTACCGCCGAGACGATCAGTCCGGTTTCCGCGCAGCCTTCGCTGCACAGATAGGCAAGCGCTGGGGAGACGAGCGCGGGGTTCATCAGGTCCGCTAGCGCGCCCAACTCCATCGTTTCGGTCATGGGGTCCGGGCCCCTGGCGCGATGCAGTTGACCGTGATGCCTTTGCGCGCACCCTCGATCGCAAGGCAATTCATCAGTCCGACCAGCCCCATCTTCGCCGCGCCGTAATTGGCTTGGCCGAAATTGCCATTTGTTCCCGCCGCCGACGTCGTAAAAACGATTCGGCCATATTGCCGCTCCAACATGTGCGCCCAGGCAGCGTGCGTAACTTGGAATGCGCCGATCAAATGGACGTCGACGACCTTGGCGAAATCGTCCGCGGTCATCTTGGCGAAGGACTTGTCGCGCAGGATACCTGCATTGTTAACAAGGATATCCAGCTTCCCGAATTGCTTGATCGCCACGTCGATCATGGCCTTTGCGCCAGACGGATCGGACACGCTGTTGCGATCCGCGATCGCAACGCCGCCAGCGGCTCGAATCTCTTCGACCACCTGATCAGCGGCGCTGGAACCGCCGCCTTCGCCGTCCATTGCCCCGCCTAGATCGTTAACCACCACGTGCGCTCCCGACCGCGCCAGCAGCAGCGCATGTTCGCGGCCTAATCCGCCACCGGCGCCGGTGACGAGAGCGACGCGCCCCGTGAGATCGATACCCATTTTTCAAAACTCCGCCTTGCAACCAGATCACGAGCCTCCTAACGCCTCCAAGATTGTTTGAACAGTTGTTCAGGAGATAAAAATTGAGTGAGGCCTATATGATCGCCGCCGTCCGCACCGCAGGCGGTCGCCGCAAAGGCAAACTGGCGAGCGTGCATCCCGCAGACCTCGGATCGAGCGCGATCGATGGCGTGCTCGATCGAGCGGGGATCGATCCTGCGCTGGTCGAGGATGTCATCATGGGCTGCGTCGATCAGATCGGCGAGCAGAGCATGAACATCGCCCGGCAAGCCGTACTGACTTCGAAACTGCCGCAATCGACACCGGCCACCACAGTCGATCGCCAGTGCGGCTCCTCACAGCAGGCGCTGCATTTTGCCGCCGCGACCGTCATGTCCGGGCAGATGGACATCGTCATTGCTGCGGGTACCGAAAGCATGACGCGCGTGCCACTGATGGCCAACCATCTCGTCGGCAAGGAGGCGGGCCTGGGCGGCCCCTACTCCCCAGCCCTGAAGGAAATCTATCCGGGTGAAGATTTCAGCCAGTTCGAAAGCGCAGAGCAGATCGCTCGCGATCACGACCTCTCGAAGGAAGAGCTCGACCGCTTCGCGCTGGAAAGCCATCGCCGTGCTACCGCGGCGCAGGACCGCGGCGACTTCGAGGATGAAATCGTGCCGGTCAAAGTTACCGTAGACGGTGAGACAGTCTTGCACACGGCAGATGAAGGCGTCAGGCGCGACGCTTCCCTAGAAGGCATCGCCGGTGTTTCCCCGATCCTAGAAGGCGGGCGCCTTACCGCCGCTTCGGCCAGCCAGATTTGCGACGGCGCCAGCGCCGTGCTTGTCGCCAGCGCGGCGGCGGTCGAGCGACACGGCCTCACTCCGATCGCACGCATCCACTCGATGACGGTGACTGCCGGAAACCCCGCAAACATGCTGGAAGAACCGCTCTTCGCGACCGACAAGGCGCTGAACCGGGCAGGCCTGAAGATCGAGGATATCGACCTGTACGAAGTCAACGAAGCCTTCGCCTCCGTCCCGGTTGCCTGGTTGAAGCATGTCGGCGCCGACCCGGATAAGTTGAACGTCAATGGCGGCGCGATCGCACTAGGCCATCCGCTGGGTGCCAGCGGCACCAAGCTGATGGCCACGCTCGTCCATGCGCTGCGCAAGCGCGGCCTGCGCTACGGCCTCCAGACGATGTGCGAGGGTGGCGGCCAAGCCAATGTCACCATCGTAGAAGCACTTTAATCGCGATCAGTCGAAGTACAGAAAAACGAGTTCGGCGACGAGGGCGGGCTTGTCCTCGTCGGCGATCTCCATCGTCGCGTCAGCCGTGACCCGGATGCCACCGGACGCCTCTTCGACTTGCTTGATCCCAAGCGCCAGGCGAACCTTGGATCCGACAGGCACCGGAGCGAGAAATCGCAGTTTGTTGGCTCCCACGTTCAGAACGCGCGAAGCTTCCACCTCGAGGATCTCAGGCATCAGGGAGGCGATCAACGACAGGGTGAGATATCCGTGCGCTATGGTTTTCCCACCCGGCCCTTCCTGTGCTGCGCGCACCGGATCGGTGTGGATCCACTGATAATCGCCCGTCGTCCGCGCAAATGCATCGATCGTCGCCTGATCGATGACCATCCAATCGCTCGCCCCGATGACGTGGCCGATCTGCGTTGCGAGTGCCTTTGCGTTCTCGAACCTTCGCATTATGTCCCCCTTGCTGCCAACATGGCCCTACCAACTTTGAACAGGTGTTGAAAAGTGAAAAAAAGGGAGCGCAAATCCGCTGCTGCAACGCGCGACCTGCTGCTCGATGCTGCGACCTCGTTGATGGCGGAGCGCCGTTCCCCGGACATCTCGCTGGCCGATATCGCGGAGCGCACCGGAATGAGCCGGGCACTGGTGATCTATTATTTCGGCAGCAAGGAGGGCATGCTACTGGCCGTGCTAGACCTTGGCGTGTCGCAGGCCGTGGCCGGGCTCGCCGAGCTCGCCGTGGCTGACCTTCCCGTGAAGACCAAGCTGCGGATGCACATATCCGGGCTGGTGCGAACCTATATCCAGGTCCCCTACGCCAACCAGCTGCTGCAGCTCATGATGCTGCCCGACAATCCGGGGCGCGCGCACAAGGTGGCCGAAATCTACGTTCGCCCGCTCTCCGAATTCTATCAGTCGATCATCGAACAGGGCGCGCGAGAAGGGGTTTTTCGCGTGGTCGATGCGAGATTGTTCTATTTCATGCTGGTGGGCGCGACCGAACATTTTACGGCGAGCGGGCTCGTGATGAGCGACATCTTCGGCGAACCCGGCATCACCGAGGTGCTGCAGCGCCGCTACGAGGCATTTCTCTACGAAACCGCACTGGGCGTGCTGGCACCGGGGGAGCGGGACTGACGCCGCTATCGGTCCGGTGCGGTCACCGCCGTGGCCGTCGCCACCAATTTTCCCTCTACCGTCGCGCTGGCCGAAAGATGGCAAGCGCGCTTCGCCGGACGATCGATCTGCGCGCAAGCCACGACCCCGCGATGTGCGGCCGGGCTGAGATAACGCAGGGATATGGTCCGGACGAACTGGTCATCGGGCGCCGTTCGCTGGGCCGCCTCGAACAGCGCGATCGCGACCGCGCCGCCATGCACGATCGGCCCCGCCTCCCAGCCGATGACCGCGTCGCTCCCAACCATCGACACCTTACAGGGCCCTGCCTCTCGCAGACCGATCGTTTCGCGAAATGGGCCGCGATATCCGTCGGGGCTGAAGCGACCGGCATGTTCGGGATCGCCCGGCTCGCCCGATGGAAATCTGCCTAGCAGGAAATTGCCCCCGCCATGCATGACGATGCCCCTTGCGTCGCGGAGTTCGATTCTGGCCGTAGCCAAATCGCCAACCGCGCCGACATAGTTCGCTCGGGCAACACATTCGCCCTCGATCTCGCGTCGTAGTGCACAGAACCACAGATCCAGGGTCGCAATACCACGGTCGGCGGGCACACTTTTACCGATCGAGAGGCTGAGGCAATCGTCCATCAGACCGATCCCGGCGAGCGGGTCGATTGCCGAGCCACCCGGCATCGCCAGGCGCGCCAGCGGACGAATGCGCATCTGCGCGATATCGCCGTCGACCGCGATCTCGGCTCCGAGCGTCCGTATGAATGGCGACGCCTCCTGCCAGAAGAGCCGCTTTGCTAATTGGTCGGGGGGCAGCAGGCCGGTCAAAGCCGCCATCCCTCGCGTGCATAGGCGGCGTTGATCGGCGCGACATCCTCGCGCAAGGTCCAGTCTGCGCCGACATCGCTCGATATGTGGAAGGCGTAAGGCTTCGCTTCTGGCATGGCGCGCAGATGGGCGGCGTAAGCGTCCAGCGTCGCTTCGCGCGGGTCGCCATCGCTGTAGCGTACGCGCCATCCGATGAAGGGCGGCAGCACTGAGAGGCCTGCGTAGTGGAACGTGCCGCTATGCAGATGCCAGAGGCTGGCTTCCATGTTGCCAAGCAAGCCGCCCGGCCCCGCCATTTCGGGATAGCAGCCGGTCGTGAAGGCCAGCATTGCGCTGCGTGGTTTCAGTCCGCCATGCTCCAGCCGCAGGCCCGCGCCATAGACGAGGCCGTTGACGAATACCCGGTCGATCCACCCCTTCAGGATGGCTGGCACCGACCACCACCATAGCGGAAATTGCAGGATCAGATGATCGCACCAGAACAGGCGGTCGATTTCCTGCCGGATGTCCGGCGCGAAGGCACCCTCCCGAACCGCGTGCTTCTGCTCGCGATCATACTGCAGCCGGTCGGGAAAGCGGCGTTCCTGGAAATCATCGCCGCGCGCGACGGGATCGAACTGCATCGCGTAAAGGTCGGACACGACGACCTCATGGCCTTCTGCCCGCAAGACCTCGACCGACCGATCGCGCATCGCTGCGCCCAGCGAATTCGGTTCGGGATTGGCATAGACGATGAAGATGCGCATCAACCAATTCCTCGGTCGCGTTCGCGCCAGAAAGGTTCGCGCAGGACATTCTTCTGCAGCTTTCCGGTACCCGTGTAGGGCAGCTCCTCGCGGAACTCGACCGAGACGGGGCATTTGTAACCGGCGATATGCTGCTTGCAGTGTTCGCGAAGCGTGCGCGGATCCGCCGTGCTGCCCGGATGCGGGACCACCACGGCATGGACCTGCTCACCCCACTTTTCACTGGGAATGCCGATGACCGCGCAAGCGGCGACAGCCGGATGCTTGGCCAGCGCGTTCTCGACCTCGGCAGAATAGACATTCTCTCCCCCGCTGACGATCATGTCTTTGTGGCGATCGACTAGGAACAGGAATCCGTCCTCGTCGACATAACCCATGTCGCCCGAACGCATCCAGCCGTCAGTCAGAACCTCGGCGCTCGCTTCGGGCTGGTTCCAGTATCCCGCCATTACGATCGGGCCGCTGCACGTCACCTCGCCCACTTCCCCGATCGCGGCTTCGGATCCGTCCTCGCGCCGCAGGCGCAGGGTCACGCCCACCGCCGGGCGCCCGGCCGAGCGCAGTCGCCCGGTTTGCGCCAGGTCCATATCGCGATGCACCCAGGCGGGAAGGACGGTGTAGGGGCCGCTCGTCTCGGTCATGCCATAGCCCTGCACGAGGCTGACATGCGGCAGTCGCTTGATGATGCTGCGCAGCAGCGTCTCGTCGATCGGCGCGCCGCCATATTGAATGAGGCGCAGTTTCGCGAGCGCACCGGTGATGTCTTCCTCGTAGGCGATAAGGCGCTGAAGCATGACGGGCACCAGCAGGGTGTAGGTCGCACCCTCCCGCTCGGCGACGTCGATGAAGGCGCGCTCTTCGAAAGTGCGCAGGAAGGTGCATGTCGCGCCGCGAAAATAGGCCCGCATAGCCACGCACATGCCGGCAAGATGGAACAACGGCGCCACCGCCAACACGACGTCGTCGGCATCGACCGGAATCTCGAGCAGATTGATGAGTGTGTTGTTCGCAAGCATGGTGTGCGACAGCATCACCCCTTTGGGAAAGCCGGTCGTCCCGCCAGTGTAGAACACGCCCGCCAGGTCGGCGCCTTCACGATGGACGCACGGCGCGGGCGCATGGCGGTCTATCAGGCTTTCATACGTGGCCTCCGCCCCCTCATCCCATCCGCCTACGGCGATCACGGTGGCGAGCGAGGCGGAACGGCCCTTCAGGTCCGGAACCAGATGCGCAAAACCGGAGTCGACGATGATTATGCGCGTATCGCAATCGTCTAGGGAGAAGGCGATTTCGGCAGCGCTCCACCGGATATTGATCAGGTTGATCGCCGCGCCCGACCACCAAGTCGCCAGCATGGATTCCAGGTAATAGTCGCTATTGTCCGCTAGGATGCCGACGCGATCGCCCGCCGCGACGCCCAGCTCGGCCAAGGCCGCCGCCAGTCGCGCCACGCGATCTTGCAGATCGCGCCAACTCGTCCGCCGCCCTTCGAAAGATGTCGCGATTGCATCCGCGCTGTACCGCGCGTGATGCATCAACGGTTGTACCAATTCCCAATCCATCGAGCCTCTCCCATCATATCGGGCTCGATGTTAGTCCGACGAGTCGGACTATTCAACCGAAAGCTTAGACGTTCAGATATCCGTCCAAAAACAACCGTCCGATACGATCGCACAGCATGTCGGGCGACAGCCGCCCTGCCGGATCGTACCAAAGGTCGGTCCAGTTCAGCATGCCGAGCAGCAGCAGCGACCGCGTTTTGACCTCGTCCCGTGGAAGGTCGGGACGGAGCGACGCCAGAATCTGCGCCGTGGCTTCGATCACGTCTCGCTCGAGCTGGATCAGCGGCTCGCGCTTCTCCTCGGGCAGATACTTCACATCGTTCATCGCGCTGACGTGGCGCTGGCGCGATGCGTTGGATTTTTGCACGTAGAGCACGATAAACTTCCGGAACTTTTCTTCCGGCTCCAGATCGCTCGACCCGACGTCCTCGATATCCGAGAGAAGCTGATCGAGATGCTCGGTCAGCATGGCGCTGAGCAGGTCGTCCTTGCTCGAAAAGTAGTGATACAGCATCGACTTCGTCGCCCCGCAAGCGGTGGCGACAGCCTGCAGTTTCGCATTCGCATAACCGACCTCGGAAAACAGGGCGGCCGCCTTATCCATGATGGTCTTGGCTTTTTCGTCGTAATCCTTTGCACGGACGCGGGGCATAGGCGTTCTTTAATCCATAACTATCTGATTTACGCTTCGCATTGCCACACCAAGTTCCACATAGCCACCCGTCGCCGGCGAGACATCAATTAATTGCTAGACCGACGCGTCGGTCTGCTATATTTCCCGCACTGACAAAGCATCAAAAGATGCATCATCAAGGGAGAGAAAACACCATGAAAATGAACGCCTCTTGGCTGGCTGGTTGCGCCGGAATCGCATTCCTCAACACGCCCGTTGCCGCTCAGGAATCTGCTAGAGCACAAACTGGTGACGAAGCCGCGCTTGAAGAAGACGCACCTGCTCCCACGGCGAGCCCGCGCGGCGGCGTCGAAGCGCTGATCGGAGAAATCGTCGTCACCGCCCGCAAGCGCGGCGAAGAACGGATTCAGGACGTGGCAATCGCCGCGACGGCCTTTGGTCCCGAACAGCTCGAGGCCCAGAACTTCCGCGACCTGACCTCGATCAGTTTCTCGGTCCCGAACGTTCAGCTTGAAAGTCTCGGGTCGGTGAAGGGCGTGGCGAGCTTTTCGATCAGAGGGCTAGGCATCAACAGCTCGATCCCTTCTATCGACCCGACCGTGGGCGTCTTTGTAGACGGCGTGTACCTCGGCATCACGTCCGGTGTCATTCTCGATAATTTCGATATTGCGGGGCTTGAGGTGCTGCGTGGACCACAGGGGGTGCTGTTCGGCCGCAACGTGACGGGCGGCGCCGTCTTGCTGCGTACGACCGAGCCCACGGACACATTCACCATGAACTTGCACGCGGGTGTTGAAACCGGAACCCGCTACACCGTTGACGGCGTGATTACCGGGCCCCTGGTCGACAGGCTTCTGAGCGGCAAGGTCGCGGCCTATTACTCTAAGGACGAAGGCTGGTTCGACGATAATCGCGCTGGCCCGAATCTCGGAAAATCGGAAGCCCTGATCCTGCGCGGTGCGCTCAAGCTTACGACCGGCGCTTTCGAAGCGATCCTGCGCTACGATCATAATGAGGGGGATGGCGATGGCCCCGTTCCTCAGAACCACGCGATTTATTCCCGCAATTCCTACGACTATGCGAGCGGTTACGCGGGGTTTTTCGAGTACGAGGCGGACCAGGTCACCCTGGAGGCCAATCTCGACGTGGGTTTCGGGGACGGAACAATCACCTCGATCACGGGCTATCGGCGCTTCGAAGGCATCTCGTCCAGCAATGTCGACGGCACGTTTCGCCGCCCGGGCATTTCGGACGGGATCGATTTCGGGCCGGGCGCGGCCTTCAATCTGGACACGAACACCCTTCAGGACCAGTTGAGCCAGGAATTGCGCTATGCCGGTACCTTCGGGCGCCTCGAACTGACCACCGGCCTCTATTACTTCACGCAGGACCTGACCTACGTCGAACGCCGCCTGATCGACACCAATCTTCTGGTGCCTGGCGCAAGCGTGCCCGTCGGCGGCGGGATCGGCGATTTCTCTGCGCTGGGCGCTTTCGCAGCGATCGACTACGGCCTGACCTATACGCTGACGGTGAACGCCGGTCTTCGCTACACCAAGGAAGACAAGAAGGCCGATATCTCACGCATCCGACCGGTCGGCAATGCGATCGACGGCAGGGTCGGCGGCATCTTCGAGACACGGGAACTGGCTTTCACGGATACCGGCTACGACCTCTCCTTCGACAACTGGTCGCCCAAGATCGGGCTGGATTGGGAGCCCACGCCCAATATCCTCGTTTATGGGTTCTGGACACGGGGCTATCGCAGCGGCGGGATCAATTTGCGCAACACCGCTCTCGGCATCACTCCGCGTCCGTTCGGGCAGGAAGAGCAATCGACTTTCGAAATCGGCGGAAAGTTTGACCTGTTCGATCGCCGTCTCAGGATCAATGGGGCGCTCTTCACCAACGATATCAAGAACCTCCAACGTGAACAGATCACCGCCGACCCAATTTCTGGCGTCCAGCAGATCATTGCCAATGCGGGGGACGCAAGAATTCGTGGCTTCGAGGTCGAGGCCAATCTGCGCCTCGCCGACAATCTGCTTCTATCTGGCCAAGTCGGACATCTCGATGGGGAATATACGACCGTAATCGCGGATATTACCGGGGATGGCCTGGTCGACCGCACCGACCTTGCTCTGAAAATTCCTCGCCTCGCACCATGGACCTACGGCGCTACTCTTACGCACGACCTCGACCTCCCGGGCTTCGCGCTGGTTACGTCGCGCTTCAGTTGGAACCACCGCGACGCCAACTTCTTTTCAGACAACAATCGCGGGTTTTTCGATGCGACTGATATCTTGGATCTAAATATCACCCTGCGTCCCGATGCGTCGGATCTTTCTGTAACGTTTTACGGCACGAACCTAACCAACGAAACGACATATGGAAGTGACACTCTGTTACCCGACATCCCCCAATTCGGCGGCGATGGCGCGGGGGCGCGCCCCAGTCCTACCTACTCTCCGCTTAACCGCGGCAGGGTGTTAGGAGTGGAGATGCGCTATCGTTATTAGTTTAGCGAGGTCAATTTCAGACAGGCAACGACTTGCTATGGAAAGAAGAAACGTAGTCATCGTCGGCTCCGGCCATGGCGGAGCGCAAGCAGCTATCTACTTACGACAGAACGGGTTCGAGGGCTCCATTCTGATGATAAGCAATGATAGCGAATTGCCTTACGAGCGCCCTCCTCTTTCTAAAGAATACTTTTCTGGCAACAAGCCTTTCGAACGGATTCTGATCCGCCCCGAAAAGTTCTGGAATGACAAGAAAATCGAGCGTCTTCTCGATACCGAGGTTGTCGCCATCGAATCCTCGAAGCATGAACTTTCGCTAAGCAACGGCGACTCGATCCGGTACGACAAGCTCATCTGGGCTGCTGGCGGCGCGCCGCGATCGCTGACCTGCTCGGGTTCGGATTTGAAAGGTGTCTATGCGATACGTACTCGCAACGATATCGACAACCTAGTCGGGGCGATCGACCGTGGCGCAAGGAAGGCTGTCGTTATAGGCGGCGGCTTCATCGGGCTCGAGATGGCGGCGGTACTACGAAAACTCGACTGCGAGGTCACCCTATTAGAAGCGCAATCCCGCATTCTTGCGCGAGTGGCGGGAGAGGAAATCAGCGCATTCTATGAGACCGAACATCGCACACGAGGTGTCGATCTGCGGCTCGAAACCCAAGTCGATTCTATCGAAGGGGAGCGTGGCCGGGTCGCTCGCGTCCGACTTCATGATGGCTCCGCACTTGAAGCAGATGTGGTGATTGTTGGGATCGGCATCGTTGCGTCGGTCGAACCACTTCGCCGGGCCGGCGCAATCTGTTCGAACGGCGTCGAGGTGGATGGATCGTGCCGCACTTCGCTGAAGGATGTGTTCGCTATCGGCGACTGCGCTGCGCATCGCAGTCAGTGGGCGGAAAACGCTATCATTAGAATCGAGTCAGTCCAAAACGCTAATGAAATGGCGAGAGTGGCCGCACTGACTATCTGTGGCCGAGACCAAGACTATACTGCCCTTCCTTGGTTCTGGTCAAATCAGTATGACCTAAAGCTTCAAACCGCAGGTCTGTCCCTTGGTCATGATATGACAATACTTCGTGGCGATCCGGCCACTCGATCATTCTCAGTCATCTATCTGCGCGATGGAGAGGTAATTGCACTTGATTGCGTAAACGCGGTAAAAGACTTCGCTCAAGGTCGTTTTATTATATCGAATAAAATTAATCGTCATCCTTCCGCGATGGCCGATACTGGGACGGCGCTGAAAGATTTTAAAGATTCCTAGACAGCGCTCCTGTAGTATTGGCCTTTCCGCGATTAGACTGTGCTAACGAAATAATTTCCAATGGGCACCTTCTTTGAGACTCTGTTCGTCGGCAAAGATGCGCTAAAAAACGTGTGAGCTCAATTTCCGCAGGCGTAAGGTCCGCTAGTTGTTCGGACCTATCTTTTGCGCCGTTCGGGGCGAGGCGTTCGGACGTGTCACGATAGATTGTTGAATGTTGATCGAGCGTCAGATGGTTTATTGAACTCATGTGCGTCGCTTCGGAATCCCATCTGGCCGCGAGCCGCCGCGCCAAAATACGGGCGCGATCAGGATCACGGGTCTTCAAGGAAATACTTATAGGATTTTTTGCACTCGATCCGAAGGGCACCCGCCGGGGGAGGTGATAGTTCCGGCCGCGCAGCCAGACGAACGGGTAAAACGCCATCAGCGCATTACTCCGTTCGCCGAACCGGGTCCGATGTTACAGGCAGACACTCCCGAATGGTCAGCAACGCCCATCACCCGCTTGTGAACGAGTGTGTGTACGGGTTTATGAACAATTCGAGCCGTGCTCGAACCGAACTCGTCGAAAAGGCATAAAGCCAATGCTTTACGAGAGAAGTGGTGGCATAAGAGGCATCACATTCGAACTAATTTTCCACATCTTATCAAACAATTAGAAATTTGGTATTCGTCAAAAAGCCCTCAGAAGGCCCTCAAAAGCCGTCTAATGCATTGGTTCGATGCCTTTTTCAGGACTCGGAATCGTAACAGCGGCTTCGGATTGCAAGGTAAATCAACGTCCGCTTTGCGCCCCCTTCCCAGTCATTCCGGCAATCGGCGCGCGCACCTGAAAGCGGTCACCTATTCTGATCTCCGACAGTGGCAGTCGTGTTGTCGCAACCGGCAGGCACTTCCTGCAATCCAACCCATTTTTCTATTGCGTTGCAGCAGAAGATCGGGCATTTCTCGACGTCATCGGATTCACTCAGTGTCGGGTGCCTGACCGTCCGATCAGACCTTAAATTTGTTGGCAATGCAGCCGCTCGACCGATCCATTAGGATCATGCGTCGTAGCGGCTTTTTTGCGTTTGGCGTTCACGTCTGGAGACTGGGAATGCGTTTCATATGCGGGAAAGCGTCGGATGGCCCGACCTCAGGTGGGGATGGGTCGTGAAGGTCAATTACGATAGCAAGTTCCGCCCGGGGACAGTCTGGCTTGTCGGGGGCGGACCCGGAGACCCTGATCTCCTGACGCTGAAAGCGGAGCGGTTGCTTCGGCGTGCGGACATCGTCTTCTACGATGCGCTGGTCGGCCCCGGTGTTCTGGAGTTGATCGGGCCGGAAGCCGAATGCGTGTCGGTCGGCAAACGGTCGGGGCGGCATTCCAGGGATCAGCGCTCGATCGATGCGCTGATCGTGGAAGCGGCGCGAACAGGCAAGCGCGTCGTGCGGCTGAAGGGCGGCGACCCGTCGATCTTTGGGCGGTCTAATGAAGAGCTTGAGGCGTGCCGGGCGGCGGGCATTCCGGTGTCCGTCTGCCCCGGCGTCACGGCAGCCAGTGCGGGTGCGGCGGACCTCGGCCTGTCGCTGACCTTGCGCGGACTGGCGCGACGGCTGACCCTTGTCACGGCGCATACGAAGAGCGGCGCTGCGCCCGACGTGGACTGGGCCGCGCTCGCCGACCCGCAGGCGACGCTCGCCGTCTATATGGGAAAGGCCGCTGCAGGCCACGTCTCGCGCGGGCTGATTGCTGCGGGACTTGCACCCGATACGCCCGTGGCGCTGGTCGAGAATGCCAGCCTGCCGGAGAAGCGCGAGTTCTTCACCCGGCTCGACCTGCTGCCTCTCGCCGCAAGGTCCGCCCTGCGCGGCGGACCGGCGGTGATCCTGATCGGCGAGGCCTTGCGCGGCGCAAACAGCCGGCGCGAGCTTGCCGGAGAGGAGGCGCAGAATGTCGCAGCCTGACTCTGCGATGTCCTTCATCAAGGCGTCCGAAATCTGGCTGCCGGAAGGCGAGACGCTCGTCTTCGATGCCGGGGATTACGGGCCGCTCGCAGCCTTCGCCGACGTCTCCTCGCAATCGCAGTTTGCGCATGGCGAGGGACTTCCGGGCAAGGCATGGGCCGAAGGATGTCCCATCGTGCTCGACCAGTTCGACGGTTCCTATTTCCAGCGGACGGTGGCTGCGCATGAGGCGGGGCTGACCTGCGCAATCGCGATCCCCGTTTTTGCAGACGACGCGCTTAAGGCCGTTCTCGTCGTGCTGTGCGGCGATGACGCCGGGCACATCGGAGCCATCGAGGTGTGGGAGGACCGCGACGACCGCCTCCATCTGGAGGCCGGCTATTACGGCGCAGCGGAAGATTTCGGTACAGCATCGCAGGATGTCGTGTTCGCGCATGGCGAGGGTCTGCCGGGCGGCGTCTGGTCTGCGCAAATGCCAGTGCTGATGCGGCAGATCGGTTCACGCCACGGCTTCGTGCGCGGCGAGAGTGCGATGGCAGCGGGGCTGACGCACGGCCTCGGCATTCCGGTGCAGGCGCCGGACGGTCGCACGCGCATCGTCACGCTGCTGACTGGGGCCGACACCCCCCTCGCCCGCCGGTTCGAAATCTGGGACGGCCGCCCCGAACGTGTCGGTCCGCGCCGCGCGGCAGTGCGGATCGACGGCATTTGCGAGCGCGAGGGACCGCTATGGGCCAGGCAGAACCCGCCGGTCGATATTGTGACCATCACGGCATGGCAGGGGCCGGTCGGGCAAGTGCTCGGCTCCGGCCTGCCGCACATCGTCGGCAATGGAACGGGGCTCCCGGCCGGTTATCGCAGCATGGTCGCCCTGCCGGTTTATCGCGGCGAGGATCTCGCCTTCATCACCGCATGGTATCTGTAAGGGAGCGCAAGGCATGGAAAAACTGGTCGTCATCGGCGCAGGCATGGCTTCGGGACGGGTGCTGGAGCATCTGTTCGAAGCGGGCGCGCCGTTCGAGGTCACGCTGTTCAACGCCGAACCGCGCGGCAATTACAACCGCATCATGCTCTCCCCCGTCCTTTCGGGCGAGAAGGCGTTCGAGGAAATCGTGACGCATGACGATGGCTGGTATGCCGAACACGGCGTCACCTGCCGCTTCGGCGAAAAGGTCGTCGCCATCGATCGCAGCCGCAAGGTCGTGGTCGGGGAAAAGGGCGAAGTGCCTTACGACAAGCTGATCATCGCGACCGGTTCTGCCCCCTTCATCATTCCGCTGCCGGGACACGACCTGCCCGGCGTGGTCGCCTATCGCGATCTGGAAGACACCAACGCCATGATCGCAGCATCTTCCCGACCCGGCGCGAAGGCGGTGGTCATCGGCGGCGGTCTGCTGGGGCTGGAAGCGGCGGCGGGCCTGCGGCTGCGCGGCATGGATGTGACCGTCCTACACCTGATGGGGCACCTGATGGAACGCCAGCTCGACGAGGCGGCCGGTTATCTGTTGAAGAAGGATCTCGAAAAGCGCGGGATCGAGGTGCTGCTGAAGGCTTCGACCCAGCGGATCGAGGGCGATGGCAAGGTGGAACGGGTGGTGCTGGAGGACGGCACTGTGCTCGACGCCGATATCGTCTGCATGGCAGTCGGCATCCGGCCTGCCGGGCAGATCGGCGCGGATGCCGGGCTGACATGCGGCAAGGCGATCACGGTCGATGCGCAGATGCGCACCAGCGATCCCGATATCTTCGCCGTGGGCGAATGCGTGGAATTCGACGGCAATCTGTTCGGCCTCGTCGCTCCGCTCTACGATCAGGCGCGGGTGCTGGCGAAGACGCTGCTCGGCGAGGACGATGCCTTCGCCATGCGCGAGCTTTCGACCAAGCTGAAGGTTACCGGCTGCGACCTGTTCAGCGCGGGCGATTTTGCCGATGGCGAGGCCCGCGAGGATATCGTGTTCCGCGATCCGGCGCGCAGTATCTACAAGCGGTTGGTGATCGAGGACGACCGACTAATCGGCGCGGTGATGTATGGCGACACGGCGGACGGCAACTGGTTCTTCGGCCTGATCAAGGACCAAACCGATATTGAGGAGATGCGCGACACGCTGATCTATGGCCCCGCATTCCAGGGGGGTGGCGCTGCCGGTGCGGACCCTCTGGCAGCCGTTGCAGCATTGCCGCCTGAAGCGGAGATCTGCGGCTGCAACGGCGTATGCAAGGGACAGATCGTGGACGCCATCGGTGCGGGAGCGGACACGCTCGACACCCTGCGCGCACAGACCAAGGCCTCTGCCAGCTGCGGCACCTGCACCGGGCTGGTCGAACAATTGCTCGCCGTGACGCTGGGCGACAGTTTCGATTCAGGCGGGGCAAAGCCGGTCTGCGGCTGCACCGATCTGACGCATGAGGATGTGCGCCGCCTGATCAAAGCGCGCGATCTGCGCACCCAGCCCGCCGTGTGGCAGGAACTGGGGTGGAAGACGCTCAATGGCTGCCCGACCTGCCGTCCGGCGATCAATTTCTACCTGCTGGCCGAATGGCCGCTAGATTATCAGGACGATGCGCAATCGCGTTTCGTGAACGAGCGCAATCACGCCAATATCCAGAAGGACGGCACCTATTCGGTGATGCCGCGCATGTGGGGCGGGATGACCACGCCGGACGAGTTGCTGGCCATCGCGGCGGCGGCGAAGAAATACGATGCCGCGGTCAAGGTCACCGGGGGACAGCGGATCGATCTGCTGGGCGTGAAGAAGGAAGACCTGCCTGCAATCTGGGCCGATCTGAACGCTGCCGGGATGGTGTCCGGCCACGCCTATTCCAAGGGGCTGCGCACGGTGAAGACCTGTGTGGGCACGGACTGGTGCCGCTTTGGCACGCAGGATTCCACCGGTCTGGGCATCAAGCTGGAGAAGAAGCTGTGGGGTTCGTGGACCCCGCACAAGGTCAAGCTGGGCGTATCGGGCTGTCCGCGCAATTGCGCCGAGGCGACATGCAAGGATGTCGGCGTGGTCTGCGTCGATTCCGGCTACCAGATCGGCGTCGCAGGCGCGGCGGGAATGGATGTGCGCGAGACGCAGCGGCTGGTCGATGTGGCGAGCGAGGAAGAGGCGATCGAATGGACCGCCGCCTTCGTTCAGCTTTATCGCGAACACGCCAAATATCTCGACCGGCCTTACAAATGGGTCGACAAGGTCGGGCTGGACTGGGTGAAAGAGGTCCTCTCCGACCCTGCCGAGCGTGCGGCGCTCAACGAACGCTTCGAAATCTCGCAATCGGTCTATCGCAAGGACCCGTGGGCTGAGCATGCGAGCGAGCCGGAAGCTGAAAAATTCCAGCCCCTTGCCGATCTGACCATGGAGCCTGCCGAATGACCTGGACCGATATCGGAGCCGTGGCCGACATTCCCCTGCGCGGTGCGCGCCGGGTGAAGACAGCGAAGGGCTGCATCGCCGTGTTTCGCACCGGCGAGGAGGAGGTGTTCGCAACCTCCAACACTTGCGCGCACAAGCAGGGGCCGCTGGCTGAAGGCATCGTGCACGGCCGCAAAGTCACCTGCCCGCTGCACAGCTGGACATACTCGCTCGAAACCGGCGAGGCGCAGGGCGCGGATGAAGGCACGATTGCGACCTATCCGGTGAAGATCGAAGACGGGCGCGTGCTGCTGGATGTGAGCGCACTGGCTGAAAAAGCAGCGGCATGACGCATCCTGTCGAGCCTGGTGAGGTTCGATCGACCTGCCCTTATTGCGGGGTCGGCTGCGGCGTTCTGCTAAAGCCCGATGGCAAGGGCGGCCTGGCCGTGCGGGGCGATCCCGATCACCCGAACAATCGCGGGAGGTTGTGTTCGAAGGGATCGGCGCTGGGGGAAACGGTCGGCCTGGCGGATCGCCAGCTCAGCCCGCAGATCGGCGGACAGGATGCCGATTGGGAAGAGGCGCTGAATCTCGTAGCCGCAGAGTTCCTAAGCGTGCGCGAAGAATACGGCCCCGATGCGACGGCGTTCTACGTCTCGGGCCAATTGCTCACCGAGGACTATTACGTCGCCAACAAGTTGATGAAAGGCTTCATCGGCAGCGCCAATATCGACACCAATTCCCGGCTGTGCATGGCGTCCTCGGTCGCGGGACATAAACGCGCTTTCGGAACGGACACCGTGCCGGGCGTCTACGAGGATCTGGAAGAGGCAGATCTTGTGGTGCTCGTCGGCTCGAATCTCGCCTGGTGCCATCCGGTGTTATACCAGCGCATTGCCGCCGCCCGCGCTGAACGACCGGAAATGAAGCTGGTCGTGATCGACCCGCGCCGCACCGCGACGTGCGCGGAAGCCGATCTGCACCTGCCGCTGGCGATCGGCAGCGATGTCGCGCTGTTCAACGGCTTGCTGGCCGAAATCGCGCGGCGCGGAGCGGTCGATGCGGATTATGTCACCGCGCATACCAGCGGGCTGGAAAATGCGCTGGAGGCTGCCCGAACCGACGATCCGAATGTGACCGGCCTCGACCCCGATCTGCTCGCGGCGTTTTACGAGCTGTGGATCGGCACGGACAAGACTGTCACGGTCTACAGCCAGGGGGTGAACCAGTCCTCCGCCGGGACGGACAAGGTCAATGCCATCATCAATTGCCATCTCGCCGCTGGCAGGATCGGCAGGCCGGGAACAGGGCCCTTTTCTGTCACCGGTCAGCCCAATGCCATGGGCGGGCGCGAGGTTGGCGGGCTGGCGAATATGCTCGCCTGCCATATGGACGTGACCGACGCTGAGCACCGCGAGGCCGTGGGCAAGTTCTGGAATTCGCCCGGCCTGCCCGACAAGAACGGCCTCAAGGCCGTCGAGATGTTCGACGCTGTCGCCGATGGCCGGATCAAGGCGCTGTGGATCGTCCATTCCAATCCTGCCGTGACCATGCCCGATGCCGACCGCGTGCGCCGCGCCATTGCCGACTGCCCCTTCGTCGTCGTCTCCGACATCACCCGGCGCACCGATACCGCGCGGCTGGCCGATGTCTTCCTCCCCGCCGCAGGCTGGGCCGAGAAATCGGGCACGGTCACCAATTCGGACCGCACGATCAGCCGCCAGCGCTCCGCTTTGCCCGCCCCCGGCGAAGCGCGACCCGACTGGGCGATCATGGCGGAAGTGGGCCGCCGCATGGGTTGGAAAGAGGCCTTCGACTGGGATGGGCCTGCGCAGATTTTCGATGAATACGCGCGGCTTTCGGCCCTTGCTGGCAAGTTCGGGCTGGACTTCGATATTTCAGCGATGAGCGGCAAGGAAGCTGCAGCCTACGACGAAATGGCTCCGCTCCGCTGGCCGCAAACGCCCGAACGGCGGGGCGGGCGCTTCTTCGCGGATGGTCAATTCTACCACGCCGACAAGCGCGCGCGGATCGTGCCCGTGCGACACCACGCACCCCATGCCGCGCTTACTCGGAAGCTCCCCTTCCGCCTCAACACGGGGCGGCTGCGCGATCAGTGGCACACGATGACGCGCACCGCACTGTCGCCGCGCCTTTCTGCCCATCTGCCCGAACCCTTCGTCGATATGCATCCTGACGATGCTGCACGCCTGCATCTGAAACCTGCCGACCTGGTGCGGCTGAGCAATGAGTGCGGCAGCGCCATCCTGCGGCTGCGCGAAAGCAGCGAAGTCCAGCCGGGCACGCTGTTCGCGCCAATGCACTGGACGGGCGAGAACGCGCCTGCATCGCGGATCGACGCGCTGGTCCCCTCCGTCGTCGATCCCCTGTCTGGCCAGCCGGAGAGCAAGGCGGCCAGCGTGCGAGCGGAACGGTTTCCGGCCGGATGGTACGGCTTCGTCATCGCGGAGGAGCGGTTCACTCCCACCTGCGAATATTGGGCGATGGCACGCACCAATGCAGGCTGGCGGGCGGAGCTTGCCGGGTTGGAGCGCCCCGCCGATCTTGAAAGCTGGGCGCGCGCGCTCTTCGGCCTTCCCGATGCCTCGGCCCAGATCATGCAGGACCACGCCCGCGGCAGCTTCCGCATGGCGTTCTTCGAGAACGAGACTCTGCTTGCCGCGATATACCTCGGCAGCAAGCCCGTGTCTCTCATGCGTGACTTCCTCGTCGGTCTGCCGGGCAGCGATGCCGTATGGGCGCTGGCCGGGCAATCGCGCGGCGACATGCCCGATCCCGGCCCGGTGGTGTGTTCGTGTTTTTCCATCGGGCGCAACACCATCTGCCGCGCGATCGAGGGCGATGGGCTCACCAGCGTCGAACAGATTGGTGCGGCGACGTCGGCGGGGACCAATTGCGGATCGTGCAAGGCGGAGCTTGGCCAGATCCTCGCCGCGATCAAATCAACCGAGATGGCCGAATAACAATACCGCCAGCACCAGCGTAGCAAGTGTCGCGATCAGTGCCCAGTTGCGCCACATCTCTTTCGATCCACGCTCGATCAGCGGGACGAATTCGGTCCGCAGCAGTGCCCTGTTCTGATCCGCCCGGTCCAGAGCGCCGACGAATTCCGACATTGCCTGTGGTCGCTTTGCCGGATCGTGCGACAGGGCACGCTGGAGAACCTGTTCGACCCCCGGCGGCAAATCGGGGCGGAGGCGGTCGAAAACTCCACGCAGCCGCTCTTGCTCTTTGGGGGAGATACGCGCGGGGCCCTCACGAGCGAAAGGCAGCTGGCCGGTCAGCATTTCCCATGCGATCGCGGCAATGGAAAAAAGGTCGGATAAAGATGTGGCCTCGCCACCGGTGAGCAATTCGGGCGCGATGTAGTTGAGCGAACCCTCCGGCCAGTCGGCAATCGGTTCGCTTCGCAGATCGGCGAAACCTGTCACCTGGGCGGAGCCGAAGTCGATGATCTTCGCCGTGCTATCGGCGGCGATCATGATGTTTTCGGGCTTGAGATCGCGGTGAACGATGTTCATGCGATGAAACACGCGCACCGCCGATACGATCGAGCGCAGCAGCGGCATTATCTCTTCCAGCGTCGGTTCGGGATGGTCCGCGATCCACTGGCGCAGCGTGGTACCTTCCACATATTCGGCGACGAAATAGAGGAAGCGGCTGTCTTCGCCCGGCAGGATCTGCATGACCTGCGGGTTGCGGATGCGGCGACCGACCCATTGTTCGAGCGCGAAGCCTTCCAGATAACGCAGATCGCCCGCGAAATTGGCCGAGGGCGCTTTCAGCACATAGCGCCCCTCGCGTTCGTGCCGTTCGACCAGATAGACATGACTGCGGGTTGAGGCGTGCAACACCTCGGCCACACGCCACCCGTCGAGCCGGTTGCCGACCTCCATGACCGGCGGAATGGTGCGCCGCGTCAGGCGCCTATGCGCTTCGGACAGGGTTTCGGACGGTAGCGTCTCTGCCAGCACCATCAGGCAGGACACATTGTCCGTGCTTCCCGCCGCCAGCGCCGCATCGCACAGCGCGCGCGATGCCGCTTCAAGCTCGGCGCGTTTGCCAAGGGCTGCGTCGCTCAGGATGGCAGCCATCTCTTCCACGCTCAGCGAGCCGTGGACGCCATCGCTGGTTAGCAGAAACAGATCGCCTTCACGCGCAGGCTCCTGCCGATAGTCGACCTTGATATCGGCATCGATGCCCAGCGCGCGGGTCAGAACCTCCGACTGGCCGAGATAGGGGGCGCTGTGATCTTCGGTCAGCAGCGTCAGCCGCCCATCGCGCAGGCGATAGCAGCGCGTATCGCCGACATGCACGATATGCGCCGTTGTGGAGCGCAGGATCAGCGCGGTGAAGGTGGTGGCGAAGCCTTCATTATCGGTAATCCCGCTGCGGTTCTGCGAATGAAACCAGCTGTTGAGCGAGCCGAGCAGGCGCGACGCGCAATTCTGCACCGTCCAGCTTTCGGGCGCATCGTAGAAATCGCGCGTGAATTGCAGCACCGCCAGTTGCGCTGCGCGATCGGCATTGCGCGCGCTCGACAATCCATCGGCGATGCAGGCGACCACACCGCGCAAATGCCGCCGATAGGCATCGTCGGGCACTTTCCCGACGATGGCATCGTCGTTGCGGGCCTTTTGCCCAGCTGCGCTATAACCGCCCAGCGCGGCCTTCAACGCGTTGGAGGGGAGCTGTTCCCGCACGGTTTTTCTGTCGATAGCCGGCAAGAGACAACTCCCCTCGAACGTAAGGTCAGGCCGACTGTGGGGTGCGGCCAACCTGGATCATGGTGACGCTGCCGTCTTCATCGACTTCTGCGATTTCGCCAGTCGGTTCCTCCAACAGCAGCAGTGCGATGAAGCCGATAACTGCGGTCCCGGCAATCACCATAAAGAAGGTCGAGGCATCGACCACCGAATACACAATCAGGTAGATCACCGCGCCGACATTGCCATAGGCCCCCGTCATCCCGGCGATCTGGCCGGTCAGCGAACGCTTAATCAGCGGGACCACGGCGAAGACAGCGCCTTCCCCTGCCTGGACGAAGAAGGAGCAGACCATGGCCGCGACCACGGCCAGCCAGACCGGCCAGCTGGAATCGACGATCCCCATCAGCGCATAGCCGACGGCAAGGCCCGCCGTAAGGATAAGCAGAGTGGATTTGCGTCCGAAGCGATCAGACAGCAACCCGCCGCCCGGCCGCGACATCAGGTTCATGAACGCATAAGCCGACGCAACCATCCCGGCGACGACAGCGGACAGGCCGAATGTATCGGCGAAGAACAGCGGCAACATGGAAACGACCGCCAGCTCCGACCCGAAGGTGGCAAAATAAAGGACGTTCAGGATCGCGACCTGTTTGAACTTGTACCGCTGGAATTCCGGCACTTCGGAGGTGAAAACGCTGCGGTTGGCGCGGATCGCCAGAACCGCATCGTAAGCATAGAGAGTAGCGAGCCCCGCATAAACCACAAGTGTGGTACCATCGTTGAAGATGCCGACATTCTTCAGCCGCCACGCCAGTGCTCCCAGCGCGAAGTAGAGCGGAACCTTCATCACCAGGAGCAACCAGAGGTCGCCCTTCGAAGTTACTTCCATCGCAGTGGCATTGCGCGGCTTGAAGTATTTGGAGCCTTCCGGAACGTCGCGCACGCTGGCGTAATAGATGAAGCCGTAGACCAGCGCCATCGCGCCCGTCAGTCCGATTGCCCAGCGCCACCCATCGTCGCCGCCGAACCACAGCGCGATCGTCGGCAGGGTGAAGGCCGCGGCAGCAGAGCCGAAATTGCCCCAGCCTCCATAGATGCCTTCCGCCGTCCCCAACTCGTTGGCGGGGAACCATTCGGACACCATGCGGATGCCGATGACGAAGCCGGCCCCGATAAAGCCCAATGCGAAACGCGCCAGCGCAAGCTGGACGAAGCTTTCCGCCATGGCGAAGACGAAACAGGGTATCGAAGCGCCGATCAACAGCGCGGAATAGACCCGGCGCGGGCCATATAGGTCCGTCAGCATGCCGATCACGATACGCGCCGGGATCGTGAGCGCGACGTTTAGGATCAGCAGCGTGGTAACCTGATCCTTAGTCAGCCCGAGGGTCTGCTGGATCGATTGCAGCATTGGCGCCAGATTGAACCAGACCACGAAGGTGAGGAAAAAGGCGAACCAGGTCAGATGCAGTGTGCGCATCTTGCCGGTGAACGAAAACAGATTGAACGATGTCGACATGATCTATTCCCCCGATATCAAAACGAGAATTCAGCCTGGAGCCAGAGTTTTTCGGTATCGACCGCGAAAGCATCGGCCCGGTAGTTCGCGTATTTCGCCAGCAGCGACACCGGCCCGGCCTTGAAGCCGAGCGAGGCGTCCCATTCGGAACCGAGGTCGAGGTTGCCGAAATCGCTGTCGAACTGGTGGTAGGTGATGTTGGCGTTGAGCCCGGGCGGAAGTCCGACGCCGCCGAAATTGCGACCCACCGTCACATAATAATCGCGCACGCCGAAAGCCGGTGTTGTCAGGAAGATGTCCGCCCAGCCATTGAACGCGTAGAGCGTGGCCAAGGGCGTCTGAAATGCCTCGATACCGCCATCGCTGCCCAGCTCCTCATACCCCGCCGTAACTCCGAACCCGGCCACCTTCGCGTTCAGGTTCACACTGTAATAGGGCGCGGCATAGTCCACCGGATTGTCGCCATAGTCGGACTGGGTCGCGACGCTCGCGTCCGCTTTCAATGGGAGCAGACCAAGCAGGTTCAGATCGGCTTCGACGCGAACTCCGTAGGTCTGGCTGGAGAAGGCGATGCGGTCGTCGTAGTCGATCAGATAGGCGAAGGCCTTGGCGTCCACGCCTGCGATCTCCACTCCGCCATTCAGGAACACGAAATCGCCGTCGAAATGTTCGTTCGGACTGTCGACGCCGAAAATGGTGCGCTGGCTGATCGCGTAGGTTGCATCGAGCGCTACCGGGCCGAGGCTCGCCTGTCCGCGAATGGCGTCGAAGGTCTGCTCGTTCTGGCGCCACCCGACATTTCCGACGAAGCGCGCATTGTCGAAGATGATGCGCTGGCGACCGATCGTCGCGCCGATCCCGTCCTGCATGACCGAAACCTGCAGCCGATTGAGCTCGAAGTTCTCCGGGTCCGCCACCACCGGGAACGGCTCGATTCCGTTGAACGGCAGGGTGTCGTTGTAGTCGTCGGCCAGCGCGAGCGTGCCTTCGGCGTCGGCGAGCAAAGACACGATCCCCGCCTTGATCTCAACGCCGGCGCGCAAGCGGGCGGTGAGCGCCTCGGCATCGTCCAACCCATTGTCCTGATCCACGGCTTCGTAGCGCAGCCGTGCTGCCACCATGGGATCGATCGTAACCCCATCTGCCACCTCTATTGGCGGGAGCGGGCTCTCTTGCGCGATTGCAGGACTGGCGATCGATCCCAACGCCGCTCCTACCGAGAGTACCAGACTCTTTTTCATCGAACTGCCTCCGATTGCTCGGCCTTTGGACAGTCCCTCCCGTCACTCCGTCGGGCTTCGATTTCCCTCGCGCATACAAAAAAGCCGCTGCGACCGGATCGGTCGAAGCGGCGCCATTGCCACGCATTTTCGGAGTTTTCGTCCCGACATTCGCATGAGCCCACCCTTGGGCACATGTCGGAACGAAGCGATCATATGCGATTCGATTGTGCGATGCAATAGATCGCAATCGGGAGCCGCATATATGCGGGCCGTTGACTTTCGCCGAGGCGCCGGGTCAGATCGCCGGATGCACCACCCGGCACCGGATTTCGACCAATAGCATGACGGATTTCGCGACCATCGTCGCATGCGGCGGCACGGCAGAACGCTTCGGCGCGGACAAGCGACAGGAAGCGCTTGGCGGGCAGACGCTTCTGGAAAGAGCCATCGCGAAAGCCGCGGCCTATGGCGGTCCGGTTGCGCTTGCCGTGCGCGAACGGGCGCATGCCCCCGAAACGCATCTGCCGGTGCTCGTCGATCCGCAGGACGATCTGGGCCCGATCGGAGCACTCGCCAGCGGGTTCGACTTTGCCGAGACATCAGGCTGTGCCCAGGTGTTGCTGATTGCCTGCGATCAGCCTTTCCTGCCCACCGATCTGCCCCGGCGATTGTCGCACGCGCTGGGGGATGCAGGCGTGGCGCTTCCGGTCAGTGCGGGGCACGACCAGAACATGGCGGGTCTGTGGCGATGCGACCGGCAAGCGCTGGACGCCTATCTTGCCTCCGGCCAGCGGTCGCTATGGGGATTTGCCGAGCAAGTGGGAATCGCGCGCGTCGAATGGGATGATCAAGGCGCAGATCCTTTCGCCGATATCGATACGCAGGCCGATCTGTCCGCCGCTCAAGCGCGGATCATAGAGGAATAGCGCGAACCATTGCCCCTGCTACCTGCGCTGGGGCATGCGCTGCACGCCGGATCAACCAGCTGCTTTGAGCCAAAGGGGCCTGAGCGCCACTTTCCTGATTGGCAACAGGCTTCAGTCCATCCTTCCCTAGGCGCGCCCGAACGAAGATTTCGCGCGATCCGCCTGGTTCCAGAGGGACCTCCAACGGTAGTGGTACAGTCTGGATTTCGGCCCAGGCGTCGCCGCCCTGCAAGGCCGTCAGCAATGGCGCTGCAAACAGCCGCGCAGTAACCAGCGCGGAGCCCGGATTGCCCGGCAGCCCAAGCACACATCTGCCACCCGCAGTGCCGAACCACACCGGTTTCCCCGGCTTGATCGCCACCTTGGAAAAGGCAAGTTCCAGCTCCGCACCGGCGAACATCGGCTTGGCGAAATCGCGCTCGCCCACGGATGCGCCCCCGATGACGATCACGCAATCGGCCAGCGAAAGCGCTTGGGTGGCGATTTCTTCGAGTGTGGCAAGATCGTCTTCAGCGCGGAATATCTGCACAATAGTCGCGCCATATCGCTCTGCCAGCGCAGCCACCCCATAACTTGCCGAATCCGGTTGGCGGTTGGCAATGGCCGCAGCCGATCCGGGCGCGACCAGCTCGTCTCCGGTCACGATGATCGCGACGCGTGGTTGCCGGGCGACCACGGCGTCGGCCTTATCCGCCCCGGCCAATGCGATCATGGCGGCAGGCGAGAGACGAGTTCCCCGCTCGATCATAAGCGCACCTGCGGCGAAATCACCACCACGCTTGCGGATGTGCCTGGCTGGCCCGAATCCTTTTTCGAAGGTGACCGTATCCCCGCTACGCTGCGCGTATTCCTGCATCACGATGCAATCGGCACCCGCAGGCACATGCGCGCCCGTAAAGATGCGCACCGCCTGTCCTTCACCGAGCGCGGCGGTGAACGGTGTGCCCGCGAAAGCTTCGCCGACAACCTTGAGAGCCTGATCCGTCCGCGCCTCGTCGAGCCGCACTGCATAGCCATCCATCGCCGCAATGTCGACGCGCGGGGCGTCGATTTGGGCGTAGACAGGTTCGACCACCACACGCCCGCACGCATCGGAGACGGCGACGGCCTCGCTTTCCAAGGGTTGGACCATCGAGATCGCTCGCGACAGGGCTTCGTCAAATGGGATCATGATGCGCGTATCTTCGATCACCCGCTTTCCCTGGCAGTTTCATCGCTGGCCCGCGACATAGGCTTCGATCTCGTCTGGGTCGAATACCCGACCATCGAAAAAACCATTCGCACTCAAGGTAATCCGGCCTTGCTCGGCACCCACGGCGAGCGGACCGCCGATGCTGCCTTCGACCTTCGAACTTGCTCCGGGCAGCAGGTCTCCGGTCCCGCGCAGGGCCTGGCGATAGACGTCCGGGCGAAAAACGCGGCCGGCACGGTCCGCATCGGCAGCATCGAATGGCTTGTTTTCCCAGAGAATAAGCTGGGAATAGAGCCACTTCGCCTGGCTGATCCAAGGGAAGTTCGCCGCTTCGTTATATTGAAACATGAAATCCGGATAATGGCTCGCCCCCGCGCCTGCACCGAGCACAATCTCGTCGGCGATGGCCCGACCAATCACTTCTGCCGAGCCATCGAGATATTCCGGGCGGGCGAGGATCGCGGCGGCGCTTTCCCTGTTCGCCGGATCGACGAACCATTTGCCCGCCTGTCGCATGGCACGGATCAATCTAGCCACCGCCTCGGATCGTTCCGTGAGGCGGGCCTCCTTGACCGCGAGAACCTTTTCCACGCCCCGCCGCCAGATCTGCGCGGTGGCCAGAACGATCCGCCCCGCGCCGCGATCCACGGCGACCGAGTTCCACGGTTCGCCCACGCAGGACCCGTCGATCTCTCCCGATTCCAGTGCATCGGCGCTGAACGGTGGGGCCACGGTAACGATCTCGATATCGACGTCCGGGCGGATACCGCAGGCGGACAACCAGTATCGCAACATGTAATTGTGAGAGGAATGGCGGTGTACCACGCCGAACCGCAGCGTGCGGCCATTCGCAGCCGCCTTCTCAGCCTGCTTGGCCAACGCCGCGCCGACAGCGGCCGGATCGCCGAGGACCGGCTCGGGACAAACCGCATCCGCCAGTTCGGTCCGCAAAGTGATCGCATTGCCATTGAGGCCGAGGACGAAGGGCGCGGCAAGCGGCTGCGGCGGACGTCCGATCCCCATTGTCGTCGCGATGGCCAGTGGCGCGAGCATGTGCGCGGCATCGGTATGGCCGTAGAGCAGTCGATCGAGCACGGTCGCCCAGGTGACATCGCGCGTCAGTTCGAGGTCCAGCCCGTCCTCTTCCGCAAATCCCAGTTCCCGCGCCAGAATAGGCAGGCAAGCATCGACCAGCGGCAGGAATCCAATGGTCAGTTTCTCGCTCATTGATCCCCTTTCATCAGCTCGTGCGCCGTCACCACAGCCTCGGCGATCGCCGCGATCCGCTTGTTCGAATCCATCGCCTTGCGTCGCAATTCGGCATAGGCTTCGGGCTCGGTCCAGCGCCGCTCGGCCATGAGAATACGCTTGGCCTGATCGATCTGATCGCGTTCATGCAATCGGCCGCGCGCCTCCGCCAGATCCTCTTCCAGACGGGCGAAAGCATGGAACCGCCTGACGGCCAGATCCAGCAAGGGCCGGATACGCGGTGCGGAAAGCCCGTCGACGACATAGGCGGATACGCCTGCATCGATCGAGGCCGCGATCGCCTCGTCATCGCTTTCATCGACGAATATCGCGATGGGCCGCGCCAGCGCTCGGCTGACGGCGAAATATTCCTCCAGCACGTCGCGCGCGGGGTTGCCGAGATCCATCAGCACGATGTCCGGCTCGATTTCGGCAATGCGGGACAGCAGCGCCTTGCGCTCGGAGAGAACGAAGATTTCCGAGCCTTCGAAGGCGCGCAGACCTTCCTCTATTATGGTGGCCCGTGCCCGGCTCTCATCAATCACCGCGATCCGCATCCGCTGATTGTGCAGCGCAGCATTGAGATGCGCAAGCCGCAGGTAGAAATAATGACTTCGATCAGCTCCGAGGCAGTATTTTTCCGACGCACATCCCGGTGTCAACGAACTCTGGCACCTGCAGCGCGTCTGTGCTCCTGGCCATCTCCATTCGTGAGCAAAGCCGAGATCGGAGACCAGCTTGCCTGCTTTCGATCACCTCATGTCGAAGGCTGAGGAAATCATGCCGTAGCGGCAGAAAAGCCGATTTTCTCACCAATTCCCGACCGTCCGCAATCGGCCCTATTCTGTTGAAGAAGTCGCCGCTGGGGCGGGCTGGCATCCGCAGCTGACAGCGGGCGCGCGGCCTTTTTGGCCCGTTCAGGCGGGTGCGAGGCCCGGGGTCGGCTTCATCTTGGCCAGCTTGCGGAGGTTTTGTGCTGCTGCAGCGAGGTGGAACTCGTCTTTTGCGCCATTGGGACCGCGCAGGCGCAAGCGGTCGAGTTTGAGGATGCGCTTGAGGTGGGCGAACAGCATCTCGACCTTTTTGCGCTGTCGGCGGGAGACAAGATAGGCATCGCTGGTGGCGATGTCGCGCGCGAGGTCGCGGGCGCCCTCGTGGACCGAGCGCAGGATCTTGCGTGCTGCCAGCTTCGGCGTGCAGCACTGCTTGAGTGCGCAGGCCCCGCAGTCCTTCTCGCGGGCCCGGTAGCGGATGAAGCCGTCGGCGTTGGCGCGCGGGCGCGGCATGCTGAAGTTGCGGTTCGATGGGCGCAGGCGGTTGCCGCCAGGGCAGATGTAGCTGTCGTCGTCGTGGTCGTAGGTGAAGGCGGATCGCTCGTAAGTGTTGTCGCGGCGGGCGGACTTGTCGAACACCGGGATGTGCGGCTCGATGCCCCGCTCTTCGACCAACCAGGCGAGGTTCGGCGCGGAGCCGTAAGCCGTATCGGCCACCAACCTTTCTGGCCACAGGCCGAAGCGGTCCTGCGTGCGCTCGATCATCCGCCTTTGGGCGAGGACCTCGGCCTGCCTGATCGCGGTCGTGGCCTCGACATCGACGATCACTGCATGGTCGAGATCGATCAGGTAGTTGATCGAGTAGGCGTAGAAGGCCGAGCCGCGTGTCGCCGCGGTCCAGCGCGAGGCGGGATCGGTCAGGTTGAGCCGCTTGGGCGTCACCGGCGTCGATCCGCCGAACGCCGCATCGTCGAGCACGTCGAGATACTCGGACACCGCACGCCCCGCTGCTTTGGGAGGCAAGCCTTCCTCGCCCGGCACCGAACGCTGCCGGTGCACATCGGCGCGGATCAGGCTTGCATCGACCGCGAAGCCCTCGGCACCGACCAGACCCTCGGCCATGCAGCGCTCGACGGTCAGCTCGAACAGCTTGCGCAGCAGATCGCTATCGCGGAACCGGCCGTGGCGGTTCTTGGAGAAGGTCGAGTGGTCGGGCACCGCACCGTCCAGGTCGAGCCGGCAGAACCACCGATAAGCGAGGTTGAGGTGGACCTCCTCGCACAGCCGCCGTTCCGACCGGATGCCCATACAATAGCCGACGATCAGCATCCGGATCATCAGCTCGGGATCGATCGAGGGCCGGCCCATATCGCTGTAGAACGGCTTCAGGTGTTCGCGGATGCCAGCCAGATCGACAAACCGGTCGATCGCGCGCAGCAGGTGATCGCCCGGCACGTGATCCTCGATGCGGAAACTGTAAAACAGCGCCTCCTGCATCACAGTCTGCTCGCCCATCATCAGCCCGATCTCCGCTCGCCTGCGAAGACTGAATCAGCGACTTAGCCTCGAGGCAAGGGGACTTTTTCAACAGAATAGGGTCGTTAGCGGAACGTCAGCTTACCGCCTTCCGACTTTCAATTCCGGACAGTCCGCAATCGGCCCAGAACCAGCCATGGTAACGAGAACGTGGAGTTTCTGCGGGCTTTAATGCGGGCCTCATGCCTGGCGATCCCGAATTATTCGTTTTCATCCCAGATGTTTGGATGATGGACGACATAGCTTTTTCGGGACTCAAAATTGATTCTGCGGCACCAGATGACGCGGTCGATTTTTGTCTGCTTTGCGCTCTAATGTCTGCCATTTGAGCTCGCTTGAATCTTTTCCGAAAGCTGCCTGTCGTCAGCATCAGCCCAGATGGCAGCTTCGCACCTTAGCAACCACGCCTTGCGATCGGCATGCTGCCCCCCCCCGAGAGTGGGCGTCGGTTCAGCACAAGGGATCGCTGCAAATGTGCGCTCCTATTGCGACCGCCTTGGTCGGCAGCGCCGAGGCATTGCATAACAAATGCAACGATAACGGGTCGGTATCCTCGCTAGAACGGGGATAGTTGTGAGGCTGCGATTAATAGAACTTATACAGTTCTCGCGCCTTCGCGTTGGGATTGTCAAATGGCTCGGAGAAAAAGGGCAAGAAGACGTGTGCATTAAGCTACAATGGCGAAATGCCTCGCCAACTCGTGCGTGATGCGGTGCAGCTGCCGTGTTTCTCGGTCGATGCAGCACAGGGTCGTGTCCACTTCGGCGACAGACACGCTGCCGCGGCTGAACTGTATTTCGAATTGCGAGCGGGAACCACGAAAGCCCCTGAGGAGGACTTTCGCCTCGAGCTGGTCGTCGAGAAACGCCTCGCTGCGATATTTGATGTCGTGGCGCAGGGCGATCCATGCGATCTTTGCGACCTCCTCCGCCGGCGCATGTGCGACCCAATAGGCGGTGATCGCCTGCTGCACCCAGGTCAGATAGACCGCATTGTTGACGTGATCGAGCTCGTCGATCGCATCAGGGCCGACCGTGATGGGATAGACGAAAGCCGAACCGCCCCCCTGCCCCCTCTGTGGGTTCATGGGCTCGCGCCTTCTTCCCATGCGCCATCGCCAATCCAGCGCAGCGCCGTTAGCGAGGGCATGAACATGTATTCCCCGCCGCGCAGCCGGTTGAAGGTGGTCACGCCATCGATTTTTCGGCGCACCGGCGTTTCGGGAATGGTAAAGGTCCCGGGCGTCTGGTGCAGGCCGACGACCGGATCCCGTTCTTCGCCCAGATCGACGAAGTTGCCACGGTTGATCCATTCCTGCTGGAGAAATTCGATCGTATCGAAGGCCCTGGCGCTGATGAAGATGAAGAACAGCCCGCGATCTTCCTGCGCATCGACTTCGGATGTCACGTCGCGGCTCCATTTCGGTCCATAGGTAGACGAGCGCCTGATAATGCGGTGGATGTTCACGTCGCTGAGGATCGTAAGCTGGCTGTCGCGCGGATTGAGGCGGCGCATGTGCGCGGCGTGCGGACAGACAAGGCCGCGATGATCGTCTTCGTAAGAGAAGTCGTTGTTGCGCTGCGGATCGGCGCCGAGCTCCGGATCATCCCGTTCCGGCGCAAGCGGCAATGGCGCACCGCTCTGCCACCGGCCGAACATTTTCGCGGCGATATAATCCTGCTCGGCTTCGTCGGCGGATTGTCCGCGCAGGAAGTCGTTGAAGGCGCCGACCCGGCTCTGGTATTTGCGCAGCACGATGTATGACCCGTTGCGCCCAAGCGGTTCGGGTTGCGGCATGGCGAGCGGGCTGCCGGTCTCACTGTCCTCGCCCAAGATGAATTCTCCAGGCGCGATAGCGCGCTCCTGACCGGGCAAGGGGTCGACCCCGCTCCCGTCGACCAACGGCTGCGAAATGCTGTCGCGAAAGCCGAAGGGGTTCTTTGCGTCCTCGTCGGCACCGAAACGGTGCGTACCGATCAGCGTGATGCCGGTGGATTTTTCCAGTTCGGCCTCGGCCTTTGCCAGCACGCCGTCGAGCGCATCGTCGTCGCGCGCATAAATGGTCAATGCGATATGGCAGGTGCCGGGGCGATAGGGATCCTCCCATGTTTCGGGCGCGTTTTCGCCTAAATCGCGTAGTTGCTCGGCACGAGCGGCCATGCCCTGCTGGAAGGCCAGCGGAAAACTCCCCAGCGAGGTTTCCGGCAGCCCGAGTGCCTTCAAGCCATCGTAGCTGATGGCGACGCCGGTCCACGAATCTAGTTCGTCCGTCCACCCCGATGCAGCAGGGATATGGTCGGCCAAGCGTCGTAAAAGATCCCGACCACCCGCGGCCTCGTCGACATGGATCATCGAATGGATGCCGACATAGGGTTCGGGCCGGGATCGCAGGATCAGCGCCTGGATATCGTCGAGCTGGAGCTTGACCTTGTCGGGACGGAAGCGGGCGGAAAGTTCTTGGAGAATGCCCATGTCAATAATCCACGCCCTCGGGTTGCGCGATAGCCGTGCTCAGCTCGTCGAGAGCCTGGCGGGTGGCGGGATCCATATCTGCATTCGCCCGGGATTTTTCGAGGAAGTCCTCCAGCGCGTGCTCCATCCGCTGGTACCGGCGAGTATCCACAACGGTCACCTGCGGATTTGCGACGAACCAGCCCGATGCATCGATCTGGTGATCGGCGATGAAGTCTTTCACCTCGGGACTGTCGATGCCCGGCCATCCTTCGATGTTGGCGAAGAGCAAGTCCATCAAGCCGGGAATCTTGGTGGCGAAATCGTTGATGTAAGTGTCCCAATCGCCATCATAGGTGGTGGCGAACAGGATCCGCGTATCGTCGTCGAAGAAAACGAAGCGCATATCGTGCAAGGTCGACACGCGCTGCGCGCCGTCCATATTGCCGTTGGTCAGATCGAAGATCCGGCGCAGGCGATCCGCCCCGCCCGGCTTCACCTTGGCGATAGCAGTCAGTTCGGACACATTGCCCGACTGCATGCCTGCGCGCCCCGCCTTGTTGGCAGTGCCCTTGTAATCGGGATTGTGGTCACGGATCATCGCTTCCAGCGCAATTTTCGCCAGCTGCGGCAAGTCTTCTGCCAGCTCGCGCGCACGGCGGCGGATTTCTTCGGGCTTGCTCTCATCGGCAAGACGCGGATCGATGCTTTTGGTCATGGCGCGCTCCTTTTGCGCTTGGTGGTCAATCGGGAATGTCGGACAGGGCCTGCGGCTCTATGCGCGGGCGATCGTTCTGGGTGTGACGATAGGCGCTGGACCGTTCGTAGGCCGCGCGGCGAATGCGCATGATGCCGCCCAGCGGACGATGCGCCTCGACGCCGTTCCATGGATTGAACGACAATACATCGTCGCCGAACACCTGGCGTGGCGGGCTGTAGGGGCCTTGGCTGTCGAAGCGCAGCGTGGCGACGGCACGATGAGGAGACTTTTCCTCTTCCCACAACACCGCCGCATCTTCCACCGGCATCGTTTCGAGATCGGCGCAGAGCTGCGCGCGCAATTCATATTCGGCGCCGTTCGCGCGGAAAAAATTGCCGATCACGTCGCGCATAGTCGAATATTGAACGTCTCCGAGATCCCGACCGGTCAAATCGCGCACGGATCGGGATTTCGGGGCGAGCGACAGTTTGGCTACATGGTCGCCGAACCGGACAGCGGCCTGCGTATGATAGGTTTCGCCGAGAGGATGATTGTTGTCGCGCGCCAACCCCTCGAGCGTCGCGCTCGGCACCTTGCCCACCGCTTCCAACGCATCCTTCGCGCCGCGCGCCACGCCGGCAACGAGCCGCTGAAAGAAGTCGGGCGCATGCGCGTTCTTTTCGAGCAGACCCAGCATCTGCTTGTATTTCGGGATCGTGCCGAAGGCGAGCACCGGGAAATTCACCATCAGGAAATCCTGGTTCTCGCCACCGATGTCGGGCGAAAGCCGGTCACCCGGAACGCCGATCACCTTGATCGCGAAACCGCGCGGGGCCGGAACCTCGTCTGAATGGATATCGCCCGGCGCGGACGAAAGCCGCGCGACGACCTCGTAGGTCTTCGGAGAAGCGAAGATGCCCTGCGCAAGCTCAGCCGACAGACCGTCGTGCACGGTCATGCTACCCTTAAGGATCGCGTGCGATTTCGCATGGGCATCGCGATGGGCGTGCCGATGCCGTTCGAACGCGTTGCGCGCCGTCGCATTCATCTGTTCGACGATCTCGCGCGTCAGCCGCTGTTCGTCGGGATCGACTTGCTCGACATCGGGGGTGAACCGTATGGGCTGCATGGGCAACAACTCCTGCCTGTTTTGCCTGCTGAAAAGGATCGACGGGAAACCGATCCTCTGGCCGGACATTTGAAATATCAAGTGATATCTGAAAATTTGGTTCCGAAAATCAGGACTTTTGAGACGGATCGAGCACCATGAGCGGCGAAACCACCACCAAATCGCGTCGGCAAAGCCAGGCGGAAACACGCGCCAAGCTGATCGAATCGGCCGAGCGGCTGATGATCGCCCATTCCATCCCGGCACTTTCCGTGCGCCAGCTCTGCGCCGACGCCGGATTTACGCAAGGCGCCTTTTATTCGAACTTCGAAAGCAAGGAGTTGCTGCTGCTCGAAGTCATGGAAGGTCACTTGGCCGAACAGCGGGACCGACTGGAAGACCTCGCCGCCTCGATCCCGGAAGCCGATATCGACCAGGCCATGCAAACGCTTGCTGCGTGGCTAGCCGATATCCCCGATCGCCAGGCCTGGGCGGCGCTTGCGCTGGAATTGCAGCTCTATGCCTATCGCAACCCGGAATTCCGCGCGCAGTACAAGGCTGCGGAGGCGCGTGTAACGGCCCAGTTCCGGGTTCTGATCGAAGGCCTGGCCGCCCAGTTTGGGCAGCCACTCCGCTTGCCCGCCGATGTCATCACCGAAACCTTGCTCATACTCTGGCATACCGCGGTCTTGCGATCGGGCGACGGCACCCAGCCGGAAGAAAGTTACGTGAAGGTCTTCAGGCAGATCATGTTCGGCGAACCGTCAGCAGGATAGCGTTGCGTGACCGCCACCATACCCCGTCACCCTTGCCCGGTTTCGTCCTTGCGCAGGTAAAGGGTCTGTGTCGGGAAGGCGAACCCGATGCCTGCCTGTTCCAATCGCTCGTAGATGTCGAGCATGAGATCGTTGCGGATTCTCAGGCTTTCGTCGAAATCGGCGGTCATGATGTAGGCAAAGGTTTCGATTGCCAGCGAGTCCGTTGCAAAATAACGTAATGTCGCCCGGCGCGGCTCCGGGGCGATGTGCTCGTTCTGTGCGAGCGCCTCTTCTATCAGGCCAATCCCTTCACGCAGCTTGGCCGCATCCAAGGCGTATTCGAGGCCGATCGTCTCGTTGAAGAGGAAACGTTCGCGCTTGGTATAGTTTTCGATCTGGCGTGAGGAAAAATCGCCATTGGGGATCGTGACGACGGTTCGTTCCAGCGTCCTGATCCGGGTCGACCGCATCCCGATATCCTCGATCGTGCCGAGCACATCGCCGACCTTGCACACATCCCCGACCTGCACCGGCCGGTCGGCCAGCACGGATACGGTGCCGACCAGGTTCTCGACCGTCTTCTGTGCACCCAGCGCCAAGACCAGACCGCCGATGCCGAGCGCCGCCACACCAGCGGTGACATCGAAGCCGAGCGTGTCGAGGATGCCGAGCGCCCCCAGGACCAACAGTCCGGCCTTGATAACCCGGCGGGCAAAGACGATGACAGACGCGCTCTGGTACCGCGCGCGCCGCGTCATGCGCAGCGACAGCCACCGGGCGAGCGCATCGACCAGGCGGAACAGGAACCACAGGAACACGATCCACGCTGCAATGCCGAGATAGCGCAGCACGACCTGACGCGCGACGATCGAGATCGGCGCAGCGTCCGACCACAGCCGGAAACTGACGATGGTGACAACCAGCGCCAGCGGCGGCAGGGCGGCATCGAGGACCCGGTACACCGCCCCATCGCGCGAGAGGACCTGCCGCAGACCGAGCAGGACCAGCGCGGCCAGCAACCGGGTCGCGATGAAGACGGCGATCAATAGTCCCAGCAGCTTGACCCAATCCAGCGCAGGGGCACCGGCGACGATAGCCTCTTTTTCCGGGATCGCCTGCGGTTCGATATCCGGGAGCGCCTGTAGCGTTTCCGCCGACAGCCGCCAGATGGCAGGCCCGTCCGTGCCGCTGCTCTGTGTCAGCAGGATGGGTATCTCGCCCCCGGCGAGTGTCCCGACCTGTTCGCGTGTCGGGCCGAGGCCATCGTCGAGCCGCCCGTTGGGCTCGTTGGCCAGTTCCTGATAGGTGGCGAGCGTCCCGCCCGCATCGAGCGCAGCGCGCAGGCGCGGCACGACCTCTGCGCGATCCATACCGGCAGGCAGGTCGAGATAGGGATCGAGGGCACCAGGATCTTCGCTCGCCAGCACGCCCAGCAGATTGGTCACGGTCGATCGCGGCGTTTCCCGCCCGAAGGGATCCATCGCCACCTGCGCCTCGGCGGCGTCCCCGGACGACGGAAGAATCGACGTCGCGGCGAAAGCTGCGACGCCGCAAGTGAGCAGTACGGTTGCCAGCAAAGCGTGGAAAAAGGCGAGGATCTTACGCATTTTGGGGGAATGTTTGGCGCGCGAGTGGCGGTTTTTCAACAGCAGACGTGCTCACCATTGTGGTACAGGTAACCTCCTGCGCTGGAGAGCTGTCCTGTTTGCCCGAGCAGGCGGGTAACCGCCACACAGGAACTCGACGCGGTCACGGGGGAACTGCGCGAACTCAAAGCGCGCGCGATCCTCTATCCGACGCCGGAAAACGTCACCGCCTATATCCGCTTCCAGCGTACCCAGCTCGACCGGGCTTCGCTGTTTTCCGATGTCTGGCAGCGCGCAGTCTGGCAGGATCCCGAGCTCGACTACACGCTCGAGAGACCGGTCGGCGCGCTCGCCAAGAAGCAATGGCAGGACGCACGCGCTGCCGACCGCGATGCGGAGATGGCCAGGCTCTCCGAGCGCTATGGCCTGTTCTACTTTTTCGCCCAGACCTGCGGCGCATGTGAAGTGATGAGCCCGATCGTGCGCTCGGTGGCGGACCGCTGGCATATCACTGTTCGGGCGATCTCTACCGATGGCGGACCGTCCCGGCACTTCCCCGACTACAAGGTCGAAAGCGGCCAGCGGCCGCGCATGGGGCTCGAGCCCGGCATCACCCCGGCGCTCGTGCTGTGGGACAGCGTGGCCAGGCGCCCGATCCCGATCGGATACGGCGTGCTCTCGGCCGACGAGCTGCAGGACCGCATCTACCTCCTCACCTCGAAGGAAGCCGGACATGATTACTAGCATCCGCAATACGGCGCTCAGCATAGCTGCCGCCAGCATGGTCGCGTCCCCTCTGGCCGCGCCAGCATCAGCCAATGTTGGCGACAGCATGGACCGCTTCATGGACGACATGGGCGCGGCGGCCAATGTTACCGGGCCAAGCGCGTTCGAAGGCCAGTCGGCGGGCTATTACAGCCTTGGCAATGTCTGGACGCGCTTCCCGCAGAAGACGACCAACATCGCCAATCTCCAGCTTCCGCGTGCCCGCGCTGGTTGCGGCGGTATCGATATCTTCGCCGGGTCGTTCTCCTTCATCAACGCAAGCGAGATGGTCGCGCTCTTGAAGGCCGTCGCGAACAATGCGGTGGGGTTCGCCTTCAGCCTCGCGATCGACACCGTCTGCCCCGAATGCTCGAAGATCATGCAGGAGTTTAGCCAGAAGGCGCAGCTCATGAACAATCTCTCGATCAACTCCTGCGAGATGGCGCAGGGCCTGGTCGGCGGCGTTTGGCCCAAGGGCGATCTCGCGGACAAGGCGATCTGCGAAGCGATCGGCAACTCCGAAGGTATCTTCACCGACTATGCTGCCGCCAAGCATGGTTGCGGGACGCGCGGCCAACGCGCCTCCACCAACGAGGGCGCCGGCGCCGACTATGCCGACGTCAATCCCGGTGTGCCGCGCAATTACACTTGGCATGTCCTCAAGCAGAGCGCCTTCTTCAACCCTGGTGGCACCTTCGACCGCGACCTCGCCGAGTATGCGATGACGCTCATTGGCACAGTGATCTACGTGCCGCCCCGTGACGACGAGCCCGGCAAATTCGTGCCTTTCGCCGGCGATGCCTCCTCGACGCTGGTGACCGCACTGCTCGACGGGACGCAGGGCCAGTCGGTGCGGGTGTTCCAGTGCGACGAGCCCGACCAGTGCCTCAACCCCACTTTCCAGCAGATGAGCCTCTCGAGCGCAAAGGCCATCCGACCGCGCGTTGCCCGGCTCATCGGCAGCATGGTCGAGGCCATCCGCAGCGATACCGCGATCGGCGACGAGGAGAAGGAATTGCTCCAGGTGGCATCGGTGCCGCTTTACAAGATCCTCACTGTGCAGGCGGCCTATGGGCGCGGCATGGCCACCGACGACCGCGACACGCTGGCCGAGATTGCCAGCATCGATCTCCTCTATGCCATTCTCGAGCGCATAACCGCCGAGGCCGGACGCTCGATGGCAAGTTTCATCGCGGCCGATGAAGCGAAACTCGCGATCTGGCGCGCGCAGGTCGCCGAGGTCCGGTCAAGCCTCGCTCAGCGACAAGCGACCGGACAGGCGCGGGTCTCGGCGATCATGCAGATCATCGAGAAAACCGCGATGATCGAGAACATGCTTGCGGCTTCGATGTCGCCGTCGATGGCCGCCGCGCTCGACTGGTCGCGCGGGATGCAATCCCGTTCCATCGTTCCATAAGGGTCAGGCAGCATGGTCGAGATTTTCACGGTCGGCGGCGGCGAGTACATCGTCAACGTCCTCAACGCCGTAGCCGCCTGGACCGGCGCTGGCGGCTACAAGAGCCTGATCCAGGTCGCACTGGTGATGGGCATGGTGCTTGGCGTGATCGTGGTCGCGTTCAACCAGGACTGGCGTGCCTGGCTCAACTGGTTCCTCGGTGCGACGCTCATTTACATGTGCCTGATGGTGCCGCGCATGGACGTCCATGTGACCGACCGGGTCAATCCCAGCCTTGCTCCAGCAACGGTGGCCAATGTCCCGCTCGGGCTGGCCCTTATGGCGAGCTTCACCAGCCAGGCGGGGGACTATCTGACCCGCTCGGCCGAGCTCGTCTTCGGCCTGCCGGACGACCTCAACTACTCGAAGAACGGCATGATCTACGGCGCCCGGTTGCTCGAATCGACGCGCAGCTTGCGCATTTCCGATCCGGAGTTTGCTGCGAACTTCGACGAGCATGTCCGGCAATGCGTGTTCTACGATCTGCTGCTCGGCCGCTACTCGATGAAGGAGCTGTCCGAGAGCGATGACATCTGGGCGACGATTGCACCGGGCAGCGCGGCGCGCGCGCAGAAATTCCTGACCCGGCAGGCCGACGACAGCGTGACGGCCTCGATCATCACCTGCCGCGAAGCCTACACCGCGCTGTCGGGCCAATGGGCGAGCCTTATCGACGAGATGACGCTTGTCGCGGGGCGTCAGCTTTATCCGCGCCAGACCGAAGCGCTCGCCAAGGCCAAGCTCATGGCCGATCTCCCGATTGCCTATCAGTATCTCACCGGCATCTCGCGCAGCGCGAGCGACATTTTCCGCCAGGTGCTGACGATCAATGCCATGAACCAGGCCATGCACGGCTTTGCAGGGGCGAGCGGCACCGGCAGTATCGACGTATTCGCGCAGACCCGGGCCGATATTCAGACCGAGCGGACCTATTCCTCGATCGCGCACAACGCGATGAAATGGGTCCCGATCCTCAATGTCGTGCTGACGGTGGTGTTCTACGCGCTGTTCCCTGTCCTGTTTCCGCTGTTCCTGATGCCGCGAACCGGACCCATTGCATTGAGGGGCTATGTCACCGGCTTCTTCTACCTTGCGGCGTGGGGACCGCTCTTCGTCATCCTGCACATGATCCTGATGTTCAAAGGCGCGGGCGATGTCGCCGCCGCTGGCGGCAGCACGGGCCTCAGCCTCGCGACCTTTGCTGGCATGAGCGACGTCAACAGCGATATCGGCATTCTCGCCGGCTATCTTGTCGCCTCGATCCCCTTCCTTGCCGGCGGGGTGGCGCGTGGTGCGCTGGCGATCTCGGGCCAGGCAACGAGCTATCTCAACCCGAGCCAGAACGCAGCCGAGGAAGCCTCGCGCGAAGCGAGCACCGGCAATGTCTCGCTTGGCAATTCGAATATCGACAATTCGACGGTGTTTTCCCGCCAGTTTGCGCAGGGCAATCTTGCCCCCAACATTGCCTATGGCGCCACGCAGACGCGTGGTTTCAGCGACAGCGGGACGCAGACCACCAGCTTCCCCGATGGAGAGTTCGCTGCTGTCCCGAATTCAAGCTATCCGTTCACGCCGACACTGGGGCAGGACTTCACCGGCCGCCTCGGAACGATGGCGAGCCAGAGCCGGACACAGAGCGAGACCCGGTCACGCTGCGGCTCGTAATAGGCCTGGGCTCCATGATGCCGCAGGTCAGCGCCGATCTCGGCGAAAAAGGTATCAAGCCGCTCTTCGCGTCCTTCGGGCTCCAGCGCGGCAATGAGTGGCTTGGGATGATAGAACTCGGGGAGGCCGTCGCACTGGTCGGCATTGAACACGGCATAGGGTTTGAGCACGCGCCGGCTTTCGGTGTCGGCCTCGCCTTCGGCGTTCTCGACCTCCTTGGTGTAGCTCTTGTAGAAGATCGCGATGGTCGATTTCTCACCCTTGCGGACCTGGCCGCCGAGCTTCTGGCACTGGTGGTAGGTCATCCAGTAGGGCGAGGCGTATCCACAAGCATCGGCCACCATCCACAGCCAGAAGGTGTTCATGCCGCGATAAGGCGTCCCGCAGGAACGCAAGGGCCGCGAAACCGGCACGCCACGCCACGGCTTGACCCATGGCTTGGTGCCTTGCTCGAGCTTTTCGATGATGGCAGCGGTAATGCGCTGGGCAGGCGAAATCGATGCTGTGCGACGGGACTTGGTCATGGGAGTTCTCCTGATGGCCGGGACGGACATGTCCCGATTCAGGAAAAGCAAAGCTGTCTCCCCTCTCGATTGATGCGCACGGCTTTGCGCCTTTACGCTATTCATCGAGGAGTGCTGACGATCGCACGAAAGCAAACATCGGATCAGTCGCCAAGAGCTGTCCGCGATGTTCGACCTTGGAGACTGTCCGGACTGACGCTGAAAATCAGGAAAGCAGACGTTCAATCACATGAGCTGAGCATCAAGGTCGAGGCGACCTGCGAGGGTCACAATGGGAGTTGTACTCAAGCGGTTTGCTTTCTGCTCATCACAGGTTTGAATCATCCGGTGTCAGGCCTTCGATGAATATCCGCAAGCTTTCAGCATCAATCTGCGGAGCCTCTTGTCGGCGGGCCAGCCACTCATCCGGGAGGCCAGCGATGGCGCGGAACCGCGGATGGAAATCCCGGCGGCGATCGGTGTCGAGCGCATCCAATGCGCGCTTCGCCTTGGCCGACAATCGCTGCGGCAGCCAGACGTCTCCGTTCTTGCTCAAAATCACGATGAGCGAGCGATGCGTGAAGGGGCTAGTGTCGCCGGTGCGGTCCTTCGATCTTCCTTGATGATACTTCTGCAGTTTGACGAAAACGACGAGGTTTCGATCAACGGCCCCCAGCAATGCTTTCAATGATGCGGTTCTAACAAAAAGCCGCGATCCCGTCTTGCTCCAAGCGTGTTCGCCCCGCCCTCCTTCTGCCCCCCAGGCTTCCGCATAGAATTGCGGCCCTGTGGCATCCGTCCACCGGCGAACAATCGCGTCGCCTGGATCAACGCCCAGAACCTGCTGGGTGAAATCCGTCGGGAAAGGCCGGTCGAGCGCGGAGCCTGCGCCATAGGGGTCGTGTCGATCGAGTTGGCGCTCGGTGTTGGGTGTCACGGCCACCCAGGGTTGAACGCTATGCCCTTCCTTCCCGAATTGGCGGCTGATCTCATCTTCGTCGTCCGGCAGCCAGCGAAAGAACGGCTCTTCGGACAGCAATGTCAAGGCCGTTGAGCGTGCATCGCTCTCATCGGCGAGGACACTTCGAATGGTGAGGGTCGTATCTTTCCCGATGGACCAGCGTCCGGACACGGGCATCCAATCAGCGGCCAACGTTCCATCGCTGATGCCCAGCAAGGGGACCATCAACCGTCCGTCATCCCGCGGGGTGCTTCGCTTGTCGCCCCTTTCCGGCATCTCGATGTCGGCTTCCCTCGCCAGATCGAGCGGGAATAGATCGGTGAGGTCGGCGAGCCACAGCCCATCGTCGCGTGACAGCCGGTACTCGTTCAAGAAAGCCGACCAGGCGTCTCCGCACCAATCGTCGCCGACCACCGGCAGCGAAGCGAGAAGTTCACCCGCGACCAGCATCAGCGCATGCCAGCCGAGATAGCCGCCATAGGGATCACGGTCCGGAACATAGCCGGATGACCACGTATCATCGTACGTCGAGGTGCGTGGGCACTCGTGCATACCGCTCACGGACTTGTCCCAGCGGCGCACCCAACCATTGATCTGGTCCTTTACCTCCCATCCGGGGCGGGCAAACACCTGACACAGCCGCTCAAGCTGATACTTGTCGAAATCGTAGTCGAAGTAGAACGCATTCTCGGGGCGCGGCGACGATTTCGGCCTCTCGGCGTAGCGAAGCTCGGTGTAGCTGGTCTTCGGATTGTGATCGTACGGCGATACGTTGACTGCGGATATTGCGCTAAGCAGCACCTGGCTCTCGGCAGGATCGAGCAGCCGCGAGATCTCCCGCAACGTATCGATCGCGAACGCGCGCATCACCACGTGAGGAAATTCGGATGACAGTGCGACCCGTTCGAAAAACTGCCGATGTGGTGCGAGACCGCCGGGATTGTCTTTGCTCACCCGTGCCAGCGCAATCAACAACCAAAGCTGCGCATGCATCGGGTAGAATGGGAGCTTTGCGTCGCTGAAGGGCAGCCCCGAGCCGGAATCGAACCGGGCAGTGAGCTTATCCAGGACATCGAAGCGCTCAATTTCTGCGAGGCGTCTCACGGCATGGGCCGCCCGCCAGCGCATTGCGGCCACGGGGTGACCCAATCGAGCCCATACCAACCCGGCTACGACTTCCGCTTCATCTCCTGACACGGACAGACGGTCGCTCCAAGGGCCGTCTCCGACTTCAGTCGGCAGTTTTTCGGCGCTGGTGGTAAGAAAGCGTTCCAAACCTTCCGCAACTGCTTGATCGCTGACCCTGGCAGCCAGGCGGGCCGCCAGAGCAAGCCACGCGTTCCCTCCCAGCTCATCGGCAACGCCGCGAAGTCCAGCCACCACGCGCTCGATTAGGTCAGTCCGATCGGCGTGGAAATACTTCTCCAGCCCGCGCCATGCGCTCCAGGCGTCCGTGCTGGAGCTTGCCATTTCCCGGGCGTGCTTTGCTGCCAGGCGAAGGCCTAGCTCGGGCAGCGCGTCACGCATTGCCGCAGAAGTCCTGCTCCATTCCTCGAGATGGTCGTCCAGAGCCCTGACCTTGTCCGCGAGAGTTGCGTTGCCGGCCTCGACGACGGCCTGGACGAAACCTAAGCGCTCGGCCGGGGTAGAGGCTCGCCGCGCGAGTTCGAGCAATTTTCGAACTGGCCACCGCCTCCCGGCATGATCCAACTCCTCGCTCAGAATCTGCCGATCGATCTCGTCCGGATCAGTCAAGTCGACCGGATAGGCATCGGGCACTTCTGGAGACGCCACCGGTGGAGCTGCTGGCGTTGGGGTTTCAGCTTGCGATCTGCGGCGGCGACTCAGTCCTTCAATCCGTATTCGCGACGCCGATGTGGCGGGAAGAGTCTCTTCGGCGAGACGGTGAAGGCCTTCGATGGTTTCACGGTTCGGCGTTAGTTGATCATCGCGATCGATTTCAACGAGCAGCAGGTTGAAGAACCACTCATGGTGGGTTTGGGAGATGAGCGGGAGCGCCTCGGAAGCGAAATCCGAAGTGTGCCAGGTCCAAGCTTCCCCGGGCGGTGCTAGGCCAAACAACGCCGCCGCTGTCGCCGCGGGCAGTTTCGCCTGGCGCGTCAGGACCGTAAGAGCGGGGCCAAGCGAGTAACTCAGCCCCGCGACATCGCGGTCGTCCAATCGCGCCAGCATCGCCAACGTTCCTCGGCCAGCGATCGGCACCATGGTTCGGGCATATTCAATCCACGGAAAGCGATCTTCCTCGCCCTGGTTGAGTTCCAATATCCTAGCAAGTGTGTGGGCGGCTTCCGCTGATAGCTCTGCGCCGTTGTAGTGACCCATCAATTCGAGCAGATGGTTGGCACGATCGAAATCGTCGGACCCGATGGCTTCCGCCAGATCGAGCGCTCTCCTGCAATATGCGGCGGCCTCGTGAGTGCTCACCCGCCACACCGCTCGTGCGAGCCGCCCATAGGCTGTGACCCGCGACCCCACGTCCGTATCAAGCTGTATCTTGCGCTCGATATGGCCAGCGAGGGCAAGCGCGGCATCATGGCACGCACTGTTCCGCGACAATCGAGCCACGACGTCGGTTAACTCGGGCGCGTGCAACCCAGGAGCGGTTGCCAGCCAATCCACCATCTTCTTTGCAAACCCGGGATTTATCGCGCCCAGTGCATCGGCCACATAGAAAATCGCTGGGAATCCCGTTTGCGCGAGATAGGCCTTCCCGTCGCGATATGGGTAGCTCGAGGCCTGTTCGACATCCATCGCCAAGTGATCGAAGGCAGCGTCCAGCATCTCGGTACGCGTGTGCCGAGCAGGCGGGCGTACAATGCTCGAGATATCTTGTGCGTAGCGAAGGAGCGGCTGAATCCGGCTGCTCAGAACGCGAGAATATTCTGTGCGATCCTTGCCGTCGACATGGTTGCGGCGCTTCCGCCGCGTCCGGGAACCGTCGTTTTTTGGCTCTGCCAACTTCTGAGAAAGGGCGCGCGAAAATGCCGCTGGACCGCGGTTGCGGGCGCTCTTCGGGACTAGGGCGATAAGTTCGGATGGCGCTATGTCGATCAAAGTCGGCGGTTTTCCGCGCAAAGCGGCTTTTACGCCAGCTGCTGCCAAGCTCACATGGACCGTGCGATCACCCGGGTAATAGCTCGAATAGTCGTAGATCGTTTGGGCCTTCAGCCCTGCGCCTTCGACCAGTGCGATTCCCTCAGCGATCATTCCGAGATCGGTGGCTCTCGCAGCAGCGAGCACACTCGCCATCGCTAGGCTCGTGCTTTGGTCAGTGAGCGACGGCGCTGCGGCCATTGCCCTAAGCACGCGCTTGTCTCGGGCATTCTCACGTTCGGTAAATTGGAGCGCGGCGGCGAACAGAGCTCGCGACGCAAGCTGGCATCCTCGCAACCTCGAAACGACACGTGTCGGTGAGGCATGAATTGTCGCTTGGTGCCGCTCAAGCAGGTCAAACAGCTCGCGGAATTTCACGAAGGCCTCGCCTTCGCCCTTGCGAGCAATGAACTCGGCTACGCGGACGTCATTTCCTGCCAGCAATTCGACGTAGGCGAAGCCGACATCATCCCAGCTTTGTGATGCGTTCGCCTTATTGAACCAAGTGCTTCGCCTCGTTTGCGCTGACCAATTGTACCAATCGATGGCCCTGCGCGCGTGGCGCCGAGCCTCATCACGATCGCCCACGAAAGCGTTCGCCAGCGCCAGTGCGGAGTGCTTTCCTCCCGGCCACCCGACATTGGTGACAGCGAGCCGCCTCAGTGCCTCGGGATCGGCAGAGACGGCTGCGAGGTCGGGATGCTCATAGAGAAATCGATCCGACCGCTCATGGCCAGCGGCAACGAGCGACGCTTCTAGCAAGAGCTTCAGCAGATCGTCGCGTCTGCCAAGCTCGCCCGCGAGGGCGATTGCAGCCGTGATCCGGGCCAAGCGGATATCCCTAGCGCTAACCTGCGACGCGCCGGCCGGAACACGAAGATCAAATGCAAGGCGGATGAGCTGATCTGCATCGCGAAGAGATGTCAGCAATGCTGGCAATGCCCTAGCAGCGTAGTTCGATGTGAGCTGCCGTGCCTGCAGCGCGGAGATGACCCGGTCTCGGCTCGTCTGGTCAGTTCCGTATCTCGATCGGATGAGGGTTTCTGTCGGCTCGTCGCGAAACATCAGGCCATGCGGCGTTCTTTCAAGCAGCGGCGCCAAGTCTGCAGCAAAGCTCTCTACCTCTTCCCCAATAAGTCCGTGCGCCGCGGCAAGCTCTTCGATCGGAACCGGAGGTGCGAGTAAGGCAATGCCGGCAAGCAAAAGGTCGATATCCACGTCCTTTGCCCCGCGTGACCGAGCCGTGTTTCGCGCATCTTCGAGCCGCTTCAACAGCAAGGCATCGAGGACGTCCTGCGGTTCTCCAGGTGCATCCGGTAATTGCAAAGGATCAAACGGGCGCCCGGTCGTAAGCAGGCTGTCGAGACACCGGGGATTTCGGCCGGACCGCGTGAGCAACGCGGCAATTTCGTCTCCGGACGCCTCGGGTACGCGCCGTGCGATGAGCGTCCGCGCTTCGGCATCCGAGAACAAAGGTACGGGGAATTCACGGTGATAAGTGTTGCCGACGGCGATCTCCAGCCTCTCGGTCCGGCACGATCCGATTAGCCGAACGCCATCGATGGGATTGACGCTGATGCTGCGCAAAAGGAGATGCGCGAAGGATGACGTCCCAGTTTCTTGTGCGGCCAGTCCTGCATGGTCGATGGCATCCAAGACCAGCGACAGGTGAGCATCGGGATGCGTGTTCCGGGCGGTGGCCACCGATTGGACAAGACGTCGGCGAAAGGCGTTTAGCAGGCTTGTGACGTCAGCGATCGGAAGGAGGATGTCACAAAGGCCTTCGCCTGCAAGTAGGTTGGCAAGGTGCACTAATGTTCGATCGGGCAGATGCCGACCGTCGGCAGGATCGCGCCACCTGCCCGCCCCGAACCCATCGAACAAGACTACAGGGCCGTCCGAGCGCAGCTCCTCGGCGATCCCCTGCATCAGCACGGTCTTGCCCATGCCGCCAGCAGCGTGAACGATGAGTGGGGCGGCTGTTTCCCGTGGCCTCGCGCACTTCGCTTTCCTCGCCTTCGATGACCAGGCAGGTGACCTCGTGGTTTTCGGGCAAGGTGCCCTCTTCGGCCAGCGCCTGCAGCGCGGCGAGGCGGCGACCGCCGGCCTCGACCTCGAACTTGCCGCGCTTTCCTTTGCGCACGACAAGGTTCTGCAGCAAGCCGCGCGCTACAATGTCTGCCCGCAGCTGGAGGTCGGCGAGGACGTCGCTCGACTTGCGAACGTTGCGCGGGCTCGGGACGAGCTTCTTCAAAGGAATCGACTGGATCATGGGTGTTCTCCTGATGGAATAAAGGCGCAGGTGAGGATCACGAGGCCCACAAGCCCAAAGGGCTCCCTCCACTCTCATTCTGAGATAGGGGTCTGCCCGAGGGATCAGGCGGCAAGCGCGGGAAGAACGGACGAAGCCACGGAGACTGGCACGAACAGCCGCGTGCGGTAGCGGATGATCTCGGTGAAGCAGCCCTTGTTCTTGTACCAGTCGAGGCGATCCGGCGAGAACCCGGTCAGTTCAAGGCGCTGTTCGCCCCCGACCAGCGATCGCTTGACGGTCAAGGCATCGTGGCTTGCGAGGCCCAGCGGCTTGCCGCTGGCGATGACGAGGTCGCCGATCATCTCAGCCGATGGTCCGGTAACTACGGATAGGCCAAAGGTCTCGGCGACTGCGGCGAGATCGACATCGAGCACTTCGCGGCCGATGATCGTCTGGCCATCTTCGGCAACGAGGCGGGTGACGCGGACATGATCGCCAGGCAGGCGCTTCCAGACTGGCAGTAGTAGTCCGGTGGCGAGATGGACGAGCTCGGTCACCGGTGACTTGGCCGCTTCCACTTCCTCGGCCCGCCAGGCGCTCGTGAACGCGGTGACGCCAATTTCTTCCCACTGGCTCTCGCCGATTGCCTCAAGCGTCCAGTTCGCAGAGTTGAGCGGGCGCAGCAGGCGGCGCCGTTCGATCACGGCGCCGTCGTCAGCGATGAGGCGCCGGGCAGGAACCGACAGCGCGACCTTGCCCGAGCGCGCATTGCGCATCGGGATCGCGTGCGGGCTGCCAATCTCGTGCATCCGCACGAGGCGCTGCAATCGCAGAGGCCGAAGGTGCCTCGTCACTTCGAGCGAGACGAGCCGGGTCTCCGCTCCGGTCACGGGATCGGTGCGGAGAAGTTCGTCGGCAAGGACCGTGAAGCGATCAACCCTCACGGTTTCCAGTCCCTGGTCGAGCGTTCCAGCCTCGCGCGCGGCTTCAATCCGCGCTTCGACGAGGCCAAGGTATTCCTCGAAGATCGCGTTCTGAAGCGCAATCGGCAGTGCGAGGATGCGGTTGAGCCAGCGTTGGATCGTCGGTAGATTGTCGGTCAGCCCGCCATCAGGACTTTCGAGCCGGAGGCCGGTCCGCTCGACGAAATTGCCGAACGTGGTGGCTTCGAGCTTGCCGTCATAGAGCAGCTGGAACCAGCGGCTGAGCGCGTCGCGCGCATAGTCGCTTTCGAGATTGTCGGCCGGGTCGAACAGGTTCTGTCCGCCGGTCTGGCGCTGGCCGCGCGTCAGCGCGCCCAATGCATCGAGCCTTCGCGCAATAGTCGAGATGAACCGGCGCTCGCCCTTCACATCTGTGGTGACCGGGCGGAAGAGCGGGGCCGAAGCCTGATTGGTGCGGTTGGTGCGACCGAGACCCTGGATCGCGTTGTCGGCGCGCCATCCCGGTTCAAGCAGGAAGTGAACCCGGCGCTGCTGGTTCCGGCAGCCAAGGTCGGCATGGTAGGATCGACCCGTGCCGCCTGCGTCCGAGAAGACCAGGATGCGCTTGGTGCCTTCCATGAAGCTTTGCGCTTCGGCGACATTGGCGCTGGGGCTACGCCGTTGGAGGCGTTGCTGACCATCGCGGCCCAGGACAAGCCTGCGGGTCCGGCCCGTGACTTCGGCCACTGCGTCGGTTCCGAAATGCTCGATAATCGCATCGAGCGCAGTGGCGATGGGCGGCAGTGCGCAGAGCTGTTCGATCAGCGCATCGCGCGCGGCAATGGCGCGCGGGCAGAAGACGGGATTGCCGTCTCCGTCGCTCATCGCCTCGGAGCGAAGATTGCCGTCCTCGTCGGCGAAGACCTGATCGCATCCCGCGAAACAGTGGAAGAGGATGGCTTGTCGGCCGAGCGACACACCGAGTGACGGCGTGCGGTCATCATGCGCAGGGCAACAGGCCATGCCCTTTGTGCCGGACCATTTGCCCCCTCGCGATTCGCAGATGCGGCGGGCGGTCTCGGCAAGCGACTGGTTAGGATGAGTTTGGACAGACAGGGACATGCGAGCTCCTCAGCATGCAAAGTGGCCCCCTCATCAGCGTTCCTTTCCTCTCCCGAAGGCAGGCATTCACAGGTTTCCTACAGGCATATGTTCTCTTTATGTTCCATTGTGATTCGAATCAATGGAGCACCACTCGAGATGACCTCTCTCAATTGTCGGACCGCGATAGCGGTCGCCTGCCTGGGGATGATCGCGACCCCCTCTCAGCAAGTCCGCGCCCAGGATTTCACCCTGTTCGAGCACGCGATCGTTCCGCCGAAGACGGACCAGCAGCCGGCTAGACAATATCTTCCTGCAATCTACCCGGCCGGGCCAGCAGACGTATCCTACCGGGAAGGCCTGTATATAGCGGCGATAGCCGAGGCTGAACGCCGTTACGGGCTTCCGACCAACCTGCTTCGTGCTCTTATCTGGGCTGAGTCCCGCTTCAATCCGATGGCTGTTAGTCCAGCCGGTGCTGCCGGGCTGGCTCAGCTTATGCCGGCCACGGCGAGAGAACTGGGCGTCCGGAACCGTCATGACCCTCTTGCATCGATCGACGGTGGCGCCAGATACCTTCGCGATATGTTAGACCGGTTCGACGCAGTCCACCTGGCCTTGGCTGCTTACAATGCTGGCCCGGGTGCCGTCTCCCGATCACGCGGCATTCCCAACAATGGTGAAACGCCCCAATATGTCCGGTCTGTGTTGGGACGTTGGCAAGCAATTGGTACGTACAATTGACGAAACTACCTGATTTCCAGCTATTGTCTGAAATCATGTGCCGGAATGAAGACGGACAACGCTAGTGAGTGAGACCCCCGGTGAGCCGTTCGACTTTCGCAAGGCGTTGAAGGCACAAAAGCGCCGGAAGCTGAGAAAGGAGATCGCATTGGGTTTGGGAGCATTCGCGATCGTATTTGCTGGAGGGATGCTGGCACTCAACTGGCCAGTCCATGATGCCAATCTTGCTAACGACGATCAGCAGCCGCAGGCATTATTCCAGCAAGCGAGCTCCCCGCAATTCGACATCTGCGGATCCGTCCGGCACACATGCGTCGTGGATGGAGATACTTTCTGGCTTGATGGCGTGAAGATCCGGATTGCCGACATCGACACTCCCGAGATCAGCGAACCTCGTTGCGACTATGAATACCAACTTGGCATGCGTGCGACGCACCGCCTTGTCGAATTGCTCAATGGCGGGCCCTTTGAACTGAGGACCATCGGGAGCAGAGATGAGGATCAGTACGGTCGTAAATTGCGGGTTGTAACGCGCGGCGGTCGCTCGCTTGGCGATCAGTTAGTCAGCGAAGGGTTGGCGCGGACCTGGACTGGGAGACGTGAACCATGGTGCTGAACCGCGACCAGCAATTATGGGCCGTCGCACTCTGGGTCGAAAAGAACCATGGCGAAGAGGGAACCGCGTATATCGCGCAGCAAATCCAGCGGCTATCCAACGAAGGGGACGAGGCAGGCATAGCAACGTGGAAGACTGTTGCTGAGCGCTTCGATCAGCTTAGCTGCCAAAGCTCTACGAACTGAGGCTCGGCACGATGCGGAAGTGGCTTAAGGTCTGGGGCATCAGAATTGAGTTCGCCTTGCTCGCGTCAGTGTCCCTGATAGGGCTGGTCCTGAGCCTTCAATCCTGCACTGGCTGAGAAGAAATTCGTTCTTCCGATCAACCATTCGCAAACTTTCCCATGATGACCTTTCCTCCTGTCCGGAGCTCATCGAGGTAGTCGCTCCACCATTGAGCCATGCGCACGCGCTCTTCCCAATGTTTGCCGCGATGGTAGATGCCACGCACAACATTGCTGTCGCCATGTGCCAGGGCACGCTCGATCGCATCGGGATTCCAAAGGCCCGACTCGTTCAGGAATGTCGATGCTGTCGCCCGGAGTCCATGCGCGGTGACTTCTTCCTTCGAATATCCCATGCGACGAAATGCGGCATTGAGCGTGTTTTCACTCATGGGACGCTTGGAGCTGCGCGCAGACGGGAAGACATATCCTTCGCGGCCGAGCATCTCGGCCAGGTCTGTGAGATAGCCTCTAACTTGCTTGGACAGCGGGACGGCATGCGCTCGGCGCGCTTTCATTTTACCGGCAGGGATCTTCCAGACCCCATCGACCAGGTCGATCTCATGCCATTCGGCGTGGCGGAGTTCGCCGGGGCGTACGAACACATGCGGCGCGATCTGCAAAGCAAACTTGGTCACCATGTAGCCAGTGAAGTCGTCGATTGCGCGCAGCAGCCCGCCTAGCTCGGTGGGCTCGAGGATTGCTGCATAATGCGTGGCTCTCGGCGTTACGAGAGCGCCCTTCAGCATACTGGTCGGATCGGATTTGCAGCGGGTGGTAGCGACACCGTAACGAAACACGCGGCCTGCGAACGAGCGGCATTTCTTCGCAGTCTCGTGCTTACCAGTGGCTTCCAGTCGTTTCAGAGGAGCCAGGACTTCGAACGGCTCGATCTCGTGGATGGGTCGGTTACCGATGGCAGGCGCAAGCTTGTCGAGGAAATAATTGGCCTTGACGATCGTGCCATCGGCGCGGCCATTCTGGACCATCATCTGCTCGATATATTCACGCGCGACTGCCTCGAACGTCTGTGCAGAAAGGAACTCGGCGCGGATTTTCCGCTTCCGCTTCTCAAAGGCCGGGTCGCCCCCAGAAGCAACAGCTCGTCGTGCCTCGTAGGCTGCGTCTCGGGCTTGCTTGAGGCTGATGTCAGGATAGCTGCCGATGCAGAGCTTCTTTTGCGCACCACCGATCCGGTATCGGAATCGCCAAAGCTTGCTGCCGGTCGGCGTGACCTCGACATATAGGCCGCGCTCATCGGTTACCTTGTACGGTTTGTCCTTGGGCTTGAGAGCGCGGAGGCGAGTATCTGTCAGCGGCATGTGGGGGCCTTTTCATCTGGGCCTTTGCGAAACGGCCTCAAAAGGCCCACAAAAGTGTCTGGAACCCCCGAGAACAGGCGGGA